>TARA_R110000868_G_scaffold261978_2_pt1 | contig 195619 bp, 193 predicted proteins | sample TARA_R110000868 | Tara Oceans TARA_R110000868 (sample SAMEA4397489) | marine metagenome | biome: Polar Biome; feature: [SRF] surface water layer (ENVO:00010504); material: water (ENVO:00002006), including particulate matter (ENVO:01000060) such as... | depth 5 m | reverse complement strand
GGAAGTTTTCAAAAAGAGACAAATTGACTGTCCAGATAACACACGCAAGGCATCTTCGAAGCCGAACGGGTTTTCGGGCTTTCGCTCACCAACGAGGCGGGGCGTGAGATTCCCATCCGCTGGATCGGCGAGCAGCATGTCCGCGAAGACTGTCAGGGCCGCATCCCGAGCCTCGCCGACTGGCTCGGACGGATCCAGCCCGAGCCCTGGATGGCCAACGGGCATATCGACGGGCCGGCGCATGAGCCCGTCGGCGATCCGCGCACGAAATGGCTGGCCGAGGTGGCTGAGGGCAAGACGATCCTCGGCCTCAAGGACTGGATGGAGGCGAGGGGATCATGATGCGCAACGTCCGCAGATTCTACGATTGCAGCACAGCACATCTGCCTGAACAAACCGTCCAGGCCATCGAGAACGGGCTCTTCGCCAAATCGCCGAGCTTGCAGAATGAGTATGGCTGGCTGTTCTCCGTTCCGGAGACGCTCGCCGATCTGCCGGAAGGCGTCGACTGTGACGCCTTCAAGGCGGTCATGGCGTTGGCGATGGATGCGGGGTGCGACTACGTTCTCTTCGATCGGGATGTCCCGCCGGTGCCCTATCTCGAGGTCTTCGATTGGTAGATCGAATGCGGGTGTGCAGAGGCCCGATCTGGGGATCGGGCCTCTCTTGTTTCCAACACCAATACTGAAATGGAGATCCGGATGAACGTCGCGGAGATAAAGCTCGCCGTGGATGCCGGCAAATCCGTCCACTGGGCGAATGAGGGGTATCGGGTGCATCGGGACGGCCTTGGCCAATACCTCATAACCTTTGTGCCGAACGGCAGCACGATCGGGTTGACCGACCGGAGCGGCCGTAGGCTGAACGGAGCCGAGGCCGACTTCTTCATATCGGAGCCGGGCCATGATGGCGCGACAGCGCAGGGGAGGGTGGTGCGCGGGGCGACGTCGGACACCTCGTCTACCGCCGGGCCGGGCTGACGGGCAGGAGAGAAAGGAAAGAGGGCTTTGTGGTTTTGCGATCCCATGAGGGGTCGAAAAGCAATCCCGCGTGCTCTGGCCAAGTGCCGGGCAGCGGCAAACCCAAGGAGAAGACCTATGTTCGCAGGAACCCTGACCAAGAATGCCGAAACCGCAGCCACCGCCTATTCCGGCATGATCCATTCGACCCGGTTTGACATCGCCATCCAGCTCGAGACTCGGACGAAGATGTCCGAGCGAAGCCCGGACTATGATGTGACGGCGGTGAACAAGTCGGGCCGCAAGGTGCGCATCGGCACGGCCTGGAACGAGACCGGCAACACCACCGGTAACCATTACATCTCGATGCAGATCGATGTCGGCCTCGGGCCCTTCCGGGTCAACGCCGTGCAGACCAAGGAAGCACGCGAAGCGATGACCGGTGAATTCGAGATCATCCCGCTGGTCTCGAACGGTGCGATGAAGTCCGGTTCGATCTCGGGCGAGTTGACGGCGATGGATGCAGACAACGCCTTTGCCGGTTACATCGCCAACATGATGTTTGACCTCGACTTCATGCTCATCGAGAACGAGTTCAAGACCGAGGAGACCCATCCCGACTACCGGATCGAGGTCAGCTCGCCCAAGGGCCACCCGATCCGCGTCGGCTCGGCCTGGATGGCGAAGAGCAACCGGACCGGCAACGACTATGTCTCGCTCCTCATCAACACGCCCGATGGCGATCTGCGGGTGAACGCCGTGCAGAACGAGGAGCAGCGCGGCGGCCAGACCTTCTCGATCATTCCCTTCGTCGAGAGTGCAGGCCAGGACCGGTCGGACAACGCCGGGCTCGCCCTGGTCGGCTGACAGGCAGCGACTGCTACAGAACTGGCGCCCCGGGCAACCGGGGCGCTTTCGCCCGTGCAGGCCTGATCCTCCTCCCAAAACGGCCTGACGGGGTGGTGCCGGTCCTGTCTCCGACCGGCCCGCGCCTCCTGTCCCCAAGAGGCAGGTCCCGCGAGGGGAGCCGCAGTGACGCGGCTCCCCTCTTTTCGTATCACCTCATCAGTAGGACTAGACGCATGTTCAATCTCACCCATCCCAAGCTGGTCACGCTCGCCGAGGCCGAAGGCTACGCAGAGGTCGTGGACTTCCTGGAGGACTATGCGCAGGGCAGCATCGTGCCCGCGATCTGCATGGCACCCGATTGCGACCACACCGCCGATCTCGAACCCGACCAGCGCGCCGGCTTCTGCGAGGCCTGTGGCCGCCCCACCATGAAATCCGGCCTCGTCATCGCAGGCATGAACTGAGCGGCGCTGGCCGCGATCCTCTCAAAAGATTGGAAACGACATGATACAGCACGATCCCAAAAAGATCGCCGAACGAGGCGCATCCGGTTTCTCCGAAGCCGAGATCGCGACCATCGACGCCGCCCGCATCATCCTGCGCAGGCATGCCCGCTCGACCTCCGCACTGCAGTCCTGGACCATGCTGACCGACTACCTGGCTCTGAACGCCGTTCATGAACGGGTCGAGGTGTTTCGGGTGCTGCTTCTGGACCGGAAGAACAGGCTGATCCGCGACAGGGTCATGACTCGCGGCAGCATCGATCACGTCCCGGTCTATGTCAGCGAGGTGCTCCGCGCCGCCCTCGTTCTCGATGCCTCTGCCCTCATCCTCTGCCACAACCACCCCTCCGGCGATCCGCATCCGAGCCAGACCGACATCGAGCTCACCCGCAAGATCGTGGAGGCCTGCAAGGTGATGGAGATCGTGGTCCACGATCACATCATCGTCGGCTTCGGGCGGGAGAAGAACGCCTTCAGCATGCGGGCGGCAGGGATGTTGTCGGATTAAATTCGCGCACTGAACGTCGCGCAGCTCCCTGGCAGTCGTATCGCTAGCAGTATCTCGCCCGCCTGATCCGCGACCGCGCCGCCGGCGTCTCCAGATGGGCATACCGACCTCCGGAATATCTCCGACAATCGAGCGCGTGACCGGCCGCGATCAGCGCGGCGCCTATGTCCTCACCATCGGCGTAACAAATGCCCACCCATCGGTCATGGGTCCGCTCGCCGTTGAGCTCGCATTCTATCGAACGGCCATCGAGGTAGTTCACCATCCAGCGCCGGGCATCCCGGCCCGCCCGCGTTCGGAGCTCGGGAGCATCGACGCCATTCAGACGCACAGGTGTGCCGGAGACGACGATGGTGTCGGCGTCCCGGATCTGCACCTGCGCGATGGCTGGTGATGTCAGCAGGATCACGACGATCGGGATCAGATATTTCAACTTCCGCCTCCTCTGCAGGTGGGTTCACATTCTTCCGGGCGTAACACTCTCAGACCCTTATCGCATTAATTGGCCCGAAGCGCCCACTGCCTGACGGCCTCCCCCGCTCGGCTTCGCGTGTCGCAGGCGAGAACGGCCCTGCGGTCCGTCGCGCATTCGGCCATGCGGCCTCACCGCGGCGCAGCACTTGGCATCCCGGTTTGCCCGTCTCGCGAGCAGGCCGCGCCCCGGCCGCTCCGCCGGATTGCGCTCCGGTCTGTTTTGCGGGGCAAAACGATCCCGCCGCTCCATCCGTCTCCCGCGTCCGGTCGCGCCCTTTGCCTGCTCGCGTCGGGCAAACCTACCGTCAACAACACACACATGAGTGCGGAAGCATATCCTCCGGATGGCCCCCAAATCAGCCCGCGTCAAGGATCGCAAAACTTTTCGGCGAAGGCGGCGCGGGTCGAAAGGGCGGTCCAGTTTTCGATGACGCGCCCGTGGTGGGCGATGCGCCCGGAAAACTTTTGCGCCCGGCACGCCGGCGGCTTCGCCGTCCCTGACCCGGACAGATTCGGTGAACCAGACGTACGGCCATGCCACCACACTCCCGTGGTGGTTCCCCGAACATCTGGAGACACCAACATGACTTACGAGAACGCGAACGCCTACGAGACCATCGAACTTTTCGGCCTGACGGAGAAAGACGCGGAGCTGCCCATCCCCGAGGATCACATCCTGACCGACAGCGTCGTCCGCGAGACTTTCGAGGCCCTGCTCGGCCAGCTGCGCGGCACCGGTCTCGAGACCGAGATCGAACCGCTCGCGCACGGGCTCGCCACAATCCTGCAGCGCCGCAAGATCGCTCTCGGCAAGGAGCTCGACCGCACCGCCGACAAGATCGGCGCCCTGGCAAAATCTCACGACGGATCGGAGATCGCCGAGACCGCGCTCGAAGAGGCGCAGGCCCGCTTCCTGCAGGTCCGCGAGATTGTCGCGGCCATCGAGGTGATGAGCGAGGCGGCGGCGGAATGCTACGAGGTCGAGACCGGCCATGCCTTCATCCCGGCCGCGGGATCGCGCGCCAGCGCTCGCGCTCAGGAGACCGGAGCGGTCTTCGAGGCCCGGCAGTTGCTGGAACAGCATGATCGCGAAACGGCCGCGAAGTCGAAGGTCGAGGGGGTTCCCCTGATCGTGTCGGGGGCGACCGACTGGACCGATATCGACGTCATCTTCTCGACACTCGACAAGGTTCGCGAACGCATCCGGCAGAACCGCAACCAGGAGATCTTCCTCTGCCATAAGGGTGGCAAGCACGGGGCCGAGATGATCGCCGCCCGGTGGGCTCGGGCGCGCGGCGTCGCGCAGGCGCGCTTCGATCCGCGCTGGTCCGCGCATGGGCGGGCGGCACCCTTCAAATGCAACGATGAGATGCTGGACGACAAGTTTGCTGCGACGGGAGTTGTGCTCTTCGGTGGCAACGGGGTCGCGCTGAACCTCGGGCAGAAGGCCGAGGCGAAGGGGCTCACCGTCATGCGGGTCGCCGATCCGGCGAAGAAGTCGGCAGACGCGTGAATGAGAGAGGGTCGCCTTTGGGCGGCCCTTTTGTCGTTTTCACGTCGGCCTCTAAATGCGACCAAGCGGACGTATCGAACTCACTAGATGCAGCTTTTCGCCGATGACACCGTTTGCAAGATTCCCCTGAGACGCTAGACGGGTAAGCCAGTTGGCAACTGTCACAGGTCCCCAGAGAAATGACTATTTACTACGATCAGTTTGAGACCTGGGAGGGGTCTTTCCGCGAACTGGCAGTTGATCTGGTAGGCAAGGAAGCGATCGAAACCCTCGCTTCATCGAATTTTGAATTCATCGAGGATGCGGGCGACGCCGTGGTTCGGCATACGGACATCGAAACGGCGTCAGACGCGATTTACGATTGGCTGCAAGCACATGAATTCTGCGTCTTCCATGGTACACGTTTGCTGCCGGACGAAATCCTATCTGTGCAGCAACTTGGTCTGCGTCCATTGGTGGCCGCAGACCGCAGGCAAAGACTCACAGAAATTCTCAAGACCCATCCTCAGTGGCATCATCTAGAACACCAACTTGCCGAGGTACTTGAAGATGTCGGCCCGAAAAACAAGCAAGGCCGACGGGAAGGACAAGTTCATTTCAGTCTATCTCGATCGGGTCTCGCGAATGGTTTCGACCACTATTTGAGTCACGGCTCTGAGTTTGATCAGCATGTCGTGCAGCGGTTGTTCGGCGATCAATCGGGCCTTCACCTGCTCCACTCGGAAACCGTTCCCATCATCGTACATGTCCGCATTGGTGGCGAAGAACTCGTGCGAGGTGCTCATCCGCACTTCAGCTATTCTGACATCACCGGCATGGGCGAAATTCCTGGGATTGCACGCGTCTTCCTGAACAGCTGGGCATTCAAGGTAGCGAACCCCAGCTTCGATATTGCCAAGCTGCGAACTGACTGTTGCATGATGCAACGGGTCGCCACTCCGCCCGAACGGATCATCGATTTGGAAAAGTTCGGCGAGTTGGACGCAAAATGAGTGTCGAGCAACAAGTCGATAAGATGATCTCGTCAGCCCCGCCAAACCGAGGCCCGGCTGGACAGCTCGCCCTTCCAACTGGACAAAATACTGCGGTCTGATCACACGATGATCCGTGACTGGTTCGGTCAAGACGGGCCCCTGCCGGCGGGGTTGCCCTCATGCGCGCCTGAAACCCCGCGATCCGGCCGTGCGGGTGCAGATCGCTGGGGCGGGCGCAGCGCATCGACTGCGCCGCCCGATGGCGGCGACCCGTCCGGGCGGGCAACGCTGCTGCCAGGCCCGCGGATGCATCACCTCCCCGGATCGCGAGACTGCGACGGGGAAGTCGAGTTTGAGGCAGACGATCGCGGTCGTGCCGATCGGGCTTGGGCGAACCATCCCGCCGCCGCGTTGGATGAGAGCGGCGCGGACATGGTCATGTCTGACATAACTCGACAGGACCGAAAACGGCTGAGGGGCGGGGTGCACATCCGGGTCTCCCCTCTTTGCTCATAGATGTGGATCGCACGGGGTCGGGCGGTCCGTGCCCTCCGCTCACGCTCCGGCAAACACAAATACGGTTTCCACGCGCGGGGCGCGCGGACCCTCCGCATTTGTGTTTGCGGACCTCCCTTGCCCCCCGTGCCGGGTGATCCCCATCGCAAAAAGGAGAGACCCAAATGACCAACCACTACGTCGCCACCGTTCCCGTCAAGTTCACCGACAACGAAGGTCAGGAGCGCACCCGCTTCCAGCGCGTCGGCGCGATGTTCCGCAACACCCGCAACGGGGACGGCTCGGAGTTCTTCAGCCTCAAGCTCGACTTCCCCGTCGCGGTCCAGGAGCTGGTGATGTTCCCGCCGAGCTCCAAGGAACCGCAGGAGTAATCCTCCCAGGAGGATGGGCCGCCCTAGAGGCGGCCCTTTCCCTGTCTCAGGGAAGGCTGCGCCAAGACCGGGGACCCCTGCTTTCGGCCGGTGTCCCCGATAAGGTGTCAGGACCGTGCACGGTCCTGACGGGGGATTTCAGAGATCGCCTGGAACAGGTCTGCCGGCCAGCCTCAAGGGGGCCATCCGGAATAACAGTCGGGCTGAAGCCCGCCGGTTTTTCCGGCAGAGATTTGGGCCAAGCCAAATCTGGCCGCCCTTGACCCTGTCCGTCAGCCCCGTCGGTGAAGAGATGCGCCGCCCCTCGCTTCCGTCCGAACACGGGTCCGTGTTCGGCCAGACCCTCGGGCGCGGGCATGACAACAGGTGGCCGAGGTGCGGTTGGAGATGGTCGGTGTTGCTGGGCCCTTCGGGCCGGGCCTCGCACCTGCGGTGCTCGGCTTGAAGCGGAATTCAAGGTCGCCTGGGGGCAATCTACAATAATATTGTATTGACCGCAACATATAGTTTCGTATGATGAGGGCGACCTTGAATGAAGGTGGCAGGAAATAGGGGGGCTTTCTTCGTATGAGCCGGACCAGGAGACTGACACAGACGGAGCGGGCGGAGATTATCCGTGAGGCCGGAGAAGGTGTGGGGACGTCTGAGCTCGCGGAGCGGTTCGGGGTCACGCCGCGGGCCATCCAGTACACGTTGAAGGCGGACGAAGATCGCCAGAAGGATGCGGCCGTGGCCACGGCCGCCGTGACCGTGAAACTGACCCCCGAAGAGCTTAGTGCGCTGGATGAGGTCCTGGCCGCGGCGGGGATCGAGACCCGCACGGAGGGGGTCCGGCGGCTGATCCAGGCGGCGGGGGGAACCTTCGTTCCGGACGCGCAGCTGGCGGCTGAGATGGCACGTTACCGGGCCTCCCTGCACGAGGTCGGTAACGGCGTCGTACAGGTCGCCAAGCAGATGATGAAAGCCAGCCGGGCGGGGCAGGGGGAAGGCTCCGCACCGAACGCAGAGTTGTCCGAATTGCGCCTCGCGCAGATGCGTGGTCTGGCGCGGTTCATCCTTGATTCCGCTGACGAGATCGATCTGCTGCTGCGCCGTCGTCGGGATGCCATGCAGCTCGCCGCCACTGCCGCTCTGAGGGAGTTTGCCCATGCGGCTGAATGATGCCGTCCATGACGTCACCGGTGAAATCTTCCGGGACGGTTGGAGCCGCATTCGGGGCTCGATGCAGGGGCTGCAGGCGTCCCGGCAGAGGCAGCTCGTGCGGGCCGCCGCCGGTCACCGTGCAGCGGTCTTCAAGGCGATCCGGGGCGGGGGCACGCATACCAAATCGCAGCTGATGAACCAGCTCGATTACCTGACGACGAAGTCCTCGCATCTCGTGGACAGCAGCGGCTTCCTGGACGGGAAGACGAAGCTCGAGGCATCCGAGATCAAGGACCTGACGGAGCGGTTCGCCAAGCGCTGGAGCGCGGGGTTCAAGCCCAAGCTCGGGCAGACGACGCATATGCTCATGTCCTACCCGATCGGCACCCGGGGCGAGGACGTGCGCGACATCACCGCCAATGTCGCGGAGCGGTTCTTTCAGTCCGACGAGGGGCATTTCGACTACATCATCGCAGTGCATGAGGATCGCGATCATCCCCACGCGCATATAGTATTGAACCGCCGGTCCCAGGAGGGCGAGTTCTTCTTCCTGGGTCGCGATCACAGGTTCAACTATGACGACTTCCGCCTCGCCATGGTCGAGGAGGCCGAGAAATTCGGCGTGCGTCTGGAGGCCACGCGGCGGCTCGACCGAGGTGTCGTGCACTACCCGCCGCGCACCCGCGAGGTCTATGCGGCCAAGGTTGAGGGGCGGGCCGCGGAACCACGGCCACGGGTCGGGGCAGACTTGGATCGCGCTCTCGAAGAGATCGCCAATACACGGATCATCTATCACTCGCTCGCAGCCGAGGCCTCCGCGGACAACCGCGAAGATATCGCCGATGCCCTGTTCCGGTCCGGAGAACTGCTGGCGAAGGGCGGCAAACTCACATCGGAAGGAGGGGTCTACATGGCTGAGGAGCAATCGTTCGACGACCTGAGGACCCGCTATGCCGATCAGGTCGCGCGCGTGCAGGGCATGATTGATGCGAAGCCGGAGGCCGAACGGCCGAGGCTCGAGCGCAGCCTCAACGAGATCCAGTCGCGGCTCGCGCATATGCAGCCCTTGGGGCTGCGCTCCGTGACACTGACCGAGAAGCCGTCCGACGGCGGGATCTATTCCGAGACCAATATCGATGCGGCCCGGCTCGACCGGTTGCGCGACCCCGAGGTGCGGGCGCATGTCGACACCGCGCTGCGCGGAACCGGGATCAGTTCGTCCGTGGTGGTCGCGCGGATGGAGACGGGCGCGCAGAACGCGGCGCTCGAGCGGCAATGGATCGCTGACGATCTGGCGCGGGTGGCCGAGAGGGACGGTCTCAACCTCGAGCGCCGCGCGGATCTGGAGACGGCGCGCGAGACCCTCAACCGGGCCCATGTCCAGCTCGGCGTCGCGCTGGAGCGGGCAGGGGTCTTGCGTGAGGACGGTGTCGTGGAAGATCGCACCGTGACGGAGAGGGTCCATTATCATCGGGACGCCACTGAGGACATGGAGCGCGCCATCCGCCAGGACATGCGTTCGGAAGGTCTGACCGAAGACCAGATCGAGGCGCGGGAGTCGGAGATCGTCTCCCGCGCGGAGCGGCGTATCGAAGAAGAGCAACGCAGCTACCTCGATGCGCATCCGGAACTCCTCGCGCGCCCCGGTGACGTGATCGACCGGTCCGTACCCTACCGGGAGCACATCACCGACGAGGATCGGGCCCGCGAGATCACCCGCGAAGTCGACCGGATCATGGAGGGTCGCGACGCGCGGACCCCCGTTGCGGAGGCCGTCACGGACGCGTTCCGCGCGCGCTATCCCGACATGCCGTCGCATCTTGCCCGCGGGCTTGGCGCGACCTATGCGGCCGTCACCGAACTGCGTGACACCGAGGCCATCGCCCAGGTTCGCCGCGAAAACGAATTGCAGGAGGTGGCGCTCGACCTGCGCGACGGGCGGCTTTCGGACGTGCGCGAGGGGGACGCTGTCGAGGGCGCGCCGATTGCCGATCCGGACATCCGGCGGGTCGTCGACCATGAACGGGCCGGCAATCTGCATGGGCCGTTCCAGGATGACGGTCAGCGACTGGCCTATCGCGCCGCGGTCGAGCGCGAGCTGGACGCGGCGCAGATCGACCGGCTGCGGGACGGTGATGTCGACGTGCTGAAGACCCAGATCGAAGACCGTCTCGACCGGCTCTACGCCGCCAAGACCTACCTGCAGACGGATCCGGCCACCGCCAACAGCGAGGCGACCCGCGCCGTGGTCGAGGAGATCGCCGACCGCGAGTTCGAAATCCACCGCGCCGATCTTGTCGATGGTGAGACCGAGCGCGGGGAGACCCACTGATGGGAGGGATGGGGAAAGGCCGCCTCGCCCTCGGCGTGGTGCTGGTCACACTCGTCGCCATCGCGATCGGCTACGTCATCGCCTCGGCTGTCGTGACGTTCCGGGACCTGGGTTTCCAGGCCGAGATCGATTTCTTCTACATCGCGCAGAACTACCGGGCGATCGGTGCCGCCCGCCCCGATGATTTTCGCCTGATCAACCTGATCATGGGCGGGGCCGGGCTGGCGGGCCTCATGATGAGCCTGGCGATGTCGGGCTCGGCCCTCACCCGCTTCGGCTACACCCATTGGCAGACCCGCCGCGAGATGAAGCGGAACGGCTTCTTCGGCGCGCCCGGCACAGGTTTCGTGATCGGCAAGTTGGGCAAGCCCGGTTCCCGCGCGCCCTTTCTCTGCTCCCGGACCTTCCCACACGCGCTCATCGTGGCACCGACCGGGCGCGGCAAGACCACCGGCTTCGTCATCCCGAACCTGCTGACCTGGCAGGGATCGGCGGTCGTGCTGGACGTGAAGGGCGAATGCTTCGAGGCCTCGGCCCGCCACCGGGCGGCACAGGGCGACGAGGTGTTCCGGTTCGCGCCCACGGATTGGGAGGACCGGCGCACCCATCGCTACAATCCGCTCCTGCGCATCTACGAGTTCAAAGACCCGGCCCGCCAGCAGATGGAGCTGCAGCTCCTGGCCACGCTCTTCCTTCAGAACGACAACGACCGCGTGCAGGGCCTCCTGAAGGGCGGGATCGATCTCTTCGTCGCGGCCGGGCTACTCGCGTTCCAACGCCGCAGGCCGACGCTCGGGGAGATCTACCGCATCGCCGCCTCGGGCGGGCAGAAGCAGAAGGAGTATCTCGCGCGCGCCCATGAGGTCCAGAACGCCGCGGCGCGGCTGATATTCACGCGGCTGGCCTCGACCAACAACGACACGCTGACCTCCTATGTCTCGCTCCTGATGACCTCGGGCCTCGATCAGTGGCAGAACCCGGCGATCGACGATGCGACGGCGGTATCGGATTTTGACTTCCGGACGATCCGCAAGACACCCTTCAGCGTCTATCTCGTCGTGCAGCCCCTCATGGTGAAACCGCTGGCGCCGTTGATCCGACTGTTCTTCTCTGATCTTCTCTCCGCCCTGCAGGACAAGGAACCGGGCGCCGACGAGCCCTGGCCGGTCATGATCATGCTCGACGAGTTCAACCGGCTCGGAAAGATGCCGATCGTGGCCGAGAGCATCGAAGTGCTGCGCGCCTATCGCGGGCATCTCGCGGTGGTCACCCAGACCATCCCGGCCATCGACGAGATCTACGGCGAGAACACGCGGCGGGCGCTGCAGGGCAATGCAGGCATCAAGCTCTACCTCACGCCCTCGGACGAAAAGACCGTCGAGGAGCTGAGCAAGGCCGTGGGCAAGACCACCAAAACCGTGGTCACACGTTCCCGCGCGGTCGGCAAGAACCCGTTCGAGGGCCGCAGCCAGTCCGAGCGGACGGAGGAGGTCGCGCTCCTGCCGGAAGATGAGGCGCGACGTCTGCCGCTTGATGAGATCGTGGTGGTCGTGGACGCGCAGATGCCGGTCCGGGCGAAGCGGGTCGTTTACTACGAGGATCCGTTTTTCAAAGGCATCCACGCGGCGCAGGAGGGGGATCTGCCGTTTCCGAAGGGGCCGGTCCCTCCGATGGGAGAATTGCCCCTGAGTGTCCGGGCGATGCCTTCGGCTCCGCGTGGGTCAGGTCTCTCGGAACGCGATTTCGAGGCCAGGATGGGGCTTACGGAAACCGGAGGGAATGCACCCATTGAGCCCGGTCCGGCTCAAGCGCCTCGGCGCGGTCGTGCCGCAGTCCTTGCGGACGATCAGCGGCAGTTGGAGATGGAGTTCGGGAGGCAGGCAGATCTGGAGGTGGAGGCTGCGACAGAAGACGATGTCGTCCGGGTACAGGACGCCGTAAGTGATCTCGAGCGGTTGGAGGCGGAGATGTCCGGTTCGGAAGCAAAAGTCAGCGAGGCGGGCGAGAAATTCGGGCTTGGCTAAGCCGCCATGCGGGCGACACGAAAGCATGCCGCGATGGCGCCTTGTGCCCGCGCCCCGGAATCGACCATTGTCACGGGTGAAGAAAACCAGGATCGTCGCGCTCTGGTCGAGGGGCTCGCTCAATCGTCGCAGGGTCGATCTCACGCATCGTCAACTGGGCGTTCACCCTGCGGGCCGCGGGGCCCGCACGAAACCACTTCGCGGCGGAAGCCAGGTTAAAGCGCGGACGACGCTGCCCCTTCGCCGGCTTTGAGGCCTCCATCAGAACCTCGATCATTTCATCGATGCGGTAGAGGCCACCGGCAACGGGGAGGGGCATCTTGCGCTGCTGGAGCGCCTGTCGCTTCACCTCGAGCTTCTCGGCGACATCCGCGAGAGACACCAGGTCGGGACGGACCTCGCGCAGGACAGTGCCCTGCGGCAACGCCTTGATCAGCGCCCGCGCCGCTTCAAGGATCGCGCTCTCGGCCTCATCCCCTTCAAGTTCCAGTTCTACACCCAGGAGACCGGCGTGACCGGTGCCCACGAGCGCATCTTCAAAACCCGCCTCGAAGACCGCGTCAGAGAGCGCAAACGCATCGTGCTCTCCGTCGGGGAGCGCAAAGACCAGTTCGAATTCGAATTCTTCAGCCATCGGCATTACCTTCGTCGTTCTTCTGAAGCTTCACGCAGGCCAGAGCCTTCTGTCGGATCCTTTTCGCGAACTGCTGTGGATTCTTCGGGGTCGACCAGACAGACATCTGACAAAACTCGCCACAGCGGCAATCCTTATCGTTGGCCGGGCATCGGAGGATCCTCCACGCGTGCCCCTTGCCCTCAATAAGGTCCCATCCCAGCTCTTCGAGCTCCTGGATGACGGCCTCGATTTCCTTTGATGTGTGCTTCTTCCTTGGCACCTTAGATACTCCACTCTCTTAAATTGTCAAGTGACAAGTTAAAAATTCAACGAGAACATCGCGGCAATTTACTGCCCGCTACCGGCAATTTCCCAAAGGAAGCTTGCCGTCGAATGCTTTGATGTAAGAAGGGGATACAGGATAGACGTCCCAGACAGCAACACCGGCGCCGATGCCGTTCCACTTCACCCGGACATGGCATGATGGTGCCAAGGTAAATCCGTTCAGGCAGTTTGCCGCGAGCTCTGCTGAAGGCAAAGGTATAGGCTCGCAAAGAACATGTTCCCGCTGGTGAAGCCTTTGACGGTCAATGCTACCTTCGGCCCAGCCTGCTTAGGCGGGCCAACTGTGCCAGCATTCGCGCGCCTGAACTGCCCGAACCAGTGTCAGGGTTCGTCGGAACGGTTTGGCTAACACCCGGCCTCTGCGGCATTGTCTGCACCCCGAAGAACTGCCGCGCACGCAGCGCAGCATATTCAGCGCCAGTCGCTCCTCCAATGAGATACCGATTATAAGCCTGCTGACTGCCGCCAAGCGCCCGACCGAACCCGTATGTACCGCCAAGGCCTGCTGATAGTGCTGGCATCATGATGTTCCCCGAGATCGCGCGGACAATGAACGGCGTCGCGATGATGAACCCCTTGGCCATGAGCACCATCATGAAAAATGGGATGAGGGCCCCGATGTTGGACGCGCCCTCAGGGTCGCCGAGCTCGCCGATCAATGCCGAACTGACGCCGGTGATTGTCGCGAAAACGCCTGCAACGACGATCGGATAGAGCGCGAAGGAGATCAGCGCCGAGAGCCAGCGCGCGAAATAGTCCTTGGTCACCTCGAAGAGGGTGAGGAAGATCATCACCGGCGCGATGCCTATCAGGAGTGCGATCATCAGCCGGGATGCCACGAGAATGAATGCGGCGAGCCCGCCCAGGATCGAGAGCAGGAGTACGCCAAGAACGTCAAGCAACGCCCCGGCCATCCAGTTCAGTTCAGAACCGGCCGCATTCAGGTATTCACCCAGTTCGGCGATCAGCCGGTCGAATTCCTCGGCGAAGGTCCCCGACGGTCCGGGCGTGCCGCCGCCGACCGAGGCGACAAGCGATCCGGCGATGCTGTCGATGCCGTTTAGGACAGCGGAGGAGAAGGCGTTAAATTGCACCCAATTTGTCGCGAAGACCCCTATGAGGCCGACTTTCACCGCGAGCCAGAACGCAGTGCGTCCATCCATGGAGCGGTACTGGTAGATCATGTTGACGCAGACCAGAATGACCACAAGCGTCGTTCCGAGAACCAGCATCGTGCCGACTGTCGCCGCCACCGCGCCGAACTGCGTCTCTGCGGCAGAATCCAGGTAGCCCTGGGAGGTCTCGACGAAGTAGGTGACGACGCTCATAATCTGCTACCAGTTGCCCTCGGCTTCGCAGATTGCCATCGCGTCAGGTCTCAACGCGTTGGCGCGCCGGTTGTAAGTGTCCGAGGCCTCCAGCATTTCCCATCGTTCGGCTGTGTTGAAACGCTCCCGAAACTCCGTTTCCGCCGCTTCCCAGGACGGGAAGCGTGTGTCGCAGGTGCAGGATCCGGTTTCGACGATACGTTCAAGGTTCTGAGCACGGTAAATGTCTTGCACCAGGACACGTCTGTAAGCCTCTCGCACGGTGATGTTCTGCATCCACTCAGGCTCAGCGGGCCGATCGATGCAGACATCCGACGTGCTGTCGAGAGAGGGGACGAAGTCGCGTTCGGCGGCAGCCGGAAACCCCACAACGGTGATCGAGATGCAAAGCAAGGCGTTTCTCATTTCGCGCCAGCTCCTTCGGCAATCTCGCGCTTCAGAAACGCGGTGTGGCCAAGATGCGCGAACTCTGACGAGCTGACCGATACGACTTCCCAGCCTTCTTTCCCACGTGCGTTCAGATCGTCCTGCATCGCGATCAGGCTGGTTTTCTTGTCCATCGGATAGGTGATGATCTGGTATTCAAACCGCTTCATGGGTCATGCCTCCGCTGAGATCGGTTCCGGGGAGATAGAATTCGGTGATGCCGCGTTGGCCGTCCTCGCGGCCCGCCTGGATGATCACGTCGATCGAGCTTTCGATGTATTGGACCATGTCCTGGTAGGTCATCGGGATCTCGGTCTTGAGCGCGGCGATGGCGAGACGCTGGACGGCGAGCTGCGGGGTTTCGGCATGGAGGGTTGTCATCGAACCGCCATGGCCGGTATTGATCGCCTCGAGGAAGGTCATGGCCTCCTTGCCGCGCACCTCTCCGAGGATGATCCGGTCGGGCCTCATGCGCAGCGTCGCGGTTAGAAGCACGTCGGCGGATTGGAACTCCGCATCGCGGTTGGCGATCAGGGTCACCGCGTTCGGCTGAGCGGGGAGAAGCTCTGCGGCTTCCTCGATGGTGACGATCCGTTCCTCATCGGGAACGTAGGAGAGGATTTTTCGAGCCGCGACTGTCTTACCGGTCGAGGTGCCGCCGGAGACGATCATGTTGAGCTTGTTCTCGACGCAGAAGCGGATGGCCGCGTAGATGTCACCGGCGGCAACGACCTCGCGCAGCGCGCGGTTTTTCTCCTGGCGCAGTTCCTCGAGCTTGCGCTCTTCGCCATAGAGGAAACGAAGCTCGATATGGTCCAGCGGTAGGCTCGAGAAGAACCGGAGCGAGATCGACATGCCCGAGAGCACCGCGGGCGGGGTTACGACTTGGGCACGGATGGGGCGGCCCCGATAGGTGATCGAGACCGAGACGATGGGCTTGTCCTTGCTCATAGTCGTGTTGGCTGAGGAGGCGATCTGGTTGCCGAGATCGCGCACCTCCGTGACCGTCAGACGCTGATCCAGTGCCCGCATGAAGTGATCCCCCTGGAACTCACCCCAGCAAGAGCCATCCGGGTTGATGCATATCTCGATCACGTCATCGCGGGCGGCGTCCTTCAGCTTATCGAGCGAGGTCTGGAGGTAGGAGAGCGTCATCTCAGAAAATCTCCAGATCCCGGTCGACCATGACGGTGACGCGTGCGCCCTGGTCGACGTAGATGACGGGACCGATGGAGAGATATTCACCGATCACACTGTCGGTGGCGTTGGCCAGGTCGTCGCCCACATCTTCAAGTACGTCCGCGGTGGTCTCATCCTCGACCTGGGCGGCGGCCACACTCGGGGCGGCGGAGATAATCGAAATCAGTGCGGCAGAGCCGAAACGCTCGTCGAAGCGCGTGTCCACGAAACCGGTGACGCCCGAGCGCCCGAGTTCGTCGCCGCCGAAGGAACTGATCTGAACGGTCTGGTTGTTGGGCAGGATGATCCGGTCCCAGGCGATGGTGACCCGGCGCTGCGCGATCTCGATGCCGGAACGAAAGCGTCCGATGAGGCGCGAGCCGCGCGGGATCAGGAGCCGTGAGCCGTCATAGCTGAAGACGTCTTCTGAGATGATGGCACGGGTCTGCCCAGGGAGCGAGCTGTCGAGTGCGGTCTCCATCACGGCCTGGATCATCGTGCCCTGGATGACGGTGTTCGAGGGATTTGCGATGACTTCGGCTTGTGTGATGGCGCTCGGCAACGCGCCGTTCAGCACGAAGTCTGTCACCTCGCCGAAGGTGCGCTCGGTAAGTTCTGTCTCGCCCGCATTGGCGCCGCCCGTTCCGCCGAAGGCGATGACGGGGGAGGAAATCCGCCGTTCCTGGAAGGCACGCTCCTCCTCGGCCCGGCGTTGCAGTTCGGCCAGCCGTCGCGCCTCTTCCTCGCGCCGCAGCCGCTCTTCTTCGCGGGCGCGCAACTCTTCGTCGGTGGGTCCGAGCGGGGCGGGCGTCGGCTTGTTGGCCTCCAACCGCGCGAGGTCCAGGTCCATACGCAGCTGTTGCAGCTCTCGATCTCGTGCGGCGAGTTCGGCCTGGAATTGTTCCTGAGCATTCTCGGAGGCGTCCTGTAGGTCGGCGATCCGTGCGGTCAGCGCATCGATCGCCTCGGCGGCCGCGCTGTCCGCCCCGGCGTCGGAGTCCGGCGCATCGCGCAGTTCTTCGATCTGGGCCTGGAGCGCGGCGATCTGCGCCAGAAGTTCGGCGTTGGGTTCTGGTTCGACGAGAACGATCTCGGGTTCCGGGGCGGGCGGTGGCACGAAGAGTTCGATCTCTCCGAACCCGTCACCCTCGGTTTGGAACTCGTCCGGGGTGGCCGTCGGCAGGGCGACCTCTTCCCCAGGGCCCGAGAATAGCAAGAGGACCAAGCCGCCCGCAAGGATGAGCCCTGCGAGGAGGAGGGCGAGGAGCGGCGAGCGGCGTTTCGGAGCGGGTCCGAGGCGCGGGTTGCCCTGTTCAAGCGCAGCGAGGCGCTGTTCGAGATCCGGGTTGTTGTCACTCATGAGGCGGCCTCCGCGGGCGGCGTCGCCTCGATACAGACCACGTCCTCGCCCAGACGCAGCACCCATTGGCGCCCCACGCCCGAGACACGGATCACACCGTCTTCGACCGGGCCTGTGTTCACCGTGCGCTCGCGCCCGTTCGTGTACCGGAAGATCGCCGGGACGGGTGCGTTCCGCGGGAAGGCGAAATAGGTGAAGGTGCCGTCGTCCCAGACCCGGGTCGGCGTGAACTCCGTCCGTGCGCTGGCCGCGTAATTGGTGTTCGGTGCGGCGCGCGCGATGGCGTTGGAAGGGCGGCGATTGTCCTCGGGGTAGCGAAACTGCACGACATAGAAGGTCGGGCTCGAGACCTCGTTCACATTAAAATAATAGCTCCGTCTGTTGGTGTAGACGGTCACGTTGGTATGGACGCCGCGGGCAACGGGTTTAATAGCAAAGGCCCGCCCGCCGGGCACACCGTCGATCTCGAAGCCTTCCGTGTCGCCGGCGATGATTGAGCGGATGCTCTCGCCTGTCCCGAACTCGATGGTCGTGACATGGGTCAGGGAAACGTTCAGCCTGTAGACCTGGCCTTCCTGGTAGGATGCGACCCGGACGCGGTGGTCGTTGGGTCCCCCGCGCGGGATCGCCTCGGCTGACGCGTAGGACGCAAACAGTGAGACCATCAAAAAGGTCGCGAGGAACGCCTTGGCGTGTCCGGCGTGTTTCGCATTGCAAAAAGCCTGGCGCCTCTCGCGCTTTTGGGACGCTGGCAAGGCGTTCCCTGATTTCTTGTTCCGGAAGCGCACTTACTGGTTCTCCAATCTGTCCGAGCGGATCGCGTATTCGACGACCGTGAAGCCAAACGGGTTGGTCCAGACCTGGTCGATGGAGCGGCTCTCTTCGGGGCGGAACTCGAAGAGGAGCGTCGCGGTGAAGAGGCCCGCTTGGACCCCCTGGATCGAGGTCAGGCGCTTGCGAAGCCGCACCGTGGCCCGGTTGTTGCCGATCAGGTTGATGCTGAGAATCTCGACATCGAGCCGTGCATTTGGCCCGTAGACTGACGGCGGATACTCTGCATTGGCCGAGTTCCAGATCTGGCGCAGTGAGGCCCCTGCTGCACGGTCCGAACGGCGCAACACGCTGCGGATGCGCACGTCATTGTCGAGCTGGTTGTAGACCTCGCGGTCCGTCACGTAGCGGAAGACCTCCGCCTCGATAATGGCGCGGTTCTCGGTGACGGTGGTGGCCCCGACGGTGGCTTCGGGGAGGGCGAAGCCGGTGGCGGGATCGTAAGGCACAACAACTGGGGGCGGATCGACATCGAGGATGGCCACGGCGGCCGCGCTGAGGCAGCCCAGGATGCCAAAGCCGAGGCCGATGAGCCCCAGGCGCTGCCAGAGCCGTTCCCGTCTCAGTGCGCCGTAGACCAGTTCCTCCTCGATGATGGCGGTTTCTTCGTCCAACAATCAGTCCTCAATCCGCGCTCAGTTCCGGAAGCGTGAACTCCATGAAGCGTTGTTCTTCGGCGATGGTGGCGGCATCGATCACGCCGCCGGTGCCATCTCCTACGGTCTGGATCGCTTCGAGCTGCCACATGGCGACGAGCGCGATGGCGAGCTCTGCCGTCACCCGCGTGTTGAGATCGACGCTCTCCTTGAGCTCATCCATGTCGTCGATGAGCCCGACGAGCCGGTCGACACGTTCGAGCGACTGCCCGGCATCCTCATAGCTGTTCTGGGCCGCGGCCGAGACCAGCGCGCCGGTCGTGGCCTGTGTCGCCACGCGCACGGCCCCGGGATTGCCGCTGCGGGCCATTTCCGAGAGCGTGTCCTCGTCGAAGCCGAGATCGGCCAGCACCCGGTCCATCTGGGTTTCGATCCCGACGGCGCCGGATCCGGTGAGCCCGGAAAAATCCCCCGTCTTGATGGCTTGAATCGTGGCGATGATGTCGCCGAACTCCTGGTCCAGGAGACCGTTTAGTTCGTCTTCCATCTGTGTCCGGATGATCTCGGGCAACTCTGCGAGACGCGTTAACGCCTCATACGTTCGTTGTAGCTCGGCGAGCTGCTCCGTGAGCGTGGCAAGCTGTTCGCGGAGCTGCACGAGTTGCTCGTTTTGCAGGATCTCGTCCTCGATCATCTGCCGGAGCTGCTGGATGTTTTGGGCGATGTTCTGGGTGTCCACGACCGGCACGCCCTGGGCCAGGGCGGGGGCACTGGTCACGAAAGGCGAGCAAAGCGCCAAGACGCTGGCCAGGGTCAACGCGCGAAATGGTGCTGAAATGAACATTCTGCGGGCCATCAATCCAGATCCTCCAATGTGAACTCCATGAATTCGTTCTCGACCATGCGGGCCGCGGCCTGGGCCAATTGGGCCGCACTGAGCGGTTGGGTCCGTGCGGCTTTCAGGCGAATGCGCGCGGCCATCAGCCGGACCAGTTCGGCGCGGGCATAGGTGTTGAGCGCCATGCTCTCCTGGATGTCCTGGGTCGCGCCGATCATGGTGACGATGTCCTGGACGCGCAGGGCGGCCTGCCGGATGGCGGCGGGGGAATTGCTGCCGTAGAAGGCGGCGCCGAACCCGCTGAACGAGAGATTGGCGTTGGTGAGAAGCGCGGGGTCGATCGTGCCGAGCGCTTCGATGCCGCCGATCCGCGCGAGGTAGAGATTGTAGCGTTCGGGGATGACCCTGATGTAGTGCTGGGTCTCCTTGAAGGGCGGTACACCGCCATATTCGAACACACGGCCAGGCCCGGCGTTATAGGCCGCGAGCGCGTTGACGACGTTGCCGTCGAAGGTGGTGAGCTGGGCCGCGAGGTAGCGCGCGCCGCCCTCGACCTGCAGGTAGGGGCTGTCATAATATTCCGGGTTGATCCCGAGATCGCTTGCGGTGCCCGGCATGATTTGGGTGAGGCCGAAAGCGCCCACGGGCGAGCGTGCGCCGATGGAGAAGCGGCTCTCCTGCCAGATGAGCGCCTGCAGGAGGGCGCGCCATTGCACGACGGAAAGACCGGCCCGCCCGACCCCGGGCCGCCCGTGGGTCTCCTGGGCGACCCGGATGATCAGCTGCTCGATGTTTTCTGCCGCATCCCCGAACATACCCGCGCCGCCGGGGTTGGGATCGACATCGCCGGAGCCGTAGACCGCCGCTGCGGATCGGTCCGGATCGCCGCCGCCGCCCTCGAGGTCTGCGACCATACCCGGCAGCCCCTGGCCGCCGAAGCTCGTCTGCGCGTCGAGGATGGCGCGCAGCGTGGCGAGCTGTTCCCGTTCGATCTCGGTCAGCAACTCTTCGACGGTGAGTTTCTCACGCTGGACGGCGAGGTCAGCGTCCCGGTCGCCCGTCTCGACGATATCGCGGGCCGTCAGCCCGGAATCGTTGGTGGGAACGCCCTGGCCGAGCGCGGCTGCCGGCAGGAGAGCCGCAAGGAGGATATGTGCGACCCTAGGCCTCAACGCTGTCGTCCGGGTTTCCGATGGGTGTGAAAATGCAATCCGGCTCGGCGCGGTCGAGCGAGGCGCGGAAAGCGAAACAGTTGGCCTTGGGTTCGCGATATTCGGCGCAGGAAGAGAGAACGCCGAGCGCGGCGAGGAGGATAAGGGGTCGGATCATGAGAGCCTCCAGAAATCAGGACGGTCGCGGTAGTCGGGGCCGACGAGGGCCTCGCCCTTTTCCATGCCGCCGAGGATGGTGAGGAGGGGGCCGAGGGCGGAGAGGTCGGCATCGACCACCACCGAGCCACCGTCGTCACGGATGAGCGCGAGGCGGCTGTCGCTGCCGGTGTTCAGGAGCACGTCGAGTTCCTTCTCGAAGAGGTTCAGCATCGCGTAATCCGAGGCGTGCGCCCGGATGTTGGGGAGCAGGATCTGGGTTGGCACCGCCTCGACGATGGTCTTGCCGGTCCGCGTGCGTTCGAGCTGGCTCGCATATTGCGTCATCATCACCGCGACCGTGTTCTGTTTCCGGGCGGTCACCAGCCAGTTCGAGAGCCGTTCGGCAAAGTATGGGTTGTCGAGCGCCTTCCATGCCTCGTCGATCACGATGATGGTGGGACGCCGGTCCTCGATCTCTCGCTCAATCCGGCGGAAAAGATAGGAGAGCACCGCCATGCGCTCCTTCTCGCTTTCGCTGTCGAGAATGCCGGTCAGGTCGAACCCCACGACGTCGCCATCAAGCGAGAAAGTGTCCTCCAGGCTTTGGCCGAAAATCCAGCCGTATCGCCCATCCTCGGTCCATTCGAGAAGCCGCTGGTGAAGATCGCCATTGTCGTCGGTCGAGACAAAGAGCGAGGCGAAGTCCTTCCAGTTCCGCAAGGCCGGGTTGGTGGCTGTGGAGTTCTGGCGGACCACCTCCTTGATGCGGTTCGTTTGCGCCGGGGTCAGGGGCTTGTCGGAGCGGTAGAGCAAGGAGGCGAGCCAATCCGAAAGCCAGGCCGTGCCGCGCTCATCGATCTCGGTCCAGAGCGGGTTGAGGCCGGTCGCCTGTCCCGCCTTGATCGAGGCGTAGCGCCCGCCATTGGCGCGGACGGCCATTTCCATCCCGAGCCGGTAGTCGAAAACGAAGATGCGCGCGCCGACCCGCCGGGCTTGCGTCATGAGGAAGGCCGAGAGGACGGACTTGCCGGAACCGGGGCGGCCTAGAATGAGGGTGTGGCCGCTGGTGGGCTCCGTCTCGGGGCTGCCCTGCTCGTGGTAGGAGAACCGGTAGGCGCTCTGCTCCGGGGTCGGGAAGAGTGTAATCTCCTGGCCCCAGGGAAGCTGGTGTTTTTCCTTGCCGAGTTGCGTCCGGTGAAGTGCTGCGAAGTCCGCAAAGTTGCGGTTGGTGACGGCACTGGCGCGGACCCGTTTTGGCTGGTTGCCCGGATGCTGGCTGAAGTAGTGAGATTTCGCGGCCATCCGCTCGCCGATCATCTTCACGCCCTCGGCGGCCGCGGCGTTCACGATCTCGGCTCCGAGGGACTGCAACTCGTCAAGACTGTCACTGAAGACCGTCACGACCATGTGGTGCTCACCGAAGCTTTGGCGTTTGGCCTCAAGATCGTCGTGCGCGATGTCGAGCGCCTCGAGGAGCGAAAGAGCGGCATCCTGAGAGGCCTGCATTTGACGCTTCTGGCGTTTGATCCGGCCCGCCATCAGGTTTGAATTGATCGGCGTGAAGGAATGCGTGACGATCATGTCGACCGGCAGGTTCAGCATGTCGAACATCGTGCAGGTCGTTCCTTCGGCATATTCGCCGATGGTGAAGCTCTTGCCGAAGCGATGGCCGACAACGCCATTGGAAAGCTCGAAGTGATCTTCGAGAAACGTCACGCGAGTGTTGGCAATGTTGTAAGCCAGAAACCCGTAGCGGTTGGCGGGGTAAAGCGGCAACTCGCGGCCCGTGTTGAGCGCGCCGAGGAATCCAACCAACTCGCCAGAAGCTGCTGAAAGGATGCGGGGCTTGAGTTCCGCCAGGCCGGAGGTGAAGACCCCGACCGCCTCGTTGAGGCGCCTGATCCGTTTCGCGGTCTCCGCCTTAAAGCGTTCCGGTGCGGAACGGTTCACGAAACCAAGAAAACTACTGGGCGTCGGGCGGTGGATGATTGTGAGTGTGAGGGTCTTGTCCCGGAGACCTGCCGAGGCCAGCTTTGCGCGCCAGGCATCATCCACGGCGTGAGCGAAGCCGTCCCCCTTGACCGGGAGCAGGTCCGGCGTGATCGACTTCGAGACCTTGTGCACGTAGTAGCTGAACTCGGGGCCCAGCTGCGCGATGATCCGGGCAAAGAGCGCCGTCACCTTGTCGAGATAGGCGTCGTCCGTGGTGTAGCTGTTCACCCCGCTCAGGCGGATGCATTGGAAGAGTTCGTTGACCCGGGTGCGGACTGTCTGATCATCGACGAGGCTGACATAGGGCAGCATGTGCGCGAGGCGTTTCTCGCGGGCATACCAGGCCGGCATGAGGGTGCGTTCATCGACGGTCTCGTCCAGGGTTTCACTATGGCGCATAGCTATCGCCCCCGTGGATGGACCGGTTCCGCGTCGGCGGCGTCTCCTGCACCGCCGTCATCATCACGTCGATGAAACGCGGATCCCAGTCAGCCGCTTTCCAGAGAACCGGATAGAGCACCGCCGTGATGCCCAGGACAACCAGGTGCTGCACCCAGACGAAGAGCAGCACAGAGCCGAAGAGCCAGACCATGGCATACATGATCGGCAGGCCGAGGAGCTTGGGCGGGCGTACGAGGCCCAGAAAGAGCGGCGATCGTTCGGCCACGTTCGCCTCCTCTCACGACCCGAAGACGGCGGCAACGATGGTCGGCGCGGCCGCAACACCCGCGATGCCCACCAGCACCCAGAGGGCTTGGCGCAGATCGATGATGTTGAAGAACCAGCTGAGGAACACGCCGAGGACCGCGAGGGTGGCGATGACGACTCCAAGCGGTCCGGTCAGCGCGTCCACGATGCCCTGAAGCAAGCTCTGAATCGGTGAGAGGTCGATGCTCTGGGCCAGGGCCGGTTCTGCCGCAACGATGAGGAGAGCGGCAAGGGTGATCAGGGATTTCGTCAATGGCTTCATGGGGACGCTCCTTCCAGCCGGTTGAAGACGGCCAGCACCCGCTGGACGTGGTTTTGGGTTTCTCGAAACGGTGGAATGCCGGAATGCTCGCGCACGGCGTCGGGTCCGGCATTGTAGGCGGCGAGCGCGAGTCGCGCGTCGCCAAACTCGGCCAACATCAGGGCGAGGTAACGCGCGGAGCCGTCGAGGTTCTGTTTCCAATCATGGGGGTCGACGGCAAGAGCGCGGGCTGTATCGGGCATCAACTGCCCGAGCCCGACCGCCCCGACATGGGAGACGGCGTGCGGATTGTACGCACTCTCGATCTCGATATTGGCGCGATAGAGGTGGAGCCAGTCCGTGACGGTGATATCGGCTGCACGGAGCCCAGGGTGGCTCGCATAGCGCAGTCCGGTCTCCTCGATCGCGGCGAGGATATCCGGGCGTGGTGTGAGCGCGCGAGGGATCATCGCCGCGACGCGCACCCCTTCACGTCGCTCAGTGCGGCGCTCCTCGCCCAAGATGCGCAAACCGTCCGAAGCCGAGCCAACGCCAACCCCGTCATTGTAGTTGCGCGCGAACCGCTCCTGGGCGCGCGACGGCGAAAGAGAACCGTCCCCCGCCATCACCAGGACCATGTCTGCCGATGCCGGGAGGCCCAGGTAGGAAAGGAAAAGGGCGCTAAGCCCGGCTGGCAGCCATCTCTTCGCTGGAGAGTTTGTGAACCGTCCGCTTGCCCTCTTCCAGAGGCACGTCGGCGTGCGAGAAACCGATCCCTTGCAGGAAGGAGATGACCCCGGTGACGGTCTTGATCTCGCGGATCTTGATGTCGTTGCGCGAGGTTCGGGTCCGGGCCGTGACCAGAAGTTTCTCGATCCCATCGTCGCTGACAGCGCGCATGATCCAGACCCCATGCCAGTTGGGGCCTTTCTTGAAGGCGTCTTCCTTGCAGACAACTTCGACGCGATAGCCGCTGGCGACCAGATCGCGGAATCTGGGTTCGGTGACCACATTCGGGGCTTCTTTTTCTAGGTCCATCACCCGGATCACGTTCTCCAATAGGGCGAATGACCAGGCTTCAGGTGTTGAAGTCCAGGCATACGATGATATAGTATTGGCGCACAAGATAAACTTTTGATGCGACAAGCGGATTGTTGCTCAATTGACGAATAGACGGTTCCCATGCATTTGATCAAGAAAATAAGGGGCTTGGACGCCTTCAGGTTGTGCGTGTCGATCATGGCACAAGCTATACTTCTGGTCGCGTGCCTGGCAGGCGAAGTCTCCGCCGCGTCCTGTTTGCCGCCGCCCAGGCCGTTCGTGCCAAGCGATTCTCAAGCCGCGCGGGACTATGTCGATCTCATCCGCAGCGACTTTGAGATCTACATGCGGGACATCCAGAGCTACTTTCGGTGCCTTGAGGTTGAGCGCGCGCGGGCGTTCGAAGAGGCGCGCGAGGTGAGCCAGGACTACGGACGCTTCCTGGAATTGATGGACGAGTGAATTGGCCGCGACCTTTTCGAAGGGCCGCCGTCTTGTGAAATCTGGCCGTATCGGCGGCGTGCAGTTCGGAGTCTCTATCATCATGTAAACGCCCACTATCCACTTTTTAGATAATCTATAAAGTAGATTAGCCCTGTCACAAGAGGTTTGTGACACGTGGCGAAAACGATCAGGAGTTCGGGACATGAGGCACTTCGCGACGCTTTGATTGCGGCGCGGAAGGCGGCTGGCTTAACGCAGGCCGAGCTCGCTTTACGTCTCAGATGCCACCAGTCCTTCGTCGCTCGTCTGGAGAGCGGAGAGCGTAGGGTCGACGTAGTTGAGTTGATCGTACTCGCGCGTGCTCTGCAGATCGATGCGGTTACGCTACTGGCAGCGGCCGAGGCGGCGACGGAACTCGATCACCGGATTTAAGACGAGGCGAAGGGCTGTCGCCTCGGATGGTATGACGAAATCAAGCCTCGGTGGGACCGAAGGGCAATGATAACAGCGGATTGTTATGGGACGCTGCGATCCACGGTCTCTAATGCAGGTTTGGTGCAGAGGACAACGTCTTAGTAGTTCACCTGCTCGAACCCGTAATTGCCCTCATAGTCTCGCCAGTCGACGAACACCGAGCGGTGATAGATGGAGGGGCAATGATCGCCCCAACGTTCCAAGCCGACATGCGCCTCGGGCAACGCGGCGACGGACGAACGAGACCAGTAAAAATCGCCCTGGATTCCATAGGAACCGAGAAGGACTGTTTCGAAACGGCTGCAATCGCTGTCGCGGGATTCGTGTTGGCGCGCATACCGAACATCGAAGACACGGATCGAGCGGATGAAGTTGAACTCCGGTCCACTGATGTCGATGTCGGCTCGGTCCTGGATCAGATGTAACGCAAACCCGTCAGGGTGAGGTAGTGGCTCGACGCCTTTCGACCGCACGACGGCAGGCAAGAGGGCGCCAGCTTTTTCGGGGTCAGATTCCGCGAGGTTCTGGGGCAGGGTAGAAGCGTTGGAGAAGAGGATGTCAATGACACGCCGAGTGCGACCGGGGTCGTCTACAGGTTCGAAGGAGGCCCCCATGGGGCAACGCCAGATCTGGAGGGGAGGCTCGACAGGCCATGGCGTGATCCGTCGTATGAACTCTGCACGTGCCCGCGAACAGGGCTCTGATGCCGGCCAGCCGCCGGAGAGGCAGAGCAGGATGGCGCAATCGATCGGGTAGGTCTGCGCCGACGCGCTGTTTCCACCTCCGCTCAGCGAGGCCGTTCCCGCGACGACAGCGAGAAAAAAATAACGAAGGAAATTGCGCATATCCAAGAGCTCGATTGACTGTGATGCAGAATCTGAGGATTACGATAATATACTATCGTCGAGCGGTCAAATTCGAATTTTTGTAACTGTCTTGGAGCGCCTTGATGCTAAAGCAGATCGGCTGAGCCCCTGAGCGACAGCTCCTCCAAAAGGTCAGTAACCTCATCGGTGGTGACAGTCTTTGCATTCGCAATCGTGTTCCGGCTTAACGGGGGATCGATATGGTGTGCCGTACGTTTGGGATCGAGCCAGAGGATGGACAGTTCTGACGTATTCCAGCGATAGACCCAACCAACGGTTCGATCACTGCGACCGTCAACAAGCCGCGCGACCGGAACCGCTTCTTCCTTTTCGATGCTCACCGGTTCGTGTCCGCCTTTTCTGCTTCGGTTCTTCAGTCCTATTCGGCTGGGACGTTCCCGTGATCTGATCTCGGTTGAACTTATTCCTGGCTCGTTAAAAAGGGGCGACACCGACCGCGTCGGTGCCGCCAGAGGTTCGCCCACAGGGAGGTGGTAGAGGGCGAAACCTATTGAAAATAGGGGAATTTCATGTTGCGCATAATCCTTCTTATGTTAATTTCCAGACTCCGCCATCTTGTACCACCCGCGACTCAGACAACAGCTTCTCCAGATGCGCCGCAACGTTTCGTCCTGCGGCCATTGCGATATGTGGGTCGGTTTTCTGGTAGACGGAAGCGGCGATATTCTGGACCGAATCCGGGGTGTTTGAGAGGTGGGCGAGGATCTCCGCCTCGCGACGCATGCGGTTGGAAAGCAACCGTTTGACGTAAGGTTGCGGATCCCGGAGTATAGGTCCGTGCCCCGGAAAGTAGATCCTATCGTCGCGCTCAATCAGCCGCTGTAGCTGCGCGCAGTAGTCGTGCATGTTTCCGTCAGGGGGGCTGACGATCGAACTGTTCCAACTCATAACGTGGTCGCCCGTGAAGAGCACTCCGTCAGGTCTCGCGAAACAAAGGTGGTCGCTCGCGTGACCAGGTGTGTGCAGGACGGTAAGACCGGCAATGACCTGTCCGTCCTCCAGAAACCGGTCAGGTCGAAATGCATCGTCAGGGAATGCCCGTGAGGCATAAACAGGTGCGTCTGTCCGTGCTCGCAGGGCTGGGACGACTCCAAAATGATCAGAATGGTGGTGTGTGAGCAGAATCCCGGATGGTTTGGCCCCCAAATTTTCGATGATTGCCCCGAAATGTGTACTGTCTTCTGCTGGGCCGGGGTCGATTATGAACCGACCATCAGGCGTATCAATGATGTAGCTATTTGTCCCGTGGTAGGTCATCTTTCCGGGATTGTTCGCGACGATCCTCAGAATTCCAGGGGCCAATTCGACTCCCTTCGCGCGGCAAGGCTCCGGCTCTGAGAAAAATATGCTGCTTCTTTTCATTGTGTGCGACCAGGTATTGATTGCGAACAATTTGGTTCGCAAAGTTTTGCGCATTGCTCTCGCATGGCGCCGGAAACCTCAGGCTGGCGTCCGGTGCCTGTCAAATCCGGCATCGGACTATTTCAACTTACATTGGACCAGGCCCGTATGAGACTGAAACAGTCTGATACAGTCTTGGGCTGGCAGTCACACAGCGCGGCGATTATGGTAAGCAGTATACAGAACTACAGCAATTGTCGCCTTCGTCAGATCCCCGAGAAGGAACGGGTAAAGACCGGCGTTCAGCAACTTTTCGCCATAGCCGACAAAGCCACCCAACCAGAGCAGCCCTGCGCAATACATGACTATCGAACCCAAAAAGACCGCGACAGATGCTCTGAACGCAGGCCGAAGTCCTTGCAGTGCTTGAACAATCCACCCGGCGGCGGCCGCCGCAAGTGCGAAGCCTACCAAGTATCCGCCTGTGGGACCCGCAATATACGCCGGTCCGGCCAGAGCCGGAGGCGTGCCTGCGAAGACCGGCAGGCCAAGCAGACCTTCAAAAAGGTATGTCACAACAACAAGACTACTGCGCACCGGCCCCAGGAAAAGGCCCAGACCCAAGACAACCAGGGTTTGTGTAGACATGGGAACCGGGTAGAACGGCACCACGATTTTGGCGGATAGTGTCAGAAGAATTGTGCCGACGAGAATTATCGAGATCTCTTGGGTAAGTTTTGCGAGTGTTTGGCTTTGAGTGGTTTCCAGATTCATCTTTTTCGTCCTTGTTTCTGTAGATTGTTAATTTTTTGGATAGTAAGCTCACATGCGCTTGGCGACTTCTTCCAACATGACTTCGCTCGCCCCGCCGCCGATGGCCTGCACACGGGCATCGCGTGACATGCGTTCCACCGGTGTTTCGCGCATATAACCCATACCGCCGTGAAACTGGACGCAGTCATAAAGCACGCTGTTCACCAGTTCGCCGCAATAGGCTTTGACCATCGAGACCTCTTTCACGCAGTCACCGCCCGCGGCATCCAGACCGGCGGCGTGATAGACCAGCTGACGTCCTGCAGCGATCCGCGTCTGACAGTCGGCCAGCCGTTGGCGCACGGCCTGCTTGTCCCACAGAACGCCGCCAAAGGCCCTGCGCTGCTTGACATAATCCACGGTCATGTCCAGCGCGGTTTGCGCTTCGGCACAGGCCATCGCACCCAGCACAATGCGTTCGTTCTGGAAGTTCTTCATTACCGAATAGAAACCGCGGTTGACCTCGCCCAAGACGTTTTCGGCCGGGATACGGACATCTTCGAAGATCAGTTCGGCAGTGTCCGAGCACAGCCAGCCGGTCTTGTTCAACGCCCGTCCGACCGAAAAGCCCGGCGTGCCTTTTTCGACCGCAAATATGGTGATCCCGCGCGACCCCTTGGCATCCGGATCGGTCTTGGCACCGACAAAGTAGAGATCGCCATGCACGCCGTTGGTGATGAACATCTTGGTGCCGTTCAGCACCCAATCCGACCCGTCCCGCACCGCGCGGGAGCGCATGCCCGCCACGTCCGAGCCCGCGCCCGGTTCGGTCACAGCAACGGCGGTGATCATTTCGCCCGAGACGATCGACGGCATCCAGCGCGCCTTCTGTTCGGGCGTGCCGGCGTTTTCCAGATGCGGCGAGGCCATGTCGGTGTGGACCAGAACCGTGGCCGAGAACCCGCCGAAAGTGGATCGCCCGACCTCTTCGGCCAAAACCACGCTGGACATCACGTCCAGCCCCGCGCCGCCATACTGTTCGTCATAGCGCATCCCCAGCACGCCGAGATCACCCATCCGGCGCAGCACGTCGCGGGGTACCTTGCCCTGCTCCTCCCAAGGCTCGGCCTTGGCGGTCACCTCGGCTTCAATGAACCGGCGCAACTGGTTGCGGATCATCTCGAGGTCTTCGTTGAACGGGCCGGTGACCTGAGTAATGCTGTCTTGTCTGGTCATGTGTTTTCCTCTGGATCGAGTTTGATAAGTGGGGCGTGCCCGGCGACCGTATCGCCGGGTGCACAATAGATTTCAGTCACCACGCCCGCGACCGGCGCGGGCAGGCTTTGCAACAGCTTCATGGCCTCAAGCACCACCAGCGTGTCTCCGGCTTTGACGCGATCGCCGAGTGCGACGCGCACCTCGGCCACGGCGCCGGGCATGGGTGCGGACAACAGGTCAGCGACGCCAGACCCGCCGGTGGCACGTTGCAGATGCTGGTCTTCCAGCGTACGCAGGTCTGTCGCGGTCATTCCAGCAGGGGTTTGCAGGTGCACTCGCCAGTGACTCGGCGCGCGCACGACGTAAGCGATGCGCGAAAACGGAACCCCGTCGATGCGTCCGCTCAGACGGCATCCTGTTAAAGCGGCACTCTCGACCGTGATGGTCTGGCCGTCCGGTTGAATGGCAGTCAACCCCGACCCGGAGCCGTACATGCGGATCGGTTCGTCTTTGGTTGTGTCCCAATAGAAGGCCGCGCCGGACTGTCGCGCAGGGGCTGTGAGTCGCCATGACCCTAGGCTTTCCCAGGGCGACGCGCCCGCCGGCACGAGACGCAGATGCAGCGCCATCGCGGCAAAGGCCATGTCCCGGTGATCAGCGGACGATTCAGTCCAGCCGCCTGGAAACATCTCGGGCAGGTACGAGGTATGGTGACGGAACGCCGCAAAATCCGGGTGTGCCAGTAACGCGCGTTGATAGGCCAGGTTCAGGCCGACGCCGCCGACGGCAAAAGCATCGATCGCGGTGATCGCCCGGCGGATCGCCCCGGTCCGATCCGGCGCGTGGACGATCAGCTTGGCAATCATGGAATCGTAGTGGTGGCCGACGACCGAACCGCACTCTACCCCAGTGTCCAGCCGCACATCCGCAGGCGGCGCCCAAAGGGTGATCTCGCCCGTTTCGGGGTGAAAATTCTCGGCCGGGTTTTCGGCGGCGATGCGGATTTCAATGGCGTGCCCGTCAAACTGCACATCGCCTTGCGTCAGCGCCAGCGGCTCGCCCCGCGCGATGCGCAACTGCCATTCGACCAGATCGATGCCGGTGATCGCCTCGGTCACGGGGTGTTCCACCTGCAACCGGGTATTCATTTCCAGAAAGTAGTATTCACCGCGCCCGGGGTCATAGAGGTATTCCACCGTCCCGGCGGAGCGATAGCCGATCGCCTGCGCCAACCGCACCGCTGCCGCACGCATGCGGTCGCGCACAGCCTCGGGAAGATCGGCGGCGGGGGCTTCTTCGATCAGCTTTTGGTGGTTGCGTTGCAGCGAACAATCGCGGTCGCCCAGATGCAGCACGGTGCCGTGAGTGTCGCCCAGAACCTGCACTTCGACGTGGCGGGCACGGGGCGCATAGCGTTCGAGGAACACCGCCGGATCGCCGAAGGCGCTCTGCGCTTCGGCCCGGGCAGATGCAATCGCTTCGGGTGCGTCGCCCAGATCGGAGACAAGCCGCATCCCGCGTCCGCCGCCGCCGGCGCTGGCCTTGACCAGAAAGGGGGTGCCAAGCGCCTCGGCCTCTTGCAGCAGGCGCGCGTCGGACTGATCCTCGCCGCGATAGCCGGGCAGGACGGGCACGCCTGCGGCTTCGGCGGCAGCCTTGGCCTCGATCTTGGAGCCCATCCGCGCGATAGCGTCGGGTTCCGGCCCGATGAACACAAGGCCCGCCGCCTCGACCGCCGCCGCGAAACCGGCATTCTCAGACAGAAAACCATATCCCGGGTGCACCGCACCCGCGCCCGTCGCCCGCGCGGCCTCAAGGATGGCCTCGACGTTCAAATAACTGTCTGACGGGGCGGCCCCACCGATGCAGACGGCATGATCGGCCTCGGCCACGAAGGGCGCGTCGCGGTCCGCGTCCGAAAACACCGCTACGCTTTCCAGCCCCAGTTTGCGGCACCCGCGCTGGATGCGCCGGGCAATCTCGCCCCGGTTGGCGATCAGAACGCGGGTGAAGCTCATTTCACCCGCCATGACGGAACGCCCTTGTTGATGAAGCTGTTGATGCCTTCGATACCTTCCTCCGTCTCCCACGCATCGGCCAGCCGGTCGGCGGTGTAGATCATGTTGGTCTCCAGATCGTGGGACGCGACATAGGCGATCAGCGCCTTGGTATCGGCCACGGCACCCGGCGCGGCCTGAAGGTGATCATGCACCACCCGGTTCACCGTGGCGTCCAAGTCGCCCGGCGCGACAACTTCGGTCAACAGACCGATCCGCTCGGCGCGGGCGGTGTCGAACAACGCCCCCGACAGCATGGTCTCACGCGAATGCACCTTGCCGATGCGGGCCACCACGTAAGGCGATATATTCGCGGGCAGAAGGCCCAGCTTGACCTCGGTCAGACCGAAGCGCGCGCCTTCGGCGCCGATGGTGTAGTCGCAGACGGAAATCATGCCGACACCGCCACCGTAAGCCGGGCCGTTGATCCTCCCGATCAAGGGTTTGGGCAGCGTGTCAAGACGGCGCAACAGCCGCGCCAGCGTGGCGCTTTGTGCGACCCTTTCACTACGGGTTTTCTCGACATTAGAGGCGAACCAGTTGAAGTCGCCGCCCGCGCAGAAGCTCTTGCCCGCGCCGGTCAGGACCACAATACGCACATCGTCATCTGCAGCCAGCTTTTCGGCGGCATCGTATAGCTCTGCGATCAATTCGCCATTCAGCGCATTGTGTTTGTCGGGGCGGTTGAGCGTCAGCGTGGCGACGCCACGCGCATCGGTTTCGATAAGGATCGTGTTGTAGGTATTGGTCAACTTGAAGCCTCACATTCTGAATACAGGCGTATGGCGACCGGCTTCGGGCACCGATGTCACGATGGCCAGACACAGGCCAAGGATATCGCGGGTTTGCGCGGGTTCGATCAGCCCGTCATCCCAAAGCCGCGAGGTGGCATAATAGGGATCGGACTGTTCACCGTACTGGGCCCGAACCTGCTCCTCGATCAGCTTCATGTCGGCCTCCATCTTGCCCGGGTCGCCCCCTTTCTGGCGGCGCAGTTCCAGCATCACATTTGTGGCGATGTCGGCAGACATGGTGGCCAGTTCCGCCGTGGGCCAGGCAAAGAGAAAATTCGGGGCGAAACCACGTCCGCACATGCCGTAGTTGCCTGCCCCGTATGAGCCGCCCAAGAGGACCGACAGGCGCGGCACCTTGGCAACCGACATGGCATAGACCAGCTTGGCGCTGTCTTTGGCAATGCCGCCGCGCTCGGCTTCGGTGCCGACCATGAAGCCCGAGATGTTGTGGAGGAACAAAAGCGGGATGTTGCGTTGATCGCACATCGACACGAATTGCGCGCCCTTGAGCGAACTGTCGGACACAAGCGCCCCATTATTTGCGAGAATGCCCACTCGATAGCCGTGAATCCGCGCGGTGCCGCAGACCAGCGTCTCACCCCATCCGGGCTTGAATTCGCGGAATTCGCCGGCGTCGATCATGCGCAGCAGAACCTCGCGCATGTCATAGGGCTGTTTGCGATCGGCGCTGATGACGCCAAGCAGTTCCTCTGGGTTGCGCGCCGGCGGCGCGCAGGTTGCATCGGGACCCATCGGGCGCGACAGGCCCAGTTCGGATACGATGTCGCGCATCAGAGCAAGCGCATGATACTCGTCCTCGGCCAGATGGTCAGACACACCGGAGACGCGCGAATGCATCTCGGCCCCCCCCAATGTTTCTCCATCAACCTCTTCGTTGATCGCCACCTTGACGATCGAGGGGCCGCCCAGATGGATGCGTGCGTTGCCGCGTACCATGATGACTTCGTCCGACAGGGCCGGGATATAGGCCCCACCGGCCGTGCAGCCTCCAAAGACCGCCGAGATCTGCGGCAGGCCGCTCGCGGACATGTTGGTTTGACGATAAAAGGAATTGCCGAAATGGCGGGCATCGGGGAAAACCCGGTCCTGCTCTGGCAGATAGGCACCGCCGCAATCCACCAGATAGAGGCAGGGCAGCCGGTTCTCGGCTGCGATTTCCTGGGCGCGGATGTGTTTCTGCACGGTTTCGTGATAGAAGGACCCACCCTTCACTGTCGCATCGTTGGCGATCACAACGCAGGGCAGCCCGTGGACGATCCCGATACCGGTCACGATCCCCGCACCGGGCACCTCGCCCCCGTATTGACCGTAGGCGGCAAGCGACGACAGCTCAAGAAACGCAGTGCCCGGATCCACCAGCAGGTCGATCCGTTCGCGGACCAACAGCTTGCCGCGCTTGCGATGCCGCGCGACCATATCGGGGCGGCCGCCAGCCGTTGCTTCGGCGATCCGCGCACGCAGCGTTTCGACGCGCTCGCTTTGTGCGGCGTGGTTGCGGGTGTAGGTCTCTGATGCGGTCAGCACCGCTGTTTCAAGACGTGCCATGAAGTCAGGTATCCTGTCTTTGGAGTATCCCGTTGAGGAACACATCGGCATAGGTGCGTGACAACGCATCGGCGCTACCGCGGTCCGGGTCGAACCAATCGAGCGTGGCGTTCAATGTACCGATCAGCATCAGGCGCAGGCGACGGATATCGACGTCTTGCTTCAGCGTGCCATCTTTCTTAAGCTGGGACAGAAGACTGTCCCACTCTGCCTCATAGGCCCTGCGCGTGGGCAAGTTGGCATCCCGGACGGATTGCGGCACCTGCCCGAAAATACGCACATTCGCCGATGTATAATCGCTCACATCAATAAGCGCGCGCAGATGCGCCCGGATCGCGGCGCGCAGTACCGTTTCGCCGTCGGCATCGGCCCGCAGGTCGGTGACGGCGTCTCTCATGCTCTCGTGAACGACTCGAATCCCTGCATCAAGAACGGCCGCGACGATCTCGTCCTTGGAACCGAAATGATAATATATGCTACCCGCCTTGATCCCGGCGGCCTCGGCAATTTTTCGGAGCGAAACGGACCCGTAGCGTTGTTCGCGGAAAAGCCGCGCGGCAATGTCCAGCACCCCATCCCGTCCAACCGCGCTGCGCGATGTCTCGTTGACTTTGATTGCCGTGTTTTGTGCCATATACTTTCGTATCGCCCCAACGCCTAACTAACGCCTGTTAGGTTAATAACGCAAATGAGTAAATCGTCGTGATCGTGCCAGACTAGAGTTTGCGGAAAATTCCGCATTGGCGACCGCCAAGAGGCCGCCCAGACATTAATGTGCTTGCCCGGACCCCGTCATCGGGTCCGGGCAAATGCCTTAGATCACGAAACCGCCACCGCAGATGACGTGCTGGCCTGAAATGAAGTTCGATTCCGGCGCACAGAACAGATAGACGGCACCGGCAGCTTCTTCCGGAGTGCCGACCCGGCCCAGCGGGATCATGCGCTCCATCTGGGACAGGAGATCGGGATTCACGCCGACCTTGATCTCTTTTTCCTCGACCTTGATCGTGCTGTCGCCATCCGCGCTGCCTTCGGTCAAGCGGGTGCGAATCGGGCCGAAGGCGACGGCGTTGACGTTGACCTTATAGCGGCCCCATTCCTTGGCCATCGTCCGGGTGACCCCTAGGATACCGGCCTTTGCGGCGGAATAGTTGATCTGGCCAGCATTGCCGCCGGTCCCTGCGATGGACGAGATGTTGACCACCTTGCGGAACACCTCTTGCCCGGCGGCGGCCTCTTCCTTGGCCTTGGCGCTGATCACCGGCTGGGCAGCGCGCAGGATCTTGAAAGGTGCCGTCAGGTGGACGTCGATGATCGCCTGCCACTGTTCGTCGGACATCTTCTGAACGACGCTATCCCAAGTGTAGCCTGCGTTGTTCACGATGATGTCTAACCCGCCAAAGCTGTCCACGCCGGTCTTGATGAACCGTTCGGCAAAACCGTCTTCGGTGACGCTGCCGGCACAGACCACGGCCTCAGCTCCCATTGCGCGCACCGCCTCGGCGGTTTCATTGGCCGGATCCGCATCCAGATCGTTGATCACCAGCCGGGCCCCTTCCGAGGCCAGTTTGAGAGCGATTTCGCGGCCAATGCCCCGGCCCGAGCCCGAGACCAGCGCCACGCGCCCGTCGAGTTTTCCAGTCATATTGATTCCTCCCGAAAGGCGCTATCAGGCTTTTTCATAAAGCGTGGTGACGCAGGCCCCGCCGAGGCCCAGATTGTGCTGAAGCGCCAGACGTGCGCCATCAACCTGGCGCGCATCTGCCTGGCCGCGAAGCTGCTGAACGAGCTCGGTACATTGCGCTAGGCCGGTCGCCCCAAGCGGATGGCCTTTGGACAAAAGACCGCCCGACGGGTTGGTCACGTATTTTCCGCCGTAGGTGTTGTCGCCATCATCAACGAATTTCGCCGCTTCGCCGCGACCGCAAAGGCCAAGCGCCTCATAGGTGATAAGCTCGTTGTGGGCGAAACAGTCGTGCAGTTCGACCACATCCACGTCCTCGGGCCCGATGCCCGCGTCCTCGTAAACCTGATCGGCGGCGCGCTTGGCCATCGAAAAGCCGACCACTTCGCGCATGTCATGGGCTTCGAAAGTTTCCGGGCCGTCCGTCGTCATGGCCTGCGCCGCGATCCGAACCGAACTGTCCAGTCCGTGCTTGTCGGCGAATTTCTTGGAACAAATGATCGCGGCGGCCGCGCCACAGGTTGGCGGACAGGCCATGAGCTTGGTCATGACGCCGGGCCAGACGACCTGGGCGGCCATGACGTCTTCCGCCGTCACCTCCTGCCGGAACAGGGCAACCGGATTCTTCGCAGCATGTCGGCTGGCCTTGGCGCGGATTTTTGCGAAGGTTTCCAGGGGGGTGCCGAACTCGTCCATATGCGCCTTGCCCGCACCGCCGAAGTACCGCAGCGCCAGCGGGATCTCGGCACTGCCAACCAGTTCGTCGGTTTCACTGTCGAATGCCGCAAACGGGCTGACCCGGTCATGGAACATCGCACCGATTGCGCCGGGCTGCATCTGTTCGAACCCAAGTGCCAGAGCACATTCGACCGCGCCGCTTTCAACTGCCTGCCTGGCCAGGAACAGGGCGGACGATCCGGTCGAGCAGTTGTTGTTCACATTCAGAACCGGGATGCCTGTCATTCCGACATGGTACAGGGCGCGCTGACCGCAGGTGCTGTCGCCATAGACATAGCCAACATAGGCCTGTTGGACTTTATCATAATCCAACCCCGCGTCTGCCAGAGCGGACCGGGTCGCAGCGGTCGCCATCACATCGTAGCTTTCGGATTTTCCCGGCTTCTGGAACGGGACCATCCCAACGCCTGCAACATAGGCTTTGTCTGTCATTTCTCTCTCTCCCAAGTTCGGTCAGGCCACCCTAATCGGTCCGCCAGCCTATTTTCTACCATTTGTTAGATTTTAAATCCCAACCTTGGGAAGTGTCAATATCGCCAAGCTGTGACGTAGGGAGCTTGCGCTATTTTCTAACTTGTGTTTGTTTTCGGGCCACACGCCCTGATCGGCGGCACAATTGAGGGATTCTGGTCCCGGCGCAACCGCTGACAAGCGTTTAGCACTCAGCTTACGAAAGGTGGTCGGAATGGCATACTGTTATGAGTTCAAGGGTTTTATACCCGTCGTGCCCGAGGATACATATGTCCACCCCCAGGCCGTTCTGATCGGAAATGTCATCTTGGGTCATGGATGCTACATCGGCCCCGGAGCAAGCTTGCGGGGCGATTTCGGCAGGATCGTGATCGGGGATGGAGCCAATGTTCAGGACAATTGCATCATCCATTCCTTTCCCGGCCGCGACGCCGTGGTGGAAAGCGACGGCCACATCGGCCATGGCGCGATCCTGCACGGTTGCACAGTGGGCCGGAACGCTCTGGTCGGAATGAATTCCGTCATTATGGATGGTGTAGAGCTTGGGGCGGAATCGATTGTCGGCGCGCAGGCGTTTGTGCGTGGCGAAACCGTGATTCCGCCGCGTTCGATGGTGGTGGGATCGCCGGCAAAGGTGATCCGCGAGGTCAGCGAGAAAGAAATCGCGTGGAAAACGCGCGGCACCGCGGAATACCAGCAACTTGCGCGCGACTGTCTGGCCGGATTGACGCCGGTCGAGCCGCTGAAGGCGGTCGAGGCAAACCGGCCCGGCATGGCGGCCTCTGACGTCGTCTCCATTCAGGAGGCGCGGCGGACATCGTCCTGACCTGTCCGGGAACCGGACCGGTCAGGACTACTTCAGATTCCGAAAGCGCCAGATGGAAGCGCCTTGACGCGGAACGGCACTCCCCGACCCGGTGTGCCGTCCCTCAAGCCTTTACAGACGGAAGATCCCGTAGTGCGGATCGTCGATCGGTGCATTGAGCGAGGCAGAAATCGACATGCCAAGCGCGTTGCGTGTGTCCGCCGGATCGAGGATGCCGTCGTCCCACAATTCCGAGGTCGAGGTATAAGCCTCGACATCGCGCTTGTATTTTTCCAGCACCGGTTCGCGGATCGCGGCGATTTCTTCTTCGGTCAGCTCTTTGCCTTCGCGCTGAAGCTGCCGAATCTTGACGTCCGCCATGGTATTTGCGGCCTGATCCGCCCCCATCACGCCGATCTCGGCCTGGGGCCACATGAACAGCGTGCGCGCGTCCCAGGCCCGTCCGCACATCCCGTAGTTGCCGGCCCCGTAAGACGCATTGGCGATCACGGTAAACTTCGGCACGACCGAGCCGCCCTGCGCCATCAGCATCTTGGCGCCATCCTTGGCGATGCCTCGTTCTTCGTATTCGCGGCCCACCATATAGCCGGTGATGTTCTGGAAAAAGACCAGAGGCGTGCGGTTCTGGTTGCACAACTGCATGAAATGCGCTGCCTTGAGCGAACTGTCGTTGAACAGCACCCCGTTGTTGGCAAGGATGCCGACCTTGTAACCCCAGATATGGGCAAAGCCGCAAACCATCGTGGTGCCATAGTCGGGCTGGTATTCGTGAAAGCGCGAGCCATCGACGATCCGCGCCAGGACCTCGCGCATATCAAACTGGGTTTTCCGGTCCTTGGGGATGATCCCATAAAGCTCCTTGGGGTCGTAGTATGGCTCTTCAAAAGCGGCGGTTTCGATGATCGTTTTCGGGGTGCGCATCCATTGGCTGACAATCTCGCGCGCCAGTGAAAAGGCGTGTTGTTCGGTCGCGGCGCGATAGTCGCCGGTGCCCGATACCGAGGTGTGCATGACCGCGCCGCCAAGCTCCTGAACACCGACCTCTTCGCCGGTAGCCGCCTTGACCAGCGGGGGACCGCCAAGGAAAATCGCGCCTGTGCCTTCGATGATGATGTTGTAGTCGCTCAGCGTCGGCACATAGGCACCGCCAGCCGTGCAGTGTCCGCCGACCACGGCAATCTGCGGGATATTGGCCTGGCTCAGCTTGACCTGGTTGCGGAACACCCGCCCGCCCAGATACCGGTCGGGAAACACCCCGTGCTGCAGCGGCAGGAAACCGCCCGCGCTGTCGCAGATATGGATGACCGGCAGACGGTTTTCCAGCGCGACATCCAGAAGACGCACGACCTTTTTCACGGTATGCGGATACCAGGCACCGCCCTTGACGCTGGCATCATTGGCATGAATGGCGACCTCGCGGCCTTGCACGATGCCGATCCCCGTAACCACGCCTGCGCCGGGCACCACCCCGTCATATTCACGACAGGCCGCCAGGGTTGAAAATTCCAAAAACGGAGTGCCGGGGTCCAGCAGCAGTTTCAACCGCTCGCGCACGCCCAGTTTGTTCTGGCGGGCGAGGCGGTCGATATCGCGTTGCGGACGTTCGAAACGCGCCGCGTGCTGGCGAGCGTGGAATTCCTTCAGCCGTTCAGACATGGCGGCGAAATTTGCCTTGTAGTCGGCGGCATTGGTGTCGATCTGACTTTCAATTCTGCGCATGGTCACTCCTCCTCCGGAGCCAATTGGGCCAGGATGTCTTTCAGACCAAAACTGTCGCCTTCGGCGAATGGCATTTCGGCAACGACCCCGTCGCGCGGCGCCGTCAGTGTGGTTTCCAACTTCATGCTTTCGATCACCAGAAGTGGCTGGCCTTCTTCAACCGCATCGCCGGGTTTAACCGCAACTGACACCACGACACCCGGCATGGGCGCCACCAATCGGTCGTCGCTCGCGCCACCGTCGCTTCCGGCCAGGCGTTCGGCGGGATCAACCCGCCCGACTTCATAGGTTCGCCCGTCCGTGTGTACAAAAGTTGCTTCCGGCCCCACGGCCAGTCGCAATTCGCGCACAACACCCTTGGCCCGCAGCTTGTAACCGCCCGGCAGACCCGTCGGGTCCAATTGGCAGGCAACAGCGCCAGTGGGGGTGTTGAGCACGAACCGGCTGCCATCATGACCCAGCCAGCAATCAGTCTCTTCTCCGTCGATCTGAAAAATCCGTTGCATCAGTTTCTCCACCCACCCATCTTGCGGTACATTTCCGGTATCTGCATTACGTCACTCACCAGGCGCTCGTCCGATAGGGCCGCCGCCGCCATCAGCAAGTCAGAGACGTCTTCGCCCGGCGCGGTTAGCGTTTCGGATTGTTCAGCCAGGAAGCCAGTTGAAACGTCACCAGAGGCGAAATCCGGATGTGCAAGGATTGCATCCAGGTAACCGGTGTTGGTCGTTACCCCGAGAATCACATAGCTTTGCACCGCGCTCCGGGCACGGGCGATGGCCTGCGCGCGATCCGGGCCATGCACGATCAGCTTGGACAACATCGGGTCGAAGTCGGTCGTTACCTTGCCGCCATCCAGAATGCCGCTGTCTACGCGGATCCCCTCGCCCTGGGGTTCGTCCAGCAGCAGGATATTGCCGATCGCGGGGCGAAAATCGGCGGTCGCATCCTCGGCACAGATGCGCAGTTCGATCGAGTGTCCGGTTTGGGGAATATCCGCCTGCACGGCGCTCAGCCCGTCGCCCGCCGCGACACGCAGCTGCTCGGCAACCAGATCAAAGCCGGTTACCATCTCGGTCACCGGATGTTCGACCTGAAGGCGGGTGTTCATTTCCAGGAAATAAAAGGCCCCATCCTGTGCATAGATGAATTCGACAGTCCCTGCCCCGCGGTATTTGACGGCGCGGGCAATTCCGACAGCGGTCTCGCAGATCTCATCCCGTTGCTCGGGGGTCAGCGCCGGTGACGGCGTTTCCTCGATAATCTTCTGGAACCGGCGCTGGATCGAACATTCACGTTCCCAGAAATGGACCACGTTGCCCTGTCCGTCGCCCATCACCTGCACCTCGATATGGCGCGGGCGTTCGATATAGCGTTCGACGAAAAGCCGCCCGTCGCCGAAATATCGTTCGCCTTCGCGGCGCGCGGTTTCGATTTCGGTCTCCAGCGTGCTGTCCTCGCGTACGACGCGCATGCCCTTGCCGCCACCGCCGGCCGAGGGCTTGATGAGCAGCGGATAGCCAACGGCGCGGGCGCGTTCGACAAAGCTCGCCGGATCATCATCCTCGATGGCCGAGGGGGCGACGGGAAACCCGCGTTCCTCGACGAAGGCGCGGGCGCGGACCTTGTCCCCCATCAGGTCGATGACCTCGGACGTCGGGCCGACAAAGGTCACTCCGGCTTTTTCCAGCGCCGCGACAAAACCGGCATTCTCTGACAGAAAGCCATAGCCGGGATGAACCGCGTCCGCGCCGATCCCTTTGGCGGCTTCGACGATCTGAGGAATATCGAGATAGGCGGCCACGGGCGTCGGGCCGTCGATCATCACGACCTCATCTGCGATCAGATGCGCCGGCCCCTCTTGCTCGGCGACATGACGCAACACGGCAGTCGCAAGCCCGCGGGCCTTAGCGGTGCGCAACACGCGCGCCGCGATCTCGCCCCGATTGGCGACCAGGAGTTTCGAAATGGTCATGGTGTCGTCCTCTTAGTTCCGGGCCGCGGCATTCAGTCCGTCACGTGCGGCCAGATCGGCTGGCACGGGAATTTCGATATCAAGCAGCATCTGCGCGAACCCTTTGCCCTGCGGGTCTATGCGGACCGAAGCGATGCCCCCCCCGCCCAGCGAGTCATGCAGCAGGAAATTCAGCGAATGGCTTCCGGGCAGGTCGAACCGTTCTACCCTGCCGTCGCAGACATGGGCGAAATAGTCCTTCACCACCTCTTCGCTGAGAGCCGAGCGGATATATGGCAGGTAGTCCGGCTTGCGCGCGAGGATGCCGATATTGGCGATGTCCCCCTTGTCGCCCGAGCGGCCCCAGGCCAGATCGACGAGGCGGACCTTGACAACGTCCGGACCGGGCTCGCGGCTATCTGCGGGCGGTGCGGCAGGCGGATCAAGGTGGACTGGCGTGGCGGCCACGCTCACGGGCACATCCTTGCCGTCGACCTCGACCGCGACGGGGGTCTCGGCCTTGCTCTGAAGGAAGGAAAATAGACGGACCACCGGCTGCACCTTTGGCCGTCCGGCGAAGAACCCGGTCAGACCCTGCGCGGTCGAAATCGCCATCGGTGCGATTTCGCCGGCAAAGATGTTCAGCGCGGCGCGATCGTCATGGACCGCGCCGATCTTGAGCACCACCTCGCGGGTCCGGGCGCGCGCATTTGCGCCATAGGCCGCCTCGGCCCCCAGCACCTCGACGCTGACCTGCCGGAAATCTCCCATGTTGCGGTCGCGGAAAATCCGGCGACAGCGGGTCAGGATCGCCTCGGCCACACGTTCGGCCTTGGCGGGTGCGTCAATCGCGGCCAGTGTCAGGGTAGAGACCGCGCGCCAGCCATCGGCATGGGTCGCCGACACCTTGTAGCTGTCGGTGCGCCCAAGCCCCCGGCCGCCCTTGACCAGCACCCGGTCGGGTCCGACCTGTTCCAGGGTGACCCCGGACCAGTCGCAGATCACGTCGGGCAACAGGTAGGCGCGCGGGTCCCCGATTTCATAGAGCATCTGCTCTCCGACTGACCCGGGCACGACCAGCCCGCCGGTGTCAGGCGTCTTGGTCATGATGAAACTGCCGTCTTCGGACACCTCGACGATGGGCATGCCCATATTGTCCCAACCCGGCACGTCCTGCCAGTCGGTGAAGTTGCCGCCGGTTCCCTGGGGGCCGCATTCGATCAGGTGGCCGGCCAGCGATCCCTGGCTGAGCTTGTCCCAGTCATCGTCGCCCCAACCGTATTCATGCATCAGGGGACCAAGCGCGACCGCGCTGTCGGCGCAGCGTCCGGTGATCACGATGTCGGCCCCGGCATCCAGCGCGGCAGCGATGGGGCGGGCACCCAGATAGGCATTCATGCTCCAGATATCATCTGGAAATGCGACACCCGAGAACATTTCCGTCTGACCGTTTTTGCGAATTTCATCGGCCCTGGGCAACAGGTCATCGCCTAGCACGACTCCGATGGACAGATCGATCCCGGCCTGGGCGGCGGCTTTGGCAAGCGCATCGCTGCAGCCACGCGGGTTCACGCCCCCTGCATTGGCAACGACCTTGATCCCTTTTGCCTTGATATCCGACAACCAGGGTGCCAGCGCCTTGACGAAGTCCGGCGCATAGCCCGACTCGGGCGCTTTGGCGCGGGCCCGCGCCATCAGCGACATTGTCACCTCTGCCAGATAGTCAAACACCAGATAGTCGATCTCGCCCTTTGAGACCAGTTGACCGATCGCTTCCGGCGTATCGCCCCAGAAGCCCGACGCGCATCCGATGCGCAGCTTTCGTTCCGACATATTCCTCTCCTCCCCGTTTGATCAGCGGCCCGTCCATTCGGGTTTGCGCTTCTCAATAAAGGCATCAAAGCCTTCGCGCGCGTCTTCGGTCTGCGCCACACGCGGTAACAGTGTTTCTGCAAACCGCATCTGCTGCGGATAGGTCATGTCCTCCATCGCGTGACAGGCGTATTTTCCCAGCCGGATCGCGCTCGGCGACTGCGCGGCGATCTGGGCAACCAGTTCTGCAACCTTGTCGTCCAGCCCCGCGGCATCGGTCACATAGTTGACCAGATTGAACTGCAGGGCTTCCTCGGCCGTCAGAGGAACGCCGGTGATGAACATCTCCATCAGCCTCCGCCGGGGCAGCACGCGCATCATGGGTGGCACGATCGTCATAGGAAACAGACCCACCTTCACTTCCGGCGTTCCGATGCGGGCATGATCCGCCATCACAGCCAGATCGCAGGCACAGATGATGCCCGCTCCTGCCCCCATCGCGACACCATTGATGCGCGCGATCGTTGGCTTTCGGCACGCCTGTATCGTCTCGAACAACCTTCCGGCAAAATGATCCGGGTCCGCCGGATCCTGAACAAACGGGCCGCCATCCGCCCCCGCCTTGATGTCGCCCCCGGCACAGAAGGCGCGCTCGCCCTCGCCGGTCAGAACGATCACGCGGCAATCGCTGTCCCTCTCGGCAGCACATATGGCGGCCATGATCCCGTCTGCGACCTCACGGTTGAGGGCATTTCGATTGTCAGGACGTCGAATCGTGATACGCACTTCTTTGCCGAGCGCCTGCGATTGAACAACGCTCTCAGTCATTTCCGAAGCTCCCCCCCTGTATTCAGGACACCGCGCTTTCTTACGTCAGGTCGTCAAAAGCTTGGCTTGATCTATTTTCTAACATATGTTTGATTTTGGTCAACACGGCGGACGACATTTTTCGGGAGGATGATATGACCACTCAAAGTGAGGCCATCTCGGCTGATCTGGAAGCCATCAGGGCGAACTATTCTTTGACTGATGAGCAACGCCAGATCGTCGATCACGTGGATCGGGTGTCGCGCGAGGTGCTACACCCACTGCAAGCGCGTATGGATGACGAGGAATGGTGGCCCGATGATCTGTTCAAGCAGATGGGCGAGCTGGGCCTGCTGGGGATTACCGCACCCGAAGAGCATGGCGGATCGGGACAGAACGAGTTCACCCAGGCGCTGGTGTCCGAGGTGATTTCGAAGTGGAATCCGGCTGTGGGCCTCTCACACGGGGCGCATGACAACCTGTGCCTGAATAACCTGCTGCGCAATGGATCCGAAGAGCATGTGAAGAAATACGTGCCGGGCCTTTGCTCGGGCGAGCTGGTTGGTGCTTTGGGCCTGACCGAACCGGGTGCGGGATCCGATGCGCTCGGATCCATGGCCACAACTGCCCGCCGCGACGGTGATGATTATGTCATCAACGGCTCGAAGATTTACATCACCAACGGCCCCATTGCCGATGTGATCCTGCTTTATGCCAAAACCGACAAGTCGAAGGGCGCCAAGGGCATTTCTGCTTTCATCATCGAGACGGACAATCCCGGTTTCAAGGTGGCGCAAAAGCTTGACAAGATGGGCTTTCGCGGCTCGCCAACCGGAGAACTGGTGTTTGAGGATTGCCGCGTACCCGCATCCGCCATGGTTGGACCGGAAAACACCGGCGTTTCGGTGGTAATGAGCGGGTTGGATCTGGAGCGTGCTATGGTTGCCTCAGTCTGCGTTGGCATGGCCGAACGCGCCCTGGAACTAGGGCTGGAATACGCCAAGATTCGCGAACAATTCGGCAAACCGATTGCAAGTTTCCAGATGATGCAGTCGAAACTGGCCGAGATCTACACCGAGGTCGAAACCGCGCGCGCATTCGGTTATCGGGCACTGGCCGCCTGTACGGGCCTACCAAAAGGGGCCGGGGGCCGTGGCGAAATCCACAAACTGACCGCGGCGGCCTGTCTTTACGCAGGCGAGGCATTCAACAAGGCGGTGACCGAAGCCTGTCATATTCATGGTGGCTCTGGCTACATGCAGGACACCGAGATCAACCGGCTGTTCCGCGCCAACAAATTGTTGGAGATCGGCGCGGGAACAAGCGAAGTCCGCAAGATCATCATTGCCGAAGAACTTTTGCGCGCCTGAGGGGGACGAGACAATGAACAAGCAACTGCGCAACGACACCGCTCTGCCAACACATTTCATGACGGACGAACAGCAGGCCCTGGCCGATCAGGCCGGCAAGTTCTTCATGTCCGAATTCCACCATCTGAATGCGGAAATGGACGATACTGATGACCTGCCGTCTTCGGTTTTCCCCAAGCTGGGCGAAATGGGCTACCTGGGACTGAACGTGCCGCCGGAATTCGGTGGCGCTGGTTTGGATTTCACCTCGGCCTGCATCATCACCGAACAGCTGTCGCGGGCCTCTGCCGCGATTGGGCTGACTCATGTGGCGCATGACAATTTGTGCGTCAACAACATCTATCGCAACGCCAATGACGATCTGCGCCGAAAATACCTGCCGGGGCTTTGCAACGGCACGCTGATCGGCGCCCTGGGTCTGACCGAACCCGGCGCGGGATCCGATGCGCTTGGCTCGATGCGGACCACGGCCAAAAAGGATGGCGACGACTACATCCTGAACGGCGCCAAGATCTATATCACCAATGGGCCGATTGCCGATCTGGTGCTGGTCTATGCCAAAACATCGCCCGAAAAAGGGGCCAAGGGCATTTCCGCCTTTATCGTGGAAACCGACACGCCCGGTTTCAAGGTGGCGCAGAAGCTCAACAAGATGGGTTTCCGTGGCTCGCCCACCGGCGAACTGGTGTTCGAGGACTGCCGGGTGCCCGCAAAAAACATGGTCGGCAAACTTGATGGCGGCGTTGCCGTGACGATGTCCGGGCTTGATCTGGAACGGGCCATCGTCTGTTTCAACGCCTTGGGTATTGCTCAGCGGGCATTGGATATTTCCATCGACTACGCCAAGACACGCCAGCAATTCGGCAAACCGATCGCCAGTTTTCAGATGGTTCAGGCGATGCTGGCCGACATGTATACGCAGATCGAGGCCGCGCGCAGCCTGTCCTTGCGCACCGCAGCCATGTGTGAGGGCCTCGAAGAGGGCGCAGGCGGGCGCGGCGAAATCCACAAGCTCACCGCTGCGGCGATCTACAAGGCCGCTGAGGCGACATCCTTCGTGCTGGACAAAGCTGTCCAGATTCACGGCGGCTCAGGCTACATGCGTGATACCGAAGTGAACCGGCTGTACCGAACCGGTCGCGTGCTTGAGGTCGGCGCGGGCACCCAGGAGGTTCGCAAACTCATCATCTCCGGCGAATTGCTGAAGAACTAAGGGGGCGGAACATGAGCGAAGCGAAATCAAGGCGTTACGCGTCGGATCTCATGGCGGGCCAGGTTGCCCTGGTCACGGGGTCTGGATCTGGAATGGGCCGGGCGACGGCGATCGAAATGGCCTCTTGCGGGGCCAGGCTTGCGCTGTTCGCGCGCCGGGAAGAGCCGCTGGAGGAGACCGCCGAGATGATCCGGTCGGCGGGGGGCGAGGCCTTTGTCGTGCCCGGAGATACCCGCGACGAGGACAGTATCGAAACCGCGATGGGACGCATCAAGGACCACTACGGGCAGTTGGATGTCTTGGTGAACAATGCCGGCGGCCAGTATATCGCGGCCGCCCGCGATATCACCAACAAGGGCTTCGAAGCCGTGATCCGCAACAACCTGATCGGATCTTGGCAGATGACCCGGGCAGCGGCGGATCACTTCATGTACGACAATGGTGGATCGGTTGTGTTTGTCACCGCCATCTCGGCGCGCACCGCGCTTACCGGCTTTACACACACCGTCGCCGCCCGCGCCGGTGTGACGGGCATGATGAAAACGCTGGCCGCCGAATGGGGCGAGTACGGCATCCGGCTGAACTGTGTCGCGCCGGGCACGATCAAGACCGATGCGCTTGGCCGCTATCCGATTCCGCCGGAACAGTGGAAAAAGCTGAACCGCTCGGTGCTAAACCGGATGGGGGCGGCCGAGGACATCGCAGGCACGATCATTTTCCTGGCCTCGAAACTTGGCGGTTTCATCACCGGAGAAGACATTTATGTAGACGGCGGTGAGACCTTGCATATGGGTCATGACGCGCGGGACATGATCAACCCCGCGATGTTCGAGAAACGCGAACGGGGAGATGGCAAGAATGAATAAACAGCCCGTCCTTCTGGAGATTTCCGACAGGATCGCTACGGTTACGCTGAACGACCCCGAGCGGCGCAACCCGGTCACCGGCAACGACATGATCGCTGCCCTTCTGGAGACCTTCGCCAAGGTGCAGGCCGATCCTCAGGTCAGCGCGATGATCCTGACCGGGGCCGACCCGGCCTTTTGTGCAGGCGGGGACATCAAGGAGATGAACGATCCCGACAGCGTGTTCCGCAAGGAGCCGCTGGCGGCGGCGCAGAGCTATGTTGATGGGGTGCAGCGGCTGCCGCTTGCGCTCTACAACATGGATATTCCGACGATCGCCGCAGTCAACGGCCCGGCGGTGGGCGCGGGGTGCGACCTGACCATGATGTGCGACATGCGCATCGCGTCAGAAAAAGCAAGGTTCGGCGAGGTGTTTCTGAATCTCGGAATCATTCCGGGCGATGCGGGCAGCTGGTTCCTGTTGCGTCGTCTGGGCCACCAGAAGGCCGCCGATCTGACCTTCTCGGGGCGCATGGTCGAGGCCAAGGAAGCGCTGGAGCTTGGTATGGTGCTTGAACTTGTGCCTCATGAAAAATTGATGGAACGGGCCCGTGAACGGGCCGCTGTCATCGCCGCGAAACCGCCGCGCGCGGTGCGGGTCGCCAAGCGTCTGATGCGCAATGCCGAACGGATGGACCTGCCGGATTTCCTGAATTCCGCAGCGGCCTATCAGGCGCTCATGCATCAGACCGAAGACCACCACGAGGCGGTTGCTGCGTTCGTCGAAAAACGAAAACCCAATTTCACGGGGCGTTAAAGGAAAGATCGCATGTCAGACATCACCCAAAAGAAGATGGAGCAAATCGCGCAGATGTGGAATGCGCGCGGCAAGGGTCTGATAACGCATATGGCGCTTGAGATCGAAGAGGTCTCGACGGAAGGTGTTCGGGTTCGGATGCCGTTCAATCCGGACTTTTGCGTCGATGCGGAACAATCGCTGCTCCACGGTGGTATCCTGACGGCACTTCTGGACAGTGTCTTTGGACTGGCGAACTTTGTTGCCATCGAAGGCGTCAGTACCATGGCCACTCTTGACCTCAGAGTTGATTACCTGCGCCCGGCCCGTTCGCGCGCGGATGTCATCGTTCAAGCGCATTGTTTTCGCAAGACCCGCCACATCGCCTTCAATTCCGGTAGCGTCTGGTTCGCGGGCCATGAGGATGCTGAAATAGCCAGGGGAACCGCCTCGTTTGCATTGACGCGCGGCGAAACCAGCCTGTTTGACGCAATGACAAAAGGAAAAACCTCGTGATGGACGTGCAAACTGTCAATGCCAATGTATCCCGGGTGCCGTTCTTCCGATTTCTCAACTTTGAGGTCAGAAGTCTAGACAGTCTCCATGCTGAGGCGGAAATGACCTTTGATGACCGCCATATCGGTAACCCGATCATGGAGTACTACCATGGCGGCATAATCGCGAGTTTTATGGAGGCCACTGCCGCCATCGCGGTACAGCCCGATTTCGCCGACGTTCCGGCCAAGCCGATCAACCTGACCGTCGATTACCTCAGACCCGGTGTGAAGGGACCGCTTTTTGCGCGCGCTAACGTCACGCGCAAAGGCAAGCGGATGGCAAGCGTCAGCGTGCTCAGCTGGCAGACGGATCGGGAAAAGGCGGTTGCCGAAGGGCTGTATCACTTCCTTCTGGTCTGACCGGGGCAACCGCTTTCAGGGCTACCTTGTCCTGTGGACGGGGTCGCTTCCCGGTTACAAATGCCTTCCAATAGCAGATTGATGAGCATGCTGGAGAATTCAGGCAGTGATAGATATCCTTCCACTCCTGCCTTGTTCGGGTCGAACCATTCCACCGTCCAGTTTAAGGCACCCAACATCACTTGGCGCAAGGGGACGATCTTGATATCCGACCGTATGGCACCGTCGTCCTGAGCGTCACGGAGTATCCGATCCCAGAGTTTTCCATACTCATGGCGAATACCCCTGTGCCTCTCCCTGAAATGATTGGGGAGCATTCCATAGCTTCTGATATTCGCCGAGGTGAATTCGCTTGCCTTGAAGAGGAAATCCAGGTGCGCCCAGATTGCAGTCGCTATCCTGGCGTGATGATCGTACGGGGCATCGAATTTCCGAACGGCGGCTTCGACACCTGCTAGCAAGTCCCTCAGTCCGGCGTTTAGAACTTCGTCAACGATCGCTTCCTTGGAGTTGAAATGGTAATAGACGCTTCCCGCTTTCATGTCCGCTTCTTCCGCGATCTTTCTCAGCGTGGTCGCCTTGTAGCCATTGTCCCTCAGAACGCGCGCTGCGGCCTTTAGAATTTCTGCACGGGTCTTAGCCGCCTTGCCGTCGGGATCCGGGGTTTTGGCGGGAGTGGCGGGGCACAGCTTCAAGCCTCCGGTACCCGCCTTGCGATGTGGACACATTCCGTCAAGTATCAGCTTACTCATTCGTTCCGCGAGGATGCGCACCGGATACTTGTCGACATCGTACCATTCTACGGTCCAGTTCATGGCACTCAGGATGAACTGGCGGATCACAGCAGTGGATATGTCGCTTCGAAGGTGGCCGGCGCGTTTGGCGTCATTCAGGAATTTGCCCCAAGCCCCTGCATATGATGCACGCAATTCGCGATGCGGGGCGCGTGTTTCGTCCGACAACATCGGATAGTTCCGAATATTGGCTGACGTGAAGTCGCTGTCGGTCAATAGGTAGGTAAGGTGTGTTTCAATCAGCAGTCTGAAAGTCTTGCGAAAATCCTCCGAACTTATCGGTGCCGACCGAACGATTTCACTGACCGCCTGATATAGTTGACGGACGCCAAGATCGAGAACATCGCTCAGAATCTGGTCCTTGGATTGAAAATGATAATAAATGCTGCCGGCCTCAATGCCAGCTTCCTGCGCGATGTCGCGCATAGTCGTTGCGTGATAGCCTTCATACCGAAAAAGTCGCGCAGCCGCCGAAAGGATACCCTCACGTGTCCTCTCAGACTTGCTCAAGTCTTCGCTCAGTGTCCTGGGTGGGTCAGTCTTGTGTACCATTCCATTTCGATACTTGCGGGACACGAGACTGTCCATTGCATTAAATCTAACAAATGTTAGAATAATGGAAGGAACGTTCCGAATCAAGTTCTTTGCCAAGATGATAGCGGAAGAGGAGGACCTCCATATGCGAGGGTTGAGTGGAAAACGCGTGATCGTGACCGGCGGCGGCAGCGGCATCGGGCGCGCGGTGTGCGAACGGTTCGGCGAAGAAGGTGCCGAGATTGCGATCTTTGACATGAGCGAAGACGGGGCGAAGGAAACGGTTCGCCTGATCACCGAGGCCGGCGGCAAGGCGCAGGCCTTCAAGGTGGACATCACCGACCGTGCCCAGGTCGACAAGGCTGTAGCCGAGTTCGAGGCCGGGGGTCCGGTCGATGTGCTGGTGAACAATGCCGGCTGGGACGTGATCAAACCGTTCCTCGACACCGATCCCGACCTTTGGAAAAAGGTCATCGACATAAATCTTTACGGTCCGCTGAATATGCATCACGCGGTGCTTCCGGGCATGGTCAAGAACGGCGGCGGCCGTGTGGTCAACATCGCGTCCGACGCCGGACGCGTCGGATCATCCGGCGAAGCCGTGTATTCGGCCTGCAAGGGTGGCATCATCTCGTTCACCAAAACCGTAGCGCGCGAACTGGCGCGTAAAGGTATTCAATTGAATGCGGTCGCCCCCGGCCCGACCGATACGCCGCTGTTCGCTCAGGTTGCCGAGGGCGAGGCCGGTCAAAAGATCGCCGAAGGTCTCAAGCGGGCGATTCCGATGAAGCGTCTTGCGCAGCCGACGGATTACCCTGGCATCATCTGCTTCCTGTCGTCGGACGACGCAGGGTTCATTACCGGCCAGGTGATTTCGGTTTCGGGCGGCCTGTCCATGCACGGTTAAAACGCTGGCAGCAGCGCCGGACTCAAGGCGCTGCTGCCATACCGTGCCAAGAGTTACCTCCCCGACTGGCCGCGCCTTATGTGCGGCCCTTTTTCATTCTAGAAAGGTTGCGAATGTTTCAGCCAGGCTCTGACATCCAGCGGACAAGCACGCTGACCGCATTTCTGAGGGGCTGCGGCATTGACAGTTACGAGGAACTCGTCCGCCGTTCGAATGAAGACCCAGACTGGTTCTGGGGCCAGATCATTGACCATGCCGGGATACGGTTCGCGCGGCCCTACAGCCGGTTGCGAGATATCTCCGAAGGGCCCGAATCGATCCGGTGGGCCGTCGGGAGTACTTTGAATCTGACGGAAACCTGTCTTGACGCCCGAATTGCCGATGGCTTGGGCGACAAGGTCGCAATCGACTGGGTCGGCGAAGACGGAAGCCGCCGCCGCTGGACCTATTCCGACCTTACCGCCGAAGCCTCCCGCGTCGCCTCGGCCCTTGCCACGCGCGGTGTAAGGCCCGGTCAGGCGGTGGGCATCTATATGCCGATGATCCCCGAAATCGAGGCCGCGCTTCTGGGTATTGCCCGGCTGGGCGCGGTTGCGGTGCCGCTGTTTTCCGGTTTTGCGCCCCATGCCATCGTATCGCGCCTGAACGACGCGGATGCCGTGGCGGTGTTGACGGCGGATGCCACACCCCGGCGAGGCAAGCCGGTCTGGATGGAAGCGACCCTTGCCCAGGCTTTGACCGACGTACCATCGGTTCATACCGTGATCAGCCTGCGACGGTTCGGCGATGCGGTGGCCGATCCGGCCCGCGATCTGGACTGGACCGAAACAGTGGGCCGCGCCAGTCCGGAGTTTGCCGCCGTTCCCGTCAGTGCCGATGACACCTTTCTCATCGCCTATACATCGGGCACCACCGGGCGGCCCAAGGGTGTCGTGCATACCCATTTGGGCGTGCAGGCCAAGGCCACGGCCGATTTCCTGCTTTGCCTCGACATGAAACGGGATGACCGGCACCTCTGGATGACCGACATGGGGTGGGTCATGGGACCGCTCACCCTTTTATCGGTGCTCTTGTCCGGTTCGACTCTGGTGCTGGCCGAGGGCGCACCATCAATGCCCGGCGATCCCTTCAGGCTGCTGCGTCTTGCGTCCGAGATGGAGGTCACGCATCTCGGCGTGGCCCCGACCCTGGTACGGCAGTTCATGACGCAGGATACTGAATCTTTGTCGGGCTACGACTTGTCGTCCCTGCGCATCGTCGCCTCGACCGGCGAGCCCTGGACCGAGGATGCCTGGCTCTGGCAGCTCGATCATATCTGTCGCCGCCGCGCCGTGCCGCTGAACATCTCGGGCGGGACCGAGCTTTTTGGCGCGATCCTGACCTCGACCGTGCTGCACGAGCTCAAGCCCGGCGGATTTTCGGCCCAGGCCCTGGGTGTCGGGGCCAAGGTTCTGCGCCAGGACGGCAGCGAAGCCGCACCGGGCGAGGTCGGCGAACTGGTCGTGACCCAGCCGCCTCTGGGTCTGACCCCGGCCATCAGGGGGGACCGCGATCGCTACCTTGACACCTACTGGTCCACCTTCCCCGGCCTCTGGCGGCACGGCGACTGGGTGCGCTGCGATCCGGACGGGACATGGTATATCCTGGGCCGGTCGGACGACACGCTGAACATCGCCGGCAAACGCATCGGCCCGCCCGAGATCGAGGCGGCCCTGACCGAAACCGGAGAGGTGGTGGACGCCGCGGCCATCGCGGCACCTGATGACATCAAGGGCGTGGCTGTCGTCTGCGTCTGCGTGGCGGCACCAAATGTGTCGCCGGGCGCGGAGCTCGTGAACCGGCTCAAGGATCGTGTCGGGGAGATCGTCTCGAAACCCTTCCGCCCGCGCGAGATCCACTTTGTCGAAGCGCTGCCCAAGACCCGCAGCATGAAAACCATGCGCCGTGTCGTGCGCGCCGCCTTTCTCGGTGAAGATCCAGGCGATCTGTCGTCGATCAGCAACCCGGAAACCATTCAGCCCATCGCAGACCTGCAAAAGGAAAAGTCATGATCACTGTTTTCGGAGCCACGGGCACGACTGGTGCGCCCCTCGTCGACACGCTTCTGGCAAAAGGCGCGACCGTGCGCGCTGTCACCAGCGACCTCTCAAAGTTAGACGCGCTAAAGGCCAAAGGATGCGAGGCGGTCGTCGCGGATTTCACCGACCCTGCCGCGCTGGCGCGGGCCTGTGACGGGGCAGAAAAGATATACCTGGTCACGCCTGCCCATCTGAACATGCGCCAGTGGAAGGCGAACGTGATCGAGGCGGCCAAGTCCGCGGGCGTGCGCCATATCGTTTTGGCCACGGGGCTTGGCGCGTCGCCCAAGGCGGGGCTGACCTTTGGCAAATGGCATTCGGAAACCCAGGAACTGCTGAAGCAAAGCGGCCTTGACTGGACCTTTGTCCAGCCGACCTATTTCATGCAGAACCTGCTGTGGCAGGCCGGCAACATTGCAAAGGACGCCGTGTACTATGACGATCTGGGCGGCCCCGTGGCCTGGATCGACGCCCGCGACATCGCGGATGTCGCCGCCGAGGCGCTGACCGCTCCGGGGTACGAAGGCAAGGTTCTTGGCCTGACCGGGCCCGAAGCTCTTGCAGGGGATGACATCGCGGCCCTTCTGTCCGGGGTGACGGGACGAACAGTGTCGTGCGTGTCCCTGTCGGCCGAGGATGCCAGGGCGGGCATGGTGGCCGGCGGAATGCAGGACGAGGTCGCCGGGGCCATGGTCGAACTGGCCTCTATCGCGCCCAGGGGCTACCTAGCCGGCATCGAGACCACGGTCAGCGAGGTGGTGGAGCGCCCGGCCCGCCGGTTTGCCGATTTCATCGCCGAAAACCGGAATGCTTTCGTCAAGTAACCTGATGGCGCCGCCGCTTTATCTCGAACTGGCGCCGCCTGAGGAAGCGGCTAAACAGATCGACCATTTGTTCGTGTTCCGCGATACCGGTGTGCTGAGCGGTGGTGGACGCGGGCGGTTCGCAACCGACCTCTTTACCCTTTCGGTAACGCGCGACGACAGCGGCGGCGGGCGCGTATCGCTGGCAGAACCGCGCCCCTATTGTTCGCCCCGCCCAAGGCCATTCCTGGGTGTCGTGGCCGGGCTGCGACTGTCGTCACGACCGCAGCGATTTCCCGACTCCAAAGGGCTGGACATGCTGGCCTCTGAACTGGCCAGGGTTCAGACCGGGGACGATGACCTGCCTGCGCTCATCGCGGTGCTTGACGGCCTTGCGAGAGACCTGCGCTTTGCCGCACCACCCGGAGCTTACAGCCACCGGACCAAACGTCGAAAGGTGCGGGCGGAAACCGGCGTGTCGCGGCTAGCGACCTTGCGACGCTTTCGCCGGGCTCTCGGGCAGCTTGCGTCAAGACCCTGCCGCTGAGCGATCTAGCGCTGGACGCCGGATATTACGATCAATCTCACTTGTCCGCCGCTTGCCGGATCTTCGCCGGCAAACCGCCCGGCGCGTTGCGCGCTCTGTCTATACCGCGTCGTTTTGACCTTTTGCTACAAGATACGCGCCCCAAAGACCGCCTAAGATTGGTCATTGACGAATGAAATCGAAGAGGAAGACCCGCCATGACACAATTCAAACCGAAAAACCCCGACTATGACGCACGCGTGCGCAACAGTTTCGATCGCCAGGAGGTGATGAACACGTTGGGGATCAGCATTGCCGAGCTATCGCCCGGTCGCATTGTTCTGGAGATGGCACATGAGGATGCCCTGACCCAGCAGCATGGGTTTTTGCATGCCGGAATCGTGTCGACAGCGCTGGACAGCGCCTGCGGATACGCGGCCTTTTCGCTGATGTCAGCGGACGCGGCAGTGTTGACGGCCGAATTCAAGATCAACCTGCTCAACCCGGCGGACGGCGAACGGTTTCGCTTCGTCGCTGACGTGGTGAAACCAGGCAGGACGCTGACCATATGCGAGGCGCGTGCCTATGCCGTGAAGGGCCAGGATGAAAAGCTCGTCGCAACGATGACCGGAACGCTCATGGCGCTGATCGGGCGGGCGGGGGTCGCGGACTGAGCGCAACCCGGCCGCTGCACATCCGATCCGGGCGGCCGGACCGATTATTCAGACAGCTGGATCAGCTGTTCCAGCGGCTCGCGACCTCGGCCAACCGTTTCCCGTAGGCGCGCGCGGTATCCAGATCGCCGCCAGCAGGTTCAGACCTGCCAAGCGGTAATGTTAGCCTTTAGCAGTGCGGTCGCCGATTGTCCGTCGTCAGGGTTTTTCGGAGAGCTGAGACTGTATCGTAACGGAGGATCTGGTTCGGTTTCTGTTCAAGTTTATGCGGCAGCGGCCTGATGCTGCAACCGTAATTGGAACGGATGGACGCCCACGGTGCCGATGGGCTGCCGTCACACCGGAGTTTCCAGTCAGGGCTGAGCTGGCGCACCATTCTGGCCAAGCGCGAGAACTTTCGTGCTGCCTTCGCCGGGTTCGACTTTCGGGGAGTTGCGAACTTTGACGACAACGACATTGAGCGCCTACTTGCCGATGAAGGAATTGTTCGCTATCGAGGCAAGATCGAAGCCGTGATCAACAACGCTCGCCGTACTTTCGAGGTCGTCCAAGAGGAAGGCTCCTTCGCCGCATTCATCTGGCTATATGAACCTGCCAAGGACGACGCACTGCCACAAATGCGGTCCAAATCAACAGCGTCCGAGACCCTTTCCAAAGACCTACGAAAGCTTGGCTTCAAATTCGTGGGACCGACCACCGTATATGCATTCATGCCGGCCATGGGATGTATCAACGATCACGCAGAAGTCTGTTGGATGCGAAAGGACGTCGAAACAGCCCGAAATACCCTTCGCACACCGACATAGGCAACTGTCGGCCAATTAACGTGAAAAAAATCAAGGCCACTTAGCGTGGAAAGTCACAGACAGGTTTCGCGTCAGTCGACCGAGACTTCAGAGCCTTGAGAGTAGCGTGGCCAATTGAGCGGCGTCTTTGGGTTTCAGCTTTGCGCCGATCCTTTCCGACAGAACCCGTTCATAGATCGGCCACATCGCCCTCCTGACAGATTTACCCTTTTCAGAGATAGAAATGTTTTGACCTCGCCCATCTTCCGAGCAGTCCCGTCGGTCCACCAGCCCTGCTTTCACCATGCGGTCCAGCAACCGCGATGTACCGTATTGGGGTAACAATATCCGGTCTTTGAGTTCGAATGGACGGAGTCCGTCCGGGCCTGCCTTCTCGAGTTCGAGAAGCGCGTCATACCATGCAAGTGGCGGGTATCCTGCCGATTTCAGAGACGATTCGACAGCCTCAAGCAAAACGCGGCTTTTAGTCATGAGGGCTGTCCAGGCGGCCTCAGTAGCATGGTCAATCTCGTTCATATCCAGCACCTATCATGTGCATGCAAGTGCATCAACCTTGACGTCGCATGTAACGCGCTATATATAGATGCAAATGCATCGACATATGGGATCATATCATGTCAAAATCGCACCTCACAGAATTTGGGATATTCCTGCTCCGTATAGCACTCGGTATCATGTTCCTGGCGCACAGCCTGTTTCTCAAGCTCTTCATTTTCACACTTCCCGGAACGGCGCAGTTCTTCATTTCGATCGGGCTGCCCGGCTGGTTTGCTTATATGGTCTTTGCAGTCGAGGCGATTGCCGGTGCCTTTTTGGTCCTCGGCATACAGGCGCGGTGGGTCGCGTCGGCGACCGTGCCCATCCTGGCCGGAGCGACCTGGGCTCACTCCGGAAACGGCTGGATGTTCGGATACGAGAACGGCGGGTGGGAATACCCGGCCTATCTGACGCTGCTTGCCATCGTGCAAGGGCTTCTGGGCGACGGCCGTTTCGCCCTCAGCCCTTCCTTCGCGCCCGGTAACGTGCAGATGGAGGGAGAGACAACATGAGCCTCCACCTCATTAGCCATGCGCTCTGCCCATATGTGCAGCGCGCGGCGATCTCGCTCACTGAGAAAGGTGTCACGTTCGAGAGAACTGACATCGATCTTTCGAACAAGCCCGACTGGTTTCTTGCCATATCTCCGCTGGGCAAGACGCCTGTCCTGGTTGTGGACGGGACGCCGATTTTCGAATCTGCGGTTATCCTCGAATATCTTGAGGATACACAACCCCACGCGCTTCATCCGCACGACGCTCTTGATCGCGCCCGCCACCGTGCCTGGATTGAATTTGGATCTGCTGTCTTGAACGACATTGCGGGGTTCTACTCGGCGCCGAACGAGAAAGCGTTGGAAGAAAAAGTGGCGGCGCTCCGCGCAAAGTTCCTTCGGCTGGACGCGGAGCTTGGGGAGGGACCATGGTTCGATGGCCACCGGTTCAGCCTCGTCGATGTCGTATTCGGCCCGGTCTTCCGCTATTTCGACGTTTTTGACACCATCGGAGAGTTTGGCGTCTTCACAGGGCTTGCCCGTGTAAGGGCCTGGCGACATGAACTGGAGCGTCGGGTTTCTGTGAAGAATGCCGTCAGTGAAGATTACCCGACCCTTCTGCGTGACTTCATCAGACGGCGCAATTCTTACCTGTCCCAGATCATGCAGACAGGAGGGCCGAAGAAGACAGTTACACAGGTGCGATCGGCTGACCGCTGATCACTTGATATCGTTTTGTCGGGCCGCAGTACAGAACCGGACGTTTGAGGTCGCTTGGCGAATGTCCGCTTTGTCCCGCACATCGGATAGTCGCCGACTTTCCCTTGAAGGCCCGCAGCAGCCCCAACCGGCAATTGCCGGCAGTCCATGCCCGTCCGTGCGATGCGCAGGGTTACTGCTGCCCCCACAGCGAAACCGGGAACAAACCACCGATCGCATTGATGAATGGCTCAGGGATCTACGAATCCTCCTGAGCTCAAACACCCGGAAAACCCTAGGGTCAGGACCCATTGATTTCCGTGTGGCTGCGTGGTTCACCGCGCGGAAAACGAGCGGTGAACATGTCTGATCTCTTCTGGCTGACGGACGCGCAGATGGCGCGACTTGAACCCTACTTTCCCAAGTCCCACGGCAAACCTCGCGTTGATGATCGGCGCGTACTGAGCGGAATTATCTTCATCAACCGCAATGGCTTGCGCTGGCGTGACGCGCCCATGGAGTACGGTCCACACAAGACCCTGTACAATCGCTGGAAACGATGGAGCGACAAGGGCATCTTCGCTCAGATGATGCTCGGATTGGCCGCTGAACACGGCGAAGAGAAGACCGTGATGATCGACGCGACTTATCTGAAGGCGCACCGAACAGCGACCAGTATGGGCGTGAAAAAGGGGGGCGTGGACGCCTGATCGGGCGAACCAAGGGCGGGATGAACACCAAGCTTCATGCCGTGACCGACAGTCAGGGTCGCCCCATCAACTTCTTCGTCACAGCCGGACAAGTCAGCGATTATGTCGGCGCAAGAGTGCTTGTGGACAAACTTCCGAATGTGAAGTGGCTGCTCGGGGGCCGTGGCTATGACGCAGATTGGTTCAGAGAAGCGTTGCAAGACAAAGGGATACGCGCATGCATTCCTGGCCGCAAAGCACGAAAGAAACCCGTCAAATACGACAAGCGACGCTACCGCCGCCGAAACCGGATCGAGATCATGTTCGGCAGGCTCAAGGACTGGCGACGGGTCGCAACCCGCTACGACAGGTGTCCGAAGGTCTTCCTTTCAGCCATCGCACTCGCGGCAACCGTCATTTTCTGGCTATGAGTCCTGACCCTAGCCGTGTAGTCCGACAGAGGGCTGCGCATCAATCGCGGGTCAATCTATCCCAGATGGTGGATCACTTTCAGGGGGTTACTCCAAAGGGCGGGGATAAGAAGCTCGTGGCAACGAGGATAAGAACGCTTTTATCGCTATTGGGGCGAACTGGCGTGGCTGGCTGACGATCGGGTCAGAGCGAAAATTAATCTGCGAGCCGGGCTTCGAGGATATGCCGCTGGATCTTGCCGCTGGTCGATCTGGGAAAATCCTCGAACGCGATGAAGTGAATTTCGCGTGGTCGCTTATAGCCAGCGAGGCTTTCGCGGCACAAGTTCAGCAGCGCCTCGGCATCCGGCCCGTCATCGTCACAGGCGACAAAGGCCACCGGGCTTTCCCCCCATTTCGCGTCGAAGGCCCTTACCACGGCGGCATCGATCACATCGGGATGAGAAAGAAGCACACGTTCGATTTCCGCCGGATAGACGTTTTCACCTCCGGTCTTGATCAGGTATTTCGCCCGATCCACAAAGTCGACGGTGCCGTCCGCATTGCGCCGGAACAGATCGCCCATGTGGAAAAAGCCGTTGCGAAAGTCACGGGCATTGGTGTCGTCGGCGTTCCAGTACCCGGAAAACAGCGTCGGACCCCGAAGCGCCATTTCGCCCGGCGTTCCATCGGGGACTTCGCGGTCGTCGGGATCGACCAGCCGCACCTCGCAAAAGGCGCTGATGCGCTTGGACAGCCGGTCCGGGGTCACACCCGGCGCGATCAGATCGGCGGTTCCCGGCGGCAGGCCGGTTTCGGTCGCCCCGAAGGAATTCAGATAGGGCGTGTCCAGAAGACCGGTCAGTTCCGCGATCTGATGCGGCGGCACCAGATCAGCCATTGCGCCGCAAACCTTGATCCCCTTCAGCGGCAAAGGGTTGGCGTGCCGTTCGTTAATAAAAGCCTCCAGTGCCCCGGGCATCATCACGAACCAGCCGATCCTGTGGCGTGACAGCGCCTCGTTGATGACGGCGGGCTGCAGCCCGTCCACCATCACCACGGTCCCACCCCGCAGGATCGTTGCCAGCGCATGATCGGTGGAGGCCATGTGGAACATCGGCGCCCAGGCGATGAACCCGTCACCGGGATCCAGCGCCAGCTGGGCCGCAAAGACCATGGATCGGGCGATATGCGCGCGGTGGCTGATATGCGCCCCCTTGGGCAGGCCCGTGGTCCCCGAGGTATAGAGGATCGTCAGACCGGCCTCGGGGTCGTCAACCATGGTTCCGGTGCGCGGGTCCGGCTCGACCCCGGCAATGGCCGTTTCCAGGTCTGGCCCGACGGTTAGACAGGGTGTCGACGCGACGGCGCGGTAAGCTTCTGAAAGTTCCGGTTCGACAACCGCGAGAACCGGCTCGACCAGATCGATGCAGTGCCGCAGTTCATCGGGGGCAAGCCGCCAGTTCAGACAGGCGACGATCGCGCCGATTCCCGCTGCTGCAAGTTCGACCTCCAGGTATTCTGAGCGGTTATGCGACAGGATCGCGATCCTGTCTCCGGGCGCCACGCCTCGTGCCAGAAAGACAGCCGCCAGACGATCGACCCGCTCCAGCAGTTCTGCATAGGTCAGTTTCCTGCTGCCGTCCTCGATGGCGAGGGCGCGGGCGCAGTCATGTGCGCGGGTTCGAAAGATCGAATACAGATCAGCGCGCCCCGCGCGGATGACGCCGGTCAGCATAGTTTCCCCCTTGCCCGAGCCTCGGTTCAGAGATCCTGCGCCAGGCGCACGCCCTCATCAATGGCGCGCAGCGCATCCAGTTCGGCGGCCTCCTTTGCCCCGCCGATCATCGTAACCAGGACGCCGCGCGCTACAACCTCTTTGGCCAGGGCCCGTTCCGGTTCCTGACCGGTGCACAGCACAATTGTATCGGCTGCGATGACCGTCGGGTTTCCGTCCGCGACGATGTGCAGCCCCGCATCGTCGATATGTTCATAGGTCACCCCGCCCATTGCCTCGACCCCATGTTTGCGCAGCGCGTTGCGCAGGATCCACCCTGTCGAAACACCAAGCCCCGCGCCCGGTTTAGCGGTCTTGCGCTGCAGCATGACGACCTTGCGGCGCGACGGCTTCGGTGCCAGAGGGTCACCCGCCAGGGCACCCGAGGAGACAAATTCGGGGTCCACTCCCCAGGTTTCGCAAAAGACGTCGGAATTCGCGGTCTCGGCGGGTTTGGTCACTAGGAACTCGGCCACATCATGACCGATGCCCCCCGCCCCCATCACCACGACACGGTCGCCCGCCTCGCGGTCACCGGACAGAATTTCGGCGTAGGTCGCGACGCTGGGATGGTCGATACCCGGCAGGTCGGGAATGCGCGGCGTGACCCCGGTGGCGATGACCACATGGTCAAATCCCTCAAGATCGCTCGCCTCTGCCCGCTGTCCCAGACGCTGCGTGACCCCGTGTTTCTGCATCTGACCGGCATAATACCGCAGGGTTTCGTCGAATTCGTCCTTGCCTGGTGCGGCGCGGGCCAGATTCAGCTGACCGCCCAATTTGTCCTGCGCTTCGAACAGGGTGACATCGTGGCCCAGCCGTGCCGCCTCGGCGGCTGTGGCCATGCCCGCGGCACCACCGCCAACGACGGCCACTTTCTTTGGCGTGTCGGTTGGCGTATCCCGGAATTCCGTTTCACGCCCGGCCCTTGGATTGACCAGACATCCGACCGGCCGGTCCGAAAAAATGAAATCCAGGCAGGCCTGGTTGCAGGCAATGCAGGTGTTGATCTCGTCTGCGCGGCCCTCGCGCGTCTTTTTCACGAAATGCGGATCGGCCAGAAACGGGCGCGCCATCGAGATCATGTCCGCATCGCCAGAGGCAAGTATGTCTTCTGCAAGCTGGGGTGTGTTGATCCGGTTCGAGGCGACTACCGGGATCGACACCGCCGCTTTGACGTTGGCTGCCGCCTTGCGCCAGGCACCGCGCGGCACCGGGTAGGCGATCGTCGGCACGCGGGCCTCATGCCAGCCGATGCCGGTGTTCAGGATATCCGCACCCGCAGCCTCGATCTTGCGGGCCAGTGCGGCAATTTCATCGGCGGGCGCGCCGCCCTCGACCAGATCGGCCGCCGAAATCCGGTAGATGACCAGAAAGTCGGGGCCGCAACGTTCGCGCACCGCGCGCACGATCTCGACCGGGAATCGGTGGCGGTTCGCGGCGCTGCCGCCCCAGTCGTCTTGGCGCTTGTTGGTGTGGGTGACGGTGAATTCGTTGATCAGGTATCCCTCGGACCCCATGATCTCGACGCCATCAAAGCCTGCGGCCAGCGCATTGGCGGCCGCTACGGCAAAATCCTCGATGGTACGGAGAATGTCGGCTTCGGTCATTTCACGCGGGATGAAACGGTTGATCGGGGCGCGGATCGGCGACGGGGCCACACACCTTTCGATCTTGGCATAGCGCCCGGCGTGGAGGAGTTGCGCGCAGATCAGGCTGCCTTCGGCCTGCACCGCCTCGCAGATCGGGCGCAGGTCAAGCGCTTCTTCCGGGTCATCGATTCTCGGACCTTCTGGATCGAATATGCCCTCGGCATTGGGCGAAAACCCGCCGGTGACCAGAATCGCCGCCTCCCCCCGCGCACGCTCGGCGTAAAACGCGATCTGTTTGGCTATGCCGTCAGGCTCGGTTTCCAACCGCGTGTGCATCGACCCCATGATGACACGATTTCGCAATGTATGCTGGCCTGCGCGGATGGGCGAGAGCATGGTTTCAAAGCTTCCATCTGGTCTATTTTTCACTTTGGTTCTCCTCCTCAAAACTGCACTTGATCTACATTCTAACATTTGTTAGATTTTTGGAAAGAAGATTTTCGCTCATGGGGAGGAGCACCGATGCAATTCCAGCCTACAGACGATCAGAAGGCGTTTCGCGAGACCGCAAAGCGCTTCGCAACTGAAAGGCTTGCGCCCACATATCAAGAACGCGCCAGCGGCCATACATTCGACCGTGCGCTGATCAAGGAGATGGGCGCACTGGGGCTGATCGGGGCCGATCTGCCCGAGGAATTCGGGGGTCTCGGCGAAAGCTCTGTCACGTCAGGGCTGATCGTCGAAGAGATCGCCTATGCCGATTTCAACGCAAGTTACGTGCAGCTTCTGGGCTCTCTCATGGGCGGAATGGTTGCCAAACATGCCTCCAAGGACATCGCGTCGGAATGGGTGCCCAAGGTTGTTTCGGGTGATGCGGTCATTGGCCTGGGCCTGACAGAGCCGCGCGGCGGTTCGGATGCGGCGAACCTGATTCTGAGGGCCGAGAAATCCGGCAACGGCTGGCGGCTGAACGGTGAAAAGACATCCATGAGTTTTGCCAGTCAGGCGGATGCGGCGGTCGTCTTTGCCCGTACCGGCGATCCTGATGGCGGCTCACGCGGGGTCAGCGCCTTTTTCGTCGATCTGAACCAGGAAGGCATCAAGCGCACCCATTTTGACGACATCGGCACCAAGCCTGTCGGGCGCGGCTCGGTTTTCTTTGACGATGTTTTCGTGCCGGCTGAAAACATGATGGCGGAACAGGACCATGCCTTTGGCACGATCATGGCGGGCTTCGACTATTCCCGCGCACTGATCGGGCTGGAGTGCCTGGGGGCCGCGCAAGCGTCGGTGGATGAAACCTGGGCCTACGTTCAGGAGCGCGAGGCATTCGGAGCCCCGATCGTGCAGTATCAGGGTGTCAGCTTTCCCTTGGCCGAGGCCGAGACCCAACTGACCATGATGCGCCAGCTTTGCTATTACACGCTGGACCTGCGCGACCGTGGCCTGCCCCACACCTCTCAGGCCGCCATGTGCAAATGGTACCTGCCCAAAACCGCCTGCGAGATCCTGCACCAGTGCCTGATCCTGCACGGACATTACGGCTACACCACCGACCTGCCCCACCACCAGCGCTACAACGATGTGCTCGGCTTGCAGATCGGTGACGGCACCGCGCAGATCCAGAAGCTGGTGATCGCCCGCGAGAAGGTCGGTCGCATGGCGCTGCAGTATGACAAGAAGGCGAAGGGAGCCTCGAAATGAGCGACCCCATCCTCGTCACTTCCGAGGGCAACACCGGCATCATCGAACTGGCCCGCCCCGAGAAATTCAATTGCCTGTCACTTGAGGTGCATGAGCGTATTTCTGTCGCGCGTGCGGAATTCGAGGCGAACCCCGCTATTCGGGCGATCCTCATCCGGGCGCAGGGCAAGCACTTTTGCACCGGTGCCGATCTGGTGGAAGTGAAAGGTAAGTTGAACGATCCCGCCGCGCTGGACCATTTCATCGCCTTTGGCATGAAAAACCTGCGTGCGCTCGAAACCTCCTCCCTCCCTGTCGTAGTCGCAGTGCAGGGGTTGTGTCTGGCCGGCGGGATCGAACTGATGCTGGCCTGCGACGTGTGCTTTGCGGCCGAAAGCGCCCAGTTTGGCGATCAGCATGCGCAATTCGGGCTGATTCCCGGTTGGGGTGGCTCGCAGCGGCTGACGCGGTTGATGGGGCAGCGCCGGGCGCTCGATCTGATGTTCTCGGCCCGCTGGCTCAAGTCGGACGAGGCCAAAGAGGCCGGCCTGGTCAACTACATCGTGCCGGATGCGGATCTGCACAAGATCTCGCTGGAATACTGCCAGAAGATCGCCACCCGCTCGCGTCCCGGCATCGCCGAGATGAAGCGGTTGGCGCGCGAAGGTGCGGACCTTGGTATCGACCAGCAGATGCGGCTTGAGCGCGATGCCGCGGTGCGTGCACTGCCCAGCGATGACGTGGCCGAGGGCCTCGACGCATTCGAGAACCGGCGCGCCCCCGAATTCAAGGCCTGAGGACGAAACATGGATTTCATTTTGAACGACGAACAACGCCAGATTTACGAGTATGGCGGCCAGCTGGCGCAGAAATACGACAATGCGTATTGGCTGGACCACGCGCGCAGGCATGAGTTCCCGCACGAGATGTTCAAGCAGATTGCCGATGACGGTTTCCTGGGCATCATGGTGCCCGAGGAATTCGGCGGCGCGGGCCTTGGTATGACTGAAATGGCCCTGTTCATGGAGGGCACCGCCAATCACGGCATTCCGCTTTTGATGATGGTGGTCGGGCCGACCATGTCGCTGGCCCATATCGCCAGCCACGGGAGCGAGTTCCACAAGAAAGAACTGCTGCCGGCCGCCTGCCGCGGTGATATCCAGTTCTGTTTCGCGATCACCGAACCGGGGGCCGGGTCGAACACGATGAAGGCCACTACGCTGGCCAAGCGTCGAGGCAACCGGTTCAGCCTGTCGGGCGAAAAGACCTTCATCACCGGGGCCGAAGTGGCCGACTACTGCCTCGTGGTGGCGCGGACCAAACCGCATACCGAGGTCAGCCGCAAGACCGACGGCTTTACCCTGTTCGCCGTGGATCTGAAGAAAAAAGGCGTCCACAAGCAGCGGGTGAAGATCTCGATCCCCCTGCCCGAGGAGCAGTGGACACTGTTCTTCGACGATGTGGATCTCGGCCCCGAGGATGTGGTCGGCGAGGTGGACGAAGGGTTCTCGATCCTGTTCGACAGCCTCAACCCCGAGCGTATTATCCTGGCCGCCTTGTGCTGCGGCATCGGCCGGTTCGCCCTGAACAAGGGCGTGGCCTATGCCTCCGAGCGCAATGTGTTCGGCCAACCCATCGGTGCGCACCAGGGCGTGCAGCATCCGATGGCCAAGGCGCATACGGCAGTCGAAATGGCCAGTCTGATGACCCGGCGCGCGGCATGGGAGTTCGACAACAAGCTGCCTGCCGGTGCGTCGTCGAACATGGCGAAATATGCCGCCGCCGAAGCCGGGATCGAAGCGGTCGACGCGGCGCTTCAGGCGCATGGTGGATCGGGCTTTACCGAAGATACGGGACTTTACGAAATGTACCCGCTGGTCCGCCTGCTGCGCACAGCGCCGGTGAACCGCGAACTGTGCCTGAGCTTTATCGGCGAAAAGGTCATGGGCCTGCCACGATCCTATTGATCGCCACGGCTAGGAACGGAGAACGACATGCAATTTGGAATGCGCTTCCGGCGGGAAGATGCCGCCGACAAGGTAAATGATCGCTTCTGGCACGCGATCGAGGGCACGCCGCTCGACGAGGTGCGCCGTATTCAGGAAGAGCGACTGCGCGATCAGATGGCCTATCTCAAGGCAAACTCGACTTTCTATCAGGAGAAGTTCGCGAAAGCCGGTGTGGAATTCGACGATATCCGCACCATCGAAGACCTGCAGAAACTGCCCTATACCTACAAGACCGAGATCCGCGAAAGCCTGGCCGCCGATCCGCCGTTCGGCAAACACCGCGCCGCGCCCATGTACGAGATCATCCAAATGCAGGCATCGTCGGGCACGACCGGCAGCCCCTCATATGTGGCCCTGACCGAATCCGACGCCGAAATGTGGCACGAGATGACGGCACGCTGTTTCTTTGCCAATGGCGTGCGGCCGGGCGACATGGTGCTGCACGCGTTTTCGCTCGCCAAGGGCTTTGTCGGCGGCATCCCCGTGATGCAGGGATTGCAGTACATGGGCACGATCGATGTCCCGGTGGGCGCCGATGGCGGTGCGGAACGGCTGCTGCGCGCCTGCGCCGACACCCGCCCGCGTTGCGTGGTCGGCGCCCCGAACTTTGTGCTGCACCTGGCCGAAAAGGCTCCCGAGGTACTTGGCTGCAAGGCCAGCGAACTGGGTATCGAGCGCGTGATCGTCGGCGGCGAACCCGGCGGCGGAATTCCCGCAATTCGGGCAAAGATCGAAAAGGCCTGGGGTGCGAAATGCACCGAGATGCTGGGCGGCACCGATCTGGGCGTGACATACTGGGCCGAGTGCGACGCCCAGTCGGGTATGCACATGGTCAACATGGATTATGTCCTGACCGAGCTGCTCGACCCGGAGAGCGGCAGGATCATTCCCTGGAAAAAAGGCGCAGAAGGCGAGATGGTCTATACCGCGCTCGGCCGCCAGGCGAGCCCGCTCGTGCGGTTCCGGTCAGGCGATTATATCGAAGTGATCGATACCGAATGCTCCTGCGGCCGCACCGGACCGAAGATCCGCTGCACCGGCCGCACCGACGACATGCTGATCGTGCGCGGGGCCAATGTCTTCCCGTCGGCGATCAACAGCATCATTACCGAAATGGTGCCGGACACCAACGGCGTCATGCGCATCGTGGCCGATTTCGAGGGCCATACCACGCAGGGCGCGCTGACAGTGATTGTCGAACGGGGCCCCGATCGCGATCCGGCCGATGACGTCACCCTCAAAAAGAAAATTGAGCAGCGGCTTCGCGACTCCTTGGTCTTCAAGGCCGACGTTCACCTGGTTGCGGCCGACACTTTCGAAAAACCTGGCGCCGCTAAGGTCGCCTTCGTTCTCAGGAAATATCCAGACCTGCCATGACTAGAATGAAATCTCTTCTCGACAGCGGGTCGGACGACTTCCGCGCCAACGACGTGTCTTACCGCGAAAAGGTCGATGAACTACATGCCCTCCGGCTCTTACAGCGCGTCGGCGGCCCCGAAATGGCGCGCAAACGTCATGTGGACAAAGGCAAAATCCTGCCGCGCGAACGGATCGAACGGCTGATCGACCCGGGCACACCATTTCTGGAACTCGGCGAGTTGGCCGGACTGAATATGCACAAGGGAGTTCCACCCGGCGCCGGCATCATTACCGGTATTGGCGTGATCGAAGGCCGTCAGTGCATGATCATCGCCAATGATGCCACCGTAAAGGGCGGCACCTATTTCGGGATCACCTGCCGCAAACACGTCCGGGCACAGAAAATTGCCTGGAAAAACCGGCTGCCCGTCATCACCCTCGTGGACTCCGGCGGTGCCTTCCTGCCCGACCAGGCCAACCTTTTCCCCGACGAAGGCCAGTTCGGCTCCATCTTTCACCAACAGATCGGCATGTCTGGCGATGGTGTGCCGCAAATCGCCGTGGTCATGGGGCCCTGCACCGCGGGTGGTGCCTATATCCCCGCGCTCTGTGACGAAGTGGTGATCGTGCGCGGTCAGGGCTTTATGTATCTGGGCGGACCGGAATTGACCTTTGCCGCAACCGGCGAAAAGGTCGAAGCCGAAGAACTGGGTGGCGGCAAGATGCATTCGTCCGTTTCCGGTGTGACCGACCATTTGGCCGAAGATGACGCCCACGCTCTGGCCATCACGCGCGAAATTGTCAGCCATCTTGGCGAAAAACCCCAACCCCGCAAGACGCCCGAAACGCCCCGTGCGCCCGCCTACCCGGTCGAAGAGATTTATGGGCTCATCAGCCGCGATCCCAAGGTGCCGACCGACAACCGCGAAATCGTGGCTCGGTTGGTCGATGAGAGCGATTTTCACGAATTCAAGCCGCTTTATGGCGACACGATCATGACCGGCTGGGGGCGCATCCACGGCCACGAGGTCGGGATCATCGCCAATACAGGCGTGCTTTTCGTCGAAGCCGCGCTGAAGGCGACGCATTTCATCAATCTCTGCGTCCAGCGTGATATTCCGCTGCTGTTCCTGGCCGATGTGAACGGCTTCATGGTGGGCCGCGAGGTCGAGCAGATGGGCATTGCCAAGGCTGGCGCCAAGATGATCACGGCCATGTCTTCGGCCCGGGTGCCGAAATTCACAATCATCACCGGTGGCTCTTACGGGGCCGGATACCTGGCGATGCTGGGCCGCCCGTTCCAGCCGGACGCAATGTTCGCCTGGCCGACGGGACGGTCGGCAATCATGGGGCCGGAACAGGCCGCCAGCGTGCTGGCTCAGGTCCGCGCGCAGATCAACGAACGCGAAGGCAAAAGCTGGACCCCCGAGGAGGAGGAAGCCTTCAAGGCACCGATCCGCAAGGAATACGAAGATTTTCAGGGAGCCTATAATTTTGCTTCCAACCTTTGGATCGACAGCGTGATCGAGCCCTGTGAGACCCGTGACGTCATGGCGCTGATGCTGGATGTGACATCGCGCAGACCCAAGGTCGATACCAACTTCGGCGTGTTCAGGATGTGAGGAGCGAACCGTGAAAATCAAAACGCTTCTGATCGCCAACCGCGGCGAAATTGCCTGCCGGATCGCGCGCACCGCGCGGGCCAGCGGTATCACCCCTGTCGGCGTGCATTCGCAGGCCGATGCCAATGCCCTGCATGTCCGCGAGATCGGCAAATCTGTCTGTATCGGTGCCGGGCCTGCATCCGAGAGCTATCTGAAAATCGACGCGGTGATTGCCGCTGCGCAATCGGTGGGCGCGGATGCGATCCATCCCGGTTACGGCTTTCTGGCCGAAAACCCCGATTTTGCCCGCGCGGTCGAAGCCGCCGGCATGATCTTCATGGGGCCGACGCCGGAAACGCTTGAACGTTTCGGCGACAAGGCCAGCGCCAAAGAGGCCGCCGTGGCGGCCAGCGTCCCGGTGATTTCGGGCGCCGAAGGTGCGCGGTCCGATCCCGAGCAGATTGCCGAGGAGGTGCGCCAAATGGGCCTGCCGGTGCTGCTCAAGGCTGTCGGCGGCGGTGGTGGGCGAGGGCAACGGCTCGTCACCGACGAAACCACGCTGGTCGAGGACATCGAAGGCGCGCTGCGCGAAGCAAAATCCACCTTCGGCTCCGAAGGGCTGCTGTTGGAGCGTTTCCTGCCCGAGGCGCGCCATGTTGAAGTGCAGATCGCAGGTGACGGCAAGGGCCATGTGGTGCATCTGTTCGAACGCGATTGCACGCTTCAGCGCCGCCACCAGAAGGTCATCGAGGAAGCCCCGGCCTGGGGTCTGCCCCGGACGCTTATGGACGACATCGCGCGCGACGCGGTGCGCCTTGGTGAAACGCTGGACTATCGCGGTCTGGGCACGGTCGAATTTCTGGTCGCGGGGGACGAGTATTTCTTCCTTGAGGTGAACCCGCGCATTCAGGTGGAACATCCCGTCACCGAAGCGATCACCGGGCTGGACCTTGTCGCGCTTCACCTGCGGATTGCCGAAGGCGCGGGCCTTGGACTGGTGCAGGACGATCTGACGATCAACGGCCACGCGGTCGAGGCGCGGCTTTACGCCGAAGATCCGGCGATGCAATTCGCCCCGTCGACGGGCACGCTCTCCACGCTCAGCCTGCCATCGGGCCTGCGCATCGACAGCGGCGTCGAGGAAGGCGATGCCGTCACGCCCTATTACGATCCGATGATCGCCAAGCTGATCGTGCACGCGCCCGACCGGGAAACCGCATTGGCACGTCTGGCCACGGCGCTTGATCATGTCGCGGTCGAAGGTGTCGAGACCAATCGCGCCTTTCTAACGGCGCTGGCGCGAAACCATGAATTCGAACGGATGCAGGTGCATACCCGCTGGATCGACGGCAGGCTGGATGAGCTGACACAAGCACCCGGACTGACCCGCCCCGATCTGTGGAAAGCGACCGCTGCCATTCTCTTCGTGACCCAGTCGCGCAGCGACACAAACGCCAATCCCTGGACCAACCGTGATGCCTTTACCGGCTGGCGGCTTGGCCTGGGCGGTGATGCGATTGAAGCGGGGCAGCGCGTGACGCTTACCGATTCTGACGAGGTATCCGAAGAACTGCGCATCGGCCCTGTCAAACCGGGCGCCAAGTACACCGTCCATTCGGAAAACGGCGAGGCGCTGACACTGTCGGCATGTGAACTGACCCCGGGCCGTTGGCGTGTCGGCGAAGGCGACACCGTCCATCTGATCGACGCGCGCCTGCACGCGGGCGTGATCGAACTGGACACGCCCGAAGGTCGCCTGGTCTTCCGCCCCGCCGCGCCCCTTGCTTTTGCCGGCGGCGATGCCGCGGCGGATCGCGCCGTGACCTCTCCGCTGACCGGAATGATTGTCGAAATCAAGGTCTCCGATGGTCAGAGCGTGGCCGAAGGCGAAGTGGTCGCGGTCATGGAATCCATGAAACTCGAAATCTCGATCCGGGCGGCCGCGGCCGGGATCGCCAGCAATATATCCGTCTCGAATGGAGACATGGTCGATCGTGGCCAAGTCATCGCCGAGATTCTGCCATCCGAGGAGTGATGAAATGAGCGACTTTCCCAAATTCGTCGAGTTTCGCGAAGAAGGCCCGCGTGAGGGTTTTCAGATCGAAAAGAAGATTTATCCGATCGAAGAGCGGATCGAACTGATCGACATGCTCAGCGAAACCGGTCTGAAGCGCATTCAGGTTGGCAGTTTCGTCAGCCCGAAATACGTGCCGCAAATGGCCGACACCGGCGAGTTGTTCCAGCGTATCAAGCGCGAACCGGGCGTGAATTACACATCGCTGTGGCTGAACGACAAAGGGTTTCGCAAGGCCCTGACCGCGCATGACGTCGATATCGACCCGCGTCTGCTGTTCTATCCCTCCGAGGCATTCGCCCAATCGAACAACAATTGTTCCTCGGCGGAGATGCGGGAAAAACAACGTGACTGGGTCCGTCTTTACAAGGAAGAAGGATATACGGTCGACGCGGCCTATGTGATGACTGCCTTCGGCTGCAACCTCGAAGGCCCCATCCCCCAAGAACGCATCTTGGACGATTTCCGCTTCATTCTTCAGCTGTGCGAGGAAGAGGACATCCCCGTGCCGATCCTTGTGATCGCCGACACAATGGGCTGGGGAAACCCCGAGGCGGTCAAACGCATGATCGGCGCCCTGCGCGAATTGGCGCCCGAGGCGCGCATCGGTATGCACATCCATGACACACGTGGGCTGGGGATCGCCAACGTTTATGCCGCCCTGTCGATGGGCGTGGACATGTTCGAAAGCTCGGTCGCCGGTCTTGGCGGCTGTCCTTTCGCGGGCCACGGCCACGCCCGCGCCGCCGGCAACGTCTGCACCGAGGATGCAGTGTTCCTATGTCACGAACTGGGCATCGAAACCGGCATTGATCTGGACAAGCTGATCGCGGCGGCGCTCAAGGCCGAAGAAATCATCGGCGTGCCGCTGATGGGCCGGGTCATGCATACCGGCGGGTTGGACAAATACCGCAAGTCACGCTGAGGGAGCAAGAAGATGACAAAAGCACTTGACGGAAAGGTGGTTCTGGTCACCGGGGCCGGCGGTGGGATCGGGCGTGATATCGCCTTGATGGCAGCCGCAGAAGGCGCCGCCGTGGTGGTCAATGATCTGGGCGCATCCCTGAAAGGCACCGGTCAGACAGAAACTGCGGCGCAGAAAGTCGTCGAAGAGATCAAGGCGGCGGGCGGCGATGCGATCGCCGATGGCGGCAACGTCAGCGATCCGGACGCCGCGCGCGCGATGATCGAGGCGGGTGTCAAGGAATTCGGCCGCATCGACGCGGTGGTGAACAACGCCGGCATCCTGCGCGACGGGTTCTTCCACAAAATGACCTACGAGGATTTCGACGCGGTTGTGAAGGTCCATCTCTATGGCGCCTTCAACACCAGCCGTGCAGCGGCCGATTATTTCCGCGGACAAGAGGGCGGTGCTCTGGTGCACATGACCTCGACCTCGGGGCTGATCGGCAATCTGGCGCAGGCGAATTACGCGGCGGCAAAGCTGGGCATTGCGGCCTTCTCGAAATCGGTCGCGCTCGACCTGAAACGCTGGAACGTGCGGTCAAACTGCATCGCGCCCTTCGCCTGGAGCCGGATGATCTCGTCGATCAAGACAGACACCCCGGAACAGGTGGCACGGGTCGAAAAGATCAAGGAGATGACACCGGCCAAGGTTGCACCGATGGCCTGTTTCCTGATGAGCGACCGCGCGGCTGACGTGTCAGGACAAATCTTTGCGGTTCGCAAGAACGAGATCTTCCTGTTCAACCAGCCCCGCCCGGTGCGGTCGGTTCATTCCGATGATGGCTGGACCGCCGATGAAATCGCCGAGCGCGCCATTCCCGCGCTCAAATCACAGTTCACGCCGCTCGAAGTTTCGGCGGATGTCTTTTCGTGGGATCCGGTTTGATGGGAAAACGCAAAGAAAAAATCAGCTCCGACATTGCCTGGAGCACCTCTGACAAGATCAGCGTGCGTGGGCTCGATCTGCCCAACGAGATCCTGGGCCACATGAACCTCGGCGATCTGGCGTTTCTGCAGTTGACGGGTCGCAAGGCCACGCCCGAGGAAAGCCGCGTCTTTAACGCCATCGTCATTACCTTGGTCGAACATGGTATCACGCCCTCGGCCCTGGCGGCGCGGATGACCTATATGGGGGCGCCGGAATCGCTTCAGGCGGCTGTGGCGGCTGGCTTGTGCGGGCTGGGCACCGTCTTTGTCGGTTCTATGGAGGGTGCCTCGAAGATGCTTTACGAGGCACTGCCACAGGACAAGTTGGGCACCGGTGTCGATCTGGATGCGCTGGCCGTCGAGACGGTGGAAAAATTCCGCGCCCGCAAGATGATCGTGCCGGGGCTGGGCCATCCGGTGCACAAGCCGGTCGATCCGCGCGCACCTCGCCTGTTCCAGATCGCTGCCGAGAACGGCAAGTCCGGTGAATACATCGAGTTGATCCAGAAAATTCAGGCCGTTGCCGAAGAAAAATCGGGTAAGATGCTGCCGATCAACGCCACCGGGGCGATCGGAGCGATCTGCTGTGAATTTGGCTTCCCCTGGAAGATCGTGCGGGGCTTTGGCGTCATGGCACGCGCCATCGGTCTGGTCGGTCATATCCTCGAAGAGAGCGAAAACCCGATTTCCTATGAGCTTTGGCAGCGTGCCGAGCAGGAAATTCTTGAAACGTCGGGTCCGGGAGCGAAGTAACCGATGCAGACGTCAGCCCCAGACACTCACACCGATCTGCGCGACGCCTTGCGCGCACTTTGCGCGCAGTTTCCGCCAGAGTATCATCGCAAGTTCGGCGAAGACGAAACCTACCCCGAGGAATTCGTCGATGCGCTGACCCGCGAGGGCTGGCTTGCCGCGATGATCCCAGAGGAATACGGTGGCTCGGGTCTGGGGTTGACCGAAGCCTCGATCATCATGGAGGAGGTGAACCGCTGCGGCGGAAACGCGGGCCATTGCCACGGGCAGATGTATAACATGGGCACGCTGCTGCGGCATGGTTCGGATGAGCAAAAGCAGACATACCTGCCCGGTATTGCCAGCGGCGCGTTGCGCCTGCAATCCATGGCCGTGACCGAACCGACAACCGGGACCGACACCACCAAACTGAAGACCATCGCAGTCAAGAAGGGTGACCGGTATGAGATCAATGGCCAGAAGGTCTGGATCAGCCGTATCCAGCATTCTGACCTGATGATCTTGCTGGCCCGCACTACGCCGCTGAGCGAGGTCAAGAAAAAGTCGCAGGGCCTGTCGATCTTTATGGTCGATCTGAAAGAGGCAATCGGCAACGGGATGGAGGTCCGCCCCATCGCCAACATGCCCGGCCACGAAACCAATGAAGTGTTTTTCGACAACCTGGAAATCCCCGCCGAGAACCTGATCGGCACCGAGGGGCGCGGGTTTTACCATATTCTTGACGGGCTGAACGCCGAACGGACCCTGATTGCGGCGGAATGCATCGGTGATGGATACTGGTTCGTTGACAAGGCCCGCGCCTATGCCGGCGACCGCGTGGTCTTTGACCGTCCCATCGGCCAGAACCAAGGTGTGCAATTCCCTATCGCCAGGTCCTATGTGAACATCGAGGCCGCCAATCTGATGCGCTTTGAAGCCTGCAGGCGGTTCGATGCCGGACTGGATTGTGGTGCACAGGCGAACATGGCCAAGCTGCTGGCTTCGGAAGCCAGCTGGGAAGCGGCCAATGCCTGCATCCAGACCCACGGCGGCTTCGGTTTCGCACGGGAGTACGATGTTGAGCGCAAGTTTCGCGAGGCGCGCCTCTATCAGGTCGCCCCGATCTCGACCAACCTGATCCTGTCATATGTCGGAGAACATATCCTCGGCATGCCAAGATCGTTCTGAAGGCTAGGATTATGGGTGAGATCGACCTTGACGCGCTGGCGCCCTGGCTGGGACGCACCGAGACCAAGGAAGATGTTCTGACGCACGGGCTGATCGACAAATTCCGCGCCACGCTCGGTCCGCATCTTTGGGACGGAGCGGGCGATGTCCCGCTGGGAATTCATTGGTGCCTTGCCCTTGATACCGTGCCAGCGACCGCCCTGTCAGAAGACGGCCATGCCGCGAGGGGTGGATTTCTGCCCCCTGTTCCGCTGCCCGCCCGCATGTGGGCTGGCGGCGATGTTACGCATATCGCGCCGCTGAAAATCGGCGAAATCATCACCCGACGCTCTTCGATCAGGAATATTGTGGCCAAGCAGGGCCGTAGTGGACCATTGGTCTTTGTGACCGTCGAACATGAGTATCTGAGTGGCAACCGGCTTTTTATCCGGGAGCAGCAAACGATCGTTTATCGTGAGATTTCCACCCCCCGCACGGGCGAGAGCGCAGCTGACGCGGGTGACCCCAACACGCTTAGATCGACGCTGACACCGGATCCTGTTCTTCTGTTTCGCTATTCGGCGCTGACGTTCAATGCCCATCGCATTCACTATGATTACGTCTACGCCACCGAAACCGAAGCCTATTCCGGACTTGTTGTGCATGGCCCATTGCAGGCCACGCTGCTTCTGAATCTGGCGGCGGGTGCGTTGAAAACATCGCCCCACCGGTTTTCGTTCCGTGGCCTCGCGCCACTCACCCTGCCCTGCGAATTGCAACTGCACAATGAAGGGACCGGCACCTCCGGGACAGTCTGGTGTCAGGATCAAAAAGGTCTTCGAAGCTTTTCCGCAGAGTACGCGGCCGTCTGATCGGTCTTCTTCGGTAGCGAATTCAGTTGTTGACCAATTTTTCTAACATCTGTTAGGCTTCGCGGAGAGACTTGGTAAATAAACCAGGCAAACCTCTGAATTTAGAGGTGGGAGGAGGAACAATGCGAGGAAAACTCGTAACCAACGAAAAACCGTGCGGTCAGGCTATGCGCGCCTCCATGAGGTGTGGGGCAAAAGCACGGGCCGCAACATGACCACGAATAACGGGCACGTATCCTCACCGCTTGCGGTGCGTGGTGCAACTTTGAAATTTGGCGGTGTGACCGCGCTCGACGATGTGAGCATTTCTGTGGCCGACGATGAATTGCTTGCAATTATCGGACCGAACGGAGCCGGAAAAACATCACTTCTGAACGTGACTGCGGGCTTCTACCGTCCGCAGAAGGGCCGTGTCGAATTGTCCGGGCAGGACGTGACCGGCCTGCGTGTTGACCAGATCGCCCGGCGCGGTCTGGCGCGGACGTTTCAGGGCACCCATCTTTTTGCCGGGCAGACGGTGGTGGAAAACATTATGATCGGCCGCCACATGCTGATGAAATCGAATGTAGTCCAGGCTTTTTTCCAGTTCGGTCCCGTGATGCGCGAGGAATCGGAACATCGTGAAGCCGCAGAGGAGATCATCGATTTTCTCGAGATCGAGGCAATCCGCAACCGGCCCGTGGGCACGTTGGGGTATGGGTTGCGCAAGCGTGTCGATCTGGGCCGTGCATTGGCGCAGGAACCGTCGATCCTGCTGATGGATGAACCGATGGCCGGCATGAACTCGGAGGAAAAAGAAGACCTGGCGCGCTTCATTCTCGATGTGCGCGAGGCGCGCAAGATTCCGGTAGTTCTGGTGGAGCACGACATGGGCGTCGTGATGGACCTTGCCGACCGGATCGTGGTGCTGGATTTCGGGCGGGTCATCGCCGAAGGCACCCCGGAAGAAATCCAGAAGGACCCGGCTGTCATAAAGGCATATCTGGGGTAGCGGCATGGTCAAACAACGGACAGCAATGGTCTTTTCGGACCCAGCAGTGACACATATCGAAACCCTGCCGCAGGTTTTGCTCGCGCGAGCGACATCCACACCGACCAACCTCGCCGAACGGCACAAGCGCCTGGGCATCTGGCGTGAATTCACCTGGGCCGATGTTCTTGACAGGGTTCGCGCCCTGGCTCTCGGGTTGGAGAACCTGGGCTTGTCGGCTGGCGAATCTGTCATGATGATTGGCGAAAACGAACCCGAACATTTCTGGGCTGAATACGCCGTCCAGTCGTTAGGCGGCAAAGTCCTGTCTGTCTATCCGGATCAAAACGCTGAAGAGATTCTGTATCTGGCCGAAGACTCGCAAACGCGGATTTTTCTGGCGCAGGATCAGGAGCAGGTCGATAAATGCATCGAGATTGCGGGCAAGTACTCGGGCGCCCTGGCGGTCGTTTACTGGGACGATTCCGGTCTGTGGGGCTATGATCATCCCCTGTTGCATTCGTTTGAAAGTGTGAGCGCGGCAGGGCGTCAGATCCACGCCAAGGAACCCGCCAGATTTGAAGAACACGTAAAACGTGGACGGGCAGACGATACCGCCTTGCTGTCCTATACCTCGGGGACCACGGGAAAACCCAAGGGCGTTGTCATCAGCCATCGCTACCTGTTCGACAATTGCTCGCGGGTGATGGGGGCAATCGAAATCGCGCCGGGCACCGAATACCTGACCTACATTTCGCCGGCCTGGGTCACGGAACAGATTTTCGGCCTGTCGATCGGTTTGATCGCGCCCATGGTCGTCAACTTCCCCGAAGGCCCTGAAGATGTACTGACCAACATTCGCGAACTGGCGGTCGACGCACTGGTGTTCAGCCCGCGCCAGTGGGAAAATCTCGCCTCCATCGTTCAGGCCCGGATGCTGGGGGCGGGTAAAATCCGCAATGCGATGTACAACTGGGGTATGAAGGTCGGCCACGACGTTTATGTGGAACGGCTGGAGGGGCGTAGCCCCAGCCTTGCCGCACGCCTGCAGCTTCCCTTTGCCGAAGCTCTGGTGCTGCATCACCTGCGCGACAATCTTGGCCTTGGTAAGGCCAAAAACGCAATGAGCGGCGGCGCCCTGATGGCACCTGACGTCTTTCGTATGTTCCACGCGATGGGGGTTAAGCTGCGCAACGTGTATGGCGCGACCGAAATCGGCCTTCTGACCGCGCATGTCGGCGAAAGCTATCAGCTGGAAACCAGCGGCAGCTGGATGCAAAGCAACACGAACTACGGCGAACCGCTGGAATACAGGGTCTCGGACGAAGGGGAGCTTCAGGTGCGTGGCGGATCGGGCTTCGGTGGCTATCACGGCAAGCCCGAAAAGACCGCAGAGGAATTGACCGAAGACGGTTGGTACAAGACCGGTGACGCGGTGTCGATGACCGACGACGGCGAGCTTTTGTTCTTTGACCGTGTCAAGGATATGCGCCGCCTGGCAAATGGGCACAGCTATCCGCCGCAATTCATCGAAACGCGGTTGCGGTATAGCCCCTTCATCAAGGATCTCATGACCTTGGGCGACGAAACCCGGAGCTTCGTCAGCGCGCTTATCAATATCGATATGGAAGTTCTCGGGCGTTGGGCGGAAGAGAACAAGATCAGCTTTTCGACCTACACCGATCTCTCGCAGAAACCCGAAGTTCTGGACCTTATCAAAGGCGAAGTGGCGCGCATCAATGCGCTCCTGGCCGAAGGCTCGCGCGTGGCACGTTTTGCGAATTTTCCCAAGGAACTCGACCCGGATGAAGGCGAGTTGACCCGCAGCCGAAAGCTTCGCCGGGCCTTTCTGGAGGAACGGTATGCCAAGCTCGTCGAGGCGATCTATGCTGGCGATGACGAGACAGATCTCGAAATCGCTGTGACCTATCAGGACGGCCGTCAAGGCGTTCTCAAGACCACGGTTCGCGTGTCGGATGTTGAAAACGCATCGAAGGCTGCCAAGCGGCAGTCCAAATCTTAAAGGAGGTCGGCGACAATGGTCTATTTCATCAATGACATCATTACCGGGGCTTTGATCGGCCTTCTGTATTCGCTGGTGGCCATGGGCTTTGTTGTGATTTACCGCGCCAGCAAGGTGTTCAACTTCGCGCAGGGCGAGCTTGTGATCATCGGCGGGTTCATCGTCTGGTTCACAACGATGCAAGCGGGGCTTAGCCTTTGGTTGTCGATACCCCTTTCGCTGGTTCTGGCCGGGCTGGTCGGGTACGCAATCGAACGGATTTTCCTGACAAAGCTGATCGGTGAATCGGTTTTCTCGATGGTCATGGTCACCGTCGGCCTTTTGATCCTGCTGCGCGGTTTGGTGCTGCTTGTGTTCGGTCCCGCGGTAAGACCCTTCCCGATCATTTTTCCGCTGAAACCCTTGTTCCTCGGCGATATGTTGATCCCGATGAACCTCCTGATAGGTGGGATCATCACCATTGTCGCGGCCGTCGGCCTGTCGTGGTTCTTCAACCGGACCCGGTCCGGCCTCCGTATGACCGCTGTGGCGGAGGACCACGTCGTAGCTTCCTCGATGGGCATTTCGGTGAAAGGCTCGATTGCCGTTGCCTGGGTTCTCGGGGCAATCCTGTCCACAATTGGTGCGATGATCTTTCTCAGCGGCAAATCGCTGACCTTCCTGGCCTCGGATATCGGGTTCGCGGCCCTGCCGGTGGCGCTCTTTGCCGGGCTGGAATCCATCGGCGGGCTTATCTTGGCAGGAATAATCATCGGCATCGCGCAGAGCTTGACCACCAACTACCTTGATCCGTTGATCGGTGGCTCGCTCGGCAGTGTCGTTCCATATATCATAATGCTTGCCATTCTGCTGATCCGGCCGACCGGCCTGTTCGGCTGGCGCACAATCGAACGGGTGTAATCCATGGATCCTTCTGGCGTATTCCCGACAAGCTATCGCAGTGACAGACGTTTGATCCGAACGCGCTGGCAGTTTCTGGCCCTCGTCGTATTCATGGCTCTACTGCTGTTGGCGCCTTACCTGGTGAGCAGCCGTATCATCGCTATCCTGAATATGATGATGATCAGCGCCGTCATCGCCGTCGGGCTTCAGATCTGCACCGGCTATGCGGGCCAGATCAACCTGGGTCAGGCGGCGTTCATGGGGGTCGGCGCCTATACGGCCTCGATACTGGCCTCGAAGACCGGCCTTACGTTTCTGCTGACCATTCCTCTGGCCGGGCTCTCGGCTGCGCTGTTCGGCTTTCTCTTTGGCTTGACCGCGGCGCGGATCAAGGGGTTCTATCTGGCACTGACCACGATTGCAGCTCAGTTCCTGTTCCACTTTGCCGTATTGAACCTGCCGTCAACCTGGCTGGGTGGATCGAACGGTATCACCGTGCCCCCGGCCGAGCTTTTCGGGCAGCGATTTGTCAGCGAATCTTCGCAGTTCTATCTGAATTTCGCCGTGACCGCGATCATGGTGGCGGGCGCGTTCGGGATCGTTCGGTCACGCTTCGGCCGTGCCTTCGTGGCGGTCAGGGATGATGACGTGGCCGCGGGTATAATGGGGATCAATGTCGCGGCCACAAAGGCAAATGCCTTCCTGATCGGCGCTTTCTATGCGGGCGTCGGCGGGGCGCTTTGGGCCTATCTGATCCGCTTCGTGGGGGTAGACCAGTTCACCCTGTTTCACTCGATCTTCTTCGTCGCGATGATCATCGTCGGCGGGATGGGTTCAATCGTGGGGGCCCTGATAGGCGTCTTCATTATCCGCATCATCCAGGAAATTATCGCGACGGTCGGCCCCAATATCGCCGACTCGGTATCATTCCTTGGCGGTGACATCGTGTTCGCTGGCATGAATGTCGTTCTTGGCGGCGTGATCGCATTGTTTATGATCCTCGAACCCAAGGGGCTGATGCATCGCTGGAACATCCTGAAGTCGTCATACCGTATCTGGCCGTTTCCTTACTGAGAAATAGAGCGGCTCTAAACCTGGGAGGAAGAATATGACTTACCAATCGAATCGAGGTCTTCGCGGCTTACTGGCAGCGGCTGCCTTGGCGGCCGCGGCGACCATGCCTTTGAAGGCGCAGGCCGAAGAGACCTATAATCTGGCCCTGCTGTCGGACTTTTCCGGCCCTTATGCTGACATCATGCCCATCCTGGCAGGCGGACGCGAAGCTGTGTTCACCTGGTGGAATGAAACCCGCGGCAAGGAACTTGGCGTCACGCTGAACTACAAAAACTACGAAACCCGCTATGACGCGGCACAGGTGGCAAGTCTCTGGCCCGGGATCAAATCGGAACTGGACCCGATTGCGGTTGTCGGCCTCGGCGGGCCTGACGTCGCGGCCCTTTCCGAACGCCTGCCGGAAGACAAAATCCCGATGTTCATGGCCACAGCGGCCTACGGTTTTGCCTGGCAACCGGATGCCTGGATTTTCAACCCACGCCCGACCTATTCGCACGAAAGTGTCGGCTTTCTGAACTGGATGCGTGAACAGCGCGGAGGAGACGAACCGCTCAAGGTTGCGATCCTCGCCTCCGAAGCATCGCCTGCCTATGTCGACATGGCAAAGGGCCTTGAACTCTATGCCGAAGAGCACCCCGAGGAGATCGACCTCGTCGAGGTCATCTATACCGAAGTTCAACCCACCGATCTGACGGGGCAAATGCGCCGCGTTGTACGAGCCGGGGCCGAGGCGCTGGTAATCCAAACGAACACCTCTATCGTGGTTGCCGCGAAACGTGGGCTGCAGGCCAACGGGGCGAACATCCCGATCATGGTGAGTTCGCATAACGGGCTTCCAGCCTCGGGTGGCGCGCTTGGCGGGCTTGAGCAAATGGAGGGGGACTTTGAAGCCTACGGCATGGCGATTGCGGCCGATGAGGACACTCCCGCGCGACAATTCTACAAGACATTGGTTGCCGATTACGGACTCGAAGCACCTTGGAACGTCGTGACCGCAATGGGCGTATCTCAGGGTCTCTATACCGTGACCGTGATCGATCACGCGATCGAGGCGAACGGCGCCGAGGGCCTGACCGGAGAGATGGTACGTGAGGCGCTTTTTGCCAAACCGATCACCACCGAAGAAACCCATGGGTTCCTGCCGACCTTGTCCTTTACGCCAGAAGCACCGTTCCCATTGGAAGGCCTCAAAGTGAATGTGGGCACCGTCAAAGATGGGAAAATCACCATCGGGGCAACGGGTGTCGACGTTCCGCAAGTTGAGAAATGGTGAATTAATCCGGGCGCCGCAGTCGCGGCGCCCGTTCTGATCCTTAGCCCCGGGCAATATGACCATGCTGGAACTCAACAACGTAGAGGTGACATATTCCGACGTCATCCTGGCGCTCAAAGGCGTGTCCATGACAGTCCGTGCGGGACAATGTGTTGCTCTGCTCGGTGGCAATGGCGCAGGAAAAAGCACGACGCTTAAAGCCATCTCGGGAACGCTCAAATCCGAGGATGGAACCGTTTCGGCGGGGTCCATCGTTCTGGACGGAACTCCCATTCAGAACATGGAAGCCTCGGAAGTCGTGAAGAACGGTCTCATCCATGTGATGGAAGGGCGGCGCGTTTTGCGGCATCTGACGTCAGAGCAAAACCTGATCGTCGGCGGGCACATGGTGCCCAACTCCGCCGAGCTGAAAAAGCGCCTGGACCATGTTTACACCTTGATGCCCCGGCTTGCGGACCTGCGCAACCGCACCTCTGGCTTCATGTCTGGTGGCGAACAACAACTGCTGCTGATCGGCCGGGCCATGATGGCCAGCCCCAAGATCATCGCGATCGACGAACCGTCGTTGGGATTGGCCCCGATGATGATCCGGGATGTTTATGAAGTGCTCAAGCAGCTCAAGTCAGAAGGCACGACCTTCTTCCTGGTCGAACAAAACAGCGCCGCGGCGCTATCGATCGCCGACTATGCCTATGTGATGGAGAACGGCCGGATCGTGATGGACGGCCCTGCCGACAAGCTCGCTGACAACGAGGACATCAAGGAATTCTATCTCGGCGTCACCGCATCGGGCGAGCGCAAAAGCTATCGAGATATCAAACACTATCGCCGCCGGAAGAGATGGCTGGGATAGAAAGGAACGAAGATGAGTAACCTGCTTTCCATCAAAGGTCGTACCGCATTTGTAACCGGAGCGGGGCAAGGCGTTGGTCGGCAAGCCGCGCTTTATCTGGCGGAACACGGAGCCGGTGCCATCGTTGTCAACGATTTTCACGCCGAACGGGCCGAAAGCGTTGCCGCGGAAGTGGAGGCAGCGGGTGCAAAGGCTCTGCCGCTCGCCTTCGACGTCTCGGATTTCGACGCGGTTGGCGCGGCGTTTGCCGAAACGCAGACCACATTTGGCGGCGTGGATATTCTGGTCAACAATGCGGGCAACGCCGGGCCGACATCGCGGCTCGACGATCTGGTCCCTTTTTGGGAATCCGATCCCGACGAATGGCGCCGCTGGATGGCCACCAATTTCGATGGGGTGCTGAACTGCACCCGTCACGCCATGCCGTTGATGGTTAACAGTGGCTATGGGCGCATTGTGACCGTCATTTCCGACGCCGGCCGTGTCGGTGAGCCGCATCTGGCGGTTTATTCCGGGGCCAAGGCCGGTGCGGCCGGCTTCATGCGGGCAATTGCAAAGGCCGGCGGCCGGTTCGGGATCACCGCGAATTGCGTCGCCTTGGGGGGCACAAGAACTCCGGCTGTCGCCGACCTGATCCCGGATGCAGAGACCGAGAAGCGGGCATTGTCGCAATACGTGATCCGCCGTCTGGGCGAGCCGGAAGACCCCGCCGGAATGATCCTGTTCCTCTGCTCGGATGCTGCCAGCTGGATCACCGGTCAAACTTATCCGGTGAATGGCGGGTATTCTTTTGCCTGCTAGAGCCGCCATCGGACGGCTGCCGCCTCTAGTTGGAGCTGTCCGAAAAAACGCTGTCATTATCTGCCCCGAGCTCGGGGGGCAGATCCGGTATCGCGGTTTCGAAACCATCGAATTTCAACGGCTGGACAATAAAAGTCTCGGCCTTGCCGCCGTCATGCGTAATCTTGCGCAGCAGCTGGCGCGCACGCACATGGGGGTCGTCCAACGTTTCGACCAGGGAATTGACCGGACCCCATGGCACCCCCGCCTTATCCAGAAGGTCGCCCCATTCGGCGCGCGTCTTGTTGACCAAAATCGCCGCGATTTCTTCGCGCAGCGCGGCCTTGCGGGCGACACGGTCGCGGCCTGTCAACGGCGCAAGATCCGCCCTGTTGATCACATCGCAGAACGGTTTCCAGAACCAGTCCTCATGCGCGATGGACAAGGTCAAGAGCTTGCCGTCTTTGCAGGTGAACACGCCATAGCCCGGCTCGGCGATAAATTCGCCCAGCGGTGTTCCATTGGCGGCGGGAACGAGGAATGCGGTCAACATCGAAACCACCGCATCCGACATGGACACGTCCACGTAACGCCCCTGCCCTGTGCGCTGGCTCGACACCACCGCCGACAGGATTGCGATCGCCGCGAACAACGCCGCGCCAACATCCGCAAGGGGGATCGGCGGCACAGGGCCGGGCTGCTTTGCATCGGCCTGATCGGCCAGCAAACCGCCAACCCCTTCATAGCTCAGGTCATGGCCAGCCCTGTCACGATAGGGGCCGTCCTGCCCGTAACCCGAAATCGATACATAAACCAGCCGCGAGTTGACACTACGCATGTCCTCGAAACCGGCACCCAAGGCCGCAAGCTTGCCAGGGCGGAACCCTTCGACGATGACATCCGATTCCTTGGCCAGTTCGCGAAACCGTGCCAGCCCCTCGGCCGATTTCAGATCCAACGCAACGCTGCGCTTGCCTCGGTTCAGTGCCCGGAACAAGGGCGGAAATTGCCGGGCCGGATCGCCGACACCCGGTCGTTCGATCATGATCACCTCGGCTCCCATGTCGGACAACAGCATTGTGGCATAGGGACCGGGAAACTGTTCGGCAAGGCTGAGAATTTTCAGGCCGGCCAGGGGTGCAGTGCTCATATCAATCTCCAGCTCTTTTGTTTTCCACGTGCGGGTCCGCCCGAGTGCAGCGCAAATCGCCGCAAAAGACAAGGCGAAAAACCAATAATATGTATAATTATCAGGAGCTTAGCATGAGTGAAGCAAAGCAGACGCTATTCGTTGAGCGGGTCGCAAAAACTGAATGGATTACCTTCCAGCGCACCGAACAGCTCAACGCAATGTCAACGCAGATGCTGCGCGAGATGGCGGCAGCACTGGAATCGGCGCTGGCCGACGATGGGGTGCGTACAATTGTCCTGACCGGCTCTGGCCGGGCATTCTGCGCCGGTGCCGATCTGAAAGAAGTTGCTGGCGCCAAACATGCACCAGGCGAGCCGGATCTTCTGGATCTTGTCGATCACACGTTTGGGCTGATGCGACATGGCCCGAAACCGGTGATCGCCGCAGTGAACGGGCTGGCGATGGCGGGCGGTTTGGAAATGGTGATGGCCTGCGATCTGGTCTTTGCCGCCGAAAGCGCGCAACTGGGCGACGCACATTCCAACTTTGGCGTCTTTCCCGGGGCCGGCGGTGCGGCGATCCTGCCGCGTAGGATTGGCCTGAACCGCGCGAAATACCTGCTGTTCTCGGGCGAGAACGTTTCGGCACGGGACATGATGGACTGGGGACTGGTGAACAAGGTCATCGCGGACGAAGACCTGCGACAAGCGGTGCAGGCCTTTACCGACAGGCTGGCAGAAAAAAGCCCGGCGGTCTTACGCCGCATGAAGACGGTTGCCAATCGGTCGCTGGACGTGGACGAAACCGCCGCGCTTTCCGAAGAGATGCTGAACCTGCGCGCGCACATGCGATCCTGGGACATGCACGAGGGTCTGTCGGCGTTCAATGAAAAACGAAAACCGCAGTTTCGCGGATACTAGGTCAGGAGGACAAACGATGCAGGACATTTACATCGTTGGCGTCGGGATGACGCCGTTCGGAAAGTTCCGGGACAAAACCATCAAGGACATGACCGGCGAGGCCGTCGCCGCCGCGCTTTCCGATGCCCGAGTGACGGCAGATCGTATCGACGGCGCATTCTTCTCGAACGCGGTGCAGGGCCACATGGAGGGCCAGCACATGATCCGCGGCGAAATCGCGCTGCGTGAAATGGGCATTCAGGGCATTCCGGTGGTGAATGTCGAAAACGCCTGCGCCAGCGCCTCGACCGGGTTCAAACTGGCAGTCGATTTCCTCAAGGCCAGCAATGGCGACTGCTGTCTCGCCGTGGGCGCCGAAAAGATGTATTCTGACGACCGTGCGTTGATGTTTTCGGCCTTCGACAGCGGCTGGGACGTCAGCAACAGCGAAGAGGTCGCGCAACGGCTGGCCGATCTGGGTGCAGGGGTCGAGGAACCCGAAGGATCGAAATCGCCCAAGCCCTACAGCGTGTTCATGGATGTCTACGCAGGCTTCGCCCGGCTTCACATGAAGACCTTTGGCACAACTCAGGAACAGTTCGCCGCCGTCGCCGCCAAGAACCATGCGCATTCCGTGCATAATCCACTGGCGCAATACCGAGAAGCCATGAGCGTCGATCAGGTATTGGCCGCGCCGCCGATCACCTATCCGCTGACCCTGCCGATGTGCGCCCCGATCTCGGACGGGGCCGCTGCGGCCGTTTTATGCACCGGCGAGGGGATAAAACGTCTGGGCCTAGATCCCGCGCGCGCGATCAAGGTCAAGGCCGCGATCCTGCGCTCGGGCACCGATCGTCCGCCGGAAGATTACAAGAACCACCTGACCCGGCTTGCCGCGCTTGAGGCCTATGAACAGGCCGGGATCGGCCCCGAGGATATATCGGTGGCCGAAGTGCATGACGCCACGGCCGTGGGCGAAGTGATCCAGATCGAGAACCTCGGATTTGTCGAATTCGGCGAGGGCGGTCCCGCCAGTCTGCGCGGCGAGACAAAGATCGGCGGACGCATTCCGGTGAACCCCTCGGGCGGGTTGGAATCCAAGGGCCACCCGGTCGGTGCCACAGGGATAGGGCAGGTTTTCGAACTGGTCACGCAACTGCGCGGCGAAGCTGGCGCGCGTCAGGTCGAAGGGGCAAAGAATGCCATCGCCGAAAACGGCGGGGGGTTGCACGGGGTAGAAGAAGCGGCCGCCTGCGTCACCATTCTGGGCCGTTGAAACAAGGAGACGAACCATGGAAAACGTGATCGCCGCCGCTCAGGCAATCTATACAGATGAGCAACGCATGTTGCTGGAAAACTTCCGCAAGATGGCCGAGGCAGAGTTCGCGCCGCTGGCCGAGAAATACGAGAACCTCGGCCACCCCCCCGATGCGAAAACCCTGAAGTCCCTGTTCGCCAAGGTCGAGGAATTCGGGCTGATCAGCGGCCTGATCCCCGAAGAGGAAGGCGGTGCCGGAATCGACCGCATGACCTATGGCATCCTATACGAGGAACTGGCCCGGATATGGGCCGATCTGGCAATCGCGGTGCTGATTCAGGGTCATGCCGTGTTCGCGGTCAACCTCTTGGGAAATGTGGCGCAGAAAGAGGCCTATCTGAAGCCGCTCCTGCGCAGCGAACGGATCTGTGCCACCTGTATTTCCGAACCAGAGGTCGGTTCGAACGTACGCGAGGTCAAGACACGTGCGGACCGAGAGGGCGATAAGATTTTCGTCACTGGCCAGAAGCTCTGGATTTCCAATGGGGCCCAGTCGGATTTCGCCATCGTTGTCTGCAATCTGGACGACGGTATTTCCATGGTCATCGTCGACCGCGAGGCCGGCAACTATGAGAGCCGCGAATTGCGCAAGATGGGACTTGTCGGTGCATCGACCTGTGAATTGTTTTTCGACCGGGCGGAAACCACCGCCGAGCATGTTCTGGGTAATGCAGGCGGCGGCCTGTTCCAGACGTTGAAACTGTTTGAGAGCGCGCGTGTGTTTGTTGGCCTGACCAGCATCGGCATTGGTCAGGCGGCATTGGAATGTGCGGTCAAATATGCCCAGGAACGCGAGCAGCATGGCAAGCCGATTGGCGGGCACCAGTTGATTCAAGGCTACCTGGCCGACATGGCCACGCACCTGGATGCCGCGCGCCTGTTGTGCCAGCGCGGGCTGCAACTTCTGGACCTGGGCGTGCGCTGTGACACCCAGACCTCGATGGCGAAATGGTATGCAACCGAAATGGCCGTCGAAATCGCCGGCAAAGCGGTGCAGATCCACGGCGGCAACGGCATCACCAAAGAGTTCGACGTTGAACGGCACTTCCGCAATGCAAAGGTCATGCCGATTCCCGATGGCACCACCGAAATCCAAAAACTGGTCATCGGGCGCAACCTGACCGGGCTTAACGCGTTCTGAAAAGGGCCTTGGCCGCCCCACCGTCGGCGCTCGTCAGCGTCGAGGGTGGGCACGACCCGGAGTGATCGCGATACGGGCGAAGAGTCAGTAGGACTTGGGCATCCCCAATGCCTTCTCGGCCACGTAGGAGAGGATCAACTCCTCGCTGACCGGCGCGATGAAGTTCAGTACGCTTTCGCGAAAGTAACGCTCGACGTGGTATTCCTGCGCGAAGCCAAAGCCGCCGTGGGTGCGCACCGCGCGGAATGCCGCTTCGTAGGCCGCCGAGCCGGCGAGGTTGCGCGCGGTATTGGCCTCCAGCCCGCAGGGCTTGCCCTGATCGTAAAGCGTGGCGGCTTTGTAGGTCATCAGTTCCGCCGCCTGAAGGCGCATCCACACCGAGGCCAGCGGATGCTGGATCGCCTGGTTCTGGCCGATTGGACGGCCGAAGACGACGCGTTCGCGCGCATAGGCGGCCGCCTTTTCCAGTACGTACATCCCAAACCCGACCGCAGCCGCGGCGACAATGATCCGCTCGGCATTCAGCCCGTGGAGCAGGACCTTGAAACCCTCACCTTCCGCGCCGATGCGGTCCTCTTCGGGCACCTCCAGCCCATCAATGAAGATGGCGTTGGAGTCGACCGCCTTGCGGCCCATCTTGGCAATTTCATGCACGTCGATCTTGCTGCGGTCGAAATCGGTGTAGAACACTGACATGCCGTCGGTCGGTCGCTCGCAGTCCTCGATGGGCGTGGTCCGGGTCACCAGCAGGATGTGATCTGCGCGCTGTGCGGTCGAGGTCCAGACCTTGCGCCCGTTGACCACATACCCACCGTCTTCGCGTCGGCGCGCAAAGGTCGAGATATGCGTGGTATCAAGGCCGGCGTCCGGTTCGGTTACGCCGAAGCAGGAGCGGTGCTCTCCGCGGATCAGAGGCGGCAGCATCCGAGCCTTCTGTTCGTCGGTGCCGAAGCCGACCACCGGTTGTGGAGTGCCCCCACTGAAGTGGTCCACCAACTGGGATAGTTTTATCCCGATGTCAGGAGGACTGAGCTACTCCCCATCTCTTGGACAGGATCTGGCGTAAATTAAGCTACTCGTTGCACCTGCTGATCGGGTTGGTTGATATCATTTCTTTGCCAATAGACCAGCGCGGGAGGTTGGCCGCCCAAGGCTGAATGCGGGCGCTGGTGGTTGTAGAAGGTCATCCATTTCCGGATCGCCGCCTTTGTCTCCGATCCGGTCTCCCAGGCATGCAGGTAAACGCACTCGTATTTTAGGGTGCGCCACAGCCTCTCGATGAAGATGTTGTCGAGGAACCGACCTTTCCCGTCCATCGAGATCCGCACGCCAGATCGGCGTGACGCAGCAGACTTACTATCGATGGCGCAAAGAGTATGGCGGCATGAGCCGGGACCAGCTCAAACGTCTGAAGCAGCTCGAGACTGAGAATGCCCGGCTCAGGCGCGCGGTTTCAGATCTGACGTTGGACAAGATGATCCTGACCGAGGCCGCCCGGGGAAACTACTGAGCCCCGCCCGCCGTCGTCGATGTATCGACCATGTGCGGCAGACCCTTGGCGTATCTGAGCGCCGGGCCTGCCGCACATTGGGACAGCATCGCTCGACACAGCGCAAGGTGCCCAACGGTTTGCCGGATGAAGAACGGCTGACCGATGACATCATCGCGCTGACGCGAGAGTTTGGGCGCTACGGGTATCGCATGATCACCGGGATGCTGAACAACAGCGGCTGGCATGTGAACCACAAGCGCGTCGAACGGATCTGGCGGCGGGAGGGGCTTAAAGTCCCGCTGAAACAACCCAAGAAGGGTCGGCTTTGGCTGAATGACGGCTCGTGCGTTCGGCTCCGGCCGGAACGCCCGAACCATGTCTGGTCCTATGACTTTGTCTAGGACCGGACCCACGACGGGCGAGTATATCGCACGCTCAACATCATTGACGAGTTCACGAAGGAGGCGCTGGTGATCCGTGTCAAACGCAAGCTCAATTCTGGCGATGTGGTGGATGCCTTGATTGACCTGTTCATCCTGCGCGGTCCGCCGGAATACATACGGTCCGACAATGGCGCTGAATTTATTGCCAAGAAGGTGCGGGCCTGGATTGGCGCAGTCGGTGCCAAGACGGCCTTCATTGCGCCAGGATCACCTTGGGAGAACGGTTACTGCGAAAGCTTCAACGCAAGATTCCGGGACGAGTTGCTGAACGGCGAGGTCTTCTACACGCTACGCGAAGCCCAAATCCTGATCGAGAGATGGCGTCGACACTACAACACTGTCAGGCCGCACAGCGCTCTTGGGTATCGTCCACCAGCTCCCGAGAGCATCGTCTCGATAGACCAGAGGCCGACCATGCACTAACAATCAAACCGGACCACTCGATGGGGGCAGATCAGGATGCGAAACTGCCGACCGCCAGAACCTTGAAGTCAAGCAGCAGATCGCCGAGGCGGGCGTGACCTTCGTTGACCTGCCCGCCGGAGATGTCGAAAAGCTGAACCAGATCCTGTCGACGGTTGGGTTCGAATGGGCCGAGCAACTCGATGCCCAAGGCAAGCCCGGAACCGAGATCCTGGAAGCCTTCCGGTCCGCGCTGAAAAGGAACTGATACCAGATCGTGGTCGGCCCGGCTCCTGTGTCGGGCCAGGCCACCAAAAACGCGCAGAAGTCAGCCGGTGGGTGCATCTGAATCCTGCCCTTCGACACTCAGCCTGGTCGTCCGTTATGCAGCTGAAGTCCGGGCGAGCCGTGCATACGTTCGGCCACATTGATCTGGCGTAGATGCGCCTCGCCGGTCCCGATCTCGGCGACGAGTTGATGCGCGAACGGCGCGGGCGAATTGGGTTTCGGCGATATGGCGCAGATGGGCGGCAGCGAGAGTGTCCGACCTTTTGTGTATGACTGATCCGGTCCATGCTTCATCGAAAGGACGCATGAATGACCATCTCGAAAGAAATCCTGGATGGATAACGTACAGGATCTTCCGCACATTTGATTCCGGCGATGGTTCCTTTCAGACTGGCTGACCCGGACGGTCAGAAGGATATACTTGGGACAACGATCATGCAGCGCCCGGCCCAACCGGAAGAAGTAGCCGGGGCGGTGCCGTTTCTGGCGTCCGACGAGGCATCCTATATGACCGGATCCGAAATGGTGGTCGATGGCGGCTATACCGCGCAGCAAAATGGGCGGAGCCGGAAGCTTGGGACAGGCGGGTCCGGTTGGCCGCGAACCGATCCTGGCCAGCCGGGCACCGGCTGCCCGCCTGGCCTGGTTCCGTCAGGCGTCGGCACGCGGAAGGCGGATTTCGGACAGAACCTCCTCCGTGTGCTCGCCCAGCCGCGGTGGCAGCCGGCGCACCCGGCCGGGGCTGTCCGAGAACTGGACCGGTATCCGGAGCGTCACGACGGCGCCCTCTGTCGGGTGCTCGTGGCGCTCGAAATACCCGGTTTGAACCAGATAGGGATCAACCAGCAGATCCTCCAGGCTGTTGGCCGGTCCATTCGGCACGTCGGCCGCGTCGAACCGGCGGCGCCACTCGGCGGTTGTATTCCCCGCGATTGCCTCGGCGAGGAACCAATATAACTAGTCAATGTGATCGGTGCGCAACTCTGCTGTGGCAAATCGTGGATCGTCGCGCAGCTCGGGCCGGCCTATGGCGTCGAAGAGACGCAGCCACTGGTTGTCCATCGCCGCCATCACACAGATGTGCCCGTCCTGCGTTGGATAAGGCCGATGATGGGGCGAGAATACCCGGCTGTAACCCATGCCCAGATCGGGCCGGTCGAGCGTTGCGCCCCAGAGATGCTCGATCAGATTGAAGTTGACCATCGCATCCATCATCGGCACGTTTACCTGCTGCCCGTGGCCGGTGCGCTCGCGCCAGACGAAGGCCATCGCGATGGACGATGCCTGGATGTAACCGCATAGTTGTCGGCGATTACCGTGGGTAATAGCGCGGCTCATCGGTGGCCCGGGCCATCATCCCGGCTACGCCGCTGGCGCCCTGGATCACATCGTCGAAAGCAAGCCAGTCGCGGCGCTCGCCATCCAGCCGGAAGCCAGAAGACGAGGCATGAATGATGCGGGGATTGACCGCGCGGATCGCCTCGTAGTCGACGCCCAGCCGTTCGGCGGCGCCGGGGCGTATCGAATGCACCAGCACGTCCGCGGAACGCACCAGATCAAGGAGCGCGGCCCGCGCGTCGGGTTTCTTCAGGTCGAGCACGACCGAGCGTTTGTTGCGGTTTGTATTGAGGAACAGTGCCCCCATCTTCGGGTTGCGCGACGGTCCCACCTGGCGTGTGTAGTTGCCGTCGGGTGACTCGATCTTGATGACGTCGGCCCCCATGTCGCCGAGGATCTGGATCGCCACCGGTCCAAGCACGTTGACCGAAAGATCAAGCACCCTGTAACCCGCAAGCGGTCCGTCCCCCTCGGCTGGCTGCTGCGGCTGACTGTCCATTTTCTTTTCCCTTTGCGGTATCGCACCCTTCGAGTCAGCAATGCGCGCCGTAGTCTGGCGGTCAGTCGACCCGCGACCCAAGGGCTCAGCGCCGCGAGCGAAGCTTGCGATCGCTGTATTGCTGTTCTGACGGCGTGCGTGGTCGTGGCGCTTCCGTGACGAACTTGTCCCATAGGGCCTCCTTCCATTCCTGCGAAAGGATCACACCATTAAACCGTGGGATCAAACACCTAAGCCGAAGAAATCGTGATGCCGGCGATCGTCGCCATGTCGGGAGCGATCGCCGTGACCGGACAGGATGCGCAAAAGGGGATCGCAGTTGCCCTTGAGCACATCAACGCCGATGGCGGCGTCGCCGGTCGGCCGCTGAAGATCCAACTTTACGACACACAGGGCAATCCCGGGGTGGTGCGCCAGGTGATGGAGCGGTTGACCCGCCTCGAGCGGGCTCCGGTCATCCTTGGCTGCGAGATCAGCGCAGGCACATCGGCTGCGGCGCAGTTCGCCGAGCAGGCGCGGGTTCCTCACCTGAACTCGCCGGCGGTGTCGGCCGAGCTCCTCGAGCGCGGTTACAAATGGTATTTCTCCGATCAGATCACAGCCGATACCGAGGCGGCCACGGTCGTGGAATTCTTCGAACACCTGATGACGCAAGGCGACGTCGTCCCGGCGTTGCTTTATGAAGACAGCCCGCGCGGCGCCGGAACCATCGAGCGGATCGAAGTTCTGCTGGAGGAGCGGGGCATCGAGATCGCCGCCAGCGCGCCGTATTCGCGCAGCGATCGCAACCTTCTGCCGCCGGTCAAGCGGGTGCAGACATCGAGTGCCAACATGGTGATCTGGGCCGGCTACACCGAAGATGTGGTGACCAAGCTCCAGGCAATGCAGCAGCATGACTTCAAGCCCTACATTGTCGGAATCAGTGGCGGTCCGGGTGATGTGCGCACCCCGCAACTGGTGGACAGGGGCTTCGTCGAGGACGTCAATCTCAGCACGGTGGACTACTAAAATCCCGACATGGACCGCGCCCAGCGTTTTGTGAAGGCTTACGAGTAACGGCACGGCATCGTGCCGTCAAGCTATGCGTCGATGTGCAACCGCGGTGTCTACACGCTGAAGGCCGTGCTGGAGAAGACGCTTGAGTCCGGCCAGAAACTGACGACCGAGAACCTTCGCGCCGCCATCCTTAAGATCGACATCCCCGGCGATCAGCTGATCTCGCCGTTCTCGCGGATCAAATTCGACGAACACGGCAGGAACGTCGGATCGCAGAACCTGATCGCGCAATGGAAGAACGGCGGCACGAAAAAGGTCACGATCTGGCCGCCAGAGGTGGCTGTGGAAGAGCCCAATCCTCTGAACTGATGCGAAAACTATAACCGGGGCCCAAGATGAAGCTGTCGATCGAGTCTCTCGTCTCCGGTTACGGTCTGCTCGACGCGCTCCACGGCGTCAGCATCGAGATCGGCCGAGGGCGAGGTCGTGGCTGTGATCGGACCGAACGGCGCGGGCAAATCTACCCTTCTGCGCACGATTTCGGGCCTTGTGGCCGCCCGTTCCAGAGCGATCCGCCACGATGGCAAGGAAATCGGCGGTTTTGCCGCCAGCGAGATTCCGCGCCTCGGCCTCGTCCATGTTCCTGAGGCGCGGCACGTCTTCGGGTCACTCACGGTCGAGCAAAATCTGATCGTGGGTGCGAGCGCCGCACTCGACGCGAAAGACCGAAAGGACGCCCTTTCCGATGCTGAGCCAGAAGGCCCGCGAACTTGCCGGAGGGCTCTCAGGCGGTCAGCAGCAGATGCTGGCGATCGGGCGCGCTTATGGCCCGGCCCAGCATGATCATGCTCGACGAGCCGTCGCTCGGCCCCGCGCCTCTGATGGTCGAGCAGATGTACGAGGCCCTCGACGGTCGGCGCCGCACCGGCCTGAGCATTCTTCTGGTGAAACAGGATGTCTACATGGCGCTGGATTTCGCCAGCCGCGCCTATGTTCTGGAAAACGGGACAATCGCCCTCGCCGCAGCCTCTGACGTCTTGCGCCACGACGATCACGTGCGCCGTTCGTATTTGGGAATCTGACCCGCCCTGTGCCCGCATTCCGCCTGCCATTCAGACCGGCAGCGGCGACAGACCGTGCGCAAACTGCGGACCGATCAGCCCCGTAGCGCCGAGATGCCCAGGGCCCCCTGTGCCAGAAGCAGCGCCTGAAGCTGGTTGGTGCCTTCAGCGATCGTGAGATGTCGCACATCGCGATAATAGCGCTCGACGGGGAAATCACGGGTGTATCCGGCCCCGCCGTGCACTTGCAGGGCAGTCTCGCAAACCCGCAGAGCCGTATCGGAGTTGTGACGCTTGGCCATGGAACAGGCCCGGCCGCGATCCGGTGCCCCGCGATCCAGCGCGTCAGCGGCCCGGCACGCCAGCAACCGCGAGGTTTCCACGCCAGTCAACATATCTGCGATCATCTGCTGGACCAGTTGAAACCCGCCGATCTTGCGTCCGAACTGTTCTCGCGCGCCCGCATATCGCAGCGCCGCCTCATAGGCGGCAATTGACAGGCCCAGGCAGGTGAAAGAAACGAAACAGCGCCCCACGTTCAGATAATGCTTGGCGATGGCGAACGCCTCGCCCTCGGCGCCGATCAGGTGGTCTGCGGGCAGCAATACGTCCTCAAACAGCAGCTCGCCTAGCGGGCATGAATTCATGCCCATGCTGCGGACCTCTCGGGTTGAAAACCCTGCTGTTCCCGCCTCGACCACGAAGGCCGATACCTCCGCGCGTTCGCCGTCGCCCGACCGCGCGAAAACCACCCCGAGATCGGCCCCGGTCCCGTTGGAGATATACAGTTTGCGTCCGTTCAGCCGCCAGCCATCACCGTCGCGCCGGGCCCGTGTTTCCACGTTGCTGGCGTCCGAGCCGACGTTCGGCTCGGTCAGCGCAAAAAAGGCTGTCTTGCGACCCGAAACCAGATCGCCCAGCCACATTGCCTGTTGCTCCGGCGTTCCATGCTGCGCGACGATCATCAGGACAAGGTTCGACGTGCTGACGATGCTGCGCAGCGACGGCCATACCTGAGACAGCTCGCACAGCAGCGCGCAATATGTCAGATAATCAAGCCCGGCACCGCCTTGCGCCTCTGGCAAAAGACCGCCCAGCAGGCCGAACTCGCCCATCTTCTGCAACACTTCGGGCGGCGGCGGACGGTGGGCATCCTCGTGCGCCTCGACCAGGGGCGCCACCTCGGCGTCAAGGTATTTGCGGAAGCTGCGCCGCGCCGTTTCCTGCCAGTCGTCCAGCTCAAACTGCATCGGTCCTCACTCCAGCTTTTCGGCTTGGTCCAGAATTTCGGCCTGATGCTCGCCCACTGCCGGGACGTGGCCCGCCGGATCACTCATCCCAGCCATCGGCACCGGGAAGGCCATCACCTGGGCCGCGCCGGCTGAGCGCACCATCCCGCGCGCCTTGAGCTGCGGGTCCCGGGCCAGATCCTCCAGCCCGTTGACCGGGGCGAAGGGAACATCCTCGGCCTCGAAGATCTCCGCCCAATGCGCATAGGGACGCGCGGCGATCAGCGGGGTCAGGGCGGCGCGGATATCATCCGTGCGGTCGGTGCGTGCGGCGAAGTCGTCAAGCGCAGGATCGTCGAAGCCCGTCATCCCGGTGGCACGGATCAGGCGGCGGAAGAAATGCGTCTCGATCGCGCCGATGGTGATGTATTTACCGTCGGCGGTCGCGAAGATACCATAGGCGGCGCGGCGCAGGATATCGGCCTTTGTGATCTCGCGCCCGGCCTGGCGTCCGGCGTCCCACACACCGTAGCGCGGGGCGACCCAGCTGGCCAGCGCGTCGGTGATCGCCACGTCCAGATACTGGCCCCGCCCCGTGGCGTCGCGTCCGCGCAACGCAGCAAGAATGGTGATGATGGCATACATGGCTGCCGAGAGATCCCCGATCGGCACGCCCGTCGTGTATTCAGGCGGTCCGTCGGGCGCGCCCGAGATCGCCACCGCGCCCGCCATCGCCGCGTAGTTCAGATCATGCCCCGGCCAGTCGCGCGCCGGCCCGGTCTGACCATAGCCGCTGACCGAACAGTAGACGAGGCCGGGATTGAGCGCCGAAAGCGTCTCATAGTCGATGCCCAGCCGCGCGGTCACGCCCGGGCGATAACCCTCGATCACGACGTCCGCCCGTTTGGCCAGCCGCAGGAAAGCCGCGCGGTCTGTGTCATCCTTTAGGTTCAGGGCGATGCTTTTCTTGCCGCGGTTCACGGCGGCAAAGAGGCCGGGGAACATGGCGCGCGCGGCGTCGCCCGCGGGACGTTCGACCTTGATGACCTCGGCCCCCATCTCGGCCAGTTGCTGCGTTGCATAGGGCCCAGGCAGAAGCTCGGTCAGATCGAGAACGCGAAGCCCCGAAAGCGGTGCAGTGCCAGTCATTTTTGCTCTCCCGTGCTGTCTGCGCGGTCCGGGTCGGCAATCCCGGCGCATTCCGCCGAGTCGTCCTGTTCCAGGATCATGTCCCAGATCTTCTGACCCTGCGGATTTTCGAGCTCTTCCATCAGATGCGCCAGAAGCCCGGCGGATCGGCCAATCAGGGCGAAGGCCCGCGCCCAGATCGGGGCAAGCCCCATGTCCGAAACGGTGGCCCCGACCGCGCCGGCGGCGTTGATGGGCAGCAGACGTCCATATTCCTCGCGGGCGGCGGCCTCGACGGCCGCCATGAAGCGCCAGTGCCGCCCGTCGAACCCATTCTCGCCGGCGATCCGGCGCAGGACCGGCGTGCGGGGGTCGCCGTCGACATGGATCGGATGACCGAGGCCTGGCACGATCCGGCGCGCCGCGCGAAAGGCGCGCACGGCCTCTTGCGCGCGGGCGGCATAGGCTGCGTCGTCGTCGCTGTCGGACAGCTCGCCGATCTCGTCGCGGGTAAAGGCCGCGGCGTTCTGCATGGTGCCGAGAAAATGGTTCCCCGCGCCCAGCAAGCCCGCGGCCACCGCACCCTGAAGCGATTCCGGCGCGCCGAGAATGGTCATCCGCGCGGCGATGGCGCTGGGGGTAAGGCCGTGATCGGTGGCGGTGACGATGATCGCGTTGGTCATCGCGCGGGTGCGGGCATCCGGCTCTTTCCCCGTGGCGGTGAAATAGATCATGTCGACGAAATCCATCTTGCCCAGGATCTCATCGGCCAGATCGCGCCCGCGCACATAGATGCGGTCGCGGGTGGTGAAACCGATGTCCGTCTTTGCCGTCATTGCCTTGCCTTTCCTTCTATCTCGGTCGGAGCGCGCAGGATCACCGCGTCAAGCACCGTCGCACCCGCCGGACCGGCGCGCACCGGATTGAGATCCATCTCCGCGATGTCGCCGCGCGCACCCAGGGCGGCCAGGATCACGAGAAGATCGGCCAGCGCGCCCAGATCGGCGCCGGGGCGGCCGCGCAGCGGACCCAGCAGTGCGCGTCCGCGGATCTCGTCGATCATCGCCAGCGCCTCGTCCCGCCCAAAGGGCGCGGCGCGGTGCGTGACGTCAGAAAGCGCCTCGACCATCACGCCGCCGAGGCCGAAGCTCACCACCGGGCCGAACACCGGATCGCGGTGCAGTCCCGCCATCACCTCGACGCCCGGCCCATGTTCCATGCGCTCAACCAGAGCGCGCTCCAGCCTGTGCCCCTGTGCTGAAAGCGATGTCATCATCGCGCCCCAGGCCGCCGCCAGCGCCTGCTCATCCATCAGCCCGACGGCCACGGCCCCGGCTTCGGTCTTGTGCAGAAGACCGGGCACCAGCGCCTTGAGCACCACCGGAAAGCCGATCCCGCGCGCCGCCTCGCCTGCCTGTCTGGCACTGGTCACGACCCGTCCTTCGGGCACGGTCAGACCCAGGTCGGCCAGCACCGCCTTGGCGGCAGCCTCGTCAAGCTCGCCGGGCGGAAATGCGGGTAGAGCAAGCGTGGAGGTCCCCGAGGGGCTCCAGTCGCCGCGCCAGATCAGCCGCTTCAACGCCGTCACTGCCTTGCCGAGGCTGCGAAAAGGCGCCAGCCCTGCCGCGTTCAGCGTGGCATAGCCAGCGGCGCGATGCCCGCTCATCCAGACCGGCAGGAGCAGAGCCGGGCTGTCCGGCGCCAGCGCGACCATGTCGTCGGCGGACCGGTCGGTGATCGGGCCGTAGTCGGCGGGAATCGGCAGAAGCACAACATCGGTGGCCGGGTCCCGCGCCACCAGCGACAGGCAATCGCGGTTGAGCTTGTCTTGGGTGAAGACCTGGGTGGTCAGGTCCACCGGGTTATCGACCGCCGCATAAGACGGGGCCAGCGCACGCAACCCCGCGCGGGTGCCGGGGGCCAGTTCGGACAGGATCAGCCCGGCGCTGCCCACCATATCGGCGGCCAGCGCCGCTGTGCCACCCGAGAAGGAATAGACGCAGATCCCCCGCCGCGGGGCGATGCCGGCGCGCTCGAACAGCGCCGCCGTATCGATCAATTCGTCCAGATCCTCCACCTCGACGATGCCATGCTGGCGAAACAGTGCCGAGGTGACCGCCGCCGATCCGGCAAGCGCGGCGGTGTGCGAACGGGTGGCAGCAACGCCATAGTCCGACTTGCCCACCTTCATCGCCACCACCGGCTTGCCGGCGCGAGCAGCGGCGCGGGCAGCTGCCAGAAAGCGCGGCCCGTCGCGGAAGCCTTCGGCGAGAAGGGCGATTACCTTTATGTCGGGATCGCCCACCATGTGGTACACGACATCGGCCATGGTCAGGTCCGCTTCGTTGCCGGTAGAGCACCACAGGCCAACGCCGATACCCCGTTCGCTTGCCTGGATGAAGGCGCGGCCAAGTCCGCCGCCCTGGGTGACAAGCCCAATGCCGCCGCTCAGCGTGTCGTTCTTGAATACCGGTGAAAAGGTCAGCCCAAGGCGGCGGTTGATGTTGCTCAGCCCTGGCGAGTTCGGTCCGTAGATGCGCATCCCGCTTTGCCGGGCGATTTCAGCCATCTCGGCTTCGACGGCACGGCCCTCATCCCCGGTTTCGCCAAAGCCAGAGGTGAAGACCACCGCAAACCCCGTTCCTGCTGCCGCGCAATCGCGCAAGGCGCCCACCACCGCATCGGCTGGAAGGCACACCACCGCCACATCGACGGGGCCAGGCAAGGCCGACATTGCAGAATAGGCGCGCAAACCATGCACCCTTTCACGCCCGGGGTTGACCGGAAAGATCTGCCCATCGAAGTCGGAATGCTCGGCAAGGTTCAGCAAGGTGTCGCTGCCCACGCTACGGGGCCTTTCACTGGCGCCCAGGATCGCCACGCTGCGTGGCGACAAGAGCCGCGAAAGATCGGGAAAGTCGCGGGCGACCACCGGCTTAGCCACCTTGCGGCGCCCGCCGGACGAGCAGTTTCCAGACCCCTTCCACCACGGTTTCGCCACGCTGGTTGATGACCTCGCGCCGGAACGACAGGATGCCGCGTTCGGGTTTCGAAGTCTCGCGCTTCTCGGCTACGGTAACGCGCACGCCAATCGTGTCGCCGATGAAGGTGGGGTTGGGAAAGCTGCACTGCATGTCGAGCAACCCCAGAAGCGAGGGTTCCAGGAACGTGTTCATCAGCATCCGCGTGGTCAGCCCGGACATCACCGACACCACCAGAAGCCCGTGCGCGATACGCTGGCCAAAGGCCGAATCGGCGGCATATTCGGCATCGACGTGCAGCCGGTTGAAGTCGCCTGACAGGCAGGCGAAATTCGCCACGTCGGCCTCGGTGATGGTACGGGTGGGGCTATCGAACTGGTCGCCTTCGTTCAGGTCCTCCCAGTAGAGTTGCTGGCCCTTGAGGGCCGAAAGATCGGGCCGTGTCATTGGGTTTCCTCCTCTGGCAGCGCTAGCACTGCCTCTTTCAGTTCAGCCTTGAGAACGCGGCCGGTCAGGTTGCGCGGCACCGCCGTCATAAAGACCACGCGCCGCGGGCGCTTGTATCGGTCAAGCCGGGTTTCGGCATGGGCGATCACATCGGCCGCTGTCAGCTGCGCGCCCGGCGCGGGCACGATCACTGCGCAGATCGCCTCGGTCCAGTGCGGATCGGGCAGGCCGATGCAATGCGCCTCGGCAATCGCCGGGTGGCCGGCCAGCGCCTCCTCGATCTCGGGGGCGTAGACATTGATGCCGCCGCTCTTGATGATGTCGCGCTTGCGACCCGTGAACCAGAGCAGCCCTTCGTCGTCGATCCGGCCCAGATCGCCCACGGTCAGATAGTCGCCGCGCCGGGTTTCAGCGGTCAGCGCCTCATCCTTGTAATACCCGTCGTAGCGGCTTTCGCTGCGGGTGCAGATCTCGCCGACCTCGCCCTGCGGCACCTCGTTTCCATCGTCGTCGAGCAGTTTGAGTTCCACCCCGAAGAAGGGGCGGCCGACGCAGTTGCCCGCAAGGTTGCGGCGCAGATCCCGAGCGGTCAGGTTGGCATAGGGTCCTGCTTCGCTGGAGGCGGCATAGATCATCAGCGCATCGCCGAACTTGTCGAGCGCGGCACGCTTGAGGTCGAGATACATCTCGCCGCCGCCAGATTGCAAAGTCCGCAGCGACGACAGATCGGCGCTCGCGAACCCCTCGGCCTCGACCATCCGCTGGAGCATGGCGGGCAGCAGCATGGTGGCGGTCAGCCGCTCGTCTTCGATCAGCCGCAGCGCGGCGGCCCCGTCGAAGCGGCGCATCAGATAGACGCTGGCACCCAGATAAAGCGGCAGCAGCGTATAGGTGCAGCCGGCCGACAGGCAGATCGGCAGCGCCGACAGCGCCCGGTCGTCGGGGCGGAAACGCTGCTCGATGGCGCGTTCCTCCATGCCGAAGAGACTGCGCAGCGCGCCCTTGGGCTTGCCGGTGGTCCCCGACGTGTGCAGCATGATCGTGGTGCCGTCCTGCCCTTGCGGCGGATCGGGCGGTGTGTCTGCCAGAAGGTCCGACAGGCGCGGCAGTCCTTGCGGGGCCCCGTCGCCGATGGTGACGATGTCGTCCACCACGGTCCGGAACAGATCGGCATGATCCAGCGCCGCATCGCCCAGCAGCAGGGTTTTGCTGTCCGAGCGGGCAACCACATCGGCCATGACTTCGGGCGCGATGCGATAGTTGATCGGTGCGGGAATTGCGCCTAGCCCCGTCACCGCCACATAGGCGGCAAGGAAATCGGGATGATTTTCCGAGATCACCGCCACCTTGTCGCCCGGTCCGATGCCGCGCCGCGCCAGCACCGTCATCATCCGTTCCACCCGGTCAAGGAAATCTGTGTAGGTCTGGCTGCGTCCCTCAAATACCACTGCGGGTTTCGTCGGAAACCGCCGCGCATTCAGCCTGAGGGCATAGAGAAAGGTCATCGGCTTAGCCGCCTCCTCAGGTGAAGGCCGAGATCCCGAGAACCTCGCGCCCTATGATCAATGTCTGGATTTCCGATGTGCCTTCGGGGATCAGCCCGCCGCGCGTGTCGCGGAACAACCGTTCGACGGGGTAGTCGGTCGAATAGCCCAGCCCGCCGTGCGCCTGCAGCGCCATCGAGGCCACCTCATGCGCCGCCTCGCTGGCATAGAGCTTGGCGATCGAACATTCCTTGCGCCCAGGCAGACCCGCGTCCAGCGCTTGGGCGGCACGGTCAGTCAACGCGCGCGCCGCTTCGGTGCGGATGGTCATGTCGACGATCAGCTTCTGCACCAGCTGATAGCTTCCGATCACGTTGCCGAACTGCTTGCGCGTCTTGACGTAATCGGTGGACAGGTCCAACGACCGCTGCGCCGCGCCCACCGCGCCCGCCGCCACGTTGAGCCGGCCATAATTCAACCCCGTAAGGATCGCCTTGAGGCCCTTTCCCGCAGGACCCAACAGGTTTTCCTTTGGCACCTTTGCGTCTTGAAAGGCCAGCTGCGATGTCGCGGTGGCCTTGATGAACATCGTGCCCACCCGCGAAGCTTCGAAATCGGTCTCCTCGAGGTCCACGATGAACAGACTCAGATCGCCATCACAGCCTTCCGTGAATGTCCGTGCCACCAGGATTCCGACCCGGCCGTTGACGCCGTTCGTCGTCCACAGCTTGCCGCCATTGATCAGCCAGTGGTCGCCCTTGTCCTCGGCGCGGGTCTGCACCGAGGCAACATCAGAGCCGTGGTCGGGTTCGGTGATCCCCACCCAGACCGGCATCTGGCCAGCCATGACGGGTTTCAGCCACTTTTCCTTCTGGCGCGCATCGCCCAGGTGGTGGAACAGTGCGATCACGATGTTCACGGTGTTGAGCAGAACCCGGAGTGAAAGCCAGCGGTATCCTGCTTCCTCCATCATCATCGCCCAGGTGCGATAGCTGAGGCCGTAGCCACCGGCCTCTTCCGAGAGAAGCCCGCCAAGATAGCCGAACTGGCGTAGCTCGCCCATTATCGCCCAGGGCAGATCGCCCGTCGCCTCGCATTGCGAGATGCGCTCTTCGGTCAGCTCGCGCGCCATGAAGCCCCGGATGCTGTCTCGCAGCATCCGCGTCTCTTGATCCTCGACACAGGCGGAGGCCGGGACATGTTTAGCCATATCGCCCCCCGGTGATGTGAAGCGTCTCGCCCGAGATGTATTCCGCCGCATCCGAGGCGAGGAACACCACGCCGTTGGCGATGTCGCGTTCGTTGCCAAGGCGCTGCACGGTATTCATTGCCAGAGCGCGCGACTTTATCCGGTCGTAGTTTGGAAGCGCCTCGATCATCTCGGTGGCGATGAACCCCGGCGCGATGGCATTTACGGTGACATTGAAGCGCCCCTGTTCCATCCCCAGCGCCCGGGTGAAGCCGATGATGCCGGCCTTGGCGGCGGCATAGTTGGTCTGTCCCGGATTGCCGAGATAGGCGCGAGAGGAGATGTTGATCACCCGGCCCCACTTCTGTTCCATGAAGTACGGCACCACGGCGCGCGAGCAGGTATAGGCACCCTTCAGGATCACGCCCACAACAGCGTCCCAGTCCTGTTCGGGCATCTTGGTGATGTAGTTGTCGCGCGGAAATCCGGCATTGTTGACCAGGATGTGGACGGCGCCAAATGCTTCGATCGTGCGCGAGACGAGGGCTTCGACCTGTGCCTCGTTCGTGACATCGCAGACCACGCCGATCGCGTCGTATCCGTCGGCCTCAAGAGCGGCGCGGGTGGCTTCTGTGGTTTCGGGGTCGATATCGGTGATCACCACCTTCGCCCCCTCTTCGGCCAGCGCGCGGGCGGTCACTGCGCCGATCCCGCGACCCGATCCGGTGACGATAGCCACCTTGTCCTTTAGTCCCAGTTCCAAGTTACGCTCCTTCAGGTTGTCAGTATTCGCCCGAGAACACGGTTACGATCTCGGGAAAGAATGCGATCAGGGCCAAGACCGCGAACTCGGCCAGCACGAAAGGCAGCACCCCGACAAAGACCCGTTTAAGAGGCACGCCGGTGATCGAGCTGGCGACGAAAACGTTCATTCCGATTGGGGGGGTAATCAGCCCGATTTCGACCGTTTTGGTCACCAGGATGCCGAACCAGATCGGCGAATAGCCAAGCTCCATGACCATTGGAAAGACGATCGGCATGGTCAGGATCAGGATCGCCAGCTGATCCATCACGCAGCCCAGCAGGATGTAGATCAGGATCAGGATTAAAATCACCACGCCCGGCCCGATCTCAAGCCCTTGCACGTACGAAACCAGCGCCTGCGGTGCCATGGTCAGGGTGACAAAATAGCCGAAAATGTGCGCCCCGATAATAATGGTGAAGATCATTGCAGTCGGGCGCGTTGTACGTTCGAGCGCCCCCATGAATTCGCGCCAGCCCATACGTCTGAGCAACCCGGCGGCAATCATGATCGCGCCAAAGCAGCCGACCGCGGCGGCTTCGGTCACGGTGACAGCGCCAGAATAAATCCCGGCCACGACAAAGACGAACAGCAGAACCACCGGCCAGATGTCGCGCAGTGACGCGAAGCGCTCACGCCACCCATGGCTTTGCACTGGTGGCGCCAGATCGCGGTTCAGCGTCGCCCAGACCATCGTGATCCCGGCAAAGCTGAGCGCGGTAATGAGACCCGGCAGAATGCCGGCAATGAACAGCCCGCCGATCGAGGTTTCGGTGATGATACCGTAAACCATCAGCACAACCGAAGGCGGGATCATGATCGACAACGTCCCGGCGGCCGCAACCGTGCCTACGATCATGCCGCGGTCATAGCCATATTTCTCAGCCTCGGGCGCGACGGTGCGCGCCATCGTGGCCGTCGCCGCGGTGGACGAGCCCGAAACCGCCCCGAAGCCTGCGCTGGTAAAGACCGTGGCCACGGCCAGTCCGCCGGGCAAATGGCCCACCCACCTGTTGGCGGCGCGGAACATGTCCGACGAAATCCGACTGGCCGACAGGATCTCGGCCATCAAGATGAACAAGGGAATGGCGGTCAACAGCCAAGAGGCGGTGTTGCGATACGGGGCCACCGACAGGATGCCGAGCGCCAGATTGAGCCCGCCGATCAGATACAGGCCGACGGTGCCGGCGATGCCCATCGCGAAGCCTATCGGCATCCCGACGACGAGAAGCCCCGCCAGCAATAGCGACACAGGTGCAAGAAATTCCATACTCAGCCAATCCGATCCGAAGCGCCGCGAAGGTGCTGAACGTCACCCGCCGCATTTACGAGAAGGCGCAGAACGATCAGCACGCAGCCAATCGGCGCAATCACAAGCGTGGTGACGAGAGGCGCGTCGATGTCGCCGGATGTGCGATATCCGAAGTCCCACGCCTTAAGCGCCTCGCGCGAGGCACCGTAACAGATCAGCGCAAAAAACGCGGCCGCTGCCAATCGCAAGACGACATTGAAACCGGCCCGCAGCCCTTCGGGCAGAGCATCAAACACTATCCCCACTCGCACGTGGCCATCATACATTTCCAGATAGCTCAGGCTTCCGAACACGATGATGGGCATCAGATATAGCTCTGTAGCGCCAATGACCCCTTCGATCGGGTCATTCAGGATATAGCGCGTAAAGACCTGTATGAGGATCAGCACCAGCATGACCATCATCGCAGCGCGCGACAGCCAGTTCATCCCGGTATCCACCCGGTCCATCGCTCGGCCCAGAGGACCGTGCAATCCAACTCTCGGCGACGGCACGGCGTCCTCTCGGGGATCAAGATCGTGACGGGACACGGTTGCGCGCCTTACTGCGTCTGGTGCTTTTCGATGTTCGCACGAAACATCTCCAGCACTTCGCCCGCAGGCAGTCCGCGCTCTTGCAGACCAGAGACCCAGGCATCGAACACCGGCGCTGTGGCCGATTTGACCTTTTCGCGCTGCGCTTCATCCAGAACGATGACCTCGATACCGCTGTCCCGCATCTTGTCCTCAAGCTCGGCGGCCGATCGGTCGGTTTCTTCGGCAACTCGCTGCATCGCCTCCTGCGACGCCTGTTGAATGGCCTGTTGATGCTCTGGCGACAGATCCTGCCAGACCTCCTCGCGGATCGCGTAGGGCGCCCAATACACAAAAACATCCAGACCCAGAACGGCGGTATCGATTACCTCGTCCAGCTTGTAGGAATAGATGCTGGTGGTGGGAAAGATCGTGCCGTCGACGGTGCCGGTGCGGATGGCCTGATAGGTTTCCGGGCTGGGAATATCAACCGGCGCGCCCCCCAGGGCCTTGACCGACTCCGCCATGTTCCCGGCAATGGTTTTCAGTTTCAGCCCTTTGATGTCATCAATGCCGCTAACATCCTGGTCGCGGGTGAACAGGTTGTAGGTCGAGGTCATTACACCCCAGACTGGGCGCATCCCGTTGGCCAGGAAGTCGTTTTGCAGGATCGGATCCGACGTCACCGTTTCAAAAAAAGCGGGCGTCCCGACAACGCTCTGCGAGAAAAGGCCAGGAAGCGTGTGCACGCCCGCCAGCGGCATCGTGCCCCCGTTATAGGCCGGCGGAACATAGCCGATGTCCACCACGCCTGTCTGCACCATCGAGAACATATCGCGCAGCGAACCCAACTGACCGGCACCGAAATACTGAAACTTGACCTCGCCATCGGTCAGCTCGGTTACGCGGTCCATCCAGTAGGTGGTGCCGGTCTCGACGATGTAGTGGCCGGGCGGAAAGGTATCTGCAACCTTGAGTGTCACTTCGGCCGCCGCAATTTGCGGCATCGTTCCGACCGCGATCACCAGCGCCGCCCCTGCGGCAAACCGATCGAGTTTTGTGTTTCTTGTCATGGCAGTCTTCCTCCCTGTGGCGTTGTCGATCAGCGCACCATGGTGCGGTGAACCGGTCAATGTTTATGGGTGGCCGGGAGCGCAACTGTCGCGAGATCACACATATATGCGAATACGCGAACTGAATCCGCGGCGACGCAACAGAGAAGATCGAACGCCAATCGTGGGTGGGAATCTCCAGCGCTTTCACGGCCGAAAGAAAGGATTCCGTGGCCTGCCGATCAACAGTAAGCGGCGGCTGCGCCCCACGTTGTAGATGAGCTCCGGCACTGCGAGGTGATATCCATCTCATGATGGGGAGTGTGTTTCGCAATGTGCGCGACAAATTCGTTTCTCAGATCTCTGGGCGTCGAGATCTACGGGTCAGGTCATCGGCGCTGGCCGGACGACGTGAAGGCTCGCGCTGTGGCAGAGACTTTGGAGCCGGGAGCGACCGTGAATGCGATTGCCGAGCGATATGACATCCGCCCAAACCAGCTCTCGGCTTGGCGGCGTCTGGCAAAGCAGGGCCAGCTGGTTCTTCCTCCGGCGGAACTCGGAGAGCCGGTCTTCGCGCCTCTGGTCATTTGCGATCCGACTGAGACGCCCGAGCTTTCCGACGCGAAGCCCCAGCAGGTGATCCGGATCGTCAAGGGAACAACCCGGATCGAGCTGTCTTCTGACACGTCGGCAGGTCAGATCGCCGCGATCGTGCGCGCTCTGGAAGCGCCTGCATGCTGATGCCGTCTCAAGGGGTCCGCATCCTGGTGGCGACGAAGCCGGTAGACTTCCGCAAGGGGCATGATGGACTGGCAGCCTTGGTGCAGTCGACCTTGACCGAAGATCCGTTCACCGGGACGGTCTTTATCTTTCGGGCGAATCGCGCAGACCGGATGAAGATCCTGTTCTGGGACGGCAGCGGTCTCGTCATGGCCTACAAACGGCTGGAGGAGAGCACCTTCACCTGGCCCGCGATCCGGGATGGTGCGATGACCCTGAATCGCGCCCAGTTCGAGGCGCTGTTCGCCGGGCTGGACTGGCGGCGGGTGCGGTCTCTGGAGACGCGCGCCCCCGCTGTGGCAGAGTGACTCAGGGCGGGGAAAGCCGGCCTGACAAACGCAGGAGCGGGATATGATGCCGCCATGTCCAGCGCCCTATCCCTCGACCTGTCGGCCATTCCGGAAGACCAGCGTGACGCTGTTCTGGCCGTCCTGCGCGAGCGTGATGCACTCAGGGAAGCCAACAAGCGCCTCGAGCACCTCGTCGCCGAACTGAACCAGGTCGTGCATGGCAAAAGGTCCGAGAAACTGAGTGAGGACGAGCGGCATCTGGCCTTCGAAGATCTGGAAACTGCCGTCGTCGAGGCAGAGGCCCAGCAGGATGAAGACGCCACGGCCTCGTCCGGTCCGCGGCGATCCAAGGTCGCCCGCCGCAATCGGGGCAATTTGCCTGGGAGCCTCCCCCGGATCGAGCAGATGATCGAGCCGGCCAGCCTGGAGTGTCCCTGCGGCTGCGGCACGATGCACCGGATCGGCGAGGACCGCAGCGAGCGGCTGGACATCGTGCCGGCCCAGCTCCGCGTCATCGTGACGGTTCGACCCAAGTATGCCTGCCGTGCCTACGCCGAAGGGGTCACCCAGGCGCCAGCCCCTGCCTTCCTGATCGAGGGCGGGCTGCCGACCGAGGGCGCCATTGCGTATGTGCTCGTCGCCAAGTTCGCCGACCATTTGCCTCTCTATCGCCAGAGCCAGATCCTCGCGCGTTCCGGGATCGACCTTCGGCGCAGCACGCCCGCCGATTGGGTCGGCACCGCGGCCTTCCACCTTGCCCCGGTGGTCGACCGGCTCGCCGAGCACCTGAAGGGCTCGGGCAAACTCTTCATGGACGAAACGACGGCGCCGGTTCTGGAGCCCGGGCGAGGCAGGACGAAGACTGGCTTCCTCTGGGCGCTGGCCCGAGATGATCGGGGCTGGGGCGGCGATGACCCGCCCGGCGTGGTCTTCACTTACCGCCCGAGCCGCGCCGGCGTGAACGCGGAGCAGATCCTGCAGGGCTTCGACGGCATCCTGCAGCTGGACGGCTATCCCGGCTACGATCGGCTGACGCGCCCCTCGCGCAAGGGCGGCGCGCCGATCACGGTTGCGCACTGCTGGGCACATGCCCGCCGGAAGCTGAAGGAAGTCTTCGACCGTGATGGATCGGAGATCGCCGCCGAGGGGCTGCGCCGGATCGCCGAGTTCTACCGGATCGAAACCGAGATCCGCGGCATGGGACCGGGACAGCGCCTGTCTGCGAGACAGACACGCACCGCGCCGCTGGTGGCCGAGTTCGGCGAATGGTTGCAGAGCCAGCGCCGCCGATCTCCGCCAAGTCCCGCCTCGGTGAGAAACTCGCCTATATCCACCGGCAGTGGGACGGGCTACAGACCTTCCTGCAGGACGGACGCGTCGAGATCGACTCCAATGCCGTGGAGAATCTCATCAGGCCGATCGCCCTGACGCGGAAGAACGCACTCTTCGCCGGCCACGACGAAGGTGGTCGGACCTGGGGCCGCATCGCCTCGCTCATCGCCACAGCAAAGATCAACGAAATCGAACCCTTTGTCTATCTCAAGGCGACGCTCGAGGCGATCGCGGCAGGGCATCCCGCGAACCGGATCGACGAGTTGCTACCCTGGAACTTCAAGCCGTCGAGCTGAACTCCGGTGGGGCGTAGACGCCGCTTACGATCAACACGATGATGGTCGGCCTCTTTCGCGGCGCCTCTCTTCAAGCCGGTATTCTTGGGGCGGGCCGAAACCGTGGTCGCACTGCTCTGGGCAGCGCATCCTACACCGCCCGGCCTTCGGGGATGCCGGTGCTAACGACGCCCCGCCGGTCAGGCTCAACCTTGAGCCTGACGCGAAGAGGCTATTTCCGCCGCCTGAAAATGGACCCTGAAATCGGCAAATGGCGCGTTTGGTCCGCGACCCCCAAGTCCCGTTTTCATGAAGCCGGGCCATTTTGTTACGGCACTGGCTGATGCAGACGATCAGGAAGTCAGGGACTGTTGATCCATCTTCTTCAGATTTCGAACGATTTCTTCGCGCATGATCCCTACGATCTCTGCTTCGGATCGCAAGATTACATCGGTTGGAGCGCCAACCCCGACAGCAAAAAGCCGCGAACTCAGGTGGTTAGGAAACGGCATGGAAATCAAGCCGCTCCCCTGAACCACCTGATCGGTTGAGAGGTAATAGCCCTTGGCACGGGTTTCTGCCAACGAGGCCACGAAAGCTTTCACGTCCACTGCCGGTTTGTCGGGTGCGCGATAGGCGTTGATTTTGCGGAACAAACTGCGCACTTCGTCGTCACTGAAACGACTCATCAGAACGCGCCCGACACCGGAGTTCCCCAGCGGACGACGTGTCCCGAGCGATATGTGGTGGATCGGCGAATCTTTCGGAAGGATAACTTGGACGTACTCAGCTTCGTCCCCGTTCTTGGTTGCCAGAACCACCACATGCTGCGTGCGTTCCGAGATGTTTTTGAGCAGCCGGTGGATCGTGCCTTCGCCGAACAGATCTGGATTCATCCATGACCCTAAAAGCGGAACGCGCTCGGTGGGGAAGTAGCTCTTCTTTCGGGAATCGTGGGTCAGAAATCCAAGCTTAACCAAGCTTTTGAGCAGCGCCGAGGTACTTGACTGCGGGTACCCCAGTTCCTTGGATACTTCCACGACCGACAGCGGTCGCCGAACTTCATCGAAGTACACCAAAGTCTGACAGGTGCGCGCCACCGATTTCACAATGTGATCGCCGCCTGATTTTGTTGAAATCTGTTGCGTGGTTTCCATGATCTCCTCCCTCCGCGTGCAGTTATATGCACAGCGTTCCACGCGAAAGGATGGCCGCGCTTGTGAATTCTGTCAACTGTTAGAAAACGCCGGGAGCACGCCGCAAGCGACTTGGGGATCAGGGAAGATTTCGGGTCCGGTTGTCAGTGGTCTCCTCGCATGGCGGGTATAATCACACCGTCAGCGGCGACGGCACCCTGCCCGCTTGCCCCGACGATCAATGGATTGACATCAATAGTCTCAAGCGCGGCCCCGTGATGGGCGGCAAATGCAGACAGTCGGGCAAGGGCGTTGGCGAGAGCGTCGAGGTCGCGCTCGGGTGCGCCTCGGAATGCGTCCAGCAGTTTGCGGCTGCGGATTTCGTCAATCATACGGCGCGCTTCGGCAGGTCCAAATGGTGCGACGCGGAAAGACACGTCTTCGAGGGCCTCGACAAACACCCCGCCCAGACCGAACATGACCACCGGGCCGAAAGCCGGGTCCTGGGTCACGCCGAGTATAGCCTCCAGTCCAGGTGCTGCCTGTTCCGCCACGACCAGTCCGTCGATCCGCGCACCGGGCATCTTCTCGGACGCCAGGTCCAGGATTCGTGCCCCGGCAGAGCGGACATCTTCGGCCGAATGCAAATCAAGCGCTACGCCCCCGATGTCGGATTTGTGCAGTATGTCGGGCGAGGCAATCTTCAGCACGACCGGGAATCCCATTTCTTGCGCTGCCTGGGCCGCCGCTTCGGGGGTGGTGGCCAGAGTTTCGCGCACGATCCCGATTCCGGCCTCTGCAAGCAGGGCCTTGGCCTCGATCTCGTTCACCATTCCGTCCGGCAACGGCGACAGGTTGGACAGTTCGGGGATCGGGTCCTTTTCTCCTGCCCGCGCGAAGGAACGGGCAAAATAGCGCAACGCGGCCATAGCCCGGACCGCGCGGGTCGGTTCCTCGAACACAATGAACCCCGACTTTTCATATGCGGCGCGACCCTCTGGCTCTGTCAGCGAACAGAACAGCATTGGCCGACCGGGATATTTCGCGCGGATGCGCTCAAGACCGCTTCGAATGGCTTCGTTCAGGTCGGCGACCAGACCGACCGTCGACATGAAGATGATTGCTCCGTGGATGTCGCCATCGCCGAACAACACATCCATGTTGGTTTCCAGAAGGTCGATCTGATTGACCAGCTGCGCCGTCACATCAACCGGGTTTCGGACACCGGCAAATGGCAGCACCTCTTTCAGCTTTTTCTGTGCATGATCGGGAAGCGCAGGCACGTCAAGTTTCAGCTTTTCGGCTTCGTCGGCCATCAGCACCCCAACCCCGCCCGAGACTGTCACAAGGCCCAGCCGGTCGCCCTGCATCATCGCCGCGGATTCGGCGCAGGCATAAGTCACATCGAACATTTCATCGACCGATTGCGCCCGGTAAACGCCGTACTGCCGGAAAGCCGCGTCATAGACCGAGTCTGCCCCAGCCAATGAGGCGGTATGCGATTGCGCGGCCTCTGCCCCGACCGCACTGCGCCCGACTTTCATCATGACCACCGGCTTTTCGCAGGCACGCGCCAGCTCCAGTGCCTCGACCAGCCTGTCGCGATCGGTTGCACCTTCGAGATATCCCATGATCACGCGGGTATCGTCATCTTGTGCGCAATAGGCCACGGCATCAGCAAAATCGACATCGCAGGAATTGCCCGTCGTCGCCCAGGTATTGACCCCAAGTCCGCGCATTCGAACGAGCGTCATGCAATACGAGCCGAACGCGCCGCTCTGGCTGACAATCGACACGCCGCCGGGTTTTGGCAGATGCTTCTCGACCCCGGGTGTGAATGTTGCATACAGGTTATGGCGCACATTCGCGATACCAAGGCAGTTCGGCCCCACAAGCCGCATACCGCCCTCGCGCGCGATGTCGACCATGCGCGCCTGAAGGGCGGCCCCGTCAGCATCGACCTCCGAGAAACCCGAGCTGAAGATCACCGCCCCCCGCACACCCTGGGCCGCGCACTGTTCGACCGCCTGAACGGCCAGCGGCGCGGGCAGCGCGATCACAGCCAGGTCCGGTGTCGTGGGGGCCTCCGAGATCGACGGATACGCCGTCAGGCCCTGCACCTCGGGCGATTTTGGGTTGATCGGCAGGATCGGGCCGTCGAAACCGTGCCGTTTGAGAAAATCCACCGGCCTTCCACCGATGCGCTTGGGGTCGCTTGAGGCGCCAATCACAGCTACTGAGCGAGGTTTGAAAATGGCATCCATTCCGTGAATTCGCATTGGACTTCCTTTGATGTTCGTAATTAGTAGGACTTTGGCAGGCCGAGGGCATGTTCCGCGATAAACGAAAGCACCAGTTGCGGGGTGACCGGCGCGATGCGGAACAGGATGGCTTCCCGAACAAGACGCTCGACATGGTATTCCTTGGCGTATCCGAACCCGCCGAAGGTCAGCTGCGCGGTCTGAGTCGCCTTCACCGCCGCTTCGCCCGCTAGGTATTTGCCAGCGTTGGCTTCATTACCGCAGGGCTTGCCAGCGTCATAGAGTGCGCCGGCGTGCATCGCCATCAGGTTGGCCGCCTCCAGTTCCGCCCAGCTGGCGGCCAGGGGGTGCTGTACACCCTGATTCTGACCGATTGGTCTGCCGAAAACGACGCGCTCATTGGCGTAATCCGCGGCGCGCCGAAGCGCATTCCGCCCGATTCCGACTGCTTCAGCGGCAATCAGAACCCGTTCGGGGTTCAGCCCGTGCAGGATCTGACGAAATCCCTGGCCTTCTTCGCCGATCAGATCCCCGGCAGGGATCGGAAGCCCGTCGATGAACAGTTCGTTCGAGTCGACACATTTGCGGCCCATCTTTTCGATTTCGCGCACGGTGACGAAAGATCGGTCAAGGTCGGTGTAAAAAAGGCTCAATCCTTCTGTCGGTTTCTTGACGTCCTCAAGCGGGGTCGTGCGCGCCAGCAACAGGATCTTGTCGGCCTCCTGAGCGGTTGAAATCCAGACTTTCTGGCCGTGCACCACATACCGGTCACCCTGTCGCACGGCGCGTGTTTTCAGTTTGGTGGTGTCCAGGCCGGTTGTCGGCTCGGTCACCCCGAAACACGCACGTTCGTCGCCTGCCACCAAAGGCGGAAGGTATCTCTGTTTCTGGTCATCGGTGCCGAACTTCACGACTGGGTTCAGACCGAAGATATTCATGTGAATCGCCGATGCGGCGCTGTTGCCGCCGCCGGATTCCGCAATGGCCTGCATCATAATCGCGGCATCGACGATGCCAAGACCGGCACCTCCGTACTCTTCGGGGATTGCAATCCCCAGCCAACCATCGCGGGCCAGCTTTTGATGCAGCTCTCGCGGGAAGCCGCCTACGCGATCGCGTGTCAGCCAGAACTCGTCGTCGAATTCCTCGCAGATCCGCAGGATCGCATCGCGGATTCCCTGCTGTTCGGATGTCATCTGATAGGTCATGATTTTCTCCTCACGTCTTGCAGACCGGGCTCAGCGGCCCGGTTCGGCCACAGTGCCTTGTTCGATTAGGGTGTCGATTTGCCCGGTGTCGTACGCGAGCTCTTGTAAGATTGCGCGGGTGTCGGCACCCAGTTCGCTGCGCCCAAGCCAGCGCAGCCGCCCCGGCGTCTTGTCCAGCTTTGGTACCGGCCCGACGACCTTGGTGTCGTCGCCCTCCACCCCGACAATGTCCCCCCGCGCGGCGATCTGAGGATCGGCCAGGATGTCATCGACGTCATAGACCATCGCAGCCACGGCATCGTGGGCGCTAAAAATGTCGATAACCTTCTGCGCGTCATGCTGCGCAACGAATGCCCCGAGCCGGTCAACGATTTCGTCCATATGCTTCGCAAAGCCGTCGAGGCTCTGGAACTGCGGCTGCTCCGCCCATTTTTTGCCGACTGCCGCCTCCAGGAGGCGCCGCCCGGTTGCAGCACTGCCCGCGCTGACGGTGATCCATTTACCGTCGCGGGCGCGGAACACCCCCGCAGGGGCGTAGGAATTGGGGGCCTGAAGCCCATTTCGGTCAACGGAAATCCCCGCGCCGGTGCGCGTGGGCACATGGTAGTCGATCAAGCGCAAGAGCGGCTCGAAAATGGCCAGGTCCACGACTTGCCCCCGAGCACTGCCGTTTCGCACCGCGTGCAGCGCCATCATCGTGCCGTAAGCCGCCATGAGGCCTGTGGTCGAATCCGCCGCGGGGAACCCGGGGTGCATCGGCGCATTGTCGGCAAAGCCTGTTATGTGGGCCAGCCCGCTCATTGCTTCACCCGCGCGGCCAAATCCGGGCCACGAGGCGCGCGGTCCGGTCTGGCCGTAACCCGATATCCGTACAATCACCAGATCGGGGTTCCACTCATGCAGGACCTCTGGGGCCAACCCTGCCCGTTCCAGAACACCGGGTCGAAAGTTCTCGATAAGCACATGGGCGTTTTCGACCAGCCGCCGCAGAACGGCGCGGCCATCTTCACTCTTCCAGTCCAGCGCCATCAGACGCTTGTTTCGTGCCAGGGTCTTCCACCAGGCGCCCACGCCATCGCTGGTCCGCGCGCTCAGCACCCGCAGCATGTCACCCATCCCCGGACGCTCGATCTTGACCACGTCAGCGCCAAAATCGGACAGCAATGCGCCGCACATCGGTGCCGCGATCACATGCCCCAGTTCAATCACCCTGACATCGCTCAGTGGTCCATTATCCATTTTCACGTATCTGCCTCGTTCTGCGAATTTTCCGACGTCAAGCCCTAGTTTGCGGCTCTGAAAGCCTCAGTCTGCTCGGAACCGGAATCTATTGCGAGAATAATCGAACAGCCGTTAGATCTCCGAAAGGGACCAATGTTTTTTCACTTGACGGAGGAAAGTGTGCCAGAGCCGAACACGAATCAAATGACGACACCCCGCCCCACGGTTGGCCAAGCTCTGGACGGGCTGTTCGATCCGCGCACCATCGCGGTGGTTGGCGCATCCCGCACCAAGGGCAAGTTGGGGCAGGCCGTTTTGGCCCTGCTGAAGAGCAACGGTTACAGCGGCAGGATCATCCCCGTGAACCCTTCGGGCGGCGAGATCGAAGGCCTTCCGGCTGTGCGCAGCCTGGACGAGATCGACAGCCCGATCGACGTGGTTGTGCTGGCAACGCCGGTCGGGGTCGCGCTGGACGCTCTGGAGACCTGCACCAGGCTCGATGTCAAGGTCGTGGTCGGGGTCACCTCGGGCTTTTCCGAAGCCGGCGAAGATGGGCATGAAAACGAAGAGCGCTTGCGCCGGATCATGCAAGACGCGCCCTTTCGACTGGTTGGGCCGAACTGCGAAGGTGTGGTGCGCCCCGCGTCGGACCTGCAACTGACTTTCAGCCCGATGTTCAACGATCTTCGGCCTGGTCCCGTGGCCATGATTTCCCAGTCCGGCGCACTTGCGGGCCTTATGGCTTTGCGTCTGGGCGAACGCGGCGTGGGCATCAACGCCATCGTTTCCAGCGGCAACGAAACCGACCTGACCGCAGCGGACCTGCTGGATTATCTGGGCAATGACCCCCAGACGCGGGTCGTTCTTTGCTACGTCGAGGAACTGCGTGATGGACGCCGTTTTGCCGAAGCGGCCCAGCGGCTGACCCGGGCGGGGAAGCATGTCGTCGCGGTCAAGAGCGGGCGCAGCCGCGCCGGGTCACGCGCGGTCCAATCTCATACCGGCGCCATGGCCGGGGACGACCGGGTGATCAGCGCGGTCTTTCGCGAAACCGGTGTCATCCGTGCCCGTGAGTCCGTGGCAGCCGTCGATGCCGTAACGGCGCTCGCCGCGGGTCGGCGACCGGCCGGAAACAGGGTCGGGATCATTTCTGTCACCGGCGGGCTTGGGGTCGAAATGACCGACCTGGCCGAAAGCGCGGGCTTCGAAGTTCCGGTGCTGGATGAAACGACGCAGACGGCGCTGTCGCGCTATGTGCCCTTTTATGGGTCAGTGACAAACCCGGTCGATCTGACCGGTGTGGTTTTGGCGAATCCAACATATGTCGGACGCTGTCTGGAGGCCGTTACCGCCGATCCGGGCGTGGATATTGCCATCGCAATTATCACATTTGTGCCAGATCAGCAGTTCATCGAGGCCTTGGCCGAGGCGTTCGACAACACAGACAAGCCAATCTTGATCGTCTGGACCGGTTCGGCGCGCAGCAATGCCTCGGGCGAGGCGCTGCGCGAACGAGCCGTTCCTGTCTATGATTCGCCCGCTCGGGCGGCATCGGGCCTCGCCGCCCTCGCGGTCGCGACAGGAGAAGTGGCATGACCCAAAGAGAAACACTGGAAAATTGGCAGCGTGCCGGGCGCACGGTGATCCACGAGGCCGATGCGAAGGATCTGCTGCAACGGATCGGAATCCCGGTGCCCCGACGTGACCCCGACCACGGGCGCTGTGCCGCCAAGCTGTGCCACGATGACTATCCGCATAAGTCCGATCACGGGCTCGTCCGTTTGGGTCTTTCCCCTGAAGAGGCGAAACAGGCCGCCGCGGAAATGGCGGAACGTTTTGCGGGCGGCACGGCGCTGATCGAGGAAATGGAAGAAGGGTCCGTGGCAGAATGGATCATCGGCTGCAAACGCGACGACACCTTTGGTCCGATCGTTCTGGCCGGTCCTGGCGGCATCCTTGTGGAACTGATTGATGCCGCCGAAATCAGGCTTGCGCCCGCCACGCCGCAAACTGCCGAGGCCATGGTGCGATCGGGTCCGGGGGCGCGGTTGCTGACAGGATTACGCGGCGCTGAACCGGCCGACAAAGGTGCCCTGGCAGACCTGATTTCACGCATATCTGTTTTCTTTGCCGAGAACGCCGATCTGATCTCGGAAATTGAAATCAACCCTGTGATGGTCCGGGCCGACGGGAAGGGATTGGTCGCCGCCGATGCCTTGATCGTCTTGTCTTCCAACGCGGACGAACAGGAGAAATTAACGTGATACGTCACCCTTTTGGAGAGTTGTCACTTGGCCAGACCGGCATTTCGAGTGGTCGGACGATGACCGAAACCGATGTCGTCAATTTCTGCATGTTGACTGGGAACTGGCTGGAACTTCACTCCAACGTCGAGCACGCCAAATCGTCTCTGTATGGCCAGCGCCTCGTGCAGGGCAGCCTCGTGTTCTCGATCGTCAATGCGATGATCCCCTTCGACAGTTCTGTGCTGGCCGCTTTCTATGGCTGTGACAAGCTGCGCTTTTTGCGGCCCACTTTTATCAACGACACCCTTTGGGCCCAAACCGAAATCATCGACCTGAAGGACCATGACAAAAAGCACGGTGTCGTGACCAGCAAACTGGAAGGCATCAACCAGCGGGACGAGACGGTCCTGCGCTGCGAGTTCAGCCTGTTGATCCGCAAGTCGCGTCTGGATCGCCCCGGAGAGCCGGCCAAAATCCACGCGTCGCGCGACAAAACACAAGGAGAGAGCGCATGAACTTTCTGACACCCGAGCAAGAGATGTGGCGCGCGACCGTCGAGCGTTTTGTCGAGGAAGAGATCGGCCGAGACTATATCCGCAATTGCGACCGCGAGCGCGAATACCCCTACGAAGCCTATGAAAAAGTGGCCAAGCAGGGCTGGCTCGGCATCCTGTTTTCAGAAGAGAGCGGCGGTCTTGGCGGTGACATCATGGACTATGCCCTGATGTGCGAAGGGTTGGCCAAATACGGCTTTGACTTCTCGACCGGGTTGATGGTGGCGACGTTCACCGCGATGAATGTCGAGAAATTCGGCACGCCCGAGCAAAAAGAGCGGTACATCCAGCCCTTCCTCGATGGCGACATCCGCTTTTCGATCTCGATTTCCGAACCGGGCGCGGGGTCGGATGCGGCATCGACAAAGACCCGGGCGCGGCGCGACGGCAACGGCTGGGTCGTCAACGGGCAGAAACTGTGGTGCTCGGGCGCTGCGGCCGATAACGCAATCCTTGCCATGCTGACCCGGACCGACCCCGACGCGCCCAAACACAAGGGGCTGTCGGTTTTCCTGATCCCCAATGACACCGAAGGTCTGGACATCCGCAAGCTGCCGACCATGGCGCGCCGCGCAACCGGCACCACCGAGATTTTCGTGGACGACGTGAAACTGCCGGCCGATGCGCTGCTGGGCACGGAAAACGATGGCTGGAAGATCATCACCGACCATCTGGAACTGGAACGCGTGGCCGTGGCCGCCGCCTATGTGGGCAATGCCCAGACAGCCCTAGACGATGCTCTGCGCTACGCCCACGAACGGATTCAGTTCGACAAGCCGATCTTCGACTTTCAGGTGATCCGCCACATGCTGGCCGACATGCAGACCCAGGTCGATGCCGCCCGGCTGTTGGTTTATCGCGCCGCCAGCCTGGCCGCAGCCAAGACGCCCTGCACGCGAGAGGTCTCGATGGCAAAGCTCTATGCCTCCGAGACGCTGCAGACGGTGACGCGCAACGGAATGCAGATCCTGGGTGGCCACTCGATGCTGCCCGAAGCAGATATGGAGCGGTATTTCCGCGAAGGGATGCAAAGCACCATCGGCGGCGGAACCTCGCAGATTCAGCGCACCCTCATCGCCAAGACCATGCGCCCGGGCTGACAGTTCGGGGCGCAGCGGGACAGCCCGACAAGAAGGAGAAAGAGCATATGAAGAACGGACGAGAACCGGTGGTCGTCGGCGTTGCCGATGCGCCGCTGGAGGACGGCAAGTTCGTCACAAAGGCTTCGGTCCTTGGTCATGCCGCGTTGGTGGCAAAAGCCGCCGTCGAAGAAGCCGGACTGAAACTGAGCGATGTCGACGGCCTGCTGACCGCCGGCATGTGGGGTGTCCCCGGCCCCGGCCAACTGGCCACGGTGACGCTGGGCGAATATCTGGGCATCATGCCGATATTCGTCGATGGCACGAATATTGGTGGTTCGGCATTCGAGGCCCATGTCGCACATGCTGCCATGGCGCTTCGCGAAGGCTATTGCGAGGTTGCGCTGATCGTCTACAGCTCAGACCAGAAATCCCTGCGCAGCCGCAACCTGGGGGGCCGGCCCTCGGTCCTGTCCATGCAACATGAAACACCCTTTGGGATGCCCACGCCTGTGGGCGGCTATGCGATGGCCGCGCAGCGCCACATGCACGAATACGGCACCACGTCCGAAAACCTCGCCGAAATCGCCGTCGCGACCCGGAAATGGGCACAGTTGAATCCCGAGGCGACGCGGCGCGATCCGCTGTCGATCGACGACGTACTGTCCAGCACGATGATCTCGGAGCCGCTGCACCTGCTCGATTGCTGTCTCGTCACCGACGGGGCCGGCGCCATCGTCATGACCACCGCCGAGCGGGCCAAGGACCTCAACACCCGTCCCGTCGCGGTCAAGGGCTATGGCGAGGCGCATACCCACTGGGCCATCGGCGAAATGCCGGACCTCGCCCGCCTGCTTCCCGCGCAAAAGGCCGGGGAACGCGCAATGAAAATGGCCGGGGTGAGCCATTCGGATATCGACCTGGTCGAGATCTATGACAGCTTTACCATCACCGTGCTGCTCTCGCTCGAGGCTCTCGGCTTCTGCAAGATCGGCGAGGGCGGGGATTTCGTGTCGGGCCAGCGCACTGCACCGGGCGGAGCGTTCCCAATGAACACCAGTGGCGGCGGCCTTTCGGCGCTGCATCCAGGCATGTTCGGAATGTTCTTGCTGATTGAGGCGGTCCGGCAGCTTCGCGACGAGGCCGGCGAACGCCAGGTCAAGGGCGCCGAGACCGCGCTGGTACACGGAACCGGGGGCACGCTGTCCTCTGGCGCGACCGTGATTTTGCAAAAGGACTGAACCGATGAGTACAGAAAAACCGCTTCCGGTAATCGACCATGACAGCACCCCCTACTGGGAGGCCGCGCGCCAGGGCCGCCTCGACATCCCGCTCTGCGGCGATTGCGGCAAGCATCATTTCTATCCGCGATCCGTTTGCCCGCATTGCCATTCCGACAATCTCGACTTCGATACCGTCAGCGGGCGAGGCGAGGTGCATACCTTCACCATCGCGCGCCGTCCGGCTGGGCCGGCATTCGCTGATGACGTGCCATATGTCGTGGCATTGATCGAGCTGGAGGAAGGCCCCCGGATGATGAGCCGGATCCAGACCGGCGATCCCGAGAAGGTTCATATCGGGGCCAAGGTGGAAGTGACGTTCGTCAAGGCAAACGACGAAGTGACATTTCCCTACTTCAAATTGACCTGAGGCCAGTGGCATAGCCACTTCGGGGTCGAATGTAGGAGAGCCGCCGCAGAGGGTATCTGCGGTGGCTCTTCGCTTTTCGGAGGTCACCCGGCGCGGCCGGGCTGCGGTGCTCCGTGCAGAAACCGCCACGCCAAGAGTCCGGCCAGCGCCAGCCCGCCAATGATGTCGGCCGCAGGCGCGGCGTAAAACAGCAAGGCGGCAGCCGACAGGAACAGCAACCGGCCGATGACCGGCACCTTTCCACGAAACCAGCCGCTTGTGCCGACGCTGACGGCAAAAACCGCGGCGGAGGCAACGCCCATATCCATTAGGATTTGCCCCGTGCCGCCCTGGGCCAGTATGCCCGGCCGAAACACAAACAGAAATGGCACCACATAGATCGCTCCGGCCAGCATCAGCGCGCGACCCGCCACCCGCCAGAAATTGGCCCCTGCCAGGGCGGCGGCGGCATAGACACTGGCGCAGACCGGTGGCGTGATGGCCGACAGGATCGCATAGTAGAAGACAAAAAGATGAGCCGTCAGTTCGGGTAGGCCAAGCCGCACGAGACTGGGCGCGGCGATTGCCGCCGCCAGCACATAGGAGGCCGTCGTCGGCACGTCCATGCCCAGCAGGATCGCCAGCACCGCCGCCAGCAACAGGGCCACGATCAACCCCTGACCGGACACAGAGAACAACAGGTTCGAGACTTTGACCCCGGCACCCGTCGCCGTCAGAACCTTGACGACGATGGCGGCGCAGGCAAGCAGCGCCGCGATCATCACCAGCGCCCGCCCTGCTTCGACCATCCCCTCATAGATGTCGCGGGCCAGCTTGGCCCAACAGGCCAGCACACCCTGCTTTTTTCCGTCGCGTGCGAAGGGACGCACCAGACCACAGGCCACGACCAGCACGATGATCGCACCCGCCCCTGCATAGCTTGGCGTGTAACCGTTGAAAAGGAAATAGACCATCGCCGCGATGGGAAGGAACAGCGGGATCGACTTGTCCGGCGCAAGGAATTCCGCCGGTTCGGGCATTTCGCTCCTTGGTGTCGGCTGAAGCCCTGTGCGGCGGGCATAGAGATCCACGCCGAACCATACCGCAAGGTAATAGAGAAACGCCGGACCGATCGCCGCGATGACGATATCGGTGTAGGGAATGGCCAGGAACTCGGCCATGATAAAAGCCGCCGCCCCCATCACCGGCGGCGTAAGCTGGCCGGCGGAGGAGGCGACTGCCTCAACCGCCCCGGCAAAGGCCGGCGGATAGCGCAGTCGCTTCATCGTGGGGATTGTAATCGACCCGGTCGCCATGACATTGGCCACCGCCGAGCCGGTCACCGTCCCGAACATCGCCGATGACAGGGCACAGACCTTTGCCGGACCGCCATAAGAGCGCCCGGCGATCCAGGTCGCCATTTTCATAAAGGAATCTGTCGACCCGGTGGATAACAGCAGAGCCCCCAGAAGCACATAGATCACGATGACCCGAGCCCCGATATCCGCAAGGTAGCCAAAGAGGCCAGTAGTCGAGCTGTAGAAAGTCTCGACCGCCGTACGGGCCGACACACGCGGTGGGCGCCAGGCCCCTTCGATCAGATCATGGCCGAAATAAAAATAGATCACAGTGCAAAGCGCCAGCAGCGGCAGGAACCAGCCGATCACCCGGCGCGCCGCTTCAAGAGTCAGCAGAACAGCCAACAGACCGGCCGCCTTGTCGAGCGGCCCGTAGCGCACCATGATATCCGAAAAGCGATCCCGGTTCACGATTACATAGAGGCAAACCGCGAACGCCAGTAGTCCCAGCATGATGTCCACAGCCCGTTCAATCCCGCTTCGCGCACCGGTGCGCGAGGCCCGCGCCGCATAGAGAAAGAACGCGCAGCCGATACCGAAACCGACAAAAATCGGTCGCTGAACCAGCGGTTCGAACTGTCCGAAGAGGGCATTATAGAAATGCAGCGCGACGAATGCGGCGAACAATACGCCAAGCGCCTGCTCTCCGCGCCGTTCCCAATTGGGTATTGCGGTCGATGTCTGCGTCATGTTCTCTCCGAGAGCGGTAACGGCGGGGTGCCCGCAGCACCCCGTCTGGATCAGCCTATGGCCGCCGTCGTGACGGCCCGCGATTCCGGTCAGCTTCCGGCCGCCTCTCTCCAGTAACGTTCCGCACCTGGATGATAGGTAATTCCTGCCTCCATCGTGGCGACGGCATCGGCGGCAATGTCATAGTCCGCCAGTTGTGGCCAGGCTTCGGTCAGCAGGCTCATGTTCTGGTGGATGCTGCGAGCGATGTCGTAGGCGGTCTGGTCATCCATGACACCGGTGCGGGTCAGAAAGAAAACGTTGAGCTTCGGAACGCGCATTGCTTCGGAGCCGGGAATGAGTTCTGCCGGAAGAGTTGTGAAACCGACGCCCTCCATAGCCCCAGTCGCCGCTTTCTCCTGCTCTTCGGTAAAGCCGATCAAGCGCATCTTGGTGCTGGTCATCAATTCCTGTAGACTTGCATCGACGGAGTCTGCGGCCCCGTATTTACTGTAACCGACGATTTGGCGGTTCTTGATGCCTTCCACCGCGTCCCCAACGGCGCCATGCACCAGGTCCGCGTTGATATCGAACATCGACAGGACACCGGTCGTCAACGTCTCGGCCGCCGATCCGCGGATGCCGGGATTGAACTTCTTCCCGTCCAGTTCGTCCAGCGTCGTCACACCAGACTCGTCGGTGACCGCGATCAGCAGGATCGAAGCGCTGTAAGGATAAAGCGCAACCGTATCTGGGATTGCGTTACCTTCGAACTTGCCGGTCCCGTTTCTGGCGGAGATCAGAATGTCGGTGGTGGCAAGCCCAAGGTCGATCTCGTCGCGCGCCAGCCGCAGCACATTGTCCACGCTGGCCCCGGTTTCGATCACGCTGACATTGGTGCCTTCCATACCGGTCTCGATTGCCTTGCTCATCGCAACCGAAATGGTGAAATGGCTCGACGTCGGGCTGGTCGTGCCCATCGTGAGATCCTTGGCAGATGCCGCGCCGCCAAGGGCCATCGCCCCCACAGCCGAAATAGCACCCATCGCCGCCCGGAACCCGGTCAACTTGTGTTGGAACATTTTATCCTCCCGTTTTTGACTTTAAGAGAATCGTCAGCCCGGCCGCTCAAGCACGCAAGGCCCCCGATATGTCGATCCGCTCTCTCAGAACGCGCAATTCTTCCTCCGTTGGTGGCCGCGTTTGCGGCACCTCGCCTCTGATCGCCAGATCGAACCCCGTATGACGCTGGACCTCTTCGGGCGTATTGCCCCCATGCACCGATTTCAGTTGCATTCGCAGCGTCGTCTTGTCGAATTCCATAACCGCTCGCGGCGTCACCACCAGGCGCGGCCCTTCATTGACCAACCCGGCGTCGCGTTTCGCGGCAGGCCCGGACAGATGTCCGGGTATTGTAATGAAATCGACCGTTTCCACAAAGTTTCGCGCCGTGTGCACGGTGGGGCAAATGTAATACCGCGACGAGGTGTGGCAGTATGACAGGTTCGCCGCTCCCGGCCCGCGCATCTTTGGTGCGTGCAGTGTGCCGCCGACGTGGTGCAGGTTGATGTTGCCGTACACATCGTGCTGCAAACCACTGTGAAAGAAAAAATCCAGCCCGTGATGGCTGTGGCCGAACAACTCGATAAAGGTCTCGGCGGCCTCGCAGCGGCCGAGCGCACGATCGTCCAGCATCGACGGATACAAACGCCCCGGCTCGGGGTTGAAGAACATCTCGCCGCCGACCGTCAGGTTCGGTGCATGCAGCTCGCGGGCTAGCGCAATGGCCGCCATCGGCACCAACGCGGCTGCACCCGCCGCACCCAGTTCTCCGTCGGCCAGATCGCGGGCCAACACGACGACCATCTGTTCAATTGGGGAAACCGCTGCACTCATTCGTTCCGTGCCTCGGCTTCGAGCACGGCGAAATACCCGGTTCCCCCGACCGCTTCGATGTAGTCGCTCTGGTTTTTCGGCTCGGTCAGGTGGCGGGTGATATAGGCGTCCAGCCCCGTGCTGTCGCCGGTCCGGGCGGCATCCCCCAGATCGGCGTAGGCATCAATATGTTCCTCGTCCATCGCATAGTTGGGAAAGCTCGCCGTTGGGTGCGCGCCATAGGGCACCTCGACCACGGCATCGACATAATTAGAAGGCACGGTAACCCGCGAGGGATCGTCCAGAACGACCTCGTCCGGCACGATCCGGTCCACGCTGGCAATGACCATGTCAGACGCGCGTGCCATCAGCTGATCGGCGTAGACCATCGTGCTGAGATGGCGCAGGTTTCCCCAACGGTCGGCTTCCTGCGCGTGCAAGAACGTCACTCTGGGGCGGATCGGCCCGACGGCGTGAATACGGCGGCCGGAGAACGGGCAGTCGATTTCGTGCAAAAGCGGGTTGTGCTTCAGAACGTCCGATCCGCGCAGCGCGTCGATTGGCTGGAACGGCACGCCATGAGCCGACGCCATCAGCCCGCCCACCACGGTCAGCGCATCCAGCGCGTGCGCGGTCACCTGCCCTGCCTCGACCGCGCGGCGGAAGTTCGGGCAAAGCCGGTTTTCCAGCGTAACGCCGGGAATAAAGACCTGTGCGACCGCGCCTGCCGCAATCATCAGGTCGACATCATACCCCGCGCCCGGCGAGGAATACACATGCAGACCATCTGCGCCCGCGGCCAGCAACGCGCGCACCAGTGCGACAGGGCGGCTTTGCTTGAACAGACCACCGAGACAAAGCTCGGGGCGTTCTTCCAAAGCGCCTCGTGCCAGCCGGGCTGCGTCTTGCAGGCCTGTGACCTTGCTGCGACGTGTGGGTTTCGCTTGGCCTTCCATCGTTGGGCGTGACACTCCGATAGTGATTGCGCTGACCAATCCTAGTTGACGCTATGGGGTCCATCACCTTCCGACTGGCGCAAAGCCTGATCGAACACATATGTGGAAATGCTTGCGCCCGGTCCCTCACAGGCAATTGAGACCGGTCAGAACCACCCTGCCGCGACACCGCCGCCAACGATGAGCGTGATGAGGAGGATGCTCGCAACACCGAAGATCCCGTTCCACCGCAAGCCGATGGTCAGCGGCCGCTCGCCCACGATGGAGGAGGCGTAGACCACCGCCGTGATGGCCGGTCCCATGCAGATGATGCTGCTCCAGCCACCAGCCAGCGCAAGGCCCAGAGCAAGCGGCGACAAACCTTCCACGCCGACGCGGTTGACCACCTCTGCCAGCAGGACCACCGAGATCATCGGATGCACGCCCAGCAGCCCCGTCAGAAACACCGTCATGATCAACAGCACAACAGTCGTGACCGGCCGCGTGGCCATCCAGCCCAAATGGTCGGCAATCCATTCGACCGGGGCGACTTCCAATGCGACAAGACCAATGAATCCCGCCGATGCGATCACGCTCATTTCGGTCGCGAAACCCGGTGCCTGGGTCACAAACCGGCGCGATATACCGGCAAGGCTGCCACTGCCGCTGCGCATAACCGACCAGAGCAGCGCATAGATCGGCACGATGGTGATCAGGACGGTCTGGAAACTGTACTGGGTCAACCGGTCCAGCGTGATCACGGCGGCGCCCAAAAAAAGCACATGCCCGGACACGATCAGGACGGCCCAGCGGCTCCAGTCCGGCAAGTCACCGGTCAGGGCCGGTGCCCGGCCGCGCGCCGAGGGCGGGCGCCACCATTCCACCGTGTCGAACAGCCATCCCAGAAGAAACAGAATCCCGGCCAGAGCAATCCCGTAAGGCGCTAGCTTCGTCCATTCGAGCCCCGGTATTGTGAGAATCATCAGATTGAGAGCGAATCCGAACGGCGTCCAGAAAGCGATCGAGGAAAACCCCCGCATACAGGCGCTTACCATCCTGCGCTTGCGAGCCTGGAACACGAATTCGTCCATCTCGTGCCGATGCGCCGCCAGCCCTTTCATTATGATCTCCAGCATCACCCCAAGCCCGCCGAGATTTAGAAGCACCCCGAACAGATGCCCGCCCGCACCCAGAGAGGCGTAGCGACGGGTCGGCGGCTGCAGTGTCAGGAATTCACCGGCAACCTCGACGATCGGGTCTTGGGTGGCCGCGATGCGCAGGAAGGCGACAGCCGTGAGCAGCGCGGACAGGAACACGACACGCCCGGCCGCTTCGACAAAGATGCCGGCTCGGATCCCGTCTGCCAGCGCCAGAAGGGCAATCGCGAGGGAAAAGAAAAGCAGTACCCATCCGATGCGGGCGATATAGCGAGATGCAATAACGAGATAGAGTCCGAAGAACGGCACGGCTGCAATGGACGCAATGCTGGAGGAGAAAACGCCCTGCACGATGGCTGCGCCGAGACAAATCAGCAGACATAGGGCAGTAATGCGCGTGGCGGAAGGCTTCACGGATTTATTGGACAACAACTCGCCCCACCGTTCCGAAAGCGTCCCTCATGTCTGCGAGGCGACGGCAACTGAGTTCGCTCAAGGCAAGAACGCGGAGCAAATGCGAGGTCGACTATTGCACCCTACAAGCTGTGACACGCAGGGCGTCGATCTCGTGAACGCGGGAATGGCACGAAACAACTCTCGTCGGAGCCGACCGCATTTTTCTTTGGTCTTCGAGGATACATCGTCTGGCGAAAAATGACACGACGGCACCTCGAAATATCTATTCGCAATCGCGCGCTAGTCCTCTGGACCTTATACGCCACCACCCTCAGCCAGATTTGCCATTCTTTCCGAAGCTTTACTGGTCAGGGTCAATTTCCGATTCAGCGCCGATACGGGTGGAAGTTCGACATCCAGAATGTCCAACTGCCGCAAGTATCACAATACGAAATCCTGTTCCAACACATATGTGCGAAAGTGTTGCGCCGAGAGTTGATTGCGTCTTCCTTTATCAGGCAATGTGCAGTGCAGTGCAGTGCAGTGAAGGACAATATGGTCAGCGATTTCACCAGCCGTTTGTCGCGGTTCGTTGCCGCGCCGCACCGGCTGAGCGATGCGGACGCCGAGCAGGCCGCGCTTTGCGTTGAGGATACCATAGCCGCCATCTATGGCGGGTGGCATGAGCCGGTGGTTCGCCGGCTGGCCGCGCTCGACGCAGGTGGACCGGCAGTCCCAGCGGGGAATACTGCAGGTGGCAGCCCCGAACAGGCTGCGTTCCTGAACGCGGTTGCCGGGCATGCGCTCGATTTTGACGATGTCCACACGGTCAGCGTCACTCATCCCAGTGTTGTGATCGTGCCGGCGCTGCTGGCCATTGCGGATGTCCGGCCGGATACGGTCGATCGCATTGCCCCTGCGCTTGCGGTCGGAACAGCCGTCAATGTCGCGCTCGGTCAGATCCTGGGTTTTGACCACTACAACAAGGGCTGGCACGCAACGTCGACCATTGGGGTTCTGGCATCGGCGGCAGCGGTCGCGCATCAGCTTGGGCTCGGCGACGACGCGGTTCGCAACGCTCTGTCCCTCGCGGCGTCGCTGGCCGGGGGGATGCAGATCAATTTCGGCGCCATGGCGAAACCGATCCAGGCCGGAAACGCCGCCCTTGTCGGATTGCGGGCCACCCGGATGGCCGAGGCCGGCATCACAGGCGCCCCGGATATCTTCGCGGCGCGCGGCTTCTTCGACCTTTATGCCGGCCCGGACGGGATTGCGGCCGACCCCGCAGCGGTGGAACCGCGGATCGATCTGGGCACGGTGTCCCGCAAGCTGTATCCCTGCTGCTACCTCACCCACAGGATGATCGCCGCCGGGCGGCACCTTCACGCCGAACGCGGCGGCGAGGCGGTGCCCGAAGGATCGGTGATTGAAATGACAGTGCCCGAAAGCGTCATGGTCCCGTTGCACGTCACCGACCCCAAAGATGGAATGCAGGCCAAGTTCTGTGCCGCCTATACGCTCGCCGTGGCCCTGCAGCAGGGCCAGGTCGGGCTGGTGGATTTCGAAGGGGACAACCCCCATCGCCCCGCGGTGCGCCGGCTTATGGACATGATCAGTATCCAAACAACACCGGAATCGGGGCGGGATCACGCTGGCGTGGACCATGGGACGGTCCATGTCCGCCTGCGCAAAGGGAACGTAACCCTGGCCGAAACCTCGGTCGCGGCGCACCCCGGCTCTCCCTCGGATCCGGCAACCCCTGCCGCGATCGGCGACAAAATCGCCGATTGCCTCGGAAAATATCGCAGGGACGGGGGCGCGGCGCCCTCTGCCAGTGCGTTCCGCCGGGATCTGCGCACGCGGCTGCATCTGCCGCCACTGCGAGAGGCGTCGGCCCCCGACGGGCAAAAAAACCATGCGCGGCAGGACAAGCCCGTGAAGGAAATGTCCAGCGCCGATCAAACACCGTCTGAAAGGACCGTCTGATGGAATCGATGATTCATGACATGGCAGAGCGACTGTTCCGCGACCATGTCACCCACCGCATGCGCGAAGACGCCGCCTCGGGACAATGCCCCGAGGCGCTCTGGACGCAGATCGAGGAGGCAGGGTTAACCATGGCGCTGGTGCCAGAGGACGCAGGCGGTTTCGGCGTGCCACCCGCCGAGGCGCTCGGACTTTTGCGTATTGCCGGGGCGCATGGCCTCCCCTTGCCTCTGGCTGAAACCCTGATCGCAAATGCCGTGCTGGCGACCGCGAATATGGCCCTTCCCGGTGGCAGGCTGACCATCGCCGAAGGCGAAGCCCTGCGGTTGGAACAGCGCGGCAAGAGGGTCCATGCGAGCGGGCATCTGACACTGGTGCCCTTTGCCCGCTGGGCGAGCCTCATCGTGACCATTGCCGTCCTGGACGGTACCGATCACGTCCTGTCCCTGCCGGTGAAGGTTCTGAACGTTGCCCCGGCGCAGGATCTCGCCGGGATGCCGCGCGACGACATCAAGCTCGATCATACCCTGGCAGAGACCGATGCGGTGCCCCTACCACGACCCATGGGCGGGATGCGCCAGCTCGGCGCTCTTATCCGCAGTCTTGCCGCCGCCGGCGCGATGGAGACCATCCTGGAGATGAGCATTCAATACGCCAACGACCGGGTGCAGTTCGGACGGCCAATCGGCAAGTTTCAGGCGATCCAGCACAATCTGGCGACCATGGCCGGGGAAACCGCTGCCTCGCGCACGGCCGCCGAAATGGCGGCCGGCAGCTATGACACACCGGCCTTTGCGCTGACCGTTGCCGCCGCCAAGGCCCGCGCCGGAGAAGCGGCGGAGAAGGTCGGGGCCCTGGCCCACCAGATTCACGGGGCCATCGGTTATACGCAGGAACACGCGCTTCATCATTTCACCAAACGGATCTGGGGATGGCGTGACGACTTCGGTACCGAGCTTGACTGGACCAGGGAACTTGGGCGCGCCGCCCTGTCGAGCCCCCACGACACGTTCTGGCATTTCATCACCGACAGCGCGGCAAAAGGGGCCCCGGCATGACACTCACCGCCTTTTCGCCACCCCCGCCCGGTACCGATTTTGACGACCTCCGGCAGGAGGTCCGCACGTTCCTGGCCGAAGAGCTGGCCGATTTCCCCCCCGAAAAGCGCGCGAAATCGTGGAATGGGTTCAGCCGCGATTTTTCACGAAAGCTCGCACAGCGCGGTTGGGTCGGCATGACCTTTCCCAAGGAATACGGCGGCCACGCGCGCAATGCGTTGGAGCGCTATGTCGTGTCCGAAGAGCTGCTGGCCGCCGGTGCCCCGGTGATTTCGCACTGGATCGCAGATCGGCAGAGCGGTCCGCTCATACTTGCCAAGGGCACCGATGATCAGAAACGCCGGATCGTACCGCGCATCGCCGCGGGCGAACTGTGTTTCTGCATCGGGATGAGCGAGCCGGATTCCGGCTCGGACCTGGCGGCGACGCGCACGATGGCCACCGAGGTCGAAGGGGGGTTCCGGATCAACGGCACGAAGGTCTGGACGACCTATGCGCATGTCGCCGATTACATGATCCTGTTCTGCCGCACCGGCAAGAGCGACGACCGCCACGGCGGGATGAGCCAATTTCTGGTCGATCTCAAGGCCACCGACAACATTCAGATCACCGCGATCATCGACCTGAGCGGCGAGCATCATTTCAACCAGGTGGTATTCGACGATACCTTTTTGCCCTCCGATGCACTGCTGGGCGAAAAGGGCGAGGGCTGGTCACAGGTCATGAGCGAACTGGCGTTCGAGCGCAGCGGCCCCGAGCGGTTCCTGTCGTCGTTTGCCCTTATCGAGGAACTGATCCGATTGCTGCGCGACGACGCAACCGAAGCGCAGCAGGCCGAGATTGGCCGTTTGTCCGCGCATCTGATGGTGCTGCGGCAGATGTCACGATCGGTGGCCGGAATGTTGAACGAAGGAGAGAACCCGTCACTTCAGGCCGCCATTGTCAAAGATCTGGGAGCGCTTTTCGAAAAGGACATTCCGCGCCTGGCCCGAAGTCTTGTGTCGCGCCCGGCGGTGCCTGGCGGGAGCGATAGCTATGCGGCTGTTCTGGCGTATACGGAACTCGCCGTTCCGTCGTTTTCGTTGCGCGGCGGCACACGCGAAATTCTTCGCGGTATCATTGCGCGGGGACTCGGACTGAGATGATCCCGCCTGCGGAATGACAACAACGGCGGGCGGCACACGTCTAGTGTCGGCCGGTTTCCCCAACCTCCGAACGATAGCCGAGTGCTCGGGAGAGCTGTTCAGCGGCCGTTTTGGCAGCGGCAACATATCGCTTCTTGTTACGCTTGGCGCGCTCCAGAGGAGCACCAATCACCAATGCCCCTGCCAAGTGTCCGTCGGCGCGAAAGACCGGAACCCCGAACCCCGCTGCATCTACATGCGCGGTTCCAGCTGTACTGGAATACCCGGTCTTGCGAATCTCCGAAATTAACCCGCGCAGTTCATTTTCATCGGTGATCGAATTAGGCGTCAGCGGCTTTAATTCAGTGCGCCGAAAATAATCGTCCAGTTCCTGCTGCGTGTCAAAGGCCAGCATGACCAGCCCCGATGCCGAACAGAACAATGGCCGGTTGATCCCCTGTTGGGCGACATACCGAACGGGCTGGGGGCTTTCGATGACCGACGAATAAATGACTTTCTCGCCGTCCCGGACAGCAAACAGGATGGTTTCACCGGTCTGGTTAACCACATCATTCATCACCCCGCGCAGGACCGATTCGAACGGATGGTTGGTCAGAATTGACTGGGCGAACTGAAAAATCCTCGGACCCAGAAAGTAATTGTCTTCCTCGCGCATCAGATACCCCTTCTCGGTGAGGGGCCGAAGCAGCACCAGCAAACTGCTTTTGGGGCAATCAATCGCGATACTGAGTTCCGAAAGAGACATGTGACGTTTGCAGCGCGCCAAAAGATCGAACAACGCAAGGATACGCGTCAAGGACCGGGGCCCTTCCGATGTGCGCCCGGCGGCTTCGGCTGGGTCAGATTGCGCGGTTTTCATAGTCATGTCTCCAGTGCCGCTATCCGGAACAGGCCTATGCCTTTCCTGGCTCTTTATCCGTCGTGCGGGCCTTGATCATCCGCAGCGGCGTATACTCCAATACCTGTTCTCCGGTTTGCTTGAACACCTTGTTTCGCGTCCGCACCAATCCGCGGTTCGGACGGCTCTTCGACCGGCGCGATTCTGTTACCTCGACCTCACAATGGATGGTGTCCCCGGCAAATGTGGGTCCCATGACCTTCAGTTCCATGTCCAGAAAGGCAAAGCCTGTATGTTGCATTGTGGATTGGGTCAAGAGCCCTTCCATGAAGGTATAGACCAGCGCACCGGGCGCGGCGAAACCGGGGATATTGGATTCCTTCTCCTGGAAGTCACGATTGATGAACAAGACCTCAAGCATGCCGGTGACGCTGACAAAATTCGTGATATCGGTTTCGGTCACGGTGCGCCCAATGGTCCGAAACCTGCGCCCCACAGGCAAATCTTCGTAACAAAACCCGAGTCCTACAGTTTCCATTCCGCAAAAATCCCTTGATCAGTTCCATTTTCTGAGAGGGTTCGGCCACATGTCCTGCGCCCGGAACACGCCCCGGTTCCTTCACGCTAGGCGGCAAGCTCCGCAGCAATCAATCGACTGCCTCGTTTTTGCGGCTTTCACGTCGATTGAGCACATTCTTGATGAATCGCATTCTTAGCTCCATTGGCCCCTTTTTCCACGCCGCAGCACATATGTGGTTTTACGCGGCTGGGGCCGGATAGCGGTTGGGACATACCGAACGCGGGCCTTACCTTTTGTGAACAGGCGCCAAATGCCATGACCCGAAGAGGACCAGCATGAATTTCGGCTTTTCCGACGAACACGATGCCATACGCGACACGCTGGCACGAATGCTGAGAGATCACGCCACTCTCGCGGTGGCGCATGACTGTCTTGAGGCTGCCGACGGGTTCGATTCCGCAACCTGGACCGCCTTGGCGGACGGCGGATGGCTGGGCCTTGCAATTGCCGAAGACTACGGGGGGGCGGCGATGGGGGCGATCGAACTGGCCATTGTCGCCGAAGAGATCGGCCGTAGCCTGGCCGCCATACCTTTTGGCCCGGTTCTTGGCCTGGCGATCCCCGCGATTCAGGACTTGGGCACGCAAAGCCAAAGGGAAAATCTGCTTCCCCGGATCGCCGAAGGCCGCATGATCGTTACCGCCGCGCTTGCCGAGGATGGAGGGTCTGCACCGGAACGGGTCTCGGCAAAAGTACTGCAGGATCGCCTTTCGGGAAGGAAATCGCCAGTTTCGTTCGCATCCGATGCGTCATTCGCGATCGTCGCCGCCCTGGACGAAGGCGGCACCGCGCGCTTTTATCTGGCGGATCTTTCGGACCCCTCGGTGTCGATCAGCGCGCTGGATGCGATCGACCGCACCCGTCCGACGTCCGAGATTGTCTTTCACGACACGCCGGTTGAACTGCTTCCCGGTTCCGATCCCGCAGCGATCCGGACTCTTTTGGATGGCGCCGCAGTGTTGGCCGCCTTCGAACAGATCGGCCTGGCCGAGCGGGCGCTTTTCCTGACCAGAGACTATGCCTGCGAGCGGCAGGCGTTCGGACGCCAGATCGGCAGTTTTCAGGCGGTCAAGCACCGGCTCGCGGACATGTTCGCCAAGATCGAGCTGGCACGGTCCAATGCTTTTTTCGGCGCCTGGGCGCTGGCGAGCGGGGATGAACGGCTGTCCGAAGCGGCGGCGGTAGCACGCCTCGCGGCTCTCGATGCAGTGCAATTCACCACTGAGGAATCGGTGCAGCTTCACGGTGGGATCGGGTTCACCTGGGCGGCCGACCCGCATTTGTTTCTGCGGCGAGGATGGCAGTTGAAGGCCGAACTCGGCCTGGCCGATTTGTGGCGCGAGCGGCTGCTTTGCAATCTGGCGGACGGCCAAAGGGCCGCGAACTGACAAGGACAAAGTGCAGATGGATTTCAGCGACAGCCCGGAAGAAGCCGCGTTCCGCGCCAAGGCGCGCGACTGGCTTGATGCCAACACGACCCGCCGCAATGGAAGCGAAAAGGCCCAGGACCATTTCATGGCCCGCGACGCCGACGAAGTTGCCCGTGCGCGCGACTGGCAGGCACGAAAGGCCGACGCAGGCTGGGCGGGGCTGACATGGCCCCGTGCTTTCGGTGGGCGTGACGCCACTCCGATCGAGCAAGTGATCTGGAATCAAGAGGAAGGGCGCTACGCCGTCCCGCCCAACGTCTTTCTGATCGGGATCGGGCTGGTTGGGCCTACGGTCATGATCCACGGCACCGAAGACCAGAAAACAAGATTCTTGCCCCGGGCTCTCACGGGCGAAGACATCTGGTGCCAGCTTTTTTCCGAACCCGCCGCCGGGTCCGATTTGGCCGGTATCCGCACCCGTGCACGCCGCGAAGACGACGAATGGGTGATCTCCGGTCAGAAGGTTTGGACCTCGGGGGCGCAATATTCCACTCACGGCATCCTGCTGGCGCGCACCGATCCACAGGTGCCCAAGCACAAGGGAATGACCATGTTCCTTGTGGACATGTCCGACCCGGCCATCGAAACCCGTCCTATTCGCCAGATTTCGGGCAGCTCCAGTTTCAACGAAGTGTTCATCGACAACCTGCGCGTGCCAGACAGCGCCCGCTTGGGCGGTGTATCCGAAGGGTGGAAGGTGGCGCTGACCACACTCATGAACGAACGGTTCAGTATTTCCGTCGGCCGGGCCAGTGGCGGTGCGCGGGCCGAGGAATTGATTGATCTGGCTACCCGTGTCGAACGGAACGGTCGCCCGGCCATCGAGGACGACGAGGTGCGCGCGCGCATTGCCGATTTCATCGCGCGTCAACGCGGACTGGAATTCACCTCTTACCGAGTCATGACGTCGCTTTCGCGCGGCCAGGCACCGGGTGAAGAGGGCTCGATCGGCAAGCTGTTGCTGGGCAAGCTGCGGCAGGAAATGGGCGCTTTCGGGATGGATCTGGCGGGAACTTCGGCGGGCATATCGGCCAAGGTCGGGGATGACGTGGCGCGCTGGCGCAACGAATACCTGACCGCGCCCGGCAACCGGATTGCCGGGGGGTCGGACGAAATCCAGCGCACCATCATCGGAGAACGCATTCTCGGGCTGCCGCCCGAAGTACGCGTCGACAAGGATGTCGCATTTTCGGAGCTTTGATCCGAAAATGCGAATTCCCGGAGTAAGAACCAACAAGGAGTAGAAAATCATGAACTTCAAGTCAACTGGTATCGCTGCTGCCTTTCTGGCGATTGCCGCGTCGGCCAATGCCCAGGAAATCGAATTGCCTGACGTGATCGCTTGGTCGGCCTATGACACGGGATCAGCCGGTCATGCACATTCCATAGCCATCGGTAACATGATGCGCAGCAAATACGGATCGACGGTCCGCGTGCTTCCGGGGCGAAACGACGTCTCGCGGATGACCCCGCTCAAAAACGGGACGGTCGATTACTGCCTGTGCGGCATTGCCTCATATTTCGCCGCCGAAGGGGTTTTCCTTTTTGCTGCGCCTGAATGGGGGCCGCAGCCAATCCGGGCAGTTCTTCAGGCCGTCGGCGATTACGGACTGGGTGTCGCTGTCGCCGCCGATGCAGGCATCGAAACCATCGCGGATCTCAAGGGGAAACGGGTCGCTCGTGCCGTCAGTTCTCCCGCGATTGGCAACAACATGGAGGGACTGCTGGCCTTTGGCGACCTGACATGGGACGACGTAGAAACCGTGGAGTTTTCGGGCTATGTGAACTCTCTCAAGGGTATTCTCGAAAATCGCGTGGATGCGGCGTTTGCCCTGACGACGACGACCGTGAATTATCAGATCGAATCGAGCCCGCGCGGTCTCAAATGGCTTGAAACACCCGCGGACCAAGACGAAGCGTGGCAGCGTTATACCAGCGTGACGCCCTTCGTGACACCGCACATGGTGTCGGTGGGACCCGCCATCGACCCCGACTCGCCTCTGCCCATGGCGCTGTATCCCTATCCGCTTCTCGTCACTGAAACCGATCAGAATACCAGCGAGGTGCGCAACATCGTCGCCGCGCTTGACGCCGGGTTCGACGATTACAAGGATGCCGCCCCCGGTGCCAATGCATATGCGATCGATCGCCAGATCCTGTCTTGGGTGATGCCGTGGAGCGATGGCAGCGTTGCGTATTTCAAGGAAAAGGGCCTCTGGACCCCGGAGGCCCAGGCCAACCAAGACAAGTTGGTGGAACGGCAAGAGGTGCTCCTCCAGGCCTGGAACGCATTTGTCGACGGCGCTCCCGAGGGTGAAGAAGAATTTGCCCCTGCATGGATGGAAGCCCGTGCCGCCGCACTGGAAGAGGCCGGCCACGAAGTCTTCTTTCGCTGATGCGACACAGCGCGGCGTCCAGGGGCGCCGCGCCGGATGAAACGCAGCACAGAACGGGAGTACGGGCATGACACCAAAATCGCAGGACACGCCGGCGCAACCGACCGAAATGGGCACGCTGCCCGCCTTCGTTCGCTGGTTGCTCGTCGTCTCGGCAGTGCTGTTGACCGCGGCCTCGGTCAATCACCTCTTCAATCTGGGGTTCTTCATGAACGTCCGGTTGCTTGAAATTCACTACCTCTATGTGATGCTTCTGCTGACGCTGCCGCTGGTGTTTCTTGTCTTTCCCTGTTCAAAGTCAGATTCCTACGGATCGACGCGGTGGTGGGATTACTTTCTGGCCCTGCTGGCCCTGATCACCTGCGCCTTCTTTGCCTACTACGGGCGCAGCGTGGTGAACAAAGGGTGGGATTTCGCCGCTCCTCTTAATGCCGTGATCGCCAGCTTCGCCTTCTGGTTCCTGCTGCTCGTGGCCGCGCGCCGCACCGGCGGCTGGATGCTCTTCGCGGTAATTCTAGTGTTTTCCATCTACCCCATGGTCGCCAGCTATGCGCCCGGCCCGATCCAGGGCTTCCAGCGCTCACCCGTCGAGACGGCGATTTTCCACGCGATGAGCGGCGAAAGTGTGCTGGGCATACCGATGCGCAGCTTTGTCAATCTTGTCGTGGGGTTCATGATCTTCGGGGTCGCGATGCAACATACCGGCGCAGGTCCGTTTTTTATCGACATCGCCTTTGCCGCGCTCGGACATGTCCGGGGCGGGCCGGCCAAGGTAGGAGTTCTGACCAGCGGGCTGACCGGTTCGATGAGCGGCAGCGTGATCACCAATGTGCTGACGACCGGATCAATTACCATTCCAGCGATGAAAAAGGTGGGGTTCAGGCCCACTTATGCGGCAGGGATCGAAGCGGCGGCGTCGACGGGGGCGGTGCTGATGCCCCCTATCATGGGCGCCACGGCCTTTGTCATGGCGACATTCCTGGCGACCGACTACACCAACATCGTTTTGGCGGCGGTGCTTCCTTCGCTGTTCTACTTTTTCGGCCTGTTCGCACAAATCGACGCATACTCCGCGCGCAACGGACTGAAAGGCGTTCCGCGCGCCGACCTTCCCAGGATCGGCAAGGTGCTGCGCGAAGGCTGGTACTTTCTCGCCGTCTTCGGGCTGCTGATCTGGATGCTGCTCTACCTCAAGCGCGAGGCGATCGCTCCATTCTATGCGACCGCGCTGCTTCTTTTCCTGAACCAGCTGCTCTCAAAATCACGCTGGGGGCGAAAAGAGCTGATGAACTTTCTGATAGCCACGGGACGTTTGTTCGTCGAACTGGTTGCCATTCTTGCGGCGGTTGGGCTGATCGTCGGCGGGCTGGCGGTGACCGGGATGTCCGGGACAATCTCGAACGATCTGCTGTTCATCGCGGGCGGCAACATCTTTCTGCTTCTGCTGCTCGGGGCATTGACCAGTTTCATTCTTGGAATGGGCATGACCGTGACCGCCGCCTATGTGATTCTCGCGGTGTCGCTGGCACCCGCCCTGGTCGCCGGCGGACTCGATCCGATCGGCGTCCATTTATTTATCCTTTACTGGAGCATGCTGAGCTATATCACTCCCCCGGTCGCGCTGGCGGCTTTTGCCGCGGCGGCCATCGCCCAGGCCAAACCCTTTGCGTCTGCCTTCGAAGCGATGAAGCTTGGAAGCATCGTCTATATAATTCCCTTCTTCTTCGTCCTTGATCCGGCGTTCATCCTGCAAGCCGGTCCACTCGAAAGCCTGCTTACGGTTCTGCGCGCCGGTCTCGGCATTCTGCTGATCTGCGCCGGTATTCAGGGGTATCTGTTTGGCGTCGGGCGGATCGAAACCGGGCTGCCAGGAACAATCGCCCGCGTCCTTCTTGGTATTGCCGGTCTGGCCTTCGCCTTTCCCTCGAACGCGGGTCTGGCGGTTCCGATCCTCGGCGCGGTGGGCGCAGGTGCCGCTATGGCGGCAGTGGCGGTCGCTTTGGTGATGGTCTCGGCCAAGCAGGAGAAAGCGTAATATGAGCGCACAAGACGGCAGACCGGACATCCCCGCCCCGTTCAACGCATTGCTCGGCGTGCGCTTCGTCTCGTGGTCCGGTGGCAAAGCCGAGTTGCGGTTGCCCATCGGACGCGATCACCTGAACGGCGCTTTTTCGGTGCATGGCGGTGTCTACGCGACCATGCTGGACAACGCGGTCACCTTTTGCGCGTCCTACGCGGGGGATGGCCGCCCCGGTCATCGCTGCCTTACGCTTTCGCTTACCACCAGTTTCGTCGCCCCGGCGGCCGAAGGAGACACGCTGACGGCCCGCGCGCGCATTGTCGGGGGCGGACGCAAACTGGTTTTTGTACAGGGCGAGATCTTCAATCAGGACGGGCACCATCTGGCCCATGGCGATGCCGTGATCAAGCGGCTCGCACCACCGTCGTGACCACCTGAGTGATCCGATGGTGAGCGAGACCAAACAAACGAAGGACAAAAGGAGACAGAAATGATCAACCCGATGGCATTGGACAATCAAGTGGTTATCGTCACAGGCGCCGGACAGGGTATCGGCCGCGGTGTGGCGGCGCTGTCGGCAGAGCTGGGCGCCAAGGTCGTGGTGAACGATCTGAACGAGGACGGCGTCAAGGAAACCGCCGAACAGATCGGTGGCAATGCCCGCGCCATCGTGGGGAATGTGGCCGACCCGGACTTTCCCGGGAAGCTCGTGAAATTCGCCCTCGACGAATTCGGCGACATCAACGGGCTTGTGAACAACGCCGGGATCGTGCGCGCCGCGATGATCCACAAGATGGACCGGGCCACCTGGCAACAGGTCATCGACGTGAACCTCACCGGTGTCTTCGCCTGCCTGCAGGCCGTTGGGACCTATTACAAGGAACAGGCCGAAAAAGACCCTGAAAGCGCCGCGCGCCGTGCCATCGTCAATATCTCATCCGATGCCGGGCGTCGCGGCACCATCGGTCAGATCAATTATGGCGCGGCAAAATCCGGGGTTCTGGGTCTGACAATGAGCGCCGCGCGTGAATGGGGCCGTTACCGCATTAACGTCAATTCGGTCTGTTTCGGAATGGTCGAGACGCCAATGACTGAGACCATCCGCTCTGAAAAATTCGCCGACAGGTATATGGCGCAGATCCCGATGGGACGGATGAGCACCCCAGAAGAAGTCGCGCAGCCCGTCTGTTTCCTGTTGTCCAACGCGGCATCCTATATCACCGGCCAGCACCTGAGCGTGAACGGTGGCTTCCACATCGGGTTCTGAGATGGCCGGCATTGGACAAGGCCCAGGGCCGGACGCCGTCTTCGCCGCGAAGCTGGCCGAGGGCGTCTTCGAGATTCAGAAATGTGGCGGCTGCGGCACCCATGTATTCCATCCGCGCGTGATCTGTCCGGCCTGCGGCAGCGCGGATCTGGGATGGATCGCGCCAACCGGGAGGGGCACCGTCTATGCGCGAACGGTCGTGCGCCGAAAACCGGAACGAGGCGGCGATTACAACGTGGTTCTGGTGGACCTGGAGGAAGGGGTACGAATGATGTCGCGCATCGACGGTATCGCGCATGACCAGATTGTCGCCGGGCTGAAAGTAACCGCGTCGATCGGCGAAGGCGCCGAAGGTGACCCCGCCGTGGTTTTCCGGCCAGAATGAGAAGCAAATTGAGTTTACGGGGAAAAGCCGCCATCGTCGGTGCAGCGCTGGCAGGCTGCGGCGAGGCCCATGGCAAAAGCTCGATGGAGATCACAATCGAGGGGGTGCATGGCGCGCTTGCCGATGCGGGGATCGCACTTGGCGAGGTCGATGCCATTGCCACCTGCCAGCCGCTGGATATGCTGTCGGGTCTTACACTGGCGCAGGAATTGGGCTTGAACCCCAGGTTTACGATGAACAATCGCATGGGCGGCTCGTCGTTCCTGTCGCACACGCTCTGGGCCGCGATGCTGCTCGAATTGCGGCTCGCTGATACCGTGTTGATCTGCTACGGATCGAACCAGCGCACCGCCTCGGGCAAGCTGATGACCGCGCTTGGCCTGCCGACCTACGAGGCCCCCTACAAGCCGCTGTTCCCGCTGTCGTCCTACGCGCTTGCCGCGGACCGTCACATGACGCAATTCGGCACAACGCGCGAACAGCTGGCCGACGTGGCGGTGGCGGCCCGCGCCTGGGCAAAAAAGAACCCCGACGCTTTCATGCGCGATCCTCTGACGCGCGAGGATGTGATCGCCTCGCGGCCGGTTTCGGACCCTCTGCGGGTGCGCGACTGCTGCCTTGTAACCGATGGCGGCGGGGCGATAGTTATGCGGCGGGCCGAGACGGCCAAGGATCACCCCAGGCCACCGGTGTATCTGCTGGGCGGCGGCGAGGGCACGACGCACCGCGACATCTCCGAAATGGCGGACCTGACCGTGACCGGCGCTGCGCAATCGGGGCGAACGGCCATGGACATGGCGGGTGTCAAACCCGCGGACATCGACGTGGTCCAGCTCTACGACGCGTTCACCATCAATGTGATCCTTTTTCTAGAAGATCTGGGCTTTTGCAAGAAAGGTGAAGGCGGTGCGTTTGTGGCGAACGGCGGCATCGCGCCCGGCGGTCATCTGCCGGTCAACACCAATGGCGGCGGGCTGTCCTGCGTCCATCCCGGCATGTACGGCATCTTCACGCTGGTCGAAGCGGTGCGACAGCTGCGCGGCGAAGCCGGAGACCGCCAGATCGACGGCGCCGAGCTGGTCCTGGCCCATGGCAACGGCGGTGTCCTGTCCAGCCAGGTGACGAATATCCTGGGCACCGAAGCCACCCTCTGAACAGACGAAGGAAGCAATGAAGCGGCCCTTCTTGCGAAGGGCCGCTGTGTATTCAGGCCTGAAACGGCTCAGTTCGGGTAGGTTGCGAAGTCGATCTTGGAATAAATCTCCTGACGCAGAAGGTCTGCATAAGGCTGATGATTGTCCCGGATCGGTTGCAGCGGCTGAACCAGACCGTGCCATTTCACGATCAGTTCGCGATAGCTTGCGATCAGCGGTTCCGGATCTTCGATGCCGCGTTCCTCGCGCGAGATGCGGGCGATCTCTTCAAGATCGGCGGTGCGGAAATCGATCAGATCCTGAAGAAACTCGGGCGAGGGTTCGTGCACCTCAAGACCAAGGTCGCCGGCCTCTTTCAGCACGTCCAGATCGTCGGTTTCGTAATACACCTCGGTCTGCGCAAGGGCGTCGGGCAGGTTCTTGGCGAATTGCTCGCGTTGCTCCGGCGAAAGTGAGGCCCAGAATGTCGGGCTGGCGGCAAAGATCGAACCGGAATGGTAGGTGCCCAGCGGCAACTCCGTCAGGTGCTTGGCGACCTCGATCAGACTGTGCCCCTTGAGCGCACCGACCGGCTGCACCGCAGCGGTGACGACACCGTGGCTCATCGTGTCGTACATCTCGCTCGTCGGCACGTTTACCGGCTCTGCCCCAAGGCGTGTCGCCCAGCGGTCCCAGACCGACCCGCCCGTGCGCAGCTTGACCCCTTGCATATCCTCGATGGTCACAATCGGCTGGGTCGTCAGCAATACATAAGGCGCAGTGCTGATCCCGCTAAGCGCCACCATACCGTTCTTGGCAAACTCGTCCTTGCATGGCTGACAGTGCAGCATGACGAATTCGCTGGTCGCGCCGGCCATGGCATAGTGGTCCTCGCCCAAAAGAGCGAGATCGGCGACGAGCTGCGCATAGGGCATTTCCGACCTGAAATAGGTCAACGCCAGCAGACCTACATCGGCGACACCGTCGCGCAGGCCGGACAGTGTTGGCTTGGGGCCAAGCAAGGCGCCGCCGGTAAACAGCTTGAAGTCGAAGGCATCCGGAAATTCAGATTCGGTCATTTCGGCAAAGGCGGCATGGCCACGCGATGTCGCGTGATTGGGTGACGTCCAGTTGGATATAGTCACCCGCTTTTCGGCCAGGGCCGGTGTCGCCGCTAGAACGGCCGTCGCCGCCAGCGCGGCAAACGCATTGGTCAGTTTCATGTGGTCTCCTCCTCTTTTTCAAGACCCCGCTATTGCGCGGGGTTCGTCACGGCCGGGATGGCCAAATCAGTTGCCGAGCTCTGGCAGGAACATGATCAGTTCGGGAAATGCGACCATGATGATAAGGACCACCACATCCGCAGCCAAAAACCACAAAACACCCTTGAAAATCAGTGAAATCGGGACCGCATCTCCGACGATGCCCTTGATCACGAACACGTTCAGCCCCACCGGTGGGGTAATCAGAGCCATCTCGACCAGCTTGGTTGCAAGCACGCCCAGCCAGATCAGGCTGATATGGTTCGCCTCGTAGATCGGCAGAAGGATTGGCAGCGTCAGCAGCAGGATGCCCAGCGGATCGAGGATCATGCCCAGCAGGCAAAAGATCACGGCGGTGCCAAAAACCAGCATCACATAGCTGGCCCCCAGGTCAATCACCAAGTCCGTCATCGCTTCGGGGATACCGCTGATCGCCAGAAACCTCGAAAACAGGTTGGCACCGACCGCAATGATGAAGATCGCCGCGGTCATTTTCGCAGTGTCCATCAGCGCGATCCTGGAAACTTTCCAGTTCAGGGTGCCGCGCGCCGCCGCAATCGCGAAGGACAACGCCGCCCCGACAGCCCCGGCCTGCGTGGGTGTGAATATCCCGGTGAACAGACCGCCGAAAACGCCCACCACCAGCAAGAGCACGGGCCATGTCTCGCTCAGGGCCTCCAGCCGTTCGGACCATGTCGCGCTTTCGTCGTGCGACGGCGCGAGCGCGGGATTGATCCACACACGAACGATGATTACGGCCCAGTACCCCAGCATCGTCAGTACGCCCGGCACGATCGCGGCCAGAAACAGCTTGCTGATCGCGACCTCGGCAAAAATACCGTAGATGATCAGAAGGATGCTCGGCGGGATGAGCGACCCCATGGTGCCGGCTGCGGCAACCACGGCGGTACTCAGCCCGGGATCGTAGTCGCGCTTCAGCATTTCCGGCACCGCGATCCGGCCCATTGCCGCGGCGCAGGCCAGGCTGGAGCCGGCCGCCGCCGAAAACAGCGCCGCGCCGCCCACGCTGGCGACCGCCAGCCCCCCCGGCAGGAACGACAGCCAGACCCTGGCGGCCTTGAATATCCCGCGCGTGATGTCGGTCTGGTAACAGACGTAGCCCATCAAGAGGAACATCGGGATCGAGCTCAGCGTCCAGTGCGCGGCGAAGTCATAGGGCACCGCCGTCAGCAGGCCGAAAGCCGCGCCGCTTCCCAGCATCGCCCAGAACCCGAAGAAGGACACGATACCCAGCGCGACCGCGATCGGAACGCGCAGCAAGACCAGCAGGATGACAGAAACGATGCCGCAAAGGCCGATCTGGAAAAAGCTCACCGTTCCACTCCTATTCGTACATGTCGTGATTGGGGCCGGCCATGCCAGCGTCGGTGAAAGGCCTCTGGATCAGCTTGGCCAGCAAAAGCAGAACCATCAGCCCTGCACCAAGAGGCAGACAGAAGCGACCGGGCCAGACGGTCACCGCCGCCATACCCATGGATTTTTCTCCAATGGCGTATTTCTCGAGCGCGTCTATCCAGGTTTGCCAGGTCAGCAGGCCATAGAACACAGCCGACAATGCCAGCGCCAGCATGTCCAGAACGGTCCTGCCCGCCGCCGGGATCAGATCGTGAATCAGATCAACCTTGACGTGCTCGTTGGTAAATTCGACGAAGGGCAGCGGCAGGAAGACCAAGCCGACCATGTAATAGTATGACACGTAGTCCACCATTCCCGGCAGCGGCTCGGCGACAAACTGGCTCAGAACGACATCGATCGTCACATGGACCATCATCAGCGCCGCCAGGGCAGTCGCAATATAGGTAATAATCCGCGACACCCTGCCAAGTCGTGCAATAACTGTTTCCATCACTATCTCTTCCCTGTCGTAAAAAGGGCCAATCCGCTTGGTCATGCGCCACGGAAAACCGGTTTTCTCTTGCTCAGAAAGGCGTCGATGCCTTCGGCGTGATCCGCGCTCTTGATGATTTGCCCCTGAATGATGGCTTCTGTTTCAAGAAAGTTCTCCAGAGACGGTTGCATCGCGGCGCGCATCAGCCGCTTGGTACCGGCCAGGGCAAAGGTTGGCCCCGCGGCCAGGTCTGTCGCATAGTCCAGGGCCGCCCGGTCGAGGGCATCATCGGGATGAACCTGGCTTGCCAATCCCAGGCTCAGGGCTTCATCCGCCGGCACCATCCGCGCTGAGAAGGCAAGGTCCGTCGCACGTTGCCGACCGATCAGATTCTGAAGGAAAAACGCCGCGCCGCCATCGGGGGCCAGCCCGATCTTGCGAAAAACCTGACCGAATCTTGCCGTCTCGGAGAGCAGGATAACGTCGCAGGCGAGCGCCATGCTCAGACCGATCCCGACCGCCGGACCGCGCACCGCGGCAACCACAGGCTTCTCGCAATTGAATATGGAAAGGATCATCTGGTGTGCCCTGTACAAGCGCGCCCGATCACCCCAGACATCGTCCTTGCCCATGGTCGAAATATCCGCACCCGCACAAAAAGCGCGGCCCTCGCCCCGCAGTAATACGGCGCGAATCCGCGGGTCAGTTTGGATATCGCGAAACGCGTCCAGGAGTTCGACGCGCATGTCGAGGGTCAGCGCATTCAGCTTGTCGGGCCGGTTCAACGACACGACGGCCAGACCTTCTGAGTGTTCCACAGTGATATCGCTTGTCATGACCGCCCCTCCCTTTGGCGAAGATTCGTCAGTCAGTGAAGAGCGCCCGAGCAATCCCGTTCTTGTGTATCTGGGTCGTTCCCCCGGTGATCGTCAGCATCCGCACATCCCTCACCATCCGCTCCAACGGAAGCGAACCGAAATAGCCGTAGCCACCGAACATCTGCATGGCGTCATGGGTGACGCGCTGTGCCATTTCGGTGGCCTGAACCTTGGCGATCGAAGACAATGTTGGATCGGCCTGGCCGCGGTCGATCAGCGACAGCGCCGTATAACACAACGACCGCGCGGCCTCGATCTGCACCTTCATGTCCGACATCATCCATTGCAGCCCCTGCATCTCGGACAGCGCCTTGCCGAATTGCCGACGGGTCTTCATGTAGTCGCGTGCAAGGTCGAACGCCCCCTCGGCGACACCAAGCGCCAGTATCCCCATGCCGACGCGCGTGGCGTTATAGACACCCAGCGGGCGGACAAAGCCGCTGGAGTTGCCGGCCAGCCCTTCGGTCACGACGTTTTCGGACGGCACCCGCACATCGTCGAAATGGATCTCGCATTCGTTGCAGCCGCGCGCGCCCATCTTCTGTTCAAGAATATGGACCGAAACGCCGGGGCTTTTGCGGTGCACCAAAACGGTTCCGATGCCTCGCGCGCCTTTGCTTTCGCAGAACCGAGCATAGACCAGAAGGTAATCGGCCCTGTCGCCGAAAGTGGTAAAGATCTTGCCGCCGTTCAGCACAAACCCGTCCCCGTCCGGGCGCAGCGATGTCGTCACCGCGGTGGCGTCCGACCCGGCCTCTGGCTCGGTCCAGGAGATCGCGCATTCGATCTCGCCCGCGGCGAAGCGGGGCAGGAAAGACTGCTTCAACGCCTCGCTGCCGCAGGTGGCGATGATCCGGGGCGAGACGTTCTGATCGTGAACGATCAGCGCGGTATTGAAATCCACCTTGGCCAGTTCCTCGATCACGAGATAGCAATCCACCAGCGGCGCACCGCCACCGCCGTATTCTTCGGGAATGGTCATGCCCAGATAGCCAAGCGCGGCCAGCCGATGGTGGTTTTCCTCGGGGTAGATGCCGTCGCGGTCCCAGCGTGCGGCGCGGTCCCGGAATTCCCCGAGCGCCAGTTCTCGCGCGGCATCCTTGAGAGCGACCTGTTCTGTCGTTAGCAACGAGGGATGCATCCGCCCTACCCCCGCCGCTGGTCGAAGCTGTGGCCGTAGACCATGGCGGCGATCGTATTGCGCAGGATTTCGACGGTGCCACCGCCAAGCGCGAAGCCGCGCGCGTCACGCACCATACGTTCCAGCGGGTATTCGCGCGTGTAACCATTGTGACCGTGGATCTGCAGCGCTTCGTTCGTGACCCTCTGCGCCATTTCGTTGGCGTAAAGCTTGGCCATGGTCGCATCCATCGGATCGGGAAAGCCGTTCGGCGCGGGGTTGGTCGCGGCCCGATAGACCATCAGACGCGCAGCATGGATCTGTGTGGCCATGTCGGCGATTTTCCATTGCAGGCCCTGGAATTCCTTGATCGGGCGCCCGAACTGATGGCGAATCTCGGAATACGACTTTGCAGCATCGAAAGCGCCCTGCGCCAGCCCCACGCACATCGCTGCGTTGCCCACCCGCTCGGGTCCGAAACTGCTCATCAACAGCGCGAAGGAGCGCGAGCTTTCCGGGTCCCCTTCGACCAGCACATCCTCGGGACCGGCCTTGTAGTTTTCAAGGATAATCTCGGCCTCGGTCAGTCCCCGGCCACCCATCTTCAGCGATATGTGGCCGATCCGAGCGCCCGGCTTCTTCAGATCGACGACAAAGGCACCAATCCCCTTCGCCCCGCTGGCCTTGCCGAAACGGCAGAAGACCAGCGCATAATCGGCCACATGGGCGCCCGTGGACCAGCATTTGTTGCCATTCAGCACCCATCCGTCGCCGTCCCTTGTGGCCGTGGTGCGCAGGTCTGTCACCGCCGACCCCGCCTCGGGCTCGCTGATGGCGATTGCGATGAATTTCTTGCCGGCCGCCATGTCTGGCAGGAACCGCTTTTTCTGCTCGTCGCTGCCCAGAACGCTGATTGCCCGGGATGGGCCGTTCAGGTAGAGTTGCGAGACCAGCGCCGTGTTGAAACAGACCCGCGCCATTTCTTCCAGAAACACCGTGCCCTGGATCACTGGCGCGCCGGAGCCGCCGTATTCTTCAGGGATGAACATTCCCAGATAGCCAAGTTCGGCCAGCTTGTCGCGGTTCGCGGCTGGAAACTCTTCGGCTTCGTCCCAATGGGCGGCCCTGGGAGCAAACTCGCGCTCAGCCAGCTTGCGTGCCTCGTTGCGAAAATCCTCCAATTCCGGATCGAGCTTGAACATGTCAGTAGGTGTCCTTTGATTGAGCAGAGGGCAGGTCCTGTTCCAGTGCGGTCAGGATGCGCGCCGTATCGGCGCCTACGGTTGGTGTGGGGATAGGGGTGACCTGTGGGTGAGCCGCGAAACGCATCGGCAGCCCTGGAACAGGGACCGTGCCCAGGTCTGGATGCGGAAGGTCATGGATCATGCCGCGGGCGCGCATGTCATCGTCCGACACCACCTCAGCGAGCGTGCGCACCGGGGCGCCCGGCACATGTGCGCTGCTCAGGGCCGCGAAAATCTCGGCGCGGGTCTGACTTGAGGTCCACGCCGTCACCCAGCCATCGACTTGGGCACGCCGCGCGCAGCGCGCGGGTCCCGCGGCCAGTTCGGGATCTTCGGCCAGATTAGGGCGACCCATGGCCCGGGTCAGCTGCTGCCAGTGGCGATCATTCAGGCACATGATGGCCACCTGCCCGTCGCGCGCCGGAAACAGGTCGTAGGGTGCGACCTTGAGCACGGCCTGACTGTTGCCGGCCCGGTCGGCGAACCCGTCAGGCGCCAGCAGATAGCTTGCGACATTCGACGCCAGCGCGTGGTGCGTGACGTCCTGCATCGCGATCTGGACAAAATCCCCGCGCCCTGTCGCGCCGCGCGCATGCAACGCCGCCATAATGCCACCAAAAAGGTGGATACCGCCCAGAAAATCGGTGATCGCTGCGCCGCATTTCACCGGCGGACCATCGGGAAACCCGGTCACCGACATCAGCCCGGTCAGGGCCTGAATAGGAAAATCCATCGCCGGCGCATCGCGATAGACGGAATCGGCCGCGTAGCCCTTTCCTGACCCCATGACCAGGCGCGGATTGCGGGCACAGAGTGTTTCCCACCCCAGCCGCAGTTTCTCCATCGTACCGGGACGGAAATTCTCGATTAGAACATCGGCCGAATCTGCCAGCGCCAGCAGGGCGCTGCGCCCGCCCTCGGACCCCAGATCGAGCGTCACGCTCTGTTTGCTGGAATTGAGCATCATCGCTGCGGGGTTCTCGCGCCCGCCCGCGATGCCGCGGATACTGTCGCCGCCGGGCGGCTCGACCTTGATGACCTCGGCCCCCATGAGCGCGAACATCAGACCGCAATAGGGCCCAAGGTAGACCTGCCCGAGGTCGATCACCCGAAGACCGGCCAGCGGGCCACTATCGGGCGCCGCGTTCATGATCCGACAAAGCGCGGCGGGCGCTTTTCCTTGAAAGAGGCGACCGCCTCGCGGTGATCTGCGGTCTGCATGATATGGGCTTCGGCGGTTGCCTCGATCTCGAGATAGGTCGCGAAATCGCAATCCATGCCACGGTTCAGCATCGACTTGCCCAGCCCAAAGGCTCGGGTCGGCCCTTCGGCCAGACGCGCGGCCAGCGCATCGGCCTCTGCGTCGAGCGCGTCTTCTTCGTGGATTGCGTGGACGATCCCAAGGTCGTGCGCCTCTTGGGCATCGATCACCTGGGCCGTCAGGAACATCGCCTTCGCCCGCTGCGTCCCGACCGTCCGCGCCAGCAAGTAAAGCCCGCCACCGTCGGGCACGATCGCCACGCGCGCATAGGCCTGGCAAAAGCGGGCCGAGGGCGCGGCCAGGATCACGTCAGCCAGAAGCGCAATGTTGAACCCCACGCCAAAGGCCGGCCCGGCAACCGCCGCGACGACCGGCTTTTCAAGATCATATAGCATCCGGGTTACGCGGTGCTGTTGTTTCATGCGGTCCCGCATGGCCACAGGCGAAGAACCGGCGAAAGTGCTGATATCGCCTCCGGCGCAAAACGCGCCCCCGGCGCCCGTGATCAACAGCGCGCGCACGCGGTCATCGTCGCGCACCTGGGTGACGATGCGTTCCATCTCTTTGCGTGCGTCTTGATCAAGGGCATTCTTCTTCTCGGGAAAATCGAAAGTCATCCGACCAACGCTTTCCGAGCGGCTGTAGAGCAATGGCACCGCTTCCTCCTCCCAGGAATGGGCTAGCATGGAACACGATAGGAGTGGCATTGAGCGACGGGCTATAGTCCGGTGCGGAAAATCAGACATGTGTAAAATTCACCCGTTCTGTGTATTTCCTTGCGGTCTGCTGGCACGTTTTTTCGGCTTCCCTTCCCATGCGCGCCCGTCACGGCTACGGGCCTCGGCACCCCCTGTTGAAACAGCAAAGAAGAAATAGACAATGTACTCCGACACCCCTCTCGGCCGCTTGCGCCTGCCTGTGATCTGCTCGCCCATGTTCCTGGTGTCCGGGCCGGATCTTGTCGTCGCCCAGTGCAAAGCCGGCGTCATCGGCAGCTTTCCGGCGCTGAACGCACGCGAGTCCGAAGGTGAACCGCCGCTGCTTGGAGCCTGGCTCAAGCGCATCACTGAAGAGCTTGACGCGCACAATCAGGCCAATCCCGATCGGCCCGCCGCGCCATTCGCGGTCAACCAGATCGTCCATCGATCGAATGATCGGATTGAGCGGGACGTCGAAATATGTGCGCGCTGGAAAGTGCCTGTCTGGATCACATCAATGGGCGCACGGGAAGACGTCAACCAGGCGGCACATGAGTGCGGCGGCACTGTACTGCACGATGTAATCAACAACAAATACGCCAGGAAAGCGATCGACAAGGGCGCCGACGGCCTGATCGCGGTCTGCGCCGGCGCTGGCGGCCACGCCGGGGCCTTGTCACCCTTTGCGCTGGTTCAGGAAATCCGGAAATGGTTCGATGGTCCGCTTGCCCTGTCCGGGTCCATCGCGACCGGGCGCTCAATTCTGGCGGCGCAGGCCATGGGTGCGGATTTTGGGTATATCGGATCCCCCTTCATTGCCATGACCGAGGCGGTCGCGTCGGAGGAGTACAAGCAAATGATCGTCGAAGGCGGGGCCGATGATATTGTCTATACCGACTATTTCAGCGGCGTGCATGCCAACTATCTGAAACCGTCGGTGCGGGCGGTCGGTCTCGATCCGGACAACCTGGCCGGGATCGGCAACAAACTCGATCTGGCCACCGGCGACATTCGCCCCAAGGCCTGGCGTGACATCTGGGGCAGCGGTCAGGGGATCGGAGCGGTGAAAGAGGTGATGACCACGGCGGACTACGTCGACCGTCTCGACCGGGAATACCAGGGCGCCAAAGATGCGCTCTGTTCCTGACGAAAGAGGGCGGCCAGTTGCCCGGCCGCCCATCTGTTTCTGCGGTTGTCGCGAATGATCGAGACCCGATCTTAGCGGTCGTTTTGGTTGACGATCAGTTCTGCATTTTCGGGTAGTTCCGAAACAATGTTCACCTCGTCAGCACGAATTCGTGCATGCAGTTTGAAGGTATCAGCGGCGGCGGCTTCCGCGGCGGAAGCGTCGGCACCGTCTTCCAGCACAAGCGAGAGGCGGATCATGTCGCGATCGTTCTCGCGCGTTACCACGGCCTGCGCGGCCTTTGCGCCCGGCGTGCCGATGACAACTTCTTCAACCACGCGCGGATAAACGAAAATCTCGCGCACTTTGACCGCTGCCCCGACCCGTCCCTGCAATGCTGAAATCCGGCTGACGGTGCCATCCGCGTTGCTTTCCAGGGCAAAGGCGCTGTCGCCGGTGCCGAACCGGATCATCGGCCAGGTGGCATCGCGCGCGGTCACGACAACCTCGCCCGGTTCACCATGGGCGACCTGTTCGCCGCTGATCGGATCGCAGATCTGCACCACGCGGTCGGGATGAACCAGGTAGCCTTTGCCGCCATCCTCATAGGCAACAAGGCCCAGATCGGCGGTGGCATAGGCGGCCCAGGTGGACACGCCGTATTCGGCCTCGATCCGGCGGCGCTTGGTCATCCAGTCGCCCATCTCACCGCCGAGGAAGGCTGTCTTCACCTTCCATGCGTCGCGGCCATAGGTTTCGATCACCTTGTCCGCCAGCGTCAGGAAAAACGCGGTCGAGGCGCAGATCGAAGTCACGCCGGTTTCGACGATGATCTGTGCCTGAAGCTCCGTATTGCCGACGCCGCCGGGGATTACGGTGGCGCCAGCAGCCTGTGCGGCTTCGTCGAACAAAAGCCCCGCGGGCACCAGATGATACATCCAGGTGTTCAGGATGATACCCCCCGGCCCCACGCCTGCCGACTTGAACAGCAGGTCAAGGCCGTGGCCGCCCGAAAGGGCCGGTTCGAAAATCGGGCCGGGGGACACGTAGATCCGCCCGATATCCTTCAGATCAGACGCCAGAAACCCGCCAAAGGGCGGGTTCTCGCGTTGGATTTTCAGAAGTTCTTCCTTTTTCATCACTGGAAGACGCGAGAGGTCCGTCACCGATGTGACGGCTGCCGGATCGAATCCGGCAGCCGCAAATCGCGATTTCAGGCCAGGAGCCTTGTTGGCCGCAGCGGCATAGGCTTGAGCTATATCTTGGTAGATATCATCAGACATTTCCATGCCTCCTCGTCCAATCGGGCGTTAAATCGGGCAGTCCTTGCGGAAGTTCGGCGTGCGCTTCTCGCGGTGCGACAACACACCCTCCTTGACGTCCTCGCTCATGAAGCCAAGCATCTCCAGCGCGGTCGACGCATCAAAGATCGGCCCGGCCTGGCGCAGCCAGTTGTTCAGCGAATACTTGGTCCAGCGGATCGCGCTTTGCGAGCCGTTGGCCAGTTCGACAGCCGTGTCCAAAGCGATCTGCTGAAGCTCGTCATCCTCGACGCACATTGACACCAGACCGATACGCTCGGCCTCTTCGCCCGACACCGGCTTGCAGGTCATCAGATAGTATTTCGCCTTGGCCATCGAGGTCAGCAGCGGCCAGATGATCGCCGCGACGTCACCGGCGGCAACACCAAGGCGGGGATGACCATCGACAATCTTGGCCTTCTTTCCGGCGATCGAGATATCGGCCAGAATGGCAACCACAAGGCCCGCGCCGGCCGCAGGGCCATTGATCGCGGAAATGATCGGCTTGTTGCAGTTGATGATGTTATAGACGAGATCCTTGGCTTCTTTCCACGTCTTCATGATCTCGTGCGAATTGCCAATCATGTTTTCGATCAGGCTGAAATCACCGCCGGCGGAAAACGCCTTGCCCGCGCCGGTCACGATGACCGCGTTAATGTCGGGGTCGCGGTCGATGTCGATCCACATGTCGGTCATCTGGGTGTGGGTTTCCGCATCCACGGAATTGAAGGTCTCGGGCCGGTCGAAGGTGATGCGCAGCACGCGATCCGCCGGGTAGTCAAATTTCAGTTTGTCGTATTTTGCATAACGATCCGACATAGTTCTATTTCCTCCGTGGGGTATTGAATTAACCAGGCAGCCCGAGGACCGCCTTGGACAGGATGTTTCTCTGGATTTCGTTCGATCCACCGTAGATCGTGGTGGGTCTGGCCTTGTAGAAGCTGGCCAGAACATCGACATTTATGTTGCCGACCTGAAGCGGCCCGATGGAGCCGCCATCGGGGCCGGCTGCTTCGATCATCAGCTCGGTGATGCGCTGGAAGCATTCAGTCACCCAAATCTTCAGCATGGAGACATCCGCACCCAGCGTCTCGCCACGTTTGAGCTGATCTGCAAAACGGGCATAAAGTGCGGCATGATCTTCCACATCCAGTGCCGCCTGGGCAAAACGGTCGCGGAACACCGGATCGTCAAACGCGCCACGGCCACGGGCAAAGCTCTCCAATTGCCCCAGCGCGTTCTGGGCCAGACTGGGCGAGCCGATGAAGATACGCTCGAAGCTCAAAAGAGCCTTGGCCATCGTCCAGCCCTTGTTCAACTCACCGACAAGGTTTTCGCGGGGCGTCCGGGCATCGTCAAAGAAAACTTCGCAGAACTCGGTTTCACCCGAAAGGGTGGTGATCGTGCGGACCTCGACACCGGGCTGATCCATCGGGGCCAGAACGAAACTGATGCCCTGTTGTTTTTTCGGCGCTTCCGGATCGGTGCGCACCAGCATGAAGATATGCGTGGCGTCATGCGCCATCGTGGTCCAGATCTTCTGTCCGTTGATGACAAAGTCGTCGCCATCAATATCCGCGCGTGTGCGCAGGTTCGCCAGATCGGACCCGGCGCCGGGTTCCGAGTATCCCTGACACCAGATGTCTTCGCAGGTCAGGATACGCGGCAGCCAGTAATCTTTCTGTTCCTGGGTGCCGAATTTGATGATCAGCGGCCCGACCATCTGCACGCCCATGTCGCGGCCGCGATTGACGCCCCAGCGCTGCTGCTCTTCGTAAAAGATCAGCAACTTGGCGGCGTTCAGCCCCATACCGCCGAATTCAGCGGGCCAGGCTGGCGCGACCCAGCCCTTGGCGTGAAGCTTGCGGTGCCAATGTTCGATCTCGGCGAACTTCGGTCGGTGCGGCAGGTGACGCAGCTCCTCGGGATATTCCGCCTCGAAGAACTGGCGCACTTCTTTGCGGAACTCTGCATCGGTCATAGCGTTCCAGTCGGTCATTGTGCTGCCCCCTCTGCTTCGCGTGTCTCGAACCATATCCGCCTGTGATAGGCATCGTCGCCCAACCAGGCCGACAGCACCAGCGCCCGGTTCAGGTAGAGCCCGATATCGAACTCATCCGTGTACCCGACGGCCCCGTGCAGCTGGATGGCGTCGCGGGTGATTTTCTTGGCGGCCGTGACGGCGCGCGCTTTGGCGCGGCTGGCAATCGGGGCCCGAACCTTCGGATCGGTTTCGCTATCCATCTGCGCAAGCGCCTCCCGCACTCCGGCCTGCGCGACCTCGCACATCACGTTGAGGTCGACGGCACGGTGCTGGATGACCTGGAATGATCCGATCGGCTTGTCGAACTGCTCCCGCGTCTTGATGTAGTCGAGCGTGATCTCGAAGGCGCGCTCGCTCAGGCCGACAAGCTCGGCCGCGGCAAGCGCCGTTGCATCGGCGACAGCCTCGGCCAGTGCAGTGAGAACTGCACCGCTGCTGGCCAATTCCGCGGCCGGAGTTCCCGAAAACGAAAGCTCGCCCAGAGAGCTGCCATCCGCCTGCGTCCGCTTGTCGATGACAAGCCCCTGCGCGTCTGCCTCAGCCAGAACCAGAACCGGACCATCATCCTGTTCGGCCACGACAAGGAACCCGTGCGAACCGATCGCACCGACGACCCAGGCCTTGCCACCGGTCAGCTTTCCGTCCGCGTATCGGCAGGTCGCATCGGCAGGCGCCCCGTCGGGGCCGCGTTCCTGCCAGGCAACCGCCAATGAAATTTCGCCGCCGATGAGCTGTGCCATCTTCGGATGATCCGGACAAAGGCGGCGCAGAAGGCCGAGGCTCAGACCGATCGTCGACACGACCGGTTCCGGGGCAATCACACGGCCGACTTCCTCGGCGATGACACCCCCGGCGGCTAGGCCCATGCCAAGCCCGCCCTGATCTTCGGGCACCGCCACGCCGAAAACACCGGCCTCGGCCAGTTCCCGGACCATCTCCGGATCGAAACCGCCCCCGGCATCACGGAGTTGTCGGGCTCTGTCACTTCCGCCCGCCCGTTCAAACAACGTGCGCACGCTCTCGCGCAACAGGCGAAGGTCTTCTTGTTCGCTGGAAAGGATATCAGTTTGTGTCATTTTGTTTTCGCTGGATCATCACGGGGGTGTCGGTCGAAAAAACGACCTCGCCCTCGGGGTTTTTGGCGCTGAGCGTATAGTGCAAAACACCTCTGTCGGGCTTGCTTTTTGACGGTGTGACCGAGTTGACCGTCAGTTCGACATCAAGGGGTTCGTTCGGGTGCACAGGCCGCAGCCAGCGCAAATTGTCAAAGCCCATGCCGCCGATATTGGCAACATCGACCATCATCTCGGTCATGACCGGCTTGAACACCTCAAGCATGGTCTGAAAGCCCGAGGCGATCAGGCTGCCATGTATGGCGGTTGCATAGTCTTCATCGGTGTGCAGCCGCTGCGGATCCCATTCCTTGGCAAAGGCCTTTATTGAATCCGCGCTCATCGGAGCGCTGCGAAAGCGATAGACTTGGCCCGGCGAGAAGTCTTCCAGATACCTCAAGAGGCACCCTCCTTTGCGAAACCGTCATCGTATCCGCTCGCATCCTTGGATATCCGGATGCGGTTGAATTCTTCCAGCTTCGGATAGGTTTCCTTGAACGCCACCAGGAACTCACCCATCGGCGCGTCGAAATAGAGACCACGGTCGTTCACATATTCCATGTGCCGGTGATTCTGTTCGTCGAACTCATGAAAGAGCGCGTCGTGATAGCCGTCGAAGACCAGGGGTTTGACCCCGAATCTTTCACACAGTTCCATGTTGAATGCAGGTGTCACCTTGTAGGCCTCATTCCCCAACCACAGCTGAACATAGCCGTGGTAGATAAAGAGATCGGTCCCCATCAACTCCTGCAACTTGGGTGTATTCAGGTGGTTGCGCACATCCGCGAACCCCAGAGCGGCGGGGATACCCACAGCACGCAAACAAGCCGCCAGAAGAATTGCCTTGGGAACGCAAAACGCCGCTTCCGCCCCAGCGATACGGCTGGCACGGTAAGAGTCCTCATCCAGCGCAAAACAATAGGGATCATAGCGAATATCGTCGCGCACCGCTTCGAATAGGCGGATCGCCTTGTCGCGATTGGTTGCGCCCACAGGGAGATCACGCAAAGCCGATGTCACGAAACCCTGCACTTCCAAGCTATCGCTTTCCACAAAGCGCGATGGCATGACATAACGCTCAGCTTCAGTCGGCAGGTCATCGTCAGACTTGTCCATTGGCCCCTCCCTTTTTCTAACAAATGTTAGATTACCGATTCAAAACCTGCCCGTCAACGGGATTTACTCTGTCTTTGGTTGGTCCACGCCATAACGCGTATTGTCTTCGCCCAGAGTGGCTGCAACTCCGACCGAATTTCCGGAAGAACGGAACTCCGGCGCAATTGGCAGCGGCAAAGCAGGCGCGTCCCGGCCGGAGATTTTTACGGTCCGCCCGAACACGTCACGCGCTTTGAAATGCGGGTCATGTGCCGCCTCGGCGGGCGTTTTCATGACCGAACAGCAGCAATCTGCCGCTGCCAGCAAAGCCTCCCAATGGGTCGAGGGATGTTCCCTCAGACGACGTGCAACCTCCGCGGCACAGGCATTTGGATCGGACCAATCATCGCGAAGGGCCACCGGCAAACCAATGACATCGCAGAACAACTGCCAAAACTTTTCTTCCAACGCGCCGACGGCGATCTGACGCCCATCCGCAGCCGAATAAAGCCGATACCGGGCCAGGCCACCCGTCAGACGGCTGCCACCGCTTTCGATGTTCTGCCCGGCAATCACACCTTCGGCATGGGCCCAATAGGCAAAGGCGAACGCCCCCTCGGCCATTGCGATATCCAGATGCGTCCCCTGCCCGCTTGCCTGGCGCGCAATCAGGGCCAGCAGGATATTCATCACCGCAGGATAGGTTCCGCCTCCGATATCGGCGACCAGCCCGAACGGGGCCGTTGGCTGGTCATCCGGTCCGCGACTGAGCGACAGGATACCCGCATCACCGACGTAGTTGAGATCGTGGCCGGCGGCGCTGGCCTTTGGTCCGGTCTGGCCATAGCCGGTGATCGAACAATAGATGAGACCGGGATTGATCTTTCGCACCGCTTCATAACCAAGCCCCAGCCGGTCCATCACGCCGGGACGGAACTGCTCTACCAGAACATCGGCCCTCTCGATCAAGGGGCGCAGACGTTCCACTGCGCCCCTTGACTTGAGGTCGATGGCCACCGATCGCTTGCCGTGGTTCAACACGGCAAATCCGATGCTCTCTCCGTCGATCTTGGGCTCGGTTTGGCGCGCGTCCTCGCCGACTCCGGGACGCTCGAACTTGATCACTTCGGCGCCAGCCTCGGACAGCATGAGCGTCGCCATCGGACCGGGAAGAAGTGTGCTGAAATCCAGCACCAGGATATCCTTGAGCGGTTGAGCCATCTTCACTGCCTCAGGCGAAGCGCGCCGCGCCGTTGTTCAGAACAACCACGTCGCGTGCCGGAATAGATGCTCGAAACCGGGCCTCGCCGTCCTCTTCCCAGATTTCGAACCGCACGGTTTCGCCGGGATAGACCGGCGCCGAGAACCGAACATCCAGACCGACAAGCCGGGCAGAATCATAGTCCAGCAACGTCTTGAGAATCGCCCGGGCCGCCAGCCCATAGGTCGCCAGACCATGCAGGATCGGGCGGTCGAACCCGACAGAACGGGCAACATCCGGGTCAGCATGAAGCGGATTGAAATCACCGCTGAGACGATAAATAAGGGCTTGGCGCGGCAGGGTATCGATATCACATATATGATCAGGCGCCCGATCAGGCAGCACTGCGGGTGCCGGACCCGCCTGGTTTTCACCGCCAAACCCCCCATCACCGCGACAGAAAGCCGACATCGCCACGCGCGCTAGTTTTTCGCCGCTGTCCGCGTCGATAATATCGCGGCTTTGGTAAATGACGGCTCCCTTGCCCTCGCCCTTGTCGGCGATGAAATCGATCTTGCTACGGCCGACAAGCCGGGCATGTGTCGGCAGCGGCTTGTAGATGTCGAGCCACTGTTCGCCGTGCAGCACTTTCTGCCAGTTTACGCCGGTCTTGGGATCGCGCAGCCAGAAGCCGGGATACCCCAAAATAACCGCCATCGAGGGAACTGCCTTGAGCCCGTCCTCATAGACATAGGCCAGCTCCTTTTTGTCGGTCGGATCCTCACCGAACCCAAGGCCGAGTGCATACAGGATGGTATCCCGCTCGGTTAGCGTCTGTTCGATTTCCTCAAAGTCCCAGTTCGACAGTGCATCGAAATCCAATGGCATTTGCTTTCCTCCCTTAGTTGCCGTCAGAGCGTGTTTTGAGATCCAAGTATGGCCGTGACCTGACTGGACAGCACACCGCCGTTGCCATGCGCCAGCGCCAGATCAATATCCTTCAACTGAATGCCTGGCGCGTCGCCACGGATCTGGCGGGCAGCCTCGATCACTGTGAAGATGCCGTACATCCCGGGGTGCACACAGGACAGGCCGCCGCCATTCGTGTTCACCGGCAAGACGCCGCCAGGCGCGATGCGTCCGCCCTCGACAAAGGCCCCTCCCTCGCCCTTGGCGCAGAACCCCAGATCTTCAAGAAACAGGATGGTATTGATGGTGAAGGCATCATAAAGCTCGACCGCCTGGATGTCCGCAGGGGTCACGCCGGCCGCCGCAAAAGCGCGCGCGCCCGAGGCGCGGGCGGCGGTCACGGTGAAATCCTTCATTTGCGAAATCTGCCGGTGCGAGCTTTCCGCAGCACTGCCCAGCACATAGACAGGCGCCTTCGGGAAATCCCGGGCGCGGTCCGCGTGGACCATAACGATCGCGCCGCCACCGTCGGTGACAAGACAACAGTCGCGCACGGTCAATGGATCGCCCACCATGCGCGCACCCAGCACGTCCTCGCGGGTCAGCGGGCCGCGCTCGAACGCTTCGGGGTTGCGCTGCGCCCAGGCCCGCGCGGCAACGGCCACGTCGGCCAGCTGTTCGCGGGTGGTGCCGTATTCATGCATGTGCCGCGCCGCGGCCATCGCGTAGGCCGAGATCGGATAGCGCGGATTATACGGCGCCTCGTAGGCCGGCGGACGTGAAGCGGTCACCAGTCTGCCCGATGCGGTGCGCTGGTTGGAGCCATAAACAATCAGCGCGACATCACACAGACCGGCATCAAGGGCCATGGTCGCGGACGTCAGGTAGTTTACGAAGGACGAACCGCCCGACATTGTGCCATCAATGAAACGGGGCTGGATGCCCAGATACTCCGCCGCCATAAGCGCCGGCATGCTGTCTTCCATCATGGTGCAAAACAGCCCGTCGACGTCGGACAGGTTCAGCCCGGCATCGCCAAGCGCCGCAAGCGCGGATTGCGCCATGACATCATAGGCCGTCAGGCCATGGGCTTCTCCGAAACCGGCATGACCGGTTCCCACGATGGCGGATTTTCCCCGAAGTTCAGTGGTCATGGCCTATCCCTCCGACGGTTTGAAAAGCACGGCCGGAACACCCTCAGCCTCGCCCACGAATGCGGTTACAGGCATGTCGATGACGACCTCACCTGGGGCAATGCCCTCGACCCGGCTCATCATCCGGACACCCTCGTCCAGCTCGACGACGCATACGTTGTAGTCGCCGCCCCGTTCGGGCTTTCGGCGCACGACTGTTGTGGTGTGGACCCGTCCCTTGCCGCCTGCCTGCTTCCACGAAATCGCGGCGCCATGACAATGGGGACACAGGACTCGCGGGAAAAAGTGATAGGCCCCGCAGTCGTCGCACTTGGGCAGCAGGATCTCTCCCTCTGCCAGCGCGCGCTGGAAAAACTGGTCTGGTCCTATGGCGTCCTGCACCGGCGTTCTCCTTCAAGCGATCCAGTCTTTGTCTAATCGTATTGATTATGTTTCTAACAATTGTTAGATTTAGTCAACCTTTTAGGATCAATTGAGAGAAACTCATGCCAGGTTCAGACTTAGCCCCCCTTTCCGGCAAACTCGTCGTTGCGTTGGAACAGGCAGTCGCCGCGCCTTTTTGCTCCTCGCGGCTGGCCGATGCCGGCGCGCGCGTGATCAAGATCGAACGCAAGGGAGCCGGCGATTTCGCCCGCGCCTACGATACCGCCGCCAACGGCGAAAGCGCCTATTTCACATGGCTGAACCGAGGCAAAGAAGCGGTCGCCTTGGACATTAAAGCCGACGAAGACCGTGAAATCCTGCTCAGGATGCTGGAAAACGCGGATGTGTTTGTTCAGAACCTGCTGCCGGGCGCGCTGGCCAAGCTCGGGCTCGATTCCGCAAGTCTGCGAGAGAGATTCCCGCGCCTCGTGACCTGCGACATCACCGGATACGGCGAAGACGGCCCGATGCGCAACGCCAAGGCCTATGACCTTCTGGTGCAATGCGAGAGCGGTCTGGCATCAGTGACCGGTACTGCGGACGGACCGGGACGGGTGGGCGTATCGGTCTGCGATATCGCCACAGGTATGACAGCCCATGCCGGAATCTGCGAAGCGCTTGTCGGGCGTGATCGCACCGGCAAGGGCAGCGGCGTTTCCGTGGCAATGTTTGATGTGATGGCCGACTGGATGTCGGTTCCGCTGCTGTATCACGATTACCTTGGCAAGCCGACACCGCGTGTCGGGCTGAACCACACGGTCATCTGCCCTTACGGGGCCTATGAATGCAAGGACGGTCAGCTTGTCGTCATTACCGTTCAGCACAGCGGCGAATGGCAACGGTTCTGTGAACACATACTGGGCGATGCGGCTTTGGCAACCGACCCCCGGTTCCATGACAACACGTCGCGAATTGAAAACAAACCCGCGCTCGAAGTTCTCATCAAGGCCGTGTTCGCCTCGCATGACCGCGCCGAGATGCTGAAGCGGCTTGACGCTGCGGGCATTGCCTCGGGCGCGGTGAACGACGTGGCGACCCTGTCCGGTCACCCCCAGCTTGACCGGTCCGTAATTCGCACGCCTTCCGGTGAAATCAACGTCCCGACCCCCCCGATCCGGCGCAGCCTCGGCGAAACGGCACTGGGCCCCTGCCCGGCCTTCGATGCGCAAGGCAAGGCCCTTCGCGCCGAGTTCGGCCGTTGTTCATAAAAAACGGTAGGCAGCTAAGTGGACAATCAAATGACCGATGAGAACAATCAGGCGATCCTTCAAGACGTGAAGATCGTCGATCTGACTTCTGTAGTTTTCGGACCTTTGGCGACGCAGATGCTGGGCGATCTGGGGGCCGATGTGATCAAGGTGGAAGGCCCCGAGGGCGATCTTCTTCGCCAGGTCCAGCCATCGCGCAACAAGCTGATGGGTGCCGCTTTTCTGGGGGCCAACCGTAACAAGCGCAGTGTCGTACTCGACCTCAAAACACAAACCGGTCTCGATCAGTTGCGCAAACTGCTCATCGATGCCGATGTGATGATTTCGAGCATCCGGCCTGCGGCGCTTGCCAGATTGTCTTTGGAACCCGAAACCCTGCGCCAGGAAAACCCGAACCTGATCACGGTATCCGCCACCGGTTTCGGACAGGACGGGCCCTATGCCGCCAAGCCAGCATTCGACGATTCCGTCCAGTCGGTGTCGGGATTGGCCAGCCTGGCAACCTTGCGCGACCCCGAGGCACCGCCCGCTTATGCCCCGACAATTCTGGCCGACAAGCTTGGCGGGGTCACCGCCGCCTATGCCGTGATGGGCGCCCTGTTCCACCGCGAGCGTACGGGACAGGCCCAGCATGTCGAAGTTCCGATGTTTGAGACGCTGGCCGCCTTCCTGCTGGCCGAACATATGGATGGCGCCACCTTCGAGGAGGCTCCGCAGGATTTCGGCTATGCCCGCATGCTGGTTCCGCACCGGCGTCCGGTTCAGACCGCAGATGGCTACATCACAATTTTGCCTTACACCAACGTACAATGGGCACGGTTTTTCAAGACGGTTGGGCGCAATGACATGATCGACCATGTCTGGGTCACGGACATGGACGCCCGTAGCCGCAACATCGGCGCAGTATACGATATGGTGGCGCACATTGCGCTGACCCGGACCACAGATGAGTGGCTTGACCTCATGGAGCAGGCCGACATACCCGCCATGCCAGTGCGCAACCTGTCAGATTTGCCGAACGATCCCCATCTTGCCGCAACCGGGTTCTTTCAACGGATTGATCACCCGACCGAAGGTGCGATCTGGACGACACGCCCGCCGGTTCGCTTTTCGGCGACCCCTGCGCGACATGATCATCGCCCGGCCCCGCGACTTGGGGAACACAGCGACGAAATTCTGGGGCCGGGCAGGGAGTAGCCCCACCCGGCACCGGACGGATCAAACATCCATCGAGCGTGCGATCAGTTCCTTCATGATCTCGTTGGTGCCGCCATAGATCATCTGGACCCTGCTGTCGGCATAAAGTCGCGCGATGGGGTATTCCATCATGAAACCGTAACCGCCGTGCAGTTGCAGGCATTCATGCATGACCTCGTTCTGCGTCTGGCTGCCCCACCATTTCGCCATCGAAGCCGTGGCCGCATCAAGTTCGCCCGCTTCAAGACGCGCGAGCCCGTCATTTACGAAGGAACGTAGCAATTCGGCCTTGGTTTTGCATTCCGCCAGTTTGAAGCGTGTATTCTGGAAGTCCATGATCCGGCTTCCAAATGCCTTGCGGTCCTGAACATATTTCACCGTTTCATCGATCGCAAAATCAATAAAACCGAGCGCGGTAATGCCGATCATCAGCCGCTCCCAAGGCAGCTGCTTCATCAGCTGGTAGAACCCCTGCCCCTCTTCCGGACCAAGCAGGTTCGCCGTGGGCACGCGCACATCCTCGAAGAACAGCTCAGCAGTATCCGAACCTTTCATACCCAGTTTCTTCAGGTTCCGTCCCCGGCGAAAGCCCTCGGCGCCCTCGGTTTCCAGAACGATCAACGAAACGCCCTTGGCGCCGGCGTTGCGATCGGTCTTTGCCACGATAACAACGAGATCCGCCGTGTGCCCGTTTGTGATAAAGATCTTCGAACCGTTGATCTTGTAGTGGTTGCCATCCTTTTCCGCATAGGTTTGTACGTTCTGGAGGTCAGAGCCCGTTCCAGGCTCGGTCATGGCAATCGCCGCAACGCTGTCGCCGCTGACCAGTTTCGGCAACCACTTTTTCTTCTGTTCCTCACTGCCATATGCGTTGAGATAATGGATTACGATGGACTGAATCCCATAGCCCCAACCCGTATCACCGGTGCGCCCCTGCTCGTAGACGGTAATCGCGTCGAACCCGATGCCGCCACCGAACCCACCATATTCTTCGGCAATCGAGCCACCCATGACACCCTGCTGACCGACTGTTTTCCAGAAGTCGCGGTCAACAATTCCCTGCTCCGCCCATTTTTCAATCTTCGGAGCCATCTCTGCATCGAAGAGCCTGCGTGTACTATCGGCGAACATCTTGTGTTCATCCACTGCCCAACTCGGGGAGTTCTTGATCAGAGACATGTTTTATTCCTATCGGTTCATGCTTGCATTGAAGAAATCTAACAAGCGTTTTATTTCCTGGCAATGAACCCGAGGCGTTCTGACGGGGCGTCACAAGGCTTCGGACCGTGCGCATCCGGATTTATCCAATCACGCGCCGCCCATTCGGCTCGTACAAAAAGGCCCGCCAAAACAGGCGGGCCTTTTTGTAATTTTTTCGCAATGACTTACAGCCTGTCGGTCAGTTCGGGCACGGCGTCGAACAGGTCGGCAACCAGACCGTAATCGGCAACCTGGAAGATCGGGGCTTCTTCGTCCTTGTTGATCGCGACGATGATCTTGCTGTCCTTCATGCCGGCCAGGTGTTGGATCGCACCCGAGATGCCAACGGCGATATACAGGTCAGGCGCGACCACCTTGCCGGTCTGGCCAACCTGCCAGTCGTTCGGTGCAAAGCCCGAGTCGACGGCGGCGCGGGATGCGCCAACGGCGGCGCCCAGCTTGTCGGCCAGTTTCTCGATCAGGGCAAAGTTCTCTTCGGAGCCGACGCCGCGCCCACCGGACACGACCACACCGGCCGAGGTCAGTTCGGGACGATCCGATGCGGCGACCTTGTCTTCGACCCATTCCGACAGGCCGGGGTTGTCCCCGGCACCGATGCTTTCGACCGAGGCAGACCCGCCTTCGCCAGCGGCATCAAAGGTCGAGGTGCGGAAGGTGATGACCTTTTTCGCATCCGACGATTTGACGGTTTGAATCGCGTTCCCGGCATAGATCGGGCGCTCGAACGTTTTGCCATCGATAACGCCGGACACGTCCGACAGGACCATCACGTCCAGCAGCGCGGCAACGCGCGGCATGACGTTCTTGGCGTCCGTGGTGGCCGGGGCGACGATATGTTCATAGTCACCGGCCAGCGATGCGATCAGCGCGGCGGTCGGTTCGGCCAGGCGGTGACCCAGCGATGCGTCTTCGGCGACCAGAACCTTGGTCACGCCGTCGATCTTGGCGGCGGCGTCGCCTGCGGCAGCAGCAGAGGCGCCCGCGCACAGAACGGTCACATCGCCCAGGGCCTTGGCCGCGGTCACGGCCTTGGCGGTTGCGTCGATTGCCAGTTCACCATCGGAGACTTCTGCGAGAAGAAGAACAGCCATTATACAGCCCCCGCTTCTTTGAGTTTTGCGACCAGCTCGTCCACCGAGCCGACCATGATACCGGCCGCGCGTGCCGCGGGCTCGGAGGTTTTGACGATTTCCAGACGCGGCGTGGCATCAACGCCGTAATCATCGGCGGTTTTCTCATCCAGCGGCTTTTTCTTGGCCTTCATGATGTTGGGCAGCGACGCATAGCGCGGCTCGTTCAGGCGCAGGTCCACGGTGACGATCGCGGGCATCTTGACCTTGATGGTCTGCAGGCCGCCGTCAACTTCGCGGGTCACGACGGCACTGTCACCGTCGATGTCCAGTTCCGAGGCAAAGGTACCCTGCGACCAGCCCAGCAGGGCCGACAGCATCTGGCCGGTGGCGTTCATGTCGTTGTCAATGGCCTGTTTGCCCGCCAGAACCAGACCGGGCCGCTCTTCCTCGACGATCTTGGCGAGGATTTTGGCAACGGCCAAGGGTTCGATGTCGGTGTGCACGTCATCGGCAGCGACAACCAAGATCGCGCGGTCTGCACCCATGGCCAGGGCGGTGCGCAGGGTTTCCTGGGCCTGTTTCACGCCGATCGAGACCGCAACGACCTCCTCGGCCTTACCGGCTTCCTTCAGGCGGATGGCTTCTTCGACAGCGATTTCGTCAAAGGGGTTCATCGACATTTTAACGTTGGCCAGATCGACACCGCTTCCGTCCGCTTTGACACGAACCTTCACGTTGTAGTCGATCACGCGTTTCACAGGCACGAGTACCTTCATTGGCGTGGTCTCCTTGAGTTTTGCGATAAGGTTTCAACCGAGCTAACGGTCTTTGAATTCTGGAGTTCTTTTTTCCGAAAACGCTTTCATGGCCTCGGGAAAGTCATGCGCGCACAGCAAAACGCTTTGGGCATCGCGCTCGATATCCAGCGCCTCGAGATAGCTGCACTCGGCTGCGGCGCGCATCACACGCTTGGCGGTCTGAACGCCAAACATCGGGTGCGTTGCAATCTCGCGGGCAATTTCCAGCGCCCGTACCTCGACCTGGTTGGCCGGCACGCATTCTTCGACAACGCGCAGGTCCCTGGCGGTGCGCCCGTCGATTTCACGGCCCGTGAGCACAAGCATCCGGGCAACGCCCGCACCGGCGCGCTGCTGAAGCAGCCAGCTTGATCCCGTGTCGGGACAACCGCCGACGCGTGCAAATACTTCGCACAGCCGGGCATCTTCGGCGGCAACGACAATGTCCGCCGACAAGGCCAGGCTGAGGCCCGCGCCAAAAGCCACGCCGCATACCGCGGAAATCAGAGGTTTGCGAAACAGATAGGCCGCGCGTCCGCCATCGTGAACCAGGTCCACCATTTCCGACGTCGCCCGCGCGCCTTTGGCGATCTCGGACTGAAACCCGACAAGATCGCCGCCGCTGCTGAAATGATTGCCACCGGTCATAACAACGACACGGATCGTAGCGTCCCGTTCGGCTTCGCGCAGAAGCGCCACCAGTTCTTCGACGAACCCGATGCTGTAAGGGTTGCGTTTTGTCGGCTGAAGAAAACGCAGGATTCCGACAGGGCCTTCCCTGTCCAGGCGAATAAGCTTAGTCATTCAAGTCTCCATCAGGTCCCGGTCCAGACGGGTGCTCGCTTTTCAGCAAAGGCCTTTGGGCCTTCAATCGCGTCGTTGCTGGCGTAAACCACCTCGTGAAGGCGCTTGCCCTCTTTCAGGCCACCCGCACAGCCCAGGTCCATGGTCGCGCGAACGCCGCCTTTCGCGGCAACAACCGACAGCGGGGCCGCGCTGGCAATGCGTTTGGCAAGGTCAAATGCCCTTGCGCGGACAGCATCGGGAGTGTCTTCGATATAGTTGGTGAACCCGTATTCGTGCAGGCGCTCGATCGGCATCAAGTCGCCGGTCAGAACGATTTCCATAAGGATGGGCTGCGGTAGCATGGACAGTGCCGGCGATGCCCAGGGCGATCCACGACCGATCTTTACTTCGGTGATACCGACCTTGGTCCCCTTGAGACCGACCCGCAGATCGCAATTCAAGGTCAGCATCATGCCGCCCGCCATCAGCGACCCTGTCATCGCCGCGATGATCGGTTTCTTGCAGGCGCGCATGGTCTCGTGAAACGGGTCGCGCATCTTGGTCAGAATATCGACACCCTCGTCGCGTGCGATTTGTGTGGCTTCCTTCAGATCCAGTCCGGCGCTGAAAACGCCGCAATCGGCAGAAGTCAGAATGGCCACACGAACGCTGTCATCCGCCTCGATCTTCTCCCAAGCGTCGGTCAGCCCGTTCGTCGCCGCCACGGAAAGCGCGTTTTTACGTTCGGGCCGGTTGATACAGACGGTCGCAATTCCGTCTTCGATCTTCACGTCAATGGGGCTCATGATACCTGCTTCGCTTTCTCGGGACAATCTAACTGCGGAAAGCTTCCCCGCGACATGTCTGCCGCGGGGAAGCTCTGTCTTATTCGACGGTGAACGTCGCGGAGCTGTGCTTGATGACATCCCAAACAACGTCAAGATAGTCGGCGCTCCAGTCGGTCAGCGGAACCCAGGTTTCGCCATTCCACTGCTCGACCCGGGTCTTGCCGCCACCACCGTGGTCTTTGTCGGTCACTGTAACCGGGGCCATGATGCCGTTTCCATCGAAGTTCTCGATCGATTCATAGGCATTCTTCATGCTTTCCGGTGTGATCGGCCAACCGTTTTCAGTAATTGCGATCCGCGCGGCTTCGAAACCGGCCGAGTAGATCGCCATGCCCGTGTTGTAGTACACGTCGCGCACCAGGCTCTCGGGACCGCTGCCCTTGCCATTGGCATAGTAGGTGTCCAGCATCGTCTTGACGATCGGAACTTCCTGGCCACCGGCCACGTTGGTCCCGCGCAGGATGCCTTTCGCCTCTTGTGCGCCGATATTGGCGATATCGACTTCGTTCAGCCAGTTCACCGACAGATATCGGTCGATCGGGAAACGGTTGCGGCGCATTTCCTTCGAGGCGACCACATGCCCGCCCGCCAGCAGCCAGCTGATCACGTAGTCAGGCTTGTCGCGGCGGATTTTGCTCCATGCGCCGGCCTGATCCGACCCGGGAAGCGGTACGGGATACAGCTCCAACTCGAACCCTTCCTTTTCGGAAAGCGTTTTCAGGATCTCGATCGGTTCCTGGCCAAAGGGATAATCCAGATAGATGAACCCGATCTTCGCCTTGCTCAAGTCACCGCCCATCTGACCCTTGATGAAGGCAACGTCATTTGCCGCCTGCTGCCAGTACGTCGGACCGACCGGGAAAACCCATTCGAACACTTCGCCGTCCACCGCGTCACCGCGGCCAACGAAAGACTGCATCAGTACGTTACCGTCCTTCATGGCACGCGGCAAAACCGCGTTCGTGACCGGCGTGGACAGAAAGTTGAACAGGAACACGCCTTCGCGCTTGAGCTGCTCGTAGCATTCCACACCGCGCTGCGGTTCGTTGCCGTGATCGCGAATGATGACTTCAACCGGATGACCTTCGATACCGCCATTTTCGTTGGTGTACATCGCCAGGTCCTGCGCGGCCTGGGCCACCTGCGGTGAAATGAACGTGTAGGATTTACTAAGGTCGAAGCAGAGTCCGAAGCGGATAGGCTCCTTGTCCTGCGCTGAGGCAACAGTCGCGCTTGCTGCCAGTGCAGTAGCAACGGCCACTGCCTTAATGTGCTGTTTGACTTTCATGTTATCTCTCTCCCGTTGGTTTAGTGTAGGGCGGTGATACCGTTTCGTAAGCGCCACTGCCGCCCCGCGTAGCGTCACACTTCCTGCAATCAGTCATTCACTGCTCGTATTTCGCGGAACTCTCTTTAACCACACCCCACACAACGTCCGTGTACTCAGAGATCCAGTCGGTTTGCGGCACCCAAGTCTCTCCGTCCCACATTTCGATACGGGTCTTGCCCCCGCCGCCATGATCTTCGGCCGTCACCGTAATGGGGGCCATCAGCCCGTTCGCGTCATAGCCCTCAAGCGACTCCAGTCCGGCCTTGTAGGATGTCGGAGTGATCGGCAGCCCCTCGGCTTCCGCCGCCTTGCGCGCGGCTTCGAACATGATAGAATACATGGCCAGCCCGGTGTTGTAGAAAACGTCCTGCGTCTTCTCGATCGGGCCGGATCCCTCGCCCTTGTCATAAAGCTCGGCCATGATTTCCTGATACAGGGCAATATCCTGACCGCCCACGACATTGGTCCCGCGCTTGATACCTTTGGCGGCCTCTTTACCGATGTTGGCGATATCGACTTCGTTCAGCCAGTTGACCGAGATGTATTTGTCCATCGGAATGCGATTGCGCTTCATCTCTTTCGAGGCAACCACATGGGCACCGCCCAGCATCCAGACGATCACATGATCGGGCTTGTCGCGGCGCACCTTGGACCACACGCCGGCCTGGTCGCTGCCAGGCAGTGGCACGGGGTACAGTTCAAGCTCGAAACCCTCTTTCTCGGACAGGGTTTCCAGGATCTCGATCGGCTCCTGCCCGAAGGGATAATCGAAGTAAACAAACCCGACCTTCACATCTGACAGATCGCCGTCATTCAATTGCTTGATGTAGGCGACATCGTTGGCGGCCTGTCCCCAATAGGTCGGCCCGATCGGATAGACCCAATCGAAGACGGTGCCATCAACGGCATCGCCGCGCCCGACAAGAGACTGCATCAGGATACGCCCGTCTTCCATGGCCCGCGGCAGGATAGCCAGAGACACCGGAGTGGACAGGGTATCGAAAACAAAGACGCCCTCGCGGCTGAGTTTCGAGTAGCACTCGATTCCGCGCTGCGGTTCGTTCCCGTGGTCACGCACGATGACTTCGACCGGTTCCCCACCGATGCCGCCCTTCATGTTGATGAGCTTGGCAAGGTCCATCGCGGCCTGCGAAACCTGCGGCGTGGCAAAGGTATAGGCTTTGCTGAGATCGTAGCAGATGCCGATCTTGAATGGCTCGGCCAGCGCCTGGGTGCCAAACATTGCTCCGCCGAACATTGATAATACGGCCAACGCTTTGGTAAGTTTCTTCATTTGTTCCTCCCTGAACAGCTTCTGATTAGTACCTCAACTCAACCAACGTTTGCGTCGGCTGTAGTGTTTGACGTTGTGAAAATCGGTCTCTCCGCCGCCTAGATAGAACTCCTGAATGTCGGAGTTAGATTTGAGCGCCTCGGCGGTGCCGTGCATAACAACGCGGCCGTTTTCGATAAGGTACCCTTGCGAAACGATTTCCAGAGCCGCCAAGGCGTTCTGTTCCACCAGCAGGACGGACAGGCCCTCATCCTTATTGATCTTTTGTAGGATGCCGAAGATTTCCTCGACCAGGAACGGAGCAAGCCCGAGACTTGGTTCATCAAGCATCAACAGCTTCGGCTGGGTCACGAGGGCCCGCCCAATGGCAAGCATCTGTTGCTCACCACCCGACAAATAGCCTGCTTGCGAATTTTTGCGTTCGGCAAGCCGCGGAAAATATCCGTAGATCTTTTCCTTTTCCGCATTCAGCGTTGATCGGGACATTCCGCGTGGCGCGGCGGCGGTCAGGTTCTCGTCGGGGGTCAGGTGTTCGAAGACCCGCCGCCCTTCGATGACATGACAGATGCCCATCTCTACGCGTTTTTGCGCGAGCGCTTCGGTAATGTCCGTTCCCTGGAACGTTATCTCACCTCGGCTGATGCGTCCGCGCTCGGCTTTCAAAAGACCGCTGATCGCTTTCAACGTGGTGCTTTTTCCCGCTCCGTTAGAACCCAAAAGTGCGATCATCTCGCCCTTTGGAACCTGAACCGAAACACCTTTGATCGCCAGCATTACATTGTCGTACAGCACCTCGACACTGTTCATGGACAGAATGTTCTGGGCTTCAACTTTTTCTTGCATCGGCATTCCCCTATTTCTTGAACTGATCGAAGGGCCAGACCATCAGATAGTCTCTGATGTTGCCGTAGAGTTTTCCCAAACCGAGTGGTTCGATCAGAAGGATAATGACGATCAGTGCGCCATAGACTGCGTTCGGGATGTGAGCGAGTGTTTCAACATCGATCTGCGTGCCAAGCCCGTCACTCAACGTGACGACGAGACCGTTCACGATACCCGGAACAAGAAGGATCAGGGCAACACCGAAATAGGAACCGATAATGCTGCCAAGGCCGCCAACAATCACCATCGCAAGAACCTGGATCGAAACGGCAACCGAGAATTGCTCGGGTGCGGCGAGAAAGAAAAAGGTGGCAACAAGCAACGCACCGCTGACGCCTGCGATGAACGAAGAAGTCGCGAATGCGAGGATTTTGTAGTAGAAACTGTTCACACCCAGGATCGCGGCCGCAAAGTCTTTTTCCCGGACAGCGACCAAGGCGCGACCGAGTCCAGTCCGCTTTAGATTAAGCATGAAGATCGTCACCAACACACACCAGCCGAAGGCGACATAGTAGAAGCCAGTATCAGTGGTAATCTCTTGCCCGAGCAGCGCCAATGTCGGTGACTGGAGCGACGCGTGTGAGCCCCCCGAGATCGCCGGAGAGTGGGTCAGAACCCAGTCCATCACGAATTGCATAGCGAGAGTAGTGAGAGCGAGATAGAGGCCCTTGACCCGCAAAGCGGCAAAAGCGAACAGGCTGCCGATCACGGATGACGTCAATCCGCCGATGATAAGGGCGAATTCCCACGGCACCCCGAAACGCGCGGCATGGATCGACGAATACGCTCCGACGGCCATGACTGCAGCATAACCCAAGTGAAGTTGGCCTGCCCAACCTGTCACCAGATTCAATCCAAGCGCGGCGGCCGTCCAGATCAGCCAAGGAAGCATGTAGCTGTTCAGATAAAGCGACGGGATGATGAATGGTGCGGCAAGGCCAATCAAGAAGATGAATGCTGTCAGATTCCGGTCAGCAGGCACCTTGAAGATTCGGCTGTCCGAAACGTAGTTGGCGTGATGGACGCCAGAAAGTCTGTAAAACATGCCTTACACCCTTTCGATGTCGTGACGACCGAACAGCCCGTGCGGACGGATCATGACGGTAAGAATGAGCACGGCAGCGACGATAAGCTCACGGCTTCCGCCTCCGACAAGCGGATCGAGGAAATCAGCGCCAACGTTTTCGACGACGCCCAGGATGATGCCTGCGATCACGGCGCCAAGGATACTGTCGAGACCACCGAGAACGGCAACCGTCAGACCTTTGAGAAGCAACAGCGACAGCGCCTGATCGACACCCTGAATCTCGCCCCAGATAACGCCAGCGGCGACGGCAACAACGGATGCCAATGCCCAGGACAACCCAACGCCGCGCTCAACCGCGATACCGACCGACCACGAAGCCATGTAATCATCCGCGATCGCCCGCAACTTGATCCCGGTCCGGGTTCGGAAAAACAGCATGAATGCGACAAACAAGGCGAGCGCAACACCGGCACCAACCAGATGGATGCGGCTGATGAAGATGTCGCCCAGGAACAGCGGATCATAGCTGACGCCCAGTTCCATCGAACGCGACGTCCCGCCCCAGATCGCAAGCGTTGTACCCCGCAGAAAAATGTCGAGGCCGAGTGTCAGCATCAAGATCATGACAACCGGCCGACCTGCGAGACGGCGCAGGGCAACACGCTCAATGCCGAACCCAAGGCCGAACATGACAACCGCAGCCAGAGGGATGGCCAGCCACAAGGGTAAACCCACGTCGCGTGCCAGCGCCAGGACCACATAGGCCCCGACCATGGTCAACCCGCCCTGCGCCAGATTGGGCACCGAAGATGCCTTGTAAATCAGCACGAGGCCGATGGCGAATAGCGAGTACAGCAGACCCGTCAAGGCTCCGTTGATCGCAAGCTCTGATAGAAAGACCCAGTCCATTTATACCTCCCTGATGGGAAGGCTTCTTTCGACCTTCCCTACTTCCCCGGTCTCGTAAGTCACCTGCGCGCTTACATGGACCTCTTTTGAACCGTCGTAGAGCGCCGCGATCACGTCAGCATAGCGTTCCTGAACGACCTTCCTCCGCAGTTTTCGGGTTCGCGTGATTTCACCATCGTCCGGGTCGAATTCTTTCGGCAGACTGACAAAGCGTTGCAGGCGCAATGGTTCGGTGACGGCCTTGTTGACCCGTTGGAAGGCCTCGCGAAGCAACGTCGCGACCTCTTCACGCTGAGAAAGATCGGCATATGACACGTAAGGTACGCCGTTCACTTCGGCCCAGTGCCCCACGGCCTCGAAATCCACGCAGACCATCGCCGTCAGTTCCTTCAGCCCGGCGCCAATCACGGCCGCATCCTTGATATACGGGCTGAATTTCAACCGGTTCTCGATGTAGTTTGGAACGTAACGTTCACCGTCGGCGGTGTGCATGACCTCGGATACACGCCCCAGAACAACCAGGTGTCCGTCGTCCTCCAGATAGCCGGCATCACCTGTATGCAGCCACCCGCCGTCAAGGGCTTCGGCGGTCGCTTCGGGTTTGTTGAAGTACCCTTCAAACACGCTGTCCGAGCGCACCAGGATCTCACCGTCTTCGGCAATGCTGACCTCGACGCCAGGCGCGGGTTTGCCAACCGTATGAAGACGGACCTCGCCCGGAGCCTGAATCGCGTTGATCGCGCTGTTCTCGGTCTGGCCGTAGAGCTGACGCAACTTGATCCCCAGGGCGCGGTAGAACACAAAGGTGTCTTCCCCGATCGCTTCACCGCCGGTGAACGCATTCTTGAGGCGGCTCATCCCGAACTGGTCCTTGATCGGACCGAAAACAATCGCCTCGCCCAGAAGCCGGCCCAATGGCTCAAGAACACCGCCGCTTTTGCCATTCAGCTTGCGCGTTTCCGCCGCGATGGCCCGATCCATGAAAAAATGGTACAGCCATTTCTTTAAAGGGGTCGAATTTTCGATACCAACCTGGATTGTCGTCAGCATCTGGTCCCAGCTTCTTGGCGCCGCCAGATAGAATGTCGGAGCGATCTCGCGCATGTCGCGCACGACCGTTTCCTGGCGCTCAGGCACATTCACGGTGAAACGCCAAAGGAGTGCCGCGGCAACGGTTATGGCGTAGTCTCCCACCCAGGCCATCGGCAAGTACGCGAGGATCTCCTCATTTTCGTCGAAGGCACCCGCCGCATGTCCATTCCGAGCAGCAGCAAGAACGTTCTTCTGACTCAGTACGATGCCCTTCGGCGCGCCCGTCGTTCCGGAGGAGTGCAGAAAAATGGCCGGATCTTCCGGCTTCGCACGACTAAGCAGTTCCTCACGCAGGCCCGGGGTTTCGTTCAGATCGTGCTGACCAACTTCGATCAGGTGATCCCAGGACAACAGCCCTTCAACCTCGTAGAAGCCAAGACCGCGCGCTTCATCATAAATGATGTGGTCGATGCCCTCGGCGCCCGCGTCCTTCAGTTCCAGGATCTTGTCAACCTGTTCCTGATCTTCGGCGATGGCCGCGACGATTTCGACTTCGCCAAGAAAGTGCCGGAGTTCTTCGAGCGTCGCGCCGGGATAGGCAGGCATTGCATAGGCACCCAGCAACGAAATAGCCAGCATTCCGCCATACAGCCGCGCCCGGTTGTCGCCCAGGATAAGCACCGCCTTGCCCGGTGTTACGCCGATTTTCTCAAGCCCGGCCGCGCAGGCCAGCACCTCTTCGGCGTATTCCGCCCATGTGGTTTCCTTCCAGATCCCACGCTCTTTTTCGCGAAGCGCGATTTCCGAACCGTGTTTCGAGGCGTTCCGCGCCAGAATTGCGCCGATCGTGTCGCCGCCCGAAGACTGTTTCTTCGTCAAATCAGTCATGCGACCCTCCGATATATGCCTCGATGACCCGCGGGTCCTTCACAACCTCCTTGGGGATGCCACTTGCGATCATTTCACCATAATTCAGGGCCAGCATCCGATCACAAATGCCGGTGATGACATCCATATGGTGTTCGATCAGCAGAACGCTGACGCCGCGTTCGGCACGGGCATCCAGAATGAAACGGGACATATACCCTTTCTCTTCCTGGTTCATGCCGGCCATCGGTTCATCGAGAATCAGCATCTGTGGCTCGGCCACCAATGCCCGCGCCAGCTCGACCCGTTTTTTCAACCCGATCGGAAGGCCATCGACCAACTCATGCCGGATGCTCTCGAGTTGTAGAAACTCGATCACCTCTTCGACGATCTTGCGGTTTTCGATTTCTTCACGCTGTGCTGCCCACCAGTAAAGCGCGGTGCGCAGAACGCCCGGTTTCATGTGGATGTGCCGCCCCAGCAGGATGTTGTCCAGAACGCTCATCCCGTTGAACAAGGCAAGATTCTGGAACGTCCGGGCGACGCCGAGCTTGGCAACCTTGTGAGGTGCCGTACCCGTGATTTCCTTTCCTGCCAACCGGACAGTCCCCACATTCGGTGGGTAGAACCCGGTAATTGCGTTCGTCAGTGTTGTCTTGCCGCTGCCGTTCGGGCCGACAAGTCCAAAGATTTCCCCCTGCCGAATGACGAGGTCCACACCGGTGACAGCGACGATGCCGCCGAACCGTCGCTCGACCCCGCTGCACTCCAGTATCGCCCCATCATCGGCTCCGATTGCTGTTTTAATCCTTGTCGTCATCTAGATATCATTGTCCCCCTAAGGTTCATGGCCAACATCAGGTAATCCGGAAGTAGTCCGGCCGCCCCGTTGGCCATGGATCCCCCCACAATTGCTGCCCACCGTCGATGTTCAGAACTTCTCCGGTTACGAATTTCCCTGAATTCGCCGCCATATAGACAACCCCTTCAGCGACATCCCATTCGTCCCCGGCGTGCCGCATCGGGTTGGAGTCCTGAAAGGTCGCAGAACCCTCCGGAGGGTAGTTCCCGAAACCGTTGCTTTCGCAGCAACCCGGCGCCACGCAGTTCACTCGGATACCGTGCGGGGCCCACTCCACCGCAACCGACTTGGACAGGTAAACTACCCCTGCCCGGGCCGCACAGGTATGCGCGATGCCGGGCATGCCGCGCCAGATATCGGCCACGATGTTGACGATGGAGCCCGATTGCTTGTTGGCAACCCAGTGGCGCGCCGTGGATTGCATCATCCACCACGTGCCGTTCAGGTTGGTGTCTATGACCGCATTCCAGCCCTTTGGACTAAACTCCAACGCTGCTTGCGGAAACTGACCCCCAGCATTGTTCACCAATACGTCAATCGCCCCGAACTCCTGGTTCGTCTTGGCGACAAAATCCTCGACCTGCTCAGGCTCCCGGATGGTCATAGGCACAGCGAAGACTTTACCCCCGAAACTTTCGAGGAACTCCCTCGCCAAAGCCAGTTTCTCTTCGTTGCGTCCATTGATCGCCAGATTGGCCCCGAGCCTCGCGAACAGGGTCGCAATTGCCAGCCCCAATCCGCCTCCAGCGCCGGTCACCACAACAGTTTTGCCGGTGAATAAACCGCATGCGTAAACGGTTGCACGTTTTGATAGGTCCTCCCTCGAAGACCCAAACTGCGTCTTATTCATGACGCCTCCTCCCATTCCCCATTAGGGGCAGTTGCCAGCAATCTAACGAGTGTTAGAAAATTGGTCAAGACAACTTTTCCCACCAGCCCCGCCCGTTATCTCCGATCAGTAAGACTTTGGAAGTCCAAGGGCTTTTTCTGCTATGAACGACAGAAGCATCTGCGGTGTCACCGGTACGATGCGGAACAGCAGAGCTTCACGTACCAGTCGCTCCACGTGATATTCCTTAGCATATCCGAATCCGCCAAACGTAATTTGCGCGGCTTCGGTCGCCTCGACCGCGGCGTCGGCGGCCAAAAGCTTGGCGGCGTTCGCCTCGACGCCGCAGGGTTCTCCCGCATCGTAGAGGGCTGCAGCGTGCATCACCATGAGATTGGCAGATTCCACTCGCGCCCAGGCTTTGGCGAGTGGATGCTGAACCCCCTGATTTTGGCCGATCGGGCGGTCAAAAATCACACGTTCGTTTGCATAATGCGCCGCTCGCGCCAGTGCGTTGCGCGCAATACCGATGCATTCACCGGCCACCAGGATGCGTTCGGGATTCAACCCGTGCAAAATTTGCCTAAAGCCTTTGCCCTCCTCCCCGATCAGGTCCTCAGCCGGAATCGGCAATCCATCGATGAAGACTTCGTTCGAATCGACAGCCTTTCGACCCATCTTTTCGATCTCTCGCACGTCAACGAAATTTCGGTCGAGATCTGTATAGAACAGGCTCAGCCCTTCGGTCGGGCTGCTCACATCCTCTAGCCGCGTTGTTCTGGCCAGAAGCAACATCTTGTCCGCCACCTGCGCGGTAGAAATCCAGACTTTTTGTCCGTGCACGACATATCTGTCCCCCTGCCGCACCGCCATGGTCTTCAGCTTTGTGGTGTCTAACCCGATCGTCGGTTCGGTTACGGCGAAACAGGCCTTTTCATCGCCTGCTATTAGAGGGCCAAGCATACGCGCGCGCTGCTCATCGGTCCCAAACTTCACCACCGGGTTGAGCCCGAAAATGTTCATGTGGATGGCCGAGGCTCCGCTTGCGCCGGCCCCCGACTCGGCAATTGCCTGCATCATTATGGTCGCCTCGGTGATCCCCAGACCCGCGCCGCCGACAACTTCTGGCATGGCGATACCTAGCCAGCCGCCATCGGCCATTGCCCTGTGCAGATCATGGGGAAAACCACCGTTGCGATCCCGATCCAGCCAATAGTCGTCGTCGAACCCTGCGCAAATCCGCAGAATCTGGTCGCGAATCTCTTGTTGGTCGGCGGTCAATCGAAATGTCATAGCGCGCGCCCTCCCTCCAATCTTACGAGCCCAGCCTCACATAGGGCAGCGATCCGCTTATCGTTAAAACCAAGATCACGCAGAATGCTTTGGCTGTCTGCGCTAGGCGGTCGTCCCAGCCAACGAAGCTGACCGGGCGTCGCGCTGAGATGAGGGACCGGACCAATGACCTGGGTCTGTTCGCCGTCGACCGACACGATGTCCCCACGATGGCGTATCTGCTCGTTCGTCATGATCTCTTCGACGCTCAACACACGCGAGGCAACCGCATCATGGCGGGCGAATACCGCTTCCACTTCCTTAGCCGTGTGCTGCGTGACGAAATCATTGATCGCGTCAAAGACCACCGTCATGTGCCGCGACATCTCGCCCAATGTCGCGAACCGCGGGTCATCGGCGAGGGCATCGCCTCCGACCGCCCGCAACAGGCGCTGCGCGGTTTCCGCGCTCCCTGCCGAAACGCTCAGCCACACCCCATCGGACGTTCGGAACATCCCCCCCGGAGCAAAGTCCATCGGCTGGCGCAGCCCATTGCGTCGCGGCGAGAGGTTCGCGCCAGTCAATGCGGGAACAGGATAATCCATCAACCGAAGCAGGGCCTCGAATACTGCAATATCGACGACCTGACCGCGTGCTATCCCCTTTTCGCGAGCAAATAGCGCGATCATGATTCCCAAAGCGCCCATTAGCCCTGTCGTGCTGTCAGCCGCCGGAAAGCCGGGGTGCATCGGCGGCCCGTCGGGAAAACCGGTCAGATGCGCTAATCCACTCATGGCCTCCGCAGCACGCCCAAACGCTGGCAGGTCGCGCATCGGACCGTCCTGTCCGTAACCTGAAACCCGCAAGACAACCAAGTCCGGGTTCCAATCGTGCAAGACGTCTGGCCCAACACCGGCACGTTCCAGCACACCCGGTCGGAAATTCTCGATCAGCACGTCGGCATCTTCGACCAACTTTCGCAGGATGTCCCGGCCCTCGTCGGACTTCCAGTCCAGACCTAGTGTTTTCTTGTTACGGCCCAAAGTCTTCCACCAGACGCCCACCCCATCCTCTGCCTTGGGTCCAAGGTCGCGCATCATATCCGTCCGGTTGGGGGCTTCGATCTTGATGACATCTGCACCAAAATCCGAGAGTAAAGCTGCCGCAAGTGGTCCGGCAATTACGTGACCAAGTTCTATAATCTTCAGTTGATCAAGGGGTCCAGACATCTGCACTTTCGACTTTGCTAATTTTCTAATGATTGTTCGATTCCTAGCAAAGGCGAAGTCGGACCTCAAGATTCAAAGGTAATCACCTCCCCGAAAACGTAACCGCCCGGTTGTTACCATGGATCAGATCATTGGCGTCCTGTTCCATGGAAGCGGTTCGTTGAGCGGGTTGGTCATGTGATTGTGGATGCGGTCGAGGATTTCGGCCAGCCAGGCTGGCGGATAGAGGCCGTTCATCTTGGCTGTCTCGACAAGGGACATCGCCCAGGACAGCGTTTCGCCACCGCTGTCGGAGCCTGCAAAAAGCCAGTTCTTTCGCCCGACGCTGATCGGGCGCATGACGCGCTCGGCGGTGTTGTCGATGCCGACGCGGCCATCTCCAAGGAAGAGCTCGAATGACGGCCAGCAGCTGAGACCATAGCGGAAGGCCTTCGCGAGATCGCCCTTGCCGGGAATGCGTCGCAGTTGGGCCTCGGTCCATGCCTTGAAGGCCTAGACCATGGAGCGGGAGTGCGCCTGGCGTGCTGCCAGCCGCAGTTCCGCTGTCTTTTTTGCCCACCCGAACTATGGCCTGCCGTGCGTTCTTTCAGGCCTGTGGGACGAAGCGCTCGTCTTTGGCGGCACCGAAGTGGCTCCGACATTCGGCGGTTTTCTCGAAGGCGCGCTTGAGGCGACGGAACATGCCTACACCGTCCTTAAGACGGGTCGAGGGCGCTCAGAGAAACGCTTATAACTGCATCTGCGTTCAGGCTGTCGCTGGGGAACCTGAAGGAGCGGTTTCTTGTTTAGGCGGCTTGATCAAGAAGAACAGCGCATACAATACCGGCACCGCGACCAGTGTCAGGATCGAGGCGAACGCGAGGCCACCCATGACTGTGACAGCCATCGATGCGAAGAAGGCGTCTGATATGAGCGGAATCATACCGAAAATCGTTGTGCCCGCAGCCAGCGCGACGGGCCTCAAACGGCTGACCGAGCCATCGATCAACGCCTGATAGTCCTCGACACCTTCGGCGCGTTGCTGATCGATTTCTTCCACCAGCACAATGGCATTCTTCATCAGCATCCCGGAAAGGGACAAGAAGCCGAGAAGCGCCGTGAACGTGAACGGTAGCCCAGTGAACAGCAGACCAAGAACCATCCCCGTGACCGACATCGGAACCACGAGCCACAGGATCAGTGGCTGGCGCACTTTGTTGAACATCAGGATCGAAATTGTCAGCATTACCAGAAAGCCCAAGGGAAGCTGTTTGCCGAGACTTGCCTGCGCTTCTCCAGCGCTTTCGAACTCGCCACCCCATTCCATCGTGTAGCCTTCGGGAAGCCGAATGGCTTCGATATCAGAGCGGACACTGCGAAAGGCCTCATCTGCTGTCAGGTCGCCGCCTGCGCCGCCGAGGACCGTTATCGTACGCTCACGGTCGCGGCGGTGGATAAGGGCCTCGACGAGGCGGGGCTCAAAGCCGGAGACGAGGTTGGCCATCGGCACATAGCCATTTGCACCCGGCGACCAGACGGAGAGATCGCGCAAACGATCCAGCCCGTCGCGCTCGACCTCGGGAAGCCGCAGATACATCGGGATTTCGGCATCGCCTTCGCGCAGGGTGCCGACCCGCAAGCCCGAGGTGCCGTATTGCACGGTGTCGGCGATCGAAGCGCGAGTCGCACCGGCCAACCGCATGCGAGCCTCGTCGACGATGGGTTCGACGAGAATTTCGCGCTGCCGCCAGTCTGTGCGCGGGTTTGTGATCGTGCCGGCCTCGTCGAAGATCGCAAGCGCGTTATCCGATAGCTGCCGAAGGACCACCGGATCGGGTCCGGAAAATCGCACGGCGACATCGGCCCCGGCAGGAGGACCGAAGACGATCTCCTCGACGCGGATAAGAGGATTGGAGAATTGCGCCGGCAGTTCGCGATTGAGACGCGCCGCAACATCGGGGATGAGTGTGGCATCGGTCGCACGCACGATCAGCTGACCGTAGCTCGCATCGGCCTGCTCAGGGTTGTAGGTCAGCATGAAGCGGCTGGCCCCTCGCCCGACAAGCGTCGTCACGTCTGTCACGATCTCCTCGCCTAAGATGATCGCCTCCAGCCGAGCGATTTCTTCATTCGTGACTCGAATGTCCGTGCCTTGCGGCATCTGGAATTCGACGTAGAATATCGGTGTGTTCGACGCCGGAAAAAAAGCCTGCTTGACCTGGCCGAAGGCCATGACCGACCAGACCGTGATTCCGGCGATCGTCAGGACGACGAGCACGCGGGCGCGCAGCGCCATCCAGAGGAAACCGCGATAGGCCGAATAGATGAGGCCGCCATAGGGATCCTTGGAAATGTCTTTCGGTGCCCTCAGAAGAAGCTTCCCGAGATAGGGTGTGACGGTTACGGCGAGGATCCAGCTCATCAGCAACGAAATCGCGATAACCGCGAACAGCGAGAACAGAAATTCGCCGGTGGCATCTGGCGACAATCCAATTCCAGAGAACGCCATGATCCCGATCACGGTGGCCCCAAGCAGAGGAAACGATGTCGCGGTCTCGGTATCGGCGGCGGCGTCTTCGGCGGACTTGCCCCGCGCCATGCCAATCAGCATGCCTTCGGCGATCACGATGGCGTTGTCGACCAGCATACCCATGGCGATGATCAGTGCCCCGAGACTGATCCGTTCCATCTCGATGCCGAAGACAGACATGAAAAACAGCGTGGAAAACACCGTTAGGCCCAGGGTGGCACCCACGACCAAACCCGCGCGCCAACCCATGGTCAGCATCAGCGCCCCGATGACGATGGCCACGGATTGACCGAGGCCGACGAGAAAGCTCGAGACCGCTTCGTCGACGACCTTATGCTGTTCATAGATCGGTACGATCTCGACGCCGTCCGGCAATTCGGTCTTCAGCTGGTCCAGCCGTGCCTCGACCGATCTGCCGACCTCGACAACGTTGCGGTCCACGAGCGCCGAGACCCCGAGGGTGAAGGCCCGCGTGCCATTGTGACGCACGATCTGGCTCGGCCGCTCTGTCTCCTCTCGGACCACGCGAGCGATGTCGTAGAGCGCAATCTGCCCGACCTCTCCGGGGGCGCCGAGCCGCAGCGCCTCTATGCCCTCGACGCTGACATAACCCGGCGGAACGGACACGCCCAGCCGAGACAGCCCTTCGCTGATCTCGCCGTTGGAGAAAACCTGGTTTTCGTCGGCGATGATACCGAGGATCTGGTCCGGTGGCAGGCCCAGTTCGGTCAGGCGCGCCGAAGGGATCGAAATGATGATCTCCTCTTCAGCCAGCCCCTGAACCTCGATCTTGGCCACCCCGTCGACGGTGACAAAGCCGCGCCGCAGTTTAGTCGCGAGGTCTCGCTGTTCCGAGGCGCTCAACCCATCGGCCGTCACAGCGTAGAACATGCCGTAGACGTCGCCGAAATCGTCATTGATGATCGGAGACTGCGCACCGGAGGGGAGCTCTCTTTCGATGTCGCGGATGCGGCGGCGCATTTCGTCCCAGACCTGTGGGATCTCGTCGGGCCCATAGGTCATCTCGATCTCGACCGTGATCTGGGCCATGCCCGGCATGGATTTCGATTCCACCCGGTCGAGCTGCTTCATCTGTTGGAGTGCGCTTTCCACGACATCGGTGACTTCCTCTTCCACCTCCATCGCCGTCGCGCCCGGATAGGGCACGAAAACGAGCGCCGTCTTGAGCGTGAAACTCGGGTCTTCGAGGCGTCCGACCGTGTTCAGCCCCCACAAACCGCCGAGAAGGCAAAAGATAATTGCCAGCCAAACGGCGACCGGACGTCGGATGCTTGCGCGGGAAATACTCATTGTCATGGTTTCGGTTTTCCGGTCCAGGATCGTTCAGAGGCCGCGAACCGCGACTGTTTCGTTTTCCTTCAGGCGCCACCACCCGCCGGACACAACCAGTTCGTCTCCGGAGAGCCCCTCAAGCACGACGATTTCGTCGTCGTTCGGCAGCCCCAGGCGGATCGTCTTACGGGACACCCGGCCGGTCCCCTCGTCATACAGCCAGATGGACGGCTCGCTCCGGCTCGTCGTGTCGATCGCTGAGACCGGGACGACTACCAACCGCGATTGCGCACCCTCCGCGGCGGCGGCTACGCGCACATTCGCCGTCATTCCGGGCAGCAATCTCGGGTCGATGGCGCCCTCGATTGCAAGCTCGAAGTCATAGGTTTGGGCTGTGGGGTCTGCATCGGTCACGAATGTCCGCAGATACAGAGTTGCGTCATATCCCGGCACAGCGGGGAAAGAGGCGGTTACCCTGAATGCATCGGGCTGGGCCCGTGCGATCGCGGCGAGTTCCTCGGGCAGCGAAATCCGCACCCGCATTTCACTGATGTCCTGCAACCTGGCAATCGGAGCCGCAGGGGTGACGTTCGAAAACTCCTCCAGAAAGATGCGCGCGACAATGGCCTCGAAGGGCGCCGCGATCGTGGCTTGAGCCAGACGACGCTTCGCTTCACGGAGGGCGACTTCTGCCTGGGCAAGCTGCGCGCGGTTCGTTTCAAGTCGGGCGTCGGTCGCCACCCCCCTCTCGGTCAGACTCAACGCACGATCGTATTCGGATTTTGCGAGGTCGAAAGAGGCCTGTGCCCGGTCCAGAGCCAATTCGAAATCGACCGGGTCGAGCGCGGCGATTAAATCGCCTTTCTCGACCCGAGTCCCAGCATCTACCGCGAGGTCGGAAAGCTGACCCGAAACCTGAAAGGCAATATCCACGGTCCGGGCGGGCTCCACGCGGCCTGCCAGGCTGCGCGCCCTATCGCTATCGCGAAGCTCGGCACGCGATACTTCGACCGTGACCGGTTGGGCCATGTCTTGCTCGGCGCTCCCTTGCGCATCGGCACCGGAAACCTCATCCGTAGTCTGCGCGAAGACCTTGGATGCGAGGTTCGGGCCGAATTGCACGAGAAGGACAATGGCGAGAAGGAGGGCGACCAATCCGGCGACACCTCCTCGGAAGTATCTGGTTCTATTCGAGCTCATCGATCATGTCCTTGAATCTGTCGATGGTGGCGTCTTGCTGATCGGCATCACCATCCGCGAGGCGAAGGAGCCTCTGGAAACGAAGACCCTGGATCGCCAAAAAGAGAACCATCGCCGCAGTGTCGTCCTGCGCGTCCGAACGGATGCGCTCGACATCACGGGACAGTTCTTTTCTCAGCGGGTCCAGAAGATTCGGATCCGACGCCGAAACCGCGAGAATAGCCATCGAAAGGTCATCATCGGTGCTTCCGGCTTGCAGAACTGTCTCGAGATGACCGCGCAGGGTGCGGGAACTGTGCCCTTCCGGGACCGACGCCAGACGTTCGCGGTGCTCCGCGAGCATTTCGTCGAGCAGCCCGGCCAGAAGCGCTTTCTTGGTGGGGAAGTTGTACAACACCCCACCCTTGCTGAGGCCGGATTCCCGAGCGACGGCGTCGATCGTGATCTTTCCCGCGCCTTCTCGCAGCGCAATCGCCCGCGCAGCGCCGAGAATCTTCGGCGAGGCGTTCTTCGGTTGCTTTTCCACTTGTGCAGTCACCCTGTACCGTCCGGTCGGTTAAGTCATTGGGCGAGCTAATGCGCTGCCCCGTATTTGGCAAGCGAGCTCAATCTGAAAATTTGTCTCTGTGGCCGCTACCGTAAAGTCGCAGGAATGCAGCGACCGCTTCGCGCGCATGTTGCTCGCGGTGGACAGCTCGTTTCACTGCGAGAAGGCGCGGCATAAGTAGCCCCGAAACGCAAAGGTGTATGAAGTGATCGGACGCGCGCCGGTCGTCATCGACATCGAGCGCGCCTTCGCGCGTAAGGCGCTCCAGAATCCTACCGACGAGTTCGCGAGCAGGTTTCGGGCCTGCGCGAAAATAAACCTCACCCACTTCGGGCAGTGCCTCGGAGGCGCCAACGCACGTTCGCAGGAGACGGATGTAGGTGTCGTCCAAGGTGAGGTCGACCATGCGAAGGGCGAGTTCTTCCAACTGGGCGCGCGGCTCCAAAGACGCGATCAAGGGCCGGAGGATTTCGTCCGCAAGCCGACCGCATTCGGATTCAACCACGCTCAGGAACAGTTGCTCCTTGGTCGGGTAATACGAATACATGGTTGCCTTCGACACTTTTCCTTCAGCGGCAATCGCATCGACCGTGGCTCCTTCGTAACCGCATCGGAAGAAAACCTCGCGCGCACCAATCATGACGTCGGCCATTTTTCTCACGGGCATCTCGTTCTCTCTATCCCAGGCAGGACTAGGCGGTTACAAGCTTTACTGTACCGTCTAGTGAGTATAGTAGATAGAAGTTGATTTAGCAGCAAAGCGTAAAGCTGTGCGGATCTACCCCACCAAGCGCCGCTTGGCGGCTTTTTCTAGCGCCGTTTTCAATTCGTCATGAGCTTCGGGTCTGATTCTGCCTGAGTTGTTCTCGGGCGCGGGATTATCCCGCGAACAGGAGGGGTACCGTCATTCTGCCGCGCTTGCGGTCCCGACAAAGGCACCCTCGGCCTCCCAGCGGCGTGCGATCGAGCCAAGCTTGTCCAGCACGCCGCGCAGTTCCGCGCCGCGCTCAGTCAGCCCGTAGGTGACAGCGGGTGGGATGGTCATGGCCTGCTCGCGCCATACAACGCCAGCATGTTCCAGCATTCTCAGCCTCTCGGTCAGGACCCGGGTGGAAATGCCGGGCACCAAACGCTTGAGCGCGCCGAAACGCTGCGGTCCCTGCTCGGACAGAACCCAGAGTATATAGATCGTCCAAGGGCCTGTGATGACACGCAGAAGCGCCTCCATCGGGCATGAGGGGGGCTGGACGCTCTTCATCGTGGATTATCCTCGCGGTTAAAGTAATCTAGTTACTTTTAAGTGCCTACTTTCACGAGCGATGCAAGACACCTAAAGGTACTTAGAGCGGAAACTGCGGCTGAACAAGCCCTTGCAAACAGGGAGTGCGGTGATGAGTGACAACGTGGCAAAGTATGTCTACTGGATCGCGACCGGCCTTGTGGCGCTGGTCTATCTGGGTGCGGCGACTTTCTACATCTCATCCCACGATATGGTCGCGGGCATGTATCGCGAGGTGTTGAGCTATCCCACATACATCATCTGGCCGCTCGCGATTTTGAAGATTGTCGGCGCGGTGGTGATTCTTTGGCGCCCTTCGGCGATGCTGGCGGACTGGGCTTACGCGGCGATGTTCTGGCATCTGGTGTTGGCGTTCGGGGCGCATGTGGGCGCGGGCGATCCAGGCTGGCCACCGGCTCTTGCGACCTGGGTGCTCCTGATCGCCTCGTGGATGACAGCCAATCGCGTGCGTGCGGTAAAGTCGGCATATGCGCCGACGTTTCCGACAGAGACGAATTAATCCGATGCGGAGTTGCCACGGCGCTGGCCATCCACCCTCGGGCTTGGGGTTCAAAAGGACGACAGAATGACCGAAAGGCAGCCGACAGTGTTTGTTCCCCATGGAGGCGGCCCTTGCTTCTTCATGGACTGGAACCCGCCTGACACCTGGGACAGGCACCGCAGATTCCTTGAGGCTTTGCCTGCGAGCCTGCCGGCAAAGCCAAAGGCGCTTCTCGTGATCTCAGGCCATTGGGAGGAACGGGTGTTTACCGTGCAGACCAACTCCGCGCCGCCGCTGCTGTTCGACTATCAGGGGTTTCCCCCCCATACTTATCAGCTGACCTGGCCCGCGCTAGGCGATCCTACGCTGGCGGCCCGTGCAAGCGAGCTATTGAATGGCGCGGGTTTTGAAACCCGGGCCGACGCCACGCGTGGCTTCGATCATGGGGTGTTTGTTCCGCTAAAGGTGGCTTTGCCTGAGGCCGACTTACCTACCGTCCAACTGAGCCTGCGCGATGATCTCGACGCTGAGGCGCATCTTGCTGCTGGTCGCGCGTTGGCGCCCTTGCGAGACGAAGGTGTTCTGATCATCGGGTCCGGCAACACCTATCACAACATGGGCAAGATGATGCGGGCGATGAGGGGCGGACCCGATGGCCCGGTGAACGGCGGCGACTTTGACCGATGGCTCACGGGTGCGGTGACCCATGAAGACCCCGGGGCGCGCCGCGCCATGCTGGCTGCTTGGGATCGGGCACCCGGCGCACGCGACGCCAATCCGCGCGAGGAACATCTAATTCCATTGCACGTCGTGGCCGGCGCCGCGCTTGCGGATCGGGGGGAAAAGACCCTCGAGGATCACGTATTGGGCGCGGTCGAAAGCGCGTTCAGATTTGGATAGGACCAGATATGTGCTTCGAACTTCCTTTGCGGCAGGGTCCGCGCCCCGAAGCCACCGAGTGCGCCCCGCATGAGCAAGTGTCGCAGAACTCCTCGGCCGAGATTCACGCATTGTTCAAGCAGAAGGCCTTCGCCCTGCCCTTCGTCGAGCGTTGCCGATCGGGTATTTCGGTCCCCGGCGCCGAGGCATTAGTCCTGCCGCGGCCGCATGCCTGCGGCCCGCGCGAAGCCTTCATGATCGGACGCGAATTTGCGCATGTGCATCCCGCCTATGACGGTTCGTCGCACATGATGCTGCCGCTGCCGGCGATTGAGGAACTCATCGCGAAGGGATGGGGCGAACAGCACCCGATGGCCTCGGCCAGATACATCCCGGCCAATGCGATCATGGCCTTTGCTCCACGCGATGAGGCAGAGGTCGATGTGATGATCAAAATCCTGACCACAAGCTGGGGTTTCGCGCGCGGCAAGCTGGCGAATCCCGCCCCCACCCAAATCCACGATTGATCGCAAGCGCGCTTGCAGAAATATCAAGATAAGAGAGATACCATGTCCAACATCCAGAACGGCCCCTTCATCGTGACCGGCGCGTCCGGACAACTTGGCCGGCAGGTGGTCGACCTGCTGGTTCAGGCAGGTGCCGGGCCGGTCATCGCGATCTCGCGCACTCCCGACAAGCTTGCCGATCTGGCGGGAAAAAGAGTCGAGGCGCGCGAGGGCGATTTCAACGACCCGGCTTCTCTTGAAGCAGCCTTCGCGGGCGGCAAGCGTCTCCTCATCATCTCCACCGACGATCTGGAGCCGGGCAAGCGGCTCGCAGCTCATTCCAATGCGATTGCTGCGGCCAAGACGGTAGGTATCGACCACATCGTCTATACCTCCTTCGCAGGCCCAGTCGCGGAAAGTCCAATCGGATTCGCTCAAGACCACGAAGGGACCGAGAAGCTGATCACGGAAAGTGGGGCGGATCATTCGATCCTGCGCAACAATATGTACACCGACTTTCTGTTGATGGGCGGCCAGCAGAGCGTCGCCATGGGCACGCATTTCTCCGCCGCAGCAGATGGCAAGACCGGATATGTGACACGCGCGGATTGCGCCCGTGCCGCAGCCGCGGCGCTAATGAAAGCTACGGGAAGGAAGACCCTCGATATCACCGGGCCGGAGACGGTCAGCCAGGCCGAGGTCGCGGCGATCTTGTCCGAAATTGCGGGTAAGGAAATCCCCTATGTCGCCCTGCCCGCCGAGGATCTGGTGCAGGCGATGATCGCAAATGGACTGCCGGAGTTCATGGCGAGGGTCTTTGCCTCCTTCGACGAAGCAATCGCGCAGGGCTATCTCGATGTGGCCAGCGGCGATCTCGAATCGCTCACCGGCAAGCCCGGACAGTCGGTGGCCGATTTCCTGGCCGCTAACCGCGCGGCGCTTCTTCAGGCGCCGCAGGAACAATAATGCTGGAAAATGTCATGAGGCTTTACAACGCGAACTTCTCACCGAATGCGCTGCGTGTACGGGCGGTGGCGCACGAACTGGGCGTGGAACTCGAAATCGTCGAGGTCGACATCCGTGCCGGGGACAACCGCGCGGCGGAATTTCTTGCCCGCAATTCAAATGCAAAGGTGCCTGTTTTGGAGGACGGGAATTTCGTGCTCTGGGAGTCCCGGGCGATCTGTGCCTATCTGGCCGGGATCCGGCCCGAGGCAGGGCTCTATCCTGATGGCCTCAAGACGCGGGCCCTCGTCGATCAGTGGGCCTGGTGGCAAGCCATCCACCTTGGCCCGGCGATGCAGAAGTTGTCCTTTGAGCTGTTCCTCAAAGAGAAATTCGGCATGGGCGATCCTGATCCTACTGTGGTCGAAGTGGAACGGAAAGCCACCGATCAGTTCCTTGCCGTTCTGGAAACCGGACTCGACGATAAGGATTGGATTGCAGGCGCACTCAGCCTTGCCGACTTCTATCTGGCGACCACATTCATGTATCGCGACCAAGCGGGGATTTCGCTGGACGAATTCCCCAGAATCGCGGGCTGGATCGGCCGGCTTGAAGCGCGTGACAGCTGGCAGAAGGCCGTAGCACCGCTTCTTGCGCTCTTCGCCTGACATCGCGCTCGCCGCGATGATTGAACGATCTGCATCACGTCCGGCGATCGGCCCGCTATCAGATTTAGACATGAAGCAGTGTCCCAACGGTTGGTGTAATGCCCGCCGGTAGCGCGGGCTGAGCGGAGCCTTCGCGTAGCGAAGCGAGGCCCGCGTGGGTCGCTTGGCGGCCACGGTTGTTCTTCGGCTAAGGTTCGGTTTGCCGACCTGACCGATGACCGAGGAGATCAACCGTGACCAAAGACAGCCTATCAGAGACCGCAGCCTTGCGCGCGCTTTTGTCGGAGACGTCCGACACCCACCTGCTGGCCGAGATGCTCGGGTTTGTTGCCGACCGGCTCATGGCGCTGGATGTCGACCAGCTCTGCGGCGCCGGCGCGCACGAACGCAGCGACGACCGTGTGAACCGCCGGAACGGATACCGGTCCCGGGCCTGGGAGACGCGTGCAGGCCGGGTCGATGTGAAGATCCCGAAGCTGCGCAAGGGCCGCTATTTTCCCGAGTTCCTGGAGCCGCGCCGGGCGGCGGAGAAGGCGATGACGGCGGTCATTCAGGAGGCCTATGTCCAAGGCCTGTCGACCCGCTCGGTGGACGACCTCGTCAGGGCGATGGGCATGACCGGCGTGTCGAAAAGCCAGGTCTCGCGGCTCTGCGGCGAGATCGACGAACGGGTCGACGCGTTCCTGAACCGCCCGCTGGAAGGCGAATGGCCCTACCTGTGGCTCGACGCTACCTACATCAAGGTGCGCCGCGGCGGCCGGATCGTCAGTGTCGCGGCCATAGTGGCCGTGGCGGTCAACCTGGACGGCCGCCGCGAGGTCTTGGGCATCGCCGTCCAGCCCAGCGAGGCGGAGGTCTTTTGGGACGAGTTCCTGCGCTCTCTCGCGGATCGCGGCCTGCGCGGCAACCGTCTGATCATCGCCGACGATCACAAGGGCCTGAAGGCTGCAGCCGCCAAGGTGCTCGGCGCGACCGTCCAGCGCTGTCGCGTGCATTTCATGCGCAATGCGCTAGCCTGCGTCGGCAAGAAGGACCGCCCGATCGTCACCGCGGCGCTCCGGACCGCCTTCGACCAGGACACGCTCGCGGCCTCGAAAGACCACTGGACCAAGCTGATCGACGCGTTCGAACCACGCCATCCAAAGCTCGCCGAGTTGATGCGCCGTGCCGAAGAGGACGTCCTGGCCTACAAGGGCTTCCCCAAGGATCATTGGCCGAAAATCCATTCGACGAATCCGCTTGAGCGCTTGAATAAAGAGATCAAGCGCCGGACCAACGTCGTCGGAATCTTTCCGAACGAGGCCGCGGTGACGCGTCTGGTCGGAGCGCTGATGCTGGAGCAAAACGATGAGTGGGCGATCACGCGGCGCTACATGACACTGGAAACCGTCGCCGCCATTTGCGACACTGACCCCATGGACCCGGCGAAGATCGCCGCCCTGTAACTGCGGCCAAGCCAAGGCCGAAGAGCAAAGTTACACCATTTCCCGGGACACTATCAGCTCTGGGTGTCAGATTTCACCTATGTCTCAAGCTGGCAAGGGATGGTCTACGTCGCTTTCGTCATCGACGTCTTTGCCCGCAAGATTGTCGGCTGGCGCGTGGCGACTTCAATGACCACAGGCTTTGTTCTCGACGCCCTGAACCAGGCCATCTGCCAGCGGGCGCCGTCCGGGGCAGACAAGCTGATCCATCATTCGGATCGCGGATCGCAATACCTGTCGATCAAGTACACTGAGCGTCTGGCTGAGGCCGGCATCGACACGTCTGTCGGCAGCGTCGGGGATTCTTATGATAACGCCCTGACTGAAAGCATCATCGGCCTGTTCAAGACCGAGGTCATCAACTTCCTCGGCCCATGGAAGTCGGTCGGACAAGTCGAATGGGAAACGCTGAAGTGGGTCTCCTGGTACAACACCGAGCGCCTCCACAGCGCCATCGGATATGTCACGCCACAAGAAGCAGAGGAGGCATTCTTCGCAGACTTGAGCGCCACTGAGAAAGCGGCATAACTATTGAACCTCAAACTCTCCGGTAAACCCGGGGCGGTTCAGTCCGAAGGCATCCTCTTTGTCACTTACGCGACTCTGCGTTCCGCCGAACGCGAAGGGAAGGCGTCGCGGCTCGACCAGGTGACGTCCTGGCTGGGCGAAGGGTTCGACGGGGTTATCGCTTTCGACGAAAGCCACGCCATGGCGAATGCCGCCGGCGAAAAGTCCGATCGCGGCGACAAAAAGGCGTCGCAGCAAGGTCTTGCCGGCCTCGCGCTGCAAAATGCCGTGCCAGATGCCCGCGTCCTCTATGTCTCGGCCACCGGCGCCACTGTGGTCGGCAATCTCGCCTATGCCACCCGCCTCGGGCTTTGGGGCACCGGGGATTTCCCCTTCGTGGCGCGGGCCGAATTTGTCGCCGCGATGGAGGCCGGGGGTATTGCCGCAATGGAGATGATCTCGCGCGACCTGAAAGCGCTCGGGCTGTATCTGGCACGCTCGCTCTCCTATGCCGGGGTCGAATACGAGATGCTGGTGCATGAGCTGACCCCCGCCCAGGTCGCGATCTACGACAGTTACGCCGATGCCTATCAGATCATCCACAACAACCTCGAGGCGGCCCTTCATGCCTCGGGTATTTCCTCCGAGACTGGAACTTTGAACGCTCAGGCAAAATCCGCCGCCCGCTCGGCCTTTGAGAGCAACAAGCAGCGTTTCTTCAACCATCTCATCACCGCAATGAAATGCCCCTCGCTGATCCGCGCGATCGAGGTGGACCTGGCGGCGGGGCATTCCGCGGTCATTCAGGTGGTCTCGACCAGCGAAGCGGTGATGGAACGGCGCCTCGAGGATATCCCGCCCTCGGAATGGGACGATCTTCAGGTCGACTTCACGCCGCGGGAGGCGGTCATGGAATATTTGATGCACAGCTTCCCGACGCAGTTCTTCGAGCCCTTCACCGACGAGAATGGCGATCTGCGTTCGCGCCCCGCTGTCGATGCGAGTGGCAACCCCATCATCTGCCGCGAGGCGGAGCGGCGGCGGGACGATCTGATCGAACATCTGGGCGCGCTCGCCCCGGTGCAGGGCGCGCTCGACCAGATCCTCTGGCATTTCGGCGGGGACGCGGTGGCCGAGGTCACGGGGCGCAAGCGGCGCATCGTGAAAACCCTTGAAGGGCGGCTCAAGGTCGAAAACCGCCCTGCCTCCTCCAACCTCGGAGAAACCCAAGCCTTCATGGATGATGCCAAGCGCATCCTGATCTTCTCCGATGCGGGCGGTACGGGGCGCAGTTACCACGCCGATCTTGGAGCGAAGAACCAACGGCTGAGGGTGCATTACCTGCTTGAGCCTGGTTGGAAGGCCGATAATGCAATCCAGGGGCTTGGGCGCACCAACCGCACCAATCAGGCGCAGCCGCCGCTCTTTCGCCCCGTCGCGACCAATGTGAAGGGCGAAAAGCGGTTTCTTTCCACCATCGCGCGGCGTCTCGACACGCTCGGGGCCATCACCAAGGGGCAGCGCGAGACTGGCGGGCAGAACATGTTCCGTGCCGAAGACAACCTCGAAAGCCCCTATGCCCGCGCCGCGCTGCGGCAGTTCTTCTACAAGCTGCGCGCGGGCAAGATCGAGGCTTGCTCCTACGCAAAGTTCCAGGAGATGACCGGGCTGACGCTTGATGAGGCGGATGGGACGATGAAGGAGACCCTGCCTCCGATCCAGCAGTTCCTGAACCGCTGTCTCGCGCTCCGGATCGACATGCAGGACGCGATCTTCGAGGCCTGTGGCACCTTCCTTTCGGCCATCATTGAGGACGCGCGCCATGCAGGCACGCTCGATGTGGGCCTCGAGACGCTCAAGGCAGAGAAATTCGAGATCGTGGACCGGAAGATGATCTTCGACGGGTGCGACGGCCACTGCCCTGACCGTGGAGCGCACCGATAGGAACGATCCGCTGACCGTGCCCCGGGTCAAGACGATCTGCGCAGGCACGGAGGGTGCGACGCTTTGCTGGAACAAGACGTCAAAGCGCGCGGCGCTGATGGTCAAGGCGCCGGCCTTCATGGACGAGGATGGTGTTCCGATCCTGCGGGTGAAACTCCTGCGGCCCATGGCCACCGAAATCCTCGCGCTCAGCGAGTTTTTGACCTCGTACTGGGAAGAGATCGATGACGCGATGTTCGAGCACCTTTGGCAGACCGAGGTCGACGCTGTGCCGGAGTTCACCACCTCGAAGATCACGCTGATCTGCGGGCTTCTCCTGCCGATCTGGGACCGGCTACCTGCCGACAACATGCGCATCTATCGCCTGCAAACCGAAGACGGGGAACGCGCCATCGGCCGTCTGGTCAGCCAGGAACAGCTCTCGAACGTCTACGCGCGCCTTGGGCTCGACTGCCAGATCGAGATGTCGCCGCAGGAGGTGCTCGCGGCCGTGATGGACGCCAGGACGACCCTGAACCTCCTCGGCGGTTACCAGCTGCGCAGGTCGCTCGTCATGGGGCAGCCGAGGTGTGAGCTGATCGGCGCGTCCGGTGCGGCCCTGCCCGCACTGAAAGCCATGGGCTGCTTCACCGAGGTTATCCAGTGGAAGACGCGGGTGTTCATCCCGGTGGACGGTACTGACGTGCTGGCGCGGGTGCTCGCCGAGCATCCAGTTGGCGCAAGCGTCGCAGATGCTGCCGCATGAACCCGCGGCGCAGCATCGCAGACCTCTCGGCCGATCTTGCAGACCAGGCCGAGAGTTTCTGCCGCCAGTATTTCCCCGAGGGACGCAAGCAGGGCAATTATTGGCAGGTCGGTGACACATCGGGAGCAAAGGGACAGAGTCTCGCGATCCGACTGCAGGCGGAAAGCGGGCGCAAGGCCGGGTCCTGGCAAGATTTCGCGACGGGTGAATTTGGCGACTTGATCGACCTGCTGCAAGAACGGCTTGGTTCGGTGACACTCAAGGAAACGCTAAGGGAGGCCCGGTCCTTTCTCGGCGAGGCCCCCTGCCCTGCCGTAACTCGTGAAACCCAAAGGGCTGAGCGCCACGATACTGCCTCCAGCAAACGCATTGCGCGGGCGCGCAAGCTCTTTGCGGCAGGCAAGCCAGTTCTTGGCACCTTGGCCGCCACCTATCTGCAAGGGTGCGGCATCACGCGCCTCGGTCCCGCGCTCCGCTATCATCCGCGGGTCTTCCTACGTCGGGGCGAGGACGATCCTGATCTGGCAACAAGGTCCCCTGCCCTGCTCACAAAGATCACGGACAATCGGGGCCAGATCACCGGATGTGCGCTGTTCTATCTCGACCCGTCCACCGGCGTTTTGGCCGAAATCGAGAGCCCGAAACGAATCCTCGGGCAACTGCATGGCCACGCCATCCGCTTCTGGTCCGGCAAGGCGCGCTCTGATCTCATCGTCGGCGAAGGTCTCGAGAATACCCTCTCGGTCGGCACGGCTCTCCCGGAGTTCGACCTCGCGTCTTGTCTCACTGCCACCCATCTCGGGCTCTTCATCCCGCCGCCGGGGATCAAACCTATCTGGATCGCACGGGACAATGACGAAGCTGGTCGCTATGCATCTATGATATTGCGTAACCAACTGGAATCGCTTGGAATTGCCTGTGGTGATCTCGTGCCAAGTATGGGCGATTTCAACGACGATCTGCGGGCTTTTGGCAAGGATGCGCTGCGACGGTCTCTTCTCAAGGCAATGAAGGCGCAAGGTCTGGAGATCGAGCACGGGTGAGCGCCTGTCTCCACTCGTGATGACCGAGGGGGCAAAGGTTCCGCGGGCTCGATCTGATCCCGCTTGGATAAGGGGAGCGATGGACCAGCGGGTCGGGGCTGAGTGCCCCTCGCCCGGGCAGCAACGCGCCCCGCGCCAGAAAATTCCCCAGCCCCTTCAGGGCATTCCTCGCGGGAACAATTTTCCGGCGCGCGGCGCATTCTCCGCTGCGCTG
>TARA_R110000868_G_C10973242_1_pt1 | contig 196163 bp, 140 predicted proteins | sample TARA_R110000868 | Tara Oceans TARA_R110000868 (sample SAMEA4397489) | marine metagenome | biome: Polar Biome; feature: [SRF] surface water layer (ENVO:00010504); material: water (ENVO:00002006), including particulate matter (ENVO:01000060) such as... | depth 5 m | reverse complement strand
CGGAGGTCTCCACCTCAGGCACTCTCATCGAACTGGTGAGAGTGCTTTTTTTATGCGCTTATTTGGGAAAGAAATCTGCCAGGTTCACGACGGTTTCAGTACGTGCCGAATAATCCAGAGCATTCAGAACCCGTTGAGTGTTAATTCCCAGATCGGGCCATTGCTGTTCGAGGTGTCCCGAGCGAATGATCTTACAGAAATGATTGATCATGCAGGTTTCCTGCAATGGGTTTTCTGTTTCATACTTTGTGGAATTCCCCTGAGAATCCGTGATGCGAAATTGTGGTGTGGTATTTTCCCAGGGACGAGTGAAATCGTCGCAGACCAGGGATGCTTTTGTTCCGGCCAGTTCAAACCATTTACGCATACTGACATCAAATCCACAGTCAAAGGAGGCGATGCGATCTTTGCTGAACCACATGATTCCGGAGAAGTTAAGGTCTACATCATTGTAAGGCCTTGCAGTTCCAAAAACTTTTTGTGGCAGTTCATTGAATGCCCACAGGGCGGCTCCAATACAATACCAGCCCAGATCGCCCAACGAGCCACCGCCGAGGTTTCGTTGTAATCGGAGATCATTTTCAGGGATTGTATCCCAGCAGAATGTGAACGCGGAGGTAAGGCGACGGTGTTCTCCGAGGGAATCACTGCGGATCAGATCCAGTATTTTTTTCGCTCGCGGATGATGATACCACATGACCCCATCCATCAGTTGCACTTCGTGTTCCAGGCAAACACGTCGCATTTCGCGCGCCTGATTTACATTCAGTGCCAGTGGCTTTTCACAAAGAACGTGCTTGCCGGCTTTTGCAGCACGGACAGTCCACTCGCCGTGAAGTGAAGGGGGGAGCGGGATGTAGACAGCGTCGATTTCGGGGTCATGCAGGAGAGCTTCATAGCTGCCAACACTGCGTTTTACCCGATGTTTCTTTGCCCATGCATCTGCTTTCTCAGAATCGCGACTGGCGACACAGGTTAATTCAGCATTCTCAGCCTGATGAATGGCAACGCTGATTTTCTCTGCAATACGAGCCGTCCCCAGGATTCCCCAGCGTACGGTCCGGTTTGAGTCTCTCATATAAATGTGTTCCAAAGCGGTATGAAAAAAGATTTATGAAAAAAAATTTGAAATCTTCAAATCAAATCGTTATTGTTGAGAGAGCGAGCAGCTTGTCTTTTCTAATATTCAATTCTTAGTTTCGTGTATTTTCTGCTCAATATCACAGACTTTTCAAGTTCTGTAAAGTGTTCGTCGTTCAGTTTACCCGTCAGTTTTTAAGTCGCGCTCATATCACTATTCAAATTCACCGGGCTTAATGAGGCAAACACGTTTCTTGTGTGCACGCCTTGAACATATGCGTTCTAGAAATGCGTTCGCATTGAACACTAATACCGAATCACCAGATGCGTGATGTGGTAGACAGGAGTTAAAAATGGTCAAACGAATACAGTTGCCAGTTGTTCTTGGAATGGTGTTATTGATGTGTAGTACATCCGTCGCGCCCGTCAATGGCACACCTAAAAAAGGTCCCATGACCATCTTGAGTCTCAAGAAGGATGCACCCCAGGTGGATCTGTTTGAGGGGATTGAAGACCATCAACTGGGAGCCCGCGTCTATCCCATGAGTGCTTACAGTTCCTCCGTTTTTATTTCCAATCTGACGAAGGAACCGCTTACCGTCAAAGTTCCTGCTGCCGTTTCTTCGGTACATATCTTGGCACAGGCGGGACCAAACCCGGGACTGTTGCAAACATTGCAGGGAGGATCACAGACACAGGTGGGAGACAGCCAGGCGGTGGGGGGCAACCTGAATCCAGTCGGAAATAATCAGAATATCGATTTCAACGGCCTGTTTACAATTCCGCCTGAACAAACAGTGAAATTAAAACTCAGTTCAGTTTGTCTGGAACATGGTAAACCTTGTCCCTCCAGTCTCAAAACATATGAACTGCGGCCCATTGAATCTCAAGTAAAAGATAAAGCACTCGTGTTAGTGCTACAGAAATTTAATCCGAAACGTGATGATCTGGAAATGGTGCAAGCCATCGCCTGGCATCTAAGTAGTCATCTGGGCTGGCAGGAACTCGCCAGTAAGAAGAAACATCAGATCGTCGGTGGTGGAGTCCCCTACTTTACTCCAGCGCAGCTGATTGCAGCGAAAAAAATAGTGGAGGTTGCCAGGATAGAATCGCATAAACTGGCAGCCCGGGAAAAGAATTCATTTCCGGAATCCAAAATGGCTTCAGATAAGAGTCCTGTATTGAGTCGTGTTCGCCAAGATCGACGCTAATAAAAACAGGGGACCTGGAACGTCCCCTGTCTGATCTCAATTCTGGTCAGAATAAAATTAGCGTGAAAGTGGTTTAAACTGCAATCGATGCGGTGAGTCTGCATCTTTGCCCAGTTCTTCATGCCGTTTGGCTTCGTACATTTTGTAGTTGCCTTCAAACCAGCGAACCTGACTGTCTCCCTCGAAAGCGATGATGTGTGTTGCCAGTCGATCCAGGAACCAGCGGTCGTGGCTGACAACCAGGGCACAGCCGGTATAATGCTCCAGGCCTTCTTCCAGGGAACGCAGCGTATCGACATCCAGATCGTTGGTTGGTTCGTCCAGTAACAGCAGGTTTCCACCGGATCGCAGAAGTTTAGCCATATGGACCCGGTTGCGTTCTCCACCGGACAATTCACCAACCAGTTTCTGCTGATCGGGGCCTTTGAAGTTGAATCGACCAACATAGGTACGGGCATGAATGCTCGATTTTCCTACGACCAGATGCTCGTGCCCCTGAGAAATTTCTTCATAGACAGTCTTCTTCGGATTCAAAGAATCGCGACTCTGATCGACATACGACAGCTCTACCGTTTCCCCTAACTCCAGGGTCCCGCTGTCAGGTTGTTCCTGTCCCATAATCATTTTAAACAGAGTTGTTTTGCCGGCTCCGTTCGGGCCAATCACTCCGACGATACCGCCGCGTGGTAATTCAAAATTGAAATTTTCAAACAAGAGTTTATCACCAAAACCTTTGGTCAGATTTTCGGCGACGAGTACGCGGCTGCCCAGAGGTCTGGAAATTGGAATTTGGATATCTGATGCATCGTCCCGATTTGCGTAATCTTCTGCGGCAAGTTCTTCATAGCGTTGCACGCGGGCTTTGTTCTTGGTTGCCTGGGCTTTGGGGGACATGCGGACCCATTCCAGTTCCCGCTTAAGGAATTTCTGCCGTTTTGATTCCTGTTTTTCTTCAACCGCGAGACGTGCCTGTTTTTGTTCGAGCCAGGATGAATAATTACCTTCAAAGGGGATGCCCCGTCCGCGTTCGAGCTCCAGAATCCAGCCAGCGACATTATCCAGGAAGTAGCGATCGTGGGTAATTGCGACGACGGTACCCTGGAAGGTGTGCAGATATCGTTCGAGCCAGGCGACTGATTCCGCATCCAGATGGTTTGTCGGTTCGTCCAGCAGTAACAGATCCGGATTTTGCAGCAGGATTTTACACATGGCGACACGGCGTTGCTCACCACCAGAGAGAGTACCGATCACGGCATCACCGGGGGGCACCCGCATCGCATCCATGGCGATTTCGAGTGTACGGTCCAGTTCCCAGAGGTTAGCTGCGTCAATCTGATCCTGCAGTGTTGCCTGCTCTTCGATCAGCTTTTCCATCTCTTCAGGACTGGGGTCTTCGCCGAACTTCATGTTGACTTCATTGTAACGATCCAGAATAGCCTGAGATTCAGCCACCGCTTCAGCGATACACTCTTCAACTGTCTGTTCCGGGTTTAAATCGGGTTCCTGTTTAAAGTAACCGATTTTGATTCCCTTGGCTGGACGGGCCTCGCCGGAGAAGGTGGTATCCTCTCCCGCCATGATTTTCAGCAGTGTACTTTTACCCGCACCATTCGTACCCAGGACACCAATTTTTGCACCCGGGAAAAAGGACAGCCAAATGTCTTTCAGAACCTCTTTCTGTTCAAAGACTTTGGTAACGCCTTCCAGTTGCATAATGTATTGTTGAGCCATGACTTATTCTCTTGTCCTGCAGGACGGATAATCTGGATTAAAAAATGAGTATTGAACGCATCTGTGAGATATGCCGCATACCATAGCTGTACGGTCACTGCAAGTCACTCGAAACGGGGGACTACTCTCGTAAATAGTCAAAAAACCCGGTAAACGGCGCTGATTTTAATCATCCGGAAGCAGAATTCAAGGGCGCGCGGGGAGCGGCTTTTGTGAGGAAGCAGATTCCGGTTTTCGCTTTAAGATGATGAAATACCCATCGGTTTGATCAGGAAGCAACTCCCAACGTTCGGGGTGATCGTGGTATTCAGGGATCTGATCGGGAGTTTTAATTTCGCTATAGGGGTGTTGTGTATCGATAACAATATAATCTGTATCAACTGGAACACCTGACTGGTACTCATTCACCTTACGGAGATAGTTGCTGTAATCATATGAGCGGTCAAAATGGGTGAACCGGGGGTGAACAAAATCAGTGGAAGCGACGCGACTCCCAGGCGGGATCTGTGCCAGTACTTTCGGAAACTGTGCTGCGCGTTCACCGGGAACGTAAAGCCGTTTCCAATACCATGTCGAACCGGAATCCCAAAAGACGAGTCCCAGTGGGCTCAGGCTGAAGAAGAATGCTGTTGCCAGCGACGAACTCCAGAGAAAGTGTACGGCGAAGTTCTGTCCAGAGGCAGGGGTGATTTTAAATCTGGATTTGTGTTCTTCCAGCAGTTTCAGAATGTTCCCCAGTGCAAAGGCGGTCGCCCAGCAGAGAATGGGGACAATTGGTGCATGAAAATGATGACGTGGATCATGAGCGATTTCATTCAGACAGAGCAGGCCAAACAGCGGCAACGCGACCAGAGTTCTACTGGGGGACAACACTGGCAGTAATCCCAGGGGGACCAGTAATGCCAGAAAATAAATCAATGTATCGGGTCGAAGCAGTTCCCCCAGCAGCATTCCTGGATTAAAGAGAATATTTTTAACGACTTCGCCCAGCGTACTGCCAAAATTGCTGAAGTAGCCAACATAGTGTACCTGCTCGCCACTTCGAAACCAGGGGATCGCATATTTGACAACGAACAGCAGATAAAGGACCGCGAATACAGAGACACCAATTCCCGGTGCAACTGTACGAAATAAACTCCGTTTTGATTCTGTGGATAATTGCTTTCTCGCACACCATTGCTGCCAGGCGATCCAGAGTCCCAGCGGTCCCAGGATAATGGCGAAATCTTCTTTTGCGGTTAATGACAACAACAGGAGGATTGCTGCAGTCTTCCAGCGTTTCAGTTCCAGGGCTTCCAGCGCGAACAGAAGTACGGGAACGCCGAATGAAATTGGACGGAATGTTTTCAGGTCGATTGCTATGTCCAGAAACTGCAGAGGGAAATAACAGAGATAGGCAGCCACCATTGCTTTCCCTGCCGTGGTGGATTCAGTGTTTCTGACTGCCATGCGATACAGGGGAATTGCTCCTGCTGCCAGCGCAACAGTCTCGCACAGTTCCATCGTCAGGTGAGATGGCCAGATCAGATAGACTGGAAGCAGGAACAGATGAATGAACTGAATGTGTTCCCCCCAGAACAGCCCCTGATCCAGATAACTGCGAAATCCTTTCCCATGAGAAAAGTTCCAGAGGTGCTCTTCATACATGGCCGAGTCGCCGTGGGGTATCAGCAGCCCGTTGTATAATTGCCAGTTCATCCAGGTGAAAAGAATCGTAAATATTCCTATCATCAGCCAGGCGGTGCAGGGGATGGGAACCTTTGATGAAACTTCTTGTTCAGCGACAGGCGGATTGTGCTGTAATGGGATCAGCATACTCGCGAAAGTTGCCAGCCAGCCGGCGATGCTGATCGCAAACCAGAATTGCGATGTCGCCAGTACAATCGATTCGACGCTGCTCCAGCCCACAATGAAACATGTGATTCGCAATATTTCCCAGACGGCAGGCAGCAGCCACCAGCGAAATCCACGGATGCCCCAGTCTGTTAAAACTGTTGAGAAGGGTTGACCATGTATCTTAGAGATCAGGAATGCACCGATGATCCAGAAACCACAGGCAGCGGTTAATAGATAGAGCAGTAAAGGAAAGAAAGGAATGTAGGCGGTCTGACTGACCGGGTCGATTTCACCGGACCAGACCTGAAGCAGAAACTGCCAGAGCGGGGCACTCACATACAGGGTCGCGATGTCTTGAGTCCCGAAGATCGTCTGTAAAGCCAGAGTCACAGAACCACTGCCGAGTAGAATACAGAGCAGGGCAAAGGTAAACTGTCGGCTATCGATAGATGATTTGGTGGCAGGACGCTGGTTCATGAATTTCGATCTGGATTCAGGTACATTGCAGAAAGTCGTGACAGGACGGCAGTTCAAATACCAGTTTTTTAGAGAAGCAGCCTGAAAAAAATCTGATTCGGGTGAAAAAAAACGGGGGCTTGCTACAATACTCTGCACAACCCCTCTCAATCAACATTCTAAATGGTTTTCATTCAGCAGGGAAGCATTACAGGTTAGACCATGAAACATTCTGATGAGTCGATTCGCGTTTACTGTGCAGGTCCGCTGTTCAATCGTAGTGAGCGTGAAGAAATGACGGCGATCGCCGACCAGTTAATGGAGTCTGGTTACACAGTCTATCTGCCTCACCGTGATGGCATGGAGTTTCGACTGATTCTGGATGTACTGGTAGAACGTAACTGGGATACACCGACGGCTGCCCAGTTTCTGCATGAAGCGATCTTTGCACTGGATGTTTACCAGCTGGTTATAGAGTGTGAGGCCATGGTCTGGAACCTGAATGGTCGTACTCCGGATGAAGGCGCGGTTTCTGAAGCAGCGATGGCCTGGGTGCTGGGCAAACCGTTGATTGCCTACCAGGATGACGTCCGCTCACTGATTCAGGGCCGAGTCAATCCGCTGCTGGTGGGGATGGTGGAATTTGAATCAGTCGATGAAATTGGTCTCATCCCTGATAAACTTTCTGCAGCCATTAATAATCAGGAGATCACGTCTCCTGTTTCGACAGATCAGTTACCTCTTAAAGTTCAAAAGGCTGTCAAAGCGGGGCAGGTTTTGTGGAAAGCACTCTGTTCCGAAGGGGCACAGGAAAATAATGAAATGATTGCCTCTGTCGTCGAAGAACTCTTTGCTCCCAATGATCCCTCTACAATTCTTGCCTGATCTGTAAGATTAAGCGACCGGAAAACTATTAAATTCTTATGAACCATCCTTATGTAGAGATCCCGGAGTTATCGAGTCTGCAGTCAGGCAGCGGTCTGGTGAGAATTCCCTACCAGCAGGATGTGCCTTTTACAAAACGTGTGCGGGCGCTGGTCGATACAGCTGAATTTCGCAGACTGTCGCATATCACGCAGCTGGGTTTTACTGCCCTTGTTTATCCGGGGGCAACACACACGCGGTTCGAGCATGCACTGGGCGTATATCAGAATGCGCTGCAGTATCTCTGGCAGTTAGGCAAAGATCCGCGTTTCACTGCCACGATTGATGTGCATACGGCAGAAGTTCTGATCGCAGCGGCTTTGCTACACGATCTGGGGCACTGGCCTTTTTGTCATCTGATTGAAGATATGTCGCTGGAAGGGATTCCACGACATGAATCATTTGCCAGAGAGTTTCTTTCAGATGGTCGTGAACTGGCAGAAATTCTGCGAACAGAATGGGAGATTGAACCGGCCGAAGTACTCGACATATTAGTACCCAGTTCAGACACTGCGGAAATGCGGCTGGTCCGCTCGATTCTCTCCGGGCCAATTGATATCGATAAAATGGATTATCTTGATCGGGACAGCCTGCACGCTGGTGTTCCCTATGGTCGAAATTTTGATAAAAACAGACTGATTCAGTCATTGATGGTTAATGCCGGCGGCGATGGCCTGGCGATTGGTTCCAAGGGAAAAACGGCGGCAGAACTGATGGTGTTTGCCCGCTATGTCATGTTCAGCGAAGTTTACTGGCATCATGCCGTTCGTTCCGCCAGTACCATGTTTGCGCGTGCCTTCTTTCATCTGTATCCGCATCTGGATCTTTCCAGTTATTTTCAATTGACGGAAGCCGACTCCATTTCTGTGCTACGTGCTCAGGCACGCGGAACGGAATGTGAGCGCCTGGTGGAAGGGATTTTCAGTACGAAGCGGCTGTTGTATAAACGCGTGGCTGAATTCAGTTATTATGAATCTTCCGAAGTTTTCAAACTGATTGCGCATCAGCCGGTTTCTTCCCTGGTTCGCTGGAGCGAAAGTCTGGCAAAACGGCTTTCACAGAGATTTCATCAACAGGTTGCCTCCACGGATATTCTGATTGATGCCCCCCCCACGCATCGCGAAGTTGAGTTCAATGTCGAAATATATTCCTCACGCGAAGCAAAATATCAACCGCTGCATGTCGTCTCACCGGTTGTAGATACACTGGCTCGTAAGCAGTTTGATGATTTTGTGAAACGGGTGCGGGTTTTTGCCCATCCCGACATTGCCCGGCTTTGTGTCCAAATGGATGATTTTGAAAGCATGTTAATTGAGTCAGTCACAGAATGATTTGCGTGCGATAAAAAAAACGCTGTTTTTCATAAACTTGCTGTGATAGACTTATGGATATCAGAAGTTTTATCAGACGCTTTTTTTAAATGGCTGGTCTCGAACATGGTCCGAAATTATCAATGTAAAGCGAAAGTCTGTACTGGTATTGCGGGATTTTCTCTGCTGTTCATCGCAGGATGCGGGGGAGACAGTGAACCGGTCAGGCAGTCACAACAGCCTCGCCAGGCTACCGACGCTTCTTCTAATATGCGGGCACCAACTTTAAAACCACCCAGTGTCAAACCGACTCCGAAAAGAAATGTAAATAAATCTCAGGCTGCGCCTGTGGGGGATCCGAACGATCAGTTCGAAGTGGTCGATTACGTACACAACTATGAAATTCAGAAATCGGATCCATCAGCTCAGTCAAAAGATGAATTTGTAGCGATGCTGCCGACGGGACCGGGAGTCAATTCTTCCAGTTTTTCTATTGTCAAAACCGGTACAGAGGCTGAACCCAATCAGTCGGACCCTGCATTCAAATTGCCGGAAGGCTTTACGGTGATTAAAGAGGCCGGGTATTCACAATCGGGGCTTCCCAATCGAATTCGTTGTGACGGAGACTACAGTGAAATGGTGCTGGTGCCTGCAGGTGTTTCCGTTCAGGGAGTCGTTGCGGGAGATGCGAATGCAAAGCCTCAGTTTTCCGTTTATCAGGATGCCTTTTATATTGACGTGCATGAAGTAACGCTGGAACAGTATCGTCGCTGGCGTTCAGAAATGATTGCAAAGAAAGGAAAGGTCCCCGAGCCTGCAGGCAATGATTCTCAACCCGCGAATTTGCCGGCGATGGGAGTTTCTTATACGGACGCGCTCAATTATTCACGAACGATGGGTAAACAGCTTCCCCGTGAGACCCAATGGGAAAAAGCTGCGCGGGGGGAACTGGGTTTTTCCTACCCCTGGGGGAGTGGCAGGCCTCTCTGGCAGGTGACTCGTCATCCGGGACAAATTGATCCGGTGGCAACGTTTCCCGGCGATCGCAGTCCCTACGGAGTTTATGACATGGCGGGAAATGCGCGCGAATGGTGCGATGACTGGTATTCGAAAAATGCGTATAAGGCAGCATTGGCTCTGTCGGATGCAGGTGTCGTTCGTGACTGGCAGGGACCACGGCGAGCCGTCGAACCCAGTATGCGAGTTGTACGCGGGGGCCAGAGTTCCTGGGAAGTCTGGAAGAGAGCGGGAGAGAATATGCGAACCCCACCTGCCGATGTCGGTTTTCGCTGTGTGCTTAATCTCAAGTCCGCTACAGCAGGAACAGAACAAACAAAAACAGACAGCGCTTTCTGAGCAGTGGTCTGTGTTGTTTTTTTGCAACATTGTTTGTTCCGAGTCTTCTGGACCTGCAGGAATCGGTCTCTCTCCCTGAAAAAATCGCTGGATCTCCTCAAACTGCTTAAATAAAAGCTTCAATGCGGGATAGATCGCGAATTCAGGTCTTGTCACAGGGTAGACCCAATTAGTATAACAGGGCTAATGATTAGCGTGGCTAATGAATTCGAATTTTCGAATTACAGGGAGAAACTGATGCTGCAATATGACTTTGAAGAAAGTGTCGGTTACTGGATCACCATGACCTCTCACTTTTATCAGGATGCATTGAATCAGGAATTGCTTCCTTACGGGATCACGTTTCGTCAGTTTCAGGTCATTGGCTGGCTGGTTTATGAAGGGCCTCTCTCGCAGGTTGAGCTGGCTGACCGGATGATGATTGAGCCTCCCACACTGGTACGCATTCTGGACCGAATGGAACGCGATCAATGGATCACGCGCGAGAATGATCCCCAGGACCGCCGTCGCAAAGTGATCGCTGTCTTACCGGAAGCCAAGCCGGTCTGGTCAAAGATGGTGGCCTGCCTTAAACGTCTCAGGAAGAAAGCAACCGATGGCATGACTCCCGAACAGGTACAGACACTGAAATCATTACTGGCCCAGGTTCAGGAAAATCTGGGAGCCAATGTCCCGGAACTTGAAAGTTCCTGAACCACCAAAATTCTTCCTTCAGACAGATTCAACAAACTTGATAAAACGTTGAGGAATCAAATGAGAATAGCAACCAGTCTTGCTGTAGTGATTTGTGCCATGCTCATGACAGCCCAGCTACTTCCGGCACAACGGGGGCCTGCGAATGTCGATGTGGCAAAGATCGTCGAACGTGAAGTTGCCTCGGGCCAAACCTTCGTGGGGACTGTAATGCCTATTAAACGAAGTGTGATAGGCAGTGCTGTCGGTGGGCGTGTGGCAGAGTTTCCCGTAAATGAAGGAGACTTTGTTCGTGCCCGGCAACCATTGGCCCAGTTGCTGACGAACACAATTAACCTCGAAGTGGATTCCGAAAAAGCGACTCTTGATCTGCGAAAAGAGGAATTGAATGAACTGGTAAATGGAACGCGACCCGACGAAATTAAACGGGCGAAAGCATTAATGATGGCTGCGAAAGCAGACAGTGAATATCAGCAGAAACGTCTAAAACGCCTGGAATCACTGTATGCCAGAAAAGCAGTCAATGATGATGATATTCAGGCGGTCGTGTCCGAATCAATTCGCGCAGAAGAAATGTTTTCGGAAGCGGAAGCTGCTTATAAGCTGGCCGTAGAAGGTCCCCGTAAGGAGCAGATTGCGCAGGCGAAGGCCCGGGTAGCCGTCCAACAGGCGCTGGTCGACAAGCTCGAAAGCCAGGTTGTCAAACATACAATCATCTCCCCCTTTGATGGTTACGTGGTTGCGGAACATACCGAAGTTGGTCAATGGGTGAATTCAGGAGAACTGGTCGCAGAAGTGATTGCTCTGGATCACGTTGATGTCAGTGTGCAGGTCCTGGAAAATCATGTACCACATGTTCAACTGAAATCGGAAGTCCGGGTCGAAATCCCTGCCATTCCCAATCAAGTCTTTACGGGCGAAGTGGTAATGATTGTGCCACAGGCAGATATCAGAGCACGAACATTTCCGGTGAAGGTTCGTCTTAAAAATGAGATTAGGAAAGACGGCCCATTGCTGAAATCAGGTATGCTGGCGCGGGCTGTTCTCCCTACCGGTCCCAGGTTGAAGGCATTAATGGTTTCCAAAGATGCTCTCGTTCTGGGAGGACCGACTCCTATGATCTATGTAGTGGAGCCAGGAAAGAAAAATCCCAAACTGGGTAAGGCACGTGCGGTTCCCGTACAGGTAGGTGTGGCTGATGGCCGTCTGATTCAGGTGAAAGGAGATCTGGAGAGTGGGGGCTATGTGGTCATTCGAGGCAATGAACGCTTGCGTCCCGGGCAGGATGTCATGATCTCAAATGTCCTGGAACCCGATGCCCTACCCACAGCCAAAGCCATTAATACTGACGGTTAAAGAGGAACAACAATGAATCTGATTAATGCCATTGTACATAATCCCGTCAAAGTGACAGTGGGCGTGTTGATGACCGTATTGTTCGGTCTGGTTTCTCTGACGCGCATGCCGATGCAGCTGACGCCCGAAGTACAACGTCCTACAATTACAGTCGAAACGCGCTGGCCGGGTGCCAGTCCGCAGGAAGTGGAACGTGAAATTGTACTGGAGCAGGAAGAACAGCTAAAGAGCGTGGAAGGTATTACCAAGCTGAGTTCGGAAAGCGCGGATTCGAAAGGGACCATCACGCTGGAGTTCCTGGTTGGTACCAACATGGATGAAGCCTTACTGAAGGTGAATTCCCGTCTGCAACAGGTTCCCGAGTATCCAGAAGACGCCGATCAGCCAATCATCAGTACAGCGAATGCGGCAGATCGCCCGATTGCCTGGTTCATTCTCAGCAGTCGACTGCCTTCTGATGAAATAATTGTCGCATTTCAGGAGGCCCACCCGGAAGTCAAAGAACAGCTTGAGATCGTTCGCAATACTCCCAATCCGGGTCTGGCGATGCTGCGGTTGCGTCTGCTGGCTGAAGAATATCCTGCGGTTCGTGGTGGAATTCTTCCTGAAAAAGATATCGAAGTCACGAAATTACGACGTTTCGCAGAAGACGAAATTGAAGCGCGATTCGAACGTGTTTCAGGCGTTTCCCAGTCAAACGTATTGGGTGGTCTGGAAGATGAATTACAGGTGGTGGTGGACTCCGAGCAACTGGCGGCACGGCAGTTGACGATCAGTGATGTTCGCAATGTGCTCCGAGGTCAAAATGAAGATACATCGGCCGGTGACTTCTGGGAAGGGAAACGTCGCTGGGTCGTGCGAACGCTGGGACAGTTTCGAAATAAAGAAGAAGTTGAGAATCAGTTGCTTGCGGTCAGTAATGGTGCGCCGGTCTATGTGCGAGATGTAGCAGAAGTACGTCTGGGTTACAAAAAGCCGGATGGTCTGGTCAGACGGTTTGGTGAGTCGAGTATTGCAATCAACTGTGTCCGTGAAACCGGTGCCAATGTTCTGGATATCATGGATGGCTTGCGAGAAGCGGTCAAAGACATCGACGAAAATATTCTCCAACCACGTGGGCTGCAGCTGGTGCAGGTTTATGATGAAACCGATTATATTTATTCTTCAGTCGATCTGGTGAAGAACAATATCTTTATCGGCGGTGCACTGACCATGATCGTATTGATGTCATTTCTGCACCTGGGTATGCGTACGCTGATCGTCGTGCCTTTTATTATTATTACAGCCGTCGCTGCGACTTTTATCTCTCCCTGGTTTTTTGCTGTCAGTCTGGCATTGATTATTGGGTCTGGATTCTGGTTTGCCCGTGGTGCATTAGTGGTCGGATTAGCGATTCCGACCAGTATCATTGGAACCTTCCTGATTCTGGGCGCGCTGGGGCGTTCCTTAAACGTAATCAGTCTGGCTGGTCTTGCTTTTGCGGTCGGGATGCTCGTCGACAACGCAGTGGTCGTGCTGGAAAATATTTACAGACGTTATTCACTGGGAGAATCTCCTTTTCAGGCGGCGATTAAGGGGACACAAGAGGTCTGGGGCGCAGTTCTGGCCTCGACTTTAACGACCATTGCCGTATTCCTGCCTGTGGTTTTCATTGAGGAAGAAGCGGGGCAGCTATTTCAAGATATCGCGCTGGCAATCAGTGCAGCCGTCGGTCTGTCACTCATTGTTTCGATGACTTTGATTTCAACTGCTTCAGCACGTCTACTGCATAAACGAGATGACCAGGGGCTTGAAGACCACCAGATTTCCAGTCACCCGGAAGATGATATTGATCAAACCGTGAAAAAAGGCGCTCTGCATCGTGCTGTTATTGGGCCGATTGAATCAGGCGGCGCCTTATTTGTGAAGTCGATTGTGGGTATGAATGCCTGGATTCAGAAAGGGATTATGAGACGACTGGTTGTTGTCTGCCTGCTGGTGGGAGCCGCGGTTGGCGTCAGCTGGCAGTTATGGCCGAAAGTGGAATATCTCCCGACCGGTAACCGGAATCTGATTTTCTGTATTTTAATTCCGCCTCCCGGCTACAACCTGAACCAGTTGATGGAACTTGGGGAGACGGTTGAGTCAGATCTACGCCCTTACTGGGACATTGACCCGGAGAGTGATGAAGCAAAGCAACTGAATTATCCTGTCATTGGAGACTTTTTCTTTGTGGCACGTGGACGTCAGGTCTTTATGGGGATTCGCGCTTTTGATTCTCAGCGTGTTGCGGAACTGATTCCCCTGGTGCAGCAGGCAGGATCAAAGCTGCCGGGGACATTTACCGTAGCGAAACAGTCCAGCCTGTTTGAACAGGGATTGACTGGGGGACGGACAATTGAAATCGAAATCATAGGTCCCGATCTTGAGAAGCTGGTTGCTATGGGGGGGCAGATTCTGGGGAAATCCAAGCAAATGATCCCCAATGCACAGGTACGTCCGATTCCCAGTCTCGATCTTTCCAGTCCGGAAGTACATATCCAACCGAAATTGATGCAGGCTGCTGAAAATAGAGTCAGCAGCGCCGATCTTGGGTATACGGCCAATGCGCTGATTGATGGTGCATTTGCTGGCGATTACTACCTGGGCGGAGATAAAATCGATCTGACGATCATCGGTCAATCACGTCATATTCAGAATACTCAGGATGTGGCAGCCCTCTCGGTAGCGACACCGGATGGTAGACTGGTTTCATTAGGAGCTTTGGCGGATGTGGAAATCACAAGTGGGCCGGAACAGGTGAATCATCGTGAGCGGCAGCGTGCGATTACGATTGAAGTGTCGCCCCCTGAAGAAATGGCGCTGGAAGATGCCATGAATCAGATTCAGTCAGAAATCGTTCAGCCGATGCGCGAAAACGGACAGCTGGCAGGCGGCTATCGTATCAACCTTTCCGGTACAGCTGATAAGCTGCGCGATACCTGGGCGGCTTTGCAGTTTAATGTGCTGCTGGCGTTGATGATTACCTACCTGTTGATGGCGGCATTGTTCGAATCGTGGCTGTATCCGCTGGTTATTATTTTCAGTGTGCCCCTCGGCGCGGTCGGTGGAATTCTGGGGCTCAGTATTCTGAATCTATTCATGCTGCAGACTCTGGATGTGCTTACCATGTTGGGCTTTGTGATTCTGATCGGAACGGTGGTGAACAACCCGATTCTGATCATTCACCAGTCTCTGAATCATATCAATGAGGATGGTATGACTCCCCGGGAAGCGATTCTGGAAAGTATCCGAACCCGTATTCGGCCGATCTTTATGACAACTACCACAACCGTGCTGGGCCTGTTACCTCTGGTTTTATTCCCCGGAGCAGGAAGTGAACTCTATCGCGGACTGGGAAGTGTGGTGCTGGGCGGTCTGATTGTTTCCACTCTGTTTACACTGATACTGGTTCCCACGCTATTCAGTTTAACGATGGACGCCAAAGCATGGGGGCAGAATCTGTTACGCCCCGGCACATTTAAACGGCCTCAAGAAACTGCTGCGTCTCCTGAGGTGGAAGTGGAATCGAAGGAAAATGTAACTGTATAAAACGCGCTTGCCTGGTAGTGCTGGGTAAGCTGTCCTCATAGAATACATTATGTGACAGCGCGGATTGGGGGTGATCTCAGTGCTCACTTCTCTTCCGGAGGGAAAGTAGACATGTTCTGTAAAGTCATTCGGATTCGCTCAGGCAGAAAACTCCTTTTGTAGTGTGAAAGTATCAAAACTGTGGTGCGTGCTATCTGGATCAGTGTGATACTTCTGACTGTGGGATTGACTACCTATTTTTCAGGAATGCTGGAGCAGGAACCAGACGCGATCTTTCAACGGGCATCTTATGCATTCCGCATGGGTAAAAATGAAGAAGCGAAACAGCTTGTGAATCAGTTGCTCGATACTCCTTCACACCAGGTTCCGGCAGCCATGCTGGGGGCTGAGATCGCGGTCAAAGAACGTAAGCCGGTTGAGGTCATTTGGTATTATGAGCATGTCCCCGATAATGGCAGTCGTGAGTCATTAAAAGCCAGAACCCGTTCCGGCGAACTCTATCTGTTTCAGCTGAAACAGCTGTCAAAAGCACAGGATGAATTTTTACGAGCGCAGAAGTCGTTTCCCGATGATTCACACCTTCTTGAGCGGTTATCTTACCTGTATGGACTGACCGCGCGTTCCTGGGAAGCGGTTCCAGTCAGGATCAAACTGCTTAAACAGGACCGTATTAATCCCCTGATTCTCTATCTGCTGGCAATGAGTGACCGGTCTCTGGAAAATCCACAGCTGATTTCTGAGTATTCAGAAGTGGCACCGGAAGATCCACTGGTTCAACTTGTTGAAGCACGGCAGGAAATGGACCGGCAGGAATATGCCGCCGCGGAAGTACGATTGGTGAAACTGGTTTCGGCTCAACCCGAACTGAGTCAGGCGCAGGTATTACTGGGGCAAATTCTGTTACTGAACAATGACGAAAATCTCTTCAGGAAATGGCAGAGTTCCCTGTCAGAGCATGTTCGCCAACATCCCGATATCTGGAGTATCGAAGGACAATGGTATCAGAAACAGGGGAAAACTGACTTAGCCATTCGTTGTTTTGCAGAAACGCTCAAACGGGATTCAACGAATTCGACAGCCTGCTATCAACTGGGACAACTGTTGAAACAGGCGGGAAATCAGAATGCGGAGAGACTGCTGGAGTACGCGAAGAAACTGCAGAAGTATGAAGGGCTCGTCAAAGTGGTCTATGGTGATAGAGATCTTCAGGTTGCGCCGCAGATGGTCGCGCTGGCAAAAGAGCTGGGTTTGTTCTGGGAAGCGTATGGCTGGAGTCGGGCTTCACTGCTGATCGACCCTCAACTGGAGTGGGCTCAGATAACGATGCGTGATCTTGAACCTGAACTGACCGGCTTGAAACTGACCAGAATGATTGCAGGCAGGAATCCTGTCGCGCAGTTAGCGCTCCCCATACAGAAGTCGGTTTCAGGGGAAAAAATGACAGAGCCAACAATTCGGCGCGATGAGGAGGATGTGTTCTCTTCCATCTCGTTTGAGGAAGTTGCTGAAGTGGCGGGGGTTTCCTTTCAGTATTTTAATGGCCATGATTGGCCTGGTACTGATCATAAAATGTATGAATTCACCGGCGGGGGAGTTGGCGTCCTGGATTTTAATGCGGATGGCTGGCCTGATCTCTATCTGACACAGGGAGCCACTTGGCCTGCGAATGAACAGCAGAAGCAATATTATGATCGTCTGTTTGAAAATCAGGGAGATGGAACATTTCGTGACGTAACTGGTTCAACGGGAATTTTTGAAAACCGATTCAGTCAGGGCGTTACGATCGGAGATCTGAATAATGATGGTTTTGATGATATCTATGTGGGTAACATCGGTTTCAATCGACTGTATCTGAATAATGGAGACGGAACTTATACAGAATCAGATCAGGCGAAAGGGGCAGAGGACGACTGGACAACCAGTTGTCTGATTGCTGATTTGAACGGCGATGGCGGACCGGAGATTTACGCTGTCAATTATCTCACCGGAGATGATATTTTTGATCGCGTCTGTCAAACTGTTGATGGATCATTGAGGTCCTGTATGCCTTTGAACTTTCCCGCGGCACAGGATCAGTTATTCGAGAATATGAATAACGGTCAGTTTGAAAATATTACTTCATCTTCTGGTATCCAGGTCGCTGAGGGAAAAGGGCTGGGAATTGTTGCAGCGGATCTGAAGGGGAAGGGGTTTCCTGATCTGTTTATCGCCAATGATGCGGTTGCTAATTTTTTTATGGTGAACCAGGGAACGGGAAAGACAACATTCCAAGAAGAGGCACTGTTGTCAGGACTGGCTTTCAACGCGCAAGGGCGAACAGAAGCCTGTATGGGGGTTGCAGCGGGTGACGCTGATACAGATGGTCTGCTCGATTTTTATGTGACTAACTATTTCCGGGAAACGAATACGTTATACCGACAGCTTTCTCCTGATTCGTTTATTGATGGAACGCAGCGGGCGAATATGGCCGATACGACCCTCTATCAACTTGGATTTGGAACACAGTTTCTGGATGCGGACCTGGATGGTCTGCTGGATCTACTGATTGTCAATGGGCATGTCGAAAATCTGTCTGCCGACGCGGTTCCCTGGCAAATGAAGCCCCAGTTGATGTTGAATCGGGGGAAAGGAGTATTTCAGGAATTGCAGACACCTGAATCAGGGCCATTTTTTCAACAGAAGAGGTTGGGAAGAGGGCTGGCTCGACTCGACTGGAATCGAGATGGCCTGGAAGAGGCGGTAGTGGGCAGTCTGGATCAGCCAGTGGCTCTGCTTAAAAATACGACAAAATCACACGGTCATCGGCTTGTCGTTACTCTGACGGGGACCAAATCCAGCCGCGATGCCATTGGCACAACAGTGCGATTGAAAAGAAATGGGCAGACACTCGTGCGTCAATTGACAGCCGGCGACGGGTATCAGGCGCGGAATCAACGTCATCTGGTTTTTGGAACTGGCACGATCACGACTGATGTGCAGCTCGAAGTAAGCTGGCCTTCAGGTCTGAAGCAGGTTTTCGAAGGGATCGCCGTTGATCAGGAGATTCAACTGATCGAAGGACAGGCAGCACCATCTGTCAAACGAATCTACGAATGAGATGTCCTGAGCGGTTCGCAGGGATTCGGATTATTCGAAATCGATGCCGAGGCGATACTTCAACTGATCCAGCTCTTCAATAGATTCATCACTGGATGAGTGCACGTGTTCTGCCTCTGTGATAAATTTCAGGTCGGTAATATGCGGGATCCCATATTCGTCCAGTGTCTGTTCAAACTGTTCAATTCCCTGGCCATACATAATCAGCAGCTTGTGTTCATCGAACTGAACTTCCAGAGGAATCTGTGGGTTCAAAACAGCAATTCCCGCACAGCCATCATTCAGGAGCAGGTCTTCGTAATCGTAGAGCGTACTTTTCAGAACAGGCAGATCCATATGTTCGCGATACAGGTCCTGATGCTGGTTGTTAGAACCGTCGTGGCTGGTTTCCAGTACGACATCGACTTCATGTCCCAGCGGATCCAGCAGGTCAATAAAGAGGTCAAACAGGATTTCCCGGGAAGCGGACGCCATCAGGACAGGGATTTTAATCCCGGTCTCTTTATCGGTGTAAACATCGTGACGATAGCCTGCCTGAGGTACGACTTCCAGGTCGTAAGAAGGACGGATGGCATCAGTCAGCATGAAGTTGCCATATTTGGCAATTCTCAAATGTGTTTCCAGCTGATCTTCCGAGAGACTTTCGAAACTGCTGCGCGCTTTACCGGCGGCATTATCACGATAAGTCGTCTTCAAGAATCGTTTCAAAAATCCCATAATTCAATCTTTCCCCCTCACGACAGGCAACAATCATGTCACCAACCGGGCTGGAACAGCCCATGTATTGCTTAATGTTTTGGTTTGTTGTGTTGACTGGTCAGTAAGTTCATTACTGCTGCTGGCCCGGAACGAACTGCAATCAAAAAACTCTAGCATGCAAAATCAGGCGCGGTCTGAAGTACTCAGGATCTTGTCTGCTTTTTTGCTGAGTTTGAGGCAGGAAAGCCGGAAGGATGAGATACAGAAGGAGTTCCAGACAGTTAAAAGATCCGGTTATGCTGATCAGACAAGTTACCGGATCTGATTTGCAGGACCAAAACGGTCAAAACTGATGCATTCCCTCTGATTGTTACGATACATCGGAGTCAGAAAAAAATACAAAGCGTTTTATACTCAAATGTTATATAAGTGACTGTTTAATAGTGGTTTAAGATGATTTATCGGTCTTGTTTCTGAACAGGATACATCCCTTGCCAGATCCAAAGACTATTTACAAAAACACATTGCAGTGAATCCGGATGCTTACTAGAATCCGACCCCCTCTCTCCCGTTCTGAATTTGTGAACTCCACAACGATATCCTGAATCTCACAACTGAGTTGTACAGCCACGGATGGTTAAATGGGTTGTTCTACCCCCTTTATTCAATCTGAAAATCGCTTAAGATTCTTACTGATACATTTAGTGTGTCTGTGGGGGCTGACGGGCATTGTGTATTCGGCTGAAGACAGCGAAGTGGAAACACTTTATCTGAAGAGTGGCGAGTATTTTTCAGGTGAAAGCATAGGTTTTGAGGAGGGAAACATTTTGTTCCGGCTGCCGGACGGACAAGTGCACTCCATTCTGCTGGAGAACGTGGATCGTCTGGAATACCAAGAGGCCGGTACCCAGTCAGGTAAGGATGATCAACTCCTGATCAGTAATGACAATGCAGAACTACCACCATTACCCTCAATGATCAATCAGGTTCCTGTACCTGAGCCATTGGGAGTGGCCCCCGATCTGGATGAGGGGGTGGATGAAGAATCGGCTTTCGGTCAAATCACAGAATACTCCGATCAATGCTGGGAGTATGTCGAAATCTGGACAAAACGATTCGAACTGGGGGGGTCGTATCTGGCGGGGAATACCGATCGTAGTTATGTCACAACTGGACTGAACCTCGAAAAATCTGACAATAATAACCTGTTTGAATTTGAAATTGGTGGTCGCTGGGGGCAATCGAATGGAGTTCGCGATGCCAATCGCTGGTATGGAAATGCCACTTTAGATATCGCACGCTCGACTAACTGGATCGTCTTCTTCACGAATAAAAATACATACGATGAATTCGAAAATCTGGACTGGCGCGGCACGATTTCTTCTGGTCTGGGATATCGGTTTATTAACGAAGATGATCGACGACTGATTGTGCGTATCGGTCCTGGTGGAACGCGCGAAATTTATAACAGCCCCACCTTAAAACGAACCACGTTCGATGTATTTGCAGAGCTTGAGTTCAAGTATCCGCTTTCCGATCACATCAAGCTGGAACATAAGCAGACCTGGACTCCCAGTGTAGATATCGCACGGATTTTACGTGTCACTACTGAAACCGGTCTGTTATTCAAACTGGATAATCAGGATCGCTGGAATCTGCGGGTGGGTCTGCTGCAGATTTATAACTCGTTTCCCAACGCCGGACGCAAAAAAAGCGACTATACGGGAAGTGTCTCACTGGTTTATACGCGCAAATAGTTGTCTCAATTGCTGCCGACTTTATTTGGGCTTTCCCAGTTTAACAGTCAGTTTGACCCGTTTTCCCTCACGTAGGACTGTCACTTCTACTTCCTCTCCTGGGGAGAACATACGCAGTGCCAGATCGAAGTCATCCAGTCCGTCGATTTTTGTTTTTCCCATTTTCACGATTGTGTCACCGGCTTTCAGACCCGCTTTATCGGCAGGGCTTCCGGGAGAAGCACCGGAAATATGATAGCCGGGACCTTCGCCCCCAAAATCAGGAATACTGCCAAAATAAGGACGATTGCCAGAGCGCATCGTCGCAGCAGGGCGTTCGATTTTCACATACTCAGGACGTTTCGGGTTTTCGGCAGTCGCTATGGCGATCTCCTCCAGGAAACCGACCACTCGCTGCATGCCGGGGATGTTGATTTTGTCCCAGTCATCGGAAGGTCGATGATAGTCGCTGTGAGTGCCGGTAAACAGGTGGAGCACGGGGATTTGCTTACCGTAGAAGGAACTGTGATCACTGGGACCAAAACCCTCTGGTTTGAGTGAGAGCTTCAAATCGTATGTTTTTGCTGTTTCCTTAACCAGTTTTTCCCAGCGGGGGGCCGTTCCCGTACCGAAGACCGTGAGTTTATCATCGGTCAGTCGCCCGACCATATCCATATTCAACATGGCAACGGTATTCTTGATATCAAACACAGGGTTTTTGACATAATGCGCGGAACCAATCAGCCCTCGCTCTTCGCCGGTAAATGCAATAAAGACGATTCGACGTGGCAGTGGTGTTTTACGGGCTGCCAGTTTACGTGCCAGTTCAATGAGTGCGACGGTTCCGGAGGCATTGTCATCTGCTCCGTTATGGACGTCTGTCGAACCGGGGGCCAGTGAGCCTTCGCCTCCATATCCCACGTGATCGTAGTGGGCTCCAATCACGATTGTTTCATCAGCATGCGGGCCTTTTCCTTCGAGCACGCCTATCACATTTTTGATTTCCGTACGTATCTGTTCGACAGAGATTTCACCTTTGGCTTTCCAGTCTGTCAGGACGAAACTTTCCGGTTTCAGATCTTGATCAATGTTCTTTTCCAGTTCCTTCAGCAGGGGCTTTCCGGCGGCTTTGAACAGCTGGTTACAGGCATCTATGGAAATATGCGCGATCGGTATAGAGCGACCATCACCACTGCCGGCGTAACCGAACTCCATCAGCTTATCGAACTTTGCATCTTTTAAAACCTGGCGCGCCTGTTGAATATCATGGAGTGCTTTTTTGAGTTCGCGTTCTGCTTCTTCCTGTTTTTTTTCGTTCGCTTTTGACCAGTTATCTGTCGCTGTAATCAGTTCTTCGACGGCATCCTGTTCCAGTTCTTTCGCTTCCTTTTTATTTTCCTCGGTAGAATAGTAGTCATTCACGAACAGAATCGCTTTGGCTCCTTTACCGAAAGCCGTGCTGACCTTATACCGCAGGGCAGCATAACGGGAGATTCCATGGGCGCCTGCAAACGGGCTTTTTTTATCTCCCTGTTGAGGCGTCCGCCGCATGATGATCACGACTTTGTCTTTGACGTCCACATCAGCGTAATCATTGTATTTCAGATCGTCAGCATCAATGCCATAACCGCAGAATACCAGTTCCGCATCGAATTTTCCCGAGCCTCCAAAAGAGCAGGCGCGAAAATCATGGTCGTATTTCAGGGAAATCGTTTTTCCGTCCGGGCCCGTCAGTTCCAGCTGGTTCACCGGTCCCAGTTTACTACCGGTATTGATCGTGAATTTCTGGAACGCACCCTCTTCGATGACCTTTACATTCAAACCGGCCTGTTGAAACTCTCTGGCGATAAAATCTGCAGCCTGGTTAATGCCTTGTGTATCGACACCGCGTCCCTCCAGCTCGTCAGATGCCAGGTATTTGATCGCATCCAGCATACGTTTTCCACTGGTAGAATCGGGTTCTGATTGGGCTTTGACCTCGGGTTTGACGGGGCTTGCAGGAGTTTCACCGTATACGAGAGAAGAGTCTGAGTTGGAAAACAGGCTCAAACTGACCAGTGTGAATAAACAGGCTCTGTAACCAATGATATTAATTGCAGATTTAATATTCCAGTCAGACATAAAACCTCTTTCTCTTTTGATTTGTCTGTAAAACAGGACTTTACGTACTACGTCAACAATGGCGCGCGTGTTGGAATAACAAGGCGATGTCCCCCGTCATTCAAGTTACCGTATGTTCTATTTTCGCAATTGCCAGACGGAATGGAAGTCAGTCCCCAGGATTAAATGGAAAATCAAAGTGGATCTCAACTCATTTTGACTGTTGCATTTATGTGGAACAAGCCTGAACTGGCGATTTGATGGGGGAACGGTTAGAGTTTATTTTTTATACAGACTTGAGACCCCCGATTGATAATGGAACCATCAATGGAGATTTCCACAGCAGCGCTAATCGACTGTGGTCTACCAGCACAGGACGCGACACAGCTGGTTGATTTACTGAAACAGATCCCCGTCACATCGGAGAAGGAACTCTGGCATTTTCTGATTACAGAAGTCCTGACCGCAGAGATCCCGTTCAGCGTTCATCAATATTTGTACCAGCATGTTTTTGAGAAATGTATTTCAAACGGTGAGCCGGCACCAGCCTGGTTTCCTGGTGAACGGGAACACAATCATTCTCATCTCGCGGAATGGGTGTTTGATTTGAAACTGGATGATTTTGCTGCCGTTTACGACTGGTCAGTTTCTAACCGGGTGGAATTTACGGCGAAGTTATTAGAATCTCTGAGAATCCAGTTTCGGAAATCACCTCAGCAGATCATGGATCTGCACGCTGGTGTCGAGCAGATTGAGTGGCTCAGGGGTGCGTCGTTGAACATCGTGGAATCCTGTCTGCGGGAGAAATCAGAGCAAATCGCGATTCTGTTCCAACGCAGTACCGACGAAGTACAGCAACTCAGTTATCGGGAACTGAGAGCATTAACAGCGCGAGTAGCGAATGGTTTAACAGAGGCGGGCATCGAACCGGGGGAACGTATTGCCGTAATGTTGCCGATGACTCCTGAATCGGTGGCCATCTTCCTGGGGATCATTGCTGCCGGTTGTGTAGTCGTTACTATCGCAGACAGTTTTTCCGCCGAAGAAATGCAGGTGCGTCTGAAAATTACCGCACCTCGGCTGATCTTAATTCAGGATGTCATTACCCGTAATGGACGTCAATTGCCCTTGTATGCGAAACTGGAATCCTTGTCTGAGTTACCGGCGGTTGTGCTGCCGGAATCGGCATCGCATACCGTTTCACTTCGCGAGCATGATCAACTGTGGTCGGATTTTCTCTCAGCGAGCCTGGAGCTGAACTGTGTGCCCCGAAAACCACAGGATGAAACGACGATTCTGTTTTCGTCGGGAACAACGGGCAATCCCAAAGGCATCCCCTGGGATCAGACAACACCGATCAAATCAGCGGGTGATGGGTATCTGCATCATGATATTCATGCAGGAGACATTGTCTGTTGGCCGACCAATCTGGGGTGGATGATGGGACCCTGGCTTGTGTACGCCGCGTTGATCAATGATGCCACGATTGCTCTGTCAGATGCTGTGCCCACCAGTCGCCGGTTTTGTGAATTCGTTCAGAATGCAGGCGTTACCATGCTGGGACTGGTGCCAAGCATCGTATCGGCCTGGCGAAGTCAGGAAACGACCGCGGGACTGGACTGGTCTCACATCAAGGTTTTCAGCTCCACAGGTGAGTGTTCGAATCCCGATGACATGCTGTGGCTGATGTCACGTGCCGGATACCGTCCTGTGATTGAATATTGTGGGGGAACGGAAACTGGAGGCGGATATATCACGGGGACCGTCCTCAAACCAGGCGTTCCCGGTCTGTTCTCCTGTCCGGCGCTCGGTTTTGAATGGCTGTTATTAAACGAAACTGGCAAGGAAACTGCAAATGGCGAAGTCTTCTTTGTTCCCCCCGTGATTGGACTCTCAACACAATTGATCAACCGGGATCATCATGAAGTCTATTATGCTGATATTGCACCAGGACCCGATGGTCAGGTGCTCCGCCGTCATGGTGACCAGATTGAAGCGTTACCCGGCGGCTACTTTCGGGCGCATGGACGCGTTGATGATGCCATGAATCTGGGAGGGATCAAGGTCAGCTCTGTACAGATTGAAGAGCTGTTGACGCAAACTTCTGGAGTGCGAGAAGTCGCTGCGATTGCGGTTCCTCCTCCAGGAGGAGGACCAGGCCAGTTGGTGATTTTTATGGTGATGCAAGACGGAGCAGCATTTGTCGCAGCAGAGATACAGCAGCAGATGCAGCAGATCATTCGCAGTCAGCTCAATCCGCTGTTCAAAATCCATGCCGTTCGAGAAATCGAACAATTGCCCCGAACCGCATCTAATAAAGTAATGCGGCGAAAATTACGTGATTTATATCAGAATGAGGAATTATGAGTCAGCAGAAACAGACAAGGGTCGCCGTACTCAGTGCCGCCCGCACACCGATCGGTGCTTTTAACGGTGCTTTTAAAGATCTCTCCGCAGTCAACCTGGGAACGATTGTCGCTAAGGAAACATTGAAACGGGGGCAGCTGAGTGCCTCACAGGTCGATGAGGTATTTCTGGGTCAGGTATTTACGGCGGGGTGTGGTATGAATCCGGCCCGGCAGGTGGCACTCAACGCAGGTATGCCATTCGGCGTGCCCGCGACCACGGTGAATATGGTGTGTGGTTCTGGTTTGAAATCAGTCGCTTTGGGTGTGCAGTCGATTCTGTGTGGCAATGCCCGCGTTGTGCTGGCAGGGGGCATGGAAAGTATGAGTAATGCTCCGTATCTGCTGCAGGGTGCCCGCAGTGGTTACCGGATGGGAAATCAGCAACTTGTGGATTCCATGATTCACGATGCCTTGTGGGATGCCTTTTACGACTGTCACATGGGAATAACGGCTGAAAACCTTTCCGAGAAATATGATATCTCCCGCGAGGCACAAGATCGCTATGCGGTTCAAAGTCAGGAACGCTGTCAGGCAGCCATCGAAGCCGGGAAATTCGAAAAGGAGATCGTGAGCGTTCACGTCACGAACAGGAAAAAAGAAGCAACCCTGGTCACTGACGATGAATATCCCCGCAAAGGGACCAGTTATGAAACGATCTCCTGTTTACGGCCTGCGTTTAAACCGGAAGGTACTGTGACAGCTGCGAATTCCTCTGGAATCAATGATGGTGCCGCGACTTTGCTGATTGCTGGCGAAAGTTTTGTTGAAGACAATAAACTGCAACCCCTGGCTTGGATTCGCGCGTTTTCCAATGTAGGGCTGGATCCACAATTTATGGGCATGGGACCCGCTCACGCAGTCGATGCACTATTGAAAGCTGAAAAACTTAAACTGAAAGATATTGGCTTGCTGGAAGTGAACGAAGCCTTTGCGGCTCAAACTCTGGCTGTCGGTAAAACACTGAACTGGGATGAGGAGCGGGTGAATGTGAATGGCGGAGCGATTGCCCTGGGACACCCCCTGGGAGCCAGTGGTTCGCGGATAGCGGTTAGTCTATTGCACGAGATGCAGAAGCGGAAGACACAACGTGGGATTGCTTCGCTGTGTATTGGCGGAGGCATGGGGATTGCCATGTTATTCGAAGCGGCGTGAGTGATTTAGTCAATCAAAAGAAAGTATAAGGTCAGATGCAGGAAATCGGAATTCTAGGAGCTGGATTGATTGGTGCCAGTTGGGCTACTTTTTTTGCAGCCCAGGGGCTGAGAGTTCGCATCTTTGATGTGAATGACACTGTCAAACAGCAGGCGCAGGTGCAGTCTGTACAAAATCTGCAACGTCTGGCAGATCTGGAACTGATTTCTCGCAAGGATGCTGCAACAGCAGAGGAGAAGCTGAAAGTCGTTGATTCTCTGGCGGAACTGCTGACTGACGTGGAATATGTGCAGGAATCGGTGATTGAAGATTATGAAATTAAAGCAAACGTCTATCAGCAATTCGAGCAGTATGCTCCAGAAGCAGCAATTCTGGGTAGCAGTTCTTCAGGATTGTTGATGACGCGGATGCAGACGGTGATGCAGCATCCCGGACGGGCATTAATCGCGCATCCTTTCAATCCGCCGCATCTGATCCCGCTGGTGGAACTCGTTCCCGGCGAACAGACTGCTACTGAAACAATGGAAACAGTCAAAGCATTTTTTCTTGGACTGGGAAAACATCCCGTAATCCTGAACAGGGAAGTCCCCGGACACATTGCCAATCGACTGGCGGCGGCGGTCTGGAGGGAATCACTCGCGCTGCTGGATGCGGGGGTCGCCAGTGTGGAAGACATTGATGCCGCACTTTGCAAAGGACCCGGTCTGCGGTGGGCGCTGATGGGCCAGCATCTGATTTATGAACTTGGCGGTGGTGCAGGCGGCTATCAGAAGTTTATCGATACGATCGGGGCTTCTTTTGAAGCATACTGGGAGGATATGCAAAACTGGACGAGTATCCCCGAATCCGCAAAGTCGAAGGCAGTTTCCGGAACACAGTCATATCTGAATCAGAAAAACCGTAATGAATGGGCTGCCTGGCGAGATGAGAAACTGGCCCGCATTCAACAGATTATTAGTGAGGAGAAGTGATGTCTTTACCTCGAACTGCTTTGATTACAGGAGCCGCGAGTGGTATTGGTGCCGAAATTGCCCAGACTTTGTTTCGAGAAGGTTGTCATGTGGTGATTGCTGATCGGAATGAACCAGACTATCTGGCGAGCCTCAGTGCGGAAGATCAACGAACACGGTTCATTTCCATAGATCTGTCCCAAGCGGCTGATTGTCAGTCACTGGTTGAACAAACTATGAAAGAATTCGGATCGATTGACATTCTGGTCAACAATGCGGGATTTCAGCATGTGGCCCCGTTGGAGGAATTTCCGGAAAGCGTATGGGAAAACATGCTGCAGGTCATGCTGACCGCGCCGTTTCTATTAACGAAATATGTCCTACCCGGCATGAAGCAACAGGGGTGGGGGCGCGTTATTAATATGGGGTCGATCCACTCCCAGGTAGCGTCGCTCAATAAAGCTGGTTATATCGCGGCGAAACATGGTCTGGTAGGTCTCACAAAATCGACGGCTCTGGAAGGGGGGCCGTTTCAGATTACTGCGAATGTCATTTGTCCCGCGTACGTCAGGACACCACTGGTCGAACAGCAGATCGCTGCGCAGGCAGAGGCACTGGGAATCAGTTCGGAACAGGTCGAAAGTCAGGTCTTTCTGAAAGCGTCTGCGACCGGGAAAATGATCGAACCTGCTGAAGTTGCTGCGATGGTCTCTTACCTGTGCTCTGATCAGGCGAAGTCAATCACCGGTGCCTGCTGGACCGTAGATGGCGGTTGGACTGCACAATAAACGGGGGGCGTGATCAATCAAAGGGGGACCGAAATCACGAAAAACAGCCGATAAGTCATTTATTTAACATTGCTTAGACAGGCTGGACGCATTAAAGTGTGCTTATATAAGTGCTCAATCAGTTACCTGTTGGAATTCCATTTCAAAGAGGTGAGAGATGCTGGTCCGACGGTGGTTCCTCCTGGCCATGCTCGTGTTTTTTTTTGCGCAGCCGGTATTTTCAGCGGAGATGGATGCTCCCGTTGAAGCCAAAACTCCCGAACAGCTGGCAGTGGAAGGACTACGGCGATTCTGTACGAATCTGCAGACAAATAAAGATGGTAGCGCTCGTCTCGTCCGGTTAAGCAAACCGCATGTCACACTTGAAGCGTTGGCCCAACTGGAACAATTTCATCGACTCGACTATCTGGCGATGGTCTGTCCTCATCTGGGTGATGAAGCTCTCCTGCATATTCGAGATCTGACTAACCTCGATACCCTGATGCTCTCCGAATCAGCGGTAGGTGATCCGGGATTAAGTTGTCTGCAGAAACTCAACAAACTGGAGCGGCTCTATCTGGACAATACGAAAGTCACCGATGCCGGTCTGCAGGAGTTGTCTTCCCTGAAGCAACTCAAGGTGCTTTCCTTACGAAATTTGAATGTAACCGATCAGGGAATGCAGGCGCTGGCGGATCTGAGTAATCTGGAAGTGCTGTTTCTGTCCGGAACACAAGTAAGCGATGCTGGATTGAAATCACTTACGGAACTGAAACAACTGAAAATTCTGTATCTTGCACGGACCGCAATCACAGGTTCGCAATTGTTGTTACTGAATTCATTAGAGCGCCTTGAGTACCTGTCGCTGAATCGAACGAAATTACAGCCAGTGGCAGTGGAGGCATTATCGGGTTTGACTCAACTGAAAGGTCTGGAGATCCAATATACGGGACTGGGTGAATCCTCAATTCAACAACTCGAAGAGAAACTGGAGAAGACAAACATATTTACTGGTGAAGAGTCAGTTGCTTCAACCACGCCTAAATTATTTGCTGAATCAGATTCCATTCAGTTGAAAGCTGTTTTACCTCCCATTCACAAACGGATCGCAGCCGGTGAAAAACTGGAGCCTGATTTCCAGCAGCATGTCATTCCGCTGCTGGGACGACTGGGTTGTAACAGTCGGAACTGCCATGGATCGTTTCAGGGGCGTGGTGGTTTTCAGCTGTCGATGTTTGGCTACGATTTCAAACTGGATCACGAGAACCTGCTGAAACGGATTGACAAAGCACACCCTGAACAGAGCCTGGTGTTGAACAAGCCCACTTCGGAAGACGAACATGAAGGGGGCGTACGACTGCCGCCGGGTGGCTGGGAACAGAGTCTGTTACGAGAGTGGATCAAAGCTGGGGCAAATAAAAATGAGAAAAACTCCCCCCGGTTTATTCGTCTGGATGTGACGCCGCAGCAGGTCGTTTTTTCTGAAAAAGGAGAGACAGTCTCCCTCAAGGCCAACGCGGTCTGGTCGGATGGCACTCGTGAAGATGTGACCTGCCTGACCCGATTTGAATCCAAAGATGACAGTGTGGCTGAAGTCACTCCGGAGGGAATCATTCGCTCCCGGGGTCCCGGGGATACGTACGTCATTTCCTATTATGACAACGGCATCTTTTCAACTCAGGTCATTCTGCCTGTTAAGAAGTATGAGGACAATCAATATCCCGATGTACCGACGCCGACCAAAGTTGATGAGCATGTCGTCAACAAGTTGCGCAAGCTCGGAATTCAGCCATCGGAGTTGTGCACAGATGAAGAATTTCTCAGACGTGTCAGCCTGGATATGACAGGTACGCTGCCTGCACCAGATGAAATACGAGAGTTCCTCAAGGATACGTCTACGGAAAAACGGTCGCAAAAAATCGAGGAACTGCTCGAGCGTCCTGCGTATGTCGCGTGGTGGAGTATGAAACTCTCCGATCTCACGGGGAGCAATGCCGGATATCTGGGCGGGACCGAAATGGCACAACCCGTTGCCGGTCAATGGAACGCCTGGATTCAGAGACGCGTAGAGGACAACATCGGCTGGGATCAAATCGTCTCCGGTATCATCTTGGGAACCAGCCGACTGCCCGGGCAGACCTTTGAAGAATTCATGGCCCAGCAGAGTGAGTTTACCAGTATTAAAGATCGGGCCGACTTTACTGCGCTGGATAACACCATGCCACACTATTGGGCACGGGGGAATATGACGGTTCCCTCAGATAAAGCGCTGGCCTTTGGGTATACCTTCCTGGGAATGCGACTGGATTGTGCGCAATGCCATAAACATCCGTTCGATGAATGGTCTAAGCAGGATTTCGAACTCTTTACCGAATTCTTTACCCGGATTAAATTTGGCGTGCCCCCAGATGCAGCTGTGCTGCATGAGCAGACGCGGAATATGCTGGGGGTTCCTGTGAAATTGAATACAGCTGCGTTACGGAGACAGAGCTATTTACGAATCGCAGCGGAAGGACGATCAATCCCCTGGCGCGAGGTTTATATTGAACCTGCCAAAACTGAAAAACAGGTTGCCAAACTGCTGGGGGGAGAGGAAATTGATATCAGTGAGAGCAATGATCCACGAGAGCTGTTGATGCAGTGGATGCTGAACGAACCTAATCACTATTTTGCCAAAGCATTTGTGAACCGGATCTGGGCTCACTATTTCAATGTCGGTATTATCAATCCACCGGATGATCTGAATCAAGCCAATCCGCCCAGCAATAAGGCGCTGCTTGATTATCTGGTGAATGGGTTCATTAAGAGTGGATATGATATGAAGTGGCTGCATCGGACGATTGCCAACAGCCGCACCTATCAGCTCAGCTGGCGTCCGCATCCGACGAATCGAAAAGATACGCGTAATTTCAGTCACGCGGTACTGAGACGCCTGCCGGCGGAAGTTGCCATCGATGCCATTCTGCAGGCTACTGCCAGTGAGAAACAGTTGGCAAAACTGGCGACCCAGACGGACCGGCGTAAAATTACACAGCACCCGCTTTCCTATCAGACCCGTGCTATTGATTTTTCTCTGCTGGTTTTTGGTAAACCTTTAAGAACTACCAATTGTGATTGCGAACGTCAGGATGAACCGACACTCCTGCAGTCGCTGTATGTGCGTAATGATTCGGAAATGCTGGGCCACCTTACACGTTCCGACAGCTGGCTGATAGAACTGAAGGGGAAATCATTCACACAGTCTGAGCAGGAAATGCTGGTCACAGAGGCATATCTGCGCACGCTTTCTCGATTACCGGAAGAATCAGAATGGAAAGAAAGCCTGAAGCATTTGCAAAAAACGGAAACTGTTCAGGAAGGTTTGCATGACCTCTTGTGGGTGTTACTCAATACTCAGGAATTCATTACCAATCATTAATTCAGTGAGACAGATGGGAAAAGATCGTTCCCGGAGAGAGCAAAGATGATGAATCAACAGGAAATCAGTAGACGCAGCGCATTACAGATTGGATTTCTGGGAGGGCTTGGATTATCGTTGCCGGGATTTTTGAAGTTGACGGCAGCCAATGCTGAGTCTGCGGTTTCGAAGACCAGAAAAGCGGATGCTGTCCTGTTCCTGAATCTGGCGGGAGGTGTTTCGCATCTGGATACGCTGGACAGGAAACCTGATGCGCCGAGTGAGACGCAAGGAGAGTTTCAATCCATTCAGACATGTCTTTCGGGATTTCATGTCTGTGAGTACATGCCCAGGTATGCGGCGAAAGCGGATCAGTTTACTTTGATTCGAGGCATCTCTCATTCGGCGGGTGCTCATCCCCAGGGGCAATCCTGGATTTCTACGGGGAATCGACCGGTACCCGCGTTGATTTATCCCTCACTCGGTTCGGTGGTCAGTAAGGAAATCTCAAGTAAGCCGGACCTTCCGGGTTATGTGGCGATTCCCAAAACCGAATGGAATGCCGGCTATATGGGGGATGCATATGCGCCCTTTAAAACCAACACTGTTCCGCGCCCGGGACAGCCTTTTCAGGTTCGAGGAATTTCTCTACCTGAAGGTCTCACGCTGGAAAAGGTCAATCAGAGACAGCAGTTGCTCGATAAACTGAACCGACGTTTTAAAAACGAAGCGACCGAGAGCCAGTTGCTGGAAGCATTAGACCAGTTCGGCTCACAGGCATATAACATGATCACTTCAAAACGGGCACGGACAGCTTTCGATGTGGAACAGGAATCAAAGTCGATCCGTAACCTGTTTACACCAGATGAATTTAACCAGTCTGTCTTTCTGGGGTGTCGCCTGATTGAATATGGTGTGCCTTTTGTGACGGTCACCTATGCTGGTTGGGATACCCATACGGAAAACTTCGCCGGTCATCGTCGGTTATTACCTGCATTGGATGGTGGAATAACGGCGGGACTGGAAATGTTGAAGCAGAAAGGGTTACTGGAACGAACCCTGATTGTAATTATGGGCGAGTTCGGCCGCACACCTAAAATCAATGTCAATGCAGGTCGCGATCATTATCCGCGCGTGAACTGGTGTCTGATGACGGGGGCTGGAATCAGACCAGGTCAGTTCATCGGTGGAACAACCAAAGCTGGAGATGCGCCTGATGAAGGTACAGAGATCAAGCCCGATGATATCGCTGCGACAATCTATCACAGCCTGGGGATCAACCCACTGATGGAGTACTTCACCAATACCGGCCGTCCCACGATGCTGGTCCCCCACGGTCGAGTCATGCAGGAATTGTTTGCCTGAACCCATCTGGGACATAGACTTCAATTTCAGCTCTCCTGATGGTTATGATTGATTTGTATCACAGCCTGCGGTCTAATAAGGTGATACGAATTCGTGAATCTAAGCTGATGCTGAATCTTTCCTGTATTGCATCGGTTTCTCCCGTGTAGGAGACCGCTCCGTGATAAGAACTCTGATCATCGCTCTATCGGTGTATACATTGCTGCCTGCTCTTTTATCTGCTGCAGACGCGATATCGAAACCTAATATCGTATTGATTATGGCTGACGATTTAGGGTATGGCGACCTGAGCTGTTACGGGAGCCAGAATTGCAATACCCCTCATCTGGATCGGCTGGCTGCCAATGGTATCAGATTTACTGATTTTCATTCCAGCGGAGCAGTCTGCAGTCCCACACGAGCAGGCTTGCTGACTGGCCGCTATCAACAGAGAGCCGGGATTGATGGAGTGGTCTATGCGAACCCGAAGAAGAACCGACATCATGGTCTGCAGAAAAATGAAATCACGCTGGCACAATGCCTGCAGGATGCGGGTTACCAGACAGGCATGTTTGGCAAATGGCATCTGGGTTATCAAAGACAGTACAATCCGACATTTCGTGGGTTTCAGCAGTTCGTGGGGTACGTGAGCGGGAATGTTGACTATTTTGCCCATCTGGATGGGACCGGAGTATTTGACTGGTGGCATAACGCTGAGTTGAACCGTGAAGAGCAGGGGTATGTGACGCATCTGATCAATGATCATGCTGTGGAGTTTATTCGTCAGCAACAAGAAAAACCATTTTTTGTCTATATCGCACATGAAGCCGTGCATTCTCCCTATCAGGGGCCCCATGATCAACCGATGCGCAAAGAGGGGGGCGGCGATATCAAGTCTGCGAAACGAAAAGATATCGCGAATGCCTACTGTGAGATGAATACCGAGATGGATAAAGGCATCGGACAAATAGTCGATGTCTTAAAAGAAGTGAACCTGACTGAAAAAACATTCATTTTCTTTCTGTCCGATAATGGTGCTAACAAGAATGGTTCGAACGGAAAGCTGCGTGGTTTCAAAGGCAGTCTCTGGGAAGGGGGGCATCGCGTGCCAGCGATTGCCTGCTGGCCCGGGCGGATTCCTGAGGGAACGGTGTGTGATGAGCCCGTCATCAGTATCGACTTGATGCCTACCATTCTGGAATTGGCAAATGCGAAAATCCCTGCGGGACACAAGCTGGATGGGGTCAGTCTGGTTTCATTATTAAAAGACCGGAAATCACTTGTGCCCCGCCAGATATTCTGGGAATACAATGGCAAATCTGCAATGCGACAGGGGCATTGGAAACTGGTTATGAATCAGACTCGTAAAGAACCGATTGAGTTGTATGATCTCACTCGAGATATGTCAGAATCAAAAAATCTGGCTGACAACCAGCCACAACGGGTTCAGCAAATGCAATCTGCACTCGCTGCCTGGAAGTCAGATGTGCAGAAAACCGCAACACCTCAACCTGAAAAATAAATCGTAAACTGCTGGCAGGAGAACCAAACATGCTGCGTTTCATATTCTTGATCTTTTTACTGTTACCTGTTTGCCAGCTGAAAGCGAAAGCTGCTTCGGATTCATTACAGGCGGGAGCGGCGAAATACGATATTACACCGCGAAGCTTTCCCGTCTCAATGACAGGGAGCTTTCAGGATCGAAAGGCGCAGTCTGCGCATGATCCATTGCATGCTCGAGCTCTGGTTTTAAAGAGTGGTGATACCAGTATTGCTTTTGTTGTTTGTGACATCTGCCTGATTTCCCGCGAGATATTCGATGCCGCCAAGCAGCAGGCATCTCTCAAGACCGGTATTCCCGCCAGCAATATGCTGACTTCAGCTACTCATACGCATACCGCTCCGACTTCCGTTCCTCTGGCACAATGCCACCCCAGTCCGGAATACGTGCAGTTTCTGACAGAAGGAATTGCCCAGTCCATCATCAACGCACATGCCCGCCTGGAACCGGCTCAAATTGCCTGGGGAGTTGCACAGGAACCAGCAGAAGTGAATAATCGGCGGTGGTATGTCAAAGAAGGGGAGATCCTGCCTAATCCCTTTGGAAAGATGACCGACAAAGTCCGAATGAATCCCCCACGTGGAAGCGACATTCTCATCAAGCCAGCTGGTCCCATTGATCCGGCGATTTCCTTTCTTTCGGTTCAGACTGACGAAGGACGACCTCTCGCGTTGCTGGCAAATTATTCCCTGCATTATGTGGGGGGAATTCCGCCGAATCAGCTCTCTGCCGATTATTTTGGAGAATTTGCCCGTCAGATCAAAAAGAGGTTGGGAGGAGACGAAACTTTTGTGGGCATTATGTCGAATGGCACGAGTGGAGATATCAACAACTATAATTTCAGAGAACCTCGTCCCCGTGCGGCGGCTTTTGAACGCGTGATTGCCGTGGCGTCTGTGATTGCTGATAAAACATATGATGCGGTAAAAGATCTAAAGTATCGAAGTGATGCAGAAATTGTCCTGCAGGAACGGACTCTGGATCTGGGGATTCGTAAACCGGATCAGGGAGAGCTGGAGTATGCTAAAAAACTGTTAGCTGCCGCCAAAGACCCCGACCGCTTAACCACCAACGAAGTCTATGCCAGGGAAACAGTCAATATTGATAAAGGGCCCGGTACCGTGAATATCAAACTGCAGGCACTGCGAATCGGCGAGTTGGGAATCGTAGCGATACCCTGTGAAGTATTTGCGGAGATCGGTCTGGAGATAAAACAGAAAAGTCCGCTTAAACCAACTTTTGTTATCGCGCTGGCAAACGGCTATAACGGTTATCTTCCCACTCCGGAGCAACACGTACTGCAGGGGTACGAGACCTGGAGATCAAGCTGGAGTTATCTGGAAGTGGATGCCTCAACCAAAATCAATCAGCAGATCTTTCAGATGCTGAATCAGATTTCAGACTGAATTCAATTTTGTAATCATCCAATATAAAATACCGAGGTCAAAATATGAAAAAGCAGATTGCGCTCATCTGTCTGGGATGTCTGGTTTTGCTGCAGTTCCACCAGACCGGTTGTACTTCTGAGCCAAATCAGTTGTCGGAACAGGAACAGCTGCAGGGATTCAAGCTCTTATTTAACGGCAAGGATCTTTCAGGCTGGCAGCACAGTGGCAACTGGAAAGTCGAAGATGGCATCATTTCACGTGCCGGTAAAGGGGGGAGCCTGGTTTATGAAACGGAGCATGTGCCCGACAATTTTGAATTGAAGTTTGAATGGAAGGTGGGGGAAGGCAGCAACAGCGGTGTGTATTACCGTCCCGGTCAGTATGAATATCAGATACTGGATAACAACAAACATGTGGATGGTAAGAATCCTCGTACCAGTGCTGCTTCCATCTATTTTTGTCTGCCTCCATCACACGATGCGACACGTCCTGTGGGGGATTGGAATACGGGACGAATTGTCTGCCAGAGAACTGTCATTCAACACTGGTTGAATGGGGAAAAAGTAATCGATCTGGATTATACTGACCCGCGCTATGCCTGGCATGTCGAACTGCTGGCGAATCGGGGAGGGGATCTGGCTGATCGGGGCGCGAAACTGTCTCTGCAGGACCATGGTGATCCAGTCTGGTATCGCGGTATTAAAATGCGGAGCATCTCTGACTCTGAGAAACTGAAACGTAGTGATGTGAAGCCGGCAGAAGTATCTGATACAGTAATGGCTGCGGAACAACGGAAATTACAGCAGATCATGGAAAAACGTGCGCGGCAACAACAGAAAAAGAAATAAAGGTTTGCTGAAATTATTTCAACCAAGTGATGTGATCACATAATCTGATTCTCAGTATTACAATATAGGAAGCTGATTTTCATGTTCTGGAAGCGTTTAGGTGGATTCTGTATTCTCGTGTTATTGACAACCAGGCTCGCGTCGGCGGTTGAGCCGGTGCAGGTGATTTTTGATACAGATATCACTGGCGATGTCGATGATGTACTGGCTCTGGCCATGTTACACACTCTGGCGGATCGAGGGGAATGCGATCTGCTGGCGGTTACCATTTCTAAAGTCAATCCGCTGACGGGACCATTTACAGACGCGACGAATACTTTTTACGGGCGAGGTGATATTCCCATTGGAGTGACTCGCGATGCCCAGAAACGAGAAAGCCGTTATCTGAAGCTCATCAAAGAAAAGCAGGGGAACCGGAGCCGTTATCCGCATGATATCAGTTCGAATCAACAACTTCCGGATGCGGTCAAGCTGCTGCGTAAAACGCTAGCGGCGTCAACTGACGGTTCCGTAGTGATTATTCAGGTCGGTTTAGCAGCAAATCTGGCTGATCTGGTAGAATCGAAGGCGGATGAAATCAGCCCGCTTTCTGGTCCTGAATTGATCAGAAAAAAAGTCAAACTGGTCTCTGTGATGGCAGGTGCATTTGAACCGATTGATGGAAACATGCATTTTCTGGAAGCAAACGTGCGTAATGGAATTCAATCCATGCAGCGATTTGTTCGCCAGTGGCCTCAGAGTACACCTGTCGTCTGGAGTGGTTTTGAAATCGGTATTGCCGTGCGGTATCCACGCGAGAGTATTGCCCGGGACTTTAATTACATAGAACATCACATTGTACGTGAAGCGTATCTGCTGCATAGTGGTCCAGAACACGATCGTCCCAGTTGGGACTTAACGAGTGTGTTGTATGCCGTTCGTCCGCACGATGGTTATTTTGATCTGTCCGAACCCGGAAAAGTGACTGTCGACGATGATGGGTTTTTGAGTTTTCATCCAGCGAAGCAGGGGCGGGATCGCTATTTAAAAATGAATCCCCTGCAGGCGGTGCAGGTGAAAGAGGCGTTACGAAGCCTGGTCAGTCAGCCTCCAGTGTCTCGAAAACTCAAGTAACAGTGCCTCAGGCTTGAATGCTTACTGTAGAGAATTTCGACTGACTTCTTCCAGTAATGTATCAATGGAATCACACATCTCTTTTTTGAGTGCGTGCAGACTATTTTGCATTTCTTTGAGTTGATCAATTCGATTATTTGTATTTACGGGCCGAGAGCTGTGTTTATCTTCCTCGGGGTTATCTATCTGTGAGGAGACAGTTACCGCCTGACCAGTACTGACCTCTTCACTCTCTACTGTAGCCGAATTTTTTAATTTTGTTACGAGCAATTCAGTGTCGATGGGTTTGACCAGGAGGTCTTTAAATCCGAGTGCCAAAGCCTCACGTGTTAATTGCTTCATTTTAGGTGAAGACGTGCCATGTTCTTTTGTCACCATCAAATAAAAATTCAGCGGTGGAATTACTCCTTCATCATTAAACCGTTCGATCTTGGCGGCCGCCTTGTATAAATCCAAGGCATTCATTGTCGGTAGAAACAGACTTGTCAGGACAGCATCTATCGAGAAATCTGTCTTCAAGATCAGCAGGGCTTCTTCTCCACTTTCTGCTGAGACGGTCTCGAAGTGATGGAGTCCCAGCTTCTGGTTCAGACTCTGACGGATGAATCCGATTTCGTCGACAATCAAAATTTTCATGGTTCTATCCTGATGTGAATTTAAGAATCGATCGCGATGGCCATCTGATTTGAAAGAAGTTCACATAATCTTGTATCGCCTTCTCGAAAAAAAATAAAAATGGGGGAAATTACCCAATTTTTTGTACTGTATTCACCTCAATGTTGAATGAGGTGTTAAATTAGAGTGGAACGGGTAGGATGCGCATAGTGGGTGTTATGCTGGCGCGTTGAAGACAATTAAAAACAGGATGTAGACAGAGGTCACTGTGTCGTTTCAAGAAAACACTCGATCAAAATTGACTGTAAACTGAGACGACTTTTGGTTGAAAGCCTTTAAACGTTGTGCCTGTGAAATTTTGGAATCAACGTTATCAGACATTTTAGACTCTATCCTGTTTAACCGTAACGTCTCCAGATCCATTTGGGTCAAGTATAATAGATCGAGAGACGCGATGGTTAAATGTGATGTGCGCTAGCCATTTTGAGTTTGCATTACCTTTCCACTGAATCCCCTCTTAGTGGATACAACCTGTGTGTACTACTGGTGTGTGTCCATCATTTCATACAAATGAATGCCTACGGACAATAGGTACTGCTTGATCTCCCTGAAGAGTATCGAGATTATCTCCTTTTGGCGAAATTGTTTAAGGTGAATTGTCATGCTTAAACAATCTAAGCCAAATCATTAAAAGATAAGAAGATGCGGAAGTATGTAAAGTGGTTTGAAACGAACCTTATTCTCTTTGAGTCGTATCACTAAATATTTTTATACAGCATCAAAATATTTATTATCAGATTGCAATACATTTGAGGGCCAAATGACGGAATTTTATGTTTACATCATAGATGATGATCCTGATGTTTTAGATTCAATTGCCTATCTGTTGCGAACTTCCGGCTACACAGTCAAACCGTTTAACAGTGTTTTTTCTTTTCTGGAATCCAATGATCTTGAAACGCCAGGTTGTGTGCTGATTGATCTGATCATGCCGGAAATCTCTGGTATCGAAGCAATGCAGTTATTAGACAAGCGTCAGATTCGTTTTCCGGTAATTATAATGAGTGCTTATGGGGATATTGAAAAAGCAGTCTCAGCAGTTAAGCAGGGGGCGTGCGAATATCTGGAAAAGCCATTTGCCAAAAATAAGTGTATTCAGGCAGTAGAAACGGCGCGGACAATCTGGAATCAGAGAACTGATGAGACTGGTGATAACGGCATACAATATCTGCAGTTGTATGATGGTCTCACCCGTCGAGAAAAACAGGTCTTTCATCTGATCGCAGAAGGACATTCCGGTAAACAGATTGCGAACTCCATGTCGATCAGTTATCGGACGATGGAAAAGCACAAGGCGAATGTACTCAATAAATTAGGTGTTTCCAGTACCACTGATATCGTACATATTCTTTATAAGATTAAAGATATGCCCGGCTATCGAAAAAATGATGCATCTGACTCACCTCAATAAGGTTGTAACTTCAAAGTTACTCAAACCCTTCCCAAGGCTCTGTTTACGGAATAATTTACCCCATTCCGCAAACTTAATCTTCGCGTTATGAATTGGTTTCAGACTGTTAGCTTGCGTCCAGAATTTCTTGAGCTTCTTCAGGGCATCTCGGACAAGAATTGTAGAACGAGACACACTCAGCCTAAATGGGATCCACTTTGATCTATTCCAGTCTGGGTTTTAGCGGTGAATCGTTACCAGTTTCAGCAAAGAGGCATAAATCCAAATGCTTGAAGCTGCAATGGGGGGAATCCCCCATCAATTGAGAGGGTCTTATCAGTCGATAAAAAAACATACTGGTGTTATGAACAAGGTGTGATCGATTCAGTGAACACAACATTGTATGATTTAAAACATATTTTTTAAAAGGGAAAAAATCCAAAAGTAGAGAGGCGCAGTATTACCGACAAATAAGGGCCAGGCATGAGTTCCAGACAAACCGCATATTGTAAAAATTACTTTTCTCAGCAGATCCTGAAATTCTGTGTAGATGTGGTTATCACGATGACCGAAGAAGGCAGGATTCTGATGGTGAGCCCTTCCATCGAATCAGCCTGGGGATGGAACACTGAGGAGATTTCTGGAAAGAACATCTACGAACTGCTGACAGAAGCATCCCGTAAGCCGTGTCTGCATTGTATATCAGAGTGTGTGGTCTCTGGTAATTCTGCCGTTTGTGAACTTGTTGTTAAACGTAAAGACCAGTCCTGTAGTCTTTTTGAGTTAATACTCCATCAACTGGAAGATTCGTGCGAAGGCAGTCAATTCATCGGTATTTTCCGTGACAAATCGGAGCGGTTTCGGCTCCAGGACCAGCAGACTGAATATCTGGAACGTCTGAAGCTGACTCGACGGGAACTGAAGCGTAAAGAATTCGAACTCAAATCAGCACTCAACATGGTTGAACAGGCTAACCAGGTGAAAAATGAGTTTCTGTCGAATATGAGCCATGAGATTCGAACACCGATGACCGCGATCATCGGATATTCACAAGTACTGAAAGAATCAGTAATTCAAGCTGAGCAACACGATCTGATAGAGACCATCCAGAGAAATGGTGACCATCTTCTGCAGGTGATAAACGATATTCTGGATATCTCAAAAATCGAACTGGGGCAGTGTGAACTGAAAACAGAAGCGTGCTTTCCTTTGCAAATCGTGCAAGAGGTGATTGCTTTACATCGACCGAAAGCAGTTCAAAAGGGACTACGACTGCTTACCAATATTCATGAGTCAATTCCCGAAACAATTCAGTCTGATCCGATACGGCTGAAGCAGGTCCTGAATAATCTGGTGAGTAATGCGGTCAAATTTACAAATAACGGCTTCGTTCGTATTGAAATAAGAACGTTTAATCGGTCGAATTTCGAGCGACTGCTGCAGTTTAATGTGGCTGATACCGGAATTGGTATTTCAAAGGATAATCTGAAACGTATTTTTGATCCTTTTACCCAGGCAGACAGCTCTATGTCGCGACCTTATAGTGGTACAGGACTGGGATTAACTTTGAGCCAGAAACTGGTGCAGTTGCTGGGCGGAAAGTTGTCTGTTCAATCAACTGTGAACCAGGGAAGTATATTTTCTGTTACATTGAATGCAGGTAATAAAACTTCTGAGATTCAGCAATCAGGCAGACGGCTGGATCTCGACAATCAAAAAACGCTGGCGCTCACATCAACTGATGTAAGAAGAGGGGAAAACTCAACAGCCGAAAAAGGCAGGGTATTGCTGGTTGATGACACTCAGGAAATTCGCACTCTCTTCAGTTATATGCTGGCAAAAATGCAGTTGGAAGTCGTGACTGCTTCGAATGGTAGAGAAGCGATTGAGAAAATCCAGCAGGCAGAGGGGCAGGGGGAACTGTACGATCTCATTCTGATGGACATGCAGATGCCAGTCATGGATGGTTACGAAGCGACTCGGTTTCTCAGGAGTCAGAATAACCCGATTCCTGTAATTGCAATTACCGCGCACACTTTAATTACGGATCGGGAAAAATGTATCGCGGCAGGTTGTAGTGACTATCTGGGGAAACCAGTCAAGTTTAATGTCCTGTCTGAAATGGTTTCCCGTTATCTGACAGCTCTACCGGAATTACAGAATACTACTGAAACTGCTTCAAGCCGTTGAGTCTGCGTGGTCCTGATGAGGCTGAAACGCAGGTAGTGACAGATGGAAAATCGCGCCTCCCTCGGGATTGGGGGTATACCACAATTTTCCACCGGATGCATCGATGAGTGAGTGGCTGAGTGAAAGTCCGATACCGACCCCATCCTTTTTGGTTGTCGTGAACGGAGTGAATAACCTTTCTTCAAGGTCAGCCGGGATCCCGGGGCCTGTATCCTTGATAGAAACCTGAATCACATTGCGTTCGACTGCGGCCGTAGAAATCGTCAGGATTCTTGGAGACGGGCTGTGCGCCATGGCCTCAACCGCATTCTTCAGCAGATTGACCAGTACCTGCTCAATCTGGACCTGATCTGCATAAACCATGATGAAATGATTTTCGGCCAGTGATTGAATCTCTATCTGCTTTAAGTGAATCTGGTAGCTGATTAATTGTATCGCCGTTCGGATACTAGAGTGTATATTAAACAGAAACCTTTGCTGCTTTCGTTTTTTGACCAGTGATCGCAATCGCTGAACGATTTCCCCGGATCGCAGCGACTGTTGGATCACTTTATCAACCAACTCAGAAATATCTTTCCCCTGCTCGAGTAAGGCTTTGATGGCAGTACTGTAATTGGCAATCGCAGTCAGGGGCTGATTCAACTCATGCGAAAGACCTGCAGCAAGTTCCCCCATCACAGAGAGGCGGGACACATGAGCGAGTTCGTCCCGGTATTCCTGAACCATCCGGTCAGTTTCGTGTTTTTTTGTAATATCCTGAATCGTACCGTACATCAATGATGTTGAGTGGCCAGGCAGGTATTTGAGTGCCGCCTGTTGATGTACATAGCGGATTTCACCGTTCGGTCTGATAATCCGATGTTCGATGTTGAATGGTAGGTCGTTCTTTAATGTGTTGACAATGACTCGTGAGACTAAATCCCGGTCTTCCTCATGAATAATCTGCAGAAAGGAATGATAGTCTGGCTGGTGTTCCGACTCAGGCAGTTTCAAAATGCGATAAACTTCTTCCGACCACCAGAGGGTGTCATTCTGAGGATCCCATTCCCAACTGCCGATATGCGCTAACCGTTGAGCTTCATGTAATCTTGAATGAACGCGGTTCACTTCTATTTCAGTTTTCCTTCGCTCTGAAATATCCTGGATGATGACCAGGACTTCCTCCGGCAGATACGGAAGCAATCTCGCTTGAAACCAGTGCGTACACAGATCAGATTGCAGTGTATACTCAAACTCGGCAGCTTTCTGAGTCTGGATTAACTGGTCAATTGCCAGTTCAAACTGGGAGCCTACGGAATCCGGAAACAGATCACAGATCTGCTTCTGATGCAGTACTTTTGTCGGAAGCAGAAAATCATTCAGTTTTCCACTGACATCGCCGACTATGGTTCCGTCAATACTCATGTGGAAGAACAGGTCAGGCTTGACCTGCAACATAGCTTCAATTTGCGCTGTCAATCTGGTCACTCTTTTTTCTGCAATCAGCCGGTCAGTAATATCGACAGCAGAACCGAGAATCTGGCAGACCTTTCCCGCTTTGTCATAGTATGGCTCAAACGTAATATCCAGATCCATCATTCTGGATTCTGAAAGTTGCACTTTTGTCTCGAAGCGGATGACCTCTCCCTGTGCTGCTTTCCGAAACGCCTGTTTGAGAGACTGCTGCACCTCGGAGGAATATGACCACCAGTATGTTTCCCAGAATGATTTTCCAATTACATCTGATGTTTTAAACTGACTCGTTTCCAGGGGGACACGATTTAGTTCGAGAATGATACCTTCTATCGAAAAGACACCCTCAAAGACAAACAGGTTGCCAAATCTGTTCTGAGTGTGTTGTGACGAAAGTGGCAGTTGCTTTTCGGGCAGCCTGTGGATCAGAGCTTCCCGCTTGCTGTTTTCATTAAACTGCGTGAGTGGTGCAGGATTGGAAATGAAATGACTGGATCTCTGTAAGCTCTTCTGTTCTGTTGGGGTGTCCATGCCGGATCTCGCGCCTCGGATAGATTATCGAGTGTGTCAGTCTTTGAATTTCAGATTGAATAATCGTGGAATTCAAACGAAAATAACGCAGGCGGATTTCTAAATGGATCTTGGATTGAGATTAGCATCTGAACAGGCAGATTCTCCAAGACAAATGCCATTCGATAACCGGGAATGGATACAAACTGGTCCTGGCGCATCAAGAGTATTGCACCTGAGTGTTGTTTGATTGTCTGATGATTCTGATTACATGCGTCTCAAACTCGAGTAATTGTTCAGGATCCATAAAGCGGACAGAGATGTGCTATTATGTCCATTTTCTGAAAATTGATAAACCCCGGTTTACTCTTGGACATGAATGTCAGATTGACGATACAAATTCAGTTGGATCATTCCATCTGAATCAGTCACAAATCTGATGTAATGCAAATCAATCCAGGTCAAATCAAGGAATACCGGGCAGGACCCTCAGTCAATTTCATTAAGGGAATTGAGACCCGAGAGAGGATCTGGATCGCATAGAAAAATGCACTGACGAAAGAGCGACTGATAATAAATCAGTAGATCTGTTCCTGGCAGCATAATTCTGTGAGAGGGATCTCAGAAAGAGATAGCCGAGGCGGGACTCGAACCCGCACGCCCTTTACGGACCCGGGATTTTAAGTCCCGTGCGTCTGCCATTCCGCCACTCGGCCATGAATATAAGTGTTTATAGTGTTTTGATTTATGGGGGTCAACCTAGTTTAACTCAAAAAAACACGCCAATTCCCCGCCATTGATGATATTTTTATTCGGCGGTCTGCTGCTTTAGTGTTGGTGTCTTGAGTTTGTGGCTCAAGTTCGATTTCAGCTGGATCACTGTGAATCGGGTTGAACGAAGTTCACAGGTGCTGTTCAACTCGTTCCTGCGGGTAGAGATTTCTGTTTCTGATTGGAATTCAGGAGTTTGAATCGGCTACTTCTTAATAAGTTTCGTCAGCCAGACCTCTTGCACGGCGACGTCGGCGACGACGGTGCAGCCAGCGTTCACCATCTTCGGCTTCTGCAAAGAAAGAACCTGAGAGGAGTCTGTAGAAAAAGAGGAGCACAAATGCGCCGCCTGTTGCTGCAATAAAACCAAACGTGCTGATCGGCGTGACCTTGGCACCGTCCCAGAAAAACATCAGTGTGCCACAGCCGACAACACTGCCGCCGATGCCCATCAACATGGTGCTCACAGCGCCACCGGGATCTTTTCCGGGCATAATCGCTTTGGCGGCCAGACCGACCAAGGTTCCAAAACCTACCCAGACTAACATTTCGTTTACGGCTTCCTGGAGAATTCGACTGGTATTGTCATCAAACATTATGACGGTCCTTCGTCGATAAGTGCTTATCGAGATATGATTTAGGGTGATGAGTCGATGGTGGTGATTCGGTAGCGGAGAGGAGACTTTTATTACTCACTTTTATCATTATCGTCAATCCCGGTCTGAAACTTGGGTAATGAACGATCGATTTGATTTTTGATTAAAGTTTTGTAGAGTTGGAATACGGATTTCGAAATGCTTGATCGATCTGGAGTATCTGACAGACTACATTCTTCGCGTCCGGGTAAATGAATTAATGAAACGAGTTAATCAGTTTCTTGTATTGAGTGCTTTTACTGCTCTGACTGTCTTTACATCGCTGACGCAAGGCGCTGAATTTCAGAAAAAAATTCTGACTGATAAATATTTCGCGGATGGAATCACAAGTGGCGATTTCAATCATGACGGGCAGCGCGATATCGTAGCCGGTCCTTACTGGTATGCAGGTCCCTCTTTCGAAAAAAAGCACAGTTTTTACGAACCGGTATCCTGGCCACCCGCTGATAGCCCCAGTAACTGCATGCTGGAGTTTGTATACGATTTCAATACGGATGGCTGGGATGATATTCTGACTGCCTCTAAACTGGGGACCTTTCTGTTTCTGAATACAGAGGAATAATCAGCCACTGAGCCAGTCGTCCCGGTGTGCTGCAACAAACTCGTCGTCGTTCAGATGCGGGTAAGCTGCATAGATGCGGTCGATTTCTTCCAACTGACCGGACCCCATAACCTCGTCGGGGTCCAGGCACCAGGTTCCTTCCAGCAGGCCCTGACGTCGCAATACTTCGTGAATACCGGGGATACAACCCTGGAAACGATTGGCGACGTCAAACAGCACGGCGTTACAGTCTGTGACTTCTGTATTGCGGTGTATAATTGAGAGCGGAATCTCCGAATTCGCTTCTGCGACCTGCTGGCATTCTTTGAGGATCTCCACGGCTTTACTGGTCCAGACAGCCCAATGACCAAGCAGGCCGCCTGCGATCCGTCTTTCAACCTGTTTTCCCTCAGAGTTGAAACGGAAAGGTGTAACCAGATCGAGTACGATGTTGTCATCGTTGCCGGTATATAAAGCGATCTCGTCGCGGCCCGATTCAACAACCGCTCGAATGACATCCAGAGTATGGTAACGATTGAAAGGCGCCATTTTGATCGCAGCGACATTTTCGATTTCACAGAAGCGACGCCAGAAGGAATAAGGTAACAGTCGTCCGCCAACATCGGGTTGCAGATAGAAGCCGAATACGGGAATGACTTCTGAAACGGCGTGACAATGTTGAATCAGCGTCTCTTCGTCAACATCTTTTAATGCAGACAGACTAAGCAATCCGAAATGATAGCCGGCTTCACGCGCGATAGCCGCTTCGCTGGTAGCCTGTTTCGTATTACCACAAATCCCGGCGACACGCAGCAGATGTTGATCGCGGTGTTTATCAGCCCGGTTCATTTCCTCGGCTGCCAGTTCCAGGACGGGCTGATACAGATCAATGCCGGGATTGCGAATTTCAAACTGTGTGGTATGCACGCCGACGGCCAGACCGCCGACACCGCTGGCAATATAGTAACGCGAGAGTGCCCTTTGTCGTCGTTCGTCCAGTTTTCGGGATGCAGTCAATGCCAGGGGATGAGCGGGGATTGCGGTTCCCTGCTGCAGTGTTTTGAGAATTTGTGAAGAGTTCACGTTAAAAGTTTCCTGTTTCACCGAGTATTCGAGACAACTGGTCGAGATTAAAATTTACCGCTGCGAGATTCAAAATGCGTTGGCTTGCCCAGCAGGGGGCGTTCATTTTGAATCCAGTCAGCAGTCCAGTCGAAGATCTGGTTAATGTCTACCAGGGGCGCTCCATATCGTTCGTGTCCGAATTGTCCGTTATTGAGTAAAGCATCTTCAGCCGCTGATCCTGTGAATTGCGGCTGTTTGTTGAACCGCTTTCCAAACTGTTCACAGATCTCACGGACTTTGAGTATCTGGGGACCAGAGACATTCAGGTAAGCGGGGGGAGAAGCAGCGTCGGGCATCGAGCAGAGTGTCATCGCATTCGCGTCTCCCTGCCAGATGACATTCACGAAGCCCATGGAGAGATCAATCGACTGCTCATGGTAGACCTGCAATGCCAGATCGACGAGTACGCCGTAGCGGCATTCCGTTGCGTAATTCAGACGGATGATGTTCATTGGGATGTTGAGGGTGCGGCTGAAGTGTTCGAACATTCGTTCGCGCCCCAGGCAGCTCATCGCATATTCACCCACGGGATTGGGTTTATCGGTTTCCACCGAGCCCTGGCTGGTTGCCGGAACCAGGCCATAAATATTACCGGTTGAGAAGGCAGTGATCCGACTGTTTTGATATTTGTTACAGACCAGTGAGGGCAGGTAGGTATTCATCGCCCAGGTGAGCGACTCGTTTCCTGTCGCTCCAAATTTCATGCCCGCCATGTAGATCACATGGGGGACGTCGGGAAGACTGCTGATGAAATCGGATTCGAGCAGATCACCTTGGATGGTCTCAATGCCCATTGCTTCCAGTGGTTGTCTACTGGTCTCATCAGAGAAGCGACTCACACCAAAAACCCGTCTTTTGATGCCCGCTGCTTCATCTCCACGTAGAATCATGCGGGCTAATGTCGGCCCCATTTTACCGGCAATGCCGAGGAGAATAATGTCGCCTGTTGTCTGCTGAAGAGCCTGAACCACCTGGGGGGTAGGGCGGCTTAAGAGTTCGTCTAGTTGTTCGACCTGGTTGATTGTCTCAGGGAAATCAGTCGTCATGATGCGGGTGAAACTATCTGAATTGAGAATGAAAAAGGATTATTTCGTCTCACCGCATTATGGCAGGTTCGTGGTTGAATTGGAAATCCACGTCAAGTTATTCCCGGGGAAGCTCACAGGACAGGAGTTGATTCCAGTCGGGCAGGTCAGCAGAGTTTTTGGAGAAGTAACTGGCGACGACTTTACCTTGATCAAGAATCAGGGCGGCTCCCAGTTGTTGTACGTCTTTACCAGGTATACCGGGAAGATAACCCGCAAGAACTGTGGATTTGAATCCGGACCACCAGACCGCGGGGCCCACAGTTTCAGCCAGGCTACCTCGTCTGACCTGAAAGAGTTCATAGAGCGTGCGATCCGGATCGCTGAAACTATATACGTTTCGTAACTCATAGCGGGCCAGTAAGCTGGACGCCTCTTTTTCGTCCATCATGTGCACGATGGCCAGTTGCAGATGTCGTTCTGCCAGTTGAGCAGAGAGTGATTTCAGTTGATCGAGTACCTGACGACAGAAAGGGCAGCCGCCGTGTCTGAGAAAAACGACCAGTACCGGGGCTGCTTCCGACAGCTCTATCAGTGTTTTTCCCTGACTGGAAGGAATGCGGGAAAGGGACTCCCGGAACGGGTCAGAGTTCATGGGATCTTTCACTTTGAGAATTATAGTTCTGATCAGACGGTTGGGGGAGATCAGCACAGAAGAAAACAGTATCTATCAAGCTTACCACAAAGCGTCCGGATGTGCTTTATGGAAGTCCGAAATTTCCTGTACGGTATCTTCGATTGTTTCCAGGTCCGAATAAAACATGGCAGTGGGATCAATCTGCTTTTCTTCCAGAAAATCGATTTCCGCCTGCACATGAGGGATGGTTGCTATCTGAGGGAAAACGATCAGCCAGAGTAGACAGACTCCTGTTGAGAGTAACAGGAATTGAACCCATTGCTGTCGGGAATGTGTCATACTTTTGGGAGATTCTTCAGAACTTGAGTCAGGAGTCGTTGGAGGCACTTGAATATACAGACTGTTGGAGAGTTTAAAATAATTCGTGGATGACTTCACCATGGTCGATGGCCGCAATGGGTCTGCCGGAATGATCGAGGAAATAAGCTTCGGGATCCATACCCAACACGCGATAAATGGTGTGGTGAATATGGCCGGGACGTACTGGTCGGTCGGCAGGTGCTTCGCCCAGTCGGTTGGTAGCACCGACGATGCGTCCCCCTTTCACGCCTCCGCCTCCCATCAGGCAGGTCATCGAGTTCCCCCAGTGATCGCGTCCCGGGGTTCCCATGCTGAGGGGAGGCCCGCCGTTGCCGCCATTATTCATCCGCGGAGTCCGGCTGAACTCGCCGCAAAGTACGACAAGCACTTTCTCACTCAAGCCGCGCTGGGCCAGATCTTCAAACAGGGCACTGACTGCCTGATCCACGCGCGGCAGATAACTTTCCATGCCGCTCTCGAGATTCCAGTGGTGATCCCAGCCGCCAAAATGCACGGTGACGAAGGTTGTTCCCGCCTCGACCAGGCGACGTGCCAGTAGAACGCTTTGACCCCAGGTGTGCCGACCATATTTTTCACGCAGTTCATTATCTTCTGAATTCAGATCGAATGCCTGCCGGGCCTTTTCGCCGGTGACCATTTCGTAGGCTTTCTGGTCCAGGCGATCCATGGAATTGAGCATGCCTGACTGATCCACTTCGCGACGCAATTGATCGAAACTTTTCAGTAATGACTTACGGTTTTTGAGACGATCGATTGACAGTCCGGTTGTGGGATTGAGGTTCTTGACCTGGAAATTTGGACTGTTGGGATCGGACTCGGTTTCGAACGGGTCATGTTGAACTCCCAGAAAATTTCCTCCGAAATAGCCCGGTCGCAAACCGATGCTGGATGCATAGGGTACAGAAACATAAGCAGGCATACTGGGATCGCGGGGGCCCAGGACTTTGGTTGCCATTGATGAAATCGACGGATTTCGACCAGGCGTGCTGCCACCACTCACGCCACCCCGACCTGTGAGCATCCAGTGACCACCGGTAAAGTGATCGCCGGTATTATGGTGCAGTGAGCGGACCAGCGAAAATTTATCTGCACACTTTGCCTGCAGGGGGAACATTTCAGTGATGTCCATACCCGGCACATTGGTGTGGATGGGATTCCAGATCCCCTTGTATTCACTGGGTGCTTCGGGTTTCAGGTCATAGAGATCCATATGGCTGGGACCACCGTCCAGCCAGAGCAGGATCACCGAAGTGTCTTTCTTTTCGATTCCCGCCTGTTCAGCCAGCGATTTCGCATGCAGAATTTGAGAAAGGCTGGCTGACCCCATCCCGGCTATCCCTGCCTGTAGAAAATGGCGTCTGCTGATGCCATCACAGTACTTCCCTGATTTACCAAATTCAACGCGGAACATATTTGCGATCCTGGGCGTGGAAAAAAATAAGAGTTCACTTATGCGTGCATTTTATTGAGGGCGATCTGGTTTCGTCAATAAGGAACCGCATCGAATTATGTTGATTATCCGGTCGGGGAGACAGGAACTTCAGGGAAAAACTGAGTCACTGTCAAACTGTTTCTTCTGATTTCAGTTTGGCAGCCCGGTAGATGACACCGTTGATTTCGCCACCGGTCATCAAAATCGCGCCTGTCAGGTAGAGCCATACCAGCAGCACAATGAATCCTCCAATGGTGCCATAGGTTTCGTTGTAATGGGCAAAATTTTCGACATACAGTCGAAAACCCTGCAACATCAGGACCCAACTGATGATGACGAACATACTTCCGGGAGTAAAAATCTTCCAGGGGAGCTTGATACTGGGGACGGCCCAGTAAATTACAGAGGTGGAGATCAACATGAAACCGCAGGCCACCGACCAGCGGGCGCCGGCTGAAAATAAAAGATGTATCCAGGTTGAGTGAATGTTCGCGACCAGGAGACTGGCAATTTCTGGCCCCACAACCAGAAGAATGGAAGCTGTGAGCAGCAGGATCAAGACGCCAAAGGTCAGGAGCAATGCCAACCCGCCTGACCGCAGGAAGGAGCGGCGATGTTCGACTTCAAATACTGAGTCCAGCCCCACTTCCATTGTAATAAACAGACGAGTTCCCCCCCAGGCGAGCAGAAAGATTCCACCCCCAATCAGGCTGAGGGTTGTTTTCTGCTGAATATCCTCAATTTGAGCAAACAGCATGCTTGAGACGTTGCTGGGTAATCCCTGGTTGATGGCGTTTTCCACGCTCAGGATGACGCCCCGAATCGGCAATTGTGCAAGGCAGCCAATAATGACCATCAGGAGAGGAAAGAATGTGAAGATGGAGTAGTAGGCAAATTGCGCGCTATGGGCACTGAGGTGGTGTTTGTTATATCCTTTCAGCGTTCGAACGATTAAGTCCCAAGGGGTCAGGCCACCAAATTTCCACATGGCGCGGAATCCAATTTTTCCCAACTGTATTTGTTCACGTTCAGTCATATCAGACCATTCTTACCTGTTGTGATTTCGTACTTTACGGCGAGTGAGGAGGTTACACTTGATGAAAGGCAATACCCTTATAATTCCTATAATCATTAAAGGTTAACATTTTGAAATGTCGATGACAGAGATAAGGGCAACTTGCATGAAAAGTTTACCCTCGTCGAAATGCTATACACCTCATATCTGAAGAACAGAGATTAATCGGATTTTCAAAATGAATTCGTTGCTCAAACTGATTGCTGGAATTGTCCTTTGTCTGCCGCTGACCGGCTGTGCCAGTCCGGGATATTATGACCCAGCTACTGGCATGATCTGCAGCGGGCCCATGTATGGCCCTACAGATTTCATGGATGATATCAAATGCAAGCTATCAAAGCACCGTGCACAGCGGATGATGAAGCATTGCTGCAATCCCTGTTCAAGCTGCGATCCCTGTAACACCTGTAATTCGTGTGATCCCTGTGGTGCTGGAGGATTTGGTAGTACGATCCCCGGCATGGTTACATCAGGAACATTCAGTTATGGTGGGGACGATGGTTCCATGCAATCCTACCCCACACCAAACTATGCTCCGCAGTCCAGTTGTCCCACCTGTGGTCCCCAAGGCTATCAGGGGCCACAAACTTATGAAACTCCGCAAACCTACGAAGGCGAATATCTGCAGGAGTCTGTCCCACCCGAGGTGACTCCGCACACAGGGCCTGCTACCGTAGTGCCCCAGAAAATCTCACCGGTTCCCAATCACGGACCAAAGGGGGTGATAGGCAAACCAGCGCCGGCTCCCGCCGCAGAAGAACCAATGTCGTCGGTTCCTCCCGCATTGTTACACGCTCCGACAGTCATTCCCAGTTCTGCTCAACCGCGACAGGGAGCACGACCGGTTCAGTGGGTTCCCGCGCAGGTTCATTAGTCTGTCACGATATCAAAAATTCGGACCAGCAGGCTATGTGGGTGAGCATCCCTGTTCTCACTAAAAAAAGGGATTGTTCAGAAAGGACCAAGTGGAGTGAAACAATCTGATTGTGTCAATCGGCGGTATCTCAGGTTGCGAAGCCTGTCTTCTTACCGCATCCTGATCCTACTGACCTGCAGTCTGTTTAGTCTGTTCACAACTGTCGTTGAAGCGACGATTTACGAAGTCGGACCTGGGAAGAAATATTCCCTGGTTGAGAAAGTTCCCTGGGAAAGTCTGGTCGCCGGGGATGAAGTTCAGATCCATTGGCGGCCTCAGCCTTACCATACTAAATGGGTTCTCTGTCGACGTGGGACGAAAGACAAGCCGATTGTCATCAAAGGCATTCCCTCTGAAAAAGGGGAGCTGCCCGTCATCGATGGACGCCGTGCAATGACACGTCCTCAATTACGCTTCTGGGGCGAACAGCGGGGCATTATCAAAATTGGCGGTGCGCGCGACCCGGAAGATACGATGCCCGCCTACATCGTGATTGAAAATCTCGATATCCGCAGTGCACGGCCCTCCTTTTTCTATTTCTGCTCGGATGGTCTGCAGAAATATTTTCAGAACGCAGCTGCGATTTTTATCGAAAAAGGGGAGCATATTACGATTCGTAACTGCTATCTGCATGATTGCGGTAATGGATTGTTTGTAGCGTATGATACAAAAGACCTGCTGGTCGAAAACTGTTCGATCTACCATAACGGGATTGCCAACAGTTACTACGAACATAATGTCTACACAGAAGCAGCGGGAATTACCTTTCAGGGAAACTACCTGGGTCCCTTACGAAAAAACTGCCTGGGGAATAACCTGAAAGATCGTTCTGCAGGACTGGTGGTAAGATACAACTGGATTGAAAGTGGAAACCGCCAGTTGGATCTCGTGGATTCTGAAGGGGGCGATACAATTCGTTTCGATCCCCGCTATCGCAGTGCTTACGTGTATGGGAATGTTCTGGTTAAACTCGAAGAGGATTCCAACAGCCAGATGATTCACTACGGCGGTGACAGTGGCGATGAAAGCGCCTACCGAAAGGGAACGTTGTTTTTATATAACAATACACTGGTTTCACGGCGTTCCTCGACAACGCTGGTCCGACTCTCCACGAACAGCGAGCACCTGGACTGCCGCAATAATATTTTATTTACCACGCATGCCGGCAGCAGTTTAGCGATTCTGGATGAGAAAGGGACGGCGGCTCTCAGCTATAACTGGATCAAGCCAGGCTGGAAAGCTGCCCATTCAAGCAGCTTTGGGAATGTGAATTCGGAAGCCGAAATTCATTCCGGCGATAACCCTGGTTTTCAGGATGTAGCGAAAAACCTGTTCTTCCTGACTGCGAAATCAGCGTGTCTTAACAAAGCCGGACCGTTGCCAGCGGCTGTGCAAAACAACTTTCCGGTCGTCCAGCAGTTCAAAGGTCCGCGGGGAATCGAAAAACGCCCCGCAGCATCGTTGAAAGACCTGGGGGCGCTGGAAAGAGTATCAGAAGAGTAACGTTCTCCCTATTTGGTCGAGCCGTACTGAGCAGCAACTTCAACCAGAGTTTTCACCATACAGCCAGTCCCGCCACCTTCACGATGGGGGACATTCGCTGAGGCGAACGCCGGTCCGGCAATATCCAGGTGCACCCACGGCGTTTCACTGACAAAGTTTTCCAGGAATTTGGCGGCTGTGATCGCACCGCCCCAGCGGGTTCCCACGTTTTTAAGATCAGCGACATCGCTTTTCAACTGGTCGGCAAACTGTGGAAACATTGGCAATTCCCAGACATCTTCTCCGCTGGCTTGCGCTGCATCCTGGACCACTTGGGACCATTCGGCGTTATTCGCGAAGACCCCGGTGACTTCTTCACCCAACGCGACAACGCAGGCTCCCGTTAAAGTTGCCAGGTCAATTATATTTGCTGCGCCACGATCAACGGCAAAAGAGAGAACATCAGCCAGAACCAATCGCCCTTCAGCGTCGGTATTGAGGACTTCGATAGTTTTCCCGTTACGGGCTGTCAGGACATCACCCAGTTTATAAGACGATCCATTGACCATGTTTTCAACCAGACCCATGTAGCCAATGACATTCACGGGCAGTTTGAGCTGGGCGATCGCATTCATGGCGCCGAGAACGGCAGCAGCACCCCCCATATCGCATTTCATCGTTTTCATACCATCGCTGGGTTTCAGGGAAAGTCCGCCACTGTCGAAGGTGACCCCTTTGCCTACCAGGGCCAGTGTGGGAGCTGAGGCATCTGCACCCTGGTATTTCAGAATGGCGAGGCGTGCCGGCTGATCACTGCCTTGTGCGACAGCCAGCATGGAGCCCATCTTTTCCTGTTTGAGTTGATTTTCATCGAGTATCTCTGCTTCCAGCCCTGTTGACTTCGCGACTTCCACTACACGGTCTGCGAAGCTGACGGGGAAAATATCTCCGGCATGGCGGTTGACCATCTCTCTTGCGAGGTTAATTGATTCTCCCAGAATCGTGCCTCGGTCTACAGCCTGCTGGCATTCGGCTGCATCACCGCTGCCTGCGATAGTGATCTGCTGAAAGGGGAAGCGTGCTGCCTCTTTGCGGTACAGATCCTGGCCGACGGCACCCACGATCATTGAAGCGCTGGTCACAGTCGCGAGCTGTTCTGTTGTGAGAGAACTTTTTTCGACTTCGGGCAGGGCAACGACGATGCTGGTATCTGGCTTACTGGAAATCGAACGGGCGGCGGTCTTCATCGTTTTTTCGAGCGATGCGAGGCTGATACTTTCAGCCGTCCCCAGCCCAGCCAGTAAAATGCGTGGTGTGTTGATTTCGGTGATCCCCAGCAATGTGGTCGTGGTGCCCGCCTTGCCTGTGAAATCTTCGCTTTCGATGAGACGGGATAGGAGACCACCTAGTGTCTGGTCCAGTTCCGTAATTGAGGCGCTCAGGGGAGCCGATTCGGCCAGCCCTAAAACCAGCCAGTCAGCAGTGAGAGAGGAGAGTGATTCATTTGTGAATTGCGTAGCCATCGGTTCGATCAGTCCCTTTATTGTTGAAAATCATCAGATTAAGATAGGTTTGTTCCACAGATTGGTTGTCCCACAGTTTAGCAGATCAGGAATAAAAACCAAATGAGAGACATCAGGATTGCTGCCGTTCAGTTTGAACACCGAAATGGGGACAAAGCTTTTAACCTGCAGCGGATTCGTGAACTCTCACAACAGGCGGTCGAACAGGGAGCGGAAATTGTCAGCTTCCATGAATGTTGTATCCCCGCTTACTCGTTTGTGCAATCATTCTCGAAAGAGGAACTGCTGGATCTGGCGGAACAGGTTCCTGATGGCCCGAGTACCCGGGAGTTGATGCAGATTTCACAGGAGGTGGGAGTGCCGATTCTGGCGGGACTGTTCGAAGTGGATCAGGGCGAGGTCTATAACACCTATCTCTGTGTGGATGGCGGTGAACTGGTGGCCCGGTTCCGCAAACTGCATGCGTTTGTGAATTCGCATCTGGCTTCAGGGAATGAATACGTGGTCTTCGACCTGCGGGGCTGCCGCTGTGGGATTTTGATCTGCTACGACAATAACCTGGTTGAAAATGTGCGGATGACGGCAATGCTGGGAGCCGAAATTATTTTCATGCCTCATGTGACCTGCTGTCTGCCGTCCGTGATGCCGGGGCGTGGGCTGGTTGATCCTGCACTCTGGCACAATCGCGCGCGTGATCCGGTCAGGTTGCGTCAGGAATTTCAGGGACCCAAAGGCAAAGGGTGGCTGATGAAGTGGCTGCCTGCACGGGCCTACGATAATGGCGTGTATGCGATCTTCACAAACCCGGTTGGCATGGATGATCAGGAAGTCAAACCAGGACTCTCGATGATTCTGGATCCGTTTGGGGAAATTATTGCCGAATGTACCAGGCTGGGCGATGACATCGCCATTGCGTTGTGCACGGATGAAAAACTGCATCAGGCCGGCGGACGCCGCTACATACGTGCCCGGCGACCGGACCTGTATGGAAAACTGGTCGAAGCACCGGCGGAGCCACCGGTCACGGAGCCTGGCTGGGAACTGAAACCGTCCAGTTAAGTTTATCTGTCTGCTTTTAACGCGGGATCAGCAAAACCGGCTTCCGCAAAACCTTTGGCACGCAGTTGGCACGAGTCACAGTGACCGCAGGGAGTACCATCAGACAGGGGATCGTAACAGCTGTGTGTCAGTCCGTAGTCGACACCAAGTTCCATACCTGTTTTGATGATATCCGCTTTCTTGAGCGAGATCAGGGGCGTATGGATTTTCCAGTGGCCGGAGTGCTCGACTCCGGTTTTGGTGGCCAGAGAAGCGACGGTCTGGAACGCACTGATAAACTCGGGGCGACAATCAGGGTAGCCGCTGTAATCGACGGCGTTTACGCCGATAAACAGATCGTAGGCATTCAGCGTTTCTGCCCAGGCTAATGCGAGTGAGAGAAAAACAGTATTCCGTGCGGGGACATAGGTAATGGGAATTCCGGTTTCCAGATCATGTTCAGAGCGATCTTTGGGGACATCAATATCAGCGGTCAATGCAGAACCACCAAAGACGCGTAAATCCAGTGGGAAGATCACGAATTTTTTGACATCGAATGCCTGGCAGACCTCCTTGGCGGCTTCCAGCTCGTGTCGGTGACGCTGGCCGTAATCGAATGACAGGGCATACAGTTCAAATCCGGCATCGGCAGCGATGGCTAATGTCGTTGCCGAATCGAGGCCTCCACTGACGAGAACGACGGCTTTGGGGACTTCAGTCGTCATTGATATACAGACTCCTTCGAGGATCAGTCGCGATTATAAAACCTGTGAGCAGGTTGAAAACTGAAAACTAGCAGGAGCGATCTGTGGATGCAATCCCCTCGGGAAAGAGAGGAGTTTTTTTAGATAACATTCAGTGTCTGATTATAAGCCCAGTTGTGAGGCAATCGCCAGGGCGGTGTAAAAGTCCTGTAATCCGGCGAACTGATATCCAAAGGGAATGATTCGTGGATTATACATGCGATCATAATTACCGAACCCACGAAACTGGAGTGAGCCAAACTGGAACGAAGGTCGGTAACCGTTGTAGTAAAATGTGTTTCCCTGATAGGGTGAGCCAAACCAGTTGGAGCGGATGAAATCACCATACATGTAGCTGGCCGGGAAACCCTGCAGACGGGTGAATGTGGAACTCTGATACCAGGGCATCGATCGCAGGTAATAACTGCGATTGATCGGTGTCGAACGTGCGGTGCAGTTTTCACAAACCGCGGTGGATTTGACATCTGGGATCACACGCGGCGCGATGACGATCAGATCTCTGGAATCAGGACTGGTGGCAACAGCTTGCGGGCTTGGATCCAGTGGAAAACGGGTTTCCCGTGTGGCATACGAATTCACACCTGGAGCCGGTGAAATCTGAACTATCCATTCCGGAGTTGTGTCAGTAGCTGTGGTTTCCGAGCGGGAATCTGGTTTCTGGGCTTCAATGGCGGCCTGGGACCGGGAACTTGTCAGCAGGCAGACGATGACTGTCAGGAGTGGCAACAGGTTTTTCATGGCAGTGACTTCAAACTTCAAATCATGATCTTAAAAATATTTTGATGCGTGGCAAAAAAGCAACGCTCTGAATTCCATCGTAGAGGGGGAAAGAGACCATTTACCAACAAAAATCCAGATTACCCGGCCAAAAAGCATAAATTATGGCTGCATTTTCACTCCGGGCTGGCAGGCGGCTTGATGGATGGCGGTCTGCTGATTAATCTCCTGTTCAGGACCTGTTGTCTTCGATAGCAGTGATCCGAGTTCAACTTTCAAAATCAACATGCAGTGGAGATATACCGTGGCCGCAAAAGCCTGGGGAGGACGATTTCAACAGCAGACCGATGCCCGCGTGGAAGCGTTTACGGAATCGATCAGTTTTGACAGCCGACTGGCGGCAGTGGACATTCAGGGCTCACAGGCCCATGCCCGGATGCTGACCAGGGTGGGACTGATCAGTGATGACGAATGCACGCAGATCGTTGAGACGCTGACCCAGATCGGTAATGAAATTGAAGCCGGAAACTTCGAGTTTCGTTTTGATCTGGAAGACATCCACATGCATATTGAAAGCGCACTGATTGAGCGGGTTGGCGATGTAGGACGAAAACTGCATACGGCGCGGAGCCGCAATGATCAGGTTTCGACTGATCTGAAGCTCTACACACGCGAGGCGATTCATCGCGTGGACGGTCTGCTTAAGGATCTGCAGACCGCGTTTGTCGAACGCTGCGGTCGAGACCAGGATCTCGTACTGCCCGGCTTCACACATCTGCAGCGGGCGCAACCAGTGAAAGCCGCCCATTACTGGCTGGCTTACTGTGAAAAGTTTGATCGTGACCGTCAGCGACTGGGAGACTGTTTGAAGCGTGTGAATGTTTCTCCTCTGGGTGGGGCAGCATTGGCGGGGACTTCATTGCCCATCGATCGGCATTATACGGCGGAACTGCTGGAGTTCACTGACGTAGCCCGCAATAGTCTGGATATTTCCAGCGACCGGGATTATCTGGCTGAGTTCTGTTTCTGTATGGCGTTGATCGCAACCCATCTGAGTAACTGGGCAGAAGAGTGGATTGCCTGGTTCTCGACCGAATTCGGGTTCATCAAACTGCCTGATGCGTTTACTACCGGTTCCTCGATCATGCCCCAAAAACGGAATCCGGATGTGCTGGAACTGATTCGCGGCAAGTCGGCTCGACCGATTGCTGATGTGCAGCAGATACTGGTGCTGCTCAAAGGTCTGCCGATGGCTTACAATCGTGACATGCAGGAAGACAAGCTGGCGCTGTTTGATGCCTACGATACGGTAGCCGCCTGTCTGGAACTGGCGGCGGCAATGGTGGAAGGGGCAGAGCTGCAACAGGAAACGATTGCGAATAAGCTGGAAGACGGATTTCTCGACGCGACCGCGCTGATGGAGTACCTGATCAAGAAGGGAACGCCGATGCGGACCGGACATGGCATCGTGGGCAAGCTGGTTTCGGTGTGTGAGTCCCGTTCGATTCGTCTGGTGGATTTGCCGCTGGAAGAACTGCAGCAGGCCTGTCCGCAGATTGAAGAGGACATCTACCAGGTGCTGGGGGCACGGAATGCGATGGCGGCGCTCTGCAGTTTTGGATCGGGAGGTGAAGCACCGGTACAGGAACAGACAGAATACTGGAAAGAGAAGCTGGGCTTGTAAGGAGAACTTCCGGCGATTTCTTTTTCTGCGTCTGCTGATTGAGCGTTCATGAGAAATATAAAATTGACCTTGGCCTATGATGGATCGGAATATGCGGGGTGGCAGGTGCAACCCAATGGGTCGTCCGTCCAGGCCTGTGTGGAAAAAGCGATTGAGCAGCTTACGCAGCAGCGCAGTCCGGTGCTGGTCGCAGGTCGCACGGATGCCGGCGTGCACGCGTTAGGTCAGGTGGCCAGTTTTCAGACGGAATCCGCCATTCCCTGTAAGAATCTGCAAACAGGGTTACAGCGGTTTCTGCCAGAGAGTATCTGTGTACGCGAAGTACGGGAAGTACCACCGGACTTTCATGCCACCTATTCCGCGATTCAGAAACGGTATCGGTATGTGATTCACAATTCAGCGGTTCCCTATCCGTTCCTGAAAAAATATGTGAGCGAGTTCGGTCGTCCTCTGGACTCAGACCGCATGCATGTCGCCGGTCAGCAGCTGCTGGGCCAACATGATTTCCGCTGTTTCGAATCGCATTATCCCAATAAAGCAACCAGCGTGCGGACGATTACAGAACTGACTGTGCAGCGGACCGGGGTCTGGCCTGTGTGGGGAGTATTAGAACAGGCGGATCTTTCGATTGAGAATTCTACTTCAGCGGAGTTCATTACCGTCGATGTTGTTGCTGACGGATTTTTGTACAATATGGTGCGCGCGATTGTAGGTACGCTGCTGGAAGTAGGCGTTGGTCGCTGGACCTCAAACGATGTACAGAAAATTCTGACCGGAATGGACCGTTCACAGGCCGGGCCGACAGCGCCGGCCTGTGGATTGTACCTGGTACAGGTTGACTATCCGGAATGAATTCTGCAAATTAGATTTGATCCCGATCGGTAAAAATTACGTTTGCTGTAAGTCGAGTGTTCTTAATGGACCGGGAGTAAAACCATTCGGATTCAGAGAGATTGAGGGGCCCGCCACCTTCAATACGGAAAGTGAAAGATGAGTCAACCACCACCTTTGCCACCGCATGATGCCGATGAGCCAATCTTTCTGGAAGACTCATTTGACGGAGGAGGAGAACGGATTGATGATGAAAATGGTCGCATTTTCCCCTGTGAGAGTTGTGGCGCCGATCTGGTCTTCAATATCAAAACACAGAAGCTTCGCTGTGGACATTGTGGATATCAAAAAGAGATCGGGATTGATCCGAATCGGGAAATCGTAGAGCAGGACATCCATGCCATGCTGGCTCACCTGCGTGAACTGCGGGAGCAACCGGCTCAGGAAGGAGATGATCAGGAACTGGAAGTGCGCTGCGAAAGTTGTGGTGCCACGCTGCTGTTTGTGGATTCGGTCACCAGTTCTGAGTGTCCGTACTGTGCCTCTCCCATTCAGCTGGAGCATGCACATACCTCAGATCAGCGGGTCCCCGTGGATGCGGTACTCCCGTTTCTGATCGAGGAATCTGTGGCGCGGCAGCAGTTGAAAACCTGGGTTAAGTCGCTGTGGTTTGCGCCGAATGAATTTGTGGAGAAGGGCGTAGAAGGGAAGTTTCATGGCGTTTATATGCCATATTTCACTTACGATTCAATGACCAGTACCCGTTATTCCGGTCAGCGGGGTGAATATTATTATGTCACGGTGGGGAGCGGGAAGAATCGTCGTCAGGAAAGACGGACACGCTGGTATCCCGCTTCGGGAGCCTTTCAGCGTTTCTTCGATGATGTGATCATTCTGGCTTCGCACGGCTTGCCTCGCCAGTTGATACGGGAGCTGGAACCGTTTCCATTGCATCTGATGGTTCCGTTTAAGCATGCCTATCTGGCGGGCTTTACTGCGCGAACTTATGAGATCGAACTGGATGACGGGTTCGTGCTGGGAAAAGAGCGGATCGATGCTGCTTTGTATTCCGAAGTCTGCAGCCGCATCGGCGGCGATACCCAGCGGGTTGATTCAGTCGAGAGTCATTACGATGCAATTACGTACAAGCACCTGCTGTTGCCTTTGTGGCTGATGAGCTACAAGTATAAGGATACGCTGTATCAGGTCGCCGTGAACGCAGCGACCGGCGAAGTGAATGGGGAGCGTCCTTACAGCTGGGTGAAAATCATGTTTGCTTCACTCGCCGCAGCTGCAGTGGCTATCGGTGGAACCGTGCTGTTCAATCAGTAATGACCATCTTGTCTGCTTGAGTGAGATTTGCCGGAATCACCGGATTTGTTCAAGTTTCTGACCTGTATTCACGGACATTGCGCAGTAGTCTCCAGAAATTAGAAACAGATGCCTCACGACGGTTGCCGATCTGTCCGCAGGGAGGTAAAAAAACGTAAGATTCCGCATTAATCCTGACCTGTGTTCAGGGGCAGGTACACTGGTAATATTCAATGTTAAGGAGTGCTTTAGAGATGACTCATCCGATTCGAGTTGCGGTAACCGGGGCAGCTGGCCAGATTGGTTATGCCATGCTGTTTCGTCTGGCTTCCGGGGAAATATTTGGCCCTGATCAGCCTGTCATTCTGCATCTTGTGGAAATTCCTCCGATGCTGTCTGCGTTGGACGGAGTTGAGATGGAGCTTGACGACTGTGCCTTCCCAACTCTGGCTGGTGTTGTCAAAGCGGACAGCGACCACCTGGAAGATGCGTTTGCAGACTGTAACTTTGTCGTCTGCGTCGGAAGTATTCCCCGTAAAGCCGGCATGGAACGTGGCGACCTGATCCGGATTAACGGTCCCATTTTCACCAGCACCGGTAAGGCAATCGAAGCAGCAGCTGCTGACGATGTGCGGGTTCTGGTTGTCGGTAATCCCTGTAACACCAACTGTCTGATCGCGATGAGCAATGCTCCCAAAGTTCCCCGTGATCGCTGGTATGCCATGACCCGTCTGGATCAGAATCGTGCCATGACCCAGATCGCCAAGAAAGCAGGTCAACCTGTTTCTGCGGTTAAGAACATGAACATTTGGGGTAATCACTCAGCAACTCAGTTCCCTGATTTTTATCATGCTACCATCCACGGTAACCCGGTTCCTGAAATTATTGAAGACCATGACTGGTTGCGCGGCGAATTCATTGAAACTGTGCAAAAACGTGGTGCTGCCGTTATTCAGGCCCGTGGCGCTTCCAGTGCCGCTTCTGCTGCGAACGCTGCCCTTGATACCATTAAGAGCATTATCACACCGACACCGCTGGGCGAAAGCTTCTCAGCCGCTGTCTGCAGTGATGGCAGTTACGGAGTTGATGAAGGCCTGATCTGTGGTTACCCACTGACCAGTGATGGAACTACCTGGAAAATCGTCGAAGGTCAGGAGCATGACGATTTTGCTCAAGCCAAGTTTGAAGCGACTTTACAGGAACTGCGGGATGAACGCGATGTCGTTCGCGATCTGCTGCCTGGTTAATCCCGTTTCAGATTTTGAAGTATCAGTGAAAGAGTCACGCTCCATCGACGTGGCTCTTTCTGTTTTTAATTACCGCGCACGAATCAGAACCGAGTGGAACAATGCAGTCTGACGAGTTACGTAACATCGATAATGAGCATGTCTGGCATCCCTTTACCCAGATGCAGGGGCATCGCGATGAAGAGGTACCAATCATCGAATCAGGCGATGGTTTCTTTCTGATCGATACGGACGGACGTTCGTACCTGGATGGAGTTTCGTCACTGTGGTGCAATGTGCACGGACATCGCGTGCCTGAACTGGACCAGGCAATTCGCGCTCAACTGGATCAAATTGCACATTCGACCTTACTCGGGCTGGCGAGCGTCCCCTCAATCGAACTGGCAGAGGAACTGGTAAAACGGACGCCCGCTGATTTGACAAAGGTGTTTTATTCTGACAGTGGATCGACAGCGGTGGAAATTGCGCTGAAGATGGCGTTTCAGTATCACGCAAACAAATCGCCCGCCGATTCACAGACTCGTGATTTGTTTGCCTGTATGCAGCACGCTTATCATGGCGATACGATTGGTTCGGTGAGTGTTGGCGGGATTTCAATTTTTCATCAGATCTTCGGCAAACTGCTGTTTGAATCGGTACAGATTCCGTGTCCTGTCGCTTACCACCGTCCCGAGGGATATACAGAAGAAAGCTATCTTGAATTCTGCTTTGCTGAGTTAGAACGACTGCTTGCAGAAAATCATGAGCGACTGGCGGCTTTTGTAATTGAACCTCTCGTGCAGGGGGCAGCCGGGATGTTGATGCATCCTGCTGGATATCTGAAACGCGTGCGGGAGCTGACTCGTCAGTATGGAATTCCACTGATTGCCGATGAAGTAGCAGTAGGCCTGGGGCGGACCGGGACCATGTTCGCCTGTGAGCAGGAAGGAGTAACTCCTGATTTTCTGTGCCTGGCGAAAGGAATCACCGGCGGCTATCTGCCGTTAGCGGTGACGATGGCAACGGATGAAATTGCGGTTGCTTTCGAGGGGGCTCATACCGACTACAATGCCTTCTACCACGGGCACACTTATACGGGGAACTCCCTGGCTTGTGCCGCGGCCCTGGCGACGTTTAAGCTGTTTGATGAGAACAGGACGCTGGATAACGTTCGGGAGACTTCTGCAGTATTGACACAGCGGCTGGCAGAACTCAAGGAGCATCCTTACGTGGGAGAAATTCGCCATAAAGGAGTGATGGTCGGGATAGAACTGGTCGCGGATCGTGAAACCCGGACTGCTTTTCCAGCAGAGCTTCGTTTAGGACACCAGGTGACCCTGGCTGCGAGAAAGAACGGCGTGATTGTGCGTCCGCTGGGCGATGTGGTGATTCTTATGCCGGCTCCTGGAATGCCCGCTGAACTGGTTGAGCAGTTGTGTGATACCGTGTTTGCCGCGATTGATGAAGCGATACAAATGCAGGTAGCTTAATCCGACCTCTGTCTATTTCTGCTCATCTGGCTGATCTGAACCAGCTGGCGGATCTTGTTTCTGCTGTCCCATCTGTTTGAGCACATCATTAATGTCGACGGTCTCGATATCTTTCAGGCTGTCCATCGACATGTCAGGGCGCTGCATCAGTTTCGCGGTTCGACTGCGGGCAAATTTCTGATCGCTGACCATGAATCTCCAGATCAGAAAAACCAACGTGATACTGATGACCAGAAACAGGCTGACAATGTATTTGACTGCTCCTGAAGATGAGGGGGCGGGCTGGTTCGTTGGTGGGAACCAGCGGATCTGGCGGGCAATCAGCAATGGTGCCGTCTGGAGCTTACCGGCTGCAGAGAGATAACCAGATTTTTTAAAGTAATATCCGGTGATCTGAACTTCGGGCATCTCAGCGAGATCCTCACCCTTTGGGATCCCAGCCGGGAGTTGAGTGCAGAAGACTCGCCAGGGATGAGTGCCGGAATCCTTTGAGAAAAACCAACCCTCGTAAAGGGAATTGACTCCGTACGTGTTTTTTTCTACAGGAACAGATTTGAGTCGTTTCAAGTGACCCTTTACTGTCATCAGCGATCCTCGGTACTGGGGAGATTCTGTCATGACAACAACGAAAGGGGGCGCCGGTTCTGCCGACTGTTCCAGGACGTTTTGTGGGATGGCTGCTGCTTTAGCCAGCAGATAATAAAGAGCGTTTACTTCATGAGTACGGATACCCAGGTTACTGTCTGAGACAGGATTCAACAAGCGGGGATCAACACGTACATCATATTCACCGGTTTCCAGCCGGGCGATGACTTTTTCAGGTACTTCGATTTCAGACGCTGGTTCTGAGCGAAATTCGTCTGGTTTCAGCGGTGATTCTTCCCTGACACTGAAGTCAATTGCGCGGGGGGGCTCTTTGGCCTGTTGTCGAGCAGGCTCGTCTGCAGGGCGTCCCGTGAGCCAGTACCAGTTTTGTTCTCGTGAAGCATAAAGCATCGCGAAAAAAATGACACCCAGAGCGGCAACCAGTCGAAACAGCCGAACCTGATCACGGCGACTGAAATAGGAAGGCGTCGTTGATCGTTTATGAAATCGCATTCAACAACGCCCTTTATGCTGGTTCCTGTTCTCAATAAATCCGCCTGCAGACTGAGTCGCCTGCAGGTCGGAGAGTCGATTATTTTCTTTTGGGTTTATACATGTGCGTCGCCTGACCAGTGAAGGCTTCTGCTCCTTCCATCAGGGTCTCCGAGAGCGTGGGATGTGCATGAATGCTTTCGGCGACGTCCTCTGCGACCGCGGCCATTTCGACAGCCATTACGCCTTCCGCAATCAGTTCACCGGCACCCGGTCCGACAATCCCGACGCCGAGCACACGCCCGGTTTTTTTGTCGAAGATCATTTTGGTGAGGCCTTCCGTGCGGCCCAGAGTCTGAGCCCGTCCTGAGGCAGCCCAGGGGAAACGAGTGATTTCCACATCCAGTCCCTGGTCTTTGGCTTCCTGCTCGGTCACACCACACCAGGCGAGTTCCGGGTCGGTGAAAACAACCGCGGGAATGGCGATGTTATCGAACTCGCCGAATTCACCGGCAATGCTTTCGATGGCGACTTTGGCTTCACGGGTGGCTTTATGTGCCAGCATCGGTTCGCCGGCAATATCACCAATCGCGTAGATGTGAGGCTCGGCAGTTCGCTGCTGTGCATCGTGTTTGATGAAACCGCGTTCGTCCAGCTCCAGTTTCGTATTCTCGAAGCCGATGCCTTTGTTATTCGGACGACGACCGATCGAAATCAACACGCGGTCGAAGACCTGCTGGGGTTCGACCCCTTCACCACTCAAGTCGGCTGTGATTCCGTTATCACCGGGAGTCAGCTTTTCGACTTTGGTATTCAGGTGAATGGCCGCAAAACTTTCGGTAAGCCGTTTCTGCAGCGGGCGCACCAGATCACGGTCTGCACCGGGCAGAAGTCCGCCTGTCATTTCCACAACCGTTACTTCCGAGCCTAGGGCGGCATAAACACTGCCCATTTCCAGACCGATGTAACCGCCGCCAACGACGAGCAGTTTTGAGGGGATGTCGGCCAGTTCCAGGGCACCGGTAGAATCCATGATTCGATCATCATCCAGATCAAAGACGGGAGGCACAGCTGGTGAAGAACCTGTGGCGACAATTGCGTATTTGAATTGAATGGTTTCGGTTGTTCCATCCTGTTTTGTGACTTCGACGGAGTTGGCATCTTTGAAACGGCCGAAGCCTTTGAGGATTTCCACGTTGCGGGCGCCAGCGAGTTGCCCGATTCCGCCGGTCAATTGTGTGACGACCTTGTTTTTGAAGTCCCGGAGCTGATCGAGGTTGATTTCCGGCTTCTGAAAGGTAATGCCCCACTCAGCGGATTCTCTGGTTTCATTGATCAGTTTTGCGACATGCAGCAGTGCTTTGGAAGGAATACAACCCCGGTTCAGGCAGACGCCCCCGGGGGCAACGTCATCATTGACCATAATGACTTTGTAGCCTTTGTCGGCAGCTTCAAATGCGGCTGGATAACCGCCGGGGCCACCGCCGATGACAACAATATCCGTTTCTCTGGTAGCTGATCCAGACATAATATCGATAAACCTCTTATTGAATTACTTCAGTGTAGATAACGATCTCAGCAGTCAACCAGCAGATTGAACGGATCAGAGAGCAAACTGGAAAGACGCACGATGAATCGAGCAGCGTCTGCACCGTTGATGACCCGGTGGTCGTAGGACAACGACAGAGGCAGCATCAGGCGGGGAACAGGACTATCATTCAGCAGTTGGAATTCATGTCGCGAACGTGACATACCCAGGATGGCGACTTCAGGATAATTGACGATTGGCGTAAAGGACGTTCCACCAAGTCCACCCAGGTTGGTGATGGTAAAGGTTCCGCCCTGCATGTCATTCATTTCGAGTCTGCGATCACGCGCTTTGATAGCCAGCGCATTCATTTCGTTGGCAATGGTGATGATGTTTTTCTTGTCAACATCTTTCACGACAGGAACAACCAGTCCATTTTCGGTATCAACGGCGACACCGATGTTGATGTAGTTCTTGTAGACAATTTCATCGGTCTGCGAATCGAAGCTGGAGTTAAAACTCGGATATTCGTGCAGAGCGATAGCGATGGCTTTCATGGCCAGCGCGGTCATCGTAACTTTGGGACCCGAATAATTGGGCTTGGAGATAAAGAGTTTTCGCGCAGTTTCGAGGTCAGTGATATCCGCCAGGTCATGTTGAGTGACATGCGGAATGACCTGCCAGGACAGACTGAGGTTTTTGGCAGAGACACGCGACAGTTTGTTGAGTTTCTTGCGTTCGACTTCTCCAAACTGAGTGAAGTCCGGCAGCGGAGGTACGGCGATTCCACCGCCACCGCTGGAAGGTCCACCATTGGCAATCAGGTTTTTGACGTAGTCTTCGACGTCTTCCTGAGTAACACGTCCACCGGGACCTGAGCCACTGACCTGATACAGATCGACGCCCAGCTTACGTGCCAGTTTGCGGGTCGCAGGTCCGGCGGGAACAGGTGCTTTATTACGCGATGAATCTGTATCCGCTGGCCGCACAGGAGCCGTTGCCGGCTGGGAGGCCGACTTGCTTTCCTGTCTGGGCTTCTCCTTCGGTTCTTCCTCACCAGACTGTTCTTTCTGGGCCGTCTCTGGCTCTTCAGCTACCGGTTCTTCAGTCTTGGTTTCTGCCGATTTTTCTTCTTTGGCAGGAGCGGATGCGTCACCGTTGGATTCATTGATCAACAGTAAAACGGCACCAATCGAAACCGAATCGCCTTCAGAAACTTTGAGCTCTTCAATGGTCCCTGAGTAAGGCGATTCCAACTGGACCACCGCCTTGTCGGTTTCGATGTCCATCAGAACCTGTCCCTGCTCCACTGTATCGCCTACCGCGACGGAGATTTGTCCGACATCTGCTGTCTCGACACCCTCACTCACTTCAGGAAGTTTAAATTCAGTAGCCATAGTTTTGTGTTCTATCTTCTTGTTGGTAATGCTTCAATAAAACCTGTTGATATGAGAATTAAGCGAGCCGAGGATTTACTTTCTCCGGATCGATTCCCAGTTCTTTGATGATGGCAGGTAGTTTTGATTTATCGAACTGGCCTTCTTCGGCTAAAGAGACCAGCGTCGCGACCACTACATTTTCTGCATCAATTTCAAAATGACGTCTGAGTGATTCACGGGTTTCACTGCGACCGAAGCCATCGGTTCCCAGGACACAGTAATTTCCAGGGATGTCCTCACGGATCTGGTCGGCGACGAGTTTAATGTTATCGCTGGATGCGATAAAGGGACCTGCAACTCCTTCAAATGTCGTTTGCAGATACGATTTCTGTGGCTCAGCATCCGGGTGCAGCCGGTTCTCACGTTCCACGTCTTTCACATTACGGGCCAGCTGGTTGTAGCTGGTGACACTCCAGACGTCTGTCGCGATATTAAACTGTTCCGCCAGAATTTCCTGGGCCCGCAGTACTTCACGCAGGATGGGACCACTACCAAACAGTTGAGGCCGCATCGAAGTAGCCGGTTTTTCGACTTCCTGAGCACGAAACTTGTAAATTCCGTTAATGATACCTTCGACGACATGATCGCCTTCGGGCATCGGTGCCATTTCGTAGTTTTCATTATAGACGGAGAGGTAATAGAAGATCTCTTCACCTTCCTGATACATGCGACGTAGACCTTCCTGGATGATGACTGCCAGCTCAAAAGCATAAGCAGGATCGTATGCCAGGAGTGTTGGTACTGTGGAAGCCATGACGTGACTGTGTCCGTCCTGGTGCTGCAGACCTTCTCCATTGAGTGTGGTTCTCCCGGAAGTACCGCCGAGCATGAAGCCTTTGGTACGGGAATCGGCGGCGGCCCAGACCAGGTCGCCGACACGCTGGAAACCAAACATGGAATAATAGACATAGAAGGGAATCATATTGACGCCCTGGTTGGCATAGGCAGTACCAGCTGCGATGAACGAGGAGATCGCTCCTGCTTCATTGATGCCTTCCTCCAGGATCTGTCCATCTTTCGCTTCTTTGTAGTACATCAACTGATCGCGGTCGACCGGCTCATACAGCTGTCCCTGGCTGGCATAGATCCCACACTGTTTGAAGAGGCCTTCCATCCCGAAAGTACGGGCCTCATCCGGAATGATGGGTACAATGCGTTTGCCAATCACTTTGTCTCTCAGCAGGTTACCCAGCAGGATGCCGAAAGCACCGGTGGTGGAGCCTTTTTTCCCTGCCATACTTGTCAGGAATTTATCGAGCGATTCCAGAGTTGGAGTTTCCAACCGTTCTTCGGTGGGCGTGCGCTTGGGGAGATAACCACCCAGTTCTTCCCGTTTTTTCTGCAGATACTGCATTTCGGGACTGTTTTCATCCGGTCGATAGAAGGGGGTGTCTTTGACGTCTTCATCGCGAATGGGGATACCAAACCGAGATCGGAAATCTCTCAGTTCTTCTTCGTTAGCCTTTTTTACATTGTGAGCGATGTTGCGGCCTTCGCCTGCTTCACCCAGACCGTAGCCTTTGATGGTTTTCGCCAGGATTACGGTGGGGGAGCCAGTGTGGTTTACAGCAGCGTTAAAAGCGGCATAAACTTTTTCCGGATCATGACCACCACGTTTCATGCGTTTGAGCTGGTCATCAGACAGGTGTTCTGCCATTTTAGCCAGTTCGGGGTTGTCCCCGAAGAAGTGTTCGCGGATGTAGGAACCGGGTTCGACGACGTACTTCTGGTACTGCCCGTCGATGACTTCCCCCATCCGTTTCACGAGCAGACCATCTTCATCTTCAGCCAGCAGAGGATCCCAGTCACTGCCCCAGACGACTTTGATGCAGTTCCAGCCGGCACCACGGAAGGCGGCTTCCAGTTCCTGAATGATTTTACCGTTACCACGAACGGGACCATCCAGACGCTGTAGGTTGCAGTTGATGACAAAGATCAGGTTGTCAAGGTGTTCGCGGGATGCGAGGGTGATCGCGCCCAGTGTTTCGGGTTCATCCGTTTCTCCATCGCCGACGAAACACCAGACTTTGGATTTCGATGTATCCATGATGCCACGGTTATGCAGATAACGCAGAAAGCGTGCATGGTAGATGGACATAATAGGTCCCAGACCCATGGAGACAGTAGGGAACTGCCAGAATTCAGGCATCAGCCAGGGGTGCGGGTAGGAGGACAATCCACCGCCACGGGGAAGTTCCTGCCGAAAACGTTCCAGGTTTTCTTCTGTCAGACGACCTTCGACGAAGGCGCGGGCGTAGACACCTGGAGAAGCGTGTCCCTGAAAGTAGACAACGTCACCGGAGTGATCTTCCGTCCGGGAATGGAAGAAGTGGTTGAAACCCACTTCCCAGAGTGTGGCAGCAGAAGCATAGGTTGAGATGTGTCCGCCGATGCCGTCATGGTATTTGTTGGCACGCACAACCATGGCCATCGCATTCCAGCGGATGATGCTTTTGATGCGTCGTTCAATCTCACGGTTACCGGGGAACGGTGTCTGCTCGTCAACGGGAATGGTATTGATGTAAGGTGTGTTGGCCGTAAAGGGCATTGTCACGCCTTGACGGTAGGCGCGTTCCTGCAGGATCGCCAATACATTTTTGACTCGTTCTTTTCCGTATCGGATGATGAGGTCATCCAGCGATTCAAACCATTCTTCGAGTTCCGCCGGATCGACTCCAGGCACTGCACCTGTAACTGTCTGTTCTACCATGAGATATGGTTCTTTCAACCTGCTTAAGTATTTTCGATGAGCGTAACTTCTCTTAGATCACTGTCTGTAGCCATCCTGGCAGAAATCACGCAGATGAGTTCTCAACAATTCTAGGAATGCACCGTGAGTAAGGGAACTGTCACGGTTCTTTTTTAAGATCGTTCAGCTTCCGGTTTAGAGTTGAGGATGCTGCAACGGATCTCAGTTAGGGAAATGCTAACTAATTTCAGTCTGTTTTGCGAGTCAAAGTAACGGGTCTAAACTCTTTAATAGACATAGCAAACGGCAAACAGAACTGAGACAGGGTATGGGAAGGAAATTTTGAGGAAAATGGGAAGGGGATTGTGAAATGGATTCCAGGGAAAACGAATGAGTTCACCCCTTATTTTATTGATCGGCTGTTGTTGAATATGGCGTGAGTCCGTCTCAGAATTCCTGTTGGTGTAATAATACTCAGTTGTGTTTTGACTGGTCAAAACTTCTGCCGTGAAAAGCAGAACCCGAAGTGTCCACAACTTATTATCTGGTCTTAAGATCATTAATTATCGCTCATTTTTAACAATTCTACCTGTTAAAATTGTTTTATCGAATCAGATTCCCTAGTATGAGCGCAGCGTCTCTGAAGGAAGATCGCGATTTGTGTCAGCATCACACGAACGAGTTTCTATTTCATGTACAGTACATCCACGGCTGATTTCCTGCAGGAAGATTCATTCTCCCAACTGGGTGAGCGGGCGATTCTTGCAGACCAGTCGAAGTCCTGTCAGTGTGAATTGCTGGCCGTCAAAAAAGCAGCCCGCATGAGGAAGGTCTGCGTCACGCGTGAGCTTCAGAAACGAGCTGAGCAGATCTATGCGACTGACATCGAATACGTCTACAGTGAGCGTTTTGAGAATAATGCCGCCAGCGATGAAATTCTGCAACCACTTCAGAATTTGTGTGCAGCACTCAATACGGATTCAGACTACGAATTGTCGGAGTTTGATTTCCAGCAGGCACAGCTGTATGCAGTCCCTCTGCTGGATAAAGAACAGGAAGTCATACTCTTTCGTGGTATGAACTACCTCAAATACCGTGCTGAGAAATTGAAGTCACAGATTGATCTCAAATCTCCCTGCATCGGTCTGTTAGACCGGATTGAACAAAAGCTGAAAGACGCGTGGCGTCTTAGAAATTACATCATTCAGGCCAATCTGCGTCTGGTGGTCTCGATCGCTAAAAATCTGACGGATCGCGCTAACCTGTTCGAAGATATCGTCAGCGATGGCCATCTGCCGCTGATTCGGGCCGTGGAGATATTTGATGTCGATCGTGGTAACCGGTTCAGTACCTACGGGACCTGGGCAGTGCGTAATTTTCTGTTTCGGACTACAAAAAAAGGGCGAAAATACCGCAAAACCTTTTTGAATGGTGCGGAAACTCTGGCGCTGGGATTGAGCGATATTCGTTCGACAATGCGGTCACATGAAAGCTACCATCAGAATATTGACGATGTTTTGCAGAAGGTATTGCACACTCTGGATGAACGGGAACAGGTCATTCTGAAACGTCGGTTTGGTCTTGCGCAATCAGACACGCCCGAAAAATTTCGTGAGATTGCAGAAGACCTGGGCGTCAGTACCGAACGGGTTCGACAGTTGACAATCCGGTCACTGCAGCGAATGCGGGAAGCGATAGAGGAACAAAAGCTGGAAATACCGGATATTCCGGAAATCCTTTGAGTTCCCTGTAAAGAAACCCTGCAGCATAATTGGTATCGCGCGCCTGCTGTGTTATAAGAAACACAGACGAAAACGCCTTTACCTTACGTTTCCCTTTTCACCATAGTTGAAAAATCATGAGTCCCGATTCCGATCCGCAAACCCAGCCCGAAGAACCCTCAGTCGATGACGAGAGTCACCTGATCCGATTACAGAAGTTTCTGGCTGCCACAGGTCTGGGCTCCCGGCGTCATTGCGAAGAATATATCGAAACCGGGCGCGTGAGCGTTGATGGCGATGTTATCACGGAGTTAGGGGCGAAGATCGATCCGGAGACGCAGTTCATCGAAGTAGATGGCGAGCGTGTTCGACTGCAGCCACGTCGTTATTATCTGCTGAATAAACCATCCGGGTTTCTCTGTACCAATAACGACCCTGCCGGCAGGAGACGGGTGGTTGATCTGTTTCCGAATGACGGTCAGCGGTTGTTTACCGTGGGGCGACTGGATGAAAACAGTGAAGGGTTGATCCTGGTAACCAATGATGGCGAACTGGCCCAGCGGCTGGCGCATCCCCGGTATCGTGTTGCTCGCACTTATCATGTGCAGGTGGTGGGTAACCCGCCACGCGAAAAACTGGACGAACTTCGGAAAGGAGTTCGTTTTAAAGAAGGCGTGTTTCGGGTCTCTGGTCTCAAGTATCTCAAAAAACAGGGTAAGAGCGCCTTTCTTGAATTAACGCTGCATGAAGGACAGAATCGTGAAATTCGTCGCATGATGGCGCGAATCGGTCACAAGGTCATCCAACTGGTGCGGATCCGCTTTGGCCCATTGAATCTGGGAAAACTCAAAACTGGGGAATCCCGGCGCTTGAGTGACACGGAGTTGAAAAAATTACGACAATTGTTAAATGAGAAACATTCTCCGGACATCCGTCACCGTAAGGGGAAGAAAAATGCCGCTCCTGCGAAAACGCGGGCGCCTCGTAAATCTGTGGGTAAACGATCAGGGGAACGGGGGGCAGCTGCTGGTAAATCTGTTTCAGAGAGAATTTCAGGCGGAAAAAAGACGGGGGGAAAACGATCCGTTACCACGGGGCGAAAACCTGCAGCAGACTCCTCGAAACCGAAAACAACAGGACGTAGAATCATCGGCGATGTTGCGGAAAAACGGACACGTCAAGGAAAGCGAAAATGACAGAGTCTTCACAATTCAGCAATTGTGCAACTCCCCAGTATCTTTCAGCCCGTGTGGTTGAGCAGGAACGCATGGCGCAGGACACATATCGATTGCGTCTTGAATGTCCTGAAGTGGCTCAAGTGATATTACCCGGTCAGTTTTTCATGGTGCGGGAACCGGGAGTCAATGATCCACTGCTGGGACGGCCTTTCGCGTTGTATGATACCTGTCTGGATGAAAACGGAACGGCAATCGGACTCGATTTTGGTTACGTCGTCGTTGGAAAACTGACGTCGCGGATGACGCACTGGCAACCCGGAGATCGAGTCGAAATCTGGGGACCTCTGGGAAATGGGTTTCCACACCCGGGCAGTGGTTCACTGGTCATGGTAGCAGGTGGAATCGGGCAGACCCCGTTTCTGGCTACGGCGCGACAGGCATTGGGGCTGCGGAAATACGGTCAACCCGAGCAGACACTGTCTGCACTGCCGGAGCGTGTGAGCCTGCTATACGGCGCGCGTTCAAAAGAGTACCTGGCAGGTCTGGATGATTTTCAGTTGGAGGGACTGGATGTTTCAGTGGCAACCGACGATGGTTCGTATGGGCATCAAGGCTTTGTGACCGAACTCTTACAACAGCAAATCGAAAGCGATTCACCGCCAGCAACTGTTTTCTGTTGCGGACCGGAGCCGATGATGGAAGCGGTCAGCAGAATTACTTCGCAGGCGGGAATTTCCTGTTGGCTGTCTCTGGAGACTCCGATGGCGTGTGGCTTTGGTGCCTGCTTCAGTTGCGTGGCGAAAGTCCGGATCAGTGATGATGAGTGGGATTATCGGCGGACTTGTGTTGAAGGACCGGTTTTCAATGCAGAATCGCTGATATTTTAGCCCCGTTTTCTGTTTTTACGTGAGTTTTTCGATTTTGAGCCTGAGGCTGCCGCCGGTCTGGGGCATTCAGTGAACCGGGATGTGCCGGCAAAGCATAACTTCCTGTAAAGGCAGCGGTTGCAGCGAGTTCATATTGACAATTCTCTTTAAAAAACTCTATAGTCCTGCCAGCAGACAGGCCCGATAATGAGCGTGAAACATGATAAGCATAATCTGATCGACGCGGACTCATTTGCCGGATTTCCGCAAACAGAGGCAGATTCCGCCTACACCGAGAATACGGAACAATCATCGGATCGTTTTTTACAGCAGCCGATTCCTTCTGGTTTTAAAGCTCTGTTTATCAGTAGAGTCCGACCGGTATGGGTCGGACTGGCATTGCGCCTGGATGCGATTGGCTGTAGTGAACCGCGTTTTGAATGGGTATCCACAGCAGAGGAAGCTTTAACTCAACTGCGAAATGACAGCTATGACTGTTTGTTGATCGAGATCGATAGTGAGACCCGAAAGTCTCGGTTAGAACTTTTGAATGCGATTCGAATCAGCGGTTGCCATGAGCCTGCCATACTCCTGTTGGCTGGTCCGGATGATCAGGTTACTCAGGCTGCTTGTGAAAATCAGGCGGAAGTGCTCGTTTCGACTGCAATGTGGGAGTCACCCGCGCTGTTAAGTGTCGTGCAACGTGCCTTATCCATGCAGCAACTGTGCGAAGAAAACCATCAATTGCAGGTGGAAAAACACCGGCGTCTGATTCGCGAGCGGGATGAAGCAGAGCGGCTCCTGAATCAACAGCGATCAATGGTCGAAGAACTGCAGAACCTGGTTTATCCAGATGTCTTAAGTGATCAGCAGTCTGATTCAGAACTGCCGGGAACATCAGGGCTCCACAAATCCGATCCGCCAGTAGAACTTCCGCAGATTCCGTTTGAGGTTCGAGATTATTATCACGAATTATTACGGACTTATGTGATCATGGGAGCGGGAAACCTGAAGGATGAAATCCTTCAGATTGCGGAATTACTGGCGGCTGCAGACTTAACTCCTCCACAGGTTCTTGAATTCCATCTGCAGTGTGTTGAGTTGATTGTCAAAGGCCTGGGAAATCGCAGTTCCCGCCATGTAATGAGTCGGGCTGATCTACTGGCGCTGGAGATGATGGTTCATCTGGGAGAATGCTATCAGAAAAAAAAGAGGGGGTAGTTTTATTCAGGTTTTGGGTCCATCTGATTTGAATCATTAAATCTAATTTCACTGATCGTTGGCTGAGTGAGTTCAGGATGTGAAACATTTTTGTAAGCGTCTATCAGGAAATAGCTTATGAGTTCTGTTTTTTATTTATGGGACGCGATCAAAAAGTACTGTAATTCAATTCCTGAACCGCGTATAATAGAGCAAAATTATCTGTGCGATGTGGTCAGTTATTTATATTCTTTCCCCATGAAACGCAGATCCTGATCATGTTTTGAGTGTCATGGGAGACAAAAGCATCAGGATTGGCTGTTTCTGGACTTGAGAGAGGCTCGCTAATTCTGATCCGCAGTTTGCATTCACAATAATTGATCATGTCTGGGACATTGAGGATGGGTTCTGAACAACACGCGGGGGCGAAGACTCCGGCTTTAGCTACATTAATACCCGAGGAATTCAAAAAAGAGGCGGGCAAGTTCTGTCCGCATGCCGGTGTCGTATCACGTGGTTCCGGTATGTTTCAGGAGCAGGGACGACTCCTGCTGCTGAGTCGACTGAGAATGGCATCTCTATTGCTGGCTCTGGCTTCTCTGGCGTTTCTGATACGAGGATTGTGGCTGGGTGAGTTTGACGACTCGCATGGTCAGGAAATGCTGATTCTGGATTCGATCGTGACGGGAATTCTGTTTGTCGTCTCGGGGGTTCTCTGGTTGAAACCCTGTATGTGTTTGTGGCGTTTGAGGATTTGCGAGGCAATTACTTTCGGCACACCTGCTGCCTTTTTTATCTGGTGGCATTTCTGTGAACTGTGCGCCTGTGATCCCGTACTGCTGGGCAAGGTGGCGTTTGCGTTTCCGTTGCGTACGGTATTCCCCTGGATGATCCTGATCTATACCTACGGGTTTTTCATTCCCAACTCCCTGCGGGGGGTGATCTCTGTGGTAAGTCTGATGGTGATCAGCCCGATTGCCGGAGCTATGATGACCGGGATGCAGGTGCCCCAGGTTTCGGAAGTGCTCTACTCAGGCGGATTGTCTGAGATGATCATTCTGCTGTTGATCGCTGCCAGTACCGCCGTCTATGGATCACATCGTGTGGGCAGTTTGAGACGTGAAGCGTTCGACGCGAAAAGCATCGGTATGTACACATTGCGCAAACAGGTTGGCAGTGGGGGGATGGGAGAAGTCTATCTTGCAGAACATCGTCTGCTGAAACGCCCGTGTGCGATTAAACTGATTCGGCGGGATAAAGTGGACGATGAAAACGTCCTGTTGCGGTTTGAGAGTGAAGTACAGGCGACTGCGGGGTTGACACATCCCAATACGATTGAAATCTATGATTACGGTCATACGGAAGAGGGAACGTTCTATTATGTCATGGAGTTTTTGCCCGGCTTGAACCTGCAGGAAATAGTCGAGCGATTTGGCGTATTGCCTCCGGCACGGGTTGTCTACCTGTTGAAGCAGGTCTGTTCTGCGCTGGCGGAAGCACATCATAAAGGACTGATTCATCGAGATATCAAACCGGGCAATATCTTTTCAGCCGAGCGTGGCGGGCTGTACGATGTTGCCAAACTGCTGGATTTTGGACTGGTCAAGGATAATCGTTCGAATGTAGATTCGCTGAATCTCACAATGGAAGGTGCAGTCGTTGGGTCACCCCTTTATACCAGTCCTGAAGCAGTGACTGGAGATGGTACACCCGATCCCCGGTCCGATATTTATTCGCTGGGAGCCAGTGCCTACTACTTGTTGACGGGTAAACCCGTTTTCGATGGCGAAAATGCGTTGAAGGTCATCTTTGCCCATGCGAGTCAGGTAGTGATTCCTCCCACTTCAATTAATCCGCAGATCCCGGAAGAACTGGAAGCATTCATCTTGAAATGTCTGGAGAAAAAACCAGAGGATCGATACCAGAGTGCTGAAGAACTGAGCGCGGCATTGAAAACCTTGCCAGTTGATGATTGGACCCAGGAGCAGGCCATTGAATGGTGGTCTGAAGCAGAGCATCTGGTACAACTGGAACCGGATGTGGAGTACGCCTCGGACTACATGAAAGCCACAACGATTCTGCCTGTGAATGCCTGACCCCCACCGACTCTCTGAGTTTTACATGGGGCTTTATGTTTTTCGATGTTGCCAGTTCAAACGGTCCCGGGTCAGGAAGCCGTGCCTGATAGCACAGTCGACACAGTAGAGTTCGTGGCCGTTTGTCACCACGATTTCACCATGCATTAACAGGTGGAAGTGGTCCTGCCCGGGAGATTTGGAAAAGCAGTATTCTTTGGAAGACGAGCGTTTCACGATGAGGTTGATGTTGTCTGTCTCATTGACGGGAACATACAACCGCGCGTCGGGATTCTGATTCTGATCCGTTTCGTTTTCCATTTTTGAATACAGACTATCCCTGGACTTCTGGTACAGGAACACCCAGTTCGGCAGCCAGATTGGATAAGGCTTCCCAGTTTCCTTTGTCCAGAGAGATCCCTGATGTTTTGCGTGTGGCCGCGGTTTTCTTTTCCGGATCGCCTGGCAGGAAGACCTCACTGATTCCCTCTTTGAGAGGGACGCTTCTGACGTACTTCTCCAGATTGCTAATTTCGTTCATCAGATGGTTCTGGCCTCCCAGGTGACCGGGATCGATGACCACAACGAACACACAGTTTCCCTGTGGTGGTGGCGGGTCAGGAAAGGCACATTGTCCGCCTGAGAGCGCACCGCAGAGCATTTCTACCATGAAAGAGAGTCCGAAGCCTTTATATGCCTGGTCTCCGCCCATAGGGAGAATCGTGCCTGGAGGATCACCGTAGAGCATGTTGGGGTCAGTTGTTGGATTTCCATCGGGGTCCAGAATCAGTCCGGGAGGAACCTGTTCACCTGCAATCTTTTTGATGCGAACTTTACCTTCTGCAGTGGCTGATGTACCGAAGTCAAGTACGAAAGGACCTTCTGCACCGCCGGGCATGCCGATACAGATGGGGTTGGTACCCAGTCGAGGTCGCTTTCCCCCTACCGGAGCAACGCGGGGGGCAGAGCCGTGTGTATTAGCGCAGATGATGGAGGCCATCCCTTTGGCGGCAGCCATTTCTGCATATTCTCCCAGGCGACCGATATGTGAAGCACGTTTCAGTGTGCCACAGGAAATGCCCAGTGTTCCCGCTTTTTCAATCAAACGATTCATCAGATCGTGCATGACGGTCTGACCAAATCCCCAGCAACCGTCACCGGTAATCGCTGCGGGAGTTTCGTTGAGAATCTGCAGTTTCTCACCTGCTTTCAGGATTCCTTCTTTCACGCGTCCCAGATAAAAGGGAAGACGCATCACGCCGTGGGAGTCGTGACCCAGCAAATTGGCGTCGACCAGGCTATGGGAGACGATCCGCGCTTCTTCTTCGTTCGCGCCTCCCTTGAGCAGGAGAGATTCGGTAAAGTTTTGCAGAGACTGAGCTGAGATAACGGGCACTTCAGGAAGTCCTTCAGAGAAGTAATTTGGTTGAGCTAATTCTGGACAATAAGTTGAATTGCAGTTTGCATCAGTTTCTATCATACAAACTATTTTATATTCGGTAAATTTAAGGGATATCAGGATTTTCCCTGTTGTTCAGAAAAAACGATCCGTTGAGCAGGGATCTTTGGATCTCCCGGACAGTAAAGTGAAGCAGCTGTTCTGATTAGATAAAAGAATCCGGACCGGTGAGGGACTGTACTTCAGAAAGTCAGACCCTGTTACTGTGCTGGTCTTCAGTCCGGTTTTTTGAATTTGATGGAATTCCGGGAAATTGTTCTCTCTTGTAACGAATACAGAAAATTCATCATCTGCTCAAATTTTAACAAAGAGACGGGCATCTCAACTCTTCTGACAGATGCCAGTCCGGCTGGACGATACTCGTCAGGTCAACCTGCTGATTTGGGATTAGACAAATAGTGAGCGGGCCGCTCACTTCACTGAAAAAACAGGTGAACGAGAATTATTGCGAGAGGGATAGTGAATGAGTTTCAGTGTAGATAACATCCAGTCACTTAACGAACTGCGACAATTTATTCATAAAACGCTGTGTGAAAAAGAGAATCTGCTGGAAGAGCAGTTCTCGATGACAGAGATGTCTCTGATACGGCGTGGACGCAGTTGTGGGCTGCAGTTCTCAATCAATGGCCCGCGAAGCGTACGACTGGGAGCTATCTGGGCATCTGATTCTAATATGGTCTACTTTTATGACGCACGTGGTGAACGCTATGCCAAGGTGCATCTTCCCAATCGAATCTTTATGGCTGAAGAAGAAGCTGCCTGACCGCTGGTTTATTCTGCGTCGTTTCGCTTCCCGTCCAAGATCCGTTCTGCGCTGGTGGTCGTCAGTTCCTGCAAACGAACTGCCGCTCTGGTGCTGCCATACTTTTCCGCATTCCGATAATGCAGGATCGCAATCGCAGGCGTGGAGTGTTTTTTCTCCGCCTGTTGTCCCAATTGATAAAAACGCTCTGCTTTCGACTGTCTGATTTCACTGGCATTTGAATTTGTTTCCGAAGACGAAAGTGATCTGCCTGCTGGCTGGCTGGATGCCGACTGATTCAGTAACTGGTTTCGCCAGTGATGGTGCGCGGAAGAAACATTCCGGGAGTTGCGTAAGATGCGGGGTGCAGAATTGAGCAGCATCTGGTCCATGGCTTCAAAATCGTGGATGTAGACACCGACACTGCTGGTCGAACTCTGAAAAGAGTGACCGTAGCGGGAACCGCTGCGAAACGGACCACTCTGTCTGGAATGAATGGCCCCTGATCGAATCCCTCCCAGCAAAGCTGACCCTCGATCAGGAACAGTGAGTGTTGTTCCCATTGAAAATTGTTGTACGATGGGTTGCTGGATTCTAACGGCCTGCGCTTCAGCAGTTTCGATATGAACTGCCATCAGACAGATAATCATACTGCAGCCGGTAATTATGAGTTTCATGACAGGAGACTCCGCCTGGAGAACGCGGTTATTAGATGTATCGTAAAGCATCAGTCATAGCTCGACAACCTTTTTTTCGGATGAAACCCGGAACAGAGTATGATGTAGGCTTATTTTTATGTAACAACGTCCTCATACATTACCCGGAGTAATAATGAATCAGTTTACTATCTCTACCGTAAAGTGGTTTGCAGGCTTTCTGTTACTGGTGTCATACTCGTTCGGCTGCGAGGGAACTTTATGCGCTGAGAGCCGTCCCAACGTGATCGTCATTCTGACGGACGACCAGGGGTATGGGGATGTGGGGTTTCGCGGGAATTTGAAAATCAATACGCCGCATCTGGATCGGATGGCGGAAAAGAGTATAGAGTTGACCCGCTTCTATTGCAGTCCTGTCTGTGCACCAACGCGCGCCAGCCTGTTAACAGGACGTAACTATTATCGCACGGGAGTCATTCATACTTCGCGTGGCGGAGCAAAAATGCAGGGGGAAGAAGTCACGGTTGCTGAGCTGCTGCAGCAGGCGGGTTATCAGACCGGGATTTTCGGGAAATGGCATCTGGGAGATAATTATCCGATGCGGCCGCAGGATCAGGGGTTTGCGGAATCGCTGATTCATAAGAGTGGGGGAATTGGTCAGAGTCCCGACCAACCCAACAGTTATTTTCATCCAAAGCTGTGGAAGAATGGAGTCGCGTTTCAGTCAACTGGATATTGTACGGACGTGTTTTTTGATGCAGCTCTGGACTTTATCGATCGGCAGACAAAAACAGAAAAACCGTTTTTTGTCTATCTGGCAACGAATGCTCCCCATACGCCTCTGGAAATTGCTGAATCTTACTGGAAACCTTATCAACGGCAGGGACTTGATGAAACAACCGCCCGTGTTTATGGAATGATTACGAATCTGGATGAAAACATCGGGAAGCTGTTGTCGCATCTTGAACGATCTGCTCTGGCAGAGAAGACAGTGGTTCTGTTTCTGGGGGATAACGGTCCACAGCAGAAGAGGTATACCGGAGGTCTGCGCGGGCGGAAATCCTGGACTTATGAAGGGGGGATCCGGGTTCCCTGTCTGGCGCAATGGCCTGGTCATTTTCGGGAAGGAGAGAAAATAGATCAGATCGCTGCGCATATCGATCTGATGCCAACGTTACTGGCACTGACGGAGACACGTTGTCCCGAATCTCTTAAGTTGGATGGAGTCGATCTGTCACCACTGTTGACAGGCAGAAAAGAGAAGTTGCCGGCACGAAGTCTGTTTTTCCAGGTGCACCGAGGTTTGACGCCACAACGCTATCAGAATTTTGCCGTGGTGACGGAACGATTCAAACTGGCAGGTTACCCTGGTACTTTTGGAACCGAAAATCTGCTACTGCAGGCAGAACCTGTTCTGGAATTCTATGATCTTTCGACAGATCCAGGGGAGCAGAAGAACGTGCTGCATTCGCATCCTGAGACGGTAAAGGCTTTACTTAAGCAATATGAGGACTGGTTTTCAGAAATGAAAGCAACAAGAAATTTTGAACCGGGTCTGATCGTGATTGATCGGGAGCAGGAGAATCCCAGCATCCTGTGCCGTTATCAGGATGGCTCATTCCAAAAGGGGGTGTCAGAAGGCTGGATGGTGAAAATCGTCCGATCCGGGTTATATCGAATCAAGATCAATCGAAAAACAGCGAAGCCTGGCAGGCTGTCTGTGAACTGGCAGGGCAGGACTTTGCATGATTTCCTGTCACCCGGGGAATCTGCGGCCGAGTTCGAACTGAAAGCCGGGACCGGGTTACTTGATATCTGGTTTCAGGCAGAAGGAGAAGACCGGGTCTACCCTGGTGATAATAGTTCGCTGGGTGATGTAGTCCTGACCCGGATTAAATAAAAAACCGGCAGGGAAGTCTGATTCCCGGCCGGTGATGTTGTTTCATTTTGTCAGTGGAATACTCTAGACTGTGTCCAGTTTTACTTTAGCGTCTCCAGGGCCAGTTGGACTGAGTATATTCGATAGAGAGACGCTATGGTTAAATGTGATGCGTTCTAGTAGTTCCAGTCCAGACCGACACTCCAGGTCCCGACACTCCAGGTCTCGCGTTTCAGGTCGATCGAAGGGAAGAGTCCTCTGGTTGGCATCCCCTGCCAGAGAATGCTTTCATAAGGTCTGGCGATATCTCCGGCCACGATGTAGGTGTAGCCAACTTTCAACTTCGCTTCTTCGAGCAGTTTCATACGTTTGAGCACAGGGACTTTGTCAAAGAGTGCCATTTCTGCAAAGATCGATTGTTCAAAGAGAGGTGAAACGTGTGTGTGACTCTGTGTGTCTGTGAATGCGTTCGGGTTTGGATCAGTTGCTGTCGGATCAATCAACGCTTTGGGACGATCCACATCATTGGGATCAGCCCGGATAATCATACCGACATTATCCCCTTTCAGCTGAATCTTTTCCTGGTTTGCCATCAAGCCAAACTTGGTCTGTCCCCAGAGTTTGAATTTTTCGCCACCCAGGTCAAACTGAAAACCAATTTCCGGACCAGCCAGATTGGTTCGCACTACGTTATTAACATAAGTCGTAGTGGGAGTGACTGGCAATCCAGTTACCGGATCCAGAGGAGCAACAAAGAAAGCCGTTGAAGTACCAGTGCTACCTCCTCCGGTACTGTCATCTTCGACTACCCCGGCATTATCAACGATTCCGTCCTGGTTTTCATCGGTTCCTGAAGGAAGCGAGAACAGTTTCAGGTCTGGACGAATCCCGGCAATATTGGTGGCATCACTGTAAAGCAGGCCACTGTCACGACCAACAAAACTGAAAGCTTCTCTGACGTGCATGTATCGGGCTCCTGCGAGTCCGCGGATCTTCAGGGCTTTCTTATCCACAAACGGAGTGGACATCCAGGTGGCGTTGGTACCCCAGGCCTGACTGACAACCTTAATGTTGAAGTCAAGGTCATAAGGGACTGTGACACCATTCACGCTACCATCATCCAGAGGCAAGCCTCTCAGGTTCATCAGTTCATTCTGGAGAACCGTATTGATTTCGGCAGTAGTGACACCGGGGATGGAAGAGACTACTCCCGTCCCGGAAGGATCAATATAATTAGGCGGTGACAGCAGAATATCCATAATCGCCTGATTCGCTGGATTTGGCTGATGGGTAGAATCTTCAATCGCAGACCATGAAGTGTCAGCCTGTGTTAACCACCAGCCCACGATTTCAAATCCACTTTCATCGTCGTTCGTCCAGCCCCAACGCAGTCGGGCACCAGGTGCATTCAGATTTGGTATGACATCATAGGTTGTCTGATCGAAGTAGTTAAAACCTTCGTTTTCACTGAATTGATCATAGAATTCTTCATCGGTGGCATCAATCAGTTCATCTTCTACCAGGCCCAGGTAGGAGATCGATCCGTCGTTACCCAGTCGCATGCTGCCTGGTCGACGATAGCGACCGAACAGAGCTTCCATGCTGAAGAAATGTCGTTTTCCATGATTACTGGAATTGTACATCCAAAGCCCGTCACTCTCGACGCGATGTTGTTGGAACATCTTTTCGAAGGGAGTTATTTGCGGAAACGCACTGACGGGTGCCTGGGGACCAGCGTTCATGGGTACTCCCGGTGCAGTCGGAGCCCCGTAGGGTCCGGCTGGCGGCTGAAAGTATCCAGGCGGTGGTGGTACCATGGTTCGTGCATATGGAAGATTTCCGGGGTCGTATGATACAGGTTGTACCATCCCGGCTCCCTGGTATGAGGGCGGATATCCCTGCGCATGTACTGTTGAGTGTGCATGCGAGATGAGAACGATGCTCAATACCGGTGCTAGCCAATGAAGAAGCCGCATCTATACGTCCTTACAAACAGCGGAAACTTTGATAACAATCCGCGCGGTCTAATACGGAAAAGCGCGGAGTCTGTTGCTGGTTATATCGGACAGTGCTTCTGGTAAACTGTAGCGATTATTCGGAAGATGCCGAATTTTCCTGTTTCAATAGTCCTGACGGATTTACGGGCACAGTTATTATGGTGACGCATGTGTACTGTCCAGGCGTGTGATTCCCTGAGACAGACTCCGCTCGATTTTGTTTGAATCGGTAGAGCGTAGTCGTAAACTATTGATAGATAAAGAGATGTGTATGAAAACGAAGGTTAGGGAAATGAAACAGTAAAAAGAGTGCTGACTTATCAGAAGTCCGCAGATCCGATTCTGTGTAATTACGACAAAATTAGAGGACCGGGCCGATACTCCAGGGGCAAAACTCCTCATCTCCGATTCCCTGGACCTCGCTTTTGGTTTTTTTACCACTGGCAACTTCAATGATCAACTCAAAGATTTCCCGTCCCACCTGTTCAACAGAAGTACCATGCAGGATGCGGCCCGCATCCAGATCCATATCATCTTCCATGCGTTCGAACATGGGGGTATTAGTCGAAATTTTGATACTGGGAACCGGTTTGCAGCCAAAGCAACTACCCCGTCCGGTAGTGAAGGCGACCACATTCGCACCGCCGGCGACCATGCCGGTAACAGAGGCCGGGTCATAACCGGGCGTATCCATAATCACAAAGCCTTTTTCAGTGACAGGTTCAGCAAAGCGATAGACTTCCCGTAACGCGGTGCTGCCTCCTTTGGCAATGGCTCCCAATGATTTTTCGTAAATTGTGGTGAGGCCTCCTCTTTTGTTACCCGGAGAGGGGTTGTTATCAATGACGACACCAAATTTTCCGGTGTATTCTTCCCACCAGCGAATACGTTCGATGAGTTTTTTTCCGATTTCCGGAGTGATGGCCCGTCTCGTCAGAAGGTGTTCGCCGCCATAGATTTCGGAAGTTTCCCCCAAAATCGAAGTGGCACCGTGGGCGACCAGCAGATCACTGGCAATGCCGAGCGCAGGATTGGCGGTTACACCACTGTTACCATCACTGCCGCCGCATTCAGTACCCAGAATCAGTTCAGAGACGGGAATCGGTACACGGGTGACATCATTAACCTGGGGCAGATATTCTTTCAGCAGAGCTGAAACCTGCTTCACTGTTTTGGCAATTCCACCGATATCCTGAATGTTGAGTACCAGAGGTGCGTTTACAGGTTGCTCTTTCAGGTTGGGAAGCTGCACGAGACCTTCTGAATCGGAAAGAAAAGCACCTTGTCCTGTTTCACAGCCCAGTCCCAGAATGACGTAAGCGCCTATGTTGGGATGTTTCGCAAAGCCACCCAGAGTACGCATCAGTTGATGATGGTCTTCTCCGTCGTACTGCATTGCACATCCCCCCTTGTGAACCAGTGGGATGATTCCATCAATATTAGGGAAGTCTTTGAGCGAGGTTTGAGCCAGTTCCCGGGCGATGTACTTGGATGCGGTCGCAGAGCAGTTCACCGTGCTGACGATTGCCAGATAGTTTCGGGTGCCCGCTTTGCCATTGGGACGTCGATAACCCATAAAGGTGCGGCCCGTAATCGGCTCGGGAGGCGCAGGAACATCAGTCGAGTAAGCGTAATCCAGGCTTAGTTCGCCTGCTGCCAGGTTATGGCTGTGAATCCAGTCGCCGGGTTCAATATCACAGGTGGCAAAGCCGATCACCTGCCCGAATTTCCGGACCGGTTCCCCTTTGTAGATTTGTTTAATCGCGACTTTATGTCCCAGATCAATGTCTTCCCGGGTTGTCACACTTTCTGTTTCGGTTAATTCACATTCCTGATTCTCGCCGACCGAATTGCGGGCGATGGCGATATTGTCTTCGGGATGTAATTTTAACAGGGGGGAGTGGGCGACGGCAGACATGTTCAATTAACGATCTAAATGAGAAATAAAGAAGTACTACAGCTGACTCAGATGACGCACCGAGTGCTTTCTGCTGAACCCCAAAGGGCACAGACTATAGATATATATATAATAGAATATCTCGATTTGCGACTGCAGAATCAAGGGATGGATAGCACAACGGTCAGTTTGTCTGATCAATGCGTGTCTTTCTTCGTTCAGGTACCGGTTGATTTGTGCGGCGATTCCAGAACTCAGAGGCCCGTGCGGGATCGTATTTCGGGTTTTTGACGGGCAGGGCGGCTCCTGTTCGGGTTCTCCAGTCTGCCAGTTTCTGCTGCAGTTCCACCGCCTTTTCTGGATTCTTCGCTGCCAGATTAGTGGTTTCTGAAAGATCCTGTTGGAGATTATATAGTTCCAGGTTTCCATCTGCGAAGAATTCAATCAGCTTCCAGTCTCCTGCGCGAATGGCACCGGCCGGGGTCGAGTGATGGTAATGCGGGTAATGAAAATAGATCTCCTCGCGGTTGAGATGGCTGGAAGGATCTTTTAAGAGTGGAAGCAGGCTTAAGCCATCGATGGTCTGATGTTCCTGCAGAGTAGTGTGTGCGATCTCGGCGAAGGTTGGCCAGAAATCGATGCTGATAGTTGGCTCAGCGCATGTTTTACCGGCGGCAGCGACACCGGGCCATTTGATGATCAGCGGAACTCGAATGCCCCCTTCATAGAGTGAGCCTTTCTCATCTCTGAGGGGAGCGTTTGTGGAAACAATGTCTCCGCCTGAAAAACTTTGTCGCAGACCACCATTGTCTGAGGTGAAAATCACCACGGTATTCTCAGTCAACTTCAATTCCTCCAGGGCAGCCACGATACGGCCCACACTGTCGTCCACGTGTGCTACCATCGCAGCGTAAACGGGATTATTGATTCCGGAAGCCGGTTTGGGTTTCTGCTGATATTTCCGGATCATCTGTTGTTTGGCTTCCAGCGGAATATGAACGGCATAATGCGAAAGCTGGACGAAGAAGGGCTTTGATTTGTTCTGTCTGATAAACTCAATCGTTTTATCAGTCAGGAAATCGGCGAGATAAGCCTTGTTGGGAATCTTAGTCGAAGGGGTCGTGCGAAAGCGGGGGGCAAAATGCCGACCGCCTGTCACCAGCGAAGTCTGGTATCCCTGCTGGTCGGGATTATGTGTTTCCGGTCCCAGGTGCCATTTACCAAAATAGGCAGTGTTGTAATCTGCAGATTGCAGGAGTTCACCCGGCGTGACGATTTCCAGTGGCAGATGGGGAGCGTTTTCAGGGACGATCAGTTTTTCGAACGGACGCCAGTGGCCGGGGATGAAATCGGTCAGATGCAGTCGCGCCTGGTATTGGCCTGCCTGAATACTGGCGCGCGTGGGAGAGCAGACCGGGCAGGCAGCATAAAAATCGGTGAAGCGCACGCCGTCGCTGGCCAGTTGATCGATATGGGGGGTGTCGTGAAACTGATTACCGTAACTGACAGGATCGGGCCAGCCCATATCGTCAATCAATATGAAAACGATATTGGGGCGGTCAGCAGAGATATTCTGCTCTGCGTGTAACTCTGTAACTGGGATCAGCAGTAAACACACGGCGACTAACAGGCTCTGATGAAGTGATTTCAGGTTCATATCGAGATCCTCATTAAGAGAAGAGATGCGTGGTTTACTTTTTACGATAAAAATCGGGACCCTTGCTGCGATATCCAGGGGGAGGCAGTTGCTCCCAGGGGACGACTCCCACTTTCGCTGCCCAGGCCTGCCAGACATCTGCGAGCGCGGCAGATCGCTCCGGTTGTGATTTTGCCAGATTATTTAATTCACTACGATCCTGACTCAGGTCGTACAGTTCCCAGTCGTGCTGATCTTCTTTGACCAGTTTCCAGTTTCCCTCGTGAATGGCTTTGTTGCCTTCATGTTCCCAGAAGAGTGTGCGCGGTTTAGTCTGTTCTGGATGGTGAAATGTCGGCAAGAGACTGATGCCGGCAAGCGGGGTGATCTGTTTTCCGTTTCGAGTTTTGGGATATTCCGCTTTTGTTATGTCAACAAAAGTGGCCAGCAGGTCAACGACGTGCCCCGTCTGTTGTGTCCAGTCGCCGGTCTGTTTGATCTGTTCCGGCCAGCGGGCAATCAGGGGCGTCGATATGCCCCCTTCATGCATCCACATCTTATGAAAGCGAAACGGCGTGTTGCTGGTATTGGCCCAGCCCACTTCAGCACAGCGAAAGGATTCGCGAGTGCCTGTGACTGCGCCAGGCTGGTGTCCACGGTCGATGTATTCGGCACTGGCACCATTGTCGGATAAAAAGAGGACCAGGGTATTGTCAGTGGCTTTCATTTCGTCGAGTTGTTGAAGTACCTGGCCGATGCCTCGGTCCATGCTGGTGATCATGGCGGCGTAGACGGACATCCGCAGATCCCATTCCTGCTGTTCTGCTTCCGTAAGTGATTCCCAGGATTTGGCATCGGGGTCGCGTGGGGAGAGCGGGCTGTTGATCAGTCCCAGGTCCTGCATTTTCTGATAGCGTTGTTTGCGGAACTGATCCCAGCCTTTCAAATATTTTCCTCGATAGCGGGCAATGTCTTTCGGCCAGGCATGCAGAGGGAAATGAGGCGCCGTATAAGCGAGGTACATAAAGAAGGGTTGCTGCGGTTGATTCTGTGCATGGTCTTTCAGGTACTCGACGGCCCGCCGGCTGAAGGCATCGGTGACGTAATAATCCTGTTTCGGAGGTTGAATATGTTGATTGTCTTCGTAGAGTGGTCGGGGGGCAAAATAGTTACCACCTCCCCCGGTACCATAGGCGCGTGTGAAGCCTCGTCCCAGGGGCCAGTTTTCATTCGCTTCCCGCATCCGGTAAGTCAGATGCCATTTGCCGACGTGATAACATTGATAGCCTGCGGGCGAAAGGACCTGAGGAATGCTGACACAGTTCTGGTTGAGTTCTCCCTGATAGGCGGGCAGTTTGTCGTTCCGGTTCATCCAGCCGATACCCGCCTGATGCGGATACAGGCCGGTCATGAGAGAGGCACGCGTAGGGCAACAGCGACCGGCATTATAAAACTGTGAGAATCGGAGCCCGTCTTTCGCCAGTTGATCGAGATGGGGAGTCTGGATTTCCGAGCCATAACAACCCAGGTCGGAAAACCCCAGATCGTCGGCCATGATCAGGATAATATTAGGAGACTCCGCCTGACAGGGCGTTGCCAAGACGGAGTACAGGAAAGGGCAGAGCAGGAGCAGTAAAACAGGAAAGTTCGGTCGGCAGGTTGCATATAGTGAGTTTCGATTATGGTGCATGATGTTGCTGTTGGTCCTTTGCGTGAGCGTCCGCATACGAAACTGTTTTGTGTCAATTAAATCGTAGCTGATTCAGAAACGTATTGCATTTTTCTGATGTGAATTCTGTTCGTCAACTCTCTGGTGGAACCAGTGCAGTTTCATCTGGATCAGTGAACGATTTTCGGATCAGGTTGTTTTTACGTTCGATTCGACGGGTACTACAGTTCAAGGCTTTGGAGATCTCCGCGTTGGTCATGCCGGCCAGTTTCATCGAAACAATGGTCTGACACTCCAGGTCCAGTCGTTGTGATGCTTCCTTAAGTTCGAGTCTGACCTGATGATTGACTTCGTGGAACACAATCTCTTCGAAAGAGGTATTCGCGTCTCCGTTTGTGAAATCGGTTGCCGTCACAACTTTTCCAGAACCCCGTTTCTGTGTATTGATTTCCCGCCAGCGTCGTGCCAGTTTGCGGCGGGCGAGCGTCATTAAAAATCCCCAGAGATCATCCTGTTCTGTCAATGCCGGTTTAGATTTGTCTTCCAGGCGTCGCCATAAACTGAGAAAGGCGCTCTGAAGAATATCACTGGCTCCTGCCTCCGGTTGTAGCTGCGGAGAGAGTCGGTTTTGTACATAGTCTTTCAATAACTCATGAAACTGATCCCAGATCCGCTCAAACCCTGGGGAGAGGGTGGATCCCATCTCCTGCAGCATGCTGTCAGCGTATTCGGGTAGTGCCTCGAACGGGGTATCATGCGGTAATTGCTGCATAATTCAAAAAATCAGGAAAAAGATGGCGGTTGACTGGCAGAAAGGGGCAGTAACTGAATGGGGGGGTATAGCAGAGAGAATTACTCCGGCAGACTCCCTGTTATCAATTATCACTTCCGGGTTTGGAGAGAGTCAATGAGCGAACAGTCTTTTCAAGAAATTCCAGGATCTTTAATTAACCTGATTTATTCTTCCCCCTTCGTCTGGATTCTGATTCTGGCAGGCAGTTCTGGTTGCTCAGGAGAGCCGGGAGTCGAAGAGCTGTTGGAACTGATGGCTCAAAATCCTCCCCATACTCTCTCTGCTGAAGATCAGCAAATCGAAATTCAATCTATTGAATCTGCGGGAGACCAGAGATGGAACCTTAAGTTTGTATGTCAGGAAACACCTGTCGAAGACTGGCTCATGCAACAGGATCCAGATGGGATCGTCTCACAGGACTCGACAGAGGCTGCAGACTTTGAAGCGGCTCTCCACAAGCTGACAGAATTACGGTCTCCCGAAAAATCAGAGTGGGAGTTACTCCAGCGCGAAATACAGTCATTTCGTTTGCCTCAAATCTTTCAGATTGTCTGCAGGAAAGGAGTGTCAGTGAAATGGCAAGCGAATGCGATCGTTGATCAGACGGGAGCGACTCCCAGCTTAACCATATCGGAGATCCGGCTCTCTGAAGGAATACCACTGGCAGACTTGATCGAAAAATCGGCGCTGCCCAAAGGGGCTGCAGTTGCAGATGGCAGCCCGTCAGATCCGATACGGCAATATGCCGCGCTGCATCAGCGGTTCATTACCGGTGTTTCAGCGGCAGCCAGTGACATGGAACTCAGGCTGGCAGCAGAAAGGCAGGCATTGGCAGGACTGTTACAGAATGGAATTCCTTTGCAGGGCAAATTAATTCCGAGTCAGTCAGAGTCGCAGGATGCAGTTCTGTTGGTTGAAAAGCGGGAAACGGACGATGTTATCAGCGCTGTGGCGATCAATGTGGAGGATGTGTTGTCCCGGGTGGTATTCAGCGGGAAGTTGCAACTGCCGGTGGTTGCCGAGTCGGGGGCCCACGCAAGACGACAGATTCATGATGGCTGGCAGTTGACATTGAAAAATGAAGACTTCCGGCTTTCCAAACTGTCGCAAAAGATTCGCAAGGACCTGGTCCTGTTTTATGATACCACCCGGCAGACGTTTCGTCTGTCTGATCTCCGCAACGCGACTCCTCTGCAGCTTTCACAACAGTATGATTTCGCTGAAGTATTGACGTCAGCTCAACTGGAAGAGGCGATAAGTGCAGGCATGTTGTATCGGGGACGCGAATCAATTACGGGAAAACCCGATCGGTCTGTCAATCTGTCTCTGACTGAATATGATCTCGAAACAGGGCTTCTGCGTATTGTGCTGGAAGATTCACGAACACCTTTTACGTTTGCTGTGTTTGAAGGAAAATTGATGAAAAATCCGCCGCATCATCTGGGGATTGCTATCCAGATGGCGCAGGTCACGACTCATTCTCAACCCGGCAGTCAGCGACCGAAGTCCGGTCTGTTTTCTCGTGACTCGGGGAATCGTCTGTTGTTGATTCCAACCGCACAGGGATTGCGAGGACGATTTGCGCAGGCAGAATTGACGTTTGAAAAAATATCATCGCAGGCCAAAGTCTTACCGGCAGAAGTGCGCTGGCAGCAGACGCTGGTTCCCGGTTCTGTCTGGAAAGGGGTAACAAAATGGCGAGAAGAAGCAGCGCAACGTGCCACACTGAGAGTGGCTGAGTCCCGAGAAGGGGGGAAGTATCTGCGGATAACACTCGAACGGGATGACGATCCAGTGCAGCAGGTAGTCTACGAAGGATCAATTCTTTCAGAAGATGCTCAGAGTGAGGGATATGGGCTGGTGATGCAGCAATTTGGTACTGCTTCTGTGTATGAACACGAGTATTTCGGTGTGTTTTTCAGCCGCTGGCAATCCGAAGATCAAAAAGTGTTTCGAATTTCTCCCGATGGTAAGACGCTGTATGGGTTGAGTACGGAAGGGGAAGTCATGCTGCTTGAACGGGATTCGGCAGAAGTGAAATCGAACCGGCAGACGACATCAGAGAGTCTACAGGCCTGGAAGCAGGCTCTCACCGAGGGGAAGGTCTGGGAAGGCACAATCAGAAGTGTCAAGGAACAGCAGACAGCGGAATTGAAAATGATTGTGAAAGGATATGAATTAGAAGGGGAAAAGGTTACTTTGGAATTCGTTCCAAAAGTGAACCGGAAAGCCAGAGCTGTATTTGAAGGGAGTCTGGACACTTCTGATAAAGCAATCAATGGGTATGGCCTGGTTTTAAAGAAGACACTGAAATTTGATGGTCCAGGGAATGTGTTCGGCAAGTGGGAGACTCAACTTCAGTTTCGACTTGATGCGACCGGAAAACGAATGATTGGACGTACGAACGATCATGGTGATACTGAATATCTTGACTTGCATCTGGTTGAGATGAAGTAGATAGTGAATGTTGACGCGACGACTCTGTTTTAACTGACTTCAGGTCCTGGCATGATCGAACAACTGAGATTTGATGATTATCAACAAATCGATTCCGTCTGTGATGCGTTCGAATCAGACTGGACACCCGAAAGTGCGCTGAATCTGAAAATTGTTTCAGAGCAGTGTCCGGCACATGTGCGTCGATTTGCCTTTCTGGAATTGCTGAAAGTTGATGTGGAACTGCGGCAGCGTCAGGGAGTTAATGCGGCGCGGATCGATTATCTTTCGCTTTTTCCTGAATATCGCGAGATCATTGATGACGTCATTGAACCGAAAGGTCTCGAGGCGAATGCAACGCTGATTTCTTCGCAGCTCTCTCCGATGTCAGGAGACCATCAAGCAGACCGGGAAACGTCAGCTGACTCCTGTTTTGGTCGGTTTTTGTTGCAGGAAGAACTGGGGCAGGGGGCGTTTGGAACCGTCTATCGCGCGTATGATCCGACGTTGGACCGGGAAGTGGCGTTAAAGCTGCCAAGATTTGATCATCATGATCAGGAACGTATCGGCCGGTTTCTGGCGGAAGCCCAGATTGCAGCACAGTTGCAACATCCACATATCGTGGCGGTCTGGGAACGCGGGCAGGTGGGAGATCAGTATTATATCTCATCCTCGTATGTCCAGGGAGAGACATTGAAGGAACGGTTGGCTCACGAGAGACCCGGGATCCGGCAGATTGTGGTCTGGATTCGTGATCTGGCTGAGGCGCTTGCCTATGCACATGAGCAACATGTGATTCATAGGGATATTAAACCGGCGAATGTGATCATCAATCAACAGAGGCATCCGATGATTATGGATTTCGGACTGGCCAAACGCATTAATCACGCACGCGAATTAACGACCGATGGTCTGATATTGGGAACGCCTGCTTATATGTCTCCCGAGCAGGCTCGTGGAAATGTAGAGGAAATGAGCACGCAGATCGATCAGTATTCACTGGGGATGATTTTTTATGAACTGTTGACGGGCCAACCGCGTTGGCAAGCAAAAACACATGAGATCCTGCTCAAGCTGCAGTCTGATCCCCCGCCGCCGGATATCAATCATGGAGAACGATCCATCCCCATTGATCTGATTGCGGTCTGCCAGAAGATGCTACAGCCTCAGTCTGTGGAGCGTTATTCCGATTGCCAGGCGGTTGCCGATGATCTGTCCCGCTGGCTGGAAGGACATTCTGTTTCAGTACGCCGTGTGAGTCAAACGGAACGGTTTGTCAAATGGTGTCATAGAAATCGGGTAATCAGCTCACTGATCGTATCGACCGCTCTGATACTGGTCGTGAGCCTGGCGGTCGTTTCGTATGCTTTGTTAGAAACTTCGGAAGCACGGGACCAGGTGCAGGATCATCTGAACTTTGCACAGGAACAGGAGCAGATTGCCAAAGGGGAGCGAGACAATGCGCTGGAGGCAGCGGTGGCCAGACGCAAGGAGTCAGCCCGTTCCAGTCTGCTGCTGGCAGGATACCATATTCGAGCCGGTCATTTTTATGAAGCACAGACTCTGTTAGATGGAATCGATGAGGTAGATCGGAACTGGGTCTGGGGGATGCAGGCGGCGCGGGTTCCAGAAATTGTCTGCCGACTGCAGCATCCCGAGGGAAAGGAGTTCTTAAATCCCACACTGTATTTTAACGGGACAGGAGAAAAAATAGCGGTATCGCATGTTATCGGTAATCAGATTGTGACCTGGCTGTTTGACGCGAAAACCGGTTTGTTCATCGAGAAGGTTGCAGAAGAGTATCAGTTGGTCTCTCCCTCTGGGGCAGGTTTCACGAAAGGGGGCCGCTACCTGGTATTAAGGCTGACAAAGAAACTGCCCGTCAAGGCGGTTGTCCAACTGGGAGTTTATGACGCTCAGGAGAAAAGGATTATTGCCTTACGGGAAGAAGTTCGTAATTTTGCACCCAGTCGCACGAATTCGAATGAGGTTGTGTTGCAGATTCTGGAAACCGGCTCTGGCAGATATCGCTATTATCTGTGGGATTTCATTTCAGGGAAAACGGTTGATTTTGGTACGGGTCCATACTGTCTGCCTTTCAATTTCAGTGTGAATGCGGCAGGAACCGAACTGGCATTACGTCATAAAAACCTGATGAAATTTCAATCATTAACAGGAGGAGAGAACGTTTCCCAGCCAGTTATGGAACGGTTAGGTGCGACGCACTGGAACCTGTCAGAAGATCAGAAGTTTGCGGTGGGACAGTTGAAGGATCCCTGGCCGTGGAACCGGAGGGGCAAAATGGTGCCTGCCGGCCAGACAGCAGTAGTAAAATTTCCTGCGCAGATGATCTCTGTTCTGGAAACGGAAGCGGCTGTCTCTCACGCGTTGCATCAGTATGCAGAGTTGCAAAGTGCAACGATCGATTCATTCAGGCAGGGCAGCGGATTTTTTCTGACCGACAATGGAAACTATGTGATTCTGAATGCGAGTAATTCAGAAATGACGATTCCTCAGAAAAAAGAACTCTGCTGGTGGAACCGCCAGACAGGAGAATATCTGGGTAAGACAATGGGGATTGCCGTGAGTCCAGGTGGTGATCAATTCGCTACGATTGAAGCGAAAGCGGTACTGTTGCGGGAAGCTCCGGTGCAGATTCGTCGTTTTCGATCGGAGACGGTGGAAACCGAACTGGCACGCTGGGAACCAGTATCTCCACCACAGCGTCAAAAAGTATTTCCCAGGATTGTCTACTGGAAAGAAGAACCGTGGGTCATCGTCGCGCATGATAATGGAACCAATACCGTTGATCTGGAAGCTCGGGTCGTGAGTATCAGGTATGCTTCTGATCGATTTTATGATCAGGTTCATAATATCGCCTATCATGCTCGAACAGGGATGCTGGCTTTATTGAATGGTGATGAGCATCTGGAGATCCTGTCTCTGGAAACGGGGAAGCATGTGGCAAAACTTCCCTGTGATCCGCATCCGGTGAATTCTGATATCGCCTTTCATCCTGATGGTAAGCGGATTGCCGTCGGACACGCAGACAAACTGGTCGTCTGGTCGATCCCTGAGCAACGGATGATCGTACAAAGTCCCGAGTACAAATTTTATGAAGGGGGGGCTGGGAAACTGAAATTCAGTCCGGATGGGAAATATCTATTTTATCTGGGGACCCGCATCGAGACTCGCACCTGGAAAAAAACAGAAAAGCAGCCTTTTACGAGTCCGAGGTCGGTAAATTTTTCGCCCGACAGCCGGCTGATTGCAATTGATACGGCGGATGGAATCGTGAATATTTACGATGCGGTAACCGATCAACTGGTACATCGCATCACAACGGATGCGCAGACGGTTCATTCCAGGTTCCATCCTCGAGAACCCCTGCTGGCTGTAGTTCGCGATGATGGCCATCTGCTGATCTACGATACGCGCGACTGGCAGATTATGTTGGATGAACCTGTGCCTCAGGGAGGTCTGGCTGATCTGGTCTTCAGCCGTTCCGGAGATTCTCTGGCTGTCGGGATTCAGATCAGAGCGACACGCCGCTGGTTTGAATTTTCGAGCATCCGGAAAGAATGAAGCAGCGTCTTTCATTTTTTGAAAAATGCTGTGCACCACGAAAGCATGAATCGCTTCGGATGTGAAACGAATTCAGTCAACCTGTATCCAGCGCCTTTTGGATCAGGTTTTATAGATTGAGCGACGCAAGCGTGAAATGCAATCGCATCAGGCTCGAAGCGGGAACAGACTTCTTTTCATCTTTTTTGATTCATCAGTTTATGACCGCGTCCTTTTGTCAAACGCATGAGGCTGTCAAGTGTCGATTTTTCAGCGCCCAATGGACCAGAATACGATCAAACTCTGATTGCGATGAGAATGTACATAACTGTTGATTTGAATGAGTAATCTCTTCCTAAATGCACTGTTGCCGGTAATTTATGTCGATATTGGAAGATTAATTTTATATGATGGAACAGTTAATTTATTCTGAATTCGATTTTAATGGGGCCACATATGCGAATTCTGATTGGGTGGGATAATCCCGATGAATGCGAACTCATGTCTCTGTATCTGGGAGTGAGTGAGAATGAACTGGTAATCTGTGCGACACCCGAAGACTTCATGTCACAGGTACAGGAACAGCATGACTGGGACATCGTTCTGATGTCGATCATGTCTCCTGATCCGCAAACCGCCTTTGATCACTTTGAGCAGATACAAAAGAAGCACCTGGATACGCCCATCGTGGGAGCCTGTCCGACCCAGGGGACCTTTCATGTCGCCCGCTTCTTAACGGCCGGCATGCGGGCTTACATTATCCGCGATGAAGGCGGGGACTTCATGTTTCTGCTGGAAACCACATTACAGAGCGTCGTGGATTCTGTCCGCGCCGAGCGCGAACGTTTTGTGGCGGAGCGTCTGCGGGAGGAAGTGGAGTCTGTGCGCAAGCTGCAGGAATCAATCATCCCGACCAACCTGATTTCCCCCGACCGGTTTGATGTTACTGCGCGGTATGAATCTTCACAGATTCGCGTGTTCGGTGGTCAGCCGGTCACGCTGGCGGGAGGGGATTATTACGATGTCTTTATGCTGGATGATGATAATCTGGTGTTACTGGTCGGCGATGCTTCGGGGCACGGCATGAAAGCCTGCATGTCGATCATGACCATGCATACGCTGGTGGGAATGATTCGTTCCAACAAATATCTGGATACGGCTGCCTTCGTGAAAGATGTGAATAATCGACTGTGTGACCAGGCGATCGTAAATGATGATGGGGGTTTTATCACGCTGCTCTATGGAATCCTGAATTCCAAAACAAATGAATTTCAATGGACGTCCGCGGGTGCACCAATTCCAATGATTCAGGAACTGGAAACCAATCAGGTGCGCGAACTGGGGACACTCGATGATGGGGGTCTGCCCCTGGGGATTGTACCAGGTGCAGAATATGATATTCACACCTCCGTAGTTCCACCTGACAGTCGCCTGCTGATTTTTACAGATGGTCTGGCGGAAGCATTTCCCGGAGAGAAAGAGACATTCGGCGAATTTGGAATACCCGGAATCATGCAGTCATTACAGTCATCGCGGAGTGAGAATCTGGAACAGTCGCTCGATAATCTGTTTCGGGATTCCAATGCTTTTACAGACGGATCCGGAAGGCATGACGACACTTCAGTTGTATTATTAGAGCGAAAAAACTAGAGTTCCTGTAATCATTTGAGACAAACTGACAGGATAAGTTTGTCTGGTTTTAATGCAGGAATTTTGGTTTTATGGCAGCTGATGCAGAATTGAATCTCTCGTTTATCGAGAAGAAACTGGGGACCGTCGGGCGTATTGCTTACTACGCAGGTCTCGTCGGGCTGTATAGCCTGATTCCATTGATCAAGAATGATTTAGGGGCAGTCGCCGGAGGCTTTTTAGAAAGCGTTGGCTTACACCCTGAGCAAATTGTTGAGATCGAAGAGTTTGGCGATTTCTCGTCGAGTTTGCATGGAATCATCGGGCTGGTGCTGGGTTTGCTGCTGGTCTTTCGAACGAACAGCTCCTATTCCCGCTGGTGGGAAGCCCGAAAACTGTGGGGCAAGCTGGTCAATATCAGCCGGAATATGGCAATCAAATTTCGGGAGTTCACCAATTTCAGTAGAGAACAATTAAGGGAACTAGCGGAACTGATTGTCGCTTTTCCTGAGGCGTTACGGGATCACCTGCGTGAAGATGACGACTTTTCGATGTTTCCGGAACTGGAGCAGATTGATCCGCCTCCCCGTCATATTCCGGCCTATATTGCAGACCTGATTTATCGTAGAGTAATCAACTGGAAACGATCAGGGATCATCGATGGCGATGAACTGCGGGTGATCGATTCCGAGACGCGGGAACTGATGGAAATTTGCGGCGCCTGTGAGCGTATTCGTCGAACGCGATTATCACCTTCGTACCGGAGATTCGTGAGACACTGTATTACGCTCTATCTGATCACACTGCCCTGGGGGTTGGTGGAAGACTTTAAATTCTGGACCGTTCCCATGACTGTCATCATGGCTTACTTCATGATCGGAATTGAAGTGATTGCGCACTCAGTCGAAGAACCTTTCGGACTGGACGAAGACGATCTGGATCTGGATGGTTTGTGTATTACGATTCGATCCACGGTAAACGAGATTCTGGATCGCTTCGGAAGTCAGACCGAGAAGGACGCCTGAGTTTTAATCAGGCTGTGACCTGTTCCATGAAATTTGAGTAGGCGTACCAGTCGGGATCGGCTTCAGTATGGAACTCGATCGGAAGAGGTGCTGCGTCAGCTAGCGTTTCGTTCAATACCTGCAATGCCTGGTCTGCATCACGCAGGTACCATTGCCACTCACAGATCTGGTTACCGGTGATCAACATGGTCAGGTGCCCCAGGCCTGCTTTCAGCCAGATCTCGACCAGTAGTTCTTCAAACTGGTTCATCTGCTCCTGATCTTCCGGACCGGGCATGCCAGTTTCGTTGGGCGAAGTATACGACCAGATGATTTCTACCCGGGCGGGAAAATCAGACGTACCGAGGTCCTGTGGGATTGCCGGCAGGAGGCGAAACAGGACGGTGAACTCATCCTCCATCGCGGTTGCCGTGAGCCATTCCTGTTCATGTGGTTGATCTGTCAATTGACCGACTCCTCTGTTTTGGGCTGTGTCAATAACGAGACGACAATCAGGACAATGAAGCCCAGCGGTATGGTGACGAGTCCTGGTTGACTGAAGGGAACAATGGCTGTTTCAGGATCCCATCCATAGATACCTTTGTAGGAGTCGGCACTCAGCAGAATCCAGCCCAGTGAAGTGATCATGCCGGTAAAGATGGCGACGGTAATTCCCTGCTTCGTGGTTTTAGGCCAGAAGAGCAGCATCACCAGAGCCGGCAGATTCGCCGACGCCGCCACACTGAAGGCCCATCCAACCAGATAGTTCACGTTGAATTTTTCAAACAGAATGCCCAGGATAATGGCAATCACTCCGACTGCAACCGACGCGATTTTGGCGATGCGGACTTTGGCGAAGTCATTCATTTCAATTTTCAGAAAGCTCGACATCAGGTCGTGCACGACTGCACCGCTGGATGCGATAATCAGGCCGCTGACTGTTCCGAGTACCGTGGTGAAGGCAATCGCAGAGATAATCGCAAACAGCCAGTCGCCGATACTTTTTGCCAGCAGGGGGGCAGCCATATTGGAGTTAGTGACATCCATCGCGCCACTGGTCATGGCTCCCAGCCCCATGAACAGGGTCAAGATATAGAAGTAACCAATACTGCCGATCCCGACAATCGTACTTTTACGGGCACTGGCCTGATCCTTCACAGTGTAGTAACGAATCAGGATGTGTGGCAGTGATGCGGTTCCGCAGAAAAGCGCCAGCATCAATGAGAGGAAGTTGAGTTTTTCATAAAATTTATCACCACGAATACCGGCAAACTTGGGATGGTTGCCGGGACTGAGGACTTTTTCCCCTGAAGTCGGTTTAGGGAAATAAATCGTCAGCGCTGAACCGTCTTCTTCTTTAATGGATTCAGAACCCCAGAGAATGATTTCACTTTCCCGAATGGTACTTAAAAAACCGGTCAGTCCCAGTGGACCAGTTTCGGTTTTGTCACCGGGTAGTTTGCTGATCCGACCGACAGGATAAAAATCAGTTTCTCCCTCACCAGTCCCCTGCGGCAATCCATTGATAATGACCGCACCCTGGGAAGTGGTCAGTTTGTATTGGGTTTCGGAAAGAAAATACTGTTGTTCTTCATTTTCGGAAATTTTCCAGTAAGAGTTCTTACCGTCCTGTGTCAGTTGCAGGAATCCTTTTTCTGCCCATGCACCCTGATCGAGAGAAGTCAGTTTGTCCTGATCGGTCAGCTTGAGTTCTGATCTCCATTGCTGAAGATCATTCTCTGCAACAGGCCCGAGGATCTGGAACTGGTGTGTGCTCTTGCCGTCGTTGACCGGTTCGGTGGAAAGTCCACGCTGTAGAATCAGGACTGTGAGAATCGTGCTGAAGATGACGAGCAGAGAGCCTTTGAGAAACTGCACATAAGTCGTACTGACCATCCCTGCGGTGACCACAATCAGGATGACAATCGTTCCGACCATCAACACGCCAACATAGTGTGGAAAGCCGAGCAGGGGAGTAATCAGTGCGCCGGCCCCAACCATCTGGGGGATCAGGTAAAAGATACTGACAGCCAGCGTACTGATGGCGGCGGCAAGTTTGATACCTCGTGACTGGAATTTACTGTCGAGCGCATCGGCGAAGGTAAAACGCCCCATGCGTTTCAGTGGTTCTGCAATAACGAACAATGCGACGATCCAGCCTGCCAGGTACCCAATGGAGTACAGAAACCCATCGTATCCATAAAAGGCAATCATGCCACAGATACCGAGAAAGGAAGCGGCTGACAGGTAGTCTCCTGCGAAGGCCACCCCATTCACAAACCAGTGGATGCCACCGCCGGCAGCGAAATAACCTTTCGCTGATTTGGCTTTGGCTCCCAGCCAGAAACTGAGCCCGAGGGTCACGGCAACGATGGCGCCGAAGATTAAGACGGCCATCAGAGAGGGTTCATAAATCATGATTTTGCCTCCCCGTTCTCTGCAGTCGGGGAGTCAATCTCATTACGGCACATCCAGCCATATATCATGGCCAGCAGAAACGCGGCGATGATCAGGGTAAAGCCATACACGATGGCCAGGTTCAAGCCGGCAAAAACCACTAATTCCATCCGGGCAGGCGAGAATGTATTCAGAAAAACAAATCCGCCGTACAACACCAGATAAACCATGAAGAGTTTGAGACCCAGTCGCGTGTTTCGCGAAATGGTCTCGAGGCTCTCTTTTTCATCTGGCTCGTTGGAGCCATGATCAAAACCTGCCATAAGAAGTAAACCCTTTAGATGAAACGCTATTTCGGGCAAGATCAGCCAGAAAGGCTGAATCTGGATAAATGATTGAAATGACTATTCAACCGTGATTCGGGTGTGGAATCAACTGACTTCAGAACGGGAGCAGCAAAGATATTGAAAAACGGCTCTTTTAGACAGGGAATCAGCGGACTTCCTCTTTCAGACGCTGTACAAGCCTGAACAAAACCAGATTCAGTGACTGGGAGTTTTCGAAGAGGAATTCAAAACCAGATGCTTACGATTGGCATTCAGTTTCTTTTCCCCGATGCCTTTGACGTTCAGCAAGTCATTGATGGAAGCGAATGGACCATTTGCTTCCCGGTGGGCCACAATTCGTTTTCCCAATGAAGGGCCGATACCCTCAAGTTGTGCAAACTCCACCCAGGTTGCCTGATTGATATCAACCTGATACTCGTACGGGAGATGGGGCAACCGCCCGATTTCTACCGGTTCTGTTCCCCAATGTGACATCTGGATCAAGTGAATCATTGCAGCTACAAGGATTGCGAGGAACAGGATTCCTAAAAAATACTGGTCATCCCTTTTCAGGCCGAGGAAAGGGCGAGATGGGGATTCGTTGGTTTCCTGCTCCTGCATCGGCGGTCTGTTCTCGCGTTGAAGAATGATGAAAAGGTACTGAGAAATACCGTGGTCGGGAAAGGAAAGGTCTTGAAAAGCGAGGACACTATTTGACCTCACTGAGAATAACCCATAGAATAAAAGTATAGTTCAACAGAATTATTGCCTATCCAGTTCAGATTGTATCAACAAGCTTACAACCACAGAGAATTTATTCCAACGTTGAGGGGGTTCCGTGCGAAATCTTTTACATTGTATGAAACACACACATTTGATCTGTTCGGTCTTCACGTTGCTTTCCATTTCGCTGATGAGTAATGGCGTGGTCTGTGCGCAGTCTGATACTAAAGGTCCGCCAAAACCTCAGGAAATGACATTAACGGCACAGGGGGGGTGGCCGATTGCGATTACCTACTATGAATCCAGTAATGCCTCTGATTCCCCGGTAGTTGTATTGCTGCATGGTAAAGGGGGAAGCAAACGGGTGTGGGATCAGCAGTTTGCATCCATCCTGCAGCAAAATGGTTATGCAGTTGTTTCTGTGGATTTACGAAAGCATGGAAAAAGTAAGTTGAATGCCGCCGATGCAGGAGGCAATCAGAATCAGAAAGGGAATTCCCGGGATAAGCTGACCGCTCTGGATTACAGGGGGATGTTGGCCCTGGATATGGAAGCTGTCTGGAAGTTTCTTTACGACGAGCATCAGAAAAAACACTTAAACATGCAGAAGACGGCAATCATTGCTGCTGATATGAGTGTGCCGATTGTCTTGAATTATGCACTGTATGACTGGAGTAAAATTCCCTATGACGATGCTCCTGTGCTGGCAGCTAAAACTCCTAAAGGCCAGACGGTAAGAGCACTGGTACTGATTTCGCCTGATACCAGTGTGCCTGGAGTCTCTGGAGCGCTTGCCGCAGTAAAAGTCAAGGACCCAATATTAGGGATGGGTTTTTTCGTGTGTACGGGGGCCAGCGACTCCCTGGATCGTGGTGCTGCCAAGAAGCTGTTTACGCAATTGTCTTCTTCACAGGATTCGAGCGAGCGGATGTACTTCAAGGAATATCCAGGCAAGTTGCGAGGCACTGATATGCTTGGAAAGCGTTTGGGGCTCGAAGTGGATATCTTAAAGTTTCTGGATAAGCATCTGAAAAAGCTGCAGGGTGAGTGGTCTGATCGTCGTCCCCGCTATGACCGGGATGAATAAACTCATCACCGTGATTTGAGGGGGCAATGACTGTCAGGCTGCTTTTTGCGAAGGAGTGTCATCCTGACAGGTATTCTCGCACACGGACAGGGGATTCGAGGCAATTCTGTCTGACAGTATCGCGATTTCAGTCTTAATTGCATTGATTTCGCGTTCTTTTTCCAGCAGGATGGATTCCAGACGTGTGATCCTTTTTTCCGGATTGCGTTGCAGGAGTCGGTTGATGACATCCAGCATGAGAGCAGCCCGGTAGAGCTTCATGACCAGGCTCTTTAAGCGAAACATTCGTGCCGACTTCAGAAGTCCGGCCATACGAAACGCCCGCAGGAAGGCAATCATCGGCAGGCAGATGACGGCCAGATCGATCCAGTGTTTGCGGCAGTATTCGATACGTTTCTTTTCGATTGAAATCATCACGATGAATTCGAGAGTGAATGCAAACCAGATGAACCCGGTCGCGAGTGCAGTGATATCCGCCAGAAGGGGGCTGGCTTCAATCTGCTTCTGCCAGTAATTCTCCACAGCAAACAGAGGTAGCACGAGCAAGGCTATCACCAGCATCGGGACGGAAAAGGATTTTCTCACCCGTTCCAGAAATGCCTGATTCACTTCCCGCCACGCCAGAAGGGGAAACCAGATGGCCCGTCCTGTCATTTGATCTCGTGCGCAAATTCTGAGAGGGGGCGCCAGGCAATAGAGCAGGTTAAATTTCCAGCGGGGACTTCCCAGTGCAATATGCGTGACCGCTTCAACGACAAAGCAGGGGTATAGCAGGAACAGGCACCAGTTGCAGATATTCAATGCGATTCCCGGTGATTCCAGATTAATGAGATGTAGTGTGCCTGCAAAAAATACAAGAAACAGAATGGAGCAGCAGAACATGGGGGCTGCTGCAAACTGGTCTACTTTTTTGATATACCGATTCATGGTTCTCATCACTGGAAATGGGGATGGGTGCGAAATACATCCCAATGAAAACGTCAGCTAGGGCGAAGGTTTATATTGGATATCGGCAAGAGCGTCTATTCAGAATAACCGGACCAGCCTGGTCGCAGAAAAAAGAGACCAATCAATATGATGACAGAATGGAGCGGTCAGAATCCATGTAAACGCTGTTTCAGATTAGCTGATCCGTATAGATTCTCCGGATATTTTACCTGTGTTATTGAATGTGTCTCAAAGTGAGGTGTGTTTGTAGAAATGATGTCGTAATTGTTACAAAAGTTGATGGATTGTGTTGCGGATATGATTCTGGTACTTATGACGCGGTTTTTGTAAGTTGTTTTATTGTAATGTGATAAGTGAGGTGAGTTCTGTTTTGGGAGTTGTTTTGGCACGGCGAGTGCATAAGTATCTGAATACCACGATGTGGTTTAAATGATAACAGAAACTTGTCTTTTCAAAAGTGGAGAAATCTCAATGAAACGTTTACTTACAGCTTTGGCAATTTGTACCGCGGCAGTTGTGATGCTGTCTGGCGATTCTCAGGCCGCTGAAACTCAGACTGCTTTTTTTCAACCTCGTCCCGGTGGTGTGGTTGACGTGATTACCTCGCCATTTCGTGCATTAACACAACCGGTCAGTTACCGGACTGCACAGCAAACCTATCGCCCCTATTACGGCCAGGCCTCTTATGGCAGTACGAATTGTGTGAATGGGGTCTGTTATCCCACCAGTAATTACTCCAGTTACAGTAGTCCTTGCGCTTCTGGTAACTGCGGGACAGGAATGGCATGTCCCGGTGGTAACTGTGGGACTGGTTACAATAATATTAGCTGCCCTGGAGGAAACTGTAACTTGACTCAATATCGTTATCCTACGCAGAGTTACAGTGGGTATCGTGGAACAGGTCTGAATAACATGCAGCAATACCCTGCCTATCGTCCAGTAGCTCAGCCTGTGTACCGGACCTCTGTGCCGACGTCTACTAATTCTATCCGAAATGATCCATTTTTCCCTTAATTCGAGTGTGATTCTCACAAAAACTGGTTCAAAACTACAGGATGAATAATGTGGTTATGTAAACACTGAGCTGCTGGATTGTTCCAGCAGCTCAGTTGTCATTTTTGGAAAATTACTCTGGGTAAAGTTGTTTTACTTGTTAAACTAACTACAGGTGTCAGTTAATTTATGTATAAACTGACTATTGGTTGAATAAAGTGCAAAACGATCTTTCTCTCGATCATAGCTTCATCCAATTACAGATTTTGAGGTTCTCGATTTCAGTATAAAAAAGAATGATCAACTACTGGCAGGGACGTCGAAGTATAGAATTAGGGATAATGGTTAAAATTTGATGGCGGTTGCTTCTGTCCGATGACATGAGGTGACAGCTGTTTGGGAATATTAAAGACATGTAGCTGTATCGGACGGAAAGTTCTGATTTCTTTTTTTGGTGCTCAGGAGAAGATTCCTTAATTTTCAAATTAAACGTTTGATGCAGTCTTTGTGAGGAACAGGACAGTAATGGGTCGCGAATTGGTACACTCTCTCAGCTCCCCGATTCATTCCATGCATACATTTTCCTACGGCGCGGTGCCGCAGGACAACGGGGTGCTTTTTTCTGTTTACAGTCGATCAGCTACATCCATGTGGCTTCTGCTGTACAATCATGTTGATGATACAGAGCCTTCGGAAGTCATCCGTTTCAATCAGGAGTATGGGCGTCTCGGAGATATCTGGACTGCATTCATTTCCGGCATTGGTCCAGGTCAACTTTATCACTTCCAGGCGGATGGTCCCTTTCAACCGGAAATCGGTCAGCGGTTTGATAAACGGGCACGACTGATTGACCCCTATGCAAAAGCGCTTGCAGGCAATTTTCAACCCTCATTAGATGGTATCGTAAGACCTCCCAAATGTGTGGTCGTCGATGATCAGTTTGACTGGCAGGGAGACCGGCATGTCCGTCACCACCTGGCAGACACGGTGATCTATGAAATGCATGTTCGCGGTTTTACCAATTCGCCTTCGAGCGGAGTAGAGCATCCCGGCACATACCTGGGTGTTATCGAGAAGATCCCGTATCTGATTGATCTGGGGGTCACCGCGGTCGAGTTAATGCCGATTCACGAATTCCCGATGAATGAGGCTGATGGTACATTCACAGACCATCAGAACTATTGGGGCTATGAAACTCTGGCGTTCTTTGCGCCACACCGTGGTTTTGCGACGAATTCAGAACCGGGGGGGCAGGTACGAGAATTCAAAGAGATGGTGCGGGCGCTGCATAAAGCCGGCATCGAAGTCATTCTGGATGTGGTATTCAATCATACTGCAGAAGGCAATGAAAACGGCCCGACTCTCTCATTCCGTGGATTGGAGAACCAGGTTTATTACCACCTGGATCAGGGTGGGAAGTACTATAAAAACTATTCCGGTTGTGGAAACGCAATCAACGGAAACCATCCGGTAGTGCGGGAAATGATCTTCCATTGTCTGCGGCACTGGACGTGTAACTATCATATTGACGGATTCCGTTTTGACCTGGCATCGATTTTGAGCCGAGACCGTAGCGGTCATCTCGTTCCCAGTCCTCCGCTGGTGGAAGCGATTGCAGAAGATCCATTGCTTGCCGATACCAAGCTGATTGCCGAAGCCTGGGATGCTGCCGGTGCTTATCAGGTCGGATCATTTTCCCACATCCGCTGGGCGGAGTGGAACGGTCGTTACCGGGATGATATCCGTCGATTCTGGAGAGGTGATGTTCCCACGCTGGGAGATTATGCCACGCGTATTTCGGGATCGAGCGATCTCTATCAGGAGACGGGGCGCGAACCCTTTCATGGCGTCAACTTTATTACCGCACACGATGGCTTCACGCTGAATGACCTGGTGAGCTACGAACACAAGCACAATTATGCCAACCGCGAAGATAATCAGGATGGCGAAAACAATAATATCAGCATGAATTTCGGCGTCGAAGGGCCGACTGATGATCCTGCGATTATCGGAATGCGTGAGCGTCAGATAAAGAACATGCTGGCGACGCTCTTTCTGAGCCAGGGAGTCCCGATGCTGCTCTCCGGTGATGAATGCCGCCGAACTCAGCGTGGGAATAACAATACCTACTGTCAGGACAACGCCATCTCATGGTTTGACTGGTCACTGGTCAACAAGTACAAAGGCCTGTATCGGTTCTGTAAGGAACTGATTCATTTCCGGCTGTGTGAGCCGACTCTGAGGCAGAAAAACTTCCTTACCGGTCAATCGGATGGTGTTGAAAAACTGCCTGATATCAGCTGGTATAATGTCATGGGCCAGTCTGTCGACTGGAGTCATGATAAGCACTGCCTGCTATGTATTCTGGGGGCAAGGCATTCCTCAAGAAGGGTACGCGATGGTTCTGACTTGATGATTCTGGTGAATTCCTCACCCGATCCGCAGGCATTTGAATTGCCTGTGGGGATCAAGCCTAAGGAGTGGAACCTGACGATTGATACGTCGGCCCGTTCTCCGCTGGATATTTTCCCCAAACGGGATGGAGCGACACTGTATCCCCGTGTTGCCGTACTGCCGCCACGCTCACTGCGTTGTTATGTACGTCGGGGTGGTCGTAAATAAACCGTTGATGGTCAGATCAACTGCATGATTACGATGAGGATTCCCAGGGGAATGCACCAGTACGCGAAGTAGTGCAGCTTGCCTTTTTCCAGCCAACGCACCAGCAACCAGAGGGCCACGACTCCCACCACTGCTGCGATCAGTGCGCCGGAGAGTAAGAGGTTCAGTGGTGTGCTGAGGTGCTGGTTCGAAATGATTTCCGCCGTCTCCAGAATAGTGGCACCGGAAATCGCCGGGATCGCAAGCAGAAAAGAGAAGGTGGCAGCGGACTGCCTCGACATCCCTGTGAACAGTCCAGCGACGATGGTGCTGCCGCTGCGTGAGATTCCCGGCAGAATGGCGATCGCCTGCGCCAGCCCTATCAGCAGCGCCTGCTTGTAGGTGATTTTTGTGTAACTTTGATCGTTCTGAGGGATGCGAGGGATCAGCAACAGGATCAGGCCGGTCACAGGCAGCATGCAGCCAGCCAGCAGGGGGCTCTCCAGAAAATGCTCTGCATATTTTTTGGCAGTCAAGCCAATGACAACGACAGGCAGTGTGCCCACGAGCAACAGCGGAATGACGCGTAAATCCTGGCTTACGAGCCGGAAGATCGTTTTGTGATAAAAGATCAGGATTGAGAGCAGCGTTCCTGCGTGAAGCACAATATTCACATCAGTCTGATCTGCCTGGATCTCCAGCAGGCTCTCCACGATCACCAGGTGCCCGGAAGAGCTGATGGGCAGGAACTCGCTGATTCCCTGGATGATGGACAGCAGTATCATTTTTAACCAGGTCATGACGGTGTCTTTTCAAGGAAACAGGAAGCGATTGGCATCGACCAGTCTTGAGACTGATCAGCGTTGATTGATCCCAAAGGCATTAAACGTCACGATGCCCTGGAGTTTGAAGTGATGTAAGTATTTATATAGATAAGGAATACAGAATGTGAAGGATGTTGATTCTAAATGAAAATCGTGGGAGTCTATTGCAGAGACTCTATAACGAGGAATCGGAATCTTGTCAATTTGAGTCGAGTTTAACGGTTGAACGGGTTAGATTGAGTCGCTATTGTGGTTGCCTACTGTAAATGAGGTTTCAAAAGTCTTTAATTGTAATGGATCACAATGAATACACTCATCCCAGCAACACTGGTGTTATCTCTTTCATTAGCACCAGCTCAGTCAGTGGAAGTCCCTGCGTTACCTGACAACGTCATTCAGCTTTTTAAAATGGAAGAAGATGTCTCCCGCCATCAGCTGTTACTGTTTACCGCAAGTTGGTGTCCTGCCTGCGTGCAGATGAAGAACAATGAATTTCCCGCGCTCAGAAAACAGAACTGGGAAATCAGTGAAGCGAAATCAAGCCATATCCGCGTGATTGATGTCGACCAGCACGCAGATTTGACTGATAAGTATCATGTGCAGTCACTGCCGACGCTGATTCTGATTGTCGATGGGAAAGAAGTCAGTCGTTCCGGTTCATTGAATGCCTACCGCATCGCTGAGATGTTCTATAATCGCAAATAGACTGTTTCCAGTATAACTGAAGCGTCTTGAGGGCCAATTGGATCGAGAGACGCTATGGTTAAAGGTGACGCGCTCTGGACAGCATTCAGGTTTAGTGAGTTGCTTGAGAGCCGATGTGCTTAATCGGCTCGTTTACTTTCCAGGAACCTAAGATTCTGGAAGATGCGATTTCAGAGCGAAGCTGATGTACCTCTCCCTGCATGCGTTCCAGTGAATGCTGTTGAGAGTAGATTTGACGGCACTCGCGTTCCAGGTGGGGGAACAGGCCGTGTGACAATCTGGTCTTGGCCAAATGATCTGCCAGTTGATTGATTTCCTGTTCCAGCCCCCGTTTCAGTTTACGGGTAAACATCATGACCAGAAACCCGGTCCAGATCAGGAAAATGACTCCCGCGGTGACGTAGAAGTCAATTGCCAGGATATTCGATTCGTCGAGGAACGAGTCGTAGAAAAAGTTTTTTCCGATGCGCACGAGTGCATAGACGACTAGTGCCAGAAACAGGGTTTCATACACACAACGGGTAAACCAGCCTGAGTTTTTATGCGCCAGTCGGGTAATAATGCTGTCGATTTTGGTGCCGGCGTCATTCAGGAACTGTTCTTCGACATGCGCGGCTTCGGTCTGCAGGGATTCCAGTGAGCCGATCTGGTGTCCTTCGGGAGGGGTAAGGCCTGCCGCCTGGGTATATCCGTCGATCAGCAACTGTGATTCGCGCAGTTTATTATCATCCAGTCCGAATGAGCCAATCCGTTTCAAGCGGTCATCCGCCGCCTGTTCCTGTTGCCGATTTCCCAGCCAGCGGGCACCTTGCAGGGCACCGATCAATGCGACCTGTGCCGAATTTCTGGCACGGAACAGGCTGGCTGAAGCGACCAGATTTCCTAGTCCATTGTATAGACGGAGCATCAGGGAAAAAGGGCTTGAGCCCCAGGAATCCGAGACGCAGGAAAGGAGTCTACGTTCCCAGAGGTTGCGGCTGACAAGTAGTTCCGTACGCAGTTCCTGTGACATTTGTTGCGTGAGAACAGCCTGCTGTTGTTTCAGGAATGACTCGAGTTCCTGTACTGCCGGCAGTGCGTTTTTGATTTTACCTGCACAGTGGTCGATAGCATTCTGCATTATTTCCAGCAGGTTGGCGCGCCGAACCTGAAGTCGTTCCGACTTGCCGAGCTGAGAACTTAAAATGTTCTGTAATGCAGCGAAATCCGGATCGGGGGTTCGGTCTGCCAGTTGATCTTCCAGTGCTTTGACCGAATCGACAAAGAAGATTTCCGGTACTTCAAACTGCTGTGAAAGCTGCTGTTTCCAGTCTTCGCGAATGTCCTCATCCAGTCCGGCGTGTGTCTGCACGAAAATCAGTCGCCGACCGATGGCTGCTTCGATCAGCTCTTCAGAGACCCGCGCGGAGCGATATTTCTGCTGTGTTGAGGTGTAAAGTAAAATGTCACACAGCGGAATAATGTGTTGCAGTCGGGTCAGGTTGTTTTCTTCGAAGTTAGATTCAGATGTATCCGGGTCCGGGCAGTCGATCAGAATAATGTTCTGCAACTGATCCAGTTTTTTCTGTTCGACTTGAAACTGGCTCAGGTCCAGCCCCAGACGATCAAGGTCTGTCTCCGGATGCGCGATCAGGACCGGTTTTGTTGTTGTCGGTCGCTGGCGTCCGGATGTCGTGCAGTACGATCCGATCAGTGCATTGACCAGGCTGCTTTTTCCTGTTCCCGTTCCGCCAAAGGTGGCGATGACCAGGGGAGATTCCAGTCGCACGCGGAGCATTCCCAGGCGGGGCAGGAGTTGCTGGATCACTGCCTGGCATTGTTGTGCGGTTTTCCAATGCGTCTGCTGCTCACTCCATTGTTTGAGCTGATGGATCAGGTTGTCCACAGCTGCCAGCATTTCAATTTGTGCTAATTCTGATGTAGGCATGGTTTCTGTCTTTGTTTGTGATCTCATGTCTCAGATAAAGTTGAAGCGGTTTCCAAATTCAAAGTGGAGGCTCAATTCTAAAGCGTGATCTGCAGTTGATTCAGCTGTTGTTCCAGTTCGTTGACGGTCTGTTGAACTGCATTGTAATGTTTGGAGTCTGGCAAGGCGACGGCAGACTTCAGTTCTTCAGGAAGGGTTTTGAGTAAATGGGTTCGAACGGCATTTGCCAGCCACTCGGTCCGTTTCTGTGCAAAGACAGCGTGAAATCGTCTGATTTTTGCTTCCAGGTATCCCATGCCTGAAGCAGCCGAACTGCTGACGGCTGTTTCTCCGACTGTCGTGGCTGCGGCGCCTCCGGCCACATCACCGGCGACATTGACAACCGACTGGATCATAGTGTCGGTGACGATTTGCGTTCCCGCATCTCCGACGGCGCCAAAGCCGACAAAGAATAATCCGACACTGAGGACCGGGCGTCCCACGGCAGCGGCTCGGTCGATCTGTTTGATCAACGAATAATACTGCGGGCTTTCCGATTTGAAACTGGTCATCTCTCGATCGACCAGCTCTTCAAATTGAGTCGTGAAGTCGAACTGTGAATGCTCTACATGCAATGTCTTCAGAAGTGCTTCGCGTGAGGTCCCGCTTAACAGCGATTTCAGACGACTGGTCAGCAGGGCGTTACCCAGTTCACTGACGAGTGTCAGCCGATCGTAGATGCCCTCCACTGTCTGCAGTACCACAGACCACTCCTGGTCACGATAAACTTCCATCGGAGGCCGTTTTTCTTCTGTAGTGAGTGCATGCAGGTAACGAACCGGCCAGAGAACTCCTTTGCCCAGTGAATTGTAGAAACCGTGCACATGGGCGGACCAGCCTTCCCGCTGTTCCTGCCACCATTTACGGACGGCGGTAACGATCACGGAATTGGGAACCAGCGGCCAGTTTTCGATCTCGGCCAGTTCATGCTCTGAAAGCAACTCTGCTGCAGAACGGAATTCCTGACTGCGGGATTTGATTTCCCTCAGATAAGAGGGGACCCCTGTATCCTGCTGGATGAGATAATTCAATGCACCACGCAGCGTCTGAATTTTGATCTCGCCGAACTGCATCTGTGACAGAACTTCCATTAGATTCACAGCGGAATCTGTTTGAGGCGGGCTGTCATTGACCTCGGGATGTGAATCTGCCGAAGCCGGTTCAAACTGACGAGGATAAAATGGGAGTTCCAGGCTGGTTGCCGCACGTCGGTCATTCGGAGCGATAAAAACCAGTTCCGGATGCGCTCCGGTTTCCTGGCAGAATGTGTTTAACCACAAAGGCCAGTATGCTTCATCGTCGGGTAGCTGGCATTGATTGAAGACGGTGAGGATGACCTTGTCTTCCCGGGCGGCTTCCCGGAAAAACTTTTTCACCGCGGCGTCATTGTATTTCTGCTGAGTGAGCACGGTGACCAGCACGTCTGCGCATTGCCTGATCCGTTCTGCGCGTTCCCAGTTGACTTCGGCATCGCTGTCGATATCGGGGGTATCCAGTACGAGGAGGTTCGAAGCCAGGGTATCACAGTTTTTCCAGAAGAGCAGATGCGCTTCATCCTGTCTGAGGGGATCTTCAGCTGATGACCAGGGCACCAGCTGGAATCCCTGGAAGACTTCCCGTAAATCGTGCTGCTGCTCAAAATGCTGGGGCACGAGGCAAACCGGATGGCGTGTCTGAGAAGCAAGCGGGCTGATGGCGCTGGTCTGTTGATCCACCAGGTGATTGAAGATCACACTTTTGCCAATATTGGTTCCACCCACCACTGCGACGACCAGATACATCTGGTTTGTCAATTGGGGGATCAACTTACGTTCCAGTATATCAAACCATTCGCGTCCACTGAGCCTGGGGATCTCCAGCTGGCTGGACTCTGCTTCCAGCGCCTGCAGATGATTTTGCAGCTGGTGGATCGTATTCGAAAATTTGTCAAGCGTGGTGGACATAGGACAATTGAGCTCAGAGATGGATTGTGTTTCAGTCTGTTATTCGTCTGTCAGAGTTCATTCTTGTGATGAATGTTAATGTTTGAGTATATCGATTTCAGGATCACAGGATGACCCCAAATTGAAGCTCAGTCACTTCAAATTCGATCCAATTCCCTGAATTAACGGTCGCAAGGTTTGACGGGCGCAAATAACTCAGATAGGATCCACCCAGCCGCACTTTGCAGTGTTCTCAGCTCAAATTGCGCAAAGAGAATTTGTAAATGCTGTTTGACGCCTTCAATAGCTAAGTCTATTGATTGTAATTCTTTAAGAACGTGGCCCCTGGCAGGTCATGTGCCCATTAACAAAAGAGGAGCTGAAGATGTCGGATTTAGTCGTCAAGGATATTCTTGAAGCGGGTGTTCACTACGGTCACAAGACGAGCCGCTGGAACCCCAAAATGCGACCTTATATTTACGGTCGCCGTAACCAGATTCATATTATCGACCTGAAAGAAACTGTCCGCGGTATTATTCGTGGAAAACGTTATCTGGAACGGGTTGCCTCACAGGGAAGTCTGATCCTGTTTGTAGGTACCAAGAAGCAGGCACAAGGCCCGATTCGCGATGCAGCGACTGCATGCGGCATGCCTTATGTGACAGAACGCTGGCTGGGTGGTGCATTAACCAACTTCCGCACCGTACGTAACCGCCTGAAACGTCTGGAAGAGCTGGAATCATTTGATGAAACTGGTGAAATTCATTCTTACTCCAAGAAGATGCAGTCCACACTGCTGCGTGAAAAGCGAAAAGTCTTCCGTAACCTGAACGGCATCCGGACGATGAACCGTCTGCCCGAAGCACTGGTTGTGGTTGACCCAACCAAGGAAAAGAATGCGGTTCACGAAGCACACATTCTGGGAATCAAAGTGGTTGGTCTGATTGATACCGACTCGGATCCTGATGAAGTCGATCTGCCGATCCCCGGTAATGATGACAGCATTCGTTCGATCCGCCTGGTGATGAATCAACTGGCTTCTTCCATCATGGAAGGTAAAGGCAAACTGCCTGATACCGGTAAAAAAGATGACAGTGGTGATGCAGGTGCTGAAGAAGAATTCAAGCCTGTTCCTTCGCTGTAAGCAATACATGGCAAATCGAGATGGCGACAGTGTCTCCCGCCGACTGGCAAATCAGCCAGTCAGCGGAGTCACTTCAAAACACACATAAATCGGAATATCAAATTAAAGCAATTGATGAAGCAGTTGCTTTCGAAGGAGATTACTGAGATGGCTGAAATCACAGCAGCAGCCGTGAAAGCATTACGTGAAATTACCGACCTGCCCATGATGGCCTGTAAAAAAGCATTACAGGAAGCAGACGGCGACCAGGAAAAGGCAATCGAAATTCTGCGGGAAGAAGCTGGCAAAATCCAGTTGAAGCGGAGTGATAATGCGACTTCAGAAGGTCGAATCACTGTCCTTTCCAGCGAAGATGGTTCAGAGACAGTGATGCTGGAAGTGGCCTGTGAATCTGCTCCCGTTGCCAGTGGAGAAGATCTGGTTAACTTTTCCAACGCCTGTGTCGCACAGCTGATTGCAAATCCGGAAGTCGATACGGTCGAGGGTCTGCTGGCACTGCCATCCGAAAAGACACCGGGAAAAACTCTGAATGATGACTTCATGGATATGTTAAACAAGATCCGTGAGAAAATCGTTGTTACCCGAATTGCCCGGTCACAGGGACCAACAGGCAGCTACGTGCACCATGATGGCAAAACCGGCGTGCTGCTGCAGGCAAAAGGTGAAACGGCAGATGCGGAACTGCTACGTGGCGTGGCAATGCACATCGCTGCTTTGAAACCGGTTGCCGTCAATGAATCAGATCTGGACCCTGCTGTTGTTCAGGAAGAACGTGATCGACTGATTGCGGAAGCCAAAGCGACAGGCAAGCCAGATAATATTATTGAAAAAATTGTAGATGGCCGCATGAAAACATTTTTTGTGGAACAGGGAGTCCTGAATTACCAGCCTTATGCGGTTGATGATTCCAAAACTGTCAGCCAGGCTTTAGCCGAAAAAGGCCTGGAAGCAGTTTCGTTTACCCGTTGTGCAATTGGCGGTTAAGTATTTGAATACTGTGACGCATGTGTACTGATTCAGTGCGCGTGCGTTTTTTTCTATATCGACTCTGAGTGCTCTGTTTTTATACCAACTTCTGACCGACTATTGAGGATACCACGGATGACCGATTCTCCTGCCCCTTTGCTTCAGCCTGCTTATGAGCGTGTTTTACTCAAATTAAGTGGCGAAGTTTTCTGTCGCGATGGTGAAGGTGGCATCAGCATGTCTGAGCTGGTATCGATTTCTGCTCAGATCAAGCGACTGGTTGATTCCGGAGTTCAACTGGCCATCGTCTGTGGTGGTGGTAATATTCTGCGAGGGAAACAGTTCTCTTCTTCCAGTGGATCCATCAATCCGGCGACCGCCCATTATATGGGGATGCTGGCAACCGTCATCAATGGTCTGGCTTTACAGGATGCCCTGGAAAATGCAGGTGTGCCAACTCGCCTGCAGACGGCAATTCGTATGGAAGGAGTGGCAGAGCCTTTTATACGTCGACGCTGTGTTCGTCATCTGGAGAAGGGGCGTGTGGTCATTCTGGCTGCCGGCACCGGGAGTCCCTTTGTGACGACGGACACCGCTGCGGCTTTACGTTCGCGTGAAATTGATGCGGATATCCTGCTCAAAGCGACCAAGGTTGACGGTATCTATTCTGATGATCCAGAGAAAAACCCGCACGCGGTCCGTTTCTCAGAGATCAGCTATCAGGATGTCCTGCATAAGAACCTGCAGGTCATGGACGCCCAGGCATTGCATCATTGTATGGAACATGGAATTCCGATCCTGGTTTTCAATTTCCGCAAAACAGGAAATATCGAAAAAGCAGTAGCTGGCGAAAACATTGGTACCCGCGTCCTGCCAACCGTCGAATCGCGTACCGACGGTTAAGCGGATCTGCTGCCAGTTATTTCTTGCGAAGAATGAAGACAACATCTTCGGTCTGCGCATCGAGCTCGATGGTAAAGTCCATTTCATACATGAAGTCGTATAATTCAACGACTTCGAGTTCAGGGACTTTTTTCAGCAATGCTTTAAATTGGGGCGCGGTATAAGTACGGTAGTCCATCGTATCGAACAGCTGAAACTGACGAGACGGGGTATAGACGTCAAACGTCATTTCCAGATGTTCGTTGCGTTTCTTCAGATCTGTTGAGATCGACTGCATATGCGAGTTAATCTGCAGGTTGCCTCGCCTGGCCGACCAGCTTTCACTCTGCATCGGCTCACCAACAGTGGGAGTCAGGTGCAGTCCCAAAATGTACAACCCGCCGGGGGCCAGCGCATCGGCTACACATTTCAAGTGGTTTTTTGCAGCGGTTTCAGAAGGCAGGTGACGAAAACTGTTGATGGTATTGAAAGCGGCGTCGACAGGCTTTTTCAGTTTGAAGTCCGACATGTCTCCCAGGACTGCAGAGCGGGGGAAACCAAAACGTTCGAGCCGGTCATTACAGTAGTTGATGGCGTGCTGGTTGAGATCGTTACCTGAGACCTGGTAACCCGCCTGGGCCAGTTTGATCAGCAGGCGACCCGTTCCACAGGCTGGCTCGAACAGTTTTTTCACTTTACGGGTGGCGTGCTTCTTGAAGCAGCTTTGCAGAAAGTCAAACTCGGCTTTCCAGTCATCACCAAAAATGAGATCGTAATATTTGGGATAGTCGTAGAGATGCCCTTTGATCGTTTCCATAATTCTTTCTTGCCGAGGTAGGTATTCTGCTGTGGGGTATGACATGCATGATATCAATGAAAAAAGCCTTAAGCAGAAGTTATAGTCTGCTCAAGGCTGATGTTCAACCAGTGGCGAAAGAATCTGGCTTACGCTGATCCGTTACAGGGCTTTTCCCAGAGTATGAGCCGGTATGTCTTCAACCATCTCGCCTGGACCGTGGACAAAATCAATAGAGGGGTTTTCTCCCAGTCCGACATAGACGGTAATCGAGTAGTCTTTGAAGAAACCTTTCCAGGTATACTGCTTCATTTTTTTGCACATCTGGGTATGGTTGTCTGCAGGCATTGTCACACAACTGGGGGTACCTGCAATGTACTGGTTCACTTCAGACATCCGTAGATCTTTGTTCTGATCGAGCATTTCTGTCTGGGCAAGATGCAGAGCAAGCTCGGTCTCATGCGCATACGTCTGGGCGTAAAAGTCAATCATTGCCAGGCAAAACACAATTGTACCCAGGGTCCAGGACAAGGTTTTAATTGTGGATTGTATAAATGATTCGACAGAGAGTGTGGAAGGATCATTTGAGCGCGATTCGGGCGCTTCGATAGTAATCGTGGACATCTTTGAGCCTTTCTGTAGTTCCTACTTAAGGTGGGTGCAGGACAGGGGTGGGATATTAAGGCGTTTCATCTCAATAGTAAGGCGGGGACTTAAAACTTAACCGGTGGGAATGTTACCTCCTGAGTTTGAATTTAACATAGATAACAGGTTAACTTTTCATGAACCAACTAACTTTTCTGGATAAAAAGGCTGGGTGATTCTTTGCCCGTTTTTGACAGGCACTTGCTAAACATATGGTAGGAGATTGGCTGTGTGATTGGCAAGTCTGATTTTCTGAATTCGCTAAAAATGATACAGGTGAGCACTATTTCTGGTCGAGGTCCTCAAGCTTAACGTCTTTGACCATAAACTGATTCAAATCTAAATTTCCCTTCAGTTCCGAGTCAATCAACTGCAGTCGGGCTTCAATCTTATGTAATCGGGCTTCCAGAGCAGGATGGAATACCGATTTACCCGTTTGAGGCATATTGCGGGGGACTTCTGGATATCCCAGCTGACGTTGCAGGGCGCCAAACATGTAAAGGGGGTCACGATTGTGATTGGCTTTGGCAATGCGCCCGTCCTGACTGCTGAATAAAACCGGGTAACGAGGCTGGAACTCGGCATTACCGGGCCGTCTGCGCTGTTCATCGACAAAATGTTGAGAACGCAGATAAATCAGGTCTGCGAAATCAACTGAACCCAGTTGCTGTTTCAGCTTGCGGATCCATTCTGACCAGTCGGCATTATATTGCGTATCCTGGGAGATGGCTTCGAGGCCATGATGGTAGCCCAGGCGGTTGCGAGAAATGCATTCAAACTGATAGATAAACATTCCTGCGCTACTGGGGTTTTCAGTACGATATTTTGCTTCGCGTTCCAGAATTTTCAGCGCGATTTTCTGGTCAAATCTGGACTTGTCATCTTCCGCATTTTTCATGATGAAAGTCTGAAATGGTGTAAAATAGTGCGAAAGTTTTTGCATTCCGTCGGAGATCCGACCGGTCAGCATTAATTCGCCTTTGAGGAAGTCGATGGCCATTGGGAGTTTGGTCGTGGCCAGAATCTCTTCGTAGATCGTTGCCAGAACGACCTGCGAAGGGATTGCATCTTCCAGTCTCTCGCGGTAGTTGCGAAAGAAGTACGTCTGCTCGATATATTCTTCACGGTCCAGAGGAGTCTGTGGCATTGAGTTGAGTTCGAAATCTTAAAGTCTGGAAAATCAGGGCAAGTCTACCTGCCTCACTGTTCTCATTATACAGCATCCGAGGCAAAAACGATTCAAAAAGATTCGGGAATCTGGTTACGGTTCGGACTGTCGAGAAATGACTGCAAAATTATCTGGGCCGCGAGTTTATCCAGATAGGCTTTCCGTTTGTTGCGACTCATATTCAGGTTGACCAGAATTTCTTCAGCGGTCGCGGAAGAATAACGTTCATCCCAGTAACGGACGGGGATTTCTGCAAACTGACTGACCCAGTTGCCGAACTGGCGGGCCTCTTTGGCTTTCTGTCCTTCATCGCCACTCATATGGACGGGAAGTCCGACGACCAGTCCTTTACATCGATACTCTGTGATAATACTTAAGAGATGTTTCTGGTCCTGCGGCAGGCTTTGTCGGTTATAGTTATCAAGTGGACTGGCGATATTCTGTTCAAAAGTGGAAATCGCAATGCCGACGCGTTTGGTGCCGTAATCGAGTCCCAACAGCCGCCCCTCCGCAGGGAATTCCGCTTCAAAAGGCTGCCCGTTTTCAGAGGTATTGGTCATAGCCGCGTTCCTCGATCAGGGTCACCAGTTTTTTGATGGCGGATTCATCGTCTTTGGGGGCGATTAACGTTGCATCGGGAGTGTGCACGATCAGGCAGTTTTCCACACCGAATGTGGCAATCAGGTGATCGTCCGTCGTGCGAATGATACTGTTGGATGTTTCCAGACCGCAGTGCAGTCCCAGCACGGTGTTGCCTTCGTCATCTGTCGGAAAATATTTCTGCAACGTATTCCAGTTGCCGACATCGTCCCATTCGAACCCAGCTGGGATCACCGCCAGGTGCTCTCTTGAGTGTTCAAAGACCGCATAATCGATCGAAATGGATTTCATCGCAGTGAATTCTGCTGCGAGAACCGTTTCATAGTCTGGCGTTCCGATGACTGCACTGATCCGATTCAAGGCGGCGTACATTTCCGGTTCCCATTTTTTCAAAGCCATCAGAATTCGATTGGCTTTCCAGGCAAAAATCCCGCAGTTCCAGAGATAGTCGTCGCTGTCACAATACTGCTGCGCGGTTTCCGGATCAGGTTTTTCCTTGAAGTCTTTAACGCTTAAGCCTGGCAAATCTGCTGCGATGGCAGATCCTGTCTGGATATAGCCGTAACCCGTCGCAGGGTAAGCTGGTGGTACGCCGATGAGCACAAGAGTCTCCGGCTCGGCTTCAATCAGTTTTACCGCCTGATTGACGGTATTCACAAAACCCGATTCCGGCTGGATTGCATGATCGGACGAGAGCACGAGCATGATGGCTTCGGGATCGATGTGGAGCAGGTGAATCGCCGCCAATCCAATACAGGGAGCGGTATTGCGCGCTGCTGGTTCGACCAGAATGTGTTCCGGGTTCAACTGAGGCAGCTGCCGTTTGACTTCAGGTGAAAGTGTACTGTTAGTGGCAATCCAGACATGCTGTTCATCTGAAAGATCACGGCAGCGCGTCACCGTCTCCCGAATCATGGTCTGTTGGCCCACGAGTTTCAGCAGTTGTTTGGGAATCGCTTTGCGGCTTTGCGGCCAGAAGCGTGTTCCGCTGCCACCTGCCATGACAACTGTGTGAAGCATGAAGCCTGTTTCTCCGAAAGGGAAATGTCGTTCGTTTGTATGAATGTGGGAGCTGATGCTGGCAGCTTAACTGCCGAATTCTATTCTCCCAGATACACGGGAGATGTAAATTGCGCATCGGTTGAGATTTTTTGTTTTAACTCTGTTTCATCGACCGCAAATAAGGGACTGATCTCAACAGTCGCTTCTGCGGGGAGCGTCACGCCACAGGAGGTCAGCCAACTGGAAAAGATACGATTGAGCGCTGCATGGGCGGTCTGGGGAGAATCCTGGCCTTCCGCATTTTTAACGGGATTAAATTCGCGAGATCGATCAATTTCATAAACCAGAACGGTTTCTGCTTCAGGCAGCACATCAAAGATAAACCGTTCAAACTTAATGGCGTTGGGCTCTGCAGGAGCGACCTGGGTCCCCGATGCATCAATGTACGGCACTTTTTTATTCGCCTGATGAAACGGAAGGCGTGCATCGTCGTTGGCGATCTGCTCCAGAAAATCCCGGTTGAAGATATGAATTGCCGTGCTGCCTGCCCAGTGCAGCAGCTTGCCGTCATCATCCGTTTGCTCGGCGATATGGTCTGGCAGATCGCTGTATTCGATGATTTGCGTTTTCTGGTCCACATCGCAGACGATCCCCATTTTTTCATCGGGTGCGCGTTTTGACACCACTTTGACTGATACGTCTGCATTGGCCGTCTGATGATAACCCAGGAACTCGGGGTCGCAGACGATGGCAGTCGGGTTGTCGACCTGATGGTAATAGAGTGTGTCGATTCCTTTTTCCCGCATCACGTCAAACATACCGTTGTTCTTGAGGGCTGCGAGCATGCCCCCATGTCCGTCCGGGCTGACGGCAATGCGGTGTTTTTCTTCCAGGAGAATTTGCCCGGAATCCGCATCTACAGCGGGCATCGTACCCTGTTTGAAGAAGTAGAGTTCGCCATCCGCCAGGCCAAAATTCTGATGCTGCTGAAAATATTCCACGGTTTCATCATGAGTGGCGTCGCTGGTCATGATGAAATAGCAGATCGGCTTTCCTGCCTGTCGTGCGCGGGCACGCAACTGTTCCACCAGAATCTGAAACAGGGAAGTCTGTTTGACGGGCCCGATGGGAAACATGCCTTTCGGATGGCTGAAGCCCAGACGGGAACCCTGACCGCCTGCAACCAGGATCGCCCCGACTTTGCCTGCTTCCAGCAGTTTCTGGCCACGTTTCGTTGCCTCTTCCGATTCAGAGGGAGACGAACAGCGATCTTCCAGTCGGACTACAGTCGCCGGACGCGTGGCGCGTTCCGCTTTCTGTGCCGGCGACTCTGCCTTTTGAGTTGTCTCTTCAGGGGCATACAACCGCTGGATCTGCTTGAAATTAATTGCCTGGATCTGTGCTGAGAGACTGGCTTGTTCCTGTTGACTCAGGTCGTTCCACCAGGTCAATAGGTGGGTTTGCTGAAAGTCAGTTAACGTCTGGTAAAGATCCTCTGGAAAGGAATCGGGGGCTGACATGATTTCTGGTTCCCTTGTATTATAAGTTGGGGTTCCGGGGTTATTCGCAATCCGGCAGCAGGGCTTTGCTCACACAGCCATGATGTGCCTGTGAGGTGGTGGCCGAAAAATCAGCCAGATAGCCGCGGGAATGTCTGACGGGTTGAAGTGGTTTTTTCTTTCGGCGTTGCTGAAATTCCTGGTCGGAGACATCAACGCTGATTTCTCCTTTCAGCAGATCGAACGAGATCTGGTCACCATCCTGAATCAGACCAATCGGACCTCCGACTGCCGCTTCGGGAGAACAATGCACGCCGATGGCACCGTGTGAAACACCGGAGACACGTGTGTCCGAAATGAATGCCACTTTGCCATCCAGTTCCGGTACCGTCAGAGCGGCAGTCGCGACAAGTACTTCAGGCATGCCTGATGCGACCGGACCCAGGTTTCGTAGTACGATGACACTGCCGGGTTTGATCTTACCTGCTTCGACGGCATCGACTACGCCTTTCGCTTCATCGAAGCAGCAGGCGGTTCCCGTGAAATGTGATTCCTGCATGCTGGAAACTTTAAAGACAATGCCTCCCGGTGCCAGATTGCCAAAGCAGATCTGCATGTCGGCGTAAGTTTTATACGGTTGATCGAGCGAAGCGATCAGTTCCTGGTTCGTGGGGACATCGCCGATTTCTGCCAGGTTTTCCGCCAGGGTTCTGCCGGTTACAGTCAGGCAACTGCCATCGATGATGCCTGCTTTGAGCAGGTGTTTCATGAGGACCGGTGTGCCACCCAGGTGATGCAGGTCGACCATGGTTTTTTTGCCGCGTGGTGCAAAACTGCAATACACGGGCGTTTTTCGAAGAATTTCCTGAATGTCCTGCAGGTGAAATTCGACTTCCGCTTCTCGTGCCAGCGCGAGCAGATGCAGGATTCCATTCGTGGAACCGCCGACGGCCGCGATGGTGGCGGCTGCATTTTCAAATGCTTTGCGAGTCAGGATGTCGCGCGGCCGTATATTTTTCTGCAGGAGATTTCGCACGGCAGAGGCGACATTGAGGCATTCTGTTTTTTTTGCATTATCAATGGCCGGGGTGGAACTGCTGAACGGGAGCATGAGGCCGATGGCTTCGAGCGCGATGCCCCAGGTATTGAAGGAAGCGGCGATACCACATCCCCCCGGGCCCGGGCAGGCGGTTTTCAGAATCTGGTCCGCTTCTTCTTCTTCCATCGCGCCGACTGCTGCAGCTGCCTGGGAATCGTAGACGTCGAGGATCGAAATGTCCTGTCCTTTGTGGCAGCCGGGCATGATACTGCCACCACTGACGACCAGTCCCGGATAGTTGAGTCGTGCCAATGCCATGGCGAAGCCCGGTCCGTTTTTATCGCAATTATGCAGGCCAATCAGGGCATCATACGAATGAGCACTCACGACGCATTCGGCCGCGTTGGCGATCATATTCCGAGAGGGGAGACTGGCGTTGCCCCCTTCCTGTCCCTGGGTGATGTTATCACTGACGGCGGGAACTCCAAAAGGAAGACCGATCATGTCAGCGGATTGACATCCCTGTGCAATTACTTTCGCGAGATCGTAAGCATGCACGTTACAGAGGTTGCCATCCAAGAGTGGCACGCCAATCCCGATCTGGGCCTTGTCGAAATCCTGATCCGAAAAGCCTAACCCGTAATAAAATGCGGTGACTCCCCGTTGCCAGCCATGTGTCAGGTTTTGACTATTCCAGTTTAAAGGATGATCCATAATGTTGTTCCTGAGCGAATTGATATGTAACTGGGGACGACAGCCCTTGTTTTTATCTAACTCTAAACAGTCAACTGCGGCAGGCCAAGTTACTTAACATTTGATTTTCAAAACAGATACAGAGTCCTGAGCCCAATTGCTGAAAAGGGGGCTGTGTGATCGGTCGAGTCTCCTGAAATGGACCGCTCTTCTTGAGATGATTTCAAATGAGTGCCTGCAGATGAGAGTCCAGGTCAGGAAAAATTGAAAAATTGCGCGAATTGTTAAAAATCAGAAGGTCTGGAATAGCTGTATGTTATTTTTATTAAACGAGTTGCGGGATTTTATGGCTGGGGGCCTTTGCGCTTGCTCATTCGTGCAGAGGAACGTAAACTGTGATGTTTCATGAAGCAGATATTTCTATAAGCTGTTTTGTTTTCTAATTTTAGGAATCTGAGGACTCAGACGGTTTTGTTTGAGGGATCATTCCGGCAAAGCAGATCGATGGTTGGCATCGGTAATAAAGCAGAGTCAGGGACAGCACACGGCAAGAAGTGCTTTCGGAGTCCCGATCCACAAGACTGGCAGCGGACAGTCTGTGAAATCGATTAAGGTTTTCAGGTAATAAAGAAGCTGAGAAAATGAAAAAAGACATTCATCCCGACTATCATCCTGTTGTATTTAAGGATACTTCAACAGGTGATTCATTCCTCATCCAGTCAACAGCCACTTCTAAAACTACAGTGGAATGGGAAGATGGTAACACTTACCCATTGGTGGCTGTGGAAATCAGTTCCAAATCTCATCCTTACTACACCGGTAAGATGAAGTTTGTTGACAGTGCCGGTCGTGTGGAAAAATTCCAGAAGAAATACAACTGGGACAAACGCAAAGGTGCAGAAGAAGGCGACAAAAAAGAAGACAAGTAGCACAATTATCTATTGTCTAAAACTGAGGCTCTACGGATGATCCGTATGAGCCTCGTTTAATGCATGGTCGTCACTTTTCTATTTTTAATGTCTGGGTTTGTCTTTCAACAGAGAGTTGAAAGTCAAACCAAACACCACAGACAGTCTTTTACGTGGATTTGGGTAAATGAAGTTTCCCACCCTGCAGGTAAAACTGGATCGTTATGAGGAGTTGGAAAAAGAACTCCAGGATCCGGAAGTTCTGGCTAATACGAGTAAGCTGGTTGAAATCCAGCGAGAGTATGGCGGCCTGGCGAAAGTTGCGTTAGCAGTCCGCGAGTTTAATACCCGTGCCGAAGACATTGAAGTTGCCCGGGAGATGCTGGAAGAAGAGACTGATCCTGCTGCCAGAGAATACGCCCAGAAAGAACTGGACGAACTCTGTGAAGAGCACGAGAAGCATACCAAAGAACTGGAAGACCTGGTGGTAGCCGGTGATTCCATCACGCGTGGCGGCTTGATCATGGAAATTCGAGCTGGAGCCGGCGGCGATGAAGCGGCTCTGTTTGCACGCGAACTCTTCGACATGTATATGCATTTTGTGGAAGCGCAAAAGGGCTGGAAAACAGAAGTGTTAAACATGAGTGCCACCGAGTTGGGTGGTATGAAGGAAGTCACGTTTTCGATTGCCGGTGAAGGTGCCTTTCACCGTCTCCAGTTTGAAAGTGGCGGACATCGCGTGCAGCGTGTTCCCGAGACAGAGACACAGGGCCGCGTGCATACCAGTGCTGCTACGGTGGCCGTACTTCCTGAAGCCAGTGAAGTGGAAGTTGATATCAAGCCGGATGATATTCGCCTCGATACGTTTCACGCGAGTGGTCCTGGCGGACAGAAAGTGAATAAAACGGAAAGTGCCGTGCGGATCACTCACTTGCCGACAGGCACCGTGGTGCAGTGCCAGGATGAAAAAAGTCAGCACAAAAATAAAGCCAAGGCCATGCGCGTGCTGCGAAGTCGCGTGCTGGAACAGATGCAGCAGAAGGCAGCCGATGAACGAGCTGACCAGCGTCGAACATTAATCGGCTCGGGTGACCGCAGCCAGCGCATACGAACATACAATTTTCCGCAAGGCCGCGTGACGGACCACCGCATCAACCTTTCCCTTTACAAAATTGATCAGATCATGCAGGGCGACCTGGATGATCTCATCAGTGCCCTGCTACAGTTTGACCGAGAAGAGCGTTTACTGGGCGACGGCTCACAAAAATAAATTCGACTTTCTACCGATTATCGGTTAGCTGTCACTACGATGGATCGTGCCGTGAATGAGAACTCACCATCACCGGATCGCACTTCTGATGCTGCATCGGAACCCTGGACAGTTCGTCGGATTCTGGACTGGACGACCGCCCATTTAGAGAAACACGGTAGCGATTCCCCGCGTCTGGATACCGAAGTTCTGCTGGCTCACGCAAGAAACTGTGAGCGAATTCGACTCTACACGAATTACGAAGACGTCGTCACAGAACAGGAACGCGCTCTGATGAGACAACTGGTACAGAGACGTGCGAACTCTGAACCGGTGGCTTACCTGGTGGGGAATCGCGAATTTTTCGGACTCGATTTTTATGTCGATAAGAATGTGCTTGTTCCCCGGCCCGATACCGAAACGCTGGTCATCGAACTGGTCGATGAGGCACAGAAACTCACGAATCCTTTTATTCTGGATTTGTGCACCGGGAGTGGTTGCATCGCGATTTCAGCAGCTGCGAATTGTCACAATGCGAAATTCCAGGCGACTGATATCAGTGAACCGGCGCTGGCAATCGCCCAGAAAAATGCTGCTTCCAATGAGTTATCAAACCAGATTCAGTTCCTGCTCAGTGACTGTTTCGAACAGATTCCGCCTGGGACCTTGTTCGATATCATCGTGAGTAATCCGCCTTATATTCCGGATGAAGAAATCGAGCAGCTTGAAAAAGATGTCAGGCAGCATGAACCACGTCTGGCTTTGTCAGGGGGGAAAGATGGTCTGGATTTTTATCGTAAGATCATTCAAGAGGCGGGGCGCTATTTAAAAGACCAGGGGTTATTGATGCTCGAGTTTTCACCGGAACAGGAAGCTGATTTACTGGCTCTGTTTAAAGCGACTGGTGAATACACAAATGTGAGGGTGAAAGCGGACCTGGCAGGGCGGGCCCGGGTGATAATCGGGCAAAAATTGCCTATCTTAAAATGAACGGATTTTCTATACTGCGTCAGCAAATCGACGTTTAATCTACAACAGGAGATCCAGGGATGGATATGTTTATCGTTCGCGGAGGCGAGCAGCTTTCGGGTAGCGTTTCTGTCAGTGGTGCGAAAAATTCTGCGTTACCACTGATGGCAGCGGCAATGGCCTGCGAAGGCGAAACTACCCTGTACTCCATCCCCGACCTGGTCGACGTCAAAACTCAGTCCCAGGTTCTGGGCTCCCTGGGTATGGATGTGAACCGCGATCCGGATGGTGCATTGCGTCTTAAAACTGTGGATGAGACATCCTGTATCGCCGATTATGAACTGGTACGACGCATGCGGGCCAGTGTCTGTGTGCTGGGACCTCTGCTGGCCAAACGTCGTATGGCCTGTGTCTCACTGCCGGGCGGATGCAATATCGGAGACCGGCCGATTGACTTACATCTGAAAGGACTTTCCGCGCTGGGAGCACAAATCCGCGTGGACCGTGGTTATGTCATCGCGAGAGCAGATCGGTTGCGCGGCGCGAATATCTTCCTGGGGGGGGCCTTCGGGAGTACCGTCACGGGGACCTGTAACGTGATGGTTGCGGCTGCCCTGGCGAAAGGGACGACCACCATTGAATCGGCGGCCTGCGAACCGGAAGTGGTCGACGTCGGTAATTACCTGAATGCAGCGGGAGCAAAAATCGATGGTCTGGGAACACCGTTTCTGACCATTGAGGGGGTGGAGCAACTCAATGGTGTGAAACATGAAGTCATTCCGGACCGCATTGAAGCAGCCACGTTAATGATTGCCGCTGCCATTACGGGAGGCGATGTCTGTTTGAAAGAGGTCAGACCCGATCATATTACAGCTGTGATTGAAAAACTCAGGGAAATCGGCGTGACAGTACAACTCGCGTTTCCCGATCAGCCGGCAAAAAAACAGTCTGTCACGGTGCGGGTGACGCAGCCACTTCGGTCGGTTGACTGCATAGCGCTTCCGTATCCCGGTATTCCGACAGACGTGCAGGCGCAGTTGATGTCATTACTGGCGTGTGTCCCTGGAATCAGTATTGTCACGGACAAGGTCTTTCCGGATCGGTTCATGCATGCCTCGGAGCTGGCACGCATGGGTGTAAATATCCGCAGGGAATCGGCCAGTGCGATTTTGAATGGTGTGTCTCGTTTAAGTGGTGCCTGTGTGATGGCCTCTGATTTACGTGCGAGTGCCGCGCTGGTTCTGGCTGGGCTCGCCGCGGAAGGGGAGACAGTGATTCGCCGGATTTATCATCTGGATCGCGGTTATGAACGTCTGGAAGAGAAACTGATCTCACTGGGCGCACATGTCGAACGCGTCAGAGACGAACCACAAAACATGCCGGACAGTCTGAAGCTGACAGATGGGGAAAGTCGTCCCAGTTATTCTGAGCTACTCGATGCTTTAACGGGTCCGCATTGGAATCAGAGTGTCGGTCAGCAGAACACTGAGAGCGTAACGGCATCTCAGGATCCCGCAGACGAAGACTGAAGTCGCTAACGCCGGAGAAATCAGGTTGAATGCCTATTCATTCTTTTCGGACTGCTGTTTGGCAAAGTCGAGGCAGATCAGATGTGATTCACTTCTGAGGTACAGCTTTTTGTGAGCGAGTACCGGGGCAGCCCAGGCGGGGTATTTGATTTGTGGAAATGACGTACGGCAGACTTCATGAAATTCTTTGGGATCTACTTTGACGATCGCCAGAGTTCCTTTTTCTCCCAGGACGATGAACTTGTTGTCCGCCAGAATCGCAGAGCCGCGTCCATATAAAGGCCAGGGGGCAGTTTTACCGGAATCGATCCACAGGAACTGACCGGTGAGAGTGTTGCGTTTGATTTTGTCGATGACAGCCACAGCACCGTCGGTCTCCCACATTACTTTGCCGTCAGACAGACGCACGCAGCGCATTGTCGCGCCACGCTCATGGCGACCGCTGAAACCATACAGGTATCCATCGTGATGAATGGTCGTTGACCAGTGGGTCATCATATTAGTGGGGTTACGCCAGAGTTCTTTATAGCTTTTGCCGTTCGGTTCTACCTGCAATAACGCCGAGCCCACCTGATAGGCGGCGGAGAGAAATATTTTATCATCGATGACCACCGGTCGGGCGGCGTTGACGGAATCGTTGATCATGGATCGGAACCAGTATTTGAAGTTCAGCGAACCATCTTCCGGATTGAGGGAGACCAGCCCCTGGCGCATCAGGCAGAGCAGGTGCCGCTTTCCGTGAATGGTGACGGCGAGGGGAGAGGAATAGCTGGATATTTTCTCGTTGCCGCGCCATTTGTAAACAGGCATTCTCTCCCAGCCAGTTGAAGTGCCGTTCCAGACATCTTTGCCGACATTGTGCCAGAGTGTTTTGCCTGTCTTCGCATCAAAGGCGACCATGCCGGAATCTGGTTTCCCGCCGACCATCACGATGAGTTTACTGCCTTCAAGAATGGGCGTGGCACCAACGCCGAAGAACCCGGGAGGCACGTCGAACTCCTGCAGGCAGTCGTGATGCCAGATCAGGGTGCCGTCTTTGATGTTGAGGCAGTATAGTTTTCCCTGTGCTCCGAAGGTGTAGCAATACTGTTCTGTCAACAGGGGCGAACAGCGGGGGCCATTGTTATATCCATAGGGGTCGCGGAAATCAGAGTCGTAGGCGTACTTCCAGAGTTCTTTGCCTGTATCTGCCGCCAGACATTGAATGACTTCCTTGCCCTCATCGTCCCCTTTTTCCGGACGATGGTGGATCACGAGGCGATTCCCCAGAACAGAGGGGGCGCTGTAACCAGTGCCAATACTTTTTTCCCAGAGCAGGGGAGGCCCTGACTGGGGGAAACTGTCGATCAGACCTGTCTCTGCTGAGATGCCTGTCTGCTCTGGACCGAGAAAGTAAGGCCAGTCTCCCGTTTTGACAGCCGGTGGTTGTGCCAGAAGCGACGCCGTTGGCTGGCCAGTTTGAGGCGTGGGTAAAGACAGGTTCAGCAGCAACACCATTCCCAGGCAGACGCGGATACAGGTTTTTCGGTTGAGATGATTCATGAGTGAGTCTATTGCTTTCATCAGTAAACCAGTCAAAGGCAGGAGGTCAGGGAAGTTGGTAGACTTTATAAGTACGATTCTGATAGATCGGGTCGATGGTTGTAAAGGGGCCCAGACGTTTTACCAGCAGATACGTAATGCCGGTCTTCTGCTGCAATGCCTGTAAGGCACGATCATCGAAGCCCTCATTATAGTATTCCTGGCCCCATTTTCGTAGGTATTTGAGGCGTCGATTCCATTCTACAATGCCGCTCGCGTCCTGGGGGCAGTCTTTATAGGTCACATATTCGGGACGCTGGGCATACCATTTAAAATCGGTTGCATGTGCCGGGGTTAGAAAGAGTGATTCTTCCGGCGTATGATCTCGAATCCATTCACAGGCGTCGATCCAGTCAGCCCGCTGCTCGGGAGTCATCTTGTGAATCGGCGGGTGGTTCCAGGCGGAATAAAGTGTGCCTGAAAAGATTCCCAGGCAGAGAACTGCCAGAATCGTTTTACGTAAAGCTGGAGGCAGCCAGGCTGGTGTGGTTTTCTGTTCTGAATCAACGTGCAAATATCGCTGGATCAGATGAAATATGGCCACGGAGAATGCCAGCGGGAGTAAGGCGTCGAACAGACGAAAGGGATAGAATTTGAGCAGCGACATGCGAAATGCATAATAGGGCATTTCGCTGGCAGGTCGAGGGCCGGCACCCAGCAGAATTCCGATGCACGCCAGTCCTACAGTGCCGATGATAAAAAACTGAAAGAAGCGACTGGTAAACGACGGGCTTTCCTTACGCGCCAGAAACAGCCAGGTCACCAGCAGAACCGCATACATCAGGTAGCTGAAGAGATTGAAATCCATGGGATCAAGGTGGTGCTTCAGTCGATAAAATACCTGGATATAATTGGCAGCGAAACTGTCTTTGGGGTCCCCTTGCATCAGTAACGCCAGGGAGGGGACCAGCCCGGGCAGCGAACAGAGCAGGAGGCAACCCAAGGCAGGTATCGCGGCTTTGAGTGAATGGACCAGTGTTTTGCGATGCAGGTTCTTTCTGTTGAAAAAAGCCAGGCAGGCCAGTGCAAACAGACTGCAGGCCAGTGACCAGACTCCAACGACTGGATGCCAGGTGATGGTCAGTCCGGCATAGATTCCGGCACGGTTCCAGTTTTGCTCACAGGCATTCGCAAGTGCCAGAAAAAGGAAACCATATGCGAAGACTTTCGATTCAATTCCGCCAATGATCCATTCCCCGGAGAAGTTCCCGATCGCTGCGAGCGCGAGATAGAACCAGGCCGTGATTAAAGGGGCCCAGAACCCGGGACACAAAATGTTGATCAGACGATACCAGCCAATTGCCAGCAGCAGGAACCCTGCAATTCTGCCCAGCACTGCTGTCAACGGAAACGACAGAACCTGTGTGACCGCGCCGACAGTCTGGAAGAAAAAGAGATGCGCGTTGGATGATTCGAGAAAGAAGTCATCGGCGCACCACTGTGGATTCCAGTAATGACGTGCCTTCGTGAGGTAGTGCGGTTCATTCGTGCCGGGAACCGGGAACCGCATGAAAGAATCGGCGGCAAACGATCCGCCGATTAATATTATCATGAGTATGGCTGGAGCCGGTATCTTCGTCGCTGTGGATTCAGAGGTCACTGAACTTGAGCACCTTGTTTAGCCATCAGACGTTAACCGGAATAGCGCCTGCCGGATCAGTATCTGGTAGTCTGTTCCGGAATCCAGTTTATTTTTTCTTCGTTTTCTTCTTTGCTGTTTTTTTGGCCGCCGCTTTGGGAGCGGCTACTTTTTTGGCAGAAGTATTTGCAGCGGTAGCTTTTCCTGCTGTTTTTTTAGCCGCTTTTTTCTTTGTACTTTTTTTGGCAGCTGCTTTCTTTTTGGTGCCTTTTTTGGCTGGATCGCCGAAGATCTTGTCGTAATTTTCCCAGAACTTGGGAGTGGTACCTGTTCGAACAATCGGGCCGCTCATAATCTCGCTTCTCCATTTCGAATCTGAATTCGCCAACTGGCTATTTCAAACGCAACACATTTCGTCAAAGGTTAGTGATCATATTATAACAAGAGTTGGTGGTCTTGTCTTTTCTGAGCGGTGATTCTTTCGATCTGACTCTGAATTGTCAAGTCTGTTCACAATGATCGACCAGTGGCGGGGCGTCAAACGTCTTTTGCAGTTCATCCGCCCGGTGTCGAATCGTGTTTAATAACTGATTCAACTGCACTTCTGTTGTCAGGGGATTCATGACAGTGATTCGGAATGCCGCCTGTTCATTAATCACGGAATGCACAATATAAAATTCTCCGGATTCAATCAACTGCCGTCTCAGCTTGAAATGGAACAGGTTCTGCTGTTCCCTCGACAGGGCATTGAGCCAGTCGGACTGATAGCGGAAGACGACGATGTTGCATTCCGGTTCGTGAAGCGGTGTAAAATCGGATGCCTGCTGGAGCAAATCATAAAATGTCCGGGTGGTGGCAAAGGTGATATCGACGAGATCAGCAAACAGATTTTTGCCAAACAGTGACCAGATCCCCCAGAGTGCGTAGCTGTTGGCACGCTTGGTACATTCGATGGTCCGCAGGCCGATATCGTATTCCGCGATTTCAGGGGCAGAGGGATCGAACAGGTAAGCGGCCTGCTGCTGGAAGGCTGAGAACTGATACGCTTTATTTTTGTAAAAAAGAAATGCGCTGAGGGCGGGCATGAACATCATCTTGTGGGCATCGAAGACTACGCTGTCAGCCCGGTGCAGACCGGCAGTTAAATGTTGATGCTGCTTTGAGAAACAGGTAGGGCCGCCATGCGCGGCGTCGACGTGCAGCCAGAGATCATGCTGTTCACACAGATCAGCGATTTCATTCAAAGGATCAAATGCACCAATCGGCGTGGCACAGGCACAGGCGACGACGGCGATGATGGTTTTGTTTTCTGCCTGGCAGGTGAGAATCAGTTGCTGGAGCGCAGCAGGATTCATTTTCCGCCGTTCATCCAGGGGGACCTTGATAATATTGTCTGCTCCGATGCCTAGTATGCCTGCGGACCGGGTGACGCTGTAGTGTGCATCGCTGGAGACCAGGATCACGGGGGCTGCATCCAGTTTTGCCTGCGGTCCCTGTGACCAGAGCTCAGGGCATTTCAGATTGCGGGCTGCCAGTAATCCTGTCAGATTTGCCAGCGAACCTCCATGAGTCACCAGGCCGGCGAATGTACCTGGGGTGAAACCGATTTCACGTCCCAGTGATTCAATCAGAGCCAGTTCGACGGCAGTGGCCCAGGGCCCCATTTCATAGACGGCCATCACCTGATTGGTCACGGAGACAATGGCTTCGAACAGACCAGCGAGGGGGAGAGAAGCGGGGACCTGATGACCGATATAACGGGGATTCTGCAGGTTATGTCCCCGGTCCAGCATGGTCTGAGCGAGTTGACGAAAAGCGGCGTCAGTCTGAGGGATATCCAATTCCCCCGCATTCTTCCCAGGGGCCTGGTTGAGTTGCTGCAGCGCTGCTTTGAAGTTGTCGACAGGGTGCGCCCAGTTGAGAACGTTTGTTGTCTCAAGTTGCAGGGAACGGGCATGGTTTGTGAGTAATTCACTTAAAGTCTGGCTGGCCGTCTCCAGTAACTCAGGGGAATAAATCGCCTGGATTCGGGATCGGGCCGCGGATAAATCGGGGGCTGCTTTGGTCATGCGTGTTTCTTACTGATTACAAATTCAGATCGTACGCTGAAAAAAATCAGCGTACTTGCGTGAATATTGTAGCTGTTTCTCAGCGTGCGGGAATGTGTACAAAACGAAATCGAACGGTTCCGAGCAGATCTGCAGAAGCAGTCATACAGAAGAGAGTTCTAAAAGCGAAATGGTTCGGCGTTCATTTCGTAACCGGGGTGCATGCAGATATTAATCAACAGTCCCAGCGCCAGGCAGGTACTGAGCATACTGGTCCCCCCGTAACTCATCAGGGGGAGCGTCATCCCGGTGATAGGCATCAGTCCGACGGTCATGCCGGTATTAATTATCGTCTGTGAAGCCAGGAGTGTCACGATACCGACAGCGACGAGACGCCCGAATGGTTCACGGGTCGCCGTAGCGATCTGGAGACCGCGAATATAGAGCGCAGCAAAGACCAGGACGGTAAACAGGCAGCCCATCATGCCGAAGCGTTCGCCGACCAGGCAGAAAATGAAATCGGTTCGTCCCGCGGGAAGGTGGTACGCAGCGGGATCGTCGACAGGCATGCCGGCGATTTCACTCCCCCAGACACCCCCCAGTGCCAGCATCTGCTTGGACTGGTAGAGATGGTAGCCGTCACCTTTGGGTAACTCGCCTCCATCCTGTTGTGTGAACAACGCGACGATACGTGATTTCTGTTCCGGGTTCATCTGCAGCCAGAGCAGGGGGAGTGTGCAGATTCCCAGGATCACGATGGTGACCAGATGTCGGGGACGTGCTCCCGCGGAAAACAGCATGGCAAACAGAATGGGAAAAAAGAGGAGCGATGTTCCCAGGTCTGGTTCGCGCAGAATCAGAAATACGGGAACGCAGGTCAGGATAAAGGGAACAATCAGTCCCGGAATCCGTCGATAGTTCTTGCGATACATCAGGTAATGTGCGAGAGCGAGGATATAGGTGATCTTCGCGAGTTCGGAAGGTTGGAACTTGAAAAATCCGAGTGGGATCCAGCGACGGGATCCGTTGACCGCGGGAATAAAAAAGACGGCGATCAGGAAGAGCAGCGTACCTAGAAAGAGAGGATAGCTGATGCCGCGCAGATTGCGGTAAGGAAACAGGATCGTCCCACACAGGGCGGTCAGCGAGATCAGGATCCAGATACACTGTTTCTGGAAATAATTTCCCTGGCCGACCAGTTCATCTCCGCGCGCAATGCCTGCCAGACCGCATCCCATCAGAATCAGGATGCAGCAGAGAATCGACCACGGAATTCTACGAATACCAGTATGGATCATTGCGAGCTCAAGCACCGGGTATTGAAACGAACAGGCGTTTTTTAGCGAAAATCGGCAGATCAGGAAAGAGGGATCTTTTTTTGATGAAGTTCGCCGGGGTGGAATTGGATTACGGGTGTCAAAGCTTTGTAAATCAGCTATTCTTTCAGTGTCAGTTACTCATTTTTCCGTCATGATCAATCGTTTTTCATGTTTCATTCCCTGTTAAGAGCCTGTTCAAAATATCCTGTCACTGCGGCTTATATTGCCTGTGCAGTCGGGTTGTTTCTGGCGGTACAGATTTACAGAGTCGATCATGGTATCTCCCATGAGGGGAGTTTTGACGATGCGCTGTGGAAATTAGGTGCTGTTCAGCCCCTTGTTTTTGTATACGATCATCCCCTGGTTGAAGAGAAAGAATATCCGACCGGGGGGCCCTTCGATCTGTGGTCGGGAGAATGGTGGCGCATTCTGATCAGCGGCTTTCATCATGGCGATGTGTTGCATCTGCTGTTTAACTGCCTGGCGATCGGATTTTTCGGCCGACTGATTGAACCTGTGATGAAGCATTGGGTTTACGCTGCGTTCCTGTTACTGGCGACCTATGTTTCCTTGCTGCCGGAATATTTTCTGGAACATTATCCCGTTGGTTTATCGGGAGGCGCTTTCGCGATGTTCGGGTTGCTGATGCTGCTCCGCCGCATTCATCCTGAAATCGCAGAAGTATTTACTGAACGTGAAATCAACTGGGGACTGGGCTGGCTGATTCTGTGTTTTATTTTAACGCATTTCGGTATTATGAATATTGCGAATGCCGCCCACGTTACCGGATTTGTCTACGGAATCCTGGCGGGGGCCGTTCTCATCAATCGCTCCCGCTTTGCAGGAACACTCCGATTTCTGTTTGTGTTGTCGCAGGTTTTGATTATCCCCGGTACCTATCTGGTATCTCATCCAGTCTGGAATGGTAAGTATTACTGGTACCTGGCGCGGCATGAAAATGATCTCGAGCAGAAGATTGCCTATCTGAAGAAGGGGATGGAACTGTCTCCTGGTGAACCGAAAATCGGGGCAGAACTGGCACTCAGTCTGTTTCGAACAGAAGAAGTACCGCTTCATTCGTGGGAGATTATGCTGCGATCGCTGGAACGCAATCGTTCCTATGATAAAGGGGTCGAGATTACGCGATTGATCTGGAAACAGTTCAATTCGGAACAGCAGAAGCAGAAAGCGCTCGCGATCGTCACAGATGTTTTCGGCGATGAATCCGATGCCTGGCTGGAGCGATTCCAACTGGATCAGTCGGCAGTGGCGTCAGCAGATGTGCCTTTACCAAAGTCAGGTCAACCCGGGAATGAGTTTCTGTTTCTGAGAGAAACGGATCGCCGTGTGGCTCCTCAGCCACGCGATCTGTCTGCGCCTCCCGTTGATCCCGGATCTCCTCAGAGTGCGATGGAGGGAGTGACGCTTTAGACCGTTTCCAGCTTTACCGTAGCGTCACAAGAATCATTTAGACCGAGTATAATATTGACAGACACTCTAGTTAAGTGTGATGTACTCCAGCTGGACCGTTTAATTGATCTTATTAATTAATCCGGGCAACTCCTGAAATCGGTAAAATCAGTATATCTGCTGTTAAGGTCAACTTTGGATGTCGTTTTTTAGCGACATCCCTGATTCCCGGAAGACAGTTTTCCGCGACTGCTTTACCTGACCTACTCTTTACGTAAACAAATCTGCTGTGATGCTGCGCTACAGGGTTTTTCGCGGAGAGAAATACGAATCTGTTGATCTCTCTCGTTTGGCCTTACCGGACAGCATATGATGTAATTAATCCCTCTTTCATATCGATCTGTTTATTATGGCTACAGCTTTGGAAAACCAAAACGACTCCAAAAATCAGAATCCTGACGAAGAGCAGACTGAAGATGCGGTCCTGGTTGATCGCTTTCCAGAAGCACTGCGTGTTTCGCGGTTCACGTTCTTCACGGTCTGTGTACTCTCCCTGTCCTTTGTGTTGTTCTGTTCAATGCCGCTCTGGCATACCGATATCTGGGGGCATTTGACATATGGTCAGCTGATCTGGGAGACCGGCAGCATTCCTGCGCTGGAACCGCTGGTTCCATTGTCGTCAGGGGTACCGTTTATTGATACCGCCTGGCTGTCGCAGATCTTTGCCTTTCAGACATTTGAAATCTTCGGTGTTGCAGGAATTAAACTGTTGTATGCCGCTGCGATTACTGCCTGCCTGGGCCTGTTGCTGTTCCGCGTGCAAAAGCGGACCACCAGTTTCTGGTGGGGGCTGGTTTGCATATCTGCTTTTTTGTTAAGCGACTGGAAACAACTGGGGATCGTACGACCTCAACTGGCAGGTCTGCTCTGCTTTGTGCTGCTGTTTACATTATTGAACGCCCGCCAATGGCGCAAGTTTTACTGGTTTTTGATTCCCGCGGTATTTGCATTATGGGCGAATCTGCATGGATCCTTCCCGGTGGGACTGGGATTGATTGGCTGTCTGCTGGTGGGGCGCGCAATCGATGTAGGCCGGAAGGCCGGTTCCTGGAAAGCGATGTTCAGCGACAGTGTTACGCGTCGTTATTTCCTGCTGCTGGAACTCTCTGCCGTAGCGGTCCTGTTTAATCCTTACGGTATTCAATTATATTCAGAAGTCTTCAGTTTTTCTTCCAACCCCAATCTGGAGGCCCTTATTGAGTGGAATCCTCTGACTCTGCGAATGTTCCAGGGGAAAACAGCGGCTGTACTGGCATTGCTGCTGGTGATCGCCAGCCGATTTACCCCACGCCGCATCAGTACTGCAGAAGTTCTGCTGCTGGTGGGACTGGGAGCGGCCGCCTTGTGGAGTTCGCGGATGGTACTCTGGTGGGCTCCCATCGCCGCCTATTACCTGGCGCTGCATGGTGCTGCGATTTGGGGACATAAACTCAAACAACTGGCTGATCCCGAGGCAGAAGAAGTGTATTGTGCCGGGAAATGGACTGTTGTTTCTGTGGGGATGGTCTGGATCTGTTTTGCGATTACTCCGATTGGCTCACAGATTCTGCACGGTAAACAGGTTGACTTTGAAAAGAGTGTCTCTGCTTCGACTCCCATTGGTGCTGCCGATTATCTCAAGGAAAAGAAAATTGAAGGCCAGCTGTTTAATGCCATGGAACTGGGAGACTACCTGCTCTGGGATGGCCCGGAGCAGGCCTCTGTTTTTGCAGACTCGCATGTGCATCTGCTGCCTCGCGAAGTCTGGGAACACTACTTGAGAATCGTGAATTCATCGGGTGATGCGGAAGAACTGCTGGAGCGTTATGGAGTGAATACGGTAGTTCTTGATTTACCCAGACGAAATACCCTGATGCGTCGTCTGGAACGAGGGGGAGCGTGGCGTATAGGGTATAAAGATGATCGTAGTGTCGTACTGATACGAAACAAACCGATCTAATAAACGACAACAAAGAATTATACACAAATCAAATCGTTCTAAATTTCAATCTATATAGAGATCTGTCATGAAATCACGCAAGTTGTCATCGAAAACCATGATTGCAGTTCAGGTTCTGGTGGTTATCGCTTTTTGCGGAGCCTATACACTGGGCTCACGTGATACCCGCCAGTCATTCAACAGTACGTTTCTGGATCAAACTTATTACCCGGAAGTGAAAATCGAGCGGGAAGTGCCTCTGCGGATTTCACCTTTGTATGACGATCCCTCCGTGGTAACCGATGAAGAACTGGCGGCGGTGCTGAAACAGGTTCGACCCAAGTTTCCACGAAAACATCTGAAGCCGAATCATGTCGAACATGCTTTACGTACCTGGAGTATTCATTCCACGTTTCAGGATCCGAGTGTCGTCTCGGGAGCCGAAATGTGTGATTTCCTGACCGATCATGGTCGCTACCTGGCATCGTGGGGTGATGAAGCATCCCCGCTGCTGATTGATCAGCCCAATGGGATTTCGATTCGTTGGGGCAGCCAGGTAGGAGGCTCGGTCCACCACGATCACTGGCTGGCGTCATTGACGGAAGCAGGCATTCATCGGGATGCCCCCGTATTTGCTCCGGCCCGACGTAATATGGATATCAATGATGTCATTCAACAGTCATTGCGTGACTTTCGTCTGGATGAACGGGAAATCGAATGGTCGGCGATGGCGTTTGGCTTGTGGATTTCTCCTGTCAAAGAGTGGCAGACGACCGATGGTCGGACTGTTTCGTTCGACCAACTGACACGTCGACTGATTCGCGGACATAAGAAGTATGGCGTTTGTGTGGGAACCCACCGGGTTTACTCCCTGATGCTGCTGATTCGCCTGGATGACGAGTTCGATATTCTGTCTGATGCTGCACGAGCAGAAGCATACGCCTACCTGGAGCAGGTGCGGGACCTGATCAGTGTGTGTCAGCATGAAGATGGGCACTGGCCTGCCAACTGGATGGAAGGCAAGGCGGCATTGACCAGTACAGAAGTCATTCCCGAATACAAAAATGTGATTGCTACGGGTCATCATCTGGAATGGCTGGCGATCGCTCCGAAAGAACTGCATCCTCCGCATGAGCAGATTGTGAAAGCAGCCAAATGGGTGATTAAGAATACCACTTCGCACACAGAAGAAAAAATTCTGCAGAAATATACTTTCTACAGCCATGTTGGCAATGCACTGGCACTGTGGAGGAATACGCATGCCGCCACGTTCTGGAAAGAATGGCAGAAGACGCATCCATATGTACCGGATGCGACTGCCGAACAGGACGAAGCGATTGAAGCCCCTAAGCCGACGCTGTAGGGGCATAGCGAACCGCGATTACTTTCCGCCAACCACGGTGAATGATGCTTTCGAGCCGGCTGGTTTGAAGAATTCAGCCTGCACGCCTTGCTCACTCCGGTTGGAAAGATCGATCAGCAGCGTCAGTTTATGGATGCCTTTCGACAGTTCCACCTCATTTACCGGCTGTGATTTCAGACGCTGTGAATCGATCCAGATGCGCGTTTCCTGAGCGGAATTGACGCGAATGCCAACGGTACCCGCCTCAGTGACATCCAGTTCGGCCTGCAGCAGAACCTGCGAGTCGGTGCTCAGACTCTTGAGTTCTTCGAAGGGAAGCAGACCTGCCACCATCGCATACTGGGGAACAAATGCAGTGGTCGGTGCCCGCAGGATATGCTCTTCGAACAGTTCTTCGTCCGGGTTTTGATTGGTCAGCAACAGGTTGGGGATCTCCCGCATGGCCAGCCAGCGTTGAATAGTCGGTTTGGAACGGATCGCATACGGACCCGGTTTGCCAAGTACGGACAGGTATTTGACAAGATCAAGCAGTTCATCACGTGTCAGGAATTTGGTGAGCCCCTGGGGCATGAGGGAGCCCCCTTCGGCTTCATCATCGATGTCATCAACGGGAATGACGATTTCTTTACCATTGGCGTCTTTGAGGATCACACGCTCCTCGTTGCGATCGACAATGATACCGCGAATGATTTTACCTTCGATGGTGACGATCACATAGGTCTGGTACGCTTCTTTGACTGCCTGGTTGGGGTAGAGAATGGAACGAACCAGGTAATCAACGGGGGAGCTGGCGCCGATGGGGCTGAGATCAGGGCCGACTTCACCTCCTGCTTTACTGACAGAGTGGCATTTCAAGCAGCTCAAATCGGCGCGGCGGAAAATCTGCTCGCCTCGTTCCGCATTCCCTTTGGCGATGACATCGGCGAGTAGTTGTTTGAATTCTTCTTCGGTGAGTTTTTTATCTTCGCCTGACATGCCGGCTGCTTTACTGAGGGCATCGCTCAGTGCTTTATCGCTACGGCCTACAGAGTACATGTAACGGAGTTGTTTCTTGGCGACATCTTCCGGTACTTTTTGTGTGGAAAGCGCGGCTGCGAGTTGATCAGCGGCGCCCTGGGTATCGAGGATTGCTTCAATGAACGGGGTTGGGTCGCCTTCCTTGGAAGTTGACATGATTTTGATGCCTGCGGTGATTGCCTGCTTGAGATCAAGGGTGACCAGGGCGGCTGCACCCAGGTAACGGATGTCGGCGGGGGAGTTTTCCTGAGTGAGTTTCTGCATGGCTTTGATGCTCTCAGGTCCGCCGATGGAAACAAGTGCATCGATGGCGGCCAGTCTTAATTTCTCATCGGTTTTGGCAGAGAGTGCCAGTTCCTGTAATTTGGCTGCTGCTCCGGAGACTTTCCATAAACCTGCCAGTTCAATCGCGATCTGGTTAACCGGGGGTTTGGCATCGATCAGTTTGCTGATGTCAGCCAGGGAACCGGCGGGTTTGATTTTTCGATTCTGAAACGCCTCTTTCAAAGCGATCAGCGATTTCTCTTTCACTTCGCCCTGGAACTTATCGTTGACGATCTGCTCCCAGATGAAGCCGAGTTCTTCCGGATTTCCTTTGCGGCAGATCAGTTCGATGATTGTTCCCTGACGAGATGCCGGGACGCGGCCACTCTTGAGGAGCTTCATCATAGGGGAGACGCTGCTCTGGGCTGTGGCTGGACTTTGAACAGCCAGGTTCAGGAACAACGTGATCACTGAAAGGGTCAAGGCGGAAAAAATACGGGATCGAATTCTCATTATGTAACTAACTCTGCATAAAGTGTGAAAATATGACAGGCTGTCAGATGGCCTGGCATCAAAGGAATTTCAGGCGAGGGAAACCATCCCGGAGAACGTTTTGACTCCGGGATGGTTGCTGATTCCTTCAGGTGTGACTCGAAAAACTATTTAGCTTCCAGACGTTTTTCGAGGGTATCCATCGTTTCTTTCAATGCGTACTCCAGGTAGTAATCCTGCGGATGAATCAGCGATTCCACAGCGATCTCAAGTGCGCGGGGATCGTGGTAAAAGCTGAGTGCACGAATGGCTTCCAGCCGAACCCGTGGGTTTTCATCATTGATCTGAACCTGCAGCTGGTCCAGGGAGTTATCAACGCGATCGCGCCAGTAACAGAGGACCCGCGTGGCAGCGGCTCGTGCTTTGGGTTCGGGTGACTGCAGCATCTTTTTCAGAAAGTCGACATCAACTACGTCCAGGCTCTGACGGACCCAGAGCGCTTCCAGCAGATTGTGCTGATAGTTTTCGTCCTTGGGATCCAGGCTGTCCACCCATGTATTGAGTGCCGCGATGACTTCATTGGTGTCACGCACACGTAGTTCACGACGCACCCGGTAACGAACCTGGTCCTCGTAGGTTTTCAGCAGATCGAGCAATTCCGGAACGGAAGCGTCTGCGATATTCGGATCTTTCAATAAAGGTTTTTTCGAATAGGTGACACGCCAGATACGACCGTGTTGTGCATCGCGGTTGGGGTCGCGGATGGAGTGCTGCATGTGCCCTACGAGCGGGTTGAACCAGTCAATCAGGTATAATGCACCATCGGGGCCGAACTGCAGATCGACAGGTCGGAAGTTGGTGTCGGTCGATTTGACCAGTGGTTCGACCGGATCGGCGGCGAAGCCGGAACCATCTTCTTTCATTTTGTACTGCAGCACCCCATGAAAGCCGATGCAGTTATTCAGCAGATAATTTCCCTGGAGTTCATCAGGAAACTGGCGGCTGGAAACGAATTCACAACCGGCGGTCGGTCGCCATTGTTTTTTCAGGAAGTGTTTCATGCCGGCATGCTTGCGTGGGTAATCCACGTCGCCTGAATAAGCGGTTCCAAAGTAATTGGCTCCGCCGGACGCGTCGGCGACAAAGTTCTGTCCCCAGCGATCGAAGACGTGACCCCAGGGATTGGCATAGTTGTATGAGACAAAGATACTCGTTTTTTCGGTTCGAGGTTCATAGCGGAAGATACCCGCATTCTTGACTCGTTGTGGTCCATAGGGGGTTTCGACCTGACTGTGGTGAAACGTTCCTTCCTGGAAGTAGAGTCCGCCACCGGGACCCCAGGTAAAGGCGCTGATGGAATGATGGGAGTCAGCGGAATCGAATCCATGCAGGACGATTTCCTTAAAGTCAGCGTGATCATCGCCATCGGTGTCTTTCAGGAAGATCAGGTTTGGTTGCTGTGCGACATAGACTCCGCCATCTCCGAGTTCAATTCCCGTGGGCAGATGCAGGCCATCTGCGAAGATCGTCTGTTTATCGGCACGTCCGTCGCCGTTCGTGTCTTCGAGGATCAGAATTTTGTCATCGACTTCTTTGCCTGGCAGGTACATCGGATAGGAAGCCATTGTGCAGACCCAGAGGCGGCCTTTACTGTCGAAGGCGAACTGCACGGGGTTTTTGAGATCGGGGAACTCGACTTCGGAAGCGAACAGATTGATTTCGAACCCTTCTGGTAATTCAAAGTGTTTTTTCGATTCCTCCGGAGACGTGATTTTAATAGACGCGGGGTCTTTGACATTGGTTTTGATATCAGCGAAATCGCCCGTGTTGCTGTCATCAATTTTTACAGGGACGTTTTTACCTTGTGCCACTGCCCAGATGCGTTTGTCGCGATTGGCGATCATTTTACGGAGCTTGGCAAACTCGGCGGGGAAGTTGACTACTCCGAACGGTTCTTTGCGACCGCCGTAAATATAGTAGCCATTGACGGCGCGATAGTCGTACCAGAACTGTTTATTTTTCTCCAGAACTTCTGCGCGGAGTTTTTTCATGTCTACTGTTGAGCCTGATGTATCACGTGGTCCGAACAGCGCTTCATCGATGACGGGGGCAAGTTGCTGGTAACCGTAATCAGTCAGGTGGATGCCATTGAAGGTTAAAGGGTGGTCATCCGATTCCATCAGCTTTTTGCTGGGGGTGAAAAGATCGACAAAGATCACATTTTTCTCTTTAGCGATTTTTCGCATCGCGTCGGTGTAGAGTTGGATGCGTTCGTTGTTTTCCTTGCCATCCGTCAGACCGGGGCGATTCAGATTTTCATTGGCGATGGGAGAAAAAAGAACCAGCTGCGGGTGAGATTTACCGTTGTATTTGGCGGCCAGTGTTGTATCGATGAAGTTTTTCAGGTCCTCTTCAAATTTGGGGAGTCCTGCTTTTCCACCGAAAGATTCATTGAACCCGAAGCAGGCAATGATCACATCTGCTTTGTGATCTTCGAGGTTATGGCCGTGGTCCTGAAAGTCTTTGGAACGGGGGCGCAGTGTGAGTTCATCAGCCGACCAGCCCAGGTTTCGTACGACCAGTTCCTTGTCAGGGAAGCGACTGTGGAGCAGGGTTTCAAAATAGCCTGCGTCCTGCATGCGCTCCGGAAACGTATTGCCGATCAATACAATATGATCGTGTGGTTTCAACTCCAGTTTCTGGTCGGCTGCGATGACCTGTTCTGGTAATACTGCCGCCAGGCACGCTGTGATCAGGCACAGGGCAATTTTTATAGATATCTTCACTGTTGTGGGCTTTCTTCTAGGACTTAAAAGGCAGGAGACCCTGAGGGTAATTTTGTGAACCAAATTTTCGGGATTGTAATTTTGGTATATCGATCCAAACTCTAATTTTGTAGCATGTGACTACCTATGTCAAATCAAAGCAAGAGGTTGTAATAAATGACCTGGTACTATGGGCAACAGTAGATTACGGGGAATTTGAGTGTATGAAGTACCACTTTGCTTCCACGAGAGGGAATATTAAACAGTTCCGCATAGATACTACGCAAAAGTCGCAGGATTCAACAAATGAATCCTATCCGCAAGTTTCTGACAATGCATCTATTAAATTAATAATCGAAAGTATTCCAGCGGGCGTGGTATATCGGTCTGGAGAAACGCTCTTCATTAATCAACGTTCCGAAGAGTTATTAGGGTACTCGAACGAAAATCCAGAATTGTTCGAACAGAATCTGGAGCGGCTGTTTGAACTGAAGGAGACGAATGCGGAACCTCAATCAGGTTTCAGCGAATCCGGACAGTCCGAGATCTGGCTGCAACACCCTGATGGTGTTCAGCATTTGTGCGAAGTCAAATTGCCGAATAACCCGGAACAACAACTCTGGTTGTTGAGCAGCATTTCTACGCAACGGCAAAATGAGCGATTACTGAAAATATTAACTCAAGCGACCAGTGATGTCACCGGCGATGAATTTTTTAAACGTCTGGTACAGGAATTATCTCGCGCTTTAAAGATGAAATGTGTCTGCCTGGTTCAGCATCACAATAAACAGCGTGCGAAGTGTAAAACCTTTGGCATATATCTGGATGGTGAGTTAAGGCCTGACTTTGAATACGATGTCGCTGGCACTCCGTGTGAACATGCTCTTGGAAGAGATCCCTATTCCATTCATGAAGGAATCACCAGGCTGTATCCTGAAGATGAATTTCTTGTCATAAATGGAATTGAATCGTATTTCAGTCTCCCGATGATCGACAAAGATGGAGAGGTTCAGGGGCATCTGATGCTGCTGGGAGACCGTCCTGTTTATGAAGATCTATGCAAGCTTCCAGTCATCAGAAATTATACATACCGGGCAGCTGCTGAATTCAGTCGTGCGCAGGCGGAAAAAAAACTGCAGGAAAGCGAACTGCGAGTTACGATGGCAGCCCGGGGGTCGTCTATCGGTTTCTGGGAATACGATCTGACGACAGGCCAGGTTCATTTCGATGAGCACTGGTATACCATGCTGGGGTATGAGCCCGGCGAATTTCCGGATTCGTTTGCCAGACTGCAGGATCTGAAGGATCCAGCAGAAATCGAGGCTGAAATCAATAAGGCGTGGACTCAAATGATTCACCCTGATGACTATATGACTTCAGTGAAAGCCCTTAACGATTACATATCAGGTAAAGCGAACTCTTATGACGTCGAGGTTCGCATCAGGAAAAAAGACGGTGCATGGAAATGGGTATTTACACGGGGCAGAATCTCAGCTTACAGCCCACAAAAAGATCCTCTACAGATGATTGGTACCCATATTGATATTGATGATCTGAAGCGTTCCCAGCAGATACGCCTGGAGAGTGAAGCCCGCCTCCGCATTATTATGGACCAGATCCCCGCAATTCTCTGGACGACTGATCTGGATAATATATATACATCGATCGTAGGAGCAGGCCTGAACCAGTTGGGGATTCAACCGGCCGAGACCGTGGGGAAAGGCATCTCAAATTTCCATAAATCGCAGGAAGTGTCTGCGAATATGGCCGCGATGCATCAGCGAACCCTGAAAGGTGAATCAGTTCGATTCGAACAACAACTGGAAAATACCTACCTGGATATCCATATCGAGCCTTTACGGAATTTAAAAGATGAAATAATTGGTTGTATCGGGCTGGCGATTGATGTCACAATTCGCAAGAAAACAATTGAGCAGTTGAACCGGCAGCGGATATTATTACAGACCATTTTCCATTCCGTGACCGATGCCATGATCGTAACGGACCGCAGCCATCATATCGTGATGTGTAATGAGTCGATTCAGATCCACTTTCGTTGTCAAGAGGCGGATCTACTGGGCAGGCCGGTGCGCGAACTCATTTTTTCTTCCAGTAAGTACGAAGAGCAATTCAACCGGGTGTCGTTTCCTAATACCCGGGTATTAAAACCGTTTATCGTTGAGTATGTGCGTGCCGACGGTTCCTGTTTTCAGGGGGAAACGATTGTCACCCCGTTAAGGCGATCTGATAACCAGATTACCGGGTATATCAAAGTGATCCGGGATATCACCGATCGTATTCAGATTGAAGAAGAAAAAGACCATCTTCACGCACAGATGCTGCATTCCCAGAAACTGGAGAGCCTGGGAGTCCTCGCAGGGGGAGTCGCGCATGACTTTAATAATCTGCTTCTGGCGATCCTGGGGAATACGAATCTGGTGTTGATGGAACTGGATGAAGAATCTCCAGTGAATCCATATGTGAAAAGTATTGAAATGGCCGCGCGTCATGCTGCAAAAATCTGCGAACGGCTGCTGGCGTATTCCGGGCAACGTACTTTTGCCTCAATGACGTTTAATTTAAATCGAGTGATCCAGGAAACTGTGGAGATCATGAAATCGATTGTTTCTCCGAATGCGTATATTGAGCTGGATCTGTCTGATGAAGAATTAATGATTCATGGCGATGTCGGGCAGATCGAACAGGTGGTTCTGAATCTGCTGACGAATGCATCTGAAGCGATTCAAAACCGGGCAGAATCAGGCAGAATCGCTATTCGCACCGGCGTCACTCAACTGGCGAAGAATGAATTTTCAGAATATTATTTCTGTGAAAATGGCGCACCCGGAAAGTTTGTCTATTTCGAAGTAGAAGATAACGGGAACGGTATGGATATTGACTGCCAGTCCAAAATGTTTGATCCGTTTTTTACCACCAAATTTACCGGTCGTGGGCTCGGGCTGGCGGGCGTATCAGGAATTATCAGAGGACATCAGGGAGGTTTACGTGTAAAGTCCATTATTGATCAAGGTTCCTGCTTCCGAGTGATCTTACCTCTGACAGCCGAAGCGTCTACCGCTGCCGACGATGAGGGCAGTGGCGAAAATATTTTACCTGTAGAAGCTGGTTCCATTCTGGTCATTGATGATGACAGTGCTGTTTGTAATGTCGTAAATCGAGTATTGAAACGGTATGGTTTTTCCGTGCTGACTGCTTTTTCGGGAAGTGAAGGCGTAGAACTCTACGAGAAGCATCGTGATGAAATCAGCGCGGTGCTCCTGGATATGACCATGCCAGGATTAAGTGGCGTCGAAACGTTTGAACTGCTCCGCAAGAAGGGGATTGACATTCCGGTGATACTGACCAGCGGCCTCAGTGAGACAGATATTTCAGAACAGATGCAGGGATCCGAGATCGTTCATTTCCTGAAGAAGCCTTACAAGCCTCAAAAACTGGTGAATGTGATCAGTAAATCACTGATCAGGCAGCAGATTCAGGATGATGCCACCAGCTAGGCAGTGTCTAGTTTTACTGTAGCGTCTCCCTGGCCAGTCGGACCGAGTAAACTACACTGAAAGATGCGATGGTTAAAATGCGCATCGCTCTGAAAGCAGAGCAGCATCATTGCAGCAGTAACAGCTGTAATTGATCAGCGTATTGATTTAAAACAATCGCCAGAATCAGAAGCAGGCCGGCCACCAGATCACTTCTGCCGAAATGATCCGCCCTGCCATGAGAGCGGACAAATTCAAAAATGGCGCCGGTGGGGCAGCCATAGTGACAGTAAGCCTGTGGGACAAACAGGGATGCAATGAGTCCTGCGACTGCAATCACAATCGAAGCGATTCCCGCGGACGCCAGCAGATAGGCATCAAAGGCTTCCAGTTCTGCCAGATCAACGGGGAGTCTTAAAAACAGAATCGTGAGGATCAGTCCGATTAATAAAGCGGGGATCCACCGCAGTGCCCGTTTGATATCCGGTCTGATTTTCCATTTGGACCGAGCGGGGAGTACTCTCCCCAGAAATTCCTGTGCGGTCCCATGCGGGCAGATGCTCTGGCAGTACACATTGCGTCGGGTTGTCCAGGGAATGAGCACGGCCACTGCGGCCAATACAACCAGGCCGAAGACTGTTCTCCAGGGAACCGTATACCGGGCCCAGCCGGCAAACAGTGATTCCGCCAGTAGATCTCCGGTCCAGAAACCCAGATAAATCATGGCGACGAGCTTATACAACTTTCGCAACCAGTGAATCCGCTTAAGCCGCGTGAAGGTAATCAGGCAAGCACCGATACAAAACGCAATAATGGTTGCATCTTTTGCGCGGAACAGGAAAGGGGGATCTGCCTGAATCTGCTGTTCGGAGGAGCGAATTCGATGCGCGATGGCATGCGCGATGCCCATACTGGTCATGGTGGCGCCGGAAACACCTTCGATCTCCCCGGACCGGAGGTCCAGAGCGGCGATTTGATTCCAGCCATAATCTTTCCAGAGGTTCATCCAGTACTCATTCTGACGGACATCATTCACGTGAGATGTGGTGTCTCCACTGCTGCGGATTGAGATGCCGACGATGTGGTCTGTCTGCGAGTTAAAAACAATCAAGGTGTCTGAGGGGCCGCAGTAGCCGATAATGTCGTCGGAGACAGGCGAAGTGCGGATGGCGTACCCAACAGTTCTCTGTTTTTCATCCAGTACAAACAGCCCCATCCGTTCCGAGTGATCGACTTGCAGTGAATGAGCGGCGGGAATGAATTTCTGAACTTCCCGCAGTTCGATGGGAGCCTTACCCTGCACGCGCAGTCGTACAAAGTAGTCCCTGATGAGACAGACAATGAGAACCAGGATGGTAATGCGGTAGAGTTTGAGAGAGAGTGACTTGAATTGACTGGCGCGCCGTTTCGGTGATGGTGGCTTCACAGCTTGCGGTAAGTCTGTCATCCTGTTCTCATCGGCCCAGGCAAGCTGCTTTTGCCTGGGCCGTTTATCTCTGGTGTTGGTTTCAAGCGACGGTTGAACGGAACTCTGATTACAGGGGGCGCGAGGTCAGTCAGCAGGCAGGACCTGGATCGCATCGGCGTGTACATTCCCGTCCACACCCTCATTGGACATGACGACTTCAATCTGCTGACCTTTCTCGAATTCAAAGGTGCCTAGAGAAATAAAGCCATTCTTCAAAGGGGGTTTGATTCTCTGATTGATCTTTACCGTTTTGGAATCCTGGGGTGAGTGAATTGTGACCGGGGTATTCGTCGCGCGGTTTTCATGATGTCCGTACGAAAGACGCACTTCGTATTTTCCGGTTTTTTCCACCTGGAATTTGAAGTGGATCTCGGCTTTTTTACCTTTGCCATGATAGACATAGTGATTGCCGACAAAACCTTTCAGACCTTCGCCTTTTGTCCATGTCCCGACGAACTGCACATTGTTGCTTTCGTCATCGATGACCAGCCCGGGAAGTGTAGTCGGATCGATATAGGCATCGATAACGGGAGGCAGTTCTTTCGAGTCTTTCGAGATATAAAACTCTCCATCGATGGTATCGCGGCGTTCAACCCCCTTGCGGGCCATCAGTTTTTCGAGGTCCTGATAGTAGTCTGTATAAACTTCGCGGGGACTGCAGTCTTTTTCGGTGCAGACTGCTGCCGCTTTACCGACGACTTCGCCCATCATGCCCCCCGTTTTCATGACGCGTACCGTTCCGAGTGCCTCATGTGTCACACTGATGCAGCGCCCGGCCATGAACAGGTTTGGGATATTCCGAGAGTAAAAACATCGATAGGGAACCGGATAACCGAACCTGCGGTCGACGCGACTGTCAAACACAGCCTGCGAAATGAAAGGGTCTTTCGGGTACTTCTGCATGTATTGCTTTTTGGGGTAGTGTAAATCGATGGACCAGGTGCTGGGGACACAGCCATCCGGAAAGGCGATTTTATTTACAATGTCTTTTTTACGTAGAATAACGTCGCCGCGGAGCATACGAGATTCGCGTGGTCCGCCTATGAAGGCCATCCAGGTTAATTCCGCGTTGGCATGTTTGTCTTTACCCCCTTTGTTTTTTATGGCATTCCAGGCACCATAGACGGCACGGAAATTCCAGTCCCGCATCGATTCCAGGTCTTTGATCGGATCTTTATCAAAGCCGCTCTCCCAGAACCATTCACCGTGAAAGCGCTTGGGGTAGGGGAAGTCTTCCATATTCAGGTTGAGGGCCCAGCTGACATCCGGGAATGATTTTTCTGTATCGGCTTCTTTCCAGGTCCACATGTTGCTCATGCCCATGTGGCCTTTTTCGTGTGTATAATAATCCGCTCCCGCTAAATATCCGATTTCACCGTGACCGGTACAGTCCGCGAAGAGGGAACCGAGAAATTCCGTACGCTTGCTGGATCTGGTGTTGAAGGCGGTGACGCTCTGGATCGATTCTCCCTCTTTTTTCACCGCATAAGCACGCGTATTGAGGAACAGATCAATGTTTTTTTCGGCGCGGACTACATCCTCTTTCAATTTGTCGCCGTACTCTTCATAAGTGCCGGGAGAGGCAGCAGCCGAATCGGCAAATTCTGCGATGATCTCGCCGATATGAGGATATTTCCCACGTCGTACCAGCCCCTGTGCCCAGACACGGACTTCCGAACTCCCGTTTCCACCCAGTACAGGGCGATCCTGAATCAACGCGACCGAACATCCCATGCGGGCTGCGGAGATCGCGGCTCCCATGCCGGAATATCCACCACCAACCACTACCAGATCATATTTCTTTGTTTTTTCCGGCTGAGCGGGCAGGCCGAGCATGCCTTTGCGCCACTGATCCATGGGGGACAGATCGTTGGGGGGTTGATAGTTAAGATCTTTGGTAAACAGTATGGCGTCACAACGGCCTTCAAAGCCTGTCAGGTCGTGGAGCGTCAGTTTGACTTCCGGTTTGGTGATCTCCACGGTGCCGCCATCGTGCCAGAACCATTTGGCACTCTTTGTTCCGAAAGTCTCATCTAATGGTTTGCCATCAATGGCCAGTTGGAAGCGACCTGGCGCTCCCTTGGCCTGCCAGGGAGCAACCCAGTCTTTTGTGCGCACCAGAACGCGGTATTTTCCTGTTGAAGGAAACGAGACGGTTGTTTCTGCGTCTGCCACCGGCTGGCCCAGTCCATGCGCCAACAGATAGGGAGATCCCATGATGTTGATAAACTGCGTGTCCAGTTTCCAGCCACCATGCTGATCGAAACTCTCTGCTTCCACCAGAACGCCTTCGACTGGCTGTGAAGCGGCTGCGTACGGGACCGGGAACAGTGTGATCGCAAGCACTGCGAATACAGAAAGGGTTTTAGCCGGGTAGCGCATTCTCACAGACTCCTGCCATTGATTTCGTTGAGTGTGATTTATTGAGTGTACATCTCACTCGTCTTAAAGCGGATTTGATCCGAAATTAACATCTGATGAGATTATAAACCCGGTATCGAATCAATTGCAAACAGGCGGTCGTGCGAAATGCTGGAGCGAACTGTTAAATAATGTTCTTAATTATTGGGCATGCTTACCCAGAAATTCCAAAAGCTGCGTATCAGAGACTTCGGCCTGGTTTGAGAACGATTTTCCCTTTAAAGAAGCAGGCACAACAGGACGCTGAAAATGAACATAGTCAAATCCAGCGACCAGATCGGGGCGACCGTTGCGGATGACCTGGTTATTCTGCTGCGGTGGTTTCAGACGCGAGGCTGTTGAGTAGTCTGAATAAACCGTGAGCCCCACCTGCAACTGCTCAGGCATGTCAGTGCGACGATATCGCTGATGGATATTCCAGTTTCCTTCCGGTGTTTTTTTCAGCAGGATGAAGTCATTACCAATCCGAGCAATCTGTATCATCGCGGCTGGCGTTCCTGCGTCGGTGACTGCGAGCGTCGATCGACTGTTGACCGTGGTCTTGACTTCAAACTGAAATGAGCCTGGTCGATTCGCAGCGCCAAGAGAGAGGAAGATATAATTCTCGCCACCTGGTTTCCACGTTTGCGGAGTGACATCGCGGGGAGTTCGGATCATGAGGCCTGCCAGTGAATAATTACGGCGCGGTGCGCCATCGCCATCCCGTCGCGCGACGCGGATACTGGAGGTGACCACAAAATCTCCTTTGACTTCTTTATAGACCAGAACTCCCCGATAGTCCATGTACCAGGTACTGCTGTAGGGGACCATGACCATCCAGCCCGGTTTGGTTTTGGCGATATCAAATTTCTCGAGCTGGTCGGCATGGCTCTGTTCTGTCTGATAAATCCGAGACCACTGTTTCAAAGTAGAGGCGTCATCAAATTCATCACTCAATCCTTTGAGGTCGTCTCGCGGGTTACCGGTTTGCTGCGCAGTAACTTCAACGATCATCAGCAAGTTGACCGCGAGTGATATGTAAATGAAAAGACAGGCTCGGAATCGAAGTACGTGAAAATGGAACATGATCTCTTTTCTGGAAGTCGACGGATGATGTACGCAGTTCAATGCTTTTCAGTCTGTTCGGACTGTTATTGGAGTGAATTCGTCAAAGATTGTGAAGATGCGACAAAAATTACGCGAAAAAAGATACTTTGTCTGAAATGAAGTGGAAGCTGTTGAATGCCCGTACTCTACGATATACTGGTATGCTGAAATTCAGAAAAGCCATTCAGGAAAGCATGTCTCAATGTCTGTGATTGAAGAAACCGTTACACAGTGGATCGATCAGTTGAAATCAGGAGACGCTCAGGCTGCGCAGAGGTTGTGGGAATCGTATTTTCTGGAGATGGTGGAAGTCGCGCGGCAGAAATTACGAGGTGCAACACGGACGATGGCGGATGAAGAGGATGTGGCGCTGAGCGCTTTTAAAAGTTTCTGTATTGGGGCGCAGAATGGCCGCTTCTCACAGGTCACCGATCGGCAAAATTTATGGCCGCTGCTGGTGGCAATTACATCACATAAATCAATCGACCTGATTCGGCTGGAAAACAGACAGAAGCGGGGCGGAAGTGGACAAAATGACGCAGCTGGGACGAGTAAGAAGCAAACGTCCATGCGAGTTGATTTTGAAGAGATTATCCAGCAGCAACCCTCTCCCGAATTCGCCGTTCAGATGGCCGAAGAACTGGAACGGCTATTGAATTTATTGGATAAAACAGGTGATTCAGCCTTAAGACAGGTTGCATTGGCCAAAATGGAAGGGGAAACTACAACAGAAATTGCGCAGAATCAAGGTTGCGCCCGCCGAACCGTTGAACGAAAACTCCAGTTGATTACCCGTCTGTGGCAAGAGGATTGCAATTTGTGAAATCGCGAAATGAAACTGGTTTCGAACAGCTGCCTTCAGACCTGATGCTGCGAATTAACCAGCTGTGTGATCGGTACGAGTCAGAATTGAGGCTGGGGGAACTCCCTTCAATTGATGACTATCTGGAACATATCGCGGTTGAATACCGGGATGTGATTCTCAGAGAATTAATTCCTCTGGAGATGGAGCATCGCTGCCAGTTGGGTGAATCTCCCGATGCTACTGAATACCTGGAACTGTATCCCGGACTCGATCCGGACTGGCTGGCTTCCTCTCTGAAAACGACACAGACTGAACTGCTGGCCGCTACAGGCATTTCAACTGACCACAAACAACAAAGCCTGCCAGAGCCCGTTCTGCTGGAGCAGTGCCAACAGCGGATTGTCAAAGAGGGCATTCTCTCGCAGGAAGAATTGACGAAACTTCAGGAAGCGTCGGCAGCCGGTCAAGCCTGTCAGACCTCTGAGGGGCTGACAGAATTACTGGTGCAGTCCGGAAAAATCACGAATTACCAGTCAGATGTGTTGTTGTCCCAAGACGAGCGACGGTTGTTGATAGCTGATTACCTGATTCTGGAACCGATTGGCTCCGGAGGAATGGGAACCGTTTATAAGGCTCTGCACCGTCGGATGAAACGTATTGTTGCCTTGAAAGTCATTCGGACTGATCTGCAGCATGTACCTGATCGACTGAAACGTTTTGAACGCGAAGTTCAGACGGCTGCGCGGCTTTCACATCCTCACATCGTGACGGCATACGATGCGGGAGAAGATCGGGGAATTAATTACCTGATCTGCGAATATATCGATGGAGAAAGTCTGACGCAGATGGTGCGTGATTCCGGACCGCTCGACTTTTCTGATGCCTTGAACTGTATCATGCAGGTCGCACGGGGGCTGGAGTATGCCCACCGTCAGGGAGTGATTCACCGTGATGTGAAACCGGCTAATATCCTGGTCGATGATCAGGGGGATCTGAAAATACTGGATATGGGACTGGCACGGCTGCAGCAGCCCGATGATGTCATCCTGGGCGGGGAGTCGCAGCCTGAATTAACTTCCAGCCAGTTTTTTATGGGAACCATTGACTACATGGCTCCCGAGCAGGCGCGGAATACGAAGCTGGCGGATCATCGGTCTGATATTTACAGTCTGGGATGTACGTTCTACTTTCTGTTGACCGCCCAGCCCGTCTATCCGGGAGAAACCACCGTCGAACGAATTCTGGCGCACCGGGAAGAACCAATTCCCCGACTGTCAGAGCGGCTCCCTCAGGTTCCGTCCGGATTCAATGCGATTTTCGAAAAGATGCTGGCGAAGTCTCCCGATGATCGCTACCAGTCTGTAACCGCACTGATTTCTGATCTGGAAAAATTCTCTACAGACTATGAAGGGCAGACTACGGTAATTCCGCTGGATGAGATTTCTCAAACGCAGGTGACCGATGCCAACTGGGCGAGCGCGCCGACCGAAGTCCAACCCGCTCCCGTTGTCCCCGAGTTGACCATGCTGGCAAGTACCAGCGAGCAGCAAATGGCAAACTCTGCTGCTCTCCCTAAACGCGGATTGTTGTGGGGAGGGCTGGCTGTCACCACGGTGATACTGATCGTTGCTTTTTCCTGGAAACCGAAGATGACGGAACGTACGGTTGCCGACAGTGATGTGGCAGCAGACTCGTCGACTATAAATCTGAATGGTGCGACAGTCGCTCCCCTGCAGCAGACGTATGCTGCCAGGATGAAACTGCCGGTTAAGATGGAAGTTCCCATCGGTGCCGGAGGAACAAACGTCAAACTGGAACTGATGTTGATTCCCCCCGGAACGTTTCAGATGGGTGATCTGAGGGGGGCATCAGCAGAATCGGATGCTCCACTGCATCAGGTGAGTCTCACCCGACCATATTACATGAGCGCCACAGAAGTCACGAATGAGCAGTTTCGTGAATTTGTCAACGCGACGAATTATCAGACCGATGCAGAGCGGAGTGGCGGTTATGGTATGACTGGTGGCAACTGGGTAAAGACGATGGACTACTCCTGGAGAAATCTGGGTGACTTACCGGTTCAGGATCAGGCACCGGCGGTCAGTATCAGCTGGAATGATGCGACCGCATTCTGTGACTGGCTTTCCGATCAAACGGGAGATCGCTATCGTCTGCCTACAGAAGCAGAGTGGGAATATGCGTGCCGGGCCGGATCCGAGACACCCTGGTTTTTTGGAGAGCAATCTGACCAGATGGATCAGTATGCCTGGTTTCTGAATAATTCTGATGGTCGGGTTTATCCTGTCAAACAGAAACGCCCCAATGCCTTTGGCCTGTATGACATCTACGGGAATGAATGGGAATGGTGTCAGGATTATTACAGCCCGGGTTACTATTCTGTTTCCCCTGTTGAGAATCCGACGGGACCCGCGCAAGGGCGAGAACGTGTCCGGCGGGGAGGGGGGTTCCAGCAACCGGCGGCTCAGCTGACGTCCTATGTGCGTGGACACGGAGTGCCGGAAACGCCTTCGCGCGGGGCATTTCGGGTCGTGCGTGAAGTGCAGCTTGACTGATGCCCGCGTTTTGAAAAACTGCCGGGAAAGCTAAGGGATGTTTATCTACGCATGATCTGAAACAGTTCTGGAGTTGCCTGATGACCCCAAACGTGAAAAGTTACTTCCTGCCGAGGCAGAGAGAGGTACATAGGGCCGGCTGGGGGAGCGTTAGCGGACCCTTTTGCCGTAAAACTTTGTGAGGTGTGCCTGATAGATTTCGAGTGTCGCAGGAATCTGTGCTGCCTCCAGTTTGCCTGTTTCAACCAGACATTCTGCGAGTGCCTGAAGAGTCGCGGCTTGTAACGTTTCATCGAAGATCAGCATCAGGCGACGTTCGACGAGATCGCCGATGGTCTCGACCCATTCGTGATTGATCGTCCAGAGTACGTACTGGCGGGGAATATTCGTTCCGGGGAGCAGGTCTTTGGAAAAGTCGGGGAGGGTATCCAGGATTTCTTCAATCATGGTTCCCTGGAGTGTCCAGAGGGCCTGGATGCTTGCCTGCGAAAGTTGATACTTTTCAGCGAGTCGATCCTGTTCCGCTTTGAGAATATCTGCGGTTTGCGGGTAATGCTCTGCACCGGGGATCAGACGGGTTTTTGATTCGGAGTGATAGCTCTTCCCCAGTTTTTTCAGGATGCGACCGGTGACGTTTTCTGCAAAGGCACGCCACGAAGTCAGTTTTCCCCCTACGAGAGTGACGATCCAGCCAGAAGGGCCTTCGTGTTCTTTAATTGAGTGATCGCGCGAAATGGAAGCGGCTTTGCCTTCCGGTTGATAAGGCAGAGGCCGCACGCCGCTGTAGTGCAGGTTGATATCGTCATTTGTCAGCTTTACCTGCGGGAAGACCATGTTGACCATGCCGACGAGGTACTCCAGTTCTTCTGGACTGGCAGTGACATCAAGCGGATTTCCTTCGACGCGGACATCGGTTGTGCCAATCAGGGTACAATCTCCAAACGGGAGAATGAAAACGAGTCGGCCATCACTGGCTTCGGAGTAAATCGCCTGTTCGCCCAAAGCGTCCCTTAGACTCTGATTGAAGGTGATGATGTGACTGCCTTTGGTGCCTCCCATCAGACGGGGAGAGGCAACGTCAACCTGCTGGAGCGTGAGGTCTCCACAGGCTCCGGAAGCGTTGATGATGACCTTGGGAGCAAACAGTTCGTGATTTAAATTGTGGTTCTGCAGAGAAGTCAGTTGGGCGTTTCTGTTTTTCAATGAAAGCTGATGATAGGTGAAGAGTTCAAATTCGAGGCCTTTCTGCCGGGCAATTTTCTGACAGTCATGTAATAATGCGACGACGAAACGCTCGGGAAATCGCATTTGCGCGTCGGAATAGCAGGCGAGCCAGCGGAATTTCTCTTGATTGATATCGGGTAATCCCGGTTCTCCCACATTGTGAACTGAATGGCGGGGGAGGTTTCCTTTCGAGGCGAACCAGTCGTACATGGACAGTCCCATGTCGACGAGATACATACCCCGCTCAGAAGAGAAGGAGAACTGGTTGTTGAGCCAGTGCGCTCCCGGTACCCGAAACCCACTGAGAAAACGCAGGCCGGAGGACATGACACCCGTGGCGCGGTGGGCCAGCGGAATCGCGAACCTCAGCGGTTTCACAAAATGCGGTGCCAGATCCAGCAGGATACCGCGTTCATGTACCGATTCTTTCACCAGCGAAAAATCACCATATTCCAGGTAGCGCAGGCCGCCATGAACCAGACGGGAGGATTTGGAAGTTGCTCCCTGAGAGAGATCTCCCTGGTCGATCATGCAGACCGGAATCCCGTTCAACAGCAGTTCACGGGCAATGGCGACGCCGTTGATACCTGCTCCCAGTATGAGTACCCGCTCTGTCTGATTCATAAACAGTCCATTTATTTTACGTAGAAGGTTTGAATTCCATTAACAGCCGATGTTCATGGGGGCGATAATAGCCTTCGATTTTTTTTCTGATTTGAAAGCCAAAGCTTTCATACAGCTTCACCGCCGGTGTATTCTCGGGGTTCACAGTCAGTAATACAACTTGATCAGCTCGCTGCAGCGCCTGTTTCATCAAAGCAGAGCCGATTCCCTGTCCGCGAAAATCGGCATGCACCATGATTTTATGCAGAAAAATTTCGTCAGTATTCGTCGGAAACATCAACAGGGCACCGGCGAGTGTCTGTGGACTCTCTTTCCGGGAAGAAATCGCGATTAAGACGGTCGCGTATTCGCACCAGAGCCTCCAGGCATGTTCGCCATCGGGGATAAATGTGTCCGGTTCGATCGGCCATGCGATTCGATCCAGTGCTGCAATTTCCAGAAAATCCTGGGCGTGTGCCTGTTTGATCTGATAGTCCACGAAAGCCTTTCACGGTCAAGTCTTGTCTGTCATGGTGTAAATAAAGTTCATGAAGAGTATTGTACGAAGTCCGTCTATCTGTTTCGATCTTGATTGAACAGAAATCAGACTTGCTGTAAAAGATTACAATTAAAAATTGAAAAAACGCCTCGCGCCGCATTCCACATAGTGATAACAACACGATTGATTCAACCATCATGGCGAAATCCAGCATACCACATGTGGCCTTATTGATCGAAACGTCCCGCTCTCACGGACGTGGTTTGCTTAATGGCATTCGTCAGTTTATTGCCGAAAAGGAGGAATGGTCGGTTTTCCTGATGCCTCGCTCACTCGATTCACAGGTTCCCGAATGGATCTCCCGCTGGAAAGGGGATGGCATACTCTGCCGTACGACCAGCCAGGAAATGGCGGACGCGATCACGAAGTCGGGGATTCCAGCATTAGAACTGCGTTCGACCAAACTTAAACATTCCTTTCCCTTCCTGGGGATTGATAATCGTGCGATGGGTCGCATGGTGGCGGAACATTTTCTGGAACGGGGAATCCGTCACTTCGGCGTCTATGAAATCGGTTGTGAAGTTTATTTCGAACAACGCTGCGAGAACTACATCCAGACCATCAATAACGCCGGTTATGAAGTGAGTGTCTTTTCTTCTCCCGATGATTCTGAAGTGCCGCGCGAATGGGAAAAACATCAGGAAAAAATGGTGAAATGGGTAAGTGGACTTCCCAAGCCGGCAGGCGTCATGGCATGCACCGACCTGCTGGGGTTCTGGCTGCTGGATGCCTGTGATCGCGCCGGAATATCTGTTCCTGATGAAGTTGCCGTCGTCGGAGCTGAAAATGATGATATTCTATGCATGATGGCGCGGCCGCCTTTGTCGAGTGTGGCTTACAACTCGACGCGTATTGGTTATGAAGCAGCGGCGCTGCTGAGCCGCATCATGAAAGGAGGCTCGGTTCCCGAAGAGCCCTATCTGCTTAAACCGCTGGGAATTGTCACGCGTCAGTCCTCCGATGTGGTGGCCGTGGATGACCCTGAACTGGCGCTGGCGCTACGGTTTATTCGCGAAAATGCCTGCAAGGGAATTCAGGTTACCGATATTCTGAAAGCGGTTCCCATGTCCCGGACCGCATTGGAACGCCAGATGAAATCGGCGATTGGCAGGTCTCCCAAGGCGGAGATCATCCGGACGCAGATAGAACGGGCCAAGGAACTGCTGGCTTCGACCGATTTATCACTCTCCCAGATCACGCAACGTATAGGTTTTCGCCACACGCAGCACTTCAGCACGCTGTTCAAAGAAAAAGTGGGTGAAACTCCCGGCGAGTTCCGTTCGCAGATGCATTGATCACATGCATACTCCTGTTGCCCGGGAAATGCCTGAAATCAGAGACTTTCTGCATTTTCAGGTGTTATAATCTACGCAAAACCTGATAATGTTTATGAGATTCCGTAATGACCGGTCTGGATTCCCCAGTAGAATGGAATTCAATTCAATGCTTGAATTTAACGTAGAAGGAATGTTTTGAATGAACAAAGTGTTAATCATCGTTGGTGATGCAACTGAGACTGTCGACACACTTTATCCCTACTATCGACTGATTGAAGGGGGATACGAGCCCGTCGTTGCTGCACCGGAAAAACGATTGTATCAGATGGTCCTCCACGAAGTGAAACCGGGATGGACGATTACCAAGGAGTGGGAAGGCTATACGATTCAGGCAGATATTGCTTTCAAAGATATCAAAGAAGAAGAGTACCTGGGCATCTTTTTCAGTGGCGGCCGTGCTCCTGAGTACATTCGCGATGATGAAGACCTGATCCGCATCACTCAACACTTCTTTGAGATGAATAAACCCATTGCTTCAGTATGTCATGGCGTAGAAATTCCAGCACGCGCCGGTTGCGTGAATGGGCGTCGTATGGCGACCGTTCCCAAATGCCAGTTTGATCTGGAAGTCTGTGGCGGCATTTTCGTGAATGAAGCCTGTGTGATTGACGGGAACATGGTCAGTGGGCGTACGTATCATGATCATGGTCAATACATCGGCCCCTGGATGAAGATGCTGGATGAGGCACGAAATCAGTACTGATCATTAAATTTGAAATCACTCGATCATCAGAGGAGACTGCGATGACTTCACAAAAACTATCTCGTCGAACGTTTGTTAAAACAGCGGCAGCCGGGCTGCCCCTGGCCTGTCTGGCGCCGGGAGTTTTTGTGAATACGGCTCGTGCTGCAGAAAAGGCCCGCAATCCGAATGAACGGTTGAAAATCGGTTCGATCGGCATGCGGTACCAGGGTTCGGTCATTGCGGACAAAGCCCAGCAGTATGGCGACATCGTGGCGATTGCCGACGTGGACCGGGAAATTGCAGAGAAGGCCCGCAAGCAGTTCGGCGGCAAAGCGACCCTGTTCGAAGATTATCGGGAGATGCTGGAAAAGGCGGACATCGATGTCGTCACGATTGGTGCCCCCGACCACTGGCATACCAAAATGCTGATTGATGCCTGTCGTGCCGGCAAGGATGTCTACTGTGAAAAACCATTAACGTTGACAGTCGATGAAGGAAAAATCATCAACAAGGTCGTTGCTGAGACCAAGGCCGTCGTTCAAGTCGGTACCTGGCAGAGAAGCGATCACCGTTTTCGTCAGGCCGTTGAAATGATCAAGGATGGCCGGATTGGTGATTTGAAGAAAGTGACGGTCACTCTCAGTAAAAACAAAACTGGAGGCCCGTTCAAAACTGAGCCGGTTCCTTCCGTCTTGAACTGGGATCTGTGGCAGGGGCAGACACCCGAAGTCCCCTATATCAAGGAACGCTGTCATTACACGTTCCGCTGGTGGTATGAGTATTCGGGGGGGCAGATGACCGACTGGGGCGCGCATCATATTGATATCGCCCAGTGGGGAGCCGGCATGCAGGAAACCGGTCCCGTCGATATCGAAGGAACGGCGACATTCCCGAATGTCGAGAACGGCTATAATGTGGCCCTCGATTATCATCTGAAAGCCCGTTATGCCAATGGCGTGATTCTGGAAGTCAATGATACCGGACGCACCGGAGTCATGTTTGAAGGAGACGAGGGACGCATCTTTGTCAACCGGGGTACGATTGCCGGTAAACCCGTTGAAGATCTGGCAAAGAATCCCTTGCCTCGCGAATCGTTCAATGTTTATGCCCATGATAATCTTTCGCGACCGCCTCGCATGGGCAAACTGGATGCGATTGTGAATCACATGGGGAACTTCTTCGACTGCATCGAGACGCGTGCCACACCGATTTCCAGTGTGCAGAATCAGCATCGCTCGGTGACGGTCTGCCACATTGGGAATATCTCACAGCGTCTGGGCCGCAAACTGACCTGGGATCCTCAACAGGAGCAGTTCGTCGGTGATGCCGAAGCCAATACATGGCTCAAACGCGAACAGCGTGCCGGTTATGAGATCAAAGATACCTAAAGTTCTTTGACTTCTATTGATCGTGATTGCTTAACCATTTCTTTTGAATTCAGGAGAAACGATGACTGTCTCGACCGGGATCATTACCGAAGAACATAAAAGACAGTTTCAGGAAGAGGGTTACTTCATTCTGGAACGGGCTATCTGTGAAGAACATCTGCAGATTGTTCGCGACGCCTGTGATCATCTGATTGATCTGATGCATCAGGAGATGGATCGACTGGGTACCGATCATATTCACATCAGCCATCGGGGTAAACGCTATCATATCGCGAAGAAATATGACCAGGCGCCGCGGCTGGAAGAGTATGTATTCAGTGATCTGATGGCAGAAATCTGTCAAGCCACGATCGGGGATACGTCGTATCTGTTTTACGATCAGTACGTGGTGAAAGCAGCGGAAAAAGGGATCAAGTTTTCCTGGCATCAGGACTCCGGTTATCTGGGATTCCTGCATCGGCCTTACGTGACCGTCTGGGCGGCAGTCGATGATATGACACTGGAAAACGGGACGGTCGACGTACTGCCTTATTCCACGGTCGGCATTCGTTCGCTGGTGGAACATATTCGCGATCCCGAAACCGGCGACAAAACCGGATACTTCGGCAAAGAACCGGGGGTGACCGCAGTCGTTCCCGCAGGCAGCCTGGCCGTGTTCAGCTCGTTGACGTTTCACCGCAGTGGTGCAAATACGACCGACAAAATGCGGCGGGCCTATGTGACTCAGTATTCTCCTGAGCCGATTATCGATCCCGAAACTCAACAACCCAAACATCTGGTGGTTCCCTTTCTGCAGGATGGGGAAAAGGTCGTTTCTTAAGCAGCAACTGATTTATCAGCAACAGAAAGATTCCGAATCATGAACGCTCAGCTCAGTCGACGCGATTTTAATAAACAGCTTCTGGGAACCGCCTGCTCGGCGGGTTTACTGGGAACGGCACTGGGAGCCGGAAGGGAAGCTTCACAGAAGCCTTTCCAACTGAACTATATTGTCGCGTCCTGCATGTATGGCACGCTGCCATTGGAGACGATTCTGCAGGAGACTCCCAAAACGGGCGCCGAATACATTGAGATCTGGGCGAAGCGTCACGGTAATCAGCGCGAACAGATTGACGAACTGGGGGTCGAAAAAACAAAGCAACTGCTCGACAAGTATAAGGTCAAGCTGGGGAGCTTCACCTGTTTTAAATACGGACTGTTTAACATGCGGGGCGAAATGGATCTGGTCAGTCAGCTGGGCGGAGACATGGTGATCTGCAACAGTGGCGGACCCAGGGGATTAAAAGGGGCCGAGCTGAAAGCGGGGATCAAAGCATTCGCCGAAAAACTCAAACCGCACATCGCTGCTGCCGAAGAAAAAGGGGTGATGATCGGTCTGGAAAATCATGGCGGCGGACTGATCAACGATCCGGATACACAACGCTGGCTGATGGAAATGCTGCCGGCGAAGAATTTCGGTATGGCACTCGCTCCTTATCACCTGGAACAGGACCCCGAAATGATCGGCAAGCTGATTACCGACCTGGATGATCGACTGCTGCACTTCCAGGCCTGGCAGCATGGCATGGGTTGTATCAAGAAACTTCCGAAAGAACAGGAATTGTTACAGTTACCCGGACGGGGAGATTTAAACTTCGTGCCTCTCCTGGCGGCGCTCAAGAAGATCAATTACCAGGGACGGACGGAAATCTTCATGCACCCGGTACCGCGCGGCATTCCCATTCTGCCGACAGCAGAACAGGTAACCGCGGAGATTAATCGCTCCCGTGAATATCTGGAAAATTGCCTGAAGCAGGCTTAATTCAGATAAAGAAATGAGAGAGAACTGGTGAACAGTTCGGTTAGCGAATATGATTTCGATGAGGAGGGACTGCTCATGTCCGAGAATCTGACCATCGAAACCAACGCGATCGAATATCATAATCGGGGCTTACAGGCCATCGTATTACTTTCATTATACGTGCTCGCTGTCTGGGTCCCAGAGATTTGTTTTGTTCTCTATTCTTTTCTCGTTCGCGGCGTCTCCAGCAATGACCTGATTTATGCATTGTTCATCATGATTACATTTATGGCATCGCCAGACGCAGTCTTGATTCAGTGGGAAGCCTTAATCTTTACGTTCACTTTGTTAACTGTAGTCGTATTCGTCTGGCCTGAGTCCCTTAAGGGAAAAACCTGGTGTGCCGGTCTCGTCCTGTTGCTTCATGGTGTTATTGGCGGCTACTTAATCTATCTGCGAACTCGTTAGAGGATGCGATCTTTTGTTGTGAATCCTCTGTCTGAATAGTGAAACATTAAGAATGACTCTGCGAAGGTAATCTGACTTATGAACCCGCGACGTATTCTTCTGAGTATGATTCTCCTACTTGTTTCTAGTCTGCTTAGTCTGGACAGCCAGTCGCTTCAGGCGAAAGAAAAAGCTCGACAGCCGAATATTATTCTGGTCATGACCGACGATCAGGGGTATTGGGATACGGAGATATCCGGTAACCCCAAGATCGAAACGCCGACAATTAAAAAGCTGGCAGCCGAAGGAGTCACCTTTACGCGGTTCTATGCCAACATGGTTTGTGCGCCGACCCGGGCCGGGTTGATGACGGGCAGGCATTATCTGCGAACCGGTCTGTACAATACGCGGTTTGGGGGAGACACACTCGGGCAGCATGAAACGACGATTGCGCAGGTTCTGCAGAAAGCAGGCTACAAAACGGGTTTGTTCGGCAAATGGCATCTGGGGCGTTACGCGCAGTATCAACCGCATCGACGGGGCTTCGACCATTTCTTTGGACATTATCATGGACACATTGAACGCTATACCAACCCGGATCAGGTGGTCGTCAACGGGACTCCCGTGGAGACGCGGGGTTATGTGACCGATCTGTTTACGGACGCCGCCATTGATTTCATCCAGCGAAATCAGCAGCAGCCTTTTTTCTGTTATCTGGCGTATAACGCACCGCATTCACCTTTTCTGCTCGATACATCTCATTTCGGTCAGCCCGAAGGAGACAAGCTGATTGAAAAATACCTGGCGAAAGGGCTGCCACTGCGGGAAGCACGGATCTACGCCATGATTGAACGTATTGATCAGAATCTGAATCGTTTACTGCAGACAGTACACGATTTGAAACTGGATCAGGAAACGGTGGTCATCTTCACCAGCGATAATGGTGGTGTGAGTCGGGGCTTCAAAGCCGGCCTGAAAGGGAGTAAAGCGAGTGCCTATGAAGGGGGAACCCGCGTCCCGTTTGTTGTCCGCTGGACCGACCATTTCCCGGCGGGAAAAACAACCGATGCCATGGTGGCACAGACCGATCTGTTTCCCACGTTCTGTAAACTTGCGGGGGTGCCGGTCCCCAGTAATGTGAAGCTGGATGGAAAATCGATCCTGTCATTGATGGAGCAGGGGGGCGGAAAGTCGCCTCATCAATATCTGTATCACACCTGGGACCGCTACACGCCTAATCCGTTTCATCGCTGGTCCATTCATGGCCCCCGTTTCAAGCTGGTGGGACATGACCCGCAGGGTAAGAAGAAAAAAGAGGGTGAGCCTCAAGGTCAGCTCTATGATCTGCAAGCAGATCCGGGAGAGACAAAGAATGTGGCTGGTCAATATCCGGAGAAGGCCAGTGAATTACGCGGTGAGTTTCTGCGCTGGTTTCAGGACGTGACGGCGGGCCAGGTTTATCAGCCTGCGGCCATTCCCGTCGGAGACGAGCAGGAGCCGGAAGTGGAATTACAACCGAGTTGGGCCATTTTGAAGGGGGACGACCTGGAGTACTCGTTTGACGGCTATGACTGGGATACGATCGACAACTGGAAAACGAATTCCGACACAGCCACCTGGCAGTTGGATGTACAGAAACCAGGCCGCTACATAGTGGAGTTGAGTTATGGCTTTCGCGCAGAGCCTCTGGAAGCTGGCAAATTGCAGGTAGCCGCAGGCGATCAGAAGCTGGACTGCGAACTGCCGATGAGTACGAGCCAGAATGTGTTTCTGAAAACGGACGTCGGGATACTCGACCTCACACAGGGAAAACATTTGCTGTCGATTCGGGCCACTCAGCCTGAGGGGGTTAAGGGGCTGCGTCTGAATTCTCTCTGGTTGAAATCACTGGATCATCAATGAGCAGATATTTCAGGAATCGAGTCAGAGCGATTTTCGAATCCGCTGAAAACTCGCCTGAATCTCTTTTCCCACGTTGAACAGGGCATCAGTCACGCTGCCGGCAGATTCTTTCATGGCGTCTTTGACGGGCCGATAATCGTCTTTTAATTTATCCAGCCGATCTGTGACCTGCTTCCATTCATCTTTCGCTTCCTGTTTGCCCAGATGAATTTTCAAGGCAAGTTCATCTTTCTGTTGCTCCAGAGCTTCGATCAGTTCATCCATTCGATTGCGATTGGTCATGATGCGGTCCTTTTATTGATTCGATTTTCCCTGTACACGACTCAGGAATCATTGACAGCCAATTAAGAATGATTCTACAGCATCCCTGGTGCAGGCTGTCCGTTCTCACCATTTATTATAGCATTTCTCAATGGGCGCCAACAGTTGGCAATTTGAAAGAATCTCCCGTTATGGCTGTTAAAAGATTTCAACTCAGGAAACCTTGATGGTGATTTACTTTCTGCTTGACTCAATCAATCAGAACCAGGGCATCATGTAGCTCATTCTGATCGTCTGAAGCGCGGGGAAGTGGTGTAGAAGCCTGGCTGCCGATTTCCAGGATTATTTCACAGAGTGTAGCCGTCGGGTTCCCAGCATGCAGGCCCGTTGTGAGTTTCCTGCAGATTTGATCGAGGAAAGGTTGTCCGAGTTTATCAATGACGGATTGGTCAGCCAGTGCGACTGCCATATGCTCGAACAGGGAGATGTAGATCAGGATGCCCGTGCCCCCTTCGGTATGGTGAATCCGTTTATCGAAAAAGATTTCCCGGGCACGCGCGGCGACTTCATCCTGCATCTGAAGACGGGGAGTGAAAAGTCGTCTGAGCCAGCCAATCCGACTTCCGGCGATTGCTCCCAGAATGAATGCGAGGGCAAGCAGAATCGCAGCCAGAAATAGTTCAACGATTACGGGCATGCCGCCCCAGTCTCCTGCCTGACCGCCGTTGCGGGGGAAGAAAAACCAGAGACAAAGTGCAGTGATGATGGTCAACCAGAGCCCGACGACATCTTCCGGTCGGTCGTACCTTCCTGAGGATGTTGCGATGACGGGTACGATTTCACAGGATGTCTGCTGTTCCGCATCGACGACGGCCTGCTCCACCTGTTGCTGTTGTTCTTCATTTAAATAGTTAAATGCGCTTTGCATGAATCGAATCTTTTCTTAAGGCTGGAGCATGTATGGGAATGAGTGGTCGGGAATTACCATGAGCCCGTCGCGCCCCCGCCACCGGAGAAACCACCGCCGAAGGAACCACCACCAAAGCCTCCGCCACCACCTCCTCTGTTATTGAGCATCTGGTATAGAATGGTGCCAATGACCGCAAAGACGACTCCCCAGAACAGCCAGGCCCAGCCACTGGAGCCACGACGGATAAGGGAGACGACCGTAAAAATGACCAGACCAGCGGCTACTGCCATAATGACGTAGGTCCAGGGAGAAACCGGTTTGGTGGGCAGTTCCAGTTTTCGTGCCATTTTATCGAGTGCTTCGACCCCTGCGAGGATTCCCTGGTCAAACTGCCCCTGTTTGAAATGGGGAATGATGTATTCATCCATGATCTGTCGGCATTGTTCGTCTTCACGACGTCCCCAGCCAGCTCCCAGTTCGATGCGGGCCTTGCGATCATTTTTGGACACGAGCAGCAGGATACCGGTATTCCAGTCCTGGTCTCCGAGCTTGGCATGTCCGATCTGCCATTGATTAAACAGAATCGTGGCGAAGGTCTCAATCCGCATGTCCGCACCGCCGTACTCGGCCATCGAATCGATCGTAACCACAATGATCGGGGTCGCTTTGTCTGTGAGCAGCTTATCGCAGAGCTCTTTGATCTTTTTTGTGGTCGGCTCATCGAGCATGCCGGCGAGATCGCGTACGAATTCCCGATCTCCCGGCGGTTCCAGAGTCAGTTCCAGCGCCTGGACGGAAGACAACCTGCTGAAGCCAGTCAGAATGAGGACCAGACAGAAAACGGCTGATTTGCTGTTAAGGTGATATTTCACATTATCTCGCTTGAAGTATAGAGCGGGCAGAAGAGATGTATCTAAGGCCAGTCTATGAATCTGAGCGAATAATTTCAATTCCACTTAAAGCTGCAGGCGTCTGCCGCGCTGATTCATTTTGCGGAACCAGTTCGAGCTGTAGATTATCTTTAACGGAAACTCCATCGAATTTGAGTGTCTGGGTTGGCTTAGTAGTCTGTGGGTTAAAGTCTTTCTGAACGACTTTTCCCTGCAGTTTGATCTCATACAGTGGTGGTTCCTGCTGATTGTTTAAAGAGACCGGTTCCAAGCCTGAGAAGGAGAGTTCCACAGTATAGTTCGTGGGAGAATCGCTTTTCCCCAGTAGAGGAATCGTACATTTCTTCAGCCCTTTGGCCCAGGATGTATAGACCCAGCCCGGTTCGGCGTTTTTGACAGGATGAGTGATTTCATTGAGGCTCTCATAACCTCCCCCTTCACTGAACTGGGGTTTGATATCAAATTTGAAGTCGAGACCCGTTTCCCGACTTGGTTTTGGACGGGGATAAGCCATCCAGACTGTCCCATGCGCGTCGCGGCGGTCACCGGGGGCACCCATGTTCAATGCCATATGCTGGACCGGAGTCTTGGGGCCGACAGAACTGAAGATCGTCCAGTGAGTCCGTTCTTCGCGCGGTTCCAGCACAATGGTCGAAGAGATCGAGAACAGACAGACACAGCCTGCAGAGGATTCGGGAATCATTACCAGTCCGTTGGCAGGGATGGCATTGATCCAGCAGCCGGTACGATGGCCGGCGAAGTGCCGGGTGCCGGCGTCTTTTTCGAGGTCGTAGAAGCCTGTGTAACCGGAACGGAACATCAGCAGATTTTCCGAAGCAGACAGCATGCCGCAATGGTGACCTTCCCGCATGATGCTCCAGGGAACTTCCTGTCCGGTCAGGGGGTGTTTGCGTGTGTGTTGAATGCCGGTGTAAAGATCGTAGGACCAGGGTTCTGCGATAATTTTATCACCGACAACGATCGGGCGATGACGATAGTTGGCGTCTTTTTTCCAAAGCAGGGCACCATCGCCGGCATTGAGGGCCACCAGGCGTCGGCGGGAAAAGTCACCGGCGATAAACTGTTTCCAGTAATGACCGTTGGCATTGGCTCCACAGAGCAGCAGTACATTGTTCTGGTACAGTAATGTCAGCTTTCCACCGCCGATCCCGATTTCGCTGCAATCTGTCACGTCGACAGGTTTGGACCAGAGTTTCTTACCGGTTTTGATGTCGAGTGCAACTGCCAGCCGCAGATCCTGTTTTTTGAGTCGGTCTTCGGCGATTTCACGTTCTTTGCCAGTCAGTTTTTCCAGATGAGATTTGTCCTGACGCAAAATCTCAGCACGTTGCTCGCTGGTGATCGAACTGTCAATGAAGTAAGCCGCTTCCGGTCCGATGGCGATCGTGTGATGGGCGATGTTTTTGCCCTGATAGCTCCAGGCTGGTTTTCCGGTTTTGACATCGATGGCGAATAATGCATCTGTGGAGTCTTCAGTTTTGCGACCGCGGCGCACCTGTCGGGCTTCAAGTTCCTTGCGTGTCGTGGCGGTCCCGAAGATCAGTCCATTCTGGTAGGCGAGATAACCCCATTCATGTTTGCCATCGTTGAGTTTCTCAGGCAGGGGGATTTTGGCGACCGTTTTGCCCGTCGCAGCATCGAGTTGATAGCAGCTTTCTTTCATCATAAAGAACAGACTGTCATCGCTGGCGACCAAATTACCCGGGTTCTGGTTCTGGAACACGCCGGTACGAATCGCCTGTGGATTTTCCCGTTCCCAGAGAAACAGGCCATTGTAGGCATCAAAGGCCATAATGGTACTTTCGCCCTGAATGAACAGACGCCCGTTAATTGCGAGGGGGCCGACAGCGCCTTCATGGCGATTGACCATCTTTTTTTCACCAGGATCGCCAAACCAGAGAACGCCGAGGCCTCCGCGCACCAGCTGGTCTTTACTGCTGGCGGTATTACCCGGATCGCCGTACTGGTGGGACCAGCTGCCTGCACCCGGTAAGGCACCTCGAATCAGTGTGGCGTAACCCTGAAGATCCTTGATGTTTGATGTTTCGGCAAGTCCGGTCTGTTTCAACCAGTCCATATGATTGTTGGAATTCTCTGTCTGTGAATTTGCAGGAACGCCCAGGCAGATGATTCCCCCCAGTGGTTTGACATGTGTGGCGATATCTTTGGGGATTCCCGGGATCTGTCCCGTTTTAAGCAGAGAATCTGAAACGATCAGGTTCGCGAAGTATCGTGAATAGGGGAGTGGAGAAAGCTCGGTCTGATGCACGGTCACGCGATGACCATAATAACCTGCCTGGGTGAGCTTCTGCCGAGCCTGTTCCACTTTTGCTGGATCTGGTTCGATACAGTAGATTTTCAGATTACTGTTGCGGGCCAGTTCATAGGCGAGTCGGCCTTCTTCACCACCCAGTACCAGGCAAAACCCATCTTTAATATTTGTGTGTGCTAAAATATCTTTAGCTGCCTGCTGATAGACAGGGGTCAGCTCATCTGCAGGGTAGGGTGAGGTCGCTGTCAGGGGGGTGATTTGTGAAGCGGGTTGATCAGGCTTCGAACTGCCATAGCCGATGACTTCGCCAGCTGAAGTGCTGACCACAAGTTGCCCCTCAGAAACTGCCAGCCCACGTGCCTGTCCTTTGACTTTTAAAGTCTCGCGAAGTTTTCCCGTGGCTTCGTCGAGAATCAGAACCTGGCCTACGCCACCCGCAATGACTTTATCGCCGGCTACAATCAGTGAATCGCGGGCAGGGGCTGCGATCTCCCAGATGACACCTGCTTTCGCATACGCTTTATTTTCTTCTTTTAAGGTTTTGATTTCAGCACGTGCCTCTTCTGCTTTTTTCCCTTTGAGGCTACGGAGTTTTCTAAGTAGCCCGTTAATGGTCATGTCATTATTGTGAGCTTTCTGCGATCCCACAGCGTGCTCACCCCGGTTGACTTTCAGAATCGAAGATCCGGTGGCGAGGTAAGCGAACTCTCCCTGAACCGCCATCTGCTGTCCGGTGATCCAGGCAAAACCGATGTCGCCTTCATCCTGTGTTAATGCCAGAATATGGTGAGCCCCCATGGAATAGATCTGGCCATCCGCGAGCAAAGCCTGAGTTCCTCCCACGACTCCGCCGGCAGTACTTCTCCAACTGTATGATCGTTTGTGTTCTTCTTCGCCGGTTTTTTTATTGAAGGCAGCCGGCAGTGAGCGCCCTGAAGGGAAAAACAGGAACTCGTCATTGGCCAGAATGTATCCCTGGGGAGAAAGTTCATTTCGACCCGCTGAGGTCTGACTGAGGTTATCGATTTTCCAGATAACATTTCCGGTTTTTGCATCAACGGCGTACAGATAGATATTTTCGTGTGGAAAGATGCCGGCACCAAAATAGGCGATCCCCTCATCGACGAGGACATTCGTCCTGACAGGCCAGCGCGAGACCATTTCCCCGCGGGCAATAATCATTTCCTCGTTCAGCCCGGCCCGCAGCTTCCAGACTTCTTTACCCGTGCTGGCGTCCAGGCAGTACACAAATCCATCATCGGAACCGAAATAGACGCGAGATTGACTGACAGTGGGAGAGAGTCGAATGGGGCCGCCAGTAAAATAAGACCAGAGTTCCTTGCCTGACTTCAGATCGACACAGCGCATCAGATGATCGACGGAGGAGCCGAAGTAAGCACGTCCGTCTGCAATGGCGACCTGAAAGGCATCATCAAAATCAACGCGTGCTTCCAGATCGTGTCCTTCCATCACACGCTCGCCCGGATCGGTCTGGCCCATCTTTGGTGGGCTGGGAGCGACATATTTCCAGACGGGAGCCAATGGAAGAGAAATCGAGTCTGTTGTGGCTCCCGCACGTTCGCGCCCCGCGAGATAGGTATTCCAGTCTTTCGCTTGAATTCCCTGAGGAAGAAACGCGAATAGGGAGGTCAGACAGAAAAGCAGAAGGGCGGAAGAGGCGAGGCGATGTTTCACTTCAAGATCCTTGAATGGCTGGCGGCGATCAAACTTACCGAGTCGGTAAACGGGGCAAAATCTCAAGTCAACATATCGAAGTCTGTTTATGCTATTGAGTATAGCCTGTTTGGTCTCGGAATCGCAAGTAGTTACAGAAAACTGAGTCATTGAATTGCAATGTTTCGGTCTGGGCTCTATTTTGGGGATCATTGTTAGCATCTTAAGAGGGTTCGGTGAATCTTTGATGTCAGGCAGAATTTCGTTCAGAAAGCTGGTCGGCATTTAGAGCCCGTGAATATAGAATGCGTCTGGAAAACTCACGGAACAGAGACAGTTCGAGCAGTACAAAGGATATCAGGATGAAGACAAGAGTATTTCTTTCTCTGGCAGGATTATGTCTGTTAACAGGATGTCCCAGTGCTAGTACTCCCCCTGCTGATCCAGAGAAAGCCGCTACTTCTGCGAAAAGTGATCCCGCTCCAGAAGCTGCGACACAAAAGCCTGCCTTTGAGCCAGACTCACCAGAAGCAGTCAAAGCGTTCAAGGACCTGGATGCCAAACTGGGAATGTCTGATGATGGTCGCGTTCTGATTCTGGATCTGAAGGGGACGAATGCGCAGGATGCAGATCTGAAACACCTGGCAGGTCTGCCTTCCCTGGAACGGTTGATACTCTGGGGACCAAATTTCACAGATGTCTCGACAGAAGAAATTGGCAAAAAAAATAAACTGTGGTTTCTGAGCCTCGAGAGTACTGCGATCGGAGATGAAGGAGTTAAAAATCTGTCGGACCTGAAAGGCCTGCAGGTGCTCTCGCTTCGTGCCACCAACATTACCAATGACGCTTTGAAAGTGGTTGCCGCGTTTCCAGAACTCAAAGATCTGGATCTGCGCTTTAATAAAGAGATTAACGATGAGGGAATGCCTCATATTAAAGGGATGAAAAACCTGAAAGTACTCAAAGTGCAGGCGACTCAGGTAACGGATGAGGGAATGAAGGATATTGCCGCACTTCCAAATCTGCAGCGTTTGAATACCTGGGGAAGAAATATTTCTGATGAAACTCTGGAGTTGCTGAAGGATAAAAATCTGGTTTCACTGGAACTGGATGATACGGAAATCTCAGACGAAGGGATGAAGTATCTGAAAGACATGACAAATATGGAGTCGTTGCATCTGCGGCGGGATTTTGTCGGCAATCCGGGGATTGAAAATATTCAGAATATGAAAAAACTCCAGACACTTCATCTGCGGGATACCGTGGTTACCGATGAAGGGATGAAGTATCTTTCCGGGTTGACCGATCTGACTTACCTGGACCTGGATGAGTCGATGATTGGTGATCAGGGACTGGAACAGATAAAGGACCTGAAGAAACTGACCCGGCTTGGCTTGTGGGGGACAGAAACGACAGATCAAGGTTTAAAGGTCATTTCCGGGTTTACGGAACTGAATCGTCTGAACCTGGAAGGAACTCCGATTACCGATGCAGGTTTGAAGCAGCTGCTGCCGCTCAAGAAGCTGGAGTATCTGAATTTGAGTAAAACAGAGATTTCAGATGAAGGTTTGAAGACACTCGCAGCTTTGAAAAACCTGAAAGAACTGCAGTTGAGCTTTACTCAGGTTACCGATGACGGTGTCAAACAATTCGAAGCTGCGGTACCCGGCTGTAAGGTAAAGCGTTAAAGGCTGGTAAAGACTGATGAATCAGGATGCAAAAACACGCTCGCAGCGCGCAGTCCGGCAGTTGCTGGAAAGCTGGCAGCGATCTGGAGTGACGTATTTAAGGCAGATGGAACCTCTTCCTGAATTACCTGCTGAAACAACGTCCCTTGTGGAAGCTCCCCGGGAAAAACCTGTTCAAACTGTCGCTCCCACAACTCCATTACCCCGGCAATCAATCGTACCGCCGCCTCAACCAACTGAAACTTCAGAGGAGCCGACCCTGGAGTCGGAACAGGCTCGAAAGGAAATGAGTGTGCCTCGAACGACCAAATCGAAAATGAACAAAGGTGATCGCCAGGCTGAACTGGATATCCTTGCTACTCAAGTATCCAAGTGCACCAGGTGTCCGGAACTGGCCGAGACGCGAACACAGACCGTGTTTGGGGTAGGAAATCCTCGGGCAAAAATCATGTTCATCGGGGAAGCACCGGGTGCGGATGAGGATAAACAGGGGGAACCGTTCGTAGGGCGGGCAGGGAAGCTGCTGGACAAAATCATCGAAGCGTGTCAGATGAAACGCAGCGATATCTATATCGCGAATATTCTGCGGTGTCGTCCGCCGGGAAATCGGAATCCTACCGATCTGGAAGCTTCTAACTGTCGCGGATATCTGGACGCGCAAATTGAGATTGTAGACCCGGATTACATCGTCTGCTGGGGCTCTGTGGCGGCGAAAAACTTATTACACTCGGATCTTCCCATTGGAAAAATGCGGGGTGATTTCTACGAATACGGACGGGCCAAAGTGGTGTGTACTTATCATCCCTCCTATCTGTTGAGGAATCCTTCCGCGAAGAAGAATGTCTGGGAGGATATGATTTACCTGTTTGCCGATATGGGTATTAATTTAAAAGCCCAGGGCTGATCAATCGGAATTATTTAACGGGGCTGTTATTCAGCTGCAGTCGGTTGACTGGTGTACTATAACGAGGTAAATGCGGCGGGTTGATAGTGGAGGAGGCAGAGTGGGTGATCTCTTTGTCTGAACTGGCTGGCTTTGATGTCTGCTCCTGATCATCAATCGCATCGAGTGTCAGCATCACGCGAAACAGATCGCGGCAGGTTAATTTTCCCACCAGCTGACCGTTGTCGGTGACGGCCATACAGCTGTTACGCCGATCTCGAAACAGAGGGGCAAGTTGCAAGGCGTCATCTTCCGGCGAAAGCGATTCAATCTGAACATACATCAGGGAATCAATGGGGGCTTCGAGGTGATAATGTGTCAGCCGGTATTTGAGAAGATCGTATTCGGGAACCACTCCGACCAGTCTTCGTAGCTCGTCTACCACATAAATTTCTGAAGCTTCTGCCTGGACCATTTGTTCTGCGGCTGCCTGAAGCGTAGTTCCCAGGCAAACACTGACCGGATTAACGGTCATCAAATCGCGAACTCGTACCCGCATCATGACTCCCCTGATCTTTTTTTGTATTGTTCGAACTGAACAATAACGAATCACCAAAGAGACGGATGAACCACTTTTATCTAACAGGAAGATAAAAGAACTGGCCCGCTGGAGAACTCAGTTTCGGATAAAGTAATAAGGTAATCCACTCATGAGTCTCTACTGAAAGAATAAGTTGCCCGCAGACAACATGATGCCTTTTTTCAACAGAAACTTATGAAAATGTGAGTATTCAAATTGCAGGATTGCTGGTCATGCAGATTGTAACGGTTGCATTTTCTCTACATGCTACTACGTATTGTTCACGGTCGAGGCAGCAATAGAATCTACGGGAATCTTCCAGAAATGAAGAATTTCTTCTGCGACTTGAGCGACCACCTTCGGCCCCGTCGTGGCTTCAATATGTCCCAGCGCATGGTGAGTCAGTTTTGTGTTCCATTGCTCTGCCAGTGCCTCTATTCGGAATGAAGGAACAAACCGGTCATAATTGGCTACATGCAGATGAATGGCAGAGCCAGGCAGTCGCGGTTTCCAGAGGGGGACTCGCAACGGCTGGCAAATCTGTTCGAGCTGCTGTTCGCTGAAGTCGGACTCTCGAATACCGCGGCGAATGGCATTGACTACTGTTCCTCCTTCATCAAGAATGTGAAAGAGGTCTACGGGAGGCGTGATCGCCATCACGAACTGGAGCTGCTCGATTAAGAGTGACGCTGTCAATGTCAACCAGGCACCATGGCTGATTCCCATCAGGCCGATCTGATGTCCCTGTGATTGCAGATGCAGAATCAGGCTCCAGAGGTCCAGGAGGCCCTGTCGCGCTACAAACAGTTGATGATCCAGATTACCGCCTGCAATCAGCTGACCGGGACGGTATCCTGGTGGGGTCCTTCGATAGTTAAAGGGGCTGTCCAGCATGACAACGTCAATTCCGTATGGCGTCAACCGTTGCGCGAGACTGTTAAAGCTGCGTACGCCCAGTTGAACAATACCGTCAATCGCCACGACAGTGCAACGGGTTTCTGAATTCGTGACAGTTGACGGGATCGTAGATTTCCAGTGTCGCCCTTTCACCAGATCGTTTTCCGGAAAACCAGTCTGGATCGGGCTCTGAAACTGAAAGTCCTTTACCTCTGCCGCTGCAAATCTTGTCTCGGAAGCAGGGTAAAGATCTGACTGATAATCCAGATTTGCCGGGTCAGGAACCGGTGAAAAGAAGGAATGCAGATCGCCGCTGAACAGGCCTGGAGTCTCTTGCCCTGCATCCGAAATGATCAGGGGCTGTTTTTTATGATAGAAAAACCAGTGCAGCAGATAAAAGCCTGTGATTTCATCCAGACAGGTCGACCAGAGTTTGCGTATCATGGGCATCACTTAACCTGTTGAACCTGTACTATTCTGGTTTCTGTTTCAGAGCTTCCTGAATGGCGGTCTCTATATCTTCCTGGGTAAATAGTTTGTCCGGGTCCGCGAAGGAAAACTTCTTGATCAGCTTGCCGGTGCGGCCATAAATCCGGTAATGAGGCAGGGCACCACCATCAATACCAAATGTGTCCATGGGATCCTGGTCATCGGCAGCGGTCGCAAGCACATTCGTGAATTGGGCATCTTCTTTTTCCAGAAACTTGAGAACTGCCTGCTGAGTTTCTTCATCCGACTCATCCATGGAAACGGAAATCACACTGAGCCCCTGATCGGCATACTTCTGATTCCATTCAACGGTGTGATGAAAATTCTTGATGCAGGGGACACACCAGGTCGCCCAGAAATCAACCAGGACGACTTTTCCATTCTGCTTTGCGAGAATTTCCTTAAAACCTTCCGCATCGCTTAAGGTCAGGGTGATTTCAACCGTTTTTTCGGGCTTAATCTCTGCTGAATTATTCTCAGATTGTGCCGCTGGCTCTGCTTCAGGTTGGGACGTCTCTGTTGATGTATTTGAAGAACAACCCCAGCAGATGATTCCGAGGATCAGCACGCTGAGTGTGTGAGAACCGATTCTGGTGATATGTTGATAAATGGACTTGCTGTCTACCATGATTCGTCCCTGAAATAATAAAGGATTGTTGATTTACCTGAGTTAATTTTAAACAAAAACCAGATATGAACATAGTGTGAAGGCGGTGAACTTCTGTAAGATTATTATTCCGCTACGATTTCCATTCTTCAGACGAAAGCAGGCATTTCTGATGGGCAGCCTCAAGAAAAAAATATTGATCAGAATACTTGTCTTTGGACTGGTATGCACCGGGATCGATAATATCAGCCGCGCTAAAACTCCCGCGATCAATTTTAAAATTGATCGCCTGGAAGACACCATGCTGCAGGAAGTCGCAGAGGGTGACTTTCGGATCATGGTGGCAGGTGCGCCACTGGATCGGTTAACAGGAGCCGAGTTTACCGCGCTGCGCGAACAGGAATTAAAACTGCAAAATAAAAAAAACAGGGATGCGGAATCGAAACGCAAACTGAATGCCTTATTGATTGCGATGGCGCGAATCGCTGATGAGCCCACGCTGATCTATCTGCATGAGCTGTTTGAATCTTATCCGGAGCGGAGAAATGATGTCGCAGAAGCGATCAGCTGGTACGCTAAAGAAAACCAGCGACGTGATGCCGACTGGCGGATTCTGGTTCGATCGTTGAATATCATTGAGGGAGATCAGGCGAAAACCGTCATGCGTGCTCTGACACGTTTTCGTCGTCGTTCGAATAAAGCGCAATGGATCCGACAGGCGATACTGGTCGGTCTGGAACAGGATCTCGCGGGACAACAGATCGCTGACCGACTGCTGACACATTGGACGGGGCAGGAATTCAAACCGGAAAGCGATTCAGCAAACTCGATCATGCAGCAGTGGCAGGACTGGTTTGCATCGAAATATCCTGACGAGCTTCCCGCGGAACTGCCGGTCGAAGCTGCCGACAGTCGCTGGAAGTACAAAAGGCTTCTGGCAGAACTGCAACAGCAGACTAAAGACACGCTCGATTTAAAACTCGGAGCACAGGCATACGTCAAGGCGACCTGTGTCAAATGCCATCGCTTTGGAGAGCAGGGAGAAAAGATCGGTCCTGATTTGACTTATGTCAGTCGACGGTTTCAGCAGAAAGAAGTACTGCAGGCCACCCTGTTTCCTTCTCATTTCGTTTCGGAAGAGTATCCGACTTTTACAATTGTGACTGATGCCGGTAAGACGTTCACCGGAATGATGGGAGCAGCGGGACCAGATGAAATCATGCTGTTGACGGAGGCCGGCAAGCGGCAGATGATCAAAAAGCAGAATGTCGATGAAATCATACCGGTCAAAAAATCTGCGATGCCGGATGGCTTGCTGAATCTGCTGTCGAAAGCAGAAGCGATTCAACTTATCAGGTATCTGGGGACGTTGCCTGAAGGGGCTTCTGACAAATATCGTCACAAACTCCCTTAGACTATCTAGCTCATCACATGACAGGCGCGAATAATCGACACAGATTTTGCAGCAAGATCGTGGGTTTGCTCCGTTTGTCCCAGTCTGTGTGTGTGATCTTGATCGCGGTCAGAAAATCCTGTTCGATGGATTCTCTGAGACGCTGAGCGAATTTACGATCGTAAAGCGCCAGGCCGACTTCAAAGTTCAGGATTAAGCTTCTGAAGTCAAAGTTGGGGGTGCCGACCAGCGACCAGCTGTCATCAATCGTCAATGTTTTCGAATGCAAAATCCCTTTGGTGTATTCGAAAATTTCGACATCGGCATCCAGCAGTGAGTCATAGTACGAGCGACCTGCGTGAACCGTTGCCGGATTGGCTGACTTACTGGACAGCAGGAGTCTAACATGCACGCCACGACGTGCTGCCGACTCCAGTGCGGTGGTCAGAGATTCGGGGGGAACAAAATAGGATGTGGTCAGGACAATACTGTGTCGTGCTTCGTTGATGGCTGCAAACATCAGTGTTAAAAAGACATCGGCATTCTTTTCCGGCCCTGAAAGCAGGGTCTGGGCAGTAATCGTTCCCGTCGGGTCCGGGTGTGGATAATATTTCTGCTGAGTCAAAGCTTCGCCCGTTGCAAAAAACCAGTCTTCAGCAAACACCTGTTGAAGTTGTAGCGTTTCCGGTCCCTCAATTTTCAGATGTGTATCTCTCCAGAATCCCAGGTCCTGATTTAATCCCAGGTATTCATCACCGATATTCATTCCGCCGGTGAAAGCCATTTTGCCATCGACAATGACAATTTTACGGTGGTTTCTGAGGTTGATGGACCAGCGCTCGCGAATGGAGGCACCAGGCAGGAACGGGGCGATCTGGATGCCCGCTTCCCGCATTGGTTTAAAAAAATGTTTACCTAATCCGAATGATCCCAGGCCGTCATACAGAAAACGGACTTCCACTCCCGCGCGGGCTTTTTCAATCAGCAGATCGCGGAGCAGTGTCCCGGACTGATCGGGCTGCCAGATATAATATTCCAGGTGTAACGAGTGCTCGGCATTCAAAATCGCCTGTTTGATCAAACCCAGAGTACGATTTGTATCGGTTAACAATTCCACATGATTACCGAATGTGGGAACCGTATGACCGATATTTTGAGCCAGACGCATCAGATTCTGGTTCAGAGGGAGATAGTCTTCACTGGAGAGCAGTTGGTTCTGGACAATCTGCGGAAGTTTGGGAGCAAGAGACTGGTTTGCCTTTTCTTTGGAGAGAGAGCGTCTTTGCACTCGATTGATACCGAAGAACAGGTATGTGATTCCTCCGAGTCCCGGCAGAAGAATAATAGTCAATATCCACGAGACGGTAGAAATCGGGTGACGGTTCTTTTTTAAAAGGATGCTCGGGATTAAAGCCAGGGTAATCAGGTAGCCACAGAGCGATAGGGCTGCTGTAATCCAATCCATGAATCTGTCTCTTTGGCGCTATACAACGGAATTCAGAATAAGTCGGCTGCGGTTGAAGTCGGATTATGGAGTAATCTGCCTGTTTCTCATACCTCGTTCCCATGCAGTTCATTTAAAATTATGAGAATTCCGGGAACCGAACGCAAATCTGTCTCGTCAAACAGACGTAACGTATTATGATCCCGTCTGACATTCAAAACTGAATCCCATCTATATATACAGGTTTCACTATGTTTTCGCTCAAAATGCTTCGCAGTAGCGCCGCCGCATTCTTTTTAATGTTGTTGACAACTTTGGGGGTTTATCTCTTCGCAGATGAGAAAAGCGTAACGGAATCCCGATCCCTGGCGCAGACGTATCAAAAACAGGGGAATTATCGTGATGCCTGGCAAATCTACGAGAAACTGGCTGTCCAATCCGGTAATTCTAATACGGGAGTCGTTCATGATTTACAGAACGGAATTGAGTGCCTGCAACGACTAAACAGAATCAGTGAAATGGATGAATTTCGCGACGCGGTTTTAAAAGTGCATAAGAATCGGTCGCTTGTCCTATGGAAACTGGCTGAAACTTATATCCAGGGGCCTCATTACGGATATATTATTAATGGCGAGTTCACTCGAGGTCATCAGAGAGGGGGAGGACGATATATCAATACTATGGAGCAGGACCGATTGATTGCCTTGAAACTGATGCAGCAGTCTATTGAAAACTTAAAACAGAATGACAATGACCTGGCATCAGATATCTTTTTCAACACTGCAGAATATTATCTGTCCGGTCGGCAGGGGCGGAATGCCTGGAAGCTGCAGATTCTGACAGACCTGACCGAGACCCCGGATTATGGGAGTGTGGGATCGGAACCCGGCAGTTTCTTTCGCGGAGGCCCGAGTGGGGGACCAGAGGGAGCGCCCGTGGATGATGCCGGTAATCCTGTTTATTACCGGGTTCCCGCTTCATTTGAAACTGCGAAAAATGATGGGGAACGCTGGCGCTGGATGCTCGACCAATCCATGAAACAGAAACCGGAGCGAAAGGCCGAGGTGATTCTGCAGGTTGCTGATTTTAATCGCAGCCAGTTTGGCGTACAGACACTGCAGAACTTTATGCCATATTTCTTCCGCCAGAGAAATGATCAGGATCCTCAGGACGAAGAGCAGGTGAATCCTTACTCGCTGGAGAGCCTCAAGGAAACCGAAACGTTAACCCGTCTGGCGACGGGGATTCAGCGGATCAACCTGCCTGAGGATCTGAATTATATTCGCCTGTATCAGCAGGTAGTAGATCTGGGGAAAAGCAGTTCGGGCGAAAATGCATTGGGGCAGTTAACCGGCATTTTCGAGAATCGTCGACAATATCCCCAGGCGGCAAAGTACATCCAGCAGAGTATTCAGGAATACGGTGACCCCCATCAGAATAAACGGCAGCATTTGAATCAGATTGTGGGGAACTGGGGACAATTCGAACCGAATCCATCACAGGTCGCCGGGCAGGGGGCTCAGGTCGATTATCGATTTCGCAATGGAAACCATGTGGAGTTTGAAGCCTATCAGGTCCACGTTGAAAAACTGCTGACGGATGTCAAAAACTATCTCAAATCACATCCTCAAAAACTGGACTGGAATCACACCAACATTTCGAATCTTGGTTATCGACTGGTTCACGAACAGCAGAAAAAATATCAGGGGCCCCTGGTTTCACGCTGGGGGCTGGATCTCCAGCCTTTATCAGGCCATCGAGATCAACACGTCACGGTGACGACGCCGCTGCAAAATGCGGGCGCGTATCTGCTGGTTGCCAAAATGCAGAATGGCAATACCAGCCGCATTATAGTCTGGCTGGATGATACCGCCATCATTCATAAAAGAATGTCGGACAAGACATATTATTACGTATCCGACGCACGGAGCGGTAAACCGGTGGCCGGTGCGAATCTGGAATTTTTTGGCTATCGACATACGAGTGTCGGTCGAAATCAACAGCAGACTCAGACCATTAATTTTGCAGAAAAAACAGACGAAAACGGACAGGCGTTCCCCACGGAATCCCAGTTAGAGAAAAACTATCAGTGGATCACGATCGCCCGGACAGGCGAGGGGCGGTTTGCCTATACCGGCTTTGACCGTTTCTGGTATGCACACCCTTCTGCCCAGAGATTGGATGCTGTCAAAATTTACGGAATCACGGATCGTCCCGTGTATCGCCCCGATCAGAAAGTCGACTTTAAATTCTGGGTGCATAATGTGGGCTATGACCTGTCCAAAGCAGAGGACTCTGAATTTGCAAACCATAATGTGAACCTGAAACTGATCGGGAAAAATAACAAAACTGTTTTTCAGAAAACATTGAAGACAGACAAATATGGTGGCTGTCAGGGCGATTGGAACATACCGGCAGATGCAGACCTGGGCGTTTATTATTTACAGCTCACTGTTGACACGCGTGCGCACGCAGGCAGGAAACGACGATCTCAAGTTTCTTCTCAGATTTCATTCCGCGTGGAAGAGTACAAAAAACCGGAATTCGAAGTGCTCGTTGAGGCTCCTGAGGATCCTGTATCTTTAGGGGATGTCGTCACGGCAAAAATCAAAGCGAAGTATTACTTCGGCAGCCCGGTCATTAATGGACAGGTCAAATATAAAGTGACGCGTACCGCCTACGATCAACGCTGGTATCCCGTGGATCACTGGGACTGGTTGTATGGTTCCGGTTACTGGTGGTTCACCGGGGATTACACCTGGTATCCGGGCTGGGGCAAATGGGGGTGTGTAGCGCCAGGACCGTGGTGGATACATCGTCCTTCACCACCGCCGGAAGTCGTGCTTTCCAACACTGTGGAAATCGGTTCCGACGGGGAAGTCGAAATCAAAATTGATACTGCCCTGGCGAAAGCAATCCACGGGGATCAGGATCATAAATACGAAATTACAGCGGAAGTGGTCGATGAATCGCGGAGGACCATCGTCGGTCAGGGATCGGTGCTGGTTTCGCGTAAGCCTTTCAAAGTATTTTCCTGGATGAATCGCGGTTATTATCAGGTGGGCGACACGATGACCGCTTCTTTTAAAGCCCAGACGCTGGATTCCAAACCAGTCAGCGGTAAAGGCAAAGTCGTTCTGTATCGCATCTCGTATAACGATCAGGGAGAACCGAAAGAGACTGCCGTTCAGGAGTGGGAAGTGGATCCAAAGGAAGATGGTACGGCCAGTCAGAAGATCGCGGCGACTCAGGCAGGACAGTACCGTGTTTCTTATACGGTGACTGACAGACAAGGGAATCAGATTGAAGGGGGGAGCCTGTTTTCGATCCGTGGCGCAGGATTTGATGGCAGGGAATACCGTTTCAATGATCTGGAACTCGTCGTCGAGAAAAAACATTACCAGCCAGGCGAGAAGGTACGGCTGTTAATCAATACCAATCAACCGGGCAGTACGGTCCTCTTGTTTGTTCGACCGGTCAACGGAATATATTCCAAACCGGAAGTCCTTAAACTGGCAGGTAAGAGTACGGTCTATGAACTGGATGTCGCAAAGCACGATATGCCTAACTTCTTTGTCGAAGCGGTCACGATTCATCAGGGATCCGTGCATACGGTTGCGAAAGAAATCGCGGTACCACCAGAAAAACGGGTCGTAAATCTGGAAGTTGAACCTTCCGAAACCGAGTACAAGCCGGGCGAAGAAGCCACCGTCAAACTGAAAGTAACCGACGCGGATGGAAAACCCGTACCCGGCTCACTGGTAGTCAGCGTTTATGACAAGAGTGTGGAGTATATCAGTGGTGGTTCCAATGTGAGCGATATCAAATCGTTTTTCTGGAAGTGGAAACGGTCTCATCATCCTGCCACAGCCGACAGTCTGAGTCGTTATTTTCACAATCTGTTACGACCACAGGAAATCGGGATGCAGGTGATTGGAGCCTTTGGGCATCTGGTGCTGGAATCAGAGTCGCAGGTCCCTGGAAATGCGGTCAGAAGAGGAGGCGGCTTCGGTGGAGGCGCTAAGAGAAAGTCCAGGGCGATGGACGGAATGGCAATGGAAGGATTGGCCATGCCGATGGCTGCGAAATCCATGATGGCGGACGCAGCAGCGCCTGCCGATTCCTCCGCAGTGGTCGAGCCTGTCGTGCGCCAGAACTTCGCTGACACTGCCTATTGGAACGCAGCGATCACAGCGGATGCCGAAGGTCTGGCAGAAGTCTCGTTTAAAATGCCCGAAAATCTGACCAGCTGGAAAATTCGCAGTTGGGCGATGGGGCATGGAGCACGCGTTGGTGATGGAGAACAACTGGTTGTCACACGCAAAAATCTGATTCTGCGATTGCAGGCACCGCGCTTCTTTACAGAGACCGATGAGGTCGTATTGAGTGCGAACGTGCATAATTACCTGAAGACATCCAAAGATGTGAAAGTCGTGCTGGAACTGGACGGCGATACTCTGAAACCTTTAGATGACGTTACTCAGACAGTCACGATTGAGGCCAACGGCGAACAACGAATCGACTGGCGTGTGAAAGCGGTTCGTCCCGGATTTGCTGTGATTCGGATGAAAGCATTAACCGATGAAGAGTCGGATGCGATGCAGATGACGTTTCCCGTCAAAGTACATGGTATCCTGAAAACCGAGTCTTTTACCGGCATGATTCGCAGTGATGCTGATCAGGCACAGATCAGTTTTCAGGTTCCCGATCAACGCAAAGCAGAACTGAGCCGCCTCGAACTCCGCTACTCACCTTCGCTGGCAGGAGCAATGGTTGACGCACTGCCGTACCTGGTCTACTCACCGCATAAAACAACCGACAGCACCCTGTATCGTTTTCTGCCGACGGTGATGACTCAGAATATTCTTAAACGAATGGGTTTAAACCTAAAAGAGATTGAGGAGAAACGAACCAACCTGAATGCACAGGAAATTGGCGACGATCAGAAACGGGCCGAACAGTGGAAACGCTATGATCAAAATCCGGTATTCAGTCAGTCCAAGGTGGAACAACTCGTCAAGCAGGGCGTTGCTGATTTAACCAGTATGCAGCTCTCGGATGGAGGCTGGGGCTGGTTTTCCGGCTGGCAGGAACGTTCTTCCCCCTACTTCACCGCACGTGTGGTTCAGGGACTGGCTTTGGCGAAACAGAATGATGTGGCGCTCGTCCCCGGCACTCTGGAACGGGGAATTGAATGGTTGAAAAACTATCAGCAGAAAGAACTGCAGAAGCTGCTGAATGCTGCGTCGAAAACAAAACCGTATAAAACGTCGGCTTCCAATCTGGATGCGTATGTCTTTCTTGTGCTGGTAAAACAGGGCGTTGTCGATGAGAAAATGTATGATTTCCTGTATCGGGATCGAACGAAACTGTCGGTGTATGCTCTGGGAATGATGGGGCTGGCATCTCATGAGCTGAAAAATCAGGAACGCCTGACGATGATCATGAATAATATGGATCAGTTTCTGATTCAGGATGCGGAAAATCAGACCGCTTATCTCAATCTGCCTCAGAGTAACTACTGGTGGCACTGGTACGGCAGCGAAGTCGAAGCCAATGCATACTACTTAAAACTGCTTTCGAAAGTCGATCCACAGAATCCCAAGGCGGCTCAACTCGTCAAGTATCTGTTGAACAATCGCAAACATGCGACTTACTGGAGTTCTGTTTCCGATACTGCGATCGCTATAGAAGCCCTGGCAGAATACTGGTCAGCCAGCGGTGAGAATCAACCGGACCTGACGTTAGACATCTTTCTTGATGGAAAGAAACAGAAAACGGTTCAGATCAACGCGGAGAATCTGTTTACCTTTGATAATAAACTGGTGATTGAAGGAGAAGCACTGACATCAGGCGCACATCGACTGGAGATTCGCAAGCAGGGGAGCGGACCGTTGTACTATAACGCGTACGTGACGAACTTTACGAAGGAAGATTTCATCACCGCAACCGGACTGGAAGTGAAAGTGCAGCGGAAGTATTACCGGCTGATTCCGGAAGAGGCTGCCATTAAAACCTCTGATTCGAAAGGTCAGGCAGTGGATCAACGGGTGGAAAAATACCGTCGTGAAGCCATTGACCATGAAACAGAACTGACCAGCGGAGATCTGATTGAGGTCGAGCTGATTTTCGAAAGTAAGAATGATTATGAGTACCTGGTGTTCGAAGACTTCCGGCCGGCGGGTCTGGAAGCGGTCGACCTGCGCAGTGGATATTCACGTAACGGACTGGGGGCTTATCAGGAGTTTCGGGATGACCGGGTGGTAAATTACCTGCGTCAGTTGCCTCGTGGAAAGCATAGCCTGAGTTACCGTCTGCGAGCAGAAATTCCGGGTCGTTTCAGTGGTCTGCCCACGCAGGGATATGGAATGTACGCTCCAGAACTGAAAGCCAATTCCGACGAAATCAAACTGAAAATCAAGGATTAGTCCCTGGCACGATTATCAGACAGGTTCCCAGAAACGGCCGTTCCAGCGACTGAGACGGTTTTGAGCGACGTCGAACAGATAGAGCGTTCGATCCGGAAAGAGGGACTGCAGTTGCGCTGGAGTATGTTGCTCGGGACGGTAACGGCCTGTCAGGACCGACGTGTTTAATTGAGGATCATTGATGACGTAATCAATGTGGCGATCCGAGGGATCGTGGGCAACCAGAATCAACGCAGGTTGTTTGATTTGAGGATGGTTGTGAATCATCTGTTGAAACTGGAAATGTTTCAACTTCGAAAACGCCACATTGTTGATGACAATTTCCAGTTTGGAAACAGTCCAGAGGGGCGGGATCGCAGTTAGATTAGTGGCAACTGCGATTAATATCATGGCGGACCAGAGCCAGCTCATCAGAGGTCGTTCCAGATCACGCCAGATGCCAAACAGGGTCTGTGTCACTCTTGCGAAAATCAGTGCCCACAATGGTCCGGTTTCGAATACATAATGCCAGTGCATGATACCATCGTACCAGTAGGGGATATGAACCACATGCAGCGAAATGATGGAAGCATAGATCAGCCACCAGCGACTCCAGCGCCGGCATTCGGTAATCAGGAAAAGCAGGCCCGCCAGTAAGAGTGGGACCAGCCCCAGAGTCCACTGCAGGCTGGCCAACAGGCGGTTTTGGACGTTCTGTGCCGCTAGTGCCGGCGTCAGATTCTCGGCCCATTTGTCGTAGTTCTCCAGTACCTTCGGGCCGAGCTTCTGTTCTCCGCGCACCACATTGTCGAAGCCATAAACGTGTCGCGGGGTGTAGATATCGGTATAAAGCTGGTATGGCATTTTCCAGCCACTGTCTGTGATCGACTGATTGTAAAAAAACAGTCCGATCAGGCCGCAGGCCAGGGGAATCGCCAGGCCGGTGATCTGGGGGACGACTGACTTTTCAGTCGCAGAGTCAGTCGCTTTGTGATTGACTCTCGTCCGGCACCAGCGAATGATTTCCACTCCCAGCCAGATCCCGAAGGGGAGCGCAAAGCCGGCTGCGGTCATGGGGCGACAGAGCATACCGAACGCCAGGCCGACTCCTGCGAGCAGGGCATCTCGAAAGGATCGTGTTCTCTGCATTCGTAAAAAGAAGAACAGAAAGGCTGACAACCCGACCAGTGTGGGGTGGTGTGCCAGCAGCAGGTTACTGAAGATAGCCATGCCGGGCGAGAGGGCCACAATGAGTCCCGCCAGTAGTCCGACGCCATTTCCGGCCAGCTCTCTGCCCGACCAGAAGATAAAAAACGTCGTGAGCGCTCCAGCCAGCCAGTAAGCCCGGTAAGGATGTCCCCAGGCGACGAACGGCGCCAGCCAGAGTCCTGTACCCGGAAAGTAACGACTGGCCATCTTACCTTCGTTGAGCACATGGACCTGATCAAACAGCTCGGGGGCGTCGGCGTGACCGGGATGCCAGGTTCGCCCTTCCAGGAAGGTTCGGGACTGAAACAGATAGCTGTACTCATCATGATAAGCAGGAGGCAGGTCGCCGAGTGTCAGGTGGAGTTCCGGGTTGACGGTATGGGAAGAGGTCCAGAAACTCATTGCGAAGGAAGTCACAGCAACCAGCAGACTGAGCTGGAGGGCAAAAACGTCAATTTGTTTTTCTGACTGTCGGTTGCGGACCCATTCCTGTGATAAGCGGGGACGCAAAACACGGGTGAACAATCGAAATTGAAAGGCAGGACGGATCCACCAGCAGAAGGGGCTGAGTAACAAAAGCAGGAAATACGGAGTGGTATCCACATTTACATAGAGGAAAAACCGTGTGAGGACTGGCAGTTCCGACTGATCGGTCTGAATCCGCTGCCACTCAAAGTATCCAAGAAAACAGAACAGCACGAGCACAATCAGAAAATGCATCAGCGGGATCCAGATCGAATGTCCTGGACGATTCTGCTCTCTGTCGGGAGGCAGTTCTGCTGATGTCGGCTGATGGGAATCCATTGGTGAGTGGTTTTCAGAAAGCTAAAATGGGATGTGTCTGGTTATGAAGTTCAATTGTCTTTGGAAAAGTATAGCTTGAGAGTTCATTAAAAAGAAAGGGCGTGATCCCGTTCAGATCACGCCCTGCGATTGTTTTCTTATTGCAACTCAGCGGATTTATTTTTTCGCCGTTTTTTTACTGGAGGCTTCCGCAAGAATCTTTTCCAGGATTGATTTCTGTGAGGGTTCCAGAACAGTGACAATTTCCGCGTTCCGCTTTTTGTTCAATTCTGCCAGTTGCTTCTTCAGGTTGTCAATTTCGGATTTGTAGCTGGCCTGAATCTTATAAATTTTATCGCGCTGTGTATCGGAGAGATTCAGTTTACCATAATGATTGGGCAGGCGACCTTTGAACTTTTTCGCAGCCGGTTTGGTGTCTTTCGCTGTGGCTTCAGGTTTGTCTGATTCCTTCTTTTGGGCCAGCAGGGAATCTGCTGAGCAAACAGCTAAAGAGACAGTAGTAAACAAAACGACAAAAATTCGTATGACACTCTTTTCCAGCATGACATGCTCCTGTTAGTTCAATAAAGACACTGTTATGAGGTACCCCTGTACCTCTACTGTGTATATTGTGAACAAGTGGTACTGCCGGGTTCAACTGTCTGGAAGTATAAAATTGAAAATATGCCATTTAGTTCAGTTGTTCGCGAATGCGGTATAATTCTTCCAGTGCGGCGAGAGGCGTCATTTCATCGACGTTTAAGTCCCTGATTTCATCTAAAACGGGATGTGCTGTATTACCGAACAGAGAGAGTTGCTGATGTGATGATTTCCTGTCGATGCGTGGCGGAATAGTCGTTTGCCCCGTTTCGTCGATGTGATCTTTTTCCAGCGTCGAGAGAATTTGATTGGCCCGCTGAATGACCTGGTCCGGAATTCCTGCCAGCCGGGCCACATGAATCCCATAACTTTTATTCGCTGAGCCTTCAACGATTTTGTGTAGAAAGACGATTTCTCCATCCTGTTCGTGGACTGCGACATTCCAGTTACTGGCCTGTTTGAGTGTCTGGGTTAATTCGGTCAGTTCATGATAATGTGTCGCGAACAGGGTACGCGCTTTGATCTTGTCGTGCAGAAACTCTGTCATGGACCAGGCGAGAGAAATACCATCATAGGTGCTTGTGCCACGTCCGATCTCATCCAGGATGACCAGACTCCGTTCCGAGGCGGAATTCAAAATACGGGCGGCTTCGGTCATTTCGACCATGAACGTACTTTGACCTTTGCTCAATTCATCGCTGGCACCGACACGTGCAAAGATTCGATCGGCGATGCCAATCCGCGCTTCACTGGCAGGAATGAAGGAGCCGATCTGTGCCATCAGCGTCAGCAGTGCGGCCTGACGGATATAGGTACTCTTTCCTGCCATGTTGGGGCCGGTGATAATCTGCACGCGACCATAGGGTTCGCCCAGTAGAACATCATTGGGAACAAATTCCCCGGAGGGTTGCAGTCGATCGAGCACGGGATGCCGACTCTCTCTGATATCGAGGACCGGTTCTTCCGTCATTTCGGGACGCGTGTATCCAGCGTGTGTTGCCAGATGGGCCAGACCAAACAGGACATCAATCTGGGCCAGGATTTCTGCTGTTTTCTGAGTACGCGGTGCCTCTTTCGCGACCCTTTCCCGCAGTTCATCGAACATCGACTGTTCGAGTTCGACCGCCCGATCTTCCGCTTTGAGCACTTTTTCTTCATACTCTTTCAGTTCGGGAGTAATGTAGCGTTCCTGGTTTTTCAGCGTCTGCTTGCGAATATAGTGATCGGGAACTTTTGCGGCATGAGCGGCTGAGACTTCCAGGTAATAGCCGAAGACTTTGTTGTAACCGACTTTGAGATTGGGGATCCCGATGCGTTCGGATTCTTCATTGCGATAGCCGGCGATCCATTCTTTACCCCCTTTGGAAAGTGAGCGGAGTTCGTCCAGTTCCTCGCTGAACCCCGGACGTATGACGCCTCCCTCGTTTAAGGTTAACGGCGGATCTTCGATGATCATTGTTTCGATATCCGAGCGGACCTCGGCACACAGGTCAATGTCTGCTTCCAGAGACTGCAGCAGTTCCGCTTTGCGTCCAGACAGTTTTGCTTTCAGTTTGGGCAGTAAAGCAAGAGTCTGTGCCAGGAAACTCAGGTCCCGGGCGCTGGCGCGACCGGTTGCGATGCGTGCAGTGAGTCGTTGCAGATCGTAAGTTTTGGCCAGTTGCTCGCGTACTTCAGTGCAGAGTACCGGATTCTGTGAGAGTTCTTCGACCGCATCGAGTCGGCGTTCAATCTGCTTTAGACTGGTTAATGGATTGGCGATCCAGTCGGTCAGCAGACGCGCCCCCATGGATGTGACCGTTTCGTCCAGGACCGAGATCAGGCTGCCTTCCCGTTTGCCTTCACGAATCGTGCGGGTCAATTCCAGGCTGCGGCGGGTGGCTTCATCGATCAGCAGTCGATCGCCGCGTTCATAGGGTTCGATCTGATTGATATGGGGGATGGAACTTTTCTGGGTCTCCTGTACATATTCGAGCAGCGCGCCGGCGGCTGTGATTGAGGGAGTACCTGCTTCCAGGTTGAAACCTTCCAGCGTTTTTGTGCCAAAGTGGTCCAGCAGTCGTTTTTCCGATTCCCCATCCGCGAATGACCAGGGAGGTCGCTCGGTCAGCATCGTATCGAGATGGCCCACCGCATTCTGCAAAGCCGTATTACCTTCTGCGAAAATACATTCTGCCGGATGAATGCGGGCCAGTTCGTCAACCAGGTGCTCGGCTGTCGTGTTGGAAGTCAGAAAGCGACCGGTTGAAAGTTCCAGCCAGGCCAGACCGATATTGGATTTGCCAAAATAGATACTGGCCAGGAAGTTGTTCTCATGCGGATCCAGCAGGGCATCGTCTGTCAGAGTTCCGGGAGTGACGACCCTTGTGACTTCCCGTTTGACCATGCCCTTGGCTTTTTTGGGATCTTCCACCTGGTCACAGATCGAGGCCCGGTAACCGGCATGAATCAGTTTATACAGATAGTTGTCCAGGGAATGATGCGGGAACCCGGCCATGGGAATCGGGTTACTGGAAGTTTTATCACGACTGGTGAGTGTAATTCCCAGAATGCGGGCTGCGATCTCGGCGTCTTCATGAAAGAGTTCGTAGAAATCGCCCATTCGAAATAAGAGGAGTGTTCCCGGATTCTGGCGTTTGACTTCCAGATACCGCTCCATCATCGGGGTCAGCTTCTTGCCTGATTTCGTCATGCGTCCTGATCTTCTCTGACTTTAAGCTTTTAAAATACGTGATTATTTCTTCGATCGTTTTTCCGGAAACAGCGTGCTGACACTGGTCCGGTCGTGAATCGATCGGATGGCCGCGGCGAAGGAATGCGCGACTGACAGTACCTCAATATTGTCCGGCAGCGGGTCGACCTGGGTTTCCAGGGTATTGGTCATAAACATCTTTTTCAAAGGACTTTTCCCGATCCGCTCGGCTGCTCCCTTGGAAAGTACTCCGTGAGTCACAGCGGCATAGATGTCTTTGGCACCCTTCTTCTTCAGAACCTCAGCCATGCTCACCAGTGTGCGTCCCGTGATGGTGAAGTCGTCCACCAGGATCACATTTTTGCCTTCGACTTCACCAATGACTTCCAGAACTTCCACGGTTTCGGAATGGTCTTTGCGAAGTTTGTTACCAATCACGACAGGAGTTCCCAGCAGCTTCGCGAAATCGGAGGCTTCCTTGGCAAAGCCGACGTCCGGACTACAGACCACCAGGTCCTTGATATTCAACTTGCGAATATGATCGCTGATCACGTGCCGCCCGTAAAGATGGTCCACGGGAACACTGAAAAAGCCCTGAATCTGCGGGCTGTGCAGGTCCATCGTCAGCACGCGGTCGGCACCTGCGACTTCAATCGCGTCGGCACAGACACGCGCCCGGATGGATACCCGGGGTTCATCTTTTTTGTCCCCCTTGGCATAGCTGAAAAAGGGGATGACCGCGGTGATCTGTTGCGCGCTGGCACGTTTCAGGGCATCGATCCAGAACAGAAGTTCAACAAAGTTGTCGTTTACCGGGTAGTGGACGCCTTGAATGATGTAGACGTCGCGTCCTCGGACATTCTCCAGGATTCGGACGAAGATATTGCCTTCACTGAACTGGTGGGCTTCACAGGGTGTCAATCGGATGCCAAGCTCATCGGCAATGGCTTGTGCCAGGATAGGGTTTCCCGAGCCGGCCATGATGGTCAGGTCGCCCTGGGGAGGTTGAAAGGACTGGACGCGGGGTCCTCTGGAAAGTGGATTGGGAGAGCTGGACATTAAATAACAGATCAATCAAACAGGGCAATGATTCGCCGGAAAACGTGACTATTCTTGGGAATTCTGGATAATTTGGCTCGGCTCCATTTATGAAGAAAAGCAGACTCCATAATATCGATGCTGTATAGCAAAACAAGCGAACGCTTGCCAATATCCTCAAGGATGGTTCCAAGAGGTACGGTATCGTCCGTAATATTGACACATAACAGGTGACTCAGGACTGACCCATCAATCAGTCCGCAATTGATGTTGAGATATCTAAAATGACAGAAAGAATTTATAACTTTTCTGCGGGACCGGCGGCTCTTCCCTTACCAGTACTGGAACAGGCTCAGAAAGACCTGATTTCCCTGGGCGATACCGGAATCGGGGTACTGGAACACTCGCATCGAAGTAAAGCATTCCTCGCCGTTTATGAAGAAGCAGAATCGCTGGTGCGGGAGCTGGCTTCCGTTCCTGATAACTACAAGGTGTTGTTCCTGCAGGGCGGGGCATCGAGCCAGTTTTTCATGATTCCCATGAACCTGTTGAAGAAAGATCAGACCGCCGATTACCTGGTCACCGGTTCCTGGTCGAAAAAAGCAGTCAAAGAAGCCAGGAGCTTCGGGAACGTGAATGTCGCCTGCAGCAGCGAAGACAAGAACTTTTCTTACATTCCTGAAGAGGTCTCACTCAGCGAGAATCCTGCTTACGTGCATTTCACTTCCAATAATACGATTTATGGAACCGAGTTCGCGACGGAACCGACCGTGCCTGCAGGAGTTCCTTTGATCTGCGATGCGAGCAGCGACATTTTCTCGCGTCCCCTCGATATTTCCAAATACGGAATTGTTTACGCGGGTGCACAGAAAAATCTGGGCCCCAGTGGCGTGACGCTGGTCATCATTCGCGATGATCTGATTGAACAGGGACCCACAGACATTCCGACCATGCTGCAGTACCGCACCCATTCAGAAGCAGGCTCAATGTATAATACGCCTCCCACCTTCGGGATTTATGTATTAGGTCAGGTACTGAAATGGTTGAAAGATCAGGGCGGGTTAGCTGCCATTCAGGAGAAAAATCAGGCCAAATCGGGTAAACTGTATGATTACCTGGAACAGAGCAAGCTGTTTAATGCGACCGCTGCGAAACAGGATCGTTCGTTGATGAATGTCACCTTCGTCACCGGCGATGCGGATCTGGATGCCCAGTTCATTTCCAAAGCGACTGCAGCGGGGCTGGATGGTCTGAAAGGACATCGCAGTGTTGGCGGAATGCGTGCCAGTATCTACAATGCATTCCCCGAAGCGGGTGTGGATAAGTTAATTGAAATGATGAGTCAGTTCGAACAGGAACACGCCTCTTGAATCAACCCAAAGTCGATAAAGCGCATGCGGATATAGGGCTGGTTTGTGCTCTGCCGATGGAGATCCAGCCGTTTCTGGATCGCTGTGAGCACGTCAAGAAATATACCGGCGGCTCGTATGTGTTTCGGGGCGGGTTTCTGGATCGAATCAAAGTCGCGGTCGTGCAGACGGGAGTGGGGTTTGCCCGCGCCCGTGCTGCCACGCAGGCATTGATTGACGCGCATTCGCCCCCCTGGATTCTGTCAGTGGGGTTTTCCGGCGCTTTGAAACCCGAAATGAAGAACGGCGACATCGTCGTAGCGACTTCCGTGTGCGACCTGCATGGACAGGAACTGCAGAACGATGTGCATTTCCCCGAAGATCCGGAACACGGTTTGTATGTCGGGCGAATCATCAATACGGACGAAATCGTTCGTACCGTCGACGAAAAATTAAAACTGGCAGCGCAGTTTGATGCATTGGCAGTCGACCTGGAAAGCCTGGCAGTGGCGCAGGTCTGCCAGGCAGCGCAGAAAGGCTTCATGGCGATCCGGGCGATCAGCGATGATTGTTCCGTCGACCTGCCTCCTGAAATCATGTCAATCCTGGGGGAAACCGGGGCTGTCAGAGCAGGAGCTGCTCTGGGTGCCGTCTTCAAACGGCCGGAAAGCATCAAGGAAATGTGGAAGATGCGCGGCGATGCTTCACGAGCAGCAACCCGACTGGCCAGTTTTCTGGATGGTGTGGTGGTCCAACTCTACGAAGCCCGGCATTAAGGTGAGGATTCATCTCTGCGAGATGAAGAACCGGGGCTAACGCCTAATGGCACTTACTTTAAAGTAAGTTGGT